>Ga0207927_1000007_pt1 | contig 120711 bp, 110 predicted proteins | sample NGESurdeep072012_2_FD_184456 | JGI IMG/M metagenome (GOLD analysis project Ga0207927, IMG submission 184456) | Arctic peat soil microbial communities from Barrow, Alaska - NGEE Surface sample 210-2 deep-072012 (SPAdes) | ecosystem: Environmental > Terrestrial > Soil > Wetlands > Peat ... | reverse complement strand
AAAACACTCTGCGCTAGCAGCAGTGATCCAGAGGAACGAGATACCGACGCAATGACATCGTGAAGCTCAAGGCTACCACCCCTCAGTGATCGAATGCGAAATCGCTGGGAAGTTTGTTTAGTGCCGTCCGCTAATTCGTATACCTGCGTGTCCAAGAAATCCTTTTGCGAAACTGTACCGGCGCCAGTAAGTGTGGAAAATACATCCGCGGGAATGGATAACTCGTTTGCGCCACGATCAATTGTGAAATTCAGCGTAATCTTGTCATTTATGACGACAGGAACGACGAACGTCCCGTGTTCGCGTATGAGCGGTATTGATTCCGCCTGCGCTGTCCCGAACGCCAGGAACAATGTCAGCAATATTGATTTCGGCATTACCCGCCCCACACTACTGTCCGTTACGGCTGCCTCTTGCACTTTCCTTCGCTGCTTCTTCGCGGCAGACATATGCCCCATTCATGGTGACGCCATACCAACGTTCACCCTTTGTGTGCCAAATCATTGTCGGCAGGTGCCAATAGCGGGCGATAGATCCCGAAAGCAATATTTACTGTGCAGTGAATTTGTCAAAGTACATTGTTGCTTCGCGCACGCGGAAAGATTCCGCGACGCTCGCAAGGGAGCTACTAATTCAGATCGTCGTCGACCCCTTTGTCCGGGTTCCCGGGTAGATCCTTGGGTTCTGCATCTTGAGCCCTGTCGGCAGAGCGATCCTGGGGATCCCGAGAATTCTCTCCGGTCCGTTGTTGCCGCTCGACCTCTTGGCCCGGGATACTTTCACGCAAAGCATCAACGTCAATCAAATCCTGTGCTCTCCCAGCCGAGACCTTTGCAACCAGCAGGTCCTCGCGCGAGATAAACGGCACAGTCAAATCATCATCTATTCGAACATCTACTCGCCGTCGCCATGCTTCCTCAAATTCGACGCCGCTGATTTTCGGCATGATGTCTACCATCACCGGCGGCGTGCCCATGCGAAAGATGTTATCGGGCTCGGTGAAATCCTTGGCGCTCAGTCCTTCGATCGGTGCTCCGAACTTCGCGAGCGCGGCATACACCGCTTCGCTGTTTTCAGCGTCTGCGCCAATCAAAATATCCAGATCTTTGGTGGCACGTGGCTGCGCATGAAAGGAAACCGCGTATCCGCCGACGATCAGGTACCTAACTTGTCCGGCGTTGAAAGCGGATAACAGTTCTTTGAAGTCTTGGTGCATCCGCGGCTTGTCCCTTCATCGCGTAGAGCTCCAAGTTGAGGTCCATTACAGCGCGAATCCGTTCGCTTCCCGGCAGGCGTTGCCACCAACGATACTCGTCCGACTTCATCGCCTTGAGGCTGTTGTACCGAGTGATCCTTTTGTCCATTTGACAAAAGTAGCACAAACTGCCATGGGGCACACTCCGAATGCCTAGAACTCGACTTGGATATCTCGGAGCGAATTTATGAGCCGCCAGCCAGAGTTCACTCGGGGGAAGCGCTGACGGTATCGCGGCTGCCAATTGGCCGCGCAAAATGCCGTCAGTAAAGGGTTGCCTACCGCCACAACGTTTTCCAGTCGGCGAGAGCGTTTCTATAGAAATCGACCCGTTAGTTTTCCCTGGCGATAGTGCGCGATAGTCTCCGGTAGACCCCGTCACTCCCACTCGATCGTTGCCGGCGGCTTTCCCGAAATGTCGTATACGACGCGCGAGATTCCCGGCACTTCGTTGACGATTCGATGAGTGACGCGGTCCAGAAATTCATACGGCAGGCGCGCCCAGCGAGCGGTCATGAAATCGACGGTCTCCACGGCACGCAGCGCGATCACATGTTCATAGCGCCGCCCGTCGCCCATCACGCCGACGGAACGCACCGGCAGGAATACCGCGAACGCCTGACTGACCTTGTCGTAAAGATCATGGCGGCGCAGCTCTTCGATGAATATGGCATCCGCACGGCGCAATAAATCGGCGTACGGCTTGTGAATCTCGCCCAGGATGCGCACGCCGAGCCCCGGACCCGGGAAAGGGTGGCGGTGCACCATATCGGCCGGCAGGTCGAGCGCCAAACCGAGCTTGCGCACTTCGTCCTTGAACAGCTCGCGCAGCGGCTCCAGCAATTGGAGCTTCATATGACGTGGCAAGCCGCCCACATTGTGGTGCGATTTGATCACATGCGCCTTGCCGGTCTTGGCGCCTGCCGATTCAATGACGTCCGGATAGATCGTTCCCTGCGCCAGCCATTTCACGTCCTTGAGCTTTGCCGCTTCCTCATCGAACACCTCGATGAACACGCGTCCAATGATCCTGCGCTTGGTTTCCGGATCCGCTTCGCCGGCGAGCTGGCTCAGAAAGCGTTGCTCCGCATCGACGCGCACCACGTGCACTCCCATGTGCTCCGCGAAGGTCGCCATTACTTGATCGCCCTCGCCGAGGCGCAGCAACCCATGATCGACGAACACACAGGTGAGCTGCGGCCCGATGGCCCGGTGCAGCAATGCGGCAAGCACCGAGGAATCGACGCCGCCCGACAAAGCCAGCAGCACTTGATCGCGGCCCACCTGGGCGCGGATTCGCGCCACGCTGTCTTCGATGATATTCCCCGTCGCCCAGGTCGCTTCGCAGCCGGCGATTTCGCGCACGAAGCGGCGCAGGATCTCGCCGCCCTGCAGGCTGTGCGTCACCTCCGGATGAAATTGCAACCCATACAAACGGCGTGCCTCATCCGCCATGGCCGCCAGCGGCGCGTTGTCACTCGCGGCAATGACGTTGAATCCCGGAGGCAGTGCGACCACGCGATCGCCATGACTCATCCAAACGTCGAGTACGCGCCGGCCCGCCGCATCGCGATTGTCCTCGAGACCGTCAAGAAGTCGCGAGGAGCCGGTGGGTCTCACTTGGGCCGCGCCGAACTCGCGATGCGAGGACGACTCGACCTGGCCGCCGAGTTGCGCCGCCATGGTCTGCATGCCATAGCAAATTCCGAGAACCGGAACGCCTAACCCGAACACTTCCGGCGGCGCCTCCGGACTTTTCGCCGCGTATACCGACTCGGGACCGCCCGAGAGGATCACGGCCTTGGGGGCAAAGCGCGTGATCTCCGCGGGATCGGCATCGCAGGCGAAGATCTCCGAGTACACGCCGAGTTCGCGCACGCGGCGGGCGATCAGCTGGGTGTATTGAGCGCCGAAATCGAGTATTAGGACCCGGTCCGCATGAATGTCGGGCATCAACCAATCCGGTAATTAGGCGCTTCTTTGGTGATCGTCACATCGTGCACGTGACTTTCACGAACACCAGCGCTGGTAACGCGGACGAATTGCGGGCGGGTACGCATCTCCTCGATGCTGCCGCTGCCGGTGTAGCCCATGGCCGCACGCAATCCGCCTGCGAGTTGGTGCAATATCGACACCAGGGTGCCTTTGTACGGCACCCGACCCTCGATCCCTTCCGGCACCAACTTCTCAAGTTCCGTGGTCGTGTCCTGGAAGTAGCGGTCGCTCGAGCCATGCGCCTGCGCCATCGCGCCCAACGATCCCATGCCGCGGTATGCCTTGTACGAGGCGCCCTGGTACAGCTCGACGTCTCCGGGAGACTCTTCGGTGCCCGCAAACATGCCGCCGATCATCACGCAATGCGCGCCGGCCGCCAGCGCTTTGGCGATATCGCCGGAGAAGCGGATGCCGCCGTCGCCGATCACCGGCACCCCGGTGCCCTCGAGCGCACGGGTAACCCTGGAAATCGCGCTGATTTGCGGCACACCCACGCCCGCCACGATGCGCGTGGTGCAGATCGATCCCGGGCCGATTCCCACTTTGACCCCATCGGCTCCGTACTTGACCAGATCGAGCGCCGCCTCCGCGGTCACGATGTTGCCGCCGATCACTTGCAGATCCGGAAACGTCTTCTTGATCCGGGCGACTGTCTCCAATACGCCGCGGGAGTGCCCGTGCGAGGTGTCCACCACCACCACGTCGACCCCGGCTTCTCGCAATGCCGCGACTCGAGCCAAGGTATCGGGCGCCGTGCCCACCGCGGCGCCGACGCGCAGGCTGCCGACATTATCCTTGCACGCGTTCGGAAATTCGGTGGCCTTTTGGAAATCCTTGACGGTGATCATGCCTTTCAGTTCATTGTCACCGCCCACCACCAGAACTTTTTCGATGCGATGCTTGTGCAGCAGCGACAGCACTTCTTCCTTGGGTGCATTCTCGCGCACGGTGACCAGGCGCTCCTTGGGGGTCATCACCGAGGAGACCGGCGCGTCGAGTTTGGTCTCAAAGCGCAAGTCACGATGCGTCACGATTCCGACGACCTTGTTGCCGAGCACCACCGGCACCCCGGAGATGTTCTTCGCCCGCGTGAGCTCGATCACCTCGCGAATGGTCATGTCCGGCTTGACCCGGATCGGGTCGCTGATGACGCCGCTCTCGAACTTCTTGACGCGGTCGACTTGCCGCGCTTGATTCTCGATCGACATGTTCTTGTGAATGATGCCGATGCCGCCTTCTTGAGCGATGGTGATGGCCAGGCGCGCCTCGGTAACGGTATCCATGGCGGCCGAAACCACCGGCAAGTTGACTCGAATATCGCGGGTTAATTGACTGGCCAATGAGACTTGGCCTGGCAGCACTTCGGAGTACGCCGGCACCAGCAGTACGTCGTCGAATGTGAGTGCCTCTTCCAAAATACGCATGAGCGTTCACTTAAGGTTCGTCTAAGAGGCGGCGCATTGTACCTTGCGCCCGCGGCGCGGTAAACCGCTATCATTTCGCCATGGAGAGAGCTCAATTGCCGGGTCTGGCCGCGCGCCCCGACCGCGATGTCTACAGCGTTTCACGCCTCAACCGCGAGGTGCGGGTGCTTCTTGAGCGAGGTTTCGGCAGCTTGTGGCTCGAGGGGGAAATCTCCAATTTCTCGAGGCCGAGTTCCGGACATTGGTATTTCTCGCTCAAGGATGCCGCCGCACAGGTGCGCTGCGCGATGTTCCGGCAGCGAAATATGTTGTGTTCCTTTACCGCCCGCGACGGCCAAAAAGTGCTGGTCCGCGCACGGATCGGGCTCTACGAGCCGCGCGGCGAATATCAACTCATCGTCGATCACATGGAGGATGCCGGCCTCGGCGCCCTGAAGCGCCAATTCGAGGAATTGAGCGCCCGGTTGTCCGCCGAAGGCTTGTTCGCACCCGAACGCAAACGGCCTTTGCCCGCCCTGCCGAAGCGCATCGGCGTCATCACTTCGCCCACCGGCGCCGCGATCCGCGACATCCTGCACGTGCTGGCGCGGCGTTTCCCCGCCGTCGCGGTGCTGATCTACCCGGTTGCCGTTCAAGGCGCACAAGCGGCCGGGGAAATCCTCGCCGCGCTGCGCCTCGCCGGACGGCGGGCCGAGTGCGACGTTTTGATCCTGGCGCGCGGCGGCGGCTCCTTGGAGGACCTGTGGGCCTTCAACGACGAAGAATTGGCACGCGCCATCGTTGCCTCGCCGATTCCGGTGATCAGCGGCATAGGCCACGAAATCGATTTCACCATCGCCGATTTCACGGCTGACGTGCGCGCGCCCACCCCCTCGGCGGCTGCCGAACTGGTGGTCCCGGACGCGGGCGAATGGCTGGCTGCATTCGTGCGCCTCGGCGCGCAATTACGGCGCGGCATGCAGCGGCGCCTCGACGAGCGGCGCGAACGCCTCGAATGGCTGACCGGACGCGCCGCGCTGGTCAGTCCGTCCGCGCGCCTCATCCAGCAGACGCTGCGTTTGGACGAATTCGAGCAGCGCATGTGCCGCGCGCTTCAAAATCTGCTGAACGCGCGCATTTCCCAATTCCGCGAGCGCGAAAGTCGGCTTTGGAAGGCAAGCCCCCTCGCCCGCGTGCGCGACGCCGCCGCGCGCCACGCGGCGCTGCTGCTGCGCTTGCGCGCCGCGGGCCTTGAGCACGTGCGCCGTGCGCGCGAGCGCCTGCTGCCGCTGGTGCGCACCTTGAACGCCGTGAGCCCGCTAGCGACGCTCGAGCGCGGTTACGCCATCGTCAGCGCAGAACACGGCGCGATTCTACGCAATGCCGCCGATGCGGCTCCGGGCACTATCATCGAAGCGCGGCTCGCGAAGGGGGTGATTCACGCCAAGGTGGAGAAACCGTGACCGTGGACCGAAGCCGCGCCACCCTGGCGATCTACGCCGCGGTGCTCATGTTCCCTCTGCTTGCCGTGGCGCCGTGTCTGGCGACTGCCACCGACCTGCCGCGCGAGAACTCGGTTCCGGGCGGGATCAAGATCATTCGGCTGCCGGTCGCCGGAGATGCCCCTCCCTATGTCGAAGCCGACGGGCATCGCGTATTGGTGGTCCAGGATGGAACGGGTTGGGTCGCGGTGGTCGGCATTCCGCTCGCGGCGCCCCTCGGGGCACGGCTGGTGACGGTGCGCGGGGCAGCGGGCTTCCAAGAGATCGAATTCTCGGTCGGCGAAAAGCGCTATGCCAGCCAATCGCTCAAGGTTGCGCCGCGTCACGTCAATCTATCGGCGAAGGATCTCGCCCGCGTGAATCGCGAACGGTTGCGTATCGATCGGGCGCTCCTGCATTGGAGCGATTCGCCGCCGGACACGCTGCGCTGGCCGCCGCCGATACCCGGGGTGCGCAGCAGCTCCTTCGGCATGCGTCGCGTTTTCAATGGCGAATCGCGCAATCCGCACAGCGGCATGGACATTGCGGCAGCCGCCGGCACGCCGGTGATGCTGCCGGTGGCCGGCACGGTCATCGATACCGGCGATTATTTCTTCACCGGCAACACCGTGCTCGTCGATCACGGCCGCGGGCTCATCAGCATGTACTGCCATTTGAGCGAAATAGACGTTCAGCCGGGACAACGAATCTCGGCCGGCACGCGTATCGGTGCGGTCGGGATGACCGGCCGCGCCACCGGACCGCACCTGCATTGGGCGCTCAGCCTGAACCGCGCCTTCGTCGATCCGGAATTGTTTCTGCCATAGGAGCCTGTCCGAGTACTCGGACAGGCTCCTAACTGGCGCTCAGCATTTGATCGACGGCGGTCTATTCGATGGCGGGCGCCGTCAACGCGGCTTGCCGCAACCGCGCACTGTGCTCCTGCACGGCCGCGCCGGAAGGCTGCATCTCGATTTGGCCCTGGAAGAAGGCCCCTTCGGTTATACCGACGCGTGGCGCGAACACATTGCCCTTGACCTTGGCCGTCGCGCGGATACTCACCGATTCGGTGGCGTACAGATCACCGTCCACTTTGCCGTCGATGACGATCACGCGTGCGCGAATGTCGCCCTTCAAGGTGCCATCGGTGCCGATGGTGAGGCTCTGCGTGTGAGTAATCGATCCCTCCACACTGCCCTGGACTATCAAGTCTTCTTGCGCCGACAGCTCGCCGCGAAATCGCAAGGTCGGACCCAGTACCGAAGCGCGCGCCCCGCTTTCCGGCGCACGCGCATCCGCTGCGCGCGGTTCCTGGGCGCGGGGTTCCGCTGCACGCGGCGACGGTGTCCGCGGCTCGATGCGGGGCTCGCGGGGCTCGGGACGCCCCGTCAGCGGCTGTTGCGCGCCGCCACGACCGTTTGCATTGGCATTCATCATTTCAATGTCTCCATCGTCGGATTTTTTGAACCAGGCCATCGCGACACCGCACCGGTCGACGCTTTGAGCATGCGGCCCGCAGCCGCCTCGGGTTTGCCGAGGGATTGGCCGGGCTTCTTGCCGTCCATGTCTATGCTGCCGCTGAAACTCGCGCCCTCGCTGATGCTCACGCTGGGTGAAATTATGTTGCCGCAGATTTTCGCCGTGTCCTTCACAAAGACCGATTTTTCCGCGAGCAAATCGCCCTCCACCGTGCCCTCCACAATGATGAGTTGCGCCCGGATGTTCGCCTTGACGGTGCCCTGCGCACCCACGGTCAAGCGCTGCGTGTGCGAGATCGATCCCTCCACGCGGCCCTGAATCAACAGGTCCTCCTCCGCGCTCAAATCGCCCTTGAGGTACAGCGTCGGACCAAGGACTGATGCGCGCTCGGTGGCGCTGTTGTAAGGATTGCTCATGCGGTTACTCCGGGTGTCGAGTATTTCGGGCAAGCGGGGAGCAGAATACCCGGCGCAATCGGCCGCCGAATGGGACGGCGGTCACGAAATCCAACCGTCACCTTCCTGGGGGCGGCCTTGGGTCCGCGGTCGGGCGCCGGCGAGCGCCCTTTGGACGCTACTCGATGCTTTCACCGTGCAGCGAGATATCGAGCCCTTCGCGCTCCTGCTCCTCGGTCACGCGCAAACCGATGGATAGGTCGATGATCTTGAGAATTGCGAAACTGACGACGAAGCCGTATACGACGGTGGTGGCAACGCCAAGAAGCTGGATGAGCAGCGAACCGCTCGCGCCGCTGATTTCTGATTTCCTTGCTGGCGAACACGCCCGTGAGCAGCGCGCCGACGTGAGCATCCATGCCGCATCGCCGGCGCTGATCTTGCCAGCGCCGATCACGTTTCGCGCCCGCTTGACCCCCATCGAATCAGTTTGATCATCACTCGAGTATCCCCTGAATCCTCAGCTAAGCACCCGCTGTGCCATCGCGATTTTTTATATATAATCAATTGGTTATCATGTTGAGGCAGGGGTGCTGCAGATGTCTGTCGCACCAAAATGGGGCAGGCGCAGGCGCCATCGCGCATCGCTTTGACGCGCAGCGGCGGGCAATGCAGCAGCCGCAACGTCCTCGCCTACTTCAGCGACAACTCCAAGCGCACCATGCCGTCCTTGCCGACGGCCTTATCGTTCGCAACCAAGAACACGCGTTCCGGTTCGATCTGCGGGTCGGCGAGCAAGGTTTGCTGCATCGTCGTCGCACGCTGCTCGCCCAGCGCCTTGAGTTCGGCATCGCCGACGATCACGTGCTCGCGAATTTCCGAGGTCAAAAAATCAATTTTGGCCGACACCACGTCGGCCGCTTGCTTGAGGCTCGTCACGGCCTCGGGATACTTCGGCTCGACGCCGACGTCGCGCGCGTAGAGCTGCGCCAACAATTCGAGCTTGGCGGCGGGATTCAACTGATCGAAGGCGGCCGAGACGGCCCCTGCGGCCCCGCTCCCTTTGCGGCCCGCTTTGGGTGCTTGGATTTCGCCTAGCTGCGCGGCGAATTTCGCCGCAACCAGCGCCGGCCGGTCGATGTCGGGCGCCACCGCTATCGGCAGCTCGATCTTGAGCTGCGGACGCTCCTTCATGGCCTTGGCGAGCGTCTTGATTTTGTCGGCGGCGGCTGCTTCCAGTTCACTGGCGCCCGGCTTGAAATCGACGAACTGCAGTTCGGGGCCTCCGCCAACCAACCGACCCAACAATGCGAACGGCGCAGTCACCACCTCGTCCAGAATGTTGACGAAGATCTTCCAGATAAGCGGGGCCAATCGGAAATTCGGATCGTCGAGCGAGCCGCCCACCGGCAGATTCAGATCGATGATGCCATTTCGATCCTTGAGGAGCGCGACCGCCAGCTTGATCGGCAACGACACAGCCTCTTTGCTTGCGGTCCTGGCGCCGAACTCGAGCTGGTCGATGACGATGTGATGTTGCGCGTCGAGCTTGCGGCCCTCGACCTTGTAGTGCATCTCGGTGGTGAGCTTGCCTTTGGTGATGTTGTAGCCGGCAAACCTTCCCGAATACGGATTGAAGATGCTGAGGTCGATATCGCGGAAACTCATCGCCACGTCGGTATAAAGCGCCGCGCTAAGCACATTGATCTCGCCCTTAATCGCCACCGGCGAGAAGGCATCGACTTCGCCATGCAAATCCACTTTGGCGCGCGAGTCCGGCATCGAAGACAGACCGAGTACGGTGCCTTGCAGTTTTTGAATGCCGGCGGAGAAATTCGGAGTCACCGACAGATCCGTGAAATTCGCTTGGCCGCTGCGCACCGTAACTTTCTTGATCAACATCGCCGTGGAATGGGGATCGGATGACCGGTCCGCGGCCGGCTTGACCGCAGCGGTCTTGGCTGCGGCCGGTGCGGGCGCGGCTGGCGGAACGGCGGCGCTGCCGGGGCCGGTCAACACCCGCTTCACGTTCAAGGTGCTGTCAGATTCGATGATGACCCGCGCATACGGTTTGGTCACCACGATCTCGGTAATGGCGAGCCGGTCAGGCGCCTGCCGGTAATTCAATTCGAGGACATCCAGGCGCTCCCAGTTGATGAAATCATCCTGTAAGTCGTTGTCGATCGTGTGGAGCTTATCGACATGGATGTTGCCGGCGAATTCCAGCGCGGGTTTTTGCTTCGAGGCGCCGTAGCGCAGCTGCGCCTCGCCGCCCAGCAGGCCGCTCTGCAATGTCAGCGCAGCGTGTTGTGCGATATAGGGTTGGATCGCCGCAAGATCGATGGCGGCGAGTTTAAGATTCAACGAAGCCGCCATGGGTTGTGGCGTCACTTCGCCGCTCACGTTAAGAGAACCCGTCCCATTGAGATGCGTATCGAGCGCGATCGTGAGCGGCTTGGTCAAATCGAGGCTCGCGCCGCGGATCTGCAATGAAAGCGGCGCCAGTTCGACTTTGGCGGCCGGGTGCGTGCCGCGATCCTCGGCCGAAATTCTCGCCTCTCGCAGTTCGAATTGCCGCAGTTCGAACTGCCATGACGGGCTCGCGGCGGCCGGCGTCGCGCGGGCTGCGCCCGGTGCCCGGTCGTCGGGCGGCGCAGAAGGCGCGGCCGGCACGTTGGACGCGTTCGGCGGCGCGGCCGCGAGTTTCAGCAGATTGAAACTGCCGTCGGGCTCGAGCCAAGCCGCCACCTTCAAACCTGTCATTGACAGTGCGTTTACCTGCGCCTGGCGCCGCGCCAGATCCAGGTTTGCACCGCTCAATGTCGTCACCGGAATCCCGATCCAATCGGTCTCCGAATCCTTCGGCCTGACGGCGAGATCGGTCATCGCGACTTTGGAAATCTCGACCTTCAAGTCGACATGGTCCCTTAGGGAAAATTTGTATCGCGCATCCAAATCGATGCTTCCGGAAGCAATCACGAAATTGAGCCGGTCTTCGATATAGGTCCAGATCGTGCGTGCGCGCAGTCCTTCAATGCGCACCTCGCCGTCCGACTCGAGGGGCTGCACCGCCAAGTGTCCGTGCCAGTCGACCCGCTCGCCGAGCTTGGAAGTTCCTTTGAGCGTGAAAAGGCCGCCGTCGAGGCCGGTGGTGAAATTCCGCAGCTCGAAGTCGATCGGCTCGACATGCGCCGCAAACTCCGACGGGCGGCTATGATCCACATAGTCCGCCGATCCGCGGGTGATCTTGAGCGAATCCACGCGCACCGGCGGCAGTGTTCCGTGCGCCGCCCGGGTCTGCAGCGGCTTGGACTTCGGGCGCAGCTTGAGCAGGTTCAGCGTTCCGTCCCGCCCCACCGTCGCATTCACGTAAGGCGCGGCAATGTCGATGTTGGCAAACGAATACGCGCGGCGCCATAGCGAAGAGAACTCGAAATCGATGAATAGACGCTCGAAGCCCAGCAACTTCCCGCCATCGCCGAACAGTGCGAAATCCTTGATTTCCGCCTGCAGCAGAAACGGGTTGACGTGAATGTCGCCCACCGCCGCCTTGACGCCAAGAGTCTGCGGTATGTCCTCGAGGAGCGCCGAACGGACGATTTTCGGCGCAATCATGAATCCGGCCACCGCGTACAAGACGACGGCCAACGCCGCGGCCGCGACAATGCGTGCGATCTTCGTTCTGAATATTTTCGGCACGAGATACCCGCCCATCCGCCATCCGGGCGACCGGCCGCCAGTCTATCAAAGAGCCCTCAGCGCTTGTTGCGTTGGATGAGACGCTTGCGCTTGCGCACCTGGCGGGGCGTCAGAGGATTGCGCCTGCCCGCATATGGATTTTCCTCGCCGCGGAAGGTGACGCGTACCGGTGTTCCCATCAAATCGAATGCCTTGCGATACACGTTCACCAGGTAGCGTCGGTAGGCGTCGGGCACGTGGTCGGTTTGATTGCCGTGAATCACGATCACCGGCGGGTTGCGTCCGCCCTGATGGGCGTAGCGCAGCTTGATGCGCCGTCCGCTCACCAGCGGCGGCTGATGACTCTCGATTGCCGCTTCCAGCACGCGGGTCAGCTCCGGCGTACTCATGTCGCGCATGGCCGCGGCGTATACTTTGCGCACGGCCGCAAGTAATTCGCCCACACCGCTGCCGTGGCGCGCGGAAATGAAATGCAGCGGCGCAAAATCCGCGAATTGCAGCCGCTGCTCGATCTGACTGCGAATCAGGTCGCGCTGTTCGGTCGGGATGTTGTCCCACTTATTGACGGCAAGCACCAGCGCCCGGCCCTGTTCGATCACGGTGCCCAATAGGCTCGCGTCCTGCTCCGCGACATTGTCTTGCGCGTCCATGACAGCCACGACCACGTGGGCGGTTTCGATGGCCTGCAGAGTCTTGATCACGCTGAATTTCTCGACCGCTTCCTCCACCCGGGCGCGGCGCCTCACGCCCGCGGTGTCGATCAAGGTATAGCGCGCGCCGTCGCGCTCGAAGGGCACCATGACCGCATCGCGCGTGGTGCCGGGTTGGTCGTAGGCCACGAGGCGATTCTCGCCCAGCAGGCGATTGATCAGCGTGCTCTTGCCCACATTGGGGCGGCCGATGACCGCGACTTTGATCCCGGTCATTTCCGGGCCGTCTTGAGGATCCGCGACCAGCCCCTCAAGGGTCGACTCGAGCAACGACACGACGCCTTGATCGTGCGCGGCTGCAATCGGATGCGGTAGCCCAAGGCCCAGTTGATGAAAGTCGGCGACCGCGATGTCGTGATCGAAGCCCTCGGTCTTGTTGACCGCCAACAGCACGGGTTTGCCGCTGCGCCGCGCCAGCTGCGCGACATATTGGTCCTGCGGCGTCACCCCCGCGCGGCCGTCAACCAGCACGATCAGGCGATCGGCCTCCGCGATGGCGCGTTCGGTCTGCTCAATCATCAGACTTTCGATTAATCCGGCGTTTTCGACCAAGCCACCCGTGTCGACGACGATGCACGGTACGTCGGTGCGGCGCGCGAAACCGTACTGCCGATCGCGGGTCAACCCCGGCAGATCGGCGACCAACGCATCGCGGGTGCCGGTCATGGCGTTGAACAAGGTCGATTTGCCCACATTCGGGCGACCGATCAGTGCGACTACGGGCAGCACGCTGTTTACGGTTTTGGAGGGGGCGTCGCGCGAAATGCGGCCAAGCTGCCGCTGTCGGTGAGGACGACCACGGTGTCCTGCACCGCCACCGGCGGATTGCTGACGCGGTATTTGGCCACGCGCTGGCGCGCCACCAGAACTCCGGTCTGCTTGTCCAGCCAATGCAAATAGCCCTGATAATCGGCGACCGCGACCGCGGTACTGGTCACGGCCGGCACGGTCAAACCTCGCCGCTTCAGCTTATCGTTGCGCCACACCTCGGACCCGTCGCGCTGACGCAGCGCGACCACGATGCCGTCGGATTGGGTCACGAACAGATTGTCATCGTCGAGCGACAATCCGCGCTCGCTCGACATGTCGTGCGCCCACCAAACCTGGCCGGAATCGAGCGCGAGCATGGCGGTGCGGCCTTGAAAACCGACGGCAAACACATTGTCGCCGAGCACGCGCACCGCCGAGTCGACGTCGACCAGACGGTCGAGCTCGGTCCTGCCATGCGGCGAAGCGAGCGCCGTATCCCACACGGTATCGCCGGTGGTGAGCGACACGGCCATGACCTTGCCGTTGTCGAAGCCGCTGATGGCCACTTCTTTGGCGATCACCGGAATCGCCGTGCCGCGCAAGCTCAAGCGCGGCACCTGCTGCTCCACCGACCACAGCTCGTTCCCATTGCGCGCATCGAAGCCGTGCAAATGGCCGTCGACCGCGCGCATCACCACCACTTTTTCACCGATGGCCGGTGCCGACAGCAGCTCAGAATTGACCCGCGTTTTCCACAGCACACGCCCGCTCGCGGCGTCCAACGCGATCACCGCACCCTTGGTCGAACCGACCACCACCATTCCATAACCCGCGGCGGGACCGGCGGACAGCGCCAAACCGAGTTTCTTCAGCCAAACCTTCTTGCCGGTATCCAAGGCGACCGCGAGCAGTTCGCCCCGGTCAGAACCCGCGAACACCAGCCCATTGTCGACCGCCGGCCCCAGACCGAGCCGCAGCAGCACTTGTTTCTTGCCGCCTCCGACATTGTGATCCCAGATCTTCTTCACCGGCAGCGTGGCCGGAAATTTCACCAGTGCCGCCGGCGGTTCGACGTCCTTATCCTTGCTGCAGCCCGCGGCGAGGAGCAGGGCCGCAAGGGCTAACGGGAGCAATAGACGCATCAGGGTTTGGCCTTGTTCGAGGTATCGGCGGGAGAGGAGGCCCCGGCAGCTACGGCTGGCGCAGCCGGCGACGCGTGCAGTCCCAGGTCCGCTAATTTCAATGTCAAGAAGGTCGAATCCACCTTGCCCGCGGGATCCTTTTCGAGCGCCGCTTTATATTCGGACTGCGCTTGCTTAAGGTCCTTCTTGGCAAGAAACGCGTCGCCGCGCACCTCGTGATAGCGCGCCGCGAACGCACCCGGCTCGTCGGCGAGCGTCTGCAGCGCATCGTCCGGCTTGCCCTGATCGATCAGCAGCCGCGCGAGGCGCAGGCGGGCGATGTGCCTGAGCTCGGTATCCTTCGACTCATCCATGACTTGGGTCAGGGGCGCGATCGCCTTCGCGGCCTGCCCTTCGTCGACGTCCAGCCGCGCGAGCATCAGTTTTGCCTGATCAGCGTACGGCGATGTCGGATAGGCCGCGATCAGGCCCTCGGCGATCCGCCGCGTCTTGGCCCGGTCGTCGTGCTGGAGCGCCGACGCCATTTCGCCGAACTGCGCGGACGCTTGCAGCGCAACCTCGTGTCGATGATGTTCGTAATAGCGCAGGCCCACCGTAAAGGCCGCTCCGATCACGACCGCGCCGAGCATCCAAGGCCCGTATTCCGAGACCACGCGCTTGACGTGTTCCAGCTGTTCGTCGTCGGTCAAATATTCTTCTGCCATGACTTCTCCGGTACCTTGCGCCCGTCTATAGACCGAGCAATGACCCCAAGCGTTCACTGATTCTGTCCATCGGGCATTCCTCCTGCGCCAAATCCTGGCGCAAGGCCTTTAACGCGACGACCCCGCGAGCGACTTCGTCATCCCCTAAAATGAGTGCAAACTGCGCCCCGCTCTTGTCGGCGCGCTTGAATTGCGCCTTGAAGCTGCCGCCGCCCAGATTGATTTGCAACTTGAGACCCGGCCGCGCTTCGCGCAATTGCTCCGCCAGTTTGAAGCCTTGAATCTCGGTTCCTTCCCCGACGAGCACCAGGTAGACCTGCGGTCCGTCGCGCGGCGGAATCAATCCCTGCTTTTCGAGCAGCATGAGGATGCGCTCCTGGCCCATCGCCCAGCCGATGCCGGGCGTGCCGGGACCGCCCAACTGCGCCACCAATCCGTCGTAACGTCCACCGGCGCACACCGCGCTCTGTGAACCGAGCGCATCGGTGCTCCATTCGAACACCGAACGCGTGTAGTAATCCAGCCCGCGGACCAAGCGCGGCTCGATATGATACTCGATGCCGGCGCTGCGCAGGTGGGCGCATAACCCCTCGAAATGCGCTTTCGACTCGGCATCCAGCAAATCGAGCAATAGCGGTGCGCCGGCGACGATGGACTGCATATCCGGGTTCTTGCTGTCCAGGATACGCAGCGGATTGCCGCGCAGGCGCCGCTTGCTGTCCTCGTCGAGCGCCGCTTCGTGCGCGCCGAAATACGCCGCCAGCTGGTCCTTATACGCGGCGCGCACCTGCGGCGTTCCGAGCGAGTTGACCAGCAATTTAATTCGGGTCAATCCGAGCCTGCGCAACAGCCGCGCGGACAACAAAATCAATTCCGCATCGACGTCGGGTCCTTCGAAACCAAACGCCTCCGCATCTATCTGATGGAACTGGCGGTAGCGTCCCGCCTGCGGTCGCTCTCGCCTGAACATGGGTCCCATGCACCAGACGCGCAGTCGGCCCTCGCGCAGCAACCCGTTCGATATCGCCGCACGCACGATCCCGGCGGTCGCTTCGGGCCGCAGCGTGATGTGATCCTCGCCCTGATCGACGAAGCTGAACATTTCCTTTTCGACGATGTCGGTGAAATCGCCGATCGAGCGCTTGAACAATTGCGTCTGTTCGATCACCGGTACTCGGAATTCCTCGTACCCGTAGCCGGCAAAGACTTCCCGCGTGATCCTTTCCAGATGCTGCCACGCAGCGGCCTGAGCAGGCAGCACATCGTGAACGCCTCGCAGGGGCTCGATGATCTTGCTCAAGTGGGTTTCCCGCTCAGTCGTGCGGCGCGTCGGAGCGCGATTGAGCGCCGCTGGTCGCCATGGCCCGTGAGTTGCGCCTCAATACCGCGTCGGCGCCGGCCTCGAAGCGAGCCGCATCGCCGCTGACGAATTGCGGCCCAATCGCCACGACGCGGTCGTTGATCTCGAGCTGTACGCCGCTCGCATATCCCAAGTACACCTTCAACGGCGCCGTGCCCGCAATCGCCTTGACGCTGTTCGCGCGGCCGTTACCGGCGAACAGGCGGCGGCCGGCCGAATCGTGCACCTCAACCCATGAATCCGCCGAAAAGTTCAGGCGAAGGCGCGCCGGCCCGGTTCCCGGCACTGAATCGGTTTCGTGCGCCGCGCCGCTGGATTGCGGCAAAGCCGCGGGACTCGCCGCAGTGGCCGCAGGTTCGGCCGGACGCGCCGCGGCGCTCACGGTCGATCGCTGGTGCCACGGCCGCCACCAAATGATGCCGCCCACAGCCACGGCAATGGCCGCGAAGGCCGTCATTTTGGCCCATGACAGGCCTGCGGATTCCTGTGTGGTAAAGCGCATCCGCACGTTCGCGGGCTGCAATGCGGCCGCGGCCGGTAAGGCGGGCTTGGTGTCGTATCCGGACACGACTTCAGCGGTGGGCAATCCCAGAATGGTCGCGTACCGCTTCAGATGCCCCTTGGCGTATACCGGCGGCCCGATGCGCTGATAATCGCCGGTCTCGAGCGCGTCGATGACCCACGCATCGAGATGCATTTCATCCGCGGCTTTTTGCATGCTCACACCACGCCGTTCGCGCTCCGCCTTGAGCCGCTGTCCGAGCGTTTGCGCGACCTCGCTCATCGGTCGGCGCCGGCGCGTAGTTCCTGTGCCTGCTCGGAATTGGGAAACTCGGCCTGCACGCGCCGGGCGTAACCGGCCGCCGCGGTGCTGTCGCCGAGCTTGCGTTCCGCACGGTACCCCAACCAGAGAATCTCGGGAGTCGGCTGATTCACGGCCAGAAAGCGCTTCACAAAATCGAGGGCCTCCGCCGCGTCACCGCGCTCCAGCGCGAGATTGCCCGATTCCAGCAGGGCCTCCGGCATGTTCGGGCGAATGGCCAGCGCGCGATCGAAATTGCGCTGCGCATCCACCGCATCGCCCGAGGCGGCATCGCAGACGCCGGCATTGACCAGCGCCACCTCCGGGGTTTGGTAGACCGGGTTGCGTGCGACTTCCATGAAGATCTTTTCGCCGGCCGCCGCCTTGCCGGTGCGGCACAGAAAGCCGGCATAACTGTTCATGATGTTCGGGTCCTGCTTGCCCAAACGCACGGCCGCCGCGAACGCGCGTTGCGCCTTCGACATCTCATTGAGGCGTTCGTACACGAGACCCGCGGTCTCTTGAACGTTCGCATTGTCGGGCGCTTCCTTCAGCGCCCGTTCGATGCGCTCGCGCGCCCGGCCGAGGTTATTGATCCTCATGTACTCCAAGGCCATCTGCATGTTGGCGACCGCGGCCTGTTCGGGCTCGGGTTTTCTTCCGCCGCGGTCGGCCGGCTGGTAAGGGGGCGGAGCGCTATGGCAAGCCGACAACACCGATGCCAGGATCAGCGCCAGCGCCGACACCGCTCGCCGTGTCGCGCTTCGGCTCATCGGACCTCCGCCGGCACGCGTGACCCCCCCAGCTTGGCGCCCAGCCGAACCAGGGTGCGATCCTTAACCCTGCCGGCGAGCTGGCCGCACGCCGCATCGATGTCGTCGCCGCGCGTCCGGCGCATCGTCGCAATCACTCCGTGCTCGTTGAGAATGTCGCGAAACCGCACAATCGTTGCCGCGGGCGAGCACCGATAGCGCGTGCCGGCAAAAGCGTTGAAGGGAATCAAATTGAGCTTGGCCGGCCGGCCGCGCATGAGACGCGCCAATTCCTTCGCATGCTCGGGCCGGTCGTTGATGCCGTCGAGCATGACGTACTCGAAGGTGACGCTGCGGCCGTTTTGCTGGTCGATGTAATGCCAGCATGCCGCCAGCAGCTCGGCGATGGGGTGTTTGCGATTGATGGGCACCAACTCGTTGCGCAAGGCGTCATTCGGCGCGTGCAGCGACACCGCGAGCGCCACGTTGCACTCCTCGGCCAATTTATAGATCTGCGGCACCAGGCCCGAAGTGCTCAAAGTCACCCGCCGGCGCGACAAGTCGTATCCCAAATCATCCATGAAAATGCGCATCGCCGGCACCACGTTGCGATAGTTGGCCAGCGGTTCGCCCATTCCCATGAACACGATGTTGGTGATGGTTCGTCCGTCGGCGCGCATCTCGGTGAGTTCGCGGTGTGCAAGCCACACCTGACCGACGATTTCCGCGACGCTCAGATTGCGGTTGAACCCCTGCTGCGCAGTCGCGCAAAAACTGCAGTCCATGGCGCAGCCCACCTGGCTCGATATGCACAGCGTCCCGCGGCCGGGTTCCGGAATGTAGACCGTTTCGATGCCCTGCACCTCGTCCATGCGCAGCATCCACTTGCGGGTACCGTCGGAGGAAATCTGCTGAGTCACGATCTCCGGCACGGCAATCTTGGCCACGTCCGCCAATTGCGCGCGAAAGTCCTGAGCCAGATCGCTCATGGCGGAGAAGTCCGCCGCGCGCCGTCGATAAATCCACTTCATCAGCTGGCGCGCGCGAAACGGCTTGGCGCCGAGACGGTCGGCGACGAACGCTTCGAGTTCCGCACGCGCTAAGCCGAGAAGATTGACGCGCTCGCCGATCACGCTGTATTGCTCCGGAAGGCGTTGCCCGAATACGCTAGCGCGTACGCGGGCATACCTCAATCTCGCGAAAGAAATAGGCGATTTCCCGCGCGGCGGTCTCGGGTGCATCCGAACCATGGACGATGTTCTCATCGATGCTGGAGGCAAGATCGGCGCGAATCGTGCCTGGGGCGGCCTTTTTCGGATCGGTGGCGCCCATCACCTCGCGATTCTTCGCGATCGCCCCCTCGCCCGCGAGCACCTGCACCATGACCGGACCCGACGTCATGAATTTCACCAAATCCTTGAAGAACGCGCGCTCGCGATGCACGGCGTAAAAGCCTTCGGCCTCGACCGGCGACAGATGCATCATGCGCGCAGCCACCACGCACAAGCCCTTCTGCTCGAACCGGCGCAGCACCTCCCCGATCAGGTTACGGCCAACGCCGTCGGGCTTGATAATGGACAGTGTGCGCTCAAAGGGCATGATGACCTCGGAAAGGTTGCGGGATTGCCCTTGTAGGGGGCCGGCAAAGAGCGCGAAGTGTACTGGAGAGGGCGCCTCCAGGCAATCAGAACGACGGCCGAAGTGCCTGTATTACTTGGAAAAACCGCGGTCGGGCGGGTTGCGGCCCTGCGCGCCGCGCTGTGGCGCGAGCGCCGCGACGGCCGACCTCAGACGTTGAAGCTTTCGCCGCAACCGCATTCGCCCTTGGCTTTGGGGTTCCGAAACTTGAATGCCTCGTTGAGACCCTGTTTGGCGAAATCGACCACGGTGCCGTCGATCAGCGGCAAGCTGGCCGAATCGACCACCACTTTGACGCCGCGCGCCTCGAATACCGCATCGTCGGGATGAATCTCGTCGGCATAATTGACCACATAAGCGAACCCCGAGCAGCCGGTCTTCTTGATGCCGACCCGCAGGCCGATTCCGGCACCCCGCTTCGCCAGGTGCGAGCGAACTCGATCAGCCGCCGATTCGGTCAATGATATCGCCATATCGCGCCGCCTTTGCTTAACGCCACATACCAAACTCAAGCAATACCAATAGCACGCACAGGCCGCTTGTGCACGTGACCCGATCGTAATTTTCGCATCGATTGCCGCATTGCGTCGCAAAATATCCGGTTCGAGCAGGCGGTGGCACGCTAGGGACGAGTTTGTCCCGCCCCCCGGGACATCGCCGCCTGCGCCGCGCGCAGCGCGGCGATCCACGCATCTTCCACGACCAACAGACGTCCGAGCTTCGGGATCGGCACGTCGAAGCGCTCGCGAAGGGCCGGAATGCTCTGCGGCAACTGCGCTTTGACCTCGCGCCCCGGCGCTTGCTCCGCCAGCCAAGAAGACACGGCGATGACATGAGGGCACGCGAAGGCCAGAAAGCGCGCCGCTCGAATGATTCCGAGGCGTGCGTCCGGGTCGACCTGCACATCGAATTGCACCCAGGTTCCTTGCGCCCGGCTGCCCGAGGCGCCGCGGAAGCAGTCCGGCCCTGTCAGCACGCCGGCGCCGCGGGCCTGCTCGAAATACCGGCGCGTCAGCTCGTTGTACGTCATGCGCCGCCGATCCGGCGCAGCCGCTCCACCGCCCGCGTCACCGCGCTCACTGCGGTATCGACGTCGGCCTCGGTGGAAAATCGGCCGAAGCTGAAACGCAGGCTGCTTTCAGCAAGCCGATCGTCGCGGCCCAGGGCGCGCAATACATAGGACGGCTCCTGGTTGATCGAGGTGCAGGCGGAACCGGTCGACACGGCGATATGCGGCCGAACGGCCGCGAGCAGACTCTCTCCCTCGACGCCCTCGAACGAGACGTTGAGCAGATGCGGCACCGAGCGCTCGATGTCGCCGTTGCGCAGCACGCCGCCGATCGAGCGCAGCCCATTCCACAGCCGGTCTTTCAATAGCGCAATGCGCTCGATCTCAGCCTGCGGGGCCGCTTTGACGAGCGCGAACGCCGCGCCCATGCCTACCACCTGATGCGTCGCCACCGTACCCGAACGCAGAGTCCGCTCCTGAGCGCCACCGTATAGCAGCGGCTGCAGCTGTACGCCCCGCCGTCGAGACACGACCAAGGCCCCGACGCCCTTGGGACCGTATGCCTTGTGCGCCGAAAGAGACAGAAGATCGATGCCGATCTCGCTGAAGTTCACGGCGCACTTGCCGATGCTCTGCGCGGCATCCACGTGCAGCCGCGCGCTGCCGGACCGCGCACACAGCGCCGCAATCGAAGCAATGTCCTGTATGACGCCGATTTCGTTGTTGACGTGCATGACGGACACCAGCACCGTGTCCGGCCGCAGTGCCGCCGCCACCTGGACCGGATCGAGCACACCGCTCCCATCCGGCGTGAGATAGGTCACGTGCCATCCTCGGCGCTCGAGTTCCCGGCACGGATCGAGCACCGCCTTGTGTTCGGTACGCACGGTGACGATATGCCGGCCGACCCCGGCGTTGTATTGGGCAACGCCAAATATCGCCAGGTTATTCGCCTCGGTGGCGCCCGAAGTCCAGACGACCTCGGCGGGTTCCGCACCCACCGCCTCGGCCACCTGCGCCCGCGCCGCCTCCACCCGCTCGCGTGCCGCCTCTCCGTAGGCATGGCTGTTCGATCCCGGGTTACCGAAGACGCCGTCGCGCCCCAGACACTCGGCCATACGCGCAGCGACCAGCGGCTCCACCGGCGTGGTCGCCGCATAATCCAAATACACGCAACCCGGTATGGTCATCCGCGCGACCGGCTCATTCGCGCGCGCGGCGCACCGATGATTGGCCGCGCCGTCCCTGCACGGCGCTCAAGATGCCGCGCATGATGTTCAGTTCGTTGCGATCGAGCTGCGCGCGATTGAACAGCCGCCGCAACCGTTCCATCAAGTGCCCGGTACGGTCGTCGAAATCGATTTCGTTGAGAACCTGGTGCAGGTGCGCGTAAAAGTGTTCGACATCGCTCGACGGAGCCAGCGGCAGCTCCAATTGCACGTGCGACCGGGCCTGCTCGCGCGCCATGAATATTTCGTACGCAAGTAGCTGCACCGCCATCGCCAAATTCAGCGAACAATAGTCGGGATTGGCGGGTATCCGCACCAGCACATTGCAATACTGCAAATCCTCGGTGGCAAGCCCATAGCGTTCCGAGCCGAACAGCAGCGCCGCACGGTTCATATCCCCGAGACCGGCGATGCGCCCCGCCACGTCGCGCGGGGTCGAGAATTCCCAGTGATAGGAACGCGGGCGCGAGGTGGTGCCGGCGGTGAAGCTGCAATCGCCGATTGCTTCGGCCACCGTATCCGCGATGCGCGCACCGGCCAGAATATCGTCCGCACCGGCAGCCAGCGCGTTGGCTTCGGCGTGCGGGAACGATCGCGGCCTGACCAGCGTGAGGTCGCTGAGCGCCATGTTTTTCATCGCCCGTGCGACCGAGCCGATGTTGCCGGGATGGCTCGGATCTATCAGGACGATGCGAACGGGAACAGTCATGCTCTGCTATTCTACCGCCACCTTATGCAACCACTCCTCAATATCGGCATGCGTGCCGCGCGGCGCGCCGGCGATTTGATCGTGCGCAGCCTGTCGCGTCTCGATTCCTTGAAAATCGACACCAAGGGCCGCAACGACTTCGTCACCGACATCGATCGCAAGGCCGAGGCGGAAATCATCGCGACGATTCGGCGCAGTCATCCCGACCATGCCTATCTCGCCGAAGAGAGCGGCCGTGGCGGCGGCGACAGCGAATTCCTCTGGATCATCGATCCGCTCGACGGCACGACGAATTTCCTGCACGGCTTCCCGACTTTCGCCGTATCGATTGCCCTGCAGCACCGCGGGCGCCTGCAGCACGCGGTGGTTTACGACCCCATGCGCCAGGAGTTCTTCACCGCATCGCGAGGCGACGGCGCACAGCTCGAGGGGAAGAAGATTCGCGTCAGCAGCCAGCGCACTCTGGAGGGCTCGCTGATCGGCACCGGCTTCCCCTATCGCATGGAGGCAGCCTACATCGATGACTACCTGGCCATGCTCAAGGTGGTCATGGCCGCCGCAGCCGGTGTGCGCCGGCCCGGCGCCGCCGCGCTCGACCTCGCCTATGTGGCGGCAGGCCGCATCGACGGCTTTTGGGAATTCGGCCTCGCGCCCTGGGATACGGCCGCCGGAACTCTGCTCATCCAGGAAGCGGGAGGGCGCGTCGGCACCCCGGCCGGCTCGGAATATGCGCTCGGACCGAATATCGTTGCGGGCAATCCCAAGGTCTACCAGGGATTGCTCGATGCGCTCGGCCCCTTGACGCCGGCGGCCTTGCGCGATTGAGCCATCCTTACGGATGGCGGCCGGCGCGCGACCAGCCGCTCAGTGGCCGGAGTCCTCCGGGCGGCGCAGCCGGCTGTTGCGGTAGCCGTAGAGGAAATAGACAGCGATTCCGACCGCACTCCACAACACCAGCCGCCACCAGGTGGCGGTCGGGAGCGAGGCGGCCATGCCGGCGCAGAAAATCACTCCCATGGGCGCCGTGAACCAAACCCACTTGACTCTGAAGGGACGCTTTAAATCGGCCCGCGTATAGCGCAGCACCAGGATCCCTAGACAGACCACGATGAAGGCGATCAGCGTGCCGATCGACACCAGCTCGCCCAGAATGCCGATCGGTAGGAGCCCGGCGAACGTCGCGGCCAACGCCCCGGTGATCAGGGTGGCGATGTGCGGCGTGCGAAACTTAGGGTGCACGGCGCCGAAGAATTTCGGCAGCAGGCCGTCATGCGACATGGTGAGCCAGATGCGCGCCTGCGGGATGATCATGGTGATGATCACCGAGGTCAGTCCGAACAGCGCTCCCCAGATGACCCAGCTCGACAGCCAGAACAGTTGCGGATGCGATTCCAGAGCGACCGCCACCGGCGCCGCGTCATTGAGCTGTTTGAAGGGTACCAACCCGGTCATCACGCTCGACATGAGGATATAGAGCACCGTGCAGATGCCGAGGCTGCCGAGCATGCCGATCGGCATGCCGCGCTGCGGATCCTTGGCCTCCTGAGCCACGGTGGAGACGCCGTCGAATCCGATATAGGCGAAGAAGATGATGGCCGAAGCCTGCAAAATGCCGCTCCAGCCGAACTCGCCGTAGGTGCCGGTGTTTTTTGGTATGTAGGGCACCCAGTTCGCGGTATTGACGTACACGGCGCCGAAACAAATGACCGCGATGACGATGCTCACCTTGATCGCGACGATGATGGTGTTGACCACCGCGGATTCTTTGATGCCCTTGTAGCACAGGGCGGTTGCCGCAATGATGATGCCGATCGCCGGCAAATTGAGGAAAGCGCCGGTTTGATGCACTTGAAAACCCACCTCGGCCGCCTCGAACGGCGCCGAGCTGAGCCAGTCGGGAATGAAGTTGATGCCGTAGTGATCGAGCAGCTTCACGAAGTAGCGGCTCCAGCCCACCGCCACCGTGGAGCACGCCATCATGTATTCAAGTATCAGATTCCAGCCGACGAACCACGCTATGAATTCTCCCAAGGTCGCGTAGCTGTAGGCGTAGGCGCTGCCGGCGACCGGCACCATCGCAGCGAATTCCGAGTAGCACAACCCCGCGAACATGCAGCCGATGCCGGCGATGACGAAGGAAATCACGATGGCCGGGCCGGCGTGCTGGGCAGCCGCGAGTCCCGTGAGCACGAAGATGCCGGTGCCGATGATGCCGCCGATGCCGAATGCGATCAGGGACGGGATGCCGAGCGCCCGCACCAGCGTCTTATCGGAGGCCTCCTTCTGATAGGCGGCAATCGGCTTGGTTGCCAACATCCCTTTTAAATTCATGTCATGCACCCGGCCTCACCACTGGTATCGGCACTCTACACGTTAACCCCATCGCCGCAAGCGCAGGCGGGTCCAGACCGCGGCGGCCGACAGGGCCATCGAACCACTCTTAGATGAGGCGCTCGCGCTAAGGCAAACCGTCGATTTCTTCCGGCTTGGTGAGCTTGCGCTCCAGCAGGTCCTCGGTCCGAAGCCCCAAATCCAAGGCGAGCGCGGCCGAAATATAAATCGATGAATAGGTGCCGGCCAGAATGCCTATCACCAAGGCCGCGGAGAATCCGTGCAGCGTTTCCCCGCCGAATATCAGCAGCGCCACCACCACCAACAGCGTCACCAGCTTGGTCATCAAGGTTCGCGACAGCGTCTGATTGATGGACTCATCGACGACCTGGGCGATGCCGAGTCTGCGCGCGGTGCGCGCACGCTCGCGCACCCGGTCGAAGACGATGACGGTGTCGTTCAGCGAATAGCCGATCACCGCGAGGATGGCCGCGATCGCCGTCAGATCGAAGGTCATCTGCGTCAAGGCGAAGAAACCCACCACGCAGATCGGATCGTGCAGCACCGCGAAGATCGCGCCCAGCGCCAGTTTGGGTGTGAAACGGAATAGAACGTACATCAGGATGAGAATCAGCGTCGCCACCAGGGCCCACCCGCCCTTGACGAACAATTCCTGGCCCACCTGCGGTCCGACCACTTCCGTGCGCAGCAGCTTCACGCCGTCATCGACCGTCTTGAAGACTTCGAGAATCCGCGCCCCGATCTGCTCGCCCTTCACGTTCGGATCCGGCGGCAGCCGCACCAGGATGTCGCGCGAACTGCCGAAGGCCTGCACTTGGGCGGCGGGCACGCCCGATCGGCCCAAGGCGGCGCGCAACTGCTCGATGTTCGGCGCCTGCGGGAAGTTGGTTTCGACGACCACGCCCCCGGTGAAATCGACGCCCAAATTCAGGCCGCGCACCGCCACCAGGGTGAAGGAGGCCACGATCAGCGCGGCGGACAGCCCGTACCACACCTTGCGGGTGTTCATGAACGGGAAGCGCGTTACCTTGTGAAAAAATTCCATGGACTTGGACCTCGAAGCGAACCTTATATGGACAAGCGCTCGAGCTTGCGCTTGCCGCCGTAGATGATCTGCACCAATGCGCGGCTGCCCATCAGCGAGGTGAACATCGAGGTAGCGATACCGAGCACCAGCACCACCGCGAAGCCGCGCACCGCGCCGGCGCCGAACAGCCACAGCACCAAGCCCGCAATCGCCGCGGTGACGTTCGAGTCAAAGATGGCGGAGAACGCCCGATCGAAGCCGGTGCTGATCGCCGCGCGCGGCGACACGCCGTTGCGCAATTCTTCGCGGATGCGCTCATAGATCAAGATATTGGCATCGACCGCCATACCGACGGTCAATACCACCGCCGCAATTCCCGGCAGCGTCAGCGCCGCTCCCACCAGCGATAAAAACGCGGTGAGCAGCACCACGTTACAGACCAGGACCAGGTCCGCGATCAGACCGAATACCTTGTAATAGATCGCCATGAACACGAAGGCCGCCAACATGCCGAAGATCATGGCATTGACGCCCTTGTCGATGTTGTCCTGACCCAGGCTCGGGCCGATCGCGCGCTCTTCCACCGCGGACAATGGCGCCGCCAAACCGCCGGCGCGCAGCAACAGCGCAAGCTCGCGGCCCTCGATCGGATTGACGCCCGTGATCTGAAAGTTATTGCTGAATACGCCGCGAATGGTCGCGCGGTTGATGACTTCCTCCGTCACACGGTCCACGTCGACGCCCTCCGCGTTCTTCTCGCGCGAACGGTCGATGAACACCACGGCCATCAAATGGCCGATGTTCTCCTGGGTATTTTTCAGCATTTTCGTCGCGCCGCGGCTATCGAGACTCACCGACACGGCCGGCCCATCCTGGGTATTCGGCTGGAACGAGGCGTCGGTGAGCTGATCCCCGGTGACCACCACGTCGCGCTTGAGCAGCACCGGCTGCTTCTCGCGGGTGTAGTACAGCTTCGAGCCCAGCGGCGCGCGCCCGGTGGCCGCGGCTTCGAGCGGATTGTTGGTTTCGTCGACCATGCGAAATTCCAAGGTCGCCGTCTTGCCGAGAATCTTCTTCACCTCGGCCGAATTCTGCAGTCCGGGCAATTGAATCGCGATGCGATCGACGCCCTCGCGCGCGACCTGCGGCTCGGACACCGCGAGCTCCGGGCTGTTCAAGCGATTGCGCAAGATGATGATGTTTTGCTGAACCGCGTAATCCTGGCGCTCCTTGATTTCCTGAGGCGTCAGCTTCAGCTCCAAGGCGGGCGAGCCGCCGACCACGGTATCGGTCAAATTCAAGTTGCGGTTGTCCGAAAGGATGGCCGCCTTGCCCTTCGCCAAACTGTCGGCGTCGCGAAACAACACCCTGACGCGGTCCGTCGGGTAGTCCACCTGCACATCCTGGTAGGGCACGCGCGCATTGCGCAACGATGCGCGAAAATCCTGTTCGCGATGATCGAGCTGCTGCCTCACGGCGCCCTGCACGTCAACTTGATAGACGAGGTAGACCCCGCCCCGCAGGTCCAGACCCAGCTTCAACGGATTCAGCCCCAAATTGCGCATCCATTCCGGTACCCGCGAGGCCTGCGACAAGGCGATCGTGAACTGATTGGGGCGCGCTTCGGCAATCAAATCGCGCGCTTTCAACTGATCTTGTTTGCTGCTGAATCGCAGCGTCAGACGGCCCTGTTCAAGAAATGCGCCGCTCGGCGTCACGCCTTTGGACTTGAGCAACTCCTCGATGCCGGTGCGGTCGCTTGCCTGGACGGCGGCGCGATCGCGGGCCAATTGCAACGCATTCTCTTCGCCGAACAGATTCGGCAGCGCCAGAAAGATCCCGAACACGACCACCACCGCGACCAGCGCGATCTTCCAGCGCGGGTACGAAATCATGCGCTCTTGACCGTGCCCTTCGGCAGCAGTTGCGCAACCTGGAATTTTTGCAGCTTGATGTTCACGCCGCTGGCGATTTCCAAGGTCAGGAACTGATCGCCGACCTCGAGCACCTTGCCGAGAATTCCGCCGGTGGTCGCCACCTCGTCGCCCGCGACGATCTTCGACAGCATCTCCCGCTGTTCTTTGGCGCGCTTGCTCTGCGGCCGGATCAACAGAAAATAAAACACCACCAACAGCAGCACGGGCAGCAGCAAAGCGCTCATCATGCTTTGCCCGCCGGAACCGCCGGCGGCCTGTGCATGGGCCGAATTAATGAGGAAATCCATAGCGTTACACCCGTTTATTGCGGCGGACGCCGCGGCACAAAGCCGTGTAGTATACAGCAGGCGGCCCTAAAGATTAACGCGTCCGGGGGCTTAAGGCAGGCCTGGCTCCATGCCGGCGGCAGACGCTTTAGCGGCGGCATACATCTTACGGTTTGCGCTTACTGGTTGGTCTCGACGGCAGTGCCGTCCGGCCGGCAGCCCTTGAGTGCGTAGAATTCGGCCGCGAAGTCGGCGAACCGCCCGGCCTCGATCGCCGAGCGAATTTCCGCCATCAGCCGCTGATAGAAATACAAATTGTGGACAGTGTTAAGGTGCGAGCCCAGTATTTCGCCGCACTTATCCAAATGACGCAGATAGGCGCGGCTGTAGTTGCGGCAGGTATAGCACGCGCACCCCTCTTCGATCGGACCGGTATCCTTGTGGTGCACTGCGTTACGAATATTGAGCACACCGGAGCGCGTGAATAAATGCGCGTTGCGCGCATGCCGCGTCGGCATGACACAATCGAACATGTCGATTCCGCGCCGCACCGCCTCGACGATATCTTCCGGACGACCGACGCCCATCAGGTAACGGGGTTTGTGCGCGGGCATGTGGCGCACCAATGCATCGAGGACCTGGCTGCGTTCCGCCTCGCTCTCCCCCACCGCGAGGCCGCCGACCGCAAGTCCCTCGAAGCCGATGTCCTCGAGCGCTGCGAGCGAGGCGGTGCGCAAATTTTCGTGAATACCGCCCTGGATGATTCCGAACAGCGTCCCGGGCGGTTCGTTGTCGTAGTATTCGCGAAAGCCGCGCGCCGCCCAGCGCATCGACAGTTCCATGGAAGCTCGCGCTTGCGCCTCGGTCGCCGGATACGGCGTGCATTCATCGAAGCTCATCGCGATATCCGAACCCAGGACGCGTTGGATGCGCATCGACTCCTCCGGCGACAGAAACACCGGCGCGCCGTCGACCGGTGAGCGAAATCGCGCGCCTTCCTCGGTGATCTTGCGCATTTCCTTGAGGCTCCACAGCTGAAACCCGCCGGAATCGGTGAGGATCGGACGACGCCAGTGCATGAAGCGATGCAAGCCCTGATGTGCCTCGATCACCTCGAGGCCGGGACGCAAGTACAAGTGGAAGGTGTTGCCGAGAACGATTTCGACGCCGATGCCCTCCAGCTGTTCCGGGGTCATCGCCTTGACCGTTCCGTAGGTGCCCACCGGCATGAACGCCGGCGTCTCAACCGCTCCGCGCGCGAAATCCAAGCGGCCGCGCCGCGCGGCTCCGTCCCGCTGCAGCAGTTCGAATCGCATGCCGGGCGGTGCCTTCACGCGCGCTCCGCAACAGGCGCCGCAGGCGTCAAAAACATCGCATCGCCGTAACTGAAGAATCGGTAGCGATCCTCGATCGCGTGCTCATAGGCCGCGAGCAGCGTGTCTTTGCCGACGAATGCCGCGCACAGCATCAGCAATGTCGACTCGGGCAGGTGAAAATTGGTCACCATCGCGTCCACCACTCGAAACCGGTAGCCCGGCTTGATGAATATGCGCGTCAACCCCCGGTACGGGGAGAGAACCCCGCCGGCGGCCGCCGACTCCAGGCTCCTCACCACCGTCGTACCCACCGCGACCACCCGGCCCCCGGCGGCGCGCGCGGCGCTGATCGCATCGCAGGTGGCTTGCGGCACCTCGAGATATTCGGCATGCATTTGGTGCCCCTCGATGTCCTCCACCCGCACCGGCTGGAAGGTGCCGGCCCCGACGTGCAAGGTCACGAACGCGTGCCTCACCCGCCGCTGCTCCAGCGCGGCAAAGATATGCTCGTCGAAATGCAGCCCCGCGGTCGGCGCGGCAACCGCGCCCAGGGCTCGCGCGAACACGGTCTGGTAACGTTCACGATCGGCTGGCTCGGGGGCGCGATCGATATAGGGGGGCAGCGGCACATCTCCGTGAGCTTCGAACAATGCCAGCACGTCGCCCGAGAACTTGAGATGATAAAGGTCTCCGACCCGGCCGAGCATGTGCGCGCTGTGGCCACCGGGCAAATTCACCGGTGTGTGCAGCCGCAGCCCCTTGCTGGCGCGGGCATGCATCAGCGCCGTATCGGCGGTGAGCACGCGCTCGAGCAGCAACTCAATCCTTCCGCCGCTGTCCTTCATCCCGTGGATTCGCGCCGGTATCACCCGCGTATCGTTGAACACCAACAGATCCGCGGGCGTCAAAAGAGCCGGGAAATCGCCAAAACGCAGGTCCCGCCACGATCCTGCGCTGCCCTCGAGCGCGAGCATCCGGCTGGCGGAGCGCGGCGTGACCGGTCGCTGGGCAATGAGTTCCCCGGGAAGCTCGAAGTGAAAGTCCGTGCGCTGCATTCTTTAGATCAATACTACCTTGCGACAATCGCATATACTGCGCGACCTGGCATGCCCGGATGGCGGAACTGGTAGACGCGCCGGACTCAAAATCCGGTGGTGGTGACACCGTGTGGGTTCGATTCCCTCTCCGGGCACCAGACCCTAAATATTATGGACACCCCTTGAAATTCTGCAGTCACTGCGGCTCGCCCGTTACATCGAAAATTCCCGACGGCGATCACCTGCCGCGGTTCGTATGCTCGAACTGCGGCAAGATTCACTACCAGAACCCGCTGCTGGTCCTGGGCTGCGTGCCCGAATGGGAGGGCAAGATCCTGCTGTGCCGGCGCGCCATCGAGCCGCGCCTCGGATTTTGGACGGTACCGGCCGGATTCATGGAAAACGGGGAAACCATGCAGCTGGCGGCGGCGCGCGAATGCTACGAGGAGGCCCTGGCGACGGTCGAGGTGGGCTCCTTGCTGGCGGTGGCCAACGTGACCCACGCCGGCCAGGTGCACATCATGTTTCGGGCGCGCCTGCTCCGCCCCGAATTCGCTCCAGGGCCCGAAAGCCTGGCGGTCGGACTGTACGATGAGGCGCAAGTGCCGTGGAACGATTTGGCGTTTCCGAGCGGCGAATTCGCGCTGCGCAAGTATTTCGCCGATCGCGCCGCCGGGCGCGAGGATCATCATTTCACGGAGCTGACGCATCCGTTGAAACCTTCGGAGCCTGTGGCAGAATAGCAGCCGCATTCAACCCCTCGTTCACATTCAACTGTCATTCAAGAAGGGTATGTCATGACGTTCGTGGTCACCGAAAGCTGCATCAAGTGCAAATACATGGACTGCGTGGAGGTGTGTCCCGTTGATTGCTTCCATGAGGGGCCTAATTTCCTGGTGATCGATCCGGATGAGTGCATCGATTGCACGCTGTGCGAACCCGAATGCCCGGTCGAGGCCATATTCTCCGAAGAGGACATCCCCAAGGGGCAGGAAAGCTTTCGGCAGCTGAACGCGGAGCTGGCGAAGCAATGGCCCGTGATCACCGAGATGGGCGCGGCTCCCGCCGACGCCAAGCAGTGGGACGCCGTCAAGGACAAGCTGAAATATCTGGAGCGATGAGCGCCGGCGCTAACGCTTCGCCAGTTGCGTCTCCTTGAGCGTCTTCACCAACTCGTGGGGCGGCATATAGCCCTCGATGAATTCGCCGGTGTCGGTAACCATTGCCGGCGTGCCGCGCACCCCGATGCTCTGCCCCAGCGCATACTCGCGCGCAACGGGCGTTGGCTCGCAGGTCTTGTTCATGTCCAGCTGGCCTCCGGCCTTGGCACGCGTCAGCGCTTCGTTGCGGTCCGCCGAACACCACACCACTTCGGCCTTGCGCCAACCTTCCGTGTTCGGGCCGGAACGCGGGTAGAACATGTAGCGCACGCGCACGCCGAGCTTGTTGAGTTCCGCCATCTCGCTGTGCAGCTTGCGGCAATACTGGCAGTCCACGTCGGTGAACACCGTGACCGTGTATAGCGGATTCTTGGGCGAAAAGATCAGCATCTGCGATTCGGGCACGGCATTGATCATCGCCAGGCGCGCGCGCGCCCGGATCGCCTCGGTCAAATTCTCACGCGTACTCATGTCATACACGTTGCCGTCGAAAAAGTATTTGCCGTCCGCGGTCAAATAACTCACGTCCGCGCCCCGCACGAATTGGTATATGCCGGGGATGGGTGAAGGCTTCAAGTCCTCGAGCTTCGAGCCGGCCGGCAACAGCTTCACCAGGGCCGCTCGCGGGTCCGCAGGCTGCTCCGCCGGTTCAGCCCACGCGTTTGAACCGGCAGCGGCAACGACGGCGACTAATACGGCAAGATGTTTCAACATGAGCGGCTTCCTGAGGATCAAACCTGCTTCGACTCCGCCGCGGGCGGGTGGTTCACGAAATTCTATCAGACCGCGCGGCGCGAAGCCGGCGCGGTGCGGTGCAATGGCTCGGGCTTTGCGTCCAGAGGCACGCCGGGTGCGCACCTAGCCGCGCGGATGATGCTGCGAGTGCATTTCCTTCAAGCGCTCGCGGGCGACGTGCGTATAGATTTGCGTGGTCGACAGATCGCTGTGGCCGAGGAGCATTTGCACCACCCGCAAATCCGCGCCGTGATTCAACAGATGCGTGGCGAATGCATGCCGCAGGGTATGCGGCGACAGTTCTTTCGCGATCCCGGCCTTCTTCGAGTAGCGCTTGATGATGTGCCAGAACGCCTGGCGGGTCATGCGATCGCCGCGGCGGGTGGGAAACAAATAATCGGTTTGCCGTTCCAGCAGGATTTCCGTGCGAGGCCCCTGCATGAACTGCTGCAGCCACTTGACCGCCTCGTCTCCTAGCGGAATCAGGCGTTCGCGGTTGCCCTTGCCGACCACGCGCATCACGCCCTGGTTCAGATTTACCTGGTTATGCTTGAGGCTGACGAGCTCGGAGACGCGCAATCCCGTGGCGTACAATACCTCCAGCATGGTGCGATCGCGATGACCCAATGGATCGGACACCGCCGGTGCCTCGAGCAGCGACTCGACTTCCGCCTCGGTGAGTGATTTCGGCAGAGAACGGCCGATCTTGGGCATGGCGATTTGCGCCGTGGGATCCGCTGCGATCAGCCCTTCGCGCACCATGAACCGAAAAAAGCGCCGAAAACTAGACAATTGCCTGGCGGTGGAACGCGGCCGGGATCCGCCTTCGACGCGTGCGGCGATGAATCCGAGCAGTTCGATCCGCGTGGCGTTCAACAAGGCGCTGTCGCGCTCCTCGAGCCATCGCGCCAGCGCGGTCAAATCCGCGCGGTACGCGGCCAGGGTATTGGCGGACAAGCCGCGCTCCATCCAGACCGCATCGAGAAACTTCTGCAACATAGGATCGGCCGCCTCGCGGGCCAGCGGCGCCGCGCCCGAGGTGCGTGTGAAAACCGTGCGTTTGAGTGCCGTCACCATAATTTCCCGGGTAAAAACTCGCACAAAATGTGCTTTACCTGCTGCCTGTTTGCAGTATGCGAGGGGTGCTTGCCAGTCGGCGTGACCGGTCTCACAGTAACCGCAACTATTAACATAAGGAGAACCAGATCACACAAGCCCTGCCCGCAGTTTTTCGGCAACGCCTTTACGGCGCCTATTGCCTGGTGTTGTTCCTGGGCATGGGGATGATGGTCCTCACAATCAATGTGTTTTTGCCCGGCCTGCGCGCCCGCCGGCGCGTGGCGGGGGCGTGTTCGCGCGGATTCTTCCGCGCCGCCGGCATCCCGCTGCGCGTCCATGGACTACACGCGATGCCGCGCGAGCCGTGCGTGGTGGTCGCGAATCACGCCAGCTATATCGACGGAATGGTTGCCATCGCGGCATTGCCGCCCGACTTTGCCTTCGTGATCAAGAAGGAGATGGTGCGCGTACCGCTGGTCAGCCTGTTGCTGCGGCGCCTCGGATCCGCGTTCGTGGAACGCGTCGACCGCCACAAAGGCGCTTCCGACGCGCGCCGGGTATGGAAGCTGGCCGCCGCCGGCCAGTCCCTGGTGTTCTTTCCGGAGGGCACATTCGACCAGACTCCCCAGATCGGCAGGTTCCTGGGCGGCGCTTTCGCGACGGCCGAACGCTCGCAAATGCGCATCGTCGCGGCCGCCATCCACGGCACCCGCGAAGTCCTGCCCTGCGGCAGCCTTCTGATGAGGCGCAAACCCATACGCTTCGAAATCCTGGAGGTCCTGGATCCCGACGCGGCCCGGCAGCGCAGCCGCGAGCTCATCGCACAGGCGGTCGGAGAGCCGCTGGCGCCTTAGATTTCGCCGCCCGCCCGCCCAGCGGTTATACTCATGCGCCACGCAACTCCGCTACGGAATCAAAGCCCATGAGTTCGGATCCCGTCGTCATTCTGAGTGCGAGGCGCACACCGGTCGGCGCCTTCCAAGGCGCCCTTGCGAGCCTCAGCGCACCACAACTGGGGGCGGTGGCCATCAAGGCCGCGATCGCCGATTCCGGGGTAAGCGCCGCCGAGATCGATGAGGTGATCATGGGCTGCGTGCTCTCCGCCGGACTTGGCCAGGCACCCGCTCGCCAGGCCGCTTTGGGGGCCGGCATGCCCGCAGGCGTGCCCACCACCACCGTCAACAAAATGTGCGGATCCGCCATGCGCGCCGTGATGCTGGCGGCCGATCAGATTCTGGCCGGTTCCGCCCGTGTGATGGTGGCGGGCGGCCTCGAGTCGATGACCAATGCGCCCTACCTGCTGCCCAAGGCGCGGGCCGGTTATCGGATGGGGCACCAGGAAGTTCTCGATCATATGTTCTTCGATGGGCTGCAAAGCCCCTGGGATGGGCAACTCATGGGCTGCTTTGCCGAAGCGACCTCGGCCAAGTACGAGTTCACGCGCCGCGCCCAGGACGATTTCGCATGCGAATCGGTGCGGCGCGCCCAGGCCGCCGTCGCCGGCGGTGCCTTTGCGCATGAGGTGGCGGCGGTGACGGCCAAAACCCGCAAGGGCGAGGTCATGATAGACAAGGATGAAACGCCGTCCACGCTCGACATATCGAAGATTCCTGGGCTCAAGCCGGCCTTCAAAAAGGACGGATCGGTGACCGCCGCCAGTTCCGCCAGCATTGCCGATGGCGCGGCGGCGGTTGTGTTGGCGCGCGAATCCTTCGCCACGGCACGGGGCTTGAAGCCCCTCGCGCGCATCCTGGGCTATGCCAGCTTCGCCCGCGAGCCCGAGTGGTTCACGCTGGCGCCGGTCGGCGCCGTCCAAAAATTGCTGGCTCAATTGCAATGGCGGGCCTCGGACGCCGACCTGTACGAAGTGAACGAAGCCTTTGCGGTGGTCGCCATGGCGGCCATCAAGGATTTGGAGTTGGACCCCGCGAAAGTGAACGTCAACGGCGGCGCCTGTGCGCTCGGTCATCCGATCGGCGCCACTGGCGCACGGATCTTGACGACGCTGATATACGCGCTGAAAAATCGCGGCAAGAAGCACGGCATAGCGAGCTTGTGCATCGGCGGCGGCGAAGCGACGGCCATTGCGATCGAAATCGCCTAGCATGGAAATCGCTTAGACATGGAAAGCGTCTAACGTGGCGATGGACCGCGGAATTCAGACATCCATCGCCGCGGGCCTCGCCCGCATCACCATCAACCGACCCGAAAAACGCAATGCGCTGGACCGCGCGACCATTGTCGCGCTTACGGCGGCGCTCGAGCGCTGCGAACGCGATTCCGCGGTGCGAGTCGTGCAGCTCACCGGCGCCGGGGATGTTTTTTGCGCCGGGGCGGACCTCGCGGAGATGCAGGCGCAGCGGGATGCCGCTGAGGAGGACAATCTGGCCGATGCCGCGCGGCTCACGGCGCTTCTCGGCACCCTCGATTCGCTCTCCAAACCAACGCTGGCGCGGGTCAACGGCGACGGCTACGGGGGCGCGCTCGGTCTGCTCGGCGCCTGCGACATCGTCATCGCGGCGATCGACGCCAAATTCGCATTCACCGAGGTGAGGCTCGGCATCATCCCGGCCGTCATCTCGCCGTTCGTGATCGCCAAAATCGGCGAAAGCGCGGCGCGGCGCTATTTTTTGACGGCGGAGACGCTCACCGCGGAGCGTCTGAAGGAGCTGCGGATGGTGCATGAAGTGGCGCCGGCCGGCGAACTCGACCGAAGCTGCGAGCGCATGGTCGCCGCGCTGCTGCTGGCGGCGCCGGGCGCTCTGGCGGAGGCCAAGCGGCTGATTCGCGACGTGGCTCGCGCCACCGACGAGCGCACGGCGATATCGGCCGACATGGCCCGGCGGCTGGCGCGCCTGCGGGTGCAGGCGGAAGCTCAAGAAGGCTTGCGCGCATTCTTCGAGAAGCGCAAGCCCGGGTGGGCGTCCCCGCCCTAGGAGCTTGCCCTGGTTGGCGCGGTTTGTTGTACTACGCCGCCGTTTTTAGGCGGCCTATCGCTCTTAGGGTCAAGGTGCGAATTCGATGATCGAAAGCCAGCGTGATGTCATGGAGTATGAGGTCGCCATCGTCGGCGCCGGCCCCGCCGGGCTTGCGTGTGCGATCCGTCTCAAGCAATTGAAACCCGACCTCAGCATCTGCGTGCTGGAGAAGGCCGCAAGCTTGGGCGCGCATTCGCTTTCCGGGGCGGTCTTGGAGCCGGGACCTCTCGATGAGCTGCTGCCGCAATGGCGCGAGCACGCGCCCGCGATTTGCGTGCCGGCGACCCGCGATGAATTCTTCGTACTGACCCGCAGCAGGCGCTACCGGGTGCCGATCACGCCGCCGCAAATGGTGAATCACGGCAATTTCATCATCTCGCTCGGGCAGCTGGTGCCGATCCTCGGGGCGCATGCGGAGAAGCTCGGCGTCGACGTGTTCGCCGGCTTTGCCGCCGCCGAAGCCTTATTCGATTCCTCAGGCGCGGTGAAGGGCGTGCGCATCGGCGACATGGGGGTGGAAAAGAACGGCGAGCCCGGGCCGAATTTTGCGTTGGGGCCGGAGATTCACGCGAAAATCACCATGTTCTGCGAAGGTTGCCGCGGCAGCACATCCAAGCAGCTGATCAAGCGCTTCAAGCTGGATGCCGGCAAGTCGCCGCAGACCTACGGCCTGGGATTCAAGGAGCTGTGGCAGCTGCCGCCGGGGCGGGTGCAGCCGGGTCTGATCCAACACACGGTGGGATGGCCGCTCGACAACCGCACCTACGGCGGTAGTTTTCTCTATCACCTCGGCAACGATCGGGTGTACGTAGGATTCGTGGTGGGTTTGGATTACGAAGATCCGCGGCTCAAGCCCTTCGAGGCCTTTCAGCAATACAAGAATCATCCGCAGGTCAAGGCGCTGTTGCACGGCGGCGAGATCATCGCCGGCGGTGCACGCACGGTGATCGAGGGCGGCTATCAATCGATGCCCAAGTTGGAAATGCCCGGCGCGATGTTGGTGGGCGACGCCGGCGGCACTCTCAACACGCCGAAGATCAAGGGGATTCATCAGGCGATCCGCTCCGGTATGACTGCCGCCGAGCACTATGTCGAGACCGGCGGCAGCGCGGGCTTCGACGCGCGCTGGCGCGCAGCGCCCGGCGGCCGCGAACTGTACAAGGTTCGTAATATTCGCCCCGGATTCAATCGCGGCCTGTGGTTCGGCCTTGCCAACGCAGCGTTTGAAACCTACGTGGCCAGGGGCGCGGCTCCGTGGACCCTCGCCAATCACGCCGACGACAAGGCGCTCAAGCGCCTGGACGAATACGCCTCGCCCGACCGCGACTGGGGCGAGCGGGAGCTGCCGCCGCGCGACCGGGTGGCGTTCGTATTCTTTGCCTCGACCACGCACGATGAAAGTCAACCGGTGCATTTGCGCGTCGCCGATACGTCGCTGTGCGCCACGCGCTGCGCCACCGAATTCGGCAATCCCTGCACCAACTTTTGTCCCGCCAACGTCTATGAAATGATCCCCGATGGCGCCGGCGGCAAGAAATTGCAAATCAACGCGTCGAATTGCGTGCATTGCAAGGCCTGCGACATCAAGGAACCCTATACCGAGCAAATCACCTGGACCACGCCCGAGGGCGGTTCCGGCCCCAACTACCAAAGCCTGTAGCGCAGAGCCGTAACCCAAGCAGCGGCAGTCTTCGTGAACGGCGAGCCCAAGACGGTCAGCGCGCGCTTGAGCGAAGAGGTCGCCGCTCGACGCTTGGAGTTCGACGCCGCACAACAGGCGGCAGCCGCGCGCCTTACCGTCTTGGGAGAGGAGCTCCGCCGCCCGCGCACCTTGCTGCGAACCCTGCGCTTCGCTGTGCCGTGGCTGCCTTGCGGCGCGGCGGCCGCAGCCCCACGCGGCCTGTACATCTGGGGCGGCGTCGGTCGGGGCAAAACGCTTCTGATGGATTGGTTTTTCGCTTCGCTGCGCACACCGCGGGCGGAGCGCTGGCACTTCTACCGTTTCATGCGCGGCGTGCATGCCGAACTCGGCCGCACCAAGGGCCGCGCGCGGCCCCTGGAATGGGTGGCCCGGATCATCGCCGCTCGCACCGATGTCATATGCCTCGACGAGTTCTTCGTCGCGGACATCGCCGATGCGATGATTCTCGCCGGCCTGTTCGCAGGCCTGTTCCGCCGGCGCGTGACCCTGATAGCAACCTCTAATCAGGCGCCGCAGGATTTATACAAGTATGGGCTGCAACGACAGCGCTTTTTGCCCGCCATCACACTCATCGAATCCCACGCCGAGGTTCTGCATCTCGACGGCGGCACCGACTATCGGCTGCGCCAGCTCGAGCGGGCGCCGACCTACCTCGACGCCAATCTGCCGCAAACGCCGGCGGCGCTCGAGGAGCGCTTCGCGGCGCTCGCCGGCGGGTCCACTGCAGGGCCCACGACCCTCTCGATCGAAGGTCGCGCTCTGCACGCGGTCGGCACCGGTCCAGGCATGGCCTGGTTCGACTTCAGCGAGCTATGCGAAGGAGCGCGCAGCCAGAACGACTACATCGAGCTCGCACGCCGGTATAACACGCTGTTCATTGCGAACATCCCCGAATTCACGCATCAGCACGAGGACGCCGCGCGCCGCTTCATCATGTTGATCGACGAGCTGTACGATCGCGGTGTCAAGATCGTGGTATCGGCCGCGGCGGCGCCCGGTGCGTTGTATCGCGGTGAGCGGCTTCAAATGGATTTCCGGCGTGCCGCCAGCCGGCTCGTCGACATGCAAACGCATCGCTACCTGGCGGGTGCGCACCGTGCTTGAAGCGCCGCCGCGCAAGCCCTGGCATAATTCACAGATGCGGACGGTTGCCGAATTCAAGATCGACTACAAGCAAATACTCGACCCCCGGGGTGAAATCGTGGCGCCGCTGCCGAAATTCGCAGCCGAACCAGCCGAGGTGCTGCGCATGTATCGAGCGATGACGCGGGTGCGGGTGTTCGATGCCAAAGCCGTGAATTTGCAGCGCACAGGGCAGCTCGGCACCTACCCGTCGTCGCTCGGGCACGAAGCCGCGCATATCGGGGTCGGAGCGGCAATGCAGCCGGAAGACGTGCTGGCCCCGGTGTACCGGGAGTTCGGCACGCAGCTGTGGCGCGGCGTGACCATGAAGGAGATCTTGCTGTACTGGGGCGGCGACGAACGCGGCAATGATTTCGGCCGTCCCCGGCACGATTTTGCCTGGTGCGTGCCGATCGCTACTCAAACCTTGCATGCGGCCGGCGCGGCCATGGCGTTCAAGCTACGCAAGGAGCCGCGCTGCGCCCTCGCCTACATAGGCGACGGCGGCACTTCCGAAGGCGCTTTCTACGAGGCGCTCAATTTGGCCGGAGCAGGTACCCTGCCGGTGGTGTTCGTGATCGTGAACAACGGCTGGGCCATCTCCGTACCCGTCGCCCGGCAAACGGCGACGCAAACCCTGGCGCAAAAAGCCGTGGCTGCCGGAATTCCCGGGGTTCAGGTGGACGGCAACGATGTGTTCGCGGTGCGCGATACCGTCGCCGAGGCGCTCAACGCGGCGCGACGCGGCGCAGGTCCGTGCCTGATCGAAGCCCTCACCTATCGCTTGAGCGACCACACCACCGCCGACGACGCAAGCCGTTATCGAAGCGCCCACGAGGTCAAGGAGGCATGGGCGCTTGAGCCCTTGATTCGCGTACGCCAGTATCTGCGCAACTCAGGCGCCTGGACCGAAGCCGAGGAGCAAGCGCTGCTCAAGGACTGCACGCGTGAGGTCGATGCCGCGGTGAACGAATACTTGAATACCCCGAAGCAATCGACCGACGCCATGTTCGACACCTTGTTCGCCGAATTGCCCCTGCACTTGCGCGAACAGCGCGCCATCGCGCGCAAATACGGCGCCAAGCCCCGGGGCCATTGAATTGGCCAAAATGACCATGGTTGAAGCCATCGCGATGGCCCACGGCTGGGAAATGCAGCATGACCCCAGCGTCGTCGTGATCGGTCAGGACGTGGGCGCGAACGGCGGTGTGTTTCGCGCCACCGCAGGGCTGCAGGCGCGCTTCGGCACCGATCGGGTACAGGACACGCCATTGGCGGAGGCGACCATCGCCGGCATGTCGGTCGGCATGGCGACGCACGGATTGAAGCCGGTGGCGGAAATTCAGTTCATGGGATTCATGTATCCGGCGCTCGATCAGATCGTCAACCACATGTCGCGCATGCGCTATCGGACCCGCGGCCGCCTGTCATGCCCGGTGGTCATTCGTACGCCGCATGGCGGCGGCATCCACGCGCCCGAACACCATTCGGAAAGCACCGAAACCATGCTCTGCCACATTCCCGGCATCCGGGTGGTTTGCCCATCCTCGCCGGCGCGTGCCTATGGCCTGCTGCTCGCCGCGATTCGCGATCCCGATCCGGTGATGTTCCTGGAACCGGTGCGGCTGTATCGAGCGATGCGCCAGGAAGTGAGCGACGATGGCCAGGCGCTGCCGCTCGATCACTGTTTCATATTGCGCGAGGGGAGCGATGTCACCATTGTGACATGGGGCGCCATGACCATTGAGACCCTGCGCGCCGTCGGCGAACTCGAAAGCCAGGGCATCAGCGCCGAGGTCATCGATGTTGCGACCTTGAGCCCGATCGACGGCGAGACCATTCTGGCCTCGGTCGCCAAAACGGGTCGACTCGTGATCGTGCATGAGGCGGCCCGCAATGTCGGCGTCGGTGCGGAAATCGCGGCGCTCGTGGCCGAACATGGTTTATACGACTTGCATGCGCCTGTTCAGCGAGTCACCGGTTTCGACACCATCATGCCGCTGTTCAGGCTCGAGCACGACTACATTCCTTGCGTGCAACGCATCGTGGACGCAGTGCAACTCACGTTGACCGACTAGAGACTCGAGCATGGGTACATTCAAGCTTCCGGATTTGGGCGAGGGCTTGGCCGAGGCCGAGATCCTCGAATGGCATGTCAAACCGGGCGACCGTGTTCTGGTGGATCAGCCGATGGTATCGGTGGAAACGGCCAAAGCGGTGGTCGAAGTCCCGGTGCCCTACAGCGGCACGGTTACGGCGTTGCACGGCACCGTCGGCGACATCGTGGCGACCGGCGCGCCGCTCATTGATTTCGATTCCGGCACCGTGGTCGGCTCCATGCCGGCCACCAGCGAGGTAGAATACGTCGATTCAGCGAAGATCGGCCGGGCGCGCGGCGGCGTTGCCGCCCGCAACCGCGCGGTACCGATGGCGCGCGCGCTGGCGCGCCGTTTTGGGCTCGATCTGGCCGACATTGCCGGCAGCGGACCCGGCGGATTGATCAAATTGGACGATGTGCTGGCGCACGCGCAAATGGACGCCGCGCAGTCGCAGTTGCGGCCGGAGGGCAATCAGCGCGCCCTGGCCGTTCCCGCCGGCGCCACTGCAGAGCCCCTGCGCGGCGCACGGCGTGCCATGGCGCACAGCATGACGCTGTCGCGCGCGCAAATTCCGCTGAGCACCGTGTGCGATGACGCCGATATCCACGCCTGGTCGCAGCGCGGCGATTACATGCTGCGGCTGATACGCGCAATGATCAGCGCTTGGCGCGCCGAGCCGGCATTGAATGCGTGGTACGATGCCGCCAGCAATTCGCGAATTCTTCTCAAGCACATCGATCTCGCGATCGCCGTCGATACGCCGGGTGGACTGATCGTGCCGGTATTGCGCAATATCCAAAATAAGACGCCCGAGGAGCTGCGCGCGGCGATCGCCGCGCAGAAGGACGCTGCGCACCAACGCAGCACCACTCCGGAAGATCTGCGCGACTTTACCTTGATGTTGTCGAACTTCGGCACGCTCGCCGGCCGCTACGGCATTCCGCTGGTAGTGCCTCCGGCGGTGGCGATTTTGGGCGCGGGCAAGGTCCGCAAAGACGCAGTGGCGGTCGGCGACATGGTGGCGGCGCACCGGCGCATGCCGCTGTCGCTGAGCTTCGATCACCGCTGCATCACCGGCGGCGAGGCATGCCGCTTCCTCGCCGCCGTCATCGGCGATCTCGAACATCCGCAATAGCCGTTAGGATTCGACCATGCATCAAGCGAGCACTGAACAGTACCGCAAAAGCATCTCGGCCATTGTGGCGGCGGCAGCGCGGCTGCCGAAGACCATGCGGGGCGCCGATCCGAAGCGCTTCTTGCGGGCTTACTATGCCAACGTGGACGCGGAGGATATCGCCGCGCGAGATCCCGCGGAACTTGCGGCGGCGGCGCTGTCGCATTTGATGTTTGCGCGGCAGCGGCGCGGGCGGGCCCTGGTGCGCGTGTTCAACCCCACTCTGCGTGAATACGGTTACAGCTCGCCGCACACCGTCATCGAGATGATCAACGACGACATGCCGTTCCTGGTCGATTCGATCGGCCTCGCGCTGACTCGGCGCGCCCTCACGCTGCATTTCTTGACTCACCCGGTCTTCGCGGTGACGCGCGATAAGACCGGAGTCCTGCGCAGCGTCGAAGAGCGCGGTTTGGCCGCCGACAAGCGTCACCGGCTCGAATCATTCCAACGCATCGAAGTGGACCGGATCGTCGATGCGGCGACCCTGCAGTCCTTGTGCGCCGAGATCGAGCGCAGCATGCGCGACGTGCGGGTCGCATGCGCCGACTGGGACAGGATGCGCGATGCCGCACGGCGCACGGCGGAGGATTTGAATTCGCTGAGTGCGCGCTTCGATTCGCGCGACGTGAGCGAAGCGCAGGCCCTGCTCGCATGGATGGATGACCGGCATTTCACGTTCTTCGGCTACAAGGAATACCTGTTGCGCAGCCGCAAGGGACACGACACCCTGGAAGCCGTGGAATCGACCGGCTTGGGGATACTACGCCGAGGCCACAAGCGTCCGCCGAACACCAGCCGCAGTTTATCCGCCGACATCCGCCGCCAGAGCCGCTCCCGCGATCTGGTGCTGGTGACCAAGGCGAATCTTCAATCAACGGTGCATCGGGCGGGTTACTTCGACTATGTCGGCTTCAAACATTTCGATGCCAAGGGGCGGCTGATCGGCGAAAGGCGTTTCTTGGGACTATGGACTTCGGCGGCCTACAACTGCGCCCCGCACGAGATTCCCCTGGTGCGCCATAAGGTCGCACAAGTGGTGCTGAACTTCGCTCTGGCGCCCGACAGTCACGACGGCAAGGCGCTGCACCACATACTGGAGTCGTTTCCGCGGGACGAATTGTTCCAGGCGACCGTGCCGGAACTCAATCGCATCGTCACCGGCATATTCGGCCTGCAGGAGCGGCCCCGCGTGCGTCTGTTATTGCGGCGCGACCCGTTTCGCCGGTTCTATTCCTGTCTGGTCTTCGTGCCGCGCGAGAAATACAACACCCAGGTTCGCCAGCGCATCGAGCGCGTCATCGGCGAGGCCTTCTCGGCGATCAGCATGGAGTCCCAGGTTCAGATCGCCGAATCGAACCTCGCCCGTATCCACATCGTCGCCCGCACCCTGCCGAGAGAATCGGTCCGCAGTGATACCGACGAGTTGGAGCGGCGTGTCGCGCTCGCGGTGCGCTCCTGGGCGGATGACTTCAAGACCGCCCTGCTGGGGCGCTTCGACGAGGCCTATGCGCTGCAACTGTTCGCGGTGTATGCGCAGGCGTTTCCCGCCGCCTATACCGAGGATTTTGCGGGGGAGGCCGCTGCGCACGATGTGGCTTTTCTTGAAGCGGCGGAGAAGGAGCCGCAGCGGTTGCATCTGGATATCTACCGGGCCGATCCGCGCCACAAGGATAGATTTTTTCTGAAGATCTTCCGCGACCCGGATGCCATACCGATCTCGGATCTGCTGCCCATGCTCGAGAACATGGGGCTCAAGGTGATCGCCGAGCGCCCGTACGGACTGGAATTCTCGGGGGGACGCCGCGCATGGATTCAGGACCTCGAACTCGTCATTCAGGGAAAGGCGGCGAGCAAGTTCGAAGTCCTCGAAGGCGAGATCAAGAGCACGTTCACCGCCGTCTGGACCGGCCGCATGGACAACGACAGCTTCAACCGGCTGACTCTCGCCGCAGGGGTGCCGTGGCGCATCGTGACCGTGCTGCGCGCCTATTGCCGATATCTCTTGCAGACCGGGCTGCCCTTCAGCCTGGGATACATAGCGCAGGTGCTGGCGAACAACCCGGCCATCGCCCGCCACCTCGCCGATCTGTTCGTGACGCGCTTCGACCCGGATATCGCCGGCGCCGCGCGCCGCGGGGCGCTCGCCCGGCTCGATCAGCACGTCCGCTCCAGGCTCGAAGCGGTCACGCGCTCCGACGAGGACCGGATCCTGCGTGCGTTGTGGACCGCGGTGTCGGTCACGGTGCGCACCAATGCGTACCAGTGCACGGCGTCCGGCCCGATCAAGGATTACCTGTCCTTCAAGATCGAAAGCCAAAAATTCAACGAGTTGCCGCTGCCGCGGCCGATGTTCGAGGTATTCGTGTTCTCGACGCGCATGGAAGGCGTGCACCTGCGCATGGGGCTGGTGGCGCGCGGCGGCATCCGCTGGTCGGACCGGCGCGAGGACTTCCGCACCGAAATTCTCGGGCTGATGAAGGCCCAGCAGGTCAAGAACACGGTGATCGTGCCGGTGGGCGCCAAGGGCGGATTCGTGGTCAGACGGACGATGGGCGACGACCGCGATGCGCAACAAGCCGAGGTGATCGAATGCTATCGGACATTGATTCGAGGCTTGCTCGATCTGACGGACAATATTGTCGACGAGAAGATCGTGGCTCCGGTCCGCGTGGTGCGCCATGACGGGGACGATCCGTATCTCGTGGTCGCGGCCGATAAGGGGACCGCGACATTTTCCGACATCGCCAACGCCATTTCAGAGGAATACGGCTACTGGCTGGGCGACGCCTTCGCCTCCGGCGGTTCCGCAGGCTATGACCATAAGAAAATGGCCATCACGGCGCGCGGCGCCTGGGAGTGCGTGAAGCGTCACTTCCGTGAAATCAGCGTGGACATCCAGAGCCGGGATTTCACCGTGGCGGGCATCGGCGACATGTCCGGCGACGTGTTCGGCAACGGCATGCTGCAGTCGCCGCACATCCGGCTGATCGCCGCATTCAACCATCAGCATATTTTCATCGACCCGCACCCCGATGCGGCTCGCTCCTACCGCGAGCGCGAGCGCCTGTTCCGCTTGCCGCGCTCCACTTGGGACGATTACTCGCGCGCCGCGATTTCGAAGGGCGGCGGCATCCATGCGCGCACCGCCAAGAGCCTGCATCTATCGCGCGAGGCTCACGCGTTGCTCGAATTGCCGGCCGATGTCACGCCCAACGAGGTCATCAAGGCCATATTGAAATCGCGCGTCGATCTCTTATGGAACGGCGGCATCGGCACCTACGTCAAGGCGAGCAGCGAAAGCCACGGCGAGGTCGGCGACCGCAGCAACGACGCGGTGCGCATCGATGCCACGATGCTGCGTTGCAAAGTCATCGGCGAGGGCGGGAATCTCGGATTGTCCCAACTGGGGCGCATCGAGTATGCGCGCCGCGGCGGCCGGCTCAACACCGATTTCATCGACAATTCGGCCGGCGTGAACACCTCGGACCTCGAAGTGAATTTGAAGATCCTGCTGAACGGCGCGGTGCGCGCGGGGGAAATTGCATGCGCGGCACGCGACCGGCTGCTGTCGCAGATGACCGATGAAGTGGCGGCGCTGGTGTTGCGCAACAATTACCTGCAGGGTCAGGCGATCAGCGCCGGCGATTTTCAGTCGAAGGAACGTCTGAGCGAAAGCGCCTACGTGATCCGCGCGCTGGAGCGCTCCGGGGACTTGAATCGATCGTTGGAGTTCCTGCCTTCCACGGAGGAAATCGCCGACCGCCGCAAGGCGGGCGAAGGACTGACGCGCCCCGAACTCGCGATCGTGCTAAGTTACGGCAAGATCTGGCTGTACAAGGCGCTGATCCATTCCAACGTCCCGGAAGATCCGTACCTGTCGGCCGAGCTCAACCGCTATTTTCCGGAGCCCGTGCGTCTGCGCTTCGCGGCGCGGTTGAAGCGCCATCGCTTGCGCCGTGAGATCATCGCCACCTCCGTCACCAACAGCCTCATCAACCGCATGGGACCCGTATTTCCCGTGCGTGCGCAGGAGGACACCGGCGCGGATCCGGCGGCCATCTCGCGCGCCTATACCATCGCGCGCGAAGTGTTCGCGGTGCGCGGCATCTGGGCCCAGATCGAGGGCCTGGATAATCGAATCGCGGCAGCCGTTCAATACACCGCCATGGCTCATATCACCCGATTACTGGGCCACATGAGCTATTGGCTGCTCGAGCACCAGCGCGCAAATCTGGACATCGAGCGCGGGGTGCGCCGCTACTCCGCGCCGGTCGCCGAGCTCTGGCGTGAGATCGAATCCGTGGTCTCCGCCGACGACCGCAACCGCCTGCGCCTCAAGCGCTCGCAATTGATCGAGCAGCGGGTGCCCGAGGGGCTGGCAGCGCGCATCGCGTCGGTTGAAACGCTTACCTGCGCGCTCGACGTGGTCGAGACCGCCATGCAGGCGCGCGTCAAGATCGTCTACGCGGCGAAGGCTTATTTCGACATCGGCGAGCGCATTGGGCTCACCTGGATCAAGGAGCAAATCGAGAGCCTGCCGATCGACGGGCACTGGCAGGCGGTCGCCCGCGGCACCCTGCGGGACAACCTGTACACTTTGCAGCGCGAAATTACCGGCGCGGTGCTCAAATGCAAGGGCCGGGATCCGGGAGCGCGCGTCGATCGTTGGAGCGCGGGCCATGCGGGCGCCGTGGACTCGCTCAAGCGAATTGTCGCCGATTTGCGCACCGGTTCGTCGCCCGACTTCGCGGCGCTTTCGGTCGCCCTGCAGGCCGTGCGGCGGCTGGCGCAGGATTGAAGAGGAGAAGCCGACCTTGCCTGGAAAATTGATTCTGGTCCGTCACGGTCAAAGCACCTGGAATCTCGAGAATCTGTTCACGGGCTGGCATGACGTCGATTTGACCGAACTCGGGCGCCAAGAAGCCACGCTCGCCGGCCGGCAACTCTTGAGCGAGAAGCTCGAACCGCAGATTGCTTTCACCTCGGTATTGAAGCGCGCGATTCGATCGCTGTGGCTGATTCTCGATACCACCGATCGGATGTGGATTCCGGTCGAGCGCAGTTGGCGCCTCAACGAGCGCCACTACGGCGCCCTGCAGGGACTCAACAAAGCCCAGACCGTCGAGAAGCACGGCGCGGATCAGGTCAAGCTATGGCGCCGCAGCTACGACCTCGCTCCGCCCGCGTTGGCGATGGATGACCCGCGACATCCGCGTTTCGATCCGCGCTATGCCGATCTCGCTCCCGAATTGCTGCCCGCGACGGAATCGCTGAAGGACACTTTGGAGCGCGTACGGCCGTTCTGGGAAACCCGGATAATTCCGCAGCTCGAAGCCGGCAAGGACGTGCTCCTGGTTGCGCACGGCAATTCGCTGCGCGCCTTGGTCAAAATGCTGGACCGGATGTCGGAACGCGAAATCGTCGAATTCAATATCCCGACCGGAATTCCGATGCTCTACCAGCTGGACCAGCGCATGCAGCCGCTCAGCCGGCGATTTTTGGGAGATCCCGCCGCGATTGCCGCCGCCCAGGATGCGGTGCGGCACCAAACCGAGAAAAAGTGACGCGATCAGGTGTCTTGGGCGATCGCCACTTTGATGCCGCTGAGCGCATCGGTGAACTCAACCTGGCACGATAGTCGGGAGGTGCCCTCCCTGAAATCGGAGATCTCCTTGAGCAATTCCAGCTCGTCGCTCTGCGGTTTCGGCAGGCGGCCGGTCCAACTTTCGTCGATGTAGATATGACAGGTCGCGCAGGAACACAAACCCCCGCAAATAGCCGAGACGCCGTAGTCGAGTTCACGCAGGATTTCCATGAACTTGAGGCCGGCCTTAGCCTCGATCTCGTGCTCCTTGCCATCACGGTCCACTACGATCATCCTCGCCATTGACCTCTCCATTGCATTGATTTTTCAAACCGCAATACGGGATAGTTTGCCGGATCTTTCCCGGCGCGACTACCGGAGGTTTGCCTCCAGACGCTCCGCCAGCAGTTGCGCGCGGGCGGATATGGCGTCGCCGGGCGCGTCCGGACGCAGTGTTGCGTAAACTTCACTCCACAGCAGACATACGTAGTCGTAGAGCCAGACCAGCCGTTCGAGACGCGACGCTTCTGCGGCGCTCGGCTGCTTCCCCAGGTAGCTCGCGAGCAGCGATCGCCTGCCGTCGGCGCAAAGGTCGTTGTTGCAGGACCATCCCGCCAGATCCCACAGCGGGTCCGAAACGTGGGCATACTCCCAGTCGAGCAAGACCGGACCGTGCGCGGCGAGGACGAGGTTCTGCGGGTGCAGATCGCTGTGGCAGAGTACGGGCGCGGCCGGCGGCAACTCGGCCAGTGCGGCGAGACACGCATCGACAGCGGATTGCGGGCGGCGGGACGGCCCCAAGCCGACCGGCCGGAGATCCGCGCCCGCATCGTGCCGGGCCAGCGCGTCCCGATAGTGCGCGATCCAAGCCGCCGGGTTCATCGTACGCGCGCCTTGCGGCACCGGGAGCGCGTGAATGCGCCGCGCAAGTTGCGCGATAATCTCGATATTTTCCGCATGCCGCACTTGCGCGGGCGTCCATGTCCCGCCGGCCACCCAGCGCGCCACCAGAATGCCATGGCGCGGCTCGCAACATTCGACCGTCGGCGCCAAACCGGCCGCCTCCGCGCGCGCGAGCACGCGGCACTCCCACTCGCGATCGATGCCGAACTCGGCTGCGTAGCCCGTCGGAACACGCAACGCGTACAGCTGCCCGCCGCGCGCCACGCGGTAGCTGTCGTTGACCAGGCCCGAACCGAGGCGCCGGATTTCGGGCGCGCCCGACCCGGGTACGTGGCTCTCGGCGATCTGCCGCAGCTCGCTAGGCAGCATGCGCCGCGATTCGAAGACTGCGTCGCCATTCGCGCATGCCGACAACGATCAACGCGAGGTACAGCGCGAAAAGCAGCGCCGTGAGGTAGAGGCGTCGCGTGAAATAAAGGCAAAGGCTCACCGAATCGATGACCAGCCACCAATGCCAGTTTTCATACACCTTGCGGGCCACCATGAAAGTGGCGAAAACGCTGGCCCAAGCGACCATCGAATCCATGAACGGCCACGCGGCGTGAGTGAATCGACGCAGAAGATAAGCGCTCGCCGCGGACAGACCGATGATGCCCGCCGTGCCCAAGGCATTGCACGCCAGAGTCCAGCGATGAACCGTAACGGCGGCCGAGCCTGCGGATTCGCGCCACTGCCAAAACCCGTAGGCGGCCATGGCCGCATAGAATCCGTTGAGCGCCGATTCCATATACAGTCGCGCCCCGAACAGCACCCACACGTACAGGCAGGAACTTGCGAACGCGGCCAGCCAACAATGGATTGATTGGCGAATGGCCAGCAATAAATAAGCCACCGCGAGCGCCGCCGCGATGATTTCGATCCAACCCGTGCCACGCCATGCGGCCACGAGTTGGACCCCGAATTCGTCGAGCATGGATACCTGCTCCCTACGCCGGTACTAACCGGGTCAGGTTCAATGGGTTCGCGGGCGTCGAATCGTCGACCTACCGCGTCTCAGGCCCGGACGGACCACCCCAAAGGTTGCCGGAAGTGTAGCCTGGCACGCGAATGCGTGCAAAACTCACATATCGGCCGTGGAGACTCGCTTGCGAATTTTTCAGGTGGACGCATTCACTCACACCCGCTTCACCGGGAACCCGGCGACCGTGGTGCTCGATGCGGACGGGCAAAGCGATGCCACCATGATGTCGGTCGCACGCGAATTCGCCCACGCCGAGGTGGCGTTCGTGCTCGCCGCCACCGCGCCCGACCACGACCTGCGGCTGCGATTTTTCAACTCGCGCAAGGAAGCGCCATTCGTCGGGCATGCCACCATTGCCGCCCACGCGGTGCTGCTCGCGCTCGGTCGGCGCGTGCACGGACTCGTCCGGCAGCATTCCGGGACCGGTATCCTCGAGGTTCGTGCGCATGAATCGGAGCAGTCCGCGGACAGCGAGACAATCTTCGAATTCCGGCAGACGATGCCCGAACTGGACAACCCGCTGCCGTTCAAGACCACGCTGCGCGTCGCCGAAGCGCTGCGGCTCCCGGCAATTCAACTGCACGAGGTCATGCCCGCACGAATCGCCCGCAAAGGCGGCAGCCGCCTGCTGGTGCCGGTCGGCGATCCGCGCGCTTTGGATGCGATCGCACCGAATTTCGAGACCCTGATTTCGATCGGCGCGGAACTCGGTATCGACGGATTTTTCGTCTTTGCCGTGAAACGCAGTTCGGGGACCGATGAATTGTCGACCGAATCCCGCATGTTCTGTCCCGCGCTCGGTATTGCGGAGGATCCGGTCAGCGGAAACGCGCACGCGATGCTCGCATCGTATCTGTTCGAACTAGGCCAATTCGGCAAGCAGTCTACGGGCTTTGTCGGTCACCAAGGCCGACAGATGAAGCGGCCGGGGCGGGTCAGCGTCAAGCTCGAGATCGACCAGGGAAGCCTCATCGCCGCGCACATCGGCGGCAATGCGGTCATCGTGAGCGAGGGCACGCTGGCCCTTTAGGCGCGACCCTCGGAGGCGGATGCCTTCGCCGGCAGATCCACCTTCAAGGTCGCCGCCAACGCGTCGAGCCGGGCCTTGGCAGCTTTGGCCGCCTTCACGGCTTCGTCCATGTTGCCGTTGCCGAATGCCCCTTGCGCCATCGACCACAACGACGTCGCGTCGCCCAAGTCCGATTTCGCCGCATTCAGATCGATGCCCTCGGCCAGTTTCCGGCTGGATTTCTTGCTCAATAGATCGATGCGGTTGTGGATCGCCGTCAAGGATTCCGGCACCGAACCCGACAACGAGGTCCACTGATCGTTGAGCGTCTTCACCACTTCGACTTTCTTCGCGGCCGCCTCGCTTGCCAGGCCCTGCGCTTCGAGAAGCACGGGCGGCGCCGCCTTGACGACCGCCTGATAGTCCTGCCTGTTGAAAGTCGACTTTAGATCACCGAGCTTGGTCTGCACATCGATCAGCCGGTCGGGCACATATTTGGCGGCTTCGGTTGAGGCCGCATTCACCGCGGCGTCGATGTCGTTGAGCATTTTCTGCGCGGGCTCGCGCTGTCCGGAGCACGCGGCAAGCATGATGGCCGCGAAGCAAACCAAGGCGGGATCTCTAAATCGGCGTATGGACCACATGGCGTGCCTCCCAATGCATTTGCGAAGCCAATGCATTAGTCAAGTAATGGGGCAGCTTTCGTAGCCGTTTATTTTAGCACAATTCGCCCCCCCCGCCCCCCGCAGGCAGGCGGGGTCGGCCTCACGAGCGCGGCGTCCGCCGGCGCCGCCGGCTGCCGCCGACTCAAGTCGCAAAATGGCAATCGGTGGGATAGGCGCGGCGCTTGTGCAGGCGCAGTCCGTGCGTCATTCCGCGCGGCAGATCCTCTGTGTGGTGCACGGCGATGACCACAGTCAATTGCTTGCGCATCAACCGCTCGAGCATGCGCTTCATGGCGGTGCGTTGCCGCGGATCGAGGCCCGTCAGCGGTTCGTCGAGCAACAAGATGCGCGCCTGCGCGGTCAACGCTCGTGCAATGAGGGCACGGCGCAGCTGCCCATAGGACAATTCACGCGGCCTCCGTCCGGCCACCGACATCAGACGGAAGTATCTGAGCCAGCGGGCCGCAGCCCTTCGATCCTGTGCGGTCGGGACGTCGGCGAGGCCAATGCTCGCCTGCCGGCCGCTCGCCACCAGATCCCGGATGGTCAGATCCACCGCGTAGTCGGCCTGCAATTCGGGGGACACGTAGCCGACCTGCCGCTTCCACAGGGAGATCGGCGTTCCCGCGGGAAAGCCTTTGCGCTCAATGCGGCCACCCAAGGCCGGCGACAGGTCGCCGTACAATGATTTCAAGAAACTCGTCTTGCCGGAACCGTTTGCGCCGAACACCGCCCAGTGCTGACCCTTGCGCAATTCCCAATTCAGACCGAGTAGTACCGGGCGATAATCGACATAGAGATCCGCCCGATCGATTCGCAGCAGCAGCGGCCCATCGGGCGGCGGGTGTACGGCGGCGGCCCCCTTGGAACCCGGTCGCTTGCGGGGCGGCCTCGGGCCGCCGCCGGGATCCAATCGAGCGGCCGCTGCACGGCGCAGCGCTTTGATCGAGCGCAATCGACCCTGGTGCAGTTCGATGATTCCCCGGGTGCCGCGCGGGACGTCGCCGGCGCGATGGGTCACCGCAATCCAGGACTGGCCGGCGGCACGCGCGGCGCTGAGGACCCGGTCGATGCGCTTGCGATAAGCCGTATCCAATCCGTTGTAAAACTCGTCCAACAGCAGCCAATCGGGCTCCTGGGCCAAGGCGCGCGCGAGCAGCGCGAGCCGTTTCTGTCCATACGACAACGAGGAAAATGTGCGCGCCGCAAGGCGGCCGAGACCGCAGGCGCGCAAGGTCGCGGCAATTCTTCTGCCTTGCGCCGCGGTTGCCGGCCACAGCAGAAGATCCGTGCCGTGCAAGCCCGCGGCAATCATGTCCCGGACACTGGGATCCCATCCGTAGCGGGTATATTTATCCTGCAGCTCGGCGCCGACGTAGGCGATGCGCGCCTTCGCCTCGATGAGATCGACCTCGCGGCGGCCGATGCGGTAAATGCGCTTTTCACGGCCGGTCGGCGTCGGCCAGACATCGCCGGCAAGCAATTTGAGCAACTGAGTCTTGCCGGCGCCGTTATCCCCGACCAGCGCCCAGCGTTCGCCGGCATTGAGCCGCAGAGTGATGTCGCGCAACACCCAGTTGCCGCCGCGGCGCACGCTGACGGCGCGCAATGACATGCTCAAGCGAGCAGTGGTCCGCCCGGGACCCACCTCAAGGCCTCTCGCAGCATGAATTCGAACGCCACGGATTCATTTACAGAACATGGGTGCCGGTCGGTGAATTTGGTCGCATATTGACACAGTTGCGATGGGCTACGGAGCCGCTACACTGGGAGCATGTCGAATTCACCGAACGCCAGGCGGCTCGGCGGTCCGAAGGTCTGGGCCGAGTTGTCTCGACCGGACGCGGAACAGAGCCAGCGTTTCTTGGCCGAAGCGTTGGCGCTGCTGCTGGCGGACTTGTTGCGCTCGGTCTTGTCCGATGCAAGCCCGGCGCTTCCCGCGGACGAATTCGCGGTCGAGCGCTATCGCAATCTGGCGGACTCGTTGGCGGATGGGGAAACGCGCCGCCGCACCAGTATCGGCATAACGCGCGCGGGCCTCGCCAAGCGCTGCGTGACGTGGCTGAAGCTCCTGCTCTCTGCGACGCCGAATGCACCGCAAAGCGCATCGATGCGCGAATTCGTCGACGCGTTGGGCTTGTTCCCTGCGCTGTTCGACAGCGAACCTTCGGCGCGATCGCGCCGCGCGCGACTGACGTGGCTGCTGACCCACGACCGGCGGCTCGACGCCAGCACCCGGGAGGCTGCGACGGCCCTGATTGAGGCCTGCGAGCATTTGGGGGTGCTGCTCTGGCCGGAGGCCGAAATAGGCTGACGCGGTTCCCAAGCGGGCAGTCGACATAAGGCGTAGAATAGACGTTTTACGTCGCGTGCCGCCGGAGCCTTTTTAATGCGCACACCCTCGACGCCTTCAGGCGGAACCGCCGGTTCGCCGGCGGAGGATAGATCTCGGTTCAAACTCCAGAAACTGCTGCAACCTTTCACGACGACGCGCGGATTTGCGACGCCCATCGTGTGGTTTTTGCTGGACTGGTTGGTGCTGATCGTCGCCATTGCGAGTTTGCTGGTCGTCGAATCGTGGTGGGTCAAGGTGTTCGCTTCCTTGGTGGCGGCGCTGTGGATCGCGCGCTTGTTCGTGATCGGTCACGATGCCTGCCATGGCTCCTACACCCCCAATCAACGGCTCAACAAATGGATCGGCAGGATCGCATTTCTACCGTCCTTGACGCCCTACAGCCTGTGGGAAATCGGCCATAACCTCGCGCATCACGGTTTCACGAATTTAAAGGGCCGTGATTACGTATGGGCACCTTACTCGCCGCACGAATTTGCGCGACTATCGTGGATTCGCCGCCGTTTGGAGCACGTTTACCGAAGCGGTGTCGGTCAGGGGATCTACTACATGATCGAGATGTGGTGGAAGAAATTGTACTTCCCGGCCCGCAAACACGTTTCTACACGGCGCGTCAGCTACACCTGGGACAGCGTTTTGGTGTCGGTATTCGGTCTGCTGTGGATCGGGGGCCTGACGGCTTGGGGAATGGTCAGCGGCAAATCGATCTGGTCGCTGCTGATGTTCGGATTCGCGGTACCGTTTTTCCTTTGGAATTGCCTGATGGGCTTCGTGATCTACGTGCAGCACACTCATCCGCGCGTGGCGTGGTACGAGCGGCGCGACGAATGGAGCGCCAATGTGGGTTACGCCACCACCAGCGTACACGTCAAGCTGGTACGGCCGCTGGACGGAATGATCCACTACATCCTCGAGCACGGCGCGCATCACGTGAACATGGGCATTCCTCTGTACCGTCTCAAAGAGGCCCAGGCCCGGCTCAGCGCCACACTGGATGAGCGGTTGAATTCGCAGGTCTTTTCTTGGCGTTATTACTGGAATACGGTGCGGCGCTGCAAGCTGTACGATTTTGCCCAGCATGTGTGGACCGACTTCGACGGACAGGTGACCTCGGTGGCGGTGGTCTCGCGCTAGCGACCGCTATTTTTTCAGAAAGCCCGCGTGGTGGCGCAAGTGATCGGCCATGAATGTCTGAATGAAATAATAGCCGTGATCGTAGCCCGGCTGCATCCGCAAATTGAGCGGTTGGCCCGAGGCGGCGGCGGCCGCTGAAAACTTCTCGATCTGTAGTTGCTCGGCCAGATACTGATCCGCGGTGCCCTGATCGATCAGGATCGGTCCGGGAAATCGGTTGCGCACCACCAATTCGCTGGCATCGTACTCGCCCCACGTTCGGCCGTCCTTGCCGAGGTAGTTCGTAAATGCCTTCTGTCCCCAGGGGCATTGCCGCGGCGCTGCAATCGGCGCGAACGCCGACACCGAACGGTATTGCGAGGGATTGCGCAGCGCACACACCAATGCCCCGTGACCTCCCATGGAGTGTCCGAAAATCCCGGCGATCCCCTCGACCGCAGGCAGATTCGCGACCACCACCTGCGGCAACTCGCGCGTCACATAGCTGTACATCCGGTAGTTGGTCGACCACGGCGGCTCGGTCGCGTCCACATAGAACCCGGCGCCCTGGCCGAAATCCCAATGATCGGCATCGCCCGGTAAGCGCGGTTCGCGCGGGCTGGTGTCCGGCGCCACCAGCATGAGTCCCAACTCGGCGGCGCCCTGTTGGGCATGACTTTTGACCGGGAACGTTTCCTCGGTGCAAGTCAACCCGGCCAGGAAATACAGCACCGGCACCTTCACCGTTCGCGACTGCGGCGGCAGATAGACCGAGAACCTCATCGTGCCGCGCGTTTCGCGCGACGCATGTTTGTAGAATCGCTGCACGCCGCCGTAACAGCCGTGCTCCGACACCAATTGAATTGCGCTCATGAGCGCGCCATCTTACCTTAGAACCCAGATCGGTTACCCTAACGGCCACGCCGGAACATTCCGGTCCAGCTAGAACGAAAAAATATGAACATTGAATTCTCGGCGAACGAAGCGCGCGTGATCGGCTGCCTGATCGAGAAGGAAATCACAACGCCGGATCAGTATCCGTTGTCGCTCAACGCCCTCACCAACGCCTGCAATCAAAAGACGAACCGCGAGCCGGTGCTCGAATTGTCCGAATCCGTGGTGCAGCAATCCGTGGATTCGCTGATGAAGAAGCACATGGTGAGCGATAGATCGGCCGGATACGGCGGCCGTGTCACGAAGTACAAGCACCGGTTTTGCAATACCGAATTCGGCCCGCTGAAATTCTCGAAGGCGGAACTCGGCATCATTTGCGTGTTGCTGCTGCGCGGGCCGCAGACCCCCGGCGAATTGCGCTCGCGCACCGCCAGATTGTGCGAATTCGCCGATTCGGACGCGGTCGAGTCGACTCTCGCGGGCCTGATGTCGCGTGAGGACGGCCCTTTCATCGCCCGCCTGCCGCGCGCGGCCGGGGCTCGCGAATACCGTTATGCCCATTTGTTTTCAGGCGCGATCGAGTCGGCGCCCGAAACCGCCGAAGCTCCGCAGGCCGCGCCCGAGACCGCGAGCATGGCTCAACGTCTCGTTCAACTGGAGCAGGCGGTTGCACAGTTGCGCTTGGAAATCGAGGCGCTCAAAGCCGCCGTCGCGCGCTAGTGCGGCGACGATGCGGATTGTTGCGCGACGGTATCGCGCTCCTGCAGCCATTTGTCGAATGCGGCGACGTCCGCAGGACGCATCCCGCGGGCATCGTCACGATGTGCGCCCAGCCATTTGTGCATCGCCAGCATCAGCTGATCCGCCAGATTGGGTGCATGGGTGAAAAGCTCCATGTAGGCGATCTTGACGTCTTCCAGCCGGTCGAGCGCGAGATTGGCCTCGGCGCGGTGCGCGATCGCCTCGAGCAGATCGGGCTTGCGCGCAAGAACGTGATTGTAATCATCGACGGCTTCGGCGTACGCGCCCAGCCGCAAATGCACGTAGCCCACATTGTCCCAGGCCTCGATCATATCGCCCTTGTTGCTCACGGCCTCGGTGAAAAGGTCCAATGCCTTGTTGTAGTTGTCGCCCATTTTTTCCAGCGCGTTGGCCCTCTTGTCGGCATTCGGCGCCGCGGCGGCAATCGCCTCGGACTCCTTGGCCTTGTTGAGCGCTTTCATGGCCGCGTTGTAGGCCTTCTTCGCCGCGACGTCCGGTTTTTCCCCCGACGAACTTGGGGTCTGTTCCTCGGGCTGGACGACCGCAGGCGGCGGGCCGCCCGCGCGACCCTGACCCCCGGGTGACATCTGGCCGCCGGCGAGCGCGACGCTCGCATCGAGCGCCGCGGCGGCGGCGATGATCGCCGCGCATTTCAACAACATTCGATGCATGGTGCCCTCCCGCGACCGCATCTGAAAATAGTGCGATATTTGCCGCATGCACGGCAATCTTAGGTTCTTACCGATCAGCGCGCTGGTCTATTTCGCGCCGCCCGCTCCTCAACCGCCCTGACGCGAAACCTCTTCGATGCCGATGCGCAAAGTGGCGGTCGCAATGCGCACTTCGATGAGAAACGCGAGCAACGCCGCCGCCAGCGACGACATCGACAGGATGAACATGATGGCGATGAATGCCGACAGATCCCAGCGCAGGAACGCGTTGACGAACAGCATCACGACCACGAAGGCTATGAACAACGCCGACAGGGTGATCAGCGTGATGGCGGCGTTGATCCATTTGGCGCGCCGCGCCAGCACCACCAGCTTGCCGTGAAGCTCAAGGCTCGCGGATCGAGGCTCCGCGGATCGCAATCGGTCTTCCATCGCCCGGGCACGGTCGACGATGCGCGCCAGCCGGCTCGTCAATACGTTGAGAATGACTCCGATAGCCGAAATGAGGAAGATCGGGGTGAGCGCAATTTGAATCCAATGCGCTATATCGATGGACTGAACTGAAGCAGTCATCGGCAGGGGGCGCGAAACCGACGCGCCCCGACCACCGTTGGATGGCCGGGGCGGCGGCTCGCGGCAATCTTACTTGTCGGTCGTCGTGCTGGCGGTCGACTTCTTCTTCTTGCTGCTGTGCTTCTTCGACGAGTGCTTGGAAGAGCTCGACGATTTGGAAGCGGCCGGGGTTGAAGCGGCCGGCGCGGCAGCGGCAGGAGCAGCAGGAGCGGCGGCAGGTGTATCGGCAGCCATCGCACCGGCGACGATTCCGAAGGTCAACAAGGCAGAGGCAATCAAGGTTCCGGACTTATTCATGGGGTCTCCAAGCAGTGGTTTAAATCATCCCTCTGCAGAATACGCCGGATCAGCGGCAATCATCCGAGATGAAGATCATTTCACGAAGCCGGGCAGCCCTACGCGGGCGATCGGCAATCGCCGGCGCTCCACACCCGGCGGCTCAAGGCCGGCGACGTGCTCCGGTCAGCTGGCGCGAGTCTTGTGCTTGCGGGAGACGTGCCAGTACAGGTACCAGACGATCGCGATGTTGGCGACCAGTACCGCCGCCGCGCCGATGTTGGGGTTGCGAATCAACTCCCACACTTCCAGGGGAATCAATGAGGCGGTGATTATGGTGGTCAGCCACTCGGCCCATCGGCGCCGCATCCACAGTCCCACCCCTTCCACCGTGAATACCGCCGCGTAAGCCAGGGTCACGAAACGCAGCGCATGCATTCTCGATTCGCTCAGGCCGCTGATCCAGTGCAACACGCGTTTGACCACGTCGTGTTCGAGACCCGACGGGCGGGCTGCAAGCCAGGACAGTATCTTGGCCGTGAGCGATGCGTCATGCAGACGCAATTCGCCATAAGCCACCAACAACAGCAGGGATGCTTTCAGCAGCTTGTAAACGGCAATGGTGCGCAACACGCCGAAGCGCGGCGCGGCCGCCGGTTCTTCGCCGGTAGCCATTACGCCCTTTAGGCCCGACCCGCAGGGGGCTGGAATTCCAATGTGGCGTCCAACAAGGCCGGAATATCGAACACGGCGCGTTCGTTGTCGAGCACCAGCGGTGCAATCCCCGCCGCAGCCACCAATGCGGCAGGCACTTGGATACGGTCGCGCTCGCGGGTGACGGTCCAGAACTCCAATCGCTTGTCCTGAAAAGCCAAATTCAGCGCCCCCCATCGCAGCAGTGCGGCGCGCGCCAGCGGCGTGTCGCCGCCCCACTGGCGCTGCGCCAGGGTGAGCGCCGAACCGGCCGCGATCTCCCCTTGCGGCAGCGCCATCAAATCTTGAATGTACTTGACCATCTCATCCGGCGGCACATGCAGATTCAAATACGTCGAGGCCGGGTCGCTCATGTTAAGGTCCATTCTAAGACGGATTTTCGAGACTGAACATGGCATTATCGTCGTCGTAGGCAAATGCCTCGGCATAACGGGCCCAACGGACGACCGCGCGCAAGGTCTGGTCCGCCGCCTCCTCGCTCATGAAATCCTCCAGTTCGTCGATGAAGCGGCTCTTGCGCGCGGAGTGACTGGCGCGCTCATCGAGCACCCGGCGTATGTGCGCGGCCAGCGGCACGTAGTTCAGGAGGTGGCGCGCAAAAATCCGCTTGCGTTCGTCGATGGTGGAATGGGCGAACGCCAACCCGTCTTCGGTCAGTTTCAGGTCGCCGCCTTCGAGCTCCGCGAAGCGCAGCATTTGGAGCGTTTCCGCGACGGGGAACAATTCGTCGATTTCCATCTGCAGATCAGAGGCGATTTCCGGCAAATCCGCGTTGCCGTTGAAAGGCGCGGCGGCAACGGCCTCCATGAGCCCGGAAAGCAAATTGGAGCCCACCTGCGGCAACACAGTGCCGATCCCGAGTCCCGGAAAGCGTTCCTGCCGACCGCCAGCCGCGCCGCCTTTCGGCCGCGCAGTCATCTCCACGTAGATGCGCTCGATCAGCTCGCGGAAACTGGGGTCGAGGCGATTGCGCGGCTGGGGCAGCGTCACCTTGATTTCGCTCAATATTCTGCCCGGATTGCTGCCGAACACCAGGATTCGATCGCACATAAGCACCGCTTCTTCGATGTTGTGCGTGACCAGGACCACGCCCTTGATCGGCATCCGGCCTTCCGCCCACAGATCCAGGAAATCGGTGCGCAGTGTCTCCGCGGTCAGCACGTCCAGAGCGGAAAACGGCTCGTCCATGAGCAGGATGTTCGGATGGACGACCAGCGCACGCGCAAAGCCCACCCGTTGGCGCATGCCGCCGGACAGCTCGCGGGGATAAGCCGACTCGAACCCGTCGAGTCCGATCAAATCGATGGCCGCCAGGGAACGCTTGCGGATTTCGCTCCGCGGCAGGTGCTGTGCTTCCAAACCAAGCGCGACATTCTCGAATACGGTGAGCCAGGGAAACAGCGCGAAACTTTGAAACACCATGGCGATGCCGTGCGCCGGGCCGGAAATCGGGTGCCCCAGATACGTAAGATGGCCGGCCGTCGGCTCCGCCAGACCCGCTATCAAACGCAGCAGGGTCGACTTACCCGACCCCGACCGGCCGAGCAGCCCCACGATCTGCCCCTCGTACAGATCCAGATTCATCCCATCGAGCACCAGCAAATCGTCGCCATCGGGCTTGGTGAACTCCTTGCGAACGTCGGTGCACTGCAGTAGCGGAGCGTTGTTCATTTCACACCCTGTCAGGCAAGCCGGTATTTGCGCTCGGCGTAGTAATACAAGGGTCGCCAAAACAGCCGGTTGATGATGACGACGAACAGGCTCATCACCGCGACGCCCAGGACGATCTGGTGAAAATTATCCGCAGCCGCGGCCTGCGCGATATAGGAACCCAAACCTCGCGCCTTGACTTCGGTGTGGCCCCATGTGGCCAGTTCGGCGACCTGGGCGGCATTCCACGATCCGCCGGAAGCGGTGATGGCTCCCGTGACGTAAAACGGCAACACGGCCGGCAGCGCCACCTTGCGCCACCACAGCCAACCCTTGACTCCCAGATTCGCGGCGGCAAAACGCATCTCGGTCGGAATCGAGGATGCGCCGGCGATGATATTGAACAGGATGTACCACTGCGTGCCCAAGATCATCAAAGGACTCAAGTAAACATCGGGGTTCAGCTTCCATTCGACGATGCCGTACACGGCAATGGGAAACAGCAAATTCGCCGGAAACGCAGCCATGAACTGCGCGATCGGCTGCACGATTTGTGCGGCGCGAGGCCGCATCCCGACCCAGATTCCGATCGGCACCCACACCAGGCTCGCCAAGGCGATCAAAATGAATACCCGCAGCATGGTAATGACCGCCAGGCCGCAGACGTGCAAGGCCTCGCGCACCGGCGTGTCGGTGATGAGCCCGGCGACGATGTGCCAAAGCCCGAGCACCACCGCGACGACGACCAGCGACACCCACAGCAGGTCCAGACTTCGCTTGGGCCGCTGCGCCGCCTCGATCGCGGACGCGTCCCCTTCGGCAGGCCTGACGGCTCTACCGGTCCACAATACCGCGGTGTGAAACGCCACCTTCGCCGCGTTGATCAGGCGCGAGCGACGCATCATGGTGAGCGCCCATGAATCCGGCACGCGCTCGCCCGGTTCCTGCTCGACCCTGAAGCGATCGACCCATGCCACCAACGGACGGAACAGCAATTGATCGTAGATCAGAATCACGATCAACATGGTGAGGATCGCCCAACCGATCGCTCGAAGATTCTTCTGCTCGATGGCAAGGGCTATGTACGATCCCACGCCGGGCAAGGCAACAGCCGAATGCCCTACGCTGATCGATTCGGAGGCCACCACGAAAAACCAGCCGCCCGACATCGACAACATCATGTTCCAGACCAGCGCCGGCATTCCGAACGGAACCTCCAGTTGCCAGAACCGCATCCATGGCGACAGCCGAAACGACTCGGCCGCCTCGCTGAGTTCCGCCGGCACCGTGCGCAAGGACTGATAGAAACTGAACGCCATATTCCACGCCTGACTGGTGAATATGGCGAAGATCGCCGCAAATTCCGCGCCGAGCACCCGCCCGGGCGCCAACGACAAGAAAAAGACGCTGGTAATCGAAATGAACCCTAAAATCGGCACCGATTGCAGGATGTCCAGTATCGGCACCAGGAGCCTGCCGGCACGCTCGCTCTTGGCCGCCCAGGTCGCATAGGTGAGCGTAAAGACAAGCGAGAAGAACAGCGCCGCGAGCATGCGAAAAGTCGTTCGCGCGGCGTACTCGGGCAGATGCGCCGGATCGAGCGAAAGGGGCACGATTTCGAGCTGAGTCAGGGGCGCGAACAGACCGCGCGCGGTTTCGCCCAAAAAGGCCATCAATCCGATGACGACGATGAACGCTAAAATGTCCCAGCGCGAGGCGAATTCGCGCAAAAATACATAGGGCTCGAAGCGTTTCATGGCCGCATTCTCGCAGGACAGACAACGAACTAGCTAGTAGGGTAGCGAGGCTACGAGCAGCAGTCATGACAAAAAGTTTCGCAAACAATTCATCGGCAAGCACCGCAGCGGCGCAAATGCGCTTCAGGATCCTGGGGGCGATCAGCTTTTCGCACCTTCTCAACGACATGATCCAGTCGTTGATCGTTGCGATCTATCCGCTGCTGAAGGGTGAGTTTCAATTGAATTTTGTGCAGATCGGCGCGATCACATTGACCTACCAGATCTGCGCATCGGTGCTGCAGCCCATCATCGGCGTCTATACCGACAAGCACCCCAGGCCTCATTCGCTGAGCGTCGGCATGGGCTTCACGCTGACCGGCCTGTTGACCTTGTCGCTCGCGCAGAATTACGCGAGCGTTCTGGCCGCGGCCGCCTTGGTCGGCGCCGGCTCTGCGATCTTTCACCCGGAATCCTCGCGCATCGCGCGCCTGGCCTCCGGAGGTCGCCACGGTATGGCACAGTCGATCTTTCAGGTCGGCGGCAGCGCGGGCAGCGCGATCGGGCCGCTGCTCGCGGCTTGGATCATCATTCCGCACGGGCAGCGCAGCCTCGCCTGGTTTGCATTGGCGGCGATACTGGCCATCGCGGTGTTATGGAATGTGAGCGCCTGGTACAAGAGCCAGCATCTGGAGCGGTCCACTCAACGAAAGGCCGCGGCGCCCGCATCGAGCCCGGTGTCATCGCGCAGGGTCGCATTGTCGGTGATCATTTTGCTGGTGCTCATCTTCTCGAAATATTTCTATCTGGCCAGCATCTCGAGCTATTACAGCTTTTACCTGATCGAAAAATTCCATCTGCCGGTACAGTCGGCGCAGCTGTACTTGTTCGTATTCCTGCTCGCGGTCGCGCTCGGCGGCCTGATCGGGGGGCCGGTCGGCGACCGCGTGGGGCGCAAGCGGGTCATATGGTTTTCCATCCTCGGCGTCGCGCCCTTTACCATGGCTCTGCCTTACGTGGACTTGTGGTGGACCGGCATATTGAGTTTCGTCATCGGCCTCATATTGGCCTCGGCCTTTTCGGCGATTCTGGTATTCGCGCAGGAACTCATGCCGGGTAAAATCGGCGCAGTGTCGGGCCTGTTCTTCGGTCTTGCCTTCGGTATGGGGGGCATCGGCGCCGCCGTGCTGGGCGCGGTGGCCGACCGGCACGGCATCGAATTCGTGTACCGGCTTTGCGCATACCTGCCGCTGCTCGGCGTGACCGCCGCGCTGCTGCCCAATATCGAACGCCGCACGGTTCGGGCAGGTGCCGCATGACTCACGAGCTCGTATCGCTGATCGCGCAATACGGATTGTGGATCGTCGGCGCGAACGTGCTGGTGGATCAAATCGGCCTGCCCGTGCCGGCCTATCCCACCCTGATCCTGGCGGGCGCGATCGCGGCGGACGGCCATTTAGCCGCGGGTCCGCTGTTTGTGCTGTCCGTGATCGCCTGCCTCGTGGCCGACTGCGGCTGGTACTTGGTGGGCGAGATCTACGGGATCCAGGTGCTGAAGCTGCTGTGCCGCATATCACTGGAGCCCGATTCTTGCGTCAGCCAGACCCAATCGCGCTTCGAGCGTTGGGGAATCAATTCACTGGTGATCGCCAAGTTCGTGCCGGGCCTCGCCGTCATCGCCCCGCCGCTCGCCGGCGCCATGCGCATCGGCTGGCGCAAATTCATCGTGCTCTCGACGCTGAGCGCCGCCATCTGGGTGGGCAGCGCAATCGCGGCCGGCATGCTGTTCCGCTCGCAGATCGATAAATTGCTGCTGCATCTGGATCGATTCGGCGGCTTCGCCGGATTGATCATCGCGGGCCTGCTGACGGCGTACATCGCGTTCAAATGGTGGGAACGTGCGCGCTTTTATCGGTTGCTGCGCATGGCACGCATCAGCGTGGCGGAATTGTACGACCTGATTCAGACAGGCGCCGAGCCCATCATCGTCGATGTCCGCTCGCCCACGGCCAGATCGCTCGAACCCCGTTCGATACCGGGCGCACGACATGTCCCACTTCACGAGGTGGGCCGGCATATCGCCGATCTGCCGCGCGATCGGGACATCGTTCTCTATTGCACATGCCCGAATGAGGCATCCGCGGCCCGCGTCGCGAAAATTCTCATGAATCACGGCTTCAAGAAGGTGCGTCCCCTGCACGGCGGACTCGATGCCTGGGTGGCCGCGGGGCATCCCCTCGACAGACCGGCCGCACCTTGAGCCGCATCGCAGTCATTACCGGCACCACCCACGGAATCGGCCGGGTAACCGCCCGTGAACTCGCCGCGGCGGGCTACACCGTGGTCATGCTGTGTCGCGACATCGAAGCGGCAGCCACCGTCCGCAATGAGATTCTTGGAGCCGCCCCGTCGGCGACCGTCCATGCGCTGCGCTGTGATCTCGCATCGCTCGCCTCGGTGCGCGCCTGCGCCGCGGACTTGCGGCGGAATTTTGCATCGATTGCGCTGCTGATCAACAACGCCGGCATGGTGAGCCCACGGCGCCGAATGTCGGTGGACGGCTATGAGCTCACATTTGCGAGCAACCATCTCGGTCCGTTCCTGCTGACCGGCCTGCTGCTCGACCGGATGGGCGCAGGCGGGCGCATCGTCAATGTCGCGTCGCGCGCCCATTATCGGGGTGTGATGGATCTGGAGCACATCGCCGACGCCCAGGCGCCTTACGATGCGCGAGCGGCTTACGCGCGCTCGAAGCTTGCCAACGTAATGCACACTTTTGCGCTGGCGCGCCGCCTGGCGGGAAGCGCAATCACCGCGAACTGCCTGCATCCGGGCATCGTCGCCACGAATTTGCTGCCCCGCTGGCTGCGCCTCGTGCAGCGGTTGATCAGGCGCCAGAGCTTCGATGCGGTGCGCGGCGCGCGCAGCACGCTGTACCTCGCGCTTTCGGACCAGGCGGCAGGCATCAACGGCCGTTACCTCGATGAGCATCAGCGGATCCAGACCGCCTCCGCGTCGGCGAACGATCGGCAGATGCAGGAATTGCTATGGACGGCGAGCGCACGCTGGACCTTGCTCGATGCGCGCGATCCGGCGCCGAGCCCACCCGCGCCGCTTCAAGAAAAGGCCTGAATTCCGGTCTGCGCCCTGCCCAGGATGAGCGCATGTATGTCGTGCGTACCCTCGTAGGTGTTCACCACCTCGAGATTGACCAGGTGCCTAATCACCCCGAATTCGTCGGATATGCCGTTCCCGCCCAGCATGTCGCGCGCGGCGCGCGCGACCTCGAGCGCCTTGCCGCAGGAATTGCGCTTGAGCATCGAGGTGATCTCCACGGCGGCGATGCCCTCATCCTTCATGCGTCCGAGCCGCAGGCAGGCCTGCAGCGCCAGCGTGATCTCGGTCTGCATGTCGACGAGTTTCTTTTGAATCAGTTGATTGGCGGCCAGCGGACGGCCAAATTGCTTGCGTTCGAGCACATAGTTCCGGGCGGTGTGCCAGCAAGTCTCGGCCGCACCGAGCGCGCCCCAGGAGATACCGTATCGCGCGGAATCGAGACAGGTGAACGGTCCCTTCAGCCCGCTCACGCCCGGCAACAGGTTGTCCTGCGGCACGAACACGTCGTCCATGACGATTTGGCCCGTGGTCGAGGCGCGCAGGCCGACCTTGCCGCGCAACGGCGGCGCCGACAGGCCCTTCCAGCCTTTTTCGAGAATAAAGCCGCGAATCGCATCGTCGTCGGTTTTGGCCCACACGACGAATACGTCCGCGAAAGGGCTGTTGGAAATCCAGGTCTTGGATCCGGTCAAACGATACCCGCCGCTCGCGGCGCGCGCACGCGTCACCATGCTGCCGGGATCCGAGCCATGATCGGGTTCGGTCAAGCCAAAGCACCCGATCGATTCGCCGCGCGCCAGCGCCGGCAGATAGCGGCGCTTCTGTTCCGCGCTTCCGAACTCATGAATGGGCAGCATCACGAGCGATGACTGCACGCTCATCATGGACCGGTAACCGGAATCCACGCGCTCGACTTCGCGCGCGATGAGCCCGTAACTGACATAGTTGAGGCCGCCGCCGCCGAATTCCTCCGGTATGGTCGTGGCCAACAAACCGAGCGCGCCCATCTCGCGAAAGATCGAAGGATCCGTGTGCTCCTGGCGAAACGCCTCGAGGATGCGCGGCGCCAGACGCCCCTGCGCATACTCGCGCGCCGCATCGCGCACCATCTTCTCCTCCATCGTCAGCTGCTCTTCGAGCAGCAGCGGATCGTCCCAGTGAAAGCTCACGCGTCCCATGTTCAAGCCCTTACGGTTTCCTCAACCGGGCGAGCATCGCATAATTGAGGCCGACTGTCCCTAAGGCCTGCCCGGCCCCTTGGGCCTTAAGCGGCGCACGGCCGCGAAGTGCTTGGCGAACGGCTGGGCTTGTCCGCGGCGGACATCGAGGCGTTGGCCGCCAAGGGCGTCATTTGAAATCTCGCGCCGCGATTATCACGCCTTGTGTCGAGTCCTGGCCTTGTCGGCCGACAAGATGTTCTCAATGCGGCGGTCGGGTACGAGCCACAGCGCAGCGATAGACGATTCATCTGGGCACCCGATGGGCAATCGTCGAGTTAGAATATCCTCATGCAGAGAATCAGCGAGCCGGCCCGACATGTCGACGTGGTATCCGAAACCGAGGTACTGGTCGTCGGCAGCGGGCCGGCCGGCCTTGCGGCGGCGCTCGCCGCCGCACGCGCCGGGGCCCACACGACGCTGCTCGAGCGAAACGGGTGTTTTGGCGGCAATATCACTCAGGTCGGTGTGGAAGGCTTCGCCTGGTACCGCCACGCCGGCACCGTCGACAGCGAAGGAATCGGCATCGAGTTCGAAGAACGCGCCAAGGCAATGGGGGCGGCGATGCCGGAGCCCCAGTCGATCAGCTACGCATTGGACGCGGAGATGTTCAAGTACGTCGCCGATGTCCTCGTCCAGGAGGCGCGGGTTGAGCCCATGCTGCACCGGCTGTTCGTGGCTCCGATCGTGAGCGACGGAGCCATTCGGGGCGTGATCATCGAGAGCAAATCCGGACGCGAGGCGATCCTCGCCAAACGGATCATCGACGCCACGGGAGATGCGGATGTCGCCATGCGCGCCGGTGCGCCGACGCGAAAAACGCCACGGGAGGAGATGATGGCGGCATCGGTGATGTTCTCGATGACAGGAGTCAACAAACGGCGCTTCATCGAACAGGTGAAGGCGGACCCGCAGACCTACAAGGATTGGACCGGGAACGGCGAATGGGACATCAAGACCTCCGGCAAGGAGGACGATTTGTTCTCGCCCTTCCTGCGCAAACCTTTCAAACAGGCGATCGCCGCCGGCATCCTTCCCGCCAATCTCGGCACCATTGCCGGCACCTGGGGTGCAATCTCGGACCAAGGCGACCTCACCTACCTGAACCTCGTGCATCTGCCGCAAATTGACGGCACGGACGCGCGCGACTTGACCGCCGGAGAGATCGAAGGCCGTCACCAGGCAATCATGGCGGTGGAGGCGCTGCGCGGTTTCATGCCGGGATGCGAGGAGGCAAAGCTGCGCAACTTCGGCATGACGCTCGGCGTTCGCGATACGCGCAAGATCGACGCGCTGTACAACATGACCGACGCGGACGTGCGCCAACAGGGACGATTCGAGGACTCCATCGGCATCTTCCCCGAATTCGTGGACGGATACGGCATCTTGCTGCTGCCGACCACCGGCCGCTATTTTCACGTGCCCTATCGTTCGCTGGTGCCCAAAGGAATCGCCGGCCTGATCGTCGCCGGCCGCTGCATCGGCGGCGACAAGATCTCGCATGCGGCCACCCGCAATATGATGTGCTGCGCCGTCAGCGGCCAGGGAGCCGGCGTCGCGGCGGCCGTGTCGCTGCAGACGGGTGCATCCTTCGAGCGTCTCGACGTGGGCCGCGTGCAAAAGGAACTGAGGCGCCAGGGCGCGCGCATCAACTGATCGTCACATGTCCAGCCTCGATACCAACGATTATCAGAGCGGCTTCGGCAACGAGTTTGCCAGCGAGGCGCTGCCCGGCGCTCTGCCGCGGGGGCGCAACTCGCCGCAGCGCTGCCCCTACTCGCTATATGCCGAACAATTGTCGGGTACCGCATTTACCGCTCCGCGACATGTGAATCGGCGATCTTGGCTGTACCGCATCCGGCCGTCGGTGACTCACGGCCCCTTCCGTTCCTTGCAGCGCGATGCGTTCGCCGGGCAGGCCCCGGAGGCGCCGCTGGCGCCGACTCAGCTGCGCTGGGATCCATTGCCGCTGCCCACTGCGGCGACTGATTTCATCGACGGCCTGGTGCCGGTTGCGGGCAACGGCTCGCCCGAAATGCAGTCGGGCTGCGGCATCCATCTCTATGCGGCCAATCAGTCGATGCGCGACCGCTATTTCTACAGCGCCGACGGCGAATTGCTGATCGTGCCGCAGTTCGGAGCATTGACGCTCGACACCGAGCTCGGCCGCATCGATCTCGAGCCGCAGGAAATCGCCGTCATTCCGCGCGGCCTGCGCTTTCGCGTGGGCGTGCCGGGGGACGCCGCTCGCGGCTATATTTGCGAGAATTTCGGTGCGCCGTTCAAGCTGCCTGATTTGGGGCCGATCGGCTCCAACGGTCTCGCCAATCCGCGCGATTTTTCGATACCTCGAGCGCGCTACGAAAACACCGACCGGCGAGGCGAACTGATCGCGAAGTTCCTCGGACGGCTGTGGGTCGCCGAGATGGATCATTCGCCGCTCGACGTGGTCGCCTGGCACGGCAATTATGCGCCGTACAAATACGATCTGCGCCGCTTCAACGCCGTCGGTTCGATTTCCTACGACCATCCCGATCCCTCGATATTCTTGGTGCTGCATTCCCCGAGCGACACTCCCGGCACCGGCAACGTCGACTTCGTGGTCTTTCCGCCACGATGGCTGGCGATGCAAGACACCTTCCGGCCGCCGTGGTTTCACCGCAATGTGGCGAGCGAGTACCTGGGATTGATCACCGGACTATACGACGCGAAGAGCAGCGGCTTCGTACCGGGCAGCGCCTCATTGCACAACTGCATGAGCGCACACGGTCCCGACACGGCGACATTCGAGAAGGCCACCGCCGCCGATACCTCGCAGCCGGTGCACGTCACCGACACGATGGCATTCATGTTCGAGAGCCGCATGGTGATCAAACCGACCCGCCAGGCCCTCGAGGGCCGCCCGCCGCTGCAACGAGATTACCTTGAATGCTGGTCGGGTTTGCGCAAGCTCTTTGACCCGAGTCGCCGGTGAGCACGCGCCTGCATGCCGCGAACACCCATGAGTGAGGCCATGGCTCCCGAGGTTACCAACGACCCGCATTGCAGGAGCTGGGTGCCGACGGCGAATCGCAGCGGCGTCGATTTCCCGATTCAGAATCTGCCGATCGCCGAGTTCCGCCGGCGCGATTCTTGCGAGTCGTTTCGCGGCGGCATCGCGATCGGCGATCAGATCCTGGACCTGGCCGCACTTGCCGCCGCCGGCGCCTTCAGCGGCGAGGCGGCGCTTGCGCTGCACGCCGCGGCGCGCCCCACGCTCAATGAGCTCATGCAGCTCGGCGCGGGCAGCTGGAACGCGCTGCGGCACGCGCTGTTCGAGGGTTTGCTCGAGGGTTCGGCTCTGCAGCCGATGCTTAAGCCGTGTCTCGTCCCGCAATCAGCGGCGGAGTACTCGCTGCCGGCGCAGATCGGTGATTTCACGGACTTTTATTCATCGGTGCATCACGCGACCGCGGTCGGGCGCCTGTTCCGCCCCGACAACCCTCTGACGCCGAACTATAGATGGATGCCGATCGGATACCACGGCCGCAGTTCATCGATCGGTATCTCGGGTCAAGCCTTTCATAGACCTCGCGGCCAGCGGCTGCCGCCCGGTGAATCGCGGCCCCTGTTCGCGCCGAGCGTGCGCTTGGACTACGAATTGGAGCTTGGCGTGTTCCTGGGCAACGGCAATTCGATCGGGTTCCCCATCCCGATCGACGGCGCCGAATCGCATGTGTTCGGACTGTGTTTGCTCAACGATTGGTCGGCGCGCGATCTACAAGCGTGGGAGTACCAACCGCTGGGCCCGTTCCTGTCGAAGAACTTCGCAACCACGATTTCCCCATGGATCGTCTCACTGCAGGCGCTGGCTCCGTATCGCGCACCGCAGATCCGGGCTGCGGACGATCCCAAGCCGCCCGGCTATCTGGTCTCGGCCGCGAACCAGGCGGCCGGCGGCTTCGATATCCGGCTGGAAGCGTATCTCGAGACCGCCGCGATGCATGCTCATCACGAACCGCCGCAGCGGCTTTCCTCGACCAGTTTTCGCCACTCCTATTGGACGGTGGCGCAGCTGGTCGCGCATCACACGGTCAACGGGTGTAATTTGCGGGCGGGTGATTTGCTAGGAACCGGCACGCAATCGGGCCCGGGTCCCGACGAGGCGGGTTCCTTGTTGGAATTGAGCTCTGGCGGAAAGCACTCGGTGCGCGTCGGCTCGAGCGAACAGCGGTCATTCTTGGAAGACGGCGATACCGTGATATTCCGCGCCTGGTGCGCCAAGCCCGGCGCAGCGCGCGTAGGCTTTGGCGAGGTGCGCGGGCGCGTCCTGCCCGCGGCTGCGGACCCGGGTGCCGCCGCCGGCTGAGGCCGCCGGCCGAGGCCGCTGCGCCAAATTCCGATGCGCTAAATTTCGATTTGTCTTGCGATCTCGATCACCCGGTCGGGCGGCAGGTAGAAGCGGTCGACGACTTTCGCGGAATTGCGGTATAGAAATGCGAACAGCGCCACGCGCTGCCGCTTCAAAGCCGAGCTATGCGGTTTGCACACCACGAGATCGCGGGCAGCCACGAACACCGCCCGGTCGAAATCAATCCCCGCCTCCCGGAACTGGGCATGGTCAAGCGCCGCCTTCAAGTCGGGGATCTCGAAGAAGCCGAAGCGCACGACCGCGTGCCACACGCCGTCCGCCAGGTTGTCGACGACGGCGCACTTCGGCCCGGCAATGCGCGGCGTGTTTTCGAACACGATGCTGAGCGCAATGACCTGGCGCGGCAGCACCCCGGTAAAATGCGCGTGTTCGACGATGAGCCGCGATACCCGCTGATTGCCCCGGGTCAGGAACACGGTGGTGCCGTCGACGCGCGGAATGACACCGGACTTCAGATCCGACAGAAACTGCTCCCCGACTTCGGGCGTCTGCAGCAGCGCCGCGTGCATGGCGTCGATGCCGGCACGCCACGTGACCATGATCACGAACAGGATGGCGGCGAGGCTCAAGGGCAGCCAACCGCCCTCGGCGATCTTCAAGAGATTGGCGCCGAAGAAGCTCCCATCCACGACCACAAAAATACTCATGATCGACACGGTAACGAGATGCGGCCACCGCCATACTTCGTGCATCGCCCTGTACAGCAGGATCGTGGTGAGCAGCATGGTGGTCGCCACGGCCGTGCCGTAGGCACCGGCCAGCCGGTCCGAGCTGCCGAATGCGATGGTTATCGCAACCGTCGCCATCATCAGCAGCCAGTTGACGGTCGGTACGTAGATCTGGCCGTAAATGCGATCGGAGGTTTGGCGAATCGAGATTCCCGGAAGCCAGCCGAGCTGCATGGCTTGACGCGTCATCGAGAAGGATCCGGTAATGATCGCCTGGCTGGCGATGATGGTGGCGATGGTTGCGAGCGTAACCAACGGATAGATCGACCAGCCGGGTGCGATTTGGAAGAATGGGTTGCCGGTCACGGACCCCTTGTCCATCAAGTAAGCGGTTTGTCCCGCGTAGCTCAACAGCAGTGCCGGCAGCACGATCGAGTACCAGGACCAGCGGATCGGGCCCTTGCCGAAGTGGCCCATGTCGGCGTACAGGGCCTCGGCGCCGGTGATGCACAAGAATACGCCGCCCAGCACCAGCAAGCCGCGACCACCGGAATACATCAGGAATCGAACCGCACGCAGCGGGTCGAGCGCGGCGAGCACCTGCGGATGGCGTGCAATTGCCGATACGCCCAACACCGCGATCACGATGAACCACAGCAGCATCACCGGTCCGAATGCGCGACCGATGCGCTGCGTACCGAATCGCTGAGTCGCGAACAGCACGATGAGAATCGCCACCGCCGCCGGCATGACGAACGGCTTCAGGGTATCGGTGGCCGCGTTTACGCCCTCGAGCGCACTCAATACCGAGATCGCCGGAGTGATGACGCCGTCACCGTAGATCAACGCGGCGCCGAGCAGCCCCATGCCGGTCAACAATTTGAGCCCTGGGGTAAAGCCATTGGCTCCAATCAGGGACATCAGCGCCAAAATCCCGCCCTCGCCGCGGTTGTCCGCGCGCATCACGATCAGACAATACTTGATCGAAACGGTAAGGATCAGCGTCCAGACGATGAGCGAGAGAATGCCGAGCGCAGCGGGCGCCGTGAACCGGCCGCCCATGGCTTGCACCACGGTTTGCAGCGTGTACAGCGGGCTGGTGCCGAGGTCGCCGAAGACGATGCCGAGCGCCGCCGTCTTGGCCCAGTGCGCAGGATGGGCGGCGCCAACCGGCGGCGGATTGTTAATCGTCATGGATGCGGCTCCTCACCCCGATCGTACATCGGAAATCGCGGCCGCGGTGGCGCGCTTGCAACGCCGCGCGCAGAATGGTCAAGGAATCGCAAGGCACCAGAAATATCGATTACTCGTTCGCCCGGGAGATGGTGCCCTTTTATATTGACTCCATGGTGATCCCCGCCGATTCGCCCAACCCCGCGGCGGCACTCGCGTTCATCGATTTCGTGATGCGGCCCGAGGTGTCGGCCTCGGTAACCCGCTTCATTGGATTCGCGACCGCCAATGCGGCCGCCCTGCCCTTGCTCGAACCGGCAGTTCGCGACAATACCGTCATTTACCCTCCGCCCAAGATCCGCGATCGGCTTGAATTGCAGAAGCTGTACACACCGGAGGAAGCGCGGGCATTTTCCCGCGCCTGGCAGCAATTCAAGTCCGGCCTGTAGGGGCGGCAGCCGCGAAGCGCAACCGGTCGGCCGATCCCGCGGCGCTGCGCTATTTCCCCGATCCGAACGACTTCGATAGACCGAAGAAGAAGCCGCGCCGCGGTCCGTACTGAGGCGCGCCGACGCCGACCCCGGTACCGTTGCGGATCTGATATTCCTTATCAAAGATGTTTACCAAATCGAAGCGTGCCGTCAGCGTGCCCGCGTTCGGACTGTTAAAAATATGAGTCACCCCCGTGTTGACCTGCGTGTAATAGGGCAAGTGCGCGCCGTTGGGTATGCTGGTGCCGCCATATGCCGTCGTTTCACCGGGTGGCAGCGGCTGGTCCGCCCGCAGACCGGAGCCCACCAGGAAATCCGCGCTGAGGCGCGTGCCGCGCCACAGATACGAGACCCCACCGGAGGCGGTATTTTGTTGCTCGTGATCGAGATGAATGTAGTTATTGGCGATGTAGGCGAGATTCTCCGGCGCAAAGTTGAACTGCGCCGATTCGATCTGCTTGCCTTTCGCGCTTTGCCAGGCGTAATTGAGATACGCAGTGAAATCCTTGATCGTGTAGCTGGCGGTGAATTCCGCACCGTACTGCTTCCCGTAACGATAGTTGAACGGCGTCAGGACGATGGGCGCGCCGAATTGACCCTCGTCGATGAGGTTCACCGATTGCTTGTAATAGGTATCGAGGCCGATGGCGAAATCATGAGTGATCTTCTGCTGGACGCCCAGATCGTAGTAATTCGCACTTTCGGCCAACGGCGGCGAGGCTTCAGGCGTCGGCGTCGCCGCCGTGGTGTTGGCAAACAGGGCAATGTCCTTGCTGCCGACCAACTCGAAGGGCGGTGGTGAGAGATAGCGCGAATACCCGGCGTGCAACGTCGTGCCCGGCACGACCTTCCACACCAGGTTCACGCGCGGACTTACCTGATTGCCGCTGGTATAAGCGGTGAACTTATCAAATCGCAGGCCATAATTAACCGTGAGGGTGGGCGCGACACTCCATTCATCCTGCAGATACGCGCTGTAGATCCATTCGGTCGCTGAGCCGTTGTCGACGATGGAGGTGGGGACATCGCTCATCGGCACTCCCGTATTGTCCGTCAACAGCACCTGGGAGGTCGTATCGCTGATCGCGTGATCCGTCTGCAGATAAAGCCCCGCCCGGATCGTGTGGCGGTCGTTGAGCCGGTAGGCGCCGTCCGATTGCGCCGAGTAGGCGACATCCTGTTTGTAGGCGTCTTGTGCAATCCCGTTGTACAGCACATCGCCCACTGGATCCGGGACGAAGTTGAGGCTCGAATAGCGGGCGGTGAAGGAACTTTGCAGGTCGAATGCGCCGGCCGAATGTTGCCAGCTCAGCGCGCCGAACTCGGTGACCTCGCGCTGGTTCTCGTTGAGATCCTGACTCGGGTACAGGGATACGCCGTTGACCGTATAGCCCAAAGAGGGCTCCTCCCCATACAGATTGGGGATTTGGAACTTCCCGACCCCGCTGCCCAGCATGAGCGCGACCCGGTTCTGCTCATCCAAGATGTCTTCGAAGTAGCCGAAGCCGTGATATTGCGTCGTGTGATCGTGGACCGGGTTCGAGCTGCCGTCGGGCGACTCGATACCTAAGTCGCTGCGCAGAAAATCGCCGGTGACGAAGTAGCTGTAGGCACCCGCGCTGCCGCCATAGCTTAAGCTCGGTTCTATCGTGCCGTGGCTGCCGCCGTAGACGGATACGGCGCCGCCCGGAGACTGGATGCCGCTCTTGGTCGTGATATCGATAATGCCGGCGGTGCGCAACCCGAATTCTGCCGGCAGCGCGCCGTCGATCAGGCTCATGGACGAGATGAAGCGCGGATCCAGGGCCTGGCCGAAAACACTGATCCCCTCAGGCAGGATGATGCCGTTGATCCGATACTGCAGGCCGTTGTGCTCGCCCCTGATGTGAAATTGACCGAAGGAATCCTGCGCGACCTCAGGCATCTGCAGAATCACCTGGTTGAGCAACGTGTTATCTCCCGCCGGCATTTGTGCAATTGCCGCAGCGTCGACGGTATAAGTGCTTGCACCGGTCTGAGTTTGTATTTGAGTACGGCGGTCGTCCAAATGTTGGGCAGTCACGACGATCGGCGGCAAGGCCGAGGCGCCGAGAGTCTGCGCCGATGTGTCGGCCACCGCTTCGGATGTGTCGGCGGTTTGCGCACCTGCCGTGCAACTGATACCGATGAACATGAGAACCGCGGCAGCGCTGGGGGTCACGCGCATGAACGGGAGAATAGACATTTAATTCACTCCGGAAAGCCGAATCGAGATGAGCCGCCACCGATTGCTCGGGCGGCCCATTGCTTGAGGCAACGATCAGCTTAGGGAGGGTGGGCCGCGGCTCCGCGGTGTGGGAACCGCGGTGTCGATGACCCCGATTTGCGGCTCGGCTCCGCGCTCGACCTCGGTTCGGTCGATTAGGGGTATGTTGAAAGAGTGACCAAATGCAGGTGATGCGGCTTGCGCAAAGGCCGGGCACAGCACGCACGTGCCGTCGGATACGCCGCCCGAATCGAGGGTGAGGGCCGCTCCGTGACCATCGGAGACGTGACTGAGTTCATGTACGACCGCACCCTGCTGCGCCGCGATCAGCAGCAGCACGAGAGTCAGTGCTCGGTACACGTATCTCATCGATATTCCGGCCTTGCGCGACGGCGCAATCTCGACTTTTGAAAATAACAGATTGCGTCCACTCTTGCAGCAACCGATGCCGGCGTGCGCGCTGGCGCGCATTTTCCGATACGTGCCGTGCTGCCTCGAATGCCGCGTCATCTAGCGCAGCGCGCGCTTTGTAGTTTAGTTTTGCCGCCGACTCCTTCGATTAACTAAAATTTAGGGGAAATCGCGATGAGGCGGTGCACTTTCGTCCTCTGCGCCGCCTCGCACGGCCAATGCCCGGCGGTCGAATCGCGCCTGGATTACGCTTCCCGCCGTGGCCGGGCATCCGCTGCTGTTCGAGAGTTGGCTGCGGCACGAGGTGGCGCCCAACCCCATCGATGAGGAGCGCATCAGCGTCAGTTTCAACTACAACTGGTTTTAGCCGCCAGCGTCGCGCCACACGCGTAGAATCGCCCCATGCCAACCATAACCACCGATTCCACCATGGCCGTGTTCCTCGATCTGGAGAACATCGCCCTCGGCGCACGCGACGCCAATTACCCAAGCTTCGACGTAGAAAAAGTGCTCGAGCGCCTGCTGCTGAAGGGCCACATCGTGGTCAAGAAGGCCTATTGCGATTTTGAACGTTACAAGGACTTCAAGCGCGGTCTTCACGAGGCTGCGTTCGAACTCATCGAAATACCGCACGTGCGGCAGTCGGGCAAGAATTCCGCCGACATCCGCATGGTCGTCGATGCGCTCGACCTGTGCTATACGAAAGGGCACGTCGATACCTTCGTGATCATCAGCGGCGACTCGGATTTTTCGCCACTGGTCAGCAAATTGCGCGAAAACGCCAAGACCGTCATCGGCGTCGGCGTCAAGAATTCGACCTCCGACCTGTTTCTCAATAACTGCGACGAGTTCATCTACTACGACGATCTGGTCCGAAAAGAGCCTTCCAAGCGCCGCCGCAGCGCCAACGCCGCGTCCCGGGCCGCGGCCGCACCGTCGCAGAACAAAGGCCCCGATCTCAACGATGCGCTCGAACTGGTCGTGGAAACCCTGGAAGCGGTGACCGAAGAGCGCGGTGAAAATGAGCCGATTTGGGGATCGATGATCAAACAGGCCATCAAGCGCCGTCACCCCGGATTCAACGAGCGGGCTTATGGCTTTCGATCGTTCAACGACCTGCTGTCCGATGCGCAGAAGCGCGGCCTGCTGGCGCTGCAGGCGGACGAGAAATCCGGCGGGTACACGCTGCGCGTCGTGGACAGGCCTGCGGCTGCCAAATAGGGCAGCGTGGAGAATCGTCTAGCGTTGCAATGAGTCGGCTGGCTCGCGGCGGTCGGCCTAGCCCGTCGATTGCGCATCTGCCGATCGGTGCGCAATATCGCCGAGTTCGGCGATCGCCGTGAGCAGTGCCTGGGTATCGACCGGTTTGCTGAGCAAGCGACAGTGTGGGATCGAGGTTTTTACCGCGCGCATCATCGACTGCAGATCGCCGCTCAGCAAGATCGCGGGCACCTCACGGCGGTATTTGACCCGCAACTGTTGCAGCACATCGAGCCCCGTGAGCGTGCCGTTGAGGTAAAAATCGGATATGAACACGTCGCCGGGCCGTAGGTCTGCAAGCAAGACCTCGGCTTCGGCAACACTGCCGGCACCGTGGGTTTCATAGCCTTCGAGCGTCAAAAACAGCTCGGTGGCGGTCCGTACCGAATCGTTGTCCTCGAGCAGCAGGATGCGGCCGCGGCTTGCCGACTGCGCGTCAGCGTGTTCCGTGCGCTGCGGTACAGGCACTGCGGCCGGGCGTGCCGGCGCCTGAATTGCCGAAGACACCCTTTGCGGCGGAATGCGCACACGCACTCGAGTGCCTGCGCCAAGCTGCGACGAGACCGTGACCGAGTACCCGAGCAGCCGCGATACCTCGCGCACGATGGCAAGACCAAGACCGACGCCGGAGCGCTGCACGCCCTTCTGATCCACCTGATAGTAGTCATCGAAAATTCGCGCAAGCTTATCTTGCGGAATACCAACACCCGAATCTTCCACGCTGATCGCCAGTCCATCAACCTCGCTGAATTGGACGACTCTCACGAAGCCGGTCTCAGTGTATTTCAGCGCGTTGCCGGTTAAATTTTGCAGCAGCTGCATGAACAGCACGCGATCGGTGCTTATTACCGTCGGTGTATCCGCGAATTCCAGCCGCAAATTCTTTGCGCGCGCCGCCGGCTCGAACTCGCGGGCAAGATCGGCAAACACGTCCATCAAGCGCACGGGCGCAAGCCGCGGCTCGATGGCACCCGATTCCAGTCGAGTGACGTCGAGGAGCGCGTTGAGCAGGCGGCTCGCACCGTCGATGGCGAGTTCTTGTCGGTGCAGAAGATCGTGTAGCTGCGAATTCTCCTCCGTCAACGCGAGCATCGAGGCATTGAGGAGCCGGATCGTCTGCAGCGGCTGGCGCAAGTCGTGGCTCGCGGTGGCGAGAAAGCGGGTTTTGGCGTGGTTTGCCCGATCCGCCTGTTCGCGTGCGGCAATCAGAGCTTCATGCAGCGCACGGTGTTCGGTCATATCGCGAATTGCCGCCACCACGAACGTGGCACCGCCGTCCTGAAACGGCGCCAGACGGATACCGGCCGAAAATTCAGAACCGTCCGCGCGCCGCCCGAACAAATTCGCCATGCGCACGCCCATCTCGCGATTGGTCGGATCGCGAAGATAGCCCGACAGATGGGCGCCATGGCGGATCCGGAACCGCTCGGGCACCAGCACTTCCATCGGTTGCCCGACCAGTTCCTCGGGCGCATAACCGAACAGCAGGCGCGTGGGCGTATTCGCGTACACCACGATTCCCCGGGTGTCGACCACGATGAGCGCATCCGGCGAGTATTGCGCCAAGTGCCGGAAAACAGAGGGAAGTTCGTCCATGATGACCGGTAGTATAGGGGCTTATCGCAATATACTGCGGCAATTCGCGACTACCTGCGCGCGCGGGTCGCGGCAGACTACACCAATACTTTGACGCTTGATGGTGTCAACCAGCATGCACGACTTGACTCCGTATGAATCCATTTTAAACCAGTTGATGGAGATCGCCCGCATCTCGGCGCTGGCCGAGATGGCGAGCGGCATCGCCCATGAGCTGAACCAGCCGCTGGGCGCAATCGCCACCTTTTCGCAGGCCGGCGATCGTCTCCTCAATCGGCCGGAACCGCTGGTGCCGCAGGCACTCGACGTTTTTCGCCAAATCAACGCCGCGGCCATGGGCGCCGGCGAAGGTATCCGCCGCATCCGGCGGCTGTTCGATTATCAGGACGCGAACCGGACGCCGAGCCGAATGAGCACGCTGATCACGGAATTGCGACCGGTTTTTGCGGTGCTCGCCACGCGGATCCACGCGGACCTTACGATCGAGGTGGACGCTGCAATGCCTGAACTGATAGTCGACCGACTGCGTATTCAGCATGTGTTGTTTGCATTGGTGCAAAACGCCTTCGACGCCAGCGCGCAGGGCTCGGGCGCACCGCGCGTCAAAGTCGAGGCGCACGACGACCGCTATGCGGTGGAATCCAGCGTCACCGATTCGGGACCGGGGGTTTCCGCGGCCATCCACGAAAAATTGTTTCGTCCCTTCTTCACCACGAAAGCCCAGGGCACCGGACTCGGGCTGGCCTCCGCCCGCGCGATCATCGAAGCTCACGGGGGAACCATCGGATTTGAGAACCTGGGCACCGGCGGCAGCCGCTTTTGGTTTCGCTTACCGCTTGCCGAACCGCTCGCTGAGTGACGGCCGGGCCCGGTACGGCACGTGGAAGTACCGATACAAAGCGCCATGGCAATGTCGACAATGCTCACAACAGATTCGAAGGATGGGGCAAATGCGGGCACCGATGACGTTGACGTTTCACAATATCGAGCGCACCGGAGCATTGGAGGCTCGGATGCGTGAAGTTGGGGAACGCCTACGGCGCCATCACGACGACATCACGCACTGCCACATAACGGTCGAGGACCGTTTGGACGATGCTCCCGACATGGCCCCCTATGCCGCCAAGATCCACCTGAGCCTGCCGGGTGCACAAATTCACGCCGACAGCATCGGTCCGAACGGCGAGGGACACGAGGACCTCAATGCCGCTTTACGCGCCGCCTACACGGCCGTCAGCCGTCAATTGCAGGGTCTGAAGTTGGACCGCGGGAAATCGAGCCTGATCGACGGCGCACGCTCCGTGATGCACCCCGCTCTGCCGCACGAGCATCCTCAGCGCTCCAAAGCCTAGCAGCACCCCAGTTCAGAGCGCGAGCCATCGATATAAGTAAAACGCCGCTGTGCCTATAATGTCCATGCCAGTAGGGGAAAGGCCCTATTGGCGGCCGGCTTGCTTCATTGAAATCTGCCGCTTAATCTTTAGAACGATACACCGGGACCCACAGACATGACAGTTGCCACTGCCGTCTCTTTCGATGCCGACCTCATGCGCCGCTACGATCGCGAAGGTCCGCGCTACACCTCGTATCCGACCGCGCTGCAATTTCACGAGGGAATCGGCATCGACGACTATGAACGCGCCGCAGCCACCAGCCACGGCGCGCTCGAACGACATCCGCTGTCCTTGTACGTGCACATACCCTTCTGCTTCAGTCCCTGTTTCTACTGCGGCTGCAACAAGGTCATCACGCGTCATCTGGAGCACGCCGATTCCTATGTCCGATGCCTGCTTCACGAAATCTCGCAACGCGGTGCGTTCTTCGACCGCGGTCGAGTTGTTGAACAGATGCATTTCGGTGGCGGCACACCCACTTTCCTGCCGAACAAGCTGTTGACCGAGCTGGTCGACCGGATCGGGCATGAATTTCAGCTGACCGACGAAGACAACAGGGACTATTCGATCGAGATCGATCCACGCGGAGCCGATAGGGCCATGCTGCAGCTATTGGCCACCCTTGGATTCAATCGAGTCAGCTTGGGCGTGCAGGACTTCGATGAGAGCGTGCAGCTTGCGGTAAACCGCCTGCAACCGGCCGAAACCGTGGCGCGGGTGTACGACGCGGCCCGCGAATTGGGCTTTCGCTCCATCAATTTCGACTTGATTTACGGGTTGCCGAAGCAAACGCTGGCGAGTTTCGGCGAGACCCTGGATCGCGTCGCGGCCATGCGTCCGGACCGCCTGGCCGTCTACGGCTATGCCCACATGCCGCACGTGTTCAAGGCGCAACGGCGAATACGCAGCGCAGAACTGCCGGACGCGGCCGCGCGACTCGCGTTGCTGCAGCTCGCGATCGACAAGCTCGGCTCGGCCGGCTACACCTACATCGGCATGGATCATTTCGCGCTACCCACCGACAGTCTCGCCCTGGCGCAGCAGAACGGCAGCCTGCACCGCAGCTTTCAAGGCTATACGACTCATGCGAACCATGATCTCGTGAACCTCGGCGTGAGCGCCATCGGTCAAGTCGGCAACCTGTATGTCCAGAATTACAAATCGCTGCGGGACTATCAGGGCGCGATTGCGCGCGGCGCGCTTCCGTCGCATCGCGGCGTGCGCATGACCGAAGACGATTGGCTGCGAAAGGACGTGATCCATCAAATCATGTGTTACGGCGGCGTCGATATGGCGGCCGTCGAACGCCGGCACGGCGTTCGCTTTGAGGAGCATTTCGCCGCCGAACTGCAGCGGCTGCACGCCTTGGCAGGCGATGGCCTGGTCCATTTGCGCGACCGCCGCATCGAGCTCACTCCGGCGGGCCGCTTGTTGATGAGGACGGTCGCCACGGCTTTCGATGCGTATGCTGCCGCCCCGCGGGCGGCCCGTATGTCGCGCATGATCTGACCCCTGTACATTCTTCGGTACGCACGCCAAGCGGCGCCCGCATCGGCGGCCGCGCAAGGCCGGCGGCGCGGTCATCGGATTACGGCCAGTACGCTACAATTGTGGCCCTCCCGACAACCGACGCACGCCGCAGGAACCCCCGAATGGCTTTAATGACGACCGGCCAAGTGATCGCCGAATCACTCATCGCGCATGGTGTGGATACGGTTTTCGGCATTCCAGGCGCTCATATGTACGACTTCAATGATGCGCTCGCTCGGCGGTCCGACAAGATTCGCTTCATTACGACCCGCCATGAGCAGGGCGCGGGGTACATGGCGTACGGCTATGCCAAATCCTCCGGTCGAGTGGGCGCTTACACGGTGGTTCCCGGTCCCGGGGTATTGAATTCGGCCGCCGCGCTGTGCACGGCGTACGGTGCGATCACGCCGGTGCTGTGCATCACGGGCAATATCATGTCGCACTTGATCGGGCGTGGCCGAGGGCAGCTGCATGAACTGCCGGATCAGCTCGCGGTACTGCGCGGCCTCACGAAATGGTCCGAACGCATCAATCACCCCACCGAGGCGCCCGGCGTGGTGGCCGAAGCGTTCAGACAGCTCTCGTGCGGGCGCATCCGGCCGGTCGCCATCGAAGCCCCATGGGACGTATTCGGCATGAAGGCCGAGCTGACGATGGGCGCGCCGCTCGCCGTGCCCGCGCCGCCGGCGCCGGATCCTGATTCGGTGGCGGCGGCGGCGAAACTGATTGCCGCGGCAAAGCGCCCGCTGATCAGCGTCGGCGCCGGCGCGCTGCATGCGGGGGAAGAAATTCTGCAGTTGGCGAAGCTCCTTCAGGCGCCGGTGACCGCACATCGCAGCGGCAAGGGCGTGGTAAGCGACGATTCTCCTTACGCCATGAGTTCCGTCGCCGCGTACGAATATTGGAAAGACGCGGATCTGCTCATCGGGATCGGCAGTCGATTGGAGCTGCAGCATTTTCGTTGGCGCTGGCGTCCGAAAGACTTGAGGATGGTGCGCCTCGACATCGATCCGAGCGAAATGGTCCGCATCAAGCCCGATGTCGGCATGGTCGCGGATTCCGCCGCCGGCACATCCGCGCTGCTCGACGCGCTGCGCCCCTTGGTCGGCGAGCGGGATTCTCGCGAACGGGAATTTCTCGAGATCAAAGCCCGCGCACAGGGCGCCATTCAAGCCGTTCAACCCCAGATGAGCTATATCAACGCGATCCGCGAAGCGCTGCCTCGAAACGGCTTTTTTGTCGAAGAAATATCACAAGTGGGCTTCACATCGCGATTTGGCTTTCCCGTCTATGCGCCGCGGCAGTACGTGACCTGCGGCTATCAGGAGACTCTCGGCTTCGGCTTCAACACCGCGCTCGGGGTCAAGGTGGCCAATCCCGACAAGGCGGTCGTGGCGGTAACCGGCGATGGCGGATTCCTGTTCGGCGCCCAGGAACTCGCCACCGCCGTTCAGTACGGCATCAATCTCGTCACCGTCGTATTTAACAACAGCAGTTACGGCAACGTACGGCGCGATCAGATTCAACAATACGCAGGCCGGCTGCTCGGGGCCGACTTGGTGAATCCGGACTTCATTAAATTCGTGGCAAGCTTCGGGGTCAAGGCTCTGCGCGCCACCAGCCCGCTCGATCTCAGGTCCAAATTGCAGGCGGCAATCGATGCGGACGTTCCCGCGGTCATTGAGGTTCCGTTGGAGCGAGGTGCCGAGGCCTCGCCCTGGCCGTTCATTTTGCCGGCGCCCCACGGGGCCTGACGACGGCCAATCTTGAGGAGATCGGCCCGCCCCTTATCTCAAGCGCCTACCGCCTTCTTGAGCGTATTGGCATGGCCCTCTTTCCCGGCACCCTTGCCCGCATCATGAACCAAGAGCACCGGTACGGGTGCTCCGCGAATGACACCCTCGGCATCGCTGCCCATGGCAAGCCGCCGCAGCCCGCGTCGCCCATGCGTCCCCATGACGATCAAGTCCGCCGGCCACTCCTTCGCTTGCGCGAGGATTAAGTCGGCCGCCGGACCACCGATGGATTCGAGCAGTACGCCCTCCACCGGGACACCCTGCTGCCGTACCAGCGTCTCCGCTTGCTGAAGTATGTTTTTCCCGGCCTCGCGCAGTGAGTCGATCAGATTGGTTCCGTATAATCCGGCTCCGTACGAGTAATCCAGAACGAACTCGTTGACCACGTGGAACAGCCGCAGCTGGCTGCCTTGGCTCTTGGCGACCTTGATCGCTTCGTTCAATCCGCGCATCGACGTTTCGCTGCCGTCGATCGGCACCAATATTTTTTGATACACGGCGACCTCCGCATTTCTTGAGTTAACGCCCGCTATTCCACGCTCTGGGCATCGTACTTCGGCTATTACTGCGCATGTATAACATCCGCCCGGGAGGTTTCCTGTTCGGGGTTCCCCGCGTGATCTGCGGGTTACGCGTAATACGCATGTCGGGACTTCGGTATTTCCTGATGGTTTGCATTCCCGGCGCAGGTCATTGTTCCTCATCATCCGTCTTTGGGATATACGCTGCGCATGCGTGGAATATTACACATTGCCTACAAACTGCTGATCAACGACCGCGCGAAGTATGCGGCGCTGCTGGTCGGGATCACCTTCGCCGTATTCTTAATGATCGAGATGACGTCGCTGTTCGCCGGAATTCTGGCGCGCTCCTCCGCGACCGTCATCAACATCGGCGCATCGATCTGGGTGATGGACCCGGCGATCCAAACGGTGGCAAATAGCATACCGTTGCCGAGTTATGTGCTGGACGAAGTCCGCAGCATGCCGGGAGTCAAATACGCGGTTCCCCTGTATTCCGGCTCCGCGCTATTGAAGTTGCGCGATGGCACCTATCAAGCCGCAAACGTCATAGGGCTCGACGACACCAGCCTGTTCGGCCAGCCCACGCTTCTTAGCGGAACGATCGAGGACATCTACGGGGAGAACGCCTTCATCGCCATCAAGGACTCCGAGTTCTACAAACTGGAAAATCCCCAGATCGGCGCCGAGTTCGAGCTCAACGACCACCGCGGCGTGATTGTCGGTATTGCGCGCGTCGCATCGAGTGGACTGTTCGGTGTGCCGACTTTATATACGACCTACAACCGCGCACTGCAATACATACCGAATTCGCGCTTCACGATCTCCTATCTTCTGGTCGAGCCCAAATCAGCGGCCGATGTGGCATCGATCAAGCAGTGGGTCGCGGCCGCGGGGTACCTGGCACTCACCAAGGACGAGTTCATTCAAAAGATCGCCAATTTCTACAAGTACCAGACCGGAATAGGCACCAACATGCTGATCATGACGGTGATCAGCTTCATCATCGGCTTGTCCATATCCGGACAGACGTTTTATACGTTCGTGATCGAGAACCTGGAGAAATTCGGCGCTCTGAAGGCGATCGGCGCCAAAGGCCGCGAACTCATTTTCATGATCCTGTTCCAGGCGTCGTTCGTCGCGTTGACCGGCTACGGCATGGGCGTCGGCCTGTGCACGGTGATCATCTGGATGGCACGGCTGAAATTGCCGGACTATGCGGCGATTGTCACTTTCGGAAACCTTGCATTGGCGTTCTTCATGGTCGTGGTCATCGCCGCCATCTCGAGTTACGTCGGCGTGCGCAAGGTCCTCACGATCGAACCGTTCGACATCTTCAGAGGCTAGCCCATGGCAAAGACCGCAATCGAGGCCATGGGCCTCAACAAATGGTTTGGCGAGGGCGACGCAAAAACGCATGCCGTGAAGGACGTGAAATTCGAAGCCTATTTCGGCGAAATCCTCTATGTCGTCGGTCCATCGGGAAGCGGCAAAACCACCATGCTGAGCATGATTTCCGGAATTCTTCGCCCCAACAGCGGCAGCGTGACGATCGAGGACACCGAGATCTGGGGCTTAAGCAACGATGCGCTCGCCGATTTCCGCCTGCACAAGATCGGCTTCGTGTTTCAGGATTTCCACCTCTTCCCGCGCCTCACCACCGCCGAGAATGTCGCGATCCCGCTCATTCTGCAAAGGCGCGACTGGGACGAGGCGCTCAAAGAGGCGGTGTTGGATCTCGAGATCGTCGGTCTGAAGGACCGGACCCAATTGCCGCCGGTGAAACTGAGCGGCGGCGAGCAGCAGCGGGTGGCCATCGCCCGAGCCATCGTGAGCCGCCCCGATATTTTGATTCTCGATGAGCCCACCGCTTCGCTCGACGGCGATACCGGCCGCAACATCGTCAAGTTCGTCCGCGAACATATCCTTACCGACCAGCGCTGCATCGTGATCGTCACCCACGACAGCCGCATCTACGAATTTGCCGACCGCATCGTGAAGATGGAGGACGGCAAGATGATGGGTATCGAAAAAGGAACATTGGATGCGCAGTAAAATCATCTTCATCGTCTCGGGCATCGGATTGATGCTCGCATTCGTCAGCGCCTATCTTTCGGGCCAGCAACCCGGAGCGCTGCCTCCCGCCTTCAATCCGGCCGCGAATCCGTATGCCAAGGGTATTTACGCCCAAGGGATCATCGAGAGCGCCCAACCGCACGGCGAGAACATCAATATTTATCCGGAGGTCTCCGGGCCGATTACCGAGGTGCTGCTCGCCGAAGGAGCCACGGTTCGCAAGGGCGACGCGCTGCTGCGAATCGATGATTCGGTGCAGCGCGCTACGACCGAGCAGCTACAGGCGCAAGCGGAAGCGGCGCGCGCGTTGCTGGCGGAGCTCAAGGCGGAGCCGCGCAGGGAAAATCTCGACGTAGCGACGGCCCAAGTGGACAACGCCAAGGCCAGCCTCAAGAACGCCGAGGATCAGCTCGCCAAGCAGGAACGCGCCTACGGTATCGAACCGAAGTCGATCAGCCGCGACGCGTTGGATAACGCCAGAAACGCGGTAAAAATCGCCGCAACCAACTTGGAGGTCGTCGAGAAGCAATACACGCTGATCAAGGCCGGCGCTTGGACCTACGACATTCAGAATCAGGAAAAGCAATACATCGCCCTGTCGAAGGCCTATGCCTCTTCCGCGGCGCTGCTCTCGAAATACACCATTCACGCACCGGCCGACGGCGTGGTGCGATCCATTCAAGCCGCCGTGGGCAGCTACGTGTCGCCGCAGGGCGCCTACGACAGCTATACGCAGGGGATGAATCCGCTCATCGTGATGGGCGCACCGGAGGATCATCTGCAGGTGCGCGCCTTCATCGATGAAATATTGATCGACCGCCTGGCCGATCTGGCCAAACTCACCGCGCAACTGTTCATCCGCGGTACCGACAAGCATGTGCCGCTCACCTTTGTCAGAGTGCAGCCGTTCGTGTCGCCGAAGATCGAACTGTCGGATCAAAGGCAGGAGCGGGTCGACGTGCGCGTGCTGCCCGTCATTTTTAGTTTTGCGAACCCAAAGAATCTCAACGTCTATCCGGGTGAACTGGTCGATGTCTACGTCAGCGCAAAATAGGCACCAACCGCCCGGCGCCGCCGCTATCGCAGGCGGCCGTGAGGTCATCGACAGGCAATGCCTGACAGCAACCTGGCTCTGCGGCGTTGCCGCCCTGCTTTGCGCTGTTTCGGGCTGCGCGGTGGGTCCGAATTTTCATCGTCCGCCGGCGCCGGCGGCGACGCATTATTCCCACGGTGAGGATCCCGCCGCGACGGCATCGGCGCAGGGCACTGCACAACAATTCAATCCTGGCGCCGCCGTGGCCGCCGATTGGTGGGCGCTGTTCCGATCGCCGCAGCTCGACGCCGTGATCAAGGAGGCCATTGGCAACAACCCCGGCCTCGCTGCCGCGGCGGCAAACCTGCACGCGAGCCAGAATGATTTGCGCAGCGGGTACGGGATTTTCTATCCGGCCATCAATGCCGATGCGGCAGCATCGAGAGAGAGATTTGCCCCCGTCAGTCTCGGAGAAAAGGCGCCGTCAAGCGTGTTCAACCTATTCACGCTGTCGGCCTCCGTCAGCTACGCCGTCGATGTCTTCGGCGGCCAGCGGCGGCTCGTCGAGGGCCTGCGCGCCGAGGTCGATGTGGCACATGCCAACGAACGGGCGACCTATCTGGCGCTGGCCGCCAATGTCGTCAATACGGTGGTGGCTGCCGCCGCGTATCGCGCCGAGATCGAAGCGACGCAACAGCTCATTGAACTGCAAAAGGGACAGGTTGGGCTCGCCAAGGTGCAGGAGGAAGCGGGAACCGTGCCCTATGCCAACGTACTTACCCTGCAGAGCCAGCTTGCCTCCTATCAAGCCACGATTCCGCAACTCGAGCTAAAACTGGACCAGAGCGAGGATTTGCTCGCAGCGCTCGCGGGGCATCCGCCGGCCGAGTGGCAGGCGCCGCCGGTGCGTTTGGCCGATCTGACGCTTCCCGGCGCCCTGCCGGTCAGCCTGCCCTCCGATTTGGTGCGCCAGCGTCCCGATATCTTGGCGGCCGAAGCGACCGCGCACGCAGCCAGCGCCAACATCGGGGTCGCGACGGCCGCGCTGCTGCCCAGTATCACGCTGAACGGCAGCTACGAACGCTTGACGAACACGACCGCCAGCCTGTTCCCCTCCAATGGAAAGGCTTGGAGCGTGGGCGCATCGGCCACCGCGCCGCTGTTCGAGGGTGGCACCCTGTGGTTCAAGCGCAAAGCGGCGATCAACCAATACGATCAGGCCATGGCTCTATATCGACAGACCGTTCTCGGCGCATTCGAGCAGGTTGCCGATGCCTTGCATGCGCTCGATCACGACGCCGCGGCCCTGTTGGCCCAGGATCAAGCGCTCGCGGCCGCCGCCGAGGCGTTGCGTTTGGTTCAGATCGATTATGAGGCGGGTATTGCCACGTATCTGAACGTGCTGATCGCGGATACGCAATTTCATCAGGCGACAATCGCCGACTTGCAGGCCATTGCCGTGCGCTATCAGGACACCGTCGCTCTATTTGCCGCGCTCGGCGGCGGGTGGTGGAACGCGCAATGAACTCATCGGGCACGGCAAACTTTGCAATGCTCAAGGACATTGCGCGCAGGGCGATGCAGGCTCGCGGCTTATTGCCGGAATTTTCGTCCGCGGCGCTGAATCAGGCCCGCTCCATAACCGCAGTTGCCGTGGCCGTGGGTCCCGAGTTTCGCGATCTGCGCGAACTGCTGTGGGCATCGATCGACAACGATGATTCGCGCGACCTCGATCAGCTCACGGTGGCCGAACCCCAGGATGACGGGACGGTGAGAATATTGGTGGCGATTGCGGATGTCGATGCCACCGTCCATCGGGGCTCGCCGATCGATGACCACGCGTGCAGCAACACCACCTCTGTTTATACGGTACCGCAGGTCTTTCCAATGCTGCCGGAGAAGCTTTCGACCAATCTCACCTCTCTGGCCGAAGGCCAGGATCGTCTCGCCGTCGTCATCGACATGTGGGTGAATCCCGACGGCACCATGCGCGCATCCGAACTGTATCGTGCGCTGGTGCGCAATCACGCCAAACTCGCCTATAACGGGGTTAGCGCTTGGCTCACGGGCGGGGGCGCCGCACCCGCTCGGTTAGCCGCGGTTCCCGGACTGGATCAACAACTGCGCATTCAAGATCAGGTCGCGCAAACGCTCAGGCGTGTTCGCTATGCTCACGGCGCATTGATACTGGAGACGATCGACGCGCTGCCGGTCTTCGACGGCGAGGTGCTAAGCGACTTGCGACCGGCCAAGAAAGGCAGAGCCGAAGAGCTCATCGAGGATTTCATGATCGCGGCCAATGGGGTGACTGCTCGGTATCTGGCGAGCAAAGGTGTTCCGTCGCTGCGCAGAGTGCTGCAAATGCCCAAGAAATGGAGCTGCATCGTCGCTCTGGCGGCACAGCTTGGCGAGACTCTTCCGCCGGCAGCCTCGGCGCAATCGCTCAATACCTTCCTCGCCAAGCGTCGCCGCGCCGATCCCGCGGGATTTACCGATCTGTCGCTGTGCATCATCAAGCTGCTGGGAAGGGGTGAATACATGCTCGATCTGCCGGGTCAGCACATCGAGGGGCATTTCGGTCTCGCGGTCAGCGACTACACGCACTCCACGGCACCCAATCGGCGCTTCCCCGATCTTCTGACCCAGCGGCTGCTCAAATCGGCGCTGCACGGACACTCTTCGGAATATTCATCTGACGAGTTGCGTTCATTGGCCGCTCACTGCACGGCGCAGGAGGACAACGCTGCCAAGGTGGAGCGTCAAGTTGGGAAGTCGGCCGCGGCCCTGCTGCTGGCACCGCGCGTCGGTCAGCGATTCGATGCAATTGTGACCGGCGCCGCCGACAAGGGCACCTGGGTGCGGATTTGTTCGCCCACGGCCGAAGGTAAACTCGTCAAGGGATTCGAAGGCTTGGATGTGGGCGATCCGTGCCAAGTCAAGCTGACCCATACCGACGTCGAACGCGGTTTCATCGATTTCGAGCGGTTGCATTAGCACCCATGCCATCCAAAGACCCGCAAATTGCCGCACTTTCCTACGAGGACCAAAAATTCCTCGCCGGCGAGGACGGCCGGCCGGTGCGCATTCTGAGCGAATATCTGGGTCCTCTGCACCGCTTTCGCGCCGCCAACGTTCACGACACGATCGTCTTCTTCGGATCGGCGGAACTGTCGAGCGATGGTCCGCTCGGCCGCTATTATCGCGAGGCCCGGGAACTCGCTCGGTTGCTCACCCTGTGGTCCAAGAGCCTGCCGTCGCAGGCTCAGCGTTACGTGGTGTGTACCGGGGGCGGCGGCGGCATCATGGAGGCGGCCAACCGCGGCGCCTCCGATGCCGGAGGCAGATCGATCGGCCTAAATATCAGCTTGCCGCATGAGCAGCGGTCGAACGCCTATATAACGCCCGAATTGTCGTTCGAGTTTCATTACTTCTTCATGCGCAAGCTGTGGTTCGCCCACCTCGCGCGCGCTTTGGTGGTGTTTCCCGGAGGCTTCGGCACTCTGGACGAACTCACCGAAATCCTGACGCTGGCGCAGACCCGCAAGCTCGAGCGGCCGATCGCGGTGATTGTCTATGGCAGCAGCTTCTGGCGGGAGATCATCAACTTCGAGGCCCTGGTGCGGCACGGCATGATCGAGCGCAAGGACCTCGAGCTATTCCAGTACGCCGACGATCCGGCACAGGCGCTCGAGCTATTGCAAAGGGCTCTGCCCTCGGAACCCGAGCGGACGAGCCCCCGCTTCGCGCACTCTAGAACCTTCGGATCGAATGATCGCTGATCATCCGTAGATGGGCCGCTCCGAGGCGGCTGCGCTCAGTCCGCCGATTTGACCTCGATGTGATAATCCGCGCCGATCCAGCGATCGCGCGCCGAATACCGAAAGGTGAAATCTACTCTCTGCCGGGCGGTCAAGCGCGCGGTGTCGATGTGCAGCAGGTGCAACCCCAGGCTGTTGGGGACGGTCGGCAGTTCCACGACGTCCTGCCAATCGTTGAATCCGAAACGTACGCTCGCCGGCGCGCGCAGCGCGACAACAAACGACATTCCCGCCGCAAACCCCGTGATGGGCGCGTGCTCGCACCAGATCGCGCGCATCGCTCGGCAGCGCACGCCGTGGTAGCGTTCCCAGACCGGCTGCGGCCGATCGAACGGCCGTCCCAGCGCGCGAGATGCGACCAGTTTCAGGTACTCGGCATGGGTCCAGGCAAGCGGCATGGCTGACCCGGTTGGGCGGCCTGCACTGAGGCCGCGTTGTGGGACGGGCGCCGCATCCCACACCTGTTCGGGCAGCATTCCGCCCGGCGAGGCCATCCGGGCCATTGCCTCCACGAGCGGCAACGGATCCTTGCCGCAGGCGATCTCATAATGGCCGCGTTCTCCGGTCAGCAGCGGCCACGGCCGCCCGCGGCCGACCCCGTCATAGGCGCTGCCGTCATCGTGCTCGCCATAACCGTCGCCGTAGTAACGGCGCCAGCAGGGACCGTAGGGGGTATCGACTTTCAGGAAGGTATCGGCGAGCAGAATGCTGCCCACAATCAGCGGGTCGTCGCAGCGGCGCAGACCGAACCGCACGAGTTGTAGAAAATCGACACCGAACTGACAGGCAGCGGGCAGCCCCGGGTCGAACGCGTGATTCTTTATCGATAAAACGCGCTCGACGGCACCGCGATCGCCGATGGCCTGGGGCGGCGCCACGCGCACATAGTAGCCGGGAATGCCGAACCGCCGTGCAAGAGGCGTATCGCGCACCGCGATCCACTCCTCGAGCCGTGAGTTCCAAAAGTCCGCAAAATCCAAGGCGAGCTCGCGCCCATCCGGCGCCGCGCCGACGCGCTGCGCCCGGATTTCTACCGCTGCCAAAGAATATACGGCGCCTCCAAGGGTACGCTGACGCCCGGATGGCTTGGGACGATGCGCGCGGTATAGTCGGCGGCGGAGCGCATGGCCGGCACGCGGGCGGTAAAGAAGTTCATCCCGGAGCCGTCGGACGGGCCTTCGAGGCGAGTCATTTCCTGGCAAATGGCAGGTCGATCGCCGCGCCCGTCGGCGCAGATTTCAACGCACACCGCGTGCGCATCCAGGGCGCCGAGTGCGGCCTGCACCGTAAAGTGATGCCACTCGCCTCGTGTATCGCATTTCACGCAGCCGAACCGCAGCCCGCTCCAACCGCGCTCCAATGCCCGCCGCCAGTCGCTGATTGCGATGCCGAGCGCGCCGCGGTTCCGCGCTCGCCGGCCGTACAAGGCCGCGGCCGGAAGATAGGCTCTTTCCACGTATTCGCGTACGCAGCGATTCGCGGAGTAAATAGGCGTCAGGGTCGCCATGCTTTCGCGCGCCCGCGCCACCCAGGCTCGGGGAATGTTGTTCTCGTCGCGGGAGTAGAACTCGGGAATCACTTGGGTTTCCAACAGATCGTACAGTTGCGCGGCCTCGACGGCATTGCGCGCCGGATCGTCGCCGTATTCGCGGCCGTCACCCAACGCCCACCCGACATTGGGCGAATAGGCCTCGGCCCACCAACCGTCGAGCGCCGATAGATTGAGTCCGCCGTTGACGAGCACCTTCATGCCGCTGGTCCCGCACGCTTCCCAGGGTCGTTGCGGTGTGTTGATCCACACATCGACCCCCTCCACCAGTCGTTCGGTTATGAACATGTCGTAATCGCTGAGAAAAATTGCGTGCGGACGCACGTCATCGCGCTGCACGAAGCGCACCCAATCCTGGATCAACGCCTGCGCCGGCAGGTCCGCGGGATGAGCCTTGCCGGCGAGAATGAGCTGAACCGGCCGCCCGGAATTGGTCAACAGCCGGACCAGTCTCTCCGGATCGTGCAGCAGCAAGTTGGGGCGCTTATAGGTCGCGAATCGGCGCGCGAAACCAAGCGTCAGCACCTCTGGGTTGAACAGATGCGCGGCGCCTTCGATCTGATCGACGGCGGCACCCGATGCGGCGAGTTGTTCCGACAACCGCTCCCTGGCGTACGCGACCAAGGATGCGCGCGCAATCGCCCGGCAGCGCCAGATCGCGGCGTCGTCGAGACTTCGAATACGCTCCTTGGTCGACTCGAGGGACCCCAGCCAACGGTCCTTGCCGCAACAGCTGGTCCACAGCTCGTCGGCTTCCGGACTGTCCCAGCTGGGCATGTGCACCCCGTTGGTCACGTGCCCGATCGGCACTTCGGCAGCCGACCAACGGGCGAATAGCGGCAGAAAGATCCGCCGGCTCACCTCGCCATGCAGCCGGCTGACGCCGTTGATCGCTCCGCAGCCGCGAACCGCCAGATAGGCCATGTTGAAAGGCTCCGCATCGTCGTACGGATTCTCGCGGCCGAGCGCCACCAGATCGCGCATTGGTATATGCAGCGAATCGGCGGCATAGCTGCCGAGATACTGTTGAATCAACTGTGGTTCAAACCGGTCGAAACCGGCGGGAACCGCCGTATGCGTGGTAAACACGTTGCCCGCGCGGGTGACGGTCAATGCCGCATCGAACGCGACACCGGTGAGCTCCATCAGGGTGCGCGCCCGGTCCAAAACCGCCAGCGCGGCATGTCCCTCGTTCAAGTGGCACACATCGGGCCGTAGGTCCAAGGCATCGAGCAGCCGCCAACCGCCGATGCCGAGCACGATTTCCTGTTGCAACCGAAGCTCGGGACCGCCGCCGTAAAGTTCGCTGGTGATTCCGCGGCGCGCCGGATGGTTGGCCACATCATTGCTGTCGAGCAGGTAGAGGCGCAACCGCCCGACCTTGACCTGCCAAGCCCGCAACCAGACGCTGTAGCCGGGCATGCGGATCTGTATCCGCAGCCATTCGCCATCCGGCTTTCGCAAGGGTGTGACCGGGATCTGCCCCGGATCGTTATAGGGGTACAGCGCCTGTTGCGAGCCGTCCTGGCCGATTACCTGGCGGAAATAGCCCTGTTGGTAGAGCAGACCCACTCCCACCACAGGCACCCCGAGGTCGCTTGCGGACTTCAGCTGGTCGCCGGCGACATTGCCGAGCCCGCCGGCGTAGATCGGCAGCGCTTCGCTCAGCATATATTCCATACTGAAGTAGGCGACGCGCGTCAGGCCGGAATTCGCGTGCGCCTGTTGAAACCACGTCGGCGCCTGCGCCGCCTCATCCGCCTCGTTGGTGAGTCGCCGCAAGCTTTCGCGAAACTCGGGGTTGGCCAGCATCTGCGCCATGCGCCGGTGCGAAGCGGTCCGAAGGACCACCCAGGGATTGTGCGTGCGTGCCCACAAATCGGGGTCGATCTGCCTCCAAAGTTCGTCGCTGGCATGATTCCACGACCAACGCAGATCCAAGGCCAGCCGGTGCAGCGGCAAGATGTCGGGATCGATATTCGAGGCAGCGGCGTCGATAGGCATGGTTTCAGTCAATCGCGCTTGCGATACCGATTGCGATGCGTGAAATCCTCAATTCTACGCCGCACGCGAAAATGGCTCTCCGATGCCGTTGTCGGATAGCCCAATCTCACCGCGAACGCGATATCCATGTTTCCGGGGATCACCAGGATGTGGCGCAAAAGATCTGCGATTTTCTGTTGGCCGACGGCGCTCAGAATTTGCATGATGAGCCTGTATCCTTCGGTGCACTTTAAATCCGCCGAGCACCGAACGGCATTCGTAGGGTCACCCGGACCCTAGGTAATTGCCGCGATGCCACCCATTTGCCTAAGTGGATCCCCTGGTTTGAAAATCACGCCATTGTTGCAAGCTTAGAAGCCATCCATGCCCGAACTCTCGCGAGAATCCGTCTCGGTATTCGCCCCGGCCGCGACGGCGGAGCTGGGCGCTCGCATAGCCGCCGCACTCGGCCTGCCGATCAGCCGACATGAAGAGACAACGTTCACCGGCGAGGAGCGCAAACTGAGGCCGCTGGAGAGCGTGCGCGGACGATCGGTTTACGTGGTTCAGACCTTGTTCGGCGACGCGCAGGGATCGGCCAACGACCGGTTGTGCAGCCTGCTTTTTTTCATCGGTGCGCTCAAAGACGCCGGTGCAAAGCGCGTCAGCGCTTGTGTGCCCTATCTCGCCTATGCTCGGCAAGATCGTCGTGCCGCGGCACGAGACCCGGTAACGACGCGCTACACCGCCCAATTGTTCGAAGCGGTCGGCGTCGATCAAGTGATCGCTCTCGAGGTGCACGACCGCGCCGCGTTCGACAACGCGTTCCGCTGTGCGGCCGCGCATTTGGAAACCGCCGCTCTGTTCGTTCGGCATTTTTGCGCGGACGCCGCGGGACACGAATTCGCGGTGGCAACACCGGATATCGGTGGCACCAAGCGGGCCCGGCACCTGCAGGAGTTGTTGCAAACGGCCATCGGGCGCCCGGTGAATTTCGCCATCATCGACAAGAAGCGCAGCAAGGGCATCGTCAGCGGCGATTTATTCGCAGGGGACGTCGCCGGACGGCGCGTCGTCATTGTCGATGACCTCATCAGTTCCGGAACGACCATATTGCACGCAATCGGCGCCTGCCGTCGCGCGGGTGCCGCACGCATCGATGTTGCCGCGGCCCACGCATCGTTTGCCCCGGCGGCGTTGCGGATATTTGAATCGGGAAAGCCGGATTCGATGGTGGTGACGGATTCGGTGGCGCTGAGCGGCGGCTTCTTGGCATACCTGAACCAGTCGCTGACGGCACTTTCGATCGCGCCCGTTTTTGCGGAAGCGATTCGGCGGCTCGAGCAGGGCGGCTCGATGTCGGAACTCGCGGGATTATGACGCCTAAGCGCTATACGCCGCGCCTTCGGCGCTAATTCCTTCGAGTCGCATAAAAAAATCCCGATCGTCCGGAAAACTCAAGAATCGCGGCGCCCGCTCATCGCCGCCCTTGCGATCGACCTCCGCCATGCCCTCGATCAGGTGCTCGACGACGATTCGTCCGTTTTTGTGGCTGTAGACCGCGAAGTAAGTATGCTCGAGGGCGTTCATGTCCAAGTGCATGGCATACCGGCAACCGTAGGCTTGAAAGACGCGCCATTGCAGTGTCGGAAAGCCTTACGCTTCCGAATCCAAGGGCGGCAATACGAAATCGACTGTCTTGCGGCAGCGACTGCCAATGATTATTCTGGTCAAGGCGAAACAATCAGGTTTTGACGCAGTGCACTACGCGCTTCTACATAGCGACGCCTCGGGGAGCCTCGGAATTGATGCATTGCGTCCTGGCTGCTCACATCGGTGCAAATTGGACGCGGGCCTTCCACGTTGATGCTACGTACCGTCCACATTTGCTTTGCCGGTTCGCAGGTTTAACCTGAGGGAGCACGATCGATGGTCGGAGTAGTAGAAGATGAACAATAATATGGAATCCGCAGACTTGAATATGGAATCTGCGGACTTGCGCGCGCCGACGATCGCGCATCGGTTCGATCCCAACCACTCCTCGCTCGAGGCGCGCCTATTGCGCCGTCTGCTGCGCCAACTGGGCAACCCGCCGATCGAATTCAACCTCCGCTGGAGCGGCGAGCGTGTGGCGCCGACTGGGGTATCGCCGGTCGAACACGTGAGAATCGCGGATCGCCGCACACTGTTCGGACTGCTTCTCGATCCGCAAATTCGTTTCGCGGATGCCTACTGCACCGGTCAAATAGATGTAGAGGGGGATCTGGTCAAATTCACAACCACGCTGTTCAAGGTATTCGGCGCTTTGGACCCCGGCACATCGATCTTGAGCCGGCTTGCCGGCCATCTGCACCGGCCGCGACGCAACACATTGGCGGGATCGCGCCAGAATATTCGCCGGCACTACGATCTCGGCAACGATTTTTATGCGCTTTGGCTCGGTGAGACGATGGCGTATACCTGCGCCTATTATCCGACCGCGCAAGCCACCCTCGAGCAGGCCCAGGTCGCCAAAATGGACCATGTTTGCCGCAAACTGCGGCTCAGCGCCGCGGATTCCGTGGTGGAGACCGGATGCGGCTGGGGCAGCTTGGCGTTGCACATCGCCGGCCGCTACGGCGCCAAAGTGCGGGCTTTCAATATTTCCAAGGAGCAGATCGAGTTCGCCCGCCGGCGCGCCCGCGAGCAGGGCATGGAAAGCCGGGTCGAGTTCATCGAAGACGATTACCGGAACATCAGCGGATCCTACGACGTCTTCGTGTCGATCGGCATGCTCGAACACGTTGGCCGGGAAAATTATCCGGAGCTGGGTCGCGTGGCGAAGCGCGCGCTGACCGCGGAAGGTCGGGGCCTGATTCATTCGATCGGGCGCAACCGGCCGGAACCGTTCCATGCCTGGATCGAACAGCGCGTTTTTCCCGGCGCTTACCCGCCCTCACTCGGCGAAATGATGCAGATCTTCGAGCCCTCGAGCTTGTCGGTTCTCGACGTCGAGAATATACGCCTGCACTATGCACTCACGCTGCGCGACTGGCTGCAGCGCTACGAGGCCGCATTGGAATCGGTGCGCGCGATGCGTTACGACGAACCTTTCGTGCGTATGTGGCGGCTGTATCTTGCCGGCTCGATCGCCGCATTCGAGACGGGTGCGCTGCAGCTCTTCCAGGTGCTGTTCACCAAACAGGAGAACAACTCCATTCCGCTCACCCGCGAATTCATGTACCCCAGATAAACCGCCGCTCCGTGCGATACGCCGAGGTCATAGTCGTCGGCGGTGGTCCCGCCGGTTCCGCAGCCGCGCAACGCTTGAAAGCCGCGGGCGCGGATGTCTTGGTACTGGACAAGGAGCGCTTCCCGCGCCACAAACTTTGTGCGGGCTGGATCACGCCGCAGGTCGTCACCGATTTGGGGCTCGAGATCAACGCCTACCCGTTCGGGTTTTTGAGCTTCAGACGGATTCATTGGCACATGCTGGGTCTGAACATGCCGCTCCCCTGCGTCCAGCACTCCATCCGGCGCTTCGAGTTCGATGCCTGGCTGCTGCAACGCTCCGGCGCCGAATGCTTACAACACAGCGTCAAAGAGATTCGCAGCGACGGAGACGGCTATGTGATCGACGCGGCCTTCCGCTGCCGACACCTGATCGGCGCCGCCGGAACCGCATGCCCGGTGCGCCGGTCGCTGTTCGGTGACGTGTCGCAGCGAAATCGCGAGCTGCAAACGGCGACGCTCGAACTCGAGTTCCCCTGCGACTGGCAAGACCCGGACTGTCACTTGTGGTTCTTCGAACACGGACTGCCCGGTTACAGCTGGTACGTGCCGAAAGCATCAGGCTGGCTGAATGTCGGGGTGGGTGCCATGGCGGCGCGCATGAAGCGGCGCGGCGCAAACATCAGGGAGCATTGGGATCGTCTGGCGTCCAAGCTGAGCCGGAAATTCGGGATCCGAACGCCGAGCGAGCCGAGCGGATACAGCTATTATCTGCATGGCGGGATGGATACGCTGCGGATCGGAAACGCTTTTCTGAGCGGTGATTCCGCCGGTCTTGCGACCCGGGATCTTTGTGAGGGGATCGGACCGGCCATCCGCAGCGGCCAGCGTGCAGCCGAGGCCATCGTGAGCGGCACGGCCTACACGATCGAGGACATCGTTGGCGCCAGTCTCGGCGGAGGGTTGGTCAGCAGATCGATGGATTGGGCGTTCGCCCGCGGGGCGGGTCCGGTACAACTTAAATCCGCTTAGTATCGCCGCCAGCCCTGCCAGAACAGCTCAGCGGCGCGAGCGCTGCTCATGACTCTGGGCGGTATTCATGATGCCGAGCAAGACGCTCGCATCGGCAACCAGCAATCGCAGCAGATCGTCGAGCGTGACGATACCGACGGTCTGACCGTCGCGCCCAACCACCGGTACCCGACGAACACCGTGGGTACGCATGCGTTCGATCACCTGCGAGGTATCCTCGGACTCGTGCGCGATCACCACGGGCGTGCGCATCAAGCTGCCCAATGGGGTCGTTGCCGGATCGAGTCCGTCGCCCAATACTTCGAGCACCAGGTCCCGGTCAGTGACGATCCCGAGCGGTATGCCCTCTTCGTGAGGATCGTCAACCACGACCACGTCCCCGACGTGTTTCTGCCGCATGAGACGCGCCGCTTCAAGAACACTGGTTTGCGCGCCGCAACAAACCACATTGGGGGTGCATATCTCTTTCAGTAGCATGATCAAATTCCTCCGCGTTAATTTTGATTATCGTGGCTCACATCGCCAGAACGCGCGCGAGTTCGAGCAGACGCGTGTCGGCGGACTTGGCCCTGTCTGCGACCTCGCGCAGCGGCGTGGTGACCGGCTTGCCGTCGCGCATGCCGACCAGCACTCCATAACGGCCTTCGGCCGCCGAATCCACCGCCGCCGCCCCGAGCAGCGTGCCCAGCATCCGATCGAACATCCCCGGCGCACCGCCGCGCTGAATATGCCCAAGTTTGGTCACGCGCAATTCGTATCCAAGCCGATCGTGGTGTTCCCGGAAATACTGCATCAGCGCATCCGCATTGTGTCGAGCGCCCTCCGCCACGACCGCGATCGCGTGGCTTTTTCCCCGCGCGTACGCAGCTCGCAGTTGCTCGGCGACGGCTTCCGGCTCGGTATCCGTCTCCGGCAAGACGATTGCTTCGGCGCCGCCGGCGATCCCCGCCATCAGGGCAAGATATCCGCAGTTGCGGCCCATCACTTCCAGTAAAAACGCCCGGCGCATTGCCGAAGCGGTGACGCGAAGACTATCGATTGCTTGCAGCGCCACGTCGACCGCGGTAGTCGCGCCGATGGTGATATCCGAGCCGTACAGATCGTTGTCGATCGTCGATGCAATACCGATGACGGGCACGCCGCAGTCATGCAGCACCGACGCACCGGCTTGCGAGCCGTTGCCGCCGATGACCACGATCCCCGTTATCGAGTGCGCTTGGACGGTATCCAGGGCTTGCTCACGGCCGGCCCCGGTTCGCAGCGCCTCGCAACGCGTGGTGCCGAGTTTGGTGCCGCCCTGCTGAATGATGCCGCCCACGTCTCGTGCCCCCAGGGGATGCACGTCGCCGTGGATCAATCCCGTGAAGCCGTCACGCACGCCCATCGCCTCGTATCCACGTGCGATTGCCGAGCGAACCACGGCCCGTATGGCCGCATTCATCCCCGGCGCATCCCCCCCGCTAGTCAATACCGCCAATCGTTGCACCGACACCCTCCCCGCCACCCATATCGATCATGCCGCATTTGTGCCGTCTTCGACGCGAGACTACTTGGCGGGCCGCGCCAATTTGCGCTCGGCCTCGGCCACAATTCGGCTGGTCGCCACAAAGCTATCCGGATTCAGCGAGATGGAATCGATACCCGCTTCGACCAGGAATGCCGCGAACTCGGGATAGTTGCTGGGCGCTTGCCCGCATATTCCCACCTTGGTGCCGCAACGATGCGCACGCTCGATGACATCGACGATCATGCGCTCGACGGCCGCATCACGTTCGTCGAACAGCCCGGCCAATTCCGCCGAATCCCGGTCCACCCCCAGTATCAATTGCGTCAGATCATTGCTGCCGATGGAGAACCCGTCGAAACGCTTCGCGAACTCTTCGGCAAGAATCACATTGGAGGGAATTTCACACATCACGTACACCTGCAAGCCGTCTTCACCGCGCCGCAGACCGTGATCCGCCATGACCGACAACACGCGGTCGGCTTCCTGCGGCGTGCGGCAAAAGGGCACCATGACGATCAGATTGCTGAAGCCTATCTCCTCGCGAGCCTTGCGAATCGCCTGGCATTCGAGCGCGAATCCCTCCTTGTAGTGATCGCTGTAGTAGCGGGAGGCGCCGCGCAACCCGAGCATGGGATTTTCCTCGGGAATCTCGAAGCGAGCGCCGCCGATCAAATGAGCGTATTCATTGCTCTTGAAATCGCTCAACCGGATGATCACGGGATTCGGGTAGTGCGGCGCGGCTATTTTGGCGATGCCGCACGCCAAGGTGTCGACGAAGTAGCCTTGCTTGGTGGCGTATCCGAGAGTCAACGCTTCGATCCGGCGCCGATCCCTCTGATCGGTCAATTCGTCGAAGTGCACCAGCGCCATCGGATGAATCTGGATGATGTTGTTGATGATGAATTCCATCCTCGCGAGGCCGATGCCTTTGGCGGGCAAGCGCCACCAGCGAAAAGCGGCCGCGGGACTCGCGATATTCACCATCATCGCCGTGTGGGTGGGCGGCACGTCGGCGATGTTGATTTCGGTCTCCTTGAATTCGAGAATGCCGTCGTACACGCAGCCTAGTTCACCTTCGGCGCAGCAAATCGTGACCGGCTGTCCGTCCTTGATCAGATCGGTGCCGTGCAAGGTTCCGACCACCGCCGGAAGGCTCAATTCACGGCTGACAATGGCCGCGTGGCTGGTGGCACCTCCGTAATTGGTAACCAATCCGGCTGCCTTTTTCATGATGGGCACCCAATCCGGATCGGTGGATTCGGTCACCAGGATGGAACCTTCGCGGAACCGATCGATATCCTTGGCGCTATGGATCATGCAGGCGCTGCCGGTGGCGATGGCTTCGCCGATGGCGGCGCCGGTGACGATACGAGTTCCCTTCTTGACGAGGCTGTAGGTCTTCAGCATCGTCGCGGACTTCACAGACTGCACCGTCTCCGGGCGCGCCTGCAGCAGGAAGATCTCGTTGCTGTCGCCGTCCTTCGCCCACTCCATGTCCATCGGCCTGGCGTAATGGCGCTCCACGGCAACCGCCCAGCGCGCAAGTTCGAGGATCTCCTCATCTTTCAGCACCAGGGTTTCCCGCTCATGAGGCGTGGTGCTGATGTTTCGGGTGCGGGCGCTGTTGCCGGTACCATAGACGAGTTTCTTGTTTTTGGTGCCGAGAGACTTCTCGATGATCGGGCACCGATGCGGATCGTCCAGCAGCGGCTTGAAGACGACATACTTGTCCGGGTTGACCGTTCCCTGCACGACATTTTCGCCGAGGCCCCACGCCGCGCTGATCACCACAACGCCCGGGAATCCGGTCTCGGTATCGAGCGTGAACATCACGCCCGACCCGGCGCGGTCCGCACAGACCATTTTCTGCACACCGATGGCGAGCGCCACTTGCAGATGGTCGAAGCCGTTGGTCTCCCGGTAAACTATGGCGCGGTCGGTGAACAGCGAGGCATAACACTTTCGGCATGCGCGCAGCAACTCGGATGCGCCGCGCACGTTCAGGAAGCTTTCCTGCTGGCCTGCAAAACTCGCTTGCGGCAAATCCTCGGCCGTGGCGCTGCTGCGCACCGCCACCGCGAGATCCGCCGTACCGCATCGCCTGCCGAGCTCCTGGTAGGCGGCGCGAATCGATTGATCGATCGCCGCCGGAAACTCGGCTTCCACGATCATCCGGCGAATTGCGGCACCGGTCTCGGCGAGCGACCTCATTCCCCGGTGGTACTCTTCGAGCTGCTGCCGAAGCTTGGGCGCAAGCCCGTTGGCGTCGATGTAGTGACGGTACATCGCCGCCGTGGTGGCAAAGCCCGGCGGCACGCGAATGCCTTCGCCGGCCAGCGTACGGGTGACTTCCGCCAGCCCGGCATTCTTGCCTCCCACACGGCTGACATCGCTCGATTCCGGCTGGTCGAACCATAGGATTGATTCGTCCGACGCCGGCTTCTGCAGTCCCGCGGTTCCCTTCGACGCATGTGTCCGGCTATGTGCTGGCATAACGGTCTCGCAGCTGGAGTTGTCGCAAATTATTCCACACGCCCAATGCGGGGAGGATTCGGACATGTACGTAGAATGCCCTCCGATGCTGCGCATCGGCGTCGCCAAAGGCGCTGCGGGGGCGATTTACCGGACACGATTTGCGCAGCGGCCAATCAGACCTTTGCGGCAAATCCTGTCCGGCGCCTCAATCGCTCTTATTGTAAATAAAGCTGATTTTCCACCAAGCCCACGCCGGGTGCCGCCCATGCGGCGAGCGCGGCATCTTCCCGCTCCTGCCACGTGCGCACGTGTCCTTTCAAGGTCACGGTTGAGTTGTTCACGTTGACCTGAATATCCTTGGCATCCAGGACCGCGTGGCGCTTGAACGCTTCCTCGATCTTCTGCTTTACGTCAACCGCCTTGACCGGCGTCGCCACCGTAATGCTGTTCAATACTCCTTTGACACCCATCAGATTTCGAACGGCATTTTCAGCGGCGGTCCTTTGAAAGCCCCATTGCGCCTGCCCGCTGAGCGTGATGTATCCATCCTTCACGATGGGTTTGATGTTCGCGGTCTCGGTGGTCACGTTCCAGCGCAACGCGTTGGCCGCGGCTTCGGCGATATCGGTGTCGCTGCGCATTCCGGCCACCGGCATCTTCACTTGGATTTCATTGGCGATGGCTCGCACGCCTTTTACCCGCTTGGTCGCGTCTTCGGCGGCCCAACGGCCCGCGTAATGCTTTGCCTCGCCCGTGAGGGTTACCACGCCGTCGTGCACGATAACGGCTATGGTTCCGTCGACGCTCGGGTCCCACCGCAATTCGGTCTCCACGTCGTCGCGAATCTGCGCATCGGTTTTCATGAATATCTCCTTAGCTTTGCTCCGCTTCTGTATCAGCGCCGCATCTGCTCATCGGCTGCAGTGCAATATAGGTTCATGCCGATGCGCCCGCCATTCGTGAAACCCGCTACGAATTGCTTGATTCTCTTACCCGAATCGCACCCGCCGCGGGTTCATAACGTGTTCAGCAAACGCACTGCCTCATCCAACGTGTCATGGCCGCCTCATTTGAGTTGATATATTGAACTTGGCGGCCCTTCCCGAGCCGCGACCAAAAGTCGCGTCATGGCGACGGCTAGGTGGATTCTCCACTGTGCAGTAGGATCCGATCGTCGGATAATCGAGCAGTCGGCACGGGGGCACGGTTCCCGTGAGCGACTGCAAGATGCGCGAGGACTATGTATGGGTATTGCCGGCAATACTTGGGCCATCATACTCGCGGGGGGCGACGGCACTCGCTTGCGCAGCTTGACGACTGACGAAACCGGTGTGTCGGTACCGAAGCAGTTCTGCTCCTTGAGGGGCGATCGCTCTCTCCTACATGAAGCACTGGCGCGCGCAGACTGATCAATGCCGGTGCACTTTGGAATGCCTTCATCGTGATAGCGCACGCAGCCGAACTTCTGCAGCTCTTCGCAAAGAAGTTCCCGCAGACGGTGGCGAACTTGAAGAAAGCGGTGGCGCAAGACATCGAGACGCCCCACAGGCCCGATGCCACCGCAGTCGTTTATCAGACATTGCTCAATGTGCATTTCTCTCGGGACCTGTTGACGGGCGAGGAATCCGCCCTCTGCGTTTTGCCGGTTGGACGCTGCGGGTGGAGCGACCTAGGGACACCGCAGCGGCTTGCGCAAGCGTTGAAGGGCCTGCCGATCATGAAGCGCCCGACGCCAGCCTACGCGGTCAGGTCATCGAGCGACCCGACGATCCCCGCGACGGGCTTCTTGAACCTTGACCGACAGTATGCGCAATTGATGGCCGCCACCGATGCCGCCTCCCAACCGGCCTCCTAGCCCCGTCCTCGGGCTCTAGGCACGCCTCGGGTACTCGGCAGGCAAAAAAAACGGCGGCAACGCAAGATCGCTACCGCCGGGGTCAAAAGGCCGCTTTAAGCGCGAGGATCACTGGATGGTGATCTGCTTCGGCTTCTGCTTCGACACCTCAGTCTTCGGAATGTGCACGGTGAGAACACCATCCTTGCTCTCACAGCGGATCGTATCCGCGTTCACATTCTCCGGCAGCGAGAAGGATCGCTCGAAGCTGCCATAGAAACTCTCCGTGCGATGGTACTTCTCGCTCTTTTCGTCTTTTTGCTGTTTGCGCTCCCCCTTGATGGTGATCATTCCATCTTCGTATGTTACTTGGACGTCCTCTTTCTTTACGGCAGGCAATTCGGCCCGGATGAGGAACTCCTTGTCGGTTTCGCTGATATCGGCCGAAGGAGCCCACGCAACCTTCTTGCCATTACCCTCCATTGCAAAGCGTGGCCAGTTGGCGAAATTAGCCGGCACCATACGATTGAATAAGGTGTCGACGTCCGCGAACGGATCCCAACGTATCAGGCTCATAAATTTCTCCTTTAACCCAATTGTGGTCTTCACCACCGGGAGAAATTGTGAACCTGATGGCCGAGAAATTTGATCCGCGAATGTACTTATCCGGCTAGCGGGATCGAAATAGCGTTGCAGCGCAGCGAAAGTGCGCGCCGCCGTCCTCGGCAGTCCCGGATCAGAACGGCAAGCTCTTGGCGAAATCCGTCGGCTTGATCACGAGGACGTCGCATGGGAGCGCTTCCAGCACCCGCTCCGCCGTGCTGCCGATGAATATGCGCTTCAATCCGCTGCGCGCGATGGCGCCCATCACCACGAGGTCCGCATGGCATTCAGCCGCCACGCGCGGAATATATTGCGCGGCCACACCCATGTCGACATGCAGGTTGGACGCGGCGATGCCGTACTCGTCGGTCAGCTGCTTTATCTGAGAACGTCTGTGCTCCTGTTCGGCCGACAGCGCCTGAGCCGAGACATCCACCATGGGCGGCATGCCACCCGGTCCCGCCAAGGCAATCGTGGACGGAAAATATGCGTGTACGGCGTGCAGCTGCGCGTCGAATCGCGTGGCCAAAGTCGCCGTAACATCCAAGATGCGATGATCGAGTGCGGCTAGCGCATCGTTCGCATGTCCGGGATCGACGGCGGCGGCGAACACCGGCGGCGCGCCCCAACGCGCCGGTTTGGTCAGAAGCAGCGGCAGCGGACAGGCGCGGATCAAGTTCCAATCCGTATTTGTCATGAAGGTGAAGGTACGCTTGGCGACGGAGTGATGATGCGTGTCCTTGACGACCAGGTCCGCGGGGGAATTGCGCATCCACGAGAGGATGCTTTCATGCAGGGAGTCTCCCGTGATGGCATGCGTCTCGACATCGATGCTGTCGGCCCTCAATGGCGCCGCCCACCGATTGAGCATCGCCGGCAAGGTATCGCCTGGTGGCGCATTGTCCGTCCGGGGCCACTCTGCCGCCATTCTCGTTTCGCGGGAATACTCGGTGTCGCATGCCAACAACTCAACGGCGGCGTCGAGCCGCTTTGCCAAAGCGTGGGCCTTGGTTATCGCCGGCTGCTCCCCGGCGGCGATCGTAGGGTCGACAATGACCAGAATATCGGCTATTCGATCCACGGTATGCGCCTCCGCCGGTCCCTCTTTCGATCAGTCGACCACGGTGCCGTCATGGCGCATGGTTTTATGAACGCTGGTCAAAGCCGGTAATCTCGACAAGTAATCGGCAGTCGCGCGAATCTCCTCATCGTCAAAACTACGCAAGAAACGCACCAGATCCTCGTCGACGTTGTGCCGATAACCCTCGGCGAGTTTCCTGAGCTGAGCGACCAAATATGAATAGTGTTGATGCCTGAGCGAGGGCATGAAGCCTTCGGCATCGCCATGAGCATCGGCACGATGACAGGAGGCGCACTGCTCATGGAAGATGCCGCGGCCCAGCCCAATGTGCGCGCCGTCGCCCACTTGCGCGGGTCGGGTCATCGGCACGCTGTTCAGATACGCGGCAATATCGACCCAGGTCTGCGGTTCCCGCAGCTCGGCCTGGGTGACGACACGATGCATGGTGGCGCTGTCGCGCTCGGCGCCCGCAAAATCGGCCAATTGCCGCACGATGTATTTGAATCTTTGGCCCGCCAATGCCGGAATCGCGCGAGACGGGTCGCCTTGGGCTTCGATTCCGTGGCAGCGCGAACAGGACTCTCGAAACACCGAAGCGCCACGTTGCGGATGCGCATCCAGTTCGAGCGCTTGTTGCGTGGTGCGGTCCACCGCCTCTTCCGATGCGGACGCAATGGAACTCTCGAGCGCGATAAGCGCGCAGACCACCACCGCGACGCGCCGACCGCTCATCCATGCCATTGCGCTGACCACCTCGATAACGGGTCGATTTTCCGGGACCCAACATCATCCAATATACCCTGGAGCCGCATTAGGGATTACGCATATTCGGCGAATGTCGATGCACGCAGGCGCCGGCCGGCATTGGTTACCTAGGGGGCGGGCGTAAGGTGCTTCGGAAAGCCACAGCTGTAGCGTCTCGTCAACTCGGGCATAATGGCCTCTTTGATATTCTATGCCGAATTTGCGGCCATTCCCGTTCGACGGGTATTTGCTGCTTTCGGTTCAATTGCCGGTTGTTGATGGTTGTTGATGGTTGTTGATGGTTGATCGGAGCATACATGACCAAGCCCAGTGAGAAGGTCGCCGCACCCACGATCTACGTGGTCGACGACGATGACGGTATGCGCCGCGCGTTGGATATCTTATTGAGCACCGTCGGCTATAAAACCGCGGTCTTTTCCCGCCCGACCGAGTTCTTGGCGCAATTCAGCGCCGACGCGCCGGGGTGCCTGGTTCTTGACATACGCATGCCGGAAATGAGCGGCCTCGAGGTGCAGCAGCGGCTCAATAGAATGGGGTCGATGCTGCCCGTCATCTTCATCACCGGTCATGGCGATGTTCCGATGGCGGTACAGGCGATGAAGGAAGGCGCCTTCGAATTCATTCAAAAGCCGTTTCGCGATCAGGAACTGCTCGATCGCATCAATCATGCGCTGAAGCAGGATGCCGAATATCGCGGCACGGCGGCGCGCCGCTCCGAAGTCATGCACCGTCTCGAATCGCTGACGCCGCGCGAGCGGCAGGTGATGGACATGATCGTCGACGGGAGCGCGAACAAGGTGATCGCCATCGACCTGGGCTTGAGCGAGCGCACCGTGGAGATTCATCGTGCCAAGGTCATGGAAAAAATGGGCGCGCGTTCTGTTGCACACCTCGTGAAAATGCATTTGACGATGACCGACGAGGCCTGAGTCGCGCGGCACGCTGCGCGCAGCCACCATTTGCTGCTTTTTATTATACGGCGTTCGCCTTGGCGATCGCCTGGCGGACCCTGTCGGCGGTCATCGGCAACCTGAATAGACGAGCGCCGGTCGCATCGAAGACGGCATTGGCGATCACCGCTCCAGTCGTCGTGATGGGCGGCTCTCCCCCGCCCTGTGGGGCAAGATCATCGTTCTTGACCAATACGACCTCGATTCTCGGAACCCAAGAGAAGCGCGGAATCGCATAGGTGCCGAAATTTCGGTCGAGTATCTCGCCGCCGCGGAATCGCAGTTCCTCGGACAACGTGTAGCCGAGACCCATGGTGATCCCGCCTTCAACCTGCATCTTCGCGCCCTCGGGATTGACCACGATGCCCATGTCCTGCGCGCACACCACTCGTGTCACGTTGACCTGCCCCGTGGCGGGATCCACTTTGACCTCGGCCATCGTCGCCACATAGGTCCCAGCGTCGATGCCACATGCCAACCCGCAACCCCGCCGGCTCGGGCGCGGGGCCGGCTGCCACCCGAAGGCATCGGCAGCCGCTTGCAGTACCCTTCGCATCCTCGAGTCGGTCAAATTGCGCAGCCGGAATGCCAGGGGATCCTCTGCGGCCGCTGCGGCCATCATGTCGATTTGCGATTCGGTGGCAAATACGTTCATGTTCGCGCCCGGAGCCCTCCAGGGTCCGACCGCAAACGGATGAAGCGTGGCGGGCGAATCATCGACGCCATAGGCAATCCCGCCGGTCGACCTGAACCGGGCGTTCGGAATGTCGTAGCAGGACACTGCGCCGCGATTGCCCGCGCAGTACACGGCATAGTCCCACAGCGAGATTTTTCCGTTCGGCTGCAGGCCCGATACGACTTTGACCACAGAGGCGGGATCAAAGGTGTCGTTGTAAAATTCCTCCTCGCGGCTCCAAGCCAGGTGCACGGCTCTTCCGGTGATCTGTGCGAGGCGCGCGGCTTCGACCGCCTGAGCATCCGCGCTCTTGCCGCCGAATCCGCCGCCGAGCAGCGGTGTGATCACGCGCACGCGCATCGGGTCGAGACCCAGGGCATTAGCCACGCGGTCCCTTGTGGGAAACGGCGTCTGCGTCGACGCCCAGATCGTTGCTTTTCCCTCTTTGATCTCAGCCACGGCAGCGTGCGTCTCGAGAGCCGCGTGCGCGACATACCCTTTTTGGTAGGTCGCTTCGAAAATACGCGCCGCGCCGCCCCGCGCCGCCGCCACGTCGCCGCGCTCCTCGACCGTTTTCAACGGAGCAGCCGCGGCAACCAGGTGATCATAGATGCTCTGCGGATCCACCTGCGGCTCGGGCACTTGCCATTCGGCCTTGATGCTGCTCAAAGCCTGCGCGGCGGCCTCGGGGTCTGCGTGCAATACCGCGATCAAACCGTCGCGATTCACCAGGGTGACACCGTGAAGCTGCTCGGCCGCGGAGCTATCGAGATGCAGCAGCGTTGCGCCATGCGAGGGCGGGCGCAGAATGCGCGCATAGAGCATGCCCGGGATCCGGATGTCGGCCGCGTACTTCGCCGCCCCGGTGACTTTCTCGCGCCCGTCGAGCCGCGCCGGCGAATGGCCCATTACGTGGAATTCCGAGGCAGCGCGCAATATCGCCTGGCCATCGATGGTGCGCGCGATTTTCGCTCCTTTGGAGAGTGCTCCATAGCTCACGCTGCGGCCGGGCTGGCCGGCGACCGAAACGACGCCGTCCGTCACCGTGAGCCGCTCGGGCGCAACTCGCAGCTTTTGTGCCGCAAGCGCCACGAGCTCGGCGCGCGCTTGGGCAGCCGCGGCGCGCAGCACCGGCCCGAACATGCGCGTCGTCAGCGAACCGAAGGTCCCCCGGTCCACGGGGCATCGGTCGGTGTCCCCCAGCACCATGTCGATCGAGGAAAGTGCGACGCCCAGCTCTTCGGCGACCAGCTGTGCCTGCGAAGTCATGACGCCCTGACCCATCTCGATCTTTCCGGAAAAGACCGTGACCCGTCCATCGTTGCCGATCACCAGATAGATGTTGAAATCTTCGGGGCTGATGTGATCGGCATTTTGCGAGAAGACCCGCAACGGTCCGTAGCTCACCAATATGACCACGCCGCCGCCCGCCCATTGCAGGAATTGGCGGCGGCTCAATCCAGACGAGGCGATCACGATTGCCCGCTCGACCGGCGAGCTGCCGATTGCACGGCGGCGACGATCCTTTGGTGAGCTCCGCAGCGGCACAGGTTGCGCTCCAGGTGCGACACGATCGCCTCAGGCGACGGGTTTGGCGTCTCGCGCAACAGCGTCTCTGCGCTCAAGATCATGCCCGAGGTGCAGAAACCGCACTGAAAAGCGCCATGATCGATAAATGCCTGCTGCAAGGGGTGCAGCTCCCCGTTGTGGGCCAGCCCCTCGATCGTGCGCACTTGTCTGCCCGCGATGTCTTTGAGGGTCGTGAGGCATGAGCGTACCGCCTTGCCGTCGACGATCACGGTGCATGCGCCGCAGGAGCCTTGACCGCACCCGTACTTGGTGCCGGTCAGCGCAAAATCGGTGCGCAGCACCCATAACAGCGTGCGCTGCTCATCAGCGTGGAGACTGACTTGCCTGCCGTTGAGGTCAAAATGTATCGACCGTTCCGTTGGAACGCTCATATATCCCGTCCTTTGGGGCGGACCCGGGGGGCATTTTGAGCTTGTCGGCCGGCATTTACGATCCGCACATGTACTTAGCGGCCGTCCCCCAGATTGCGCATGTCAATGGCCGCTGGGAGCGATAGAATTAAAAAAATATGATCGCCTGTATGGCGACTGTCAATATCAACGGAGAAATGTCATGAGCGGAAAAGCCGGCGTGTGGATTGATCATCGCGGCTCGGTGATCGTGGCGCTCACCGACGACGGCGAGCACATCAGACATATCGCGTCGAATGTCGAGAAGCACTTGCAACGGGGCGGAGACTCGCCCCTAAAAGGCTCCTATGAACCCCTCCAAGTCCCTCCGGACGACCGCCGGCAGATGGCGCTCACGGGCGATCTCAACACTTATTATGACTCGGTCATAGCGGCCATCCGCCATTACGACAGCTTGCTGCTGCTCGGTCCGGGCGAGGCCAAGGGCGAACTGCACAAGCGGCTGGTCAAATCGAAGCTCAACGCTCGGGTCGATGCGGTAGAAACCGCCGACAAAATGACCGATCCGCAAATTGCGGCCAAGGTGCGCGCGCATTTCGGACTCGCGGCGGAACGAAACTAGCGCGCCGCCGGCCGCGAGGCGATCGCGCCGAGTCGCGTGAGCTGCGGCGCCGATAGCCGGTGATCCGATGCCAAGATCTATTCGAATCGCTGCTCTGCTCGCCGGCGTCATGGTCATTGCGGCACTGTTGTGGGCGTTCATGCGCCGCGACAGTCCGACCGAGCTGCTCCTTTACGGCAACCTGGACCTTCGGCAGGTTGAGCTGCCGTTCAACGGCAGCGAGCGGGTCGCCGCGGTTCTCGTACAGGAGGGCGATCACGTCACTCGCGGCCAGCTGCTCGCGCGACTGGATACCAGTCGACTGGCGCCGCAGGCGGCCAAGGCGGAGGCCGATCTGGCTGGGCAGCAGCAGGCGGTGGACCGACTGCATCACGGCAACCGACCGGAGGAGATCGCGCAGGCGCGCGCCAACGTCGATGCGGCGACGGCGGATGCGCAAAATGCGCATGCGCAATACGCTCGGCTGACCTCCTTGTCCGATAGCTCGTCCGGCCGCGCCGTCAGCCGCCAGGACATGGATGCGGCGAAGGCCGCGCTCGATACCGCGGAGGCGCGCCTCGCGGTCAATCAGAAAGCGCTGGCACTCGCACTGGCGGGGCCGCGCAAAGAAGACATCGCGCAGGGCGAGGCGCAGTTGCGCGCCGATCAAGCGCAGCTCGCGCTGCTGCAGCAACAGCTCAAAGACGCCGACCTGCTGGCGCCGCTCGATGCGGTGGTGCGGTCGCGCATCGTCGAGCCCGGCGAAATGTCTTCGCCGCAAAAATCGGCGTTCACACTCGCCATCGTCGATCCGAAATGGGTCCGGGCCTACGTAGCCGAACCGGATCTGGGCTCGGTGCACGAAGGCATGCGCGCCGAGGTGACGGTCGATGCATTCCACGACCGCCGTTTTCCGGCCTGGGTCGGCTTTATTTCGCCCGTCGCGGAGTTCACACCGAAGTCCGTGGAAACCACCGAGTTGCGCTCGAGCCTGGTTTACGAGATACGGGTGTTCGTGCGCGATCCCGGCAACGAACTGCGCTTGGGCATGCCAGCGACCGTGCATCTGCCGCTCAAGCGCGGTGCCGGATGAGCAGCGCGGCGCAGAGCGCGCCGGCGTTGGTGGCACGCTCGCTGCGCAAGCTGTTCGCGCGCGAGCGTGAAGCGCCGGTTTGCGCGCTCGATAGCATATCGCTCGAAGCCAACCATGGCGAGCTGACCGCGCTCGTGGGTCCCGACGGGGCCGGCAAGACCACGCTGATGCGTTTGGCCGCGGGCCTGCTGCGCGCGGATTCCGGGTCCTTGACGGTGCTCGGCGTCGATGTGGCGGCGGATCCTCAGCAGGTTCAGGATCGCATCAGCTACATGCCGCAGCGCTTCGGCCTTTATGAGGATCTCACGGTCGCCGAAAACCTGGATCTGTACGCCGATCTGCATGGCGTGAGCGCGTCGGAGCGCGCACAGCGCTACCCGCAGCTCATGGACATGACCGCGCTGGGACCCTTCAAGACACGGCTTGCCGGCCAGTTGTCGGGCGGCATGAAGCAAAAGCTCGGACTGGCGTGCACGTTGGTGCGCTCGCCCGAACTGCTGCTGCTCGATGAGCCCACCGTCGGCGTGGATCCCTTGTCGCGGCGCGAGCTTTGGGAGATCGTGACTCACCTGGTGGCCGCACAGGGTCTCACGGTGTTGCTCAGCACCGCCTACTTGGATGAGGCCGAGCGCTGTGGCCGAGCGATCATATTGCATCAGGGCCGCGTGCTGTCGCAGGGACCGCCGCGGGAGGTGGCCGCCCTGGCCGCGGGATGCAGCTTCGTGGCAATTCCACCACCCGGGCAACCGGCGCGCACCCTGCAGGCGCGGCTGCTCGATCAGCCGGGCATCGTCGATGCCGTGCCGGACGGCGGGAAAGTCCGCTTCGTCCGCGGTGCATCCGCGGCAACGGCCCAGGACCCGCCGGGCGCGCCGGGTCTCGATGTACTTCAGGACCTCGAGGTCGATCCGGTGCCGCCCCGGTTCGAAGATGGTTTCATGCTGCTGCTGCGGGCCCGCGCGGATCTGGAGCGCAGCGGAGTCATTGCCATCGCACACCCGCTCGCGCAGCGCCAGGGGGAGGCGGCGGTGCGGGTGCAGCAGCTGGTGAAGAAATTCGGAGCCTTTACCGCGGTCGATCGAATCAGCTTCGAGGTGTACCGCGGCCAGATCTTCGGCCTGCTCGGGCCTAACGGCGCCGGCAAGACCACCACGTTTCGCATGCTGTGCGGCTTGCTGGCGCCGAGCGGCGGCGAATTACACGTGGCGGGCGCCGACGTGCGCGGCGCACCGGCTTCGGCCCGCGCCCGGCTGGGGTACGTGGCACAGAAATTTTCGCTCTACGGCCCCTTGAGCGTGACCGAGAATCTGGAATTCTTCGCCAGTGCGTACGGATTGCGCGGTGAACGTAAGCGCGAGCGCATCGGCTGGGCGATGGAACAATTCGGTCTCGCCACGCATGCGCACGCCACCAGCGGGCAGTTGCCCGGCGGGTATAAACAGCGCCTCGCCATGGCCGCCGCATTGCTGCACGAGCCGGAAATCCTATTCCTCGATGAACCGACCAGCGGTGCCGATCCCCAGGCGCGCCGCGCATTCTGGCACCGCATCACGGCGCTGGCCGAACAGGGGGTGACGATCATCATAACCACGCATTTCATGCAGGAGGCGGAGTACTGCGACCGCGTCGCGATCATGGATTCCGGCAAGATCCTGGCGCAGGGTTCGCCCGCGCAAGTGCGCGAGCTCGCGCGCAGCGAAGGCCGGCCCGCGCCCAGCATGGACGATGCCTTCATCGCCGTGGTCGAGCAGGCTCGCGAGCGAAACGGCGCAGCGGCGGCCGCGGCATGATGACGGAACACGCCCGACGATGAGCACGACATCCGCCCCTTCCAATGCCACCAACGCCTGGCCGTCGAAGCTGCGGCGCATTCGCGCACTGGTGTCGAAGGAGGGGCACCAGATCGTGCGCGACCCCTCGAGTATCGCCATCGGTGTCGTGCTGCCGCTGATCCTGATCCTGCTGTTCGGCTATGGTCTTTCGCTCGACGTCAAGAACGTTCCCCTTGCAGTCGTGATCGAATACCCCACGCCCGAGGCCGTCGAACTGGCGGCCGGCTTTCAACTCTCGCCGTATTTTCATCCCTGGATGATGCGCTCGATGCCGCCGGCGCAGCAGGCGCTGCTCGAGCACCGGGTGGATGGCATCGTGCGCATTCCCGCCGACTTTTCCCGCCGCATCGGCGCAGGCGACGCCGAGGTGCAGCTGATCGTGCATGGTGGTGATGCGAATCGGGCGCGAATCATCGAGGGTTACGTTCAAGGCGCCGTCGGGATTTGGGCGGCGCGGCTGCAAGCGCAGGGCCAGGCGGGCCCCAGCGGACCGGTCAACCTGCAGTCGCGCCTGTGGTTCAACGAGGCCAATGACAGCCGCTACTTCCTGGTGCCTGGCTTGATAGTGCTGGTGATGACGCTGATCGGCGGTTTGTTGACGGCCATGGTCATGGCGCGCGAGTGGGAGCGCGGCACGCTTGAATCGCTGCTGGTCACGCCGGTACGCAGCGAGGAGATCCTGCTCGGCAAGACCCTGCCGTATTTTGTGCTCGCCCTGTTCGGTTTCATGCTCTGCGTGCTGTCCGCGAAGTTTTTATTTCATGTACCGCTGCGCGGCTCGGTGTGGGTGCTGCTCGGTGCCTCGATGCTGTACGTGCTGATCGCACTGGGTATCGGACTGCTGATTTCCTCCTGGGTCAAGAACCAGCTGGTCGCCAGTCAGCTCACGATGCTCGCCACATTCCTGCCCGCGTTCATGCTGTCGGGATTTCTGTTCGACTTGCGCAGCGTGCCGACTCCGGTGCGATTGATCACCTATATCCTGCCGGCGCGCTACTACGTGGCGGTGCTGCAGAGCGTGTTTCTCGCCGGGGACGTCTGGACGGTGATCATCCCGAACACGCTGGCGCTCGCGGCGATGGCAGCCGCTTTGGCGCTCGCCAGCCGCGCCGTGATGCGCAAGACCCTGGCATGAACAGCATCATCGGCTCGCTCCTGCGAATTCTGGCGCTGACGCGCAAGGAGCTGCTCGCGGTACTGAAGGATCCGCGCAGCCGCAATAGCCTGCTCATTCCACCGATGGTACAAGCGTTGGTATTCGGTTACGCGGCCACCTACGACCTCAACCACGTACCCTACGCCGTGCTCGACCAGGACCACAGCGCCGCCTCGCGCCAGCTGCTGGCGGGCCTGGATGGTTCGGGAATATTCGAGCGGGTCGCTAACTTACAGCGTGCCGGCGACATCAAGTCCTTGATTGACGCGCGCCGCGCGCTGTTGATCGTACAGATTGACCAGCAGTTCGAGCGGCGTTTATTGTCGGGACAAAGCGCCGACGTACAGCTCATCGCAGACGGCCGCAACTCCAACACCGCCGGCACCGCGATCGGCTACGTCGGCAGCGTCGTCGAGCAATTCAACTTGAACTGGACTCGCGACCATGGCGCCGCGCCGCCGCCGGTGCGGCTCGAGGCCCGCGCCTGGTACAACCCGAATCTCGAGACGCGTTGGTTCATGATTCCCGGCATGATCGGCACCTTGACACTGATCCAGACCATGATGCTCACGGCGATGTCCGTGGCGCGCGAGCGCGAGCAAGGCACTTTCGATCAACTGCTGGTCACGCCGTATCGACCCTTCGAGATCATGGCCGGCAAGGCCGTGCCGTCGATATTGGTCGGTACGATTCAAGCCTGCGGAGTGCTGTTGGTGGCTCAGCTGTGGTTCCGCATTCCCTTCGCCGGCTCGTATCTGACGCTTTGCGCCGGCCTGCTGCTGTTCTTGTTGGCCGCTGTCGGCATCGGTTTGTTGATTTCGGCCGTGGCCGCCACCATGCAGCAGGCGCTGCTTTACTCGATGCTGCTGATCATGCCTTTCTCGCTGCTTTCGGGACTGACCACGCCGATCAGCAGCATGCCCACCGCCCTGCAATATCTGACTGCGATCAATCCGCTGCGCTACGCGATCGATATAACGAGGCGCGTGTATCTCGAGGGAGCGGGATTGGGTTTGCTGATTTCCGATCTGTGGCCCTTGGCGGTGCTCGGCACCCTCACCCTGTGGGCCGCCGCCTGGATGTTCAGCCACCGCATGCAATGATTCCCATGAATCCCAGCCATCGCATCCATAGCAGAGCAGCCGTGTGCGCCCCCCTATTCGCGGCACTCCTCGTCGCGGCATTGCTCGCCGCCTGCACCGTGGGACCGAACTTCGTGCGCCCGACGCCGCAGGCGCCGGCTCACTGGTCCGCGCAGGCGACCGCCTCGAGCGCGGAACCGCCGCAGCGCAGCAGCGTGACGGAGCAATCCGCGGACCTGCGTGCCTGGTGGAGCGGCTTTGACGATCCCAAGCTCGACTCGCTGGTCGATCGCGCGATGATCGCAAATCTGGATCTGCGCGCCGCGGTGCTGCGGATCGATGAAGCGCGCGCGCAGCGCGCGATCTTCGCCGCAGCCTACGGGCCCACGCTGTCCGTCGATGCCTCGTTCGAGCGGCAGCGCTTCAGTGTGACGACGCCGACCGGGGCGCTGTTCAATGCGGTCGGCAGCGCTCATGTCCCGGGCGGTGCGAACGTTAGTGTGCCCAATCCCTATAACCAATTTCAGTTGAGCGCCGGTGCGTCGTGGGAGATCGATCTGTTCGGGCGCATACGCCGGACGGTGGAAACCGCGGACGCCAACGTACAGGTCTCGGTCGAGGATCATCGCGCGGTGATGGTATCGGTGCTCGCCGACGTGTCGCAGAGCTATATGGAACTTCGCGGTGCACAGGCGCGCCTGGCGATTGCCAAGGAGAATCTCCACACCATCGATGAGCTCCTCGATTTGACTCGCCAGCGGCGCGCAGCCGGCCTGACCACCGAAATCGATGTCAGCAATGCGACAGCGCAGTCCCTGGTCACCCGCGCCGAAGTGCCGGCCTTCGAATTCGAGATCACGCAGAGCATCAACCAACTCAGCCAACTGCTGGCTCTTGCGCCCGAAGCGCTGCGCGACGAATTGGACAGCGCAGCCCCGGTACCTGCCGTGCCCACGGACGTGTCGATCGGTCTTCCGGCGGAGCTGGCGCGACGCCGGCCCGACATCCGCGAAGCGGAAGCCAATCTGCATGCCGCCACCGCACAGATCGGCGTGGCGGTCGCCAGTTTATTCCCCCGTCTGACGCTCGGCGCGACCGGGGGCTTTCAGTCGTCGGGCGCCGGCAATTTGCTCGAGTGGGCCAGCCGCTTTGCAACCGTCGGACCCAGCCTCGATTTGCCGGTATTCGATCGGGGGCGCTGGAAAACCGTGCGTCTATACGACGTGCGCACGCAGGAGGCCGCGCTCGCGTATCAGCGCACCGTGCTGAACGCATTGCACGAAGTCGAGAACGCGCTTGCGGCCTATGGCGCCGACCAGCAGCGTCGCGCCTGGCTCGATGCCACGATCGCGCAGAATCGAGATGCCTTGACGTTGTCGCGGCAGCGGTATGCAAGCGGTTTGGCGACGTTCATCGAGGTGCTGGACGCCGAGCGAACCTTGCAACAAAACCAACTTGCACTCGCCGACAGCACCAGCGCCATCAGCATCGATTTGGTGCGCGTGTACCGGGCTCTCGGCGGCGGCTGGCAACAAAGCCCCCCGGCGGCCATGTGAGGCCGCCGCGCCGCCGGCGGCTCGAAATCTCCAGGAGGCTTGGTTTCCCTAATCGGCGATTGCAGGGTGCGGTACGAAGGCTGCCGGCATCAGGCAGCCTACGCCGGTTCGGTCGCGGCCACGATCTTCGCCGGTCGCGTGGTACGCCATGCCAGCAGCATCGCCGTACACAACAGCAGCGCCGCCAGCAGGAAGGGCGCGCCGGGCAGTCTCCACTCTGCGCGCGTGCTGATGAACACGGCGAATATCTGGGTGAACATGGTCGGACCGATGAGACTCGCCAACCCCTGCAGGCTCGCGAGCGCACCCTGCAAACGCCCCTGTTCGGTCCCGTCCACCAATCTCGTCATGATGGCCTGCAGCGAGGGGGTGGCGATGCCCCACAAAGCCATTACCGGCACGCCGATCCAGAATATCGCTCCGGTCGGTGCGAGGCCGTAGATGGCGAAACCCACGGCGCCAAAAGTCAAACCCACCGCCAACGCGCGCCTTTCCTTGAGCAGCCTCACCGCCGGTTTCACCAGAAAGCCCTGCACGAGGAGCGAGCAAATGCCCACCCCGGCGAGCACGATGCCGACCGCACGCGAATCCCAACCAAAGCGGTAATTCATATACAAGACCGTGGTGCTGGGCAGAACCGCGTGCCCGAGATTGATGAGGAAATAGCTCCCCGCGAGGCCTGTGAGCAGCGGATGAGAACGCAACAGCTTGAGCGAACCGAGCGGATTGGCGCTCTTCCAGGAAAACGGTACTCGTTTTTCCTTGGGCAGCGACTCCGGCAACACGAACAGGCCCCAGCAGACGTTCATCAATGCCATGAACGCCGACGCCCAGAACGGCAGGCGCGGCGAGACGGCTCCGAGCAAACCGCCCAAAGCAGGCCCCACCACGAAACCGACACCGAAGGCGGCGCCGATCAGACCGAAACTCGCGGCCCGCTTCTCCGGCGGCGTCACGTCCGAAATATAGGCGCCCGCGGTGCTGAAGCTCGCGGCCGCAATGCCGGAAATCACCCGGCCGAGAAACAGCCACCAAAGATTCGGCGCCAGCGCCATGAGGATGAAGTCCAAGCCCAAACCGGTGCAGGAAATCAGTATCACGGTGCGCCGGCCAAAGCGATCCGACAGCGAACCCTGCACGGGCGCGAAGATAATCTGCATCAAGGCCCAGGCGGTGCCGAACAGGCCATAGAATTCCGCGCCGCGCGCGGCGTCTCCACCCACGAAGTTCTGCACCAGCGTCGGCAGCACGGGAATGATCATGCCGAAGGCCAGCATGTCGATGAGCACGGTGACGAAAATAAAGGCGAGGGCGGCTTTCTTGGGTGGCTGAATGGCGCTGATCATGGCTAGGCGTCGCAACACAGGCGGGAATGACTGCTATTGGGCGGCCATTCTAACCATTGATTCCCATGCGCGCCCAGGGGATTACTCGGGGTCTTCGTCCGTCTGAAGCCGGTAACCTACACCAGCCTCGGTAAGCAAGTATCGAGGTTGCCTTTGATCGGGCTCGAGCTTCTGCCGCAGCATCTTGATGTAGGAGCGCAGGCCACGGCTGTCGCCGAGGCGGTCTGGTCCCCACACTTCGCGTATCAGTTGCGCCTGGGTCACGATCATTCCCGCATTGCGCGCAAGACAGTCCAAGACACGAAATTCGAGAGGAGTCAGGTGCACGGTGCCGTCTGAACCGTGACCGCTGCGCTTGATCAGATCGACCGTCAGGTCTGCGAACCGAAGCAGCGGCAATTGGTCGCCGCGGCGCGCGTTTCGGCGTAGCGCCGCCCGCACCCTCGCCAAAAATTCCGGCGCACTGAACGGTTTGGCCACGTAGTCGTCGGCACCGGCGTCGAGTGCCGCGATCTTGTCCGTCTCCATCGTGCGCGCCGACAGTACGAGAATAGGCATCGCCGAGAAGCTGCGGATATCTCGAATCAGGGACAACCCGTCCCGATCGGGCAGGCCGAGATCAACGATGACGAGGTCCGGTCGATGGTTGCGCGCCTCGAGGGTTCCACGCGCGGCAGTTTCGGCCTCCACCACACGATATTGCTGTGATTCGAGCAGCATTCGCAGCACCCCGCGGATGCCGGCATCGTCCTCGACGACCAAGACGAGAAACATTGCTTGGGTCACGCGGTTGCCTCCGCCGTGGGAAGAGTGAACACGAAGCGCGCGCCGCCTCCCGGGCGCTGCATTGCGGCGATGCGTCCCCCGTGCGCATTGACGACAGCTCTGCAGATCGCAAGCCCGAGACCAGCGCCGCCCGCACTGTTCTCTTCGCGGCCGCGCTGGAACTTCGCAAACAGCCGGTCCGGATCGCCCGGCGGCAGCCCGGGCCCCGTGTCATCGACGCAGACTCGCACAGCGTCACCCTCGAGTCGGGCCGAAATGCCGATCTGAGTGCCCGGCGGCGTGTGCTTAATGGCGTTCTCGAGGAGATTGGCGATAACTTGCATTACGAGCGGTGCATCGACGTGTACCGGGGGCAGCTCGGCTGGAAGATCCACATCGAGCGGGTGGTCGCCGAAACGGCCTTCGAGGCGCGTGAGCGCGGTACCCACGAGATCGTCGACGGTTTGCCAATCGCGTTGCAGGCGCACCTCACCGGCCTCGAAGCGCATGAGATC
>Ga0207927_1000006_pt1 | contig 122125 bp, 116 predicted proteins | sample NGESurdeep072012_2_FD_184456 | JGI IMG/M metagenome (GOLD analysis project Ga0207927, IMG submission 184456) | Arctic peat soil microbial communities from Barrow, Alaska - NGEE Surface sample 210-2 deep-072012 (SPAdes) | ecosystem: Environmental > Terrestrial > Soil > Wetlands > Peat ... | reverse complement strand
CCAGCCTCGACCATCTCGCCCGACACATGAGTATCCATAGCCCACGGCTACGACCCCCATCGCAGAATCCCTTCCCACAGGGTCTTTGCGATAGGCACTTAGCCTACTCAAGCGCTCAGGCTGACACCGCGTGTCCGGCCGGCTCGTGGCAAGCAGCGGGAGGGCGAGTGCAAGTAGTTCCTCCGGATCAAATCAGGGAAGACCCCCGATGGATGGGCCGCCGCAGGCGCCTATCTTCGGGCGATGTCCGTCCTCGAAGCAGCTCTTCGGCCTCGACTCGAGACGCGCGGCGCCGCGCCGCGGGCGCTCTGCGCCGGGCTGGACCTGATCGGAGTCGGCGCGCGTGGCTAGGCCGGTGGTGTGTGTCGTGGGAGCAGGCACCGTGGGGCTCGAGGGCCTGCTGGCGGCTCGCGCTGCACTCGGCGCCAGCGTCGAGCTGCGTCTGATCGCGCCGGATCGCGAGTTCCGCCATCGCCCGATGAGCGCCGCTTCGCTGTTCCGTCCCGCCCCCGAGCGCGGCGTCTCGATCGCCGAGATCGCGGGCCACGCCGGCGCCGATCGGGTGGCCGACAGCGCCGTGGCCGTGTATGAGGTCGAGCGGCAGGTGCTCACACGCGACGGCGACACCGTCGACTTCGATTTCCTGCTGCTGGCCCTGGGCGCGCGATCGCGGCGGGCGTTGCGCCAGGGACACCTGTGGCAGCGGGGCGGCGATCCGAGCTTCCTCGACCAGATCATCTCGGGGATCCTCGCCGGCGAGGTTCGAAGCGTTGCCGTGGCGGCTCCCCGCGGCGCCCGCTGGCCGGTGCCGGCCTACGAGCTCGCTCTCGTGCTGGCCTGGACGGCGGCCGGGACCGAGGCGCGCGTCACGCTCATCACCGCCGAGGAGCATCCCCTCGCTGCGCTCGGCGCAGAGGCCACCGATTTGGTCGCTCGCGAGCTCGATGCCGCCGGTGTCACGGTCATGGGCGGGGTCGAGCCGATCGACGAGTCCCGGGACGATCCCGATCCAGCCGAGCCCGTGCGCCTGGTCCTGGCGCCGGCCGATCCCAGTGAGATGCCTATCGGCGGCGGCTCGAGGGTCGGGTTCGACCGGTTGATCTCCCTGCCGACCGTCGACGGTCCGTTCCTCGCCGGAGTCAAGACCGATGCCGCCGGCTTCATCGAGGTCGACGAGGGCCTGAAGGTCTGCGCCAGCGAGCGTGTTTGGGCAGCCGGTGGCTGCATCGCGGCCGCACTCGAGCTGAGCGCGCTCGGGGCCCTGCAGGCAGACGCTGCGATCGGCGCGATCACGGCCGCGATCACGGGGACCGAGGGGGACGGCGCCGCGTGGTCGTCCGCTGCACCCGAGCTCACGGGGATGCTGCTCAGCGACCAGCGCGAGCAATGGCTTTCCGAGAACCCCGCGGGGACGCCTCAGCCCTCGACGCGCTGTCTCTGGTGGCCACCGGGAAGAGCCGTGGGACGGATGCTCGCCCAGCAGATCGCCGCCTGGGATCCCTCCGTGCACCAGGCGCTCCCCGATCACACCACCGGGCTACCGATCCACGCACCCGTGGCGTTGGGCTGCAACGAGCCCACCGTGGGCGCCGGCACGGAGCTCACCGCGGTGGACCGAACGGCGAGGCTGCGGGACATCGAACAGCGACAGCTGATGGCGATCACACGCCGGGAGCACGCCGCCGACGCCGAGCTGCGAGCTCTGGACGCCCGGCTCCAAACGCTGAAGGCCCACCAGAAAGCGGTCATCGGCGAGCTTCGACAGCACGGCTATCTGACGCACCGCGCGTGACGCGCGCGCCACGGCGGATCGCGCTGCGCCACGGCCCGCGGCGCAGTGCGATCCGTGGCGCCGTGCAAGCTAGCCCCCCTCGGCGAGGAAGCGCCTGGCCTGGGGCGAGGGTTTGCGCTCCACCGGCACCGGGAGACCGGCTACGAGCTCGTCGACCGTCACTCCGAGACCCTGGGCGAGGATCACCAGGGTCGTCAACCGCGGCTCCACGTGACCCTGCTCGATTTTGCCGATCTCGGTGCGGTGCAGCCTCGTGACGCTCGAGAGTCGCTCCTGCGAGAAGCCGGGCGACTTGGCGGCACGCAGCCGCCGCACGTTCTCGGCGAAGCCCTCCAGGTATCCGGCGAGCTCCGCCTTGTAGGCGTCCATCGTGCTCATCGCTGCACTCTCTCGGCTGCCAGAGCAAAAAGCGACCGATGTCCATCTGCCAGCCTTATGACTGACCGACGCCCGTCTGCCAGCCTGATGACTGGCAGACGCCTATCCGTGAGGATCGATGGTGCGCTCCAGTCCATACGAACGTATGTTCGCATAAAACGACCCGCGCGTGGGCTCTCCTGCGCGTAAGCTGTGCCGCTCCCCGTGCTCGGGCGAGCGGTCCGGGGAAGATGCGTCCCACGGTCTCCACGTGCGGGGGCGCCAGATCCAAAAAAACACGGAAAGGCGCAGATGACCACGGTCCGAGAGGCGACGTTCGATCTGTTCCGCCAGCGCGGGATGACCACGATCTTCGGCAACCCCGGCTCGACCGAGCTGCCGATGCTCGGTCCGCTCCCAGATGACTTCCGCTACGTGCTGGGCCTGCAGGAGGCGGTTGCCGTGGGAATGGCCGACGGCTTTGCCCAGGCGAGCGGGAACGTCGCCCACGTCAACCTGCACACCGCTCCCGGCGTCGGCAACGGCGTCGGAGCGATCTTCGGCGCGCGGGCGAACAAGGCGCCGCTGCTCGTCACCGCGGGCCAGCAGGCGCGCTCGCTGATCACGATGCAGGCGAACCTGACGAACCGCGACGCGGTGGAGGTACCGAAGCCCTACGTCAAGTGGAGTCACGAGCCGCCGCGCGCCGCCGACGTGCCCTACGCGATCGCGCAGGCGATCCACCACGCGAGCCTTCCGCCGGCCGGCCCGGCCTTCGTCTCGATCCCGATGGACGACTGGCTGGTGGAGATCGAGCCGGTCGACTTCTCGACCCAGATCACGCGTACGGTGGGCGGCCGCGCCCAGCCCTCGTCCGAGCAGGTCGCCGTGCTGGCCGAGCGCCTGCGCTCTGCGCGCAATCCGGTGTTCGTGGCCGGCCCGGACATCGATGCCTCGGGCGGCTGGGATGCCGCCGTCGAGCTCGTCGAGAGCCAGCGGCTGCCCGTCTGGGCCTCGCCCCCGACCGGCGGCAACCGCATCGGCTTCCCCGAGTCCCATCCGGCCTTCCAGGGCATGCTCCCGCCGGCCGTCGGGCCGCTCGGCGAGACCCTCTCCGGTCACGATCTCGTGCTCGTGGCCGGCTCGTCGATCTTTCCCTACTACCCCAACATCCCCGGCGACTTCCTCGCCGACGGGACGAGCCTGATCGCGATCACGAGCGATCCCGACGAGGCCGCGCGGGCCCCGATGGGAGACGCGATCGTCGCCGACGTCGCGCTCACGCTGCGCGCGCTGGTGGACGCGCTCCCGGGGCCGGCCGAGCGCGAGGCGCCTCCTGCGCGGGTCGAGTTCGATTCGCCCGCCGCCGGCGATGAGCTCACTGGCGGGGAAGTGCACGCGACCCTGGCCGAGCTCTTCCCCGAGGACGGGATCGTCGTGCTCGAGTCTCCGTCGAGCACGGTGGCGCTGCGCAACCAGCTGCGCCTGTCGCGTCCCGGCTCCTACTACTTCAGCGCCAGTGGCGGGCTCGGATTCGGCCTCTCGGCCGCGCTCGGGGTGCAGCTCGCCCAGCCGCAGCGCCAGGTCGTGTGCGTGCTCGGCGAGGGCTCGGCGCAGTATGCGATCACCGCCTTCTGGACGGCCGCGGCCTACGAGATCCCCGTCAAGTTCCTGGTTCTGCGCAACAACGAGTACTCGATCCTGAAGTGGTTCGCCTCGCTCGAGAACGTGACCGGCGCGCCGGCTCTGGACCTGCCCCGCCTCGACGTGGCGGCGACGGCGCGCAGCTACAACGTCCCGGCGACGAGCGTCGCCGGGCGCGAGCAGCTCCACGGCGCCCTCACAGACGCCCTCGCGCAGGATGGCCCGCGACTCGTGCAGGTCGACGTCGCCGCCGGGATGGCGCTCGCTTGAGCAGGCGCACGCCACTGCTCGCACCGGACACGCGCCGCATCGGGCGCCCGTCGGGCCCGCCGGCGCGAGACCGCGCGCCCGACGAGCTCGCCGCCGGAACGCCCGAGCCGTTGCGGGGCGATCTGATCTCGCTGCTCGGCCCCGAGCGGGTGCTCAGCCGGGCGATCGACCTGATCGCCTACGCATCCGACGCGAGTCCCTACCGGCGGTTGCCGGCGGTCGTGGTCATGGCTCACGACGCCGCCGACGTGGGCAAGGTGCTCGCCTACGCGCGGCGCAGCGCCATCCCGGTCAACTTCCGCGGCGGCGGGACGAGCCTCAACGGACAGGCCCAGACCGACGGGATCATGATCGACGTCCGGCGCTGGTTCTCCGGCGTGAAGGTCGAGGAGGGTGGCGCGCGGGCGCGGCTTGCGCCCGGGACCCTGCTGGGGCTGGCCAACAGGCTGCTCGAGCGCCACGGATACAAGCTCGGCCCCGACCCGGCCAGCAAAGACATCGCCACGGTCGGCGGGGTGATCGCCAACAACTCCGGCGGCATGCGCTGCGGGGTGAGCTGGGACCCCTACTCGACGGTCGAGTCGATGACGCTGGTGCTCGCCTCCGGAACGGTCATCGACACGGCGGCGGCGGACGGCGAGGCGCGCTTCGCGGCGGCCGAGCCCGAGCTGGCGGCCGGCCTGCTCGCGCTACGGGAGGAGCTGCTGGCGGACGGGGAGCTGGCGGAGCGGGTGAGGCGCAAGTACGAGATCAAGAACGTCACCGGCTACAGGCTGTGCGCGCTGCTCGACGCCGACACGCCGCTGGAGATCTTCCGCCGGCTCGTCGTCGGATCGGAGGGCACGCTCGCGTTCATCGCCGAGGCGGTCATGCGCACGCGTCCCGAGCCGGTGCACACCACCCTGGCTTGGGCGCATTTCCCGGACATCGACAGCGCGGCCGAGGTCGTGCCGGCGCTGGTCGCGGCGGGCGCCCGCGCGACCGAGCTGATGGTCGCCCCGGCGCTGATAGCAGCCGCCTGGAGCCTGCCGGGCACGCCCGAGCACTGGCGCGAGCTGCCGCCCGAGTCGGCCGCTCTGATCGTCGAGCTCGGAGGCGCCGACGAGCACGAGCTCGATGCGAGCGAGGCCGCCGCTGAAGCGGCCCTGGCAGGGCACGAGCTGATCGCACCCGCGACCTTCACGCGCGAGGCCGAGGAGATCGAGATGGCATGGAGGGTGCGCGAGGGCCTCTTCGGGCTGGTGGGACGGCTGCGGATGCCGGGGAGCGCGCTGATCATCGAGGACGTCTGCGTGCGCCCTGAGCGGATCGCCGAGTGCGCTCGCGACCTGCAGGCGCTGCTCGGCAAGCACGCCTTCCTGGTGGGGGTCGCCGGGCACGCCTCGGCTGGGAACCTGCACTTCCAGCTGACGCCCGACTTCGCCAAGGCCGAGGATGTGGAGCGCTACGAGGCCTTCATGGAGGAGCTGGTCGAGCTGATCGTCGGAAAGTACGACGGCTCGTTGAAGGCCGAGCACGGGACCGGCGTGAACATGGCCCCCTACGTGGAGCGCGAGTGGGGGGCGAAGGCCACGGCGATGATGTGGCGCATCAAGGAGCTCGCCGACCGCGACGGGGTGCTCAACCCCGGAGTGGTGCTCAACCGCGACGCCGGCATCCACCTCAAGCACCTGAAGACCCAGCCCGAGATCGAGGAGGGCGCCACGCACTGCGTCGAGTGCGGGTTCTGCGAGCCGGTCTGCCCGAGCCGCAACGCCACCACCACCCCTCGCCAGCGGATCGTGATCAGGCGCGAGATGGCGCGCCAAGCAGAGGGCTCGCCGGTCTATGAGGCGTTGCTGGCCGACTACGAGCACGACGCCCTGCAGACGTGCGCGGCCGACGGAAGCTGCCTGGGCGCCTGTCCGGTGGCGATCGACACCGGTGAGCTGATGAAGGAGCTCCGCCGGCGCGAGCGCAGCGAGCGCGAGGAAGCGGTGGCGCTCGCCGTGGCCAGGCGCTACGCGCTCGTCGAGCGCGCGGCGCGCGTCGGGCTCGCCGGAGCCCGCGCGGTCGGGGAGGCGCTCGGAGCGGACACGCCGGCCCGGGTCTCGGAGCTGATCAGACGGCGCGTGAGCAGCGAGCTCGTGCCCACGCTCCCTGCGAGCATGCCCTCCGCCGCGCCCGCTCGCCTGCCGGCCACGGCGCGCGCGGGGGCCGCAGCCGTCTATCTGCCGGCCTGCCTCAACCGGATCTTCGGCAACCCGCCCAGGCGCGAGCGCGAGCTCTCGCTTCCCGAGGCGCTCGTCGCGGTCTCCGAGCGGGCAGGCCTGCCCGTCTGGATCCCCGCCGATGTCGCCGGACACTGCTGCGCCACGCCCTGGAGCTCGAAGGGCTACCGCGGCGGGCAGGATCACATGGCGGGCAAGACCGCGGCGGCGCTGTGGCGCTGGAGCGATGGCGGGCGCCTGCCGGTGGTGATCGACGCGAGCTCCTGCGCGCAGGGACTGATCGAGGACGTCGGACCCCGCCTGCGCGAGGCAGAGCGCGAGCGCTTCGAGCAGATCGAGATCCTCGACTCGATCGCCTGGGTGCACGACCGGCTGCTGGGGGGGCTGCAGGTGGAGAGCAAGGTCGCGTCGGCGGCGGTCCACCCGACCTGCGCGGCATCCCAGATGGGACTGTCCGGGAAGCTCGAGGCGATCGCACGCGAGCTCGCCGAGGAGGTCCTCGTCCCAGCCGCGAGCGGTTGCTGCGGGATGGCGGGCGATCGCGGGCTGCTGCACCCCGAGCTTCCGGCCTCGGCGTTGCGCGATGTCGCGATCGAGCTCGCCCAGCACGACGTCGAGGAGCACCTGTGCAGCAATCGCACCTGTGAGATCGGACTGCAGCTCCTCACGGGTGCTCCCTATGGCTCCTTCGTGCTGCTGCTCGAGCGCCTGACGCGGCCCGGGCCGGTGCCGGGCTGAGGCGTCAGCCGCGGCGGTGGCGCCCGGCGGGCGCTGGACGCGGGCAGGGCACCTTGGCGGACGCGCTCGTGTGCGTGCCGTCGAGGAAGCCGACGGCGGCGGTGAAGGGCCAGCCCCCCCGCGGACAGCTCGAGGGCAGGCGCACGCCCCGCGGGCGATAGGCGACGCTGCGGCCGCGTTCGCGGCGGTAGTAGATGAGATGTTCGGGCCCGATCGCCGCATGCAGGCTCACCACGGAGACGTAGGGCGCTTCGGGGAGGCTCGCGATCAACGGCGGTTCGATCGCCACGCTCCCGCCGAACGGCGCGTGTGCGTCGAGCAGCAGCGCGGGCAGCGCGAGATGGGCCACGATCGGGCTCGATCCCTCGACGTAGAACGTCAGCGCGAAGCGTTCGTCCTTGGTTTCCGCGCGCACGATCGCAACGCGTGCGCTCTCGCGCACGACCGACTGGCCGACCGGGATCTCGACCGTGGCGCTGCCCGTGCCCATGTGGGCGTCCGAGCGGCAGCCGGCGGGTCCGCGCAGCTGCAACGTCGTGGGCGTGCAGGCGTCCAGCCCGAGGCCGCTGACGACGATGCCGACATCGCCGGGGTAGCGCAGCGTGACGGCGGTGAGCGGAGAGGGCACCCCGCCGCCCGGCGCGGTGATCGCGAAGTCGAACCCGATCGTGGTCTGCTCGTCGAGGCGGTCCGGCTTGAGGCTCGCGTGGAGCCGAAGCGACTCCCTGGCCTGGGCCGGCGCCGCCAGGGTGGCGGCGCCGAGCGCCGCCAACAGTGCGATGCGGGCGCCCCTCATCTCAGTAGAGGAGCGTGCCGGTGGTCTGGACTGTCATGTCGTAGGTGTTGCGGTTGAGGATCCCGTAGAAGCCGCCGCGGCCGTGGGCGTGGGCGTAGCGGCCGGTGCCGCCCGTCGCCACCAGCCAGCCGCCGAAGCTCTGATACAGCCCCGACCCGTGCACGGCCGCGCGGGCGTGCCCGTTGATCGAGCCACTGTGCACGTAGATCGTGAAGTTGGCGGTCAAGGTCGCCGTGATGTTGCAGTTGGCGCGCATTGCGCCCGGAAAGGTCCCCAATGCGGAGCCTTCCTCGTACAGCCACGATCCCGAGCTGCGATTTTCGTTGTAGCGCAGGTGCGCTGTGTCGGCCGTGCTCACCGAGCGGGCCGCACGCGCCCGCGGTGGAGCCCCCGCGCCGGCTATGGGCGCCGTCCACGCAAGCACGCCCGCGACCGCGAGCAGCGCGCTCAGGAGTGTCGCGACGGTCCCTCCACCGCCGCTTGGTTTGATGATTGCCATCAACATTGGCGCCTTGCTGTCCAGCACACGGAAGCGTTCGGCGGGATGATACCTGCCGCCGGTGGCCGCTCTCGCCGCTTGAGGAGGCGCAGGAGGGGCGGGCCCTCGGGCTCATCTGCCGCCGAATCGGCGCCTGCGTGCGCCGAATTCGGCCAGCGCCCGTTCCAGGTGGGCGCGGCTGAAATCGGGCCACAGCTCGTCGCTGAACACGAGCTCCGAATAGGCGGACTGCCACAGCAGGAAGTTCGACAGGCGCCGCTCGCCCCCCGTGCGGATGATCAGGTCCGGGTCGTGCATGTCGGGCGCATAGAGGCAGCTGCGGAAAGCCTCCTCGGTGTCTCCGCGCAGCTGCTTGGCCGCGTCGATGATCTCGGCGCGCCCGCCGTAGTTGAACGCCACGTAGAGGGTGATGAGCTCGTTCGCGGCGGTCAGCGCTTCGGCCCGCTCCATCTCCGCCAGCAGCTCCGCCCCGGCGCCCGCGCGGCGCCCGATGAAGCGCATGCGCACGTTGTGTCGATTGAGCTCAGGCGCCTCGCGGGCGATCCGGCGGGCCAGCATCGAGATCAGGCCGTGCACCTCCGCGGGCGGGCGCGACCAGTTCTCGGTCGAGAACGAGTACACGGTCAGCTGCTCGATTCCGAGCTCGACCGCGTCACGCAGCCGCGCCTTGAGCGTGTCGGCGCCGGCGTCGTGACCGGCGTTGACCGACAGGCGGCGCGCGTGCGCCCAGCGGCCGTTGCCGTCGGTGATGATCGCCACGTAGCGCGCGATCCCCACGATCGAGCCGTCCCACAGCGCGGGGGCGCTCATGGCCCGAGCCCCGCCGGGGCCGTCGAATCCCGGCGCCCGAGACCACGCAGGCGCTTGGCGGCACGCCACGCCTGCATCACCGCGAGCGTCGGGACGATCAGCGGCCGCAGATCGGCGGTCGTCCGCCTGGTCGCGGTGCGGGCGAAGGCGCTCTTGGCCGTGGGGGCGGAGGTGTAGTAGGCGACGATCCCCACGATCGTCATCACGTGGTGCGGACCGTTGGGCACGCACCGCGCCCGCGCGACGGCGTCGTGGACCACACGCTCCAGGCGCTCCCGCAGGACCTCGGGGTCCTCGTAGAGGCGTACATATCCCGGGTGTCCGGCGGCAGCGTCGCGGTCGTAGTCGATGAGGCTGTCCAGCACGGTGGGGAGCACCGAGATCGAGAGGTATGCACGGTCGAGCTCGGCGGCCTGAGCGCGGGTCGTGCGGCGGTCGGCGGCGGCGACGATCAGCGCGTGCGCCCCGAGCACCGAGGAGGCGGCGCCGGCCAGGAACTCACGCCACTCGAGCGTCGTGCCCACGGCCTGTGCCGTCGCCCAGCGCTCGAGCTGCTCGGGCTCGGCGAGCGAGCTCGAGTGGATGCGCAGCTGCGCCTCGCCGCTGCGCGCCGCCGCGCGCACCAGCAGGTCGGACAGCCTCGCCGCCGCGGGCAGCCCGGCGAGCGCGAAGCGCACCGTGGAGACCAGCTCGTCGAGATATCCGCTCGTGTCGGAGCTGGGATGGTCGCGAAAGTACTCGCCCCTGCGCTGGGTCGTCACGGAGACGGCGTCGGTGAACGCCCCGAACAGGCGCTCGCCGGCTCCCGGGCACTCGTGCGCGGGAGCCTCGGTCAGGCCGTCGAGATAGTCGAAGATGATCTCCAGGGCCACGATCGCCTTGACGACTCGCCGGCGGTGGACGGGGGGCGCGAGCGTCGCGAGCGTCGCCGCCACCTCCGCGTTGAAGCCCTCCTCCGCGAGCTTCTCCAGAGCGAGGCCGCGCAGGGCCGGGTCTGGGATCACGTGGGCTCGTCGATTCCAGTGGGCCAGCTGTTCGCGCACGATCGGGGCCACGCTCGACCAGTACCGCGCATTGGCACGCACGAGGGCGACGGCGGCGTGCGCCGAGAGGCCCGCCTCCAGGAGCCCGGAGGCGGCTGGGACGCGCGGTGTGCGCAGCACCCAAGGGGGTGGGAGTGGCGTCGCGGCGAGCGTCGGCGGCCTACTCATCGAGTGCGAGCGTGGGGGAGACCCGCGATGCCGACCAACCGGGGACGGCGGCGATGAGCAGCACGATCACGATCACAACCGCCAGGATCTCGAACGGGCGTCCGCTCGCCGCGAGGCTCGCGACCGGGAATCCCGTGACGTGCTCGAGGTACCCGTCGATGACCACCTGGCCATAGATGCCGGCTATCGCTCCGGAGATGCATCCGGCGCTCAGCATCAGGAGCGCTTCGATCATGAGGATGCGGCGCAGGCGTGGAGCGCGCACGCCGGAGAGTCGCAGCGCGGCGAACGAAGGACGGCGCTGCCAGACGCTCGAGCCCAGCGCGGCCGCCATCGCGAGGATCGCGGCCACCACGAGCAGGGTCGAGATCTCGCCGAGTCGGCTGAGGCCGGCGCTCGTCAGCGTGTCGATCCGCATTTCGCGTGTGTGGGCGCTCGATACCTCGAGCCCGCTGTCAGGACCCAGGGCTCGAGCGATAGCCGATCGCGCCCGTGTGAGGCTCGTGCCGGGGAGCAGCTCCACCCCCAGCGCGGTCGGTTCTCGTGTTTCCCACAAGCGGCTGTAGTCGCGGGTGCCCATGAAGATCACCCCTGGGCTCCACGCGAGATTCGTGGTGGTGGCGGCGAGGCGGAAGCGCGCCTGGCCGGATGGCGTCGGAAGCGTGAGCGCATCGCCCGGCTTGACGTGGTGCTGTTCGGCGATCTGCTCGGAGACGGCGATCCATCCGCCTTCGCCGAGCCGCGTGACCGCGGAGGGCCAGCCTCCCTGGATCGTCTGGCTGCGCAGCACGCTGCTGTTCGCGCCCGCTGGACGGGCGATGAGCCACGTTCGCCTGTCACCGAATTCGAGAAAGCCGCCCTGGAAGGCGCGGACGTGGGCGACGCCCGGAACCGCGGCGATCCGTCTTGCATAGTCGTCGGCGGCGAAGGTGACAGTGGCCTGGTTGTCTTCCGGGTTGGCGACCCACAGCTGCGCGTCCGCCGCGTAGCTGTGGGCGAAACCGTCGATACCACGAAGCAGGTCATCTCGAGAGCCGCCGAGCGCGATTCCGCCGAAGATAGCGACGGCGCCGGTCGCCGCAAGCGCGAGCGAGCGCAGCGTCGCCGCCTTCAGCGAGGTGAGCGAGACCTGCAGGCTGGTCAGCGTCTGGTAGTGACCTGCCACCCACGCACCTGCCCGCAGGATGCCGGCGAACACCAATGGAACCGCGAGAACAGTGGCCAGCGCGAGGACTCCGCTGGCCATCAGCGCAAGCGACGGGCGCGAGGCGTAGAGCACGCTCGTCAGCGCCAGCAGGCCGAGGGCGGCGAGGCCCAGGCGCCGCTGGGTTCGCCCGCTGAGAGTGTTTCCAGGCGAGCCGTCTTCGAAGTACACGGCGTCCATCGCGCGTCCGCTGCGCATGTCGAGCAGCGGCACGGCCGAGGCGAGGAACGTGGCGAGGATGCCGCCGAGCAGCGAGAGCAGCAGCGGCGTGGTGCCGACGATCGTGTTCGTGCCGAGCGTGAACGCCTCGGCGAGGTACCCCGAGGACTGGTGGAAGACGCCCAGCGACAGCGCATAGCCGCCCAGCAGACCGACGAGCGAAGCGGTGATCCCGAGGCAGAGGGCCTGGAAGACGACGATCTGGACGATCGCGATCCGCTTGGTGCCGATCAGGCGCAGCTCGGCGATCGCCTGCCTGCGCTCGGGCACCGTGAGGAGCATGGCGTTGAACGCGAACAGGAACCCGAGCAGCGCGCTGATCGCGGCGAAGAAGCCGCTGGCCTGGTCACTCGGCCTGAGCGCCTGGTCCAGCAGGGCGATGTCGGCATCCGCTGGCGCCACCGTCAAACGTCCGCCGGCGACCCGCTCGAGCGCTGCGCGCACCTGCGCCTCGTGCCCGGGACGCGTCTTGACCAGTATGCGCGTGAGGCGCCCGCGCAGGCCCGCCAGGCGCTGGAGGCGCGCGAGCGGAATGATCGCGACCCGCGCCTGGGAGAGGGCGCCAGCCGCTTCCGGGCCGAGCACCGCCGCCACCTTCAGCCGGTGGGCGGTGCCGCGCAGCTCCAGAGAGACCGTGGCGTTGCCCGAGGCGCTCGTCCCGAGCTCGGTTGCCGCGGTCCTGCTGAGCGCGATCGACCCGTTCGAGAACACCGCGATCGGAAGCGTGTGCGCGAGCCCGTTCAGCAGTCCGAAGCTGAGGTTCGTGCCGGCCACGTTGATGGTCTCCCGCCGGCCGTGCGAGCCGGTGATCGTGGCGGTCTGTTCGAGCAGGGGCGCAGCCTGTGCGACGCCGGGCAGGTGCTTGACCTCGCTGAGCAGCCGCTCCTCCAGGCCGGCCGAGTCGCGCGCGCGAAGCTGCAGGCTGGCGGGCCCGGCGACCGCGTGAACCACTTCCCGGGCCGATCCGGCGACGCTGCCGTTGGCGATCAGCGCAGCGAACACGAGCGCCACGCCGCTCGCCACGCCGAGGCCGGCGAGCAGCTCCTGCACGCCGTGGACCCGCAGGCGTCGACGGTAGAGGTAGGCCAGGGCGTAGGGACGCAGCAGACCCCTCGCGCCGAGAGGCCTGGAGCGCACTGACGGGCTCACGCCTGCGCGGGCGGGGAGTGCGGATCGAGCGTGAGCCGGGCGTCTCCGCGGTCATTGCGCTGAGTCTCGACGAGCCTTCCATCGCGCAGGGTCAGGCGCCGGTCAGCGATCGCCGCGGCCTCGGCGTCGTGGGTCACCAGCACCACGGCCGCGCGACGTTCGTGGGCGATCGAGCGCAGCAGCTCGACGATCGCCTCGCTCCCAGCGCTGTCGAGGTTTCCAGTCGGCTCGTCGGCGAGTATCAGCCGGGGCTCGCCGGCGAGCGCGCGGGCGATCGCGACGCGCTGGCGCTCGCCACCGGAGAGCTCGTCGGGAGTGTGCTCGAGACGGTCGCCGAGGCCGACCCGCTCGAGCCACGGCGATGCCCGGGCCTGGGCCTCGCGCATCCCCACCCCGGCGAGGAGCAGCTTGATCGAGGCGTTCTCGATCGCGGATACGCGTGGCATCAGGTGGAAGTTCTGGTAGACGAAGCCGACGTCCCGGAGCAGGTAGTCGCAGGCCTCGTTCTCGTTCAGAGAGGAGAGGTCGAGGCCGTCGTAGCGGACGGAGCCCTCATCCGGTGCCAACAGCGCCGCGATCAGCAGCAGCAGCGTGGTCTTCCCCGAGCCGCTGGGGCCCAGCAGGGCGACCATCTCCCCCGGCTCGACCGTCAGATCCACGCCGCTCACCGCGCGCACCTCCTCGCCGGCTCCCCGGTAGCGCTTCACCACCCCGTCTAGCTCGATCACCCCGGTGCTACCCCACGGCGGGGAACATCAGCCGGCTACCATCCGCGCCCGGCATCAGGCCGAACGACGCAATGGAAGGACCGGCGCGAGTCGGCGGCGCGACTCTCCGTGCAGCTCGCCTTCGCTCAACGTCAGCGCTCGTGCGCCGGAGAGGCCGGTTGTCTCGCCCGTGGTCCTCACGATCGCCATGCCGTCGTCCGCGAGCGAGCGCAACAGCGTCAGGATCCCGTCGCGGGCGAGCAGCTCGACGCCGATCGTCGGCTCGTCGATCAGCAGGACGCGCGGGTCCAGGGCGAGCGCCCGTGCGACCGCGACGCGGACGCACTCCTCGCCGTCGAGCTCACCCGGCCGGCGCGCGGCACAGGCCTCGGCGCCGGCTCTCTCGAGGGCGGCCCTGGCGCGGCTCGTGGCCACGGAAGGGGTCACACCGCGGGCGAGCTGGCCGACCGTGAGGTGATCGAGCGTCACCGCGCCCTCGCTGGGACGGAAGGTCTTGCGACAGTAGGCGATGTCGCCTCCGAGCACCTCGCAGCGCCGATCGCGCAGGTCGCGACCGTCGAAGCGGACCGTGCCGGCGTTCGGGGGCTCGATTCCGGCAGCCACCCGCAGGAGCGTGGAGCGTCCGGAGCGGCGCATGCCCCAGACCGCGACCATCTCGCCCGCCTCGACTTCGAGGCAGACATCGCGAAGCACGGTCTGCGTGCAGGGGCCGCGACCGTAGGACTTCTCGACGTGCTCGAGCTCGAGCAGGCTCATCGCGACTGCGTCCGGGCTGCGGCGAGCGCCTTGAACTCGCGCCGGGCATACTCGACCCATGGGAGCTTGGCTTCCATCGACAGGCGGCTCTCCTCGGAGACCAGACGCGAGGCGAGCCCGGTGATGGGGTCGGGTGCGCTCGTGGCCGGGAGGATCGACGCCTCGCCCGCCTCTTCCAGGCAGGCCTGGCCGTAGCGCTCGATGATCTCGAGGGCCATCTCCGGTTCCTGCGCGAACACGGCGAGCTGGCGCGCGAACAGGCGAGAGCGGCGCAGGTCGTCTCGGATCTGCCCCGTGAGCCGCTCCTGGTAGCTGCGCACTCCCTCATCCGTGGCCCGATAGCGGGGCTTCGGCTGCCGCCCGGCGCGAGTTCCCGGGATCTCTTCGATCATGTCCCTGCGCTGGAGGGTGTCGAGTGCGGTGTACACGTAGGAGACACCGCTCAGGTGCAGCATGCCGGCGTATGCATGTTCGAACCGATGCGCCAGCTCGTACCCGTAGCTGGGTCGCTCGATCACCAGCCCGAGCAGCGCCCAGTGCACCGCCGACTGCATCGGCGCGCTCGCCTTCTTGCCGACCTCCGGGACCTCCGGGGTTTCACGCGCATTGGCTCCGACTTCCATATACGGAATACCCTAGTAACAGTCTGAAGTTTGAGAAAGCGACGTTTCTCACTTCTCCACAGACAGTCATGACACAGAACATTCCAGCGTCTGGCTTATCAGGAGGTCCGTCGGGCTGCATGATTCTGTCTGTGCACAGCGATGCGGACATTGGGAGACGAGCGCTTCGCGGCGGCGAAGGCACGCACGCCGCTCGTGACGGGCGCCAGACGATCGGCGCGCGCGATCTCGGCATCCCCGGCGGTGGTGAGCGCGGAAGCGGCGCCTCGGCGCTGCGCGAGCGCCAGGCGGATCTCGAGAAGATCGTGATCGAGCTCTCGCCGGCGCAGGTCGACCGCGTGATTCGCGGGGCTGCCGACGGAGGCAACATCTCCGTGCTGCTCTCCGGGCTCAAGGACGTCCGCGAGGTCCTTGCCCGGGAACCGCGCCAGCTCGACGACAGCCGGCTTTCGCGTTCCCTGCTGGCCGGGCTGCTGATGCTGGCCTCGTTTCCGACCGACGGAAGCTATCTCGGCAACGCCGAGATAGCGCGCATGCTCGACATGAACCCGAGCACGACGCATCGCTACGTCTCGACCCTGGTCGCCGTGGGCCTGCTCGAGCGCGATCCGTCCACACGGCGCTACCGGCTCGTCTGATGGGCGCCTTCGAGGAGATGGCCGCGTTCGGCGCCGACGCGTTCGTGCTCGGCGAGGAAGCCTCGGACCCACGCTACGTGGTCGTGCGCGACGCCGAGGATCTAGAGCGCCTGTGCGACGACATCTCCGGCGAGCGCGACTATCCGATAGTCGGGCTCACGTTGCGCGGCGATTCGCAGGAGCCGGTTCTGCGCGCGCGCGACATTCGCGGCGTGGTCGGGCCCGGCGTGCACATCTATCTGATCACCAGCGACGAGCTGCTGCACGGCCTGCGAGAGCTGCTCGGGTCGCGCCTGCGCGTCTGGGGCGGGGCGATCCGCGTGTGGTGGCCGGGGGCCACGGGGCGCGGCGATGCGGGCGATCATCCGCTCGTGATCGGCCTGGAGGATGAGGATTACCGCGTGACGCTCGAGGAGTTCGCGCACGAGTTCGACCTCAGCCGTCCCCGCGTGCGCACCCGCTTGCGGATCATCGAAGACGCGCGGGCATTCCTCGAGCGCGAGCTCGCCGACGCGCAGGAGGAGGGCCAGAGGATGCACGAGCGCCTGCGTGACTCACAGATCGAGTGTCACCTGCTCCGCAGCCGTGCCGTGGCGGCCGAGGCGAGCCTCGCGGTGACGCGCGCCCAGCTTCCATCAGACCCGCGGTGACGCTCAGGCGCCGCCGTAGGAGCTCGGTGCGGGCGGATCTTCGCGAGCCCCGTCGATGAGCGCCAGCAGCTGCGTCGCGCTCGTTCCGCCGAGCACGCGCAGCCGGTGCAGCCTGTAGGGATCATCGCCCCGATGCGCCCAGCCGGGGATCACGGTGGTCGAGCCGGCGTAGCCGGCCGCTGCCACGGCGGCCACGACCGTCGGGTCGTAGTGGCCGGAGGGGTAGCAGAACCAGTTGACCGGCACATGGAATCGCTGCTGAATCACCTGTCGCGCCACGGCGACCTGGTAGTGCAGCTGCGCCGCATCCAGCGTGATCAGGTCCGCGTGGCTGAAGCCCTGCGTGTCGAGCTCCCAGCCGGCGGAGAGGAGGCCGCGGATCTCGTCCTGGCCGAGCCCACCTTGGGACGGCGGGAGTCCGCTCAGCTGGATGTTCTCCACGCCGACCCAGCCGAGGCGGCGCAACACGGGGAGGGCCTGCGTGTACTGGGACTGATATCCGTTGTCGAAGCTGAGGACGATCGGTTTGCCCGTTCCCAGCGGTACCCCTCGCCGCCAGTAGGCACGGACCTGGTCGAGCGTCACGGCGTGCCAGCCCGCGCGCTCGAGCGCGCTCATCTGTTCGGCGAACTCGGCCGGCGACACGTAGAGCCCGGGGAACGGCGCGCCCGCCGGCGGTTCGGCGATCACGTGGTACATCAGGATCGGGACGGGGCTCTGCCCGGGTGGGCCGGTGTGCGCACTCGCCTGCTGCCCGGCGGCTGAGGAGGACGAGCCGGTGCGTCGCTTGCTGGCGCTCCTGCCCGGGGCTGTGGCCGGGTGGGTGCCCGAGGAGCCGCCTCCCGAGCCTGCGCTCAGCACGATCGCCGCGACTGCGATCAGCGCCAGTGCGAGCAGCGAGGCGAAGATGAGGCGGCGGCGGCGGCGGATCGCGCGCCGGCGCTCCTCACGCCGGGCGCGTCGAGTCTCTTGATCCATCCGGCTCGCCGAGGTCGAGGCCAACGCCCTTTGCGCTCATCCGGCGGGAGCATAGTCGCAGCAGAAGGAGACCAGGTCTTTTATAAGACGAGATCTTGTTTTGTTTGCTAGGCTCCCACGCCTCCATGTCCCTCCGCAGAGCTCTCCTCGTCCTCACGCTGCTCGCGGCGGCCGCGCTCGTGGCGGGTTGCAATCGCTCGAGCCCGCCAGCCCGCGTGGCGGGCTCGGGTTCGGCCAGGCTCACGGTCGTATCGGCGGAGAACTTCTGGGGGAGCCTCGCCTCCCAGCTCGCCGGCGATCGGGCGAGCGTGCAGAGCATCATCGTCAACCCGAGCACAGACCCTCACAGCTATCAGCCGAGCGCCCGCGACGCGCGTACGATCGCGGGGGCGGAGATGGTCATCGTCAACGGCGCTGGATATGACGAATGGGCGCACCAGCTGCTGCAGGCGAGCCCGCTCTCCGGGCGCAAGGTCCTCAACGTCGGCGCGCTGCTCGCGCTTGCCCCGGGCGCCAATCCGCATCGGTGGTACTACCCGGCCGACGTACGCGCGGTCATCGGCCGGATCGTCGCGGACTACGACCGCCTGGATCCCGCCGACGCCACCTATTTCGCCCAGCGCCGGCACCACCTCGAAGCGCTCGGCCTCGCACGCTATGACGCGCTCAGGCGCGAGATCCGCGCGCGCTACTCGGGGGTGGCGGTCGGCTACAGCGAGAGCATCTTCCAGGGGCTCGGGGAAGATCTCGGCCTGCGGCTCCTGACTCCGTACAGCTTCGCGAAGGCGATCGCCGAGGGCACCGACGTGACGGCCGGCGACAAGCAGACGGTGGACACCCAGGCGCGCCTGCGCGAGATCGAGGTGTGGGTCTACAACAGCCAGAACGTGACGCCGGATGTGCAGCGCGTCAGCCAGATCGCTCGCAGTGAGCAGATCCCGATCGTGACCGTCACCGAGACGCTCTCGCCGGCGTCGGCCAGCTTCGAGCAGTGGCAGGTGGGCGAGCTCGAAGCGCTCCTCCGCGCCCTGCACCGGGCGACCGGACGCTAGTGACGGATGTGCGGTGCTCGCCTGGAGTGGACGCGTGCCACACGCCTAGAATCGATGACGTGGAGCTGAGCAGCCAACCGTCCAGCTGGTCTGAGCAGGCGGCGCAGGGGCTCGCCGATGCCGGTTACAGGCGTGGAGGAGCCCGCAGGGCGATCCTCGAGCTCCTCGACGAGCAGCCGTGCGCTCTGACGGCTGTGGAGATCCAGCGCGAGCTCTGTGCGCGCAACCGCGAGGTCTCCCGCGCGAGCGTCTACCGCGTCATGGAGGAGCTCGAGGAGATCGGGCTCCTGCAGCGCGTGGAAGTGGGCCGTGGCCTCGTGCGCTACGAGCCGGCGCGCCATGGTCCCGGTCATCATCACCACCTGGTCTGTGACCGCTGCGGACGCCTCGAGCCCTTCACCGACGAGGGTCTCGAGCGCGCGATCAGCAGGGCATGCGAGCGCCTGCCCCTGCGCGTCTCCGAGCACGAGATCGTCATCCGCGGCGCCTGCAGCGCCTGCTCGAGCGCCTGATCAGTCGCCGCTGAGGTTGGGCGGGATCGGCTGGCCGGCCGGGGGCGGGTCGTCTTTGAGCAGCTGCGGCACCGTCACGAGGTGAAATCCGCGCGCGCGCAGCTTGGTGATGATCGTCGGCAGCGCCGCGATCGTCTGTGTGCGCACGCCGCCGGCGTCGTGCAGCAGGATGATCGCCCCCGGGTGCGCGCCTTCGAGCGCCCGTTCGACGATCACCGGGACGCCCGGCTGGCGATAGTCCTCGGTGTCGACCGACCACAGCACCATCAGCAGGTGCATCGCCTTCAGCTCATGCAGGGTGGTCGCATCGAAGGAGCCGTAGGGGGGGCGGAACAGCAGCGGTCGCGGCCCGTCGAGCAGTTCGATGCGGGCGATCTGTTCGAAGAGCTCTTCGTGCTGGTCGTGAGCGGAGAGGCTGGCCATCATCGGGTGCGACTCGGTGTGGTCGCCGATCACGTCCCCGTCGCGGATCTCACGGGCGGTCGAAGCGCCGAAGTAGCGCAGCATCTTGCCGATCACGAAGAAGGTTCCACGCACGTGAAAGCGCTCTAGGACGCTCAGCACTTCGGGCGTGTAGGGGCCGGGGCCGTCATCGAAGGTGAGCGCCACGTCGCGGCTCCTGGTGGCACCCTGTTTGACGAACGGCGTGTACGCCAGCACTGAGGCGACCGCCTTCTCTTCCGCGGCCTGTTCCTGCGCCGGCGTGGAAGCAGGCGCGACGGGGGCGGGGTGGGTGCTCGCGCGAGCGCTGGACGGCGACGGCGCGCTACGTCCACGGGAGCCGATGAGCAACGCCGTGATCACCACGATCGCGACGAGCACGACAACGCCGGCCCCCGCACGGCGCCGACGGACCCGAACGCTGTCGGGGCTCTTCGACACGCGCGAGGACGGCGGGGGGACGATCGGAGAGGCCCGCGGGGTGGGACGCCTCTCGTCCTCGAAGTCCCAGCTCCAACGGGGGCTCATGTCGATGGGTCTGCAGTTTGCGGCATTCGGGGCTCACGGCAACGATACCGAGCGCTGTGGCCACTCATTCCAGCGGCGTGACGGGGCCGCGTGCCGCCACCGTCACCTCTGTGCCGACCGGCAGCGCCTGCGCTCCGTGCACCCTGGCGAGCAGCAGATCGGTGGGGCCGGGATGCTCGGGGCGGATGTGCAGGAGCGCGTCATGGCCGTAGTAGCGGCATTGCTCCACGCGCCCACCGAGGCCCGCCGCGCTCGTGCCCGCGCCATGCGTGTCCTCGCTGCGCACGCGCACCTCGAGCTGCTCGGGGCGGATCATGACCAGTCCGGCGGCGCGCCCGATGGCACCCCGCTCGCCGCGCACGGGCAGGCGGCCGAGGGCGGTGCGCGCGCTGCCGTCCTCGAAGTCGGCCGCGACGAGGTTGACGGCGCCGAGGAAGCGCGCCAGGCGCTCGTCGCTCGGCTGCTCGTAGAGATCGGCGGGCGCTCCCTGCTGGACGATCTTGCCGTCTCGCAGCACCGCCACGGTGTCGGCGAGCGACAGGGCCTCCTCCTGGTCGTGGGTGACCAGCACCGTGGTGACCCCCTGCCCACGCAGCAGCCCGTGTACCTCCTCGCGCACGCGGCTGCGCAGCGAGGCATCCAGAGAGGAGAACGGCTCGTCGAGCAACAGCGCATCGGGTCGCGGCGCGAGGGCGCGGGCGAGCGCCACGCGCTGCTGCTCGCCGCCGGAGAGCTCGTTGGGCATTCGCGTGGCCAGCGGCGCGATCCCGACCATCTCGAGCAGCCTTGCGACCTGCTTGCCGCGGCGCTCGGAGCGGGCGAGCGCGAAGCCGACGTTGTCCTGCACGCTCAGGTGCGGGAACAGCGCGCCCTCCTGTGGCACGTAGCCGATGCGACGTCGCTCGGGTGCCATGAAGGTGGCGCCGTCGTCCAATGTCCGGCCCGCCAGCGAGACGGTTCCGCGCTCCGCGCGCTCGAAGCCGGCGATGACGCGCAGGAGCGTCGTCTTGCCGCAGCCCGAGAGTCCCAGCACCGCCGTCAACGATCCCGCCGGCACCTCCAGGTCGAGTCCCTGCAGCACCTGCTGGCCGGCGTAGCCCTTCCAGAGGCCCTTCACCGACAGCAGGCTCACGCCTGAGCTCCCGCGCGGGCGAGCGTGGACATGCGCCGGCCGAGCACATAGGCGGGTATGGCCGAGATCGCGACCATCAGCCCGGCATAGGGCGCCGCGGCGCCGTAGGAGAAGTCCGTCGTATAGGTCCAGAACTGGGTTGCCAGGGTGTTCACGCCCGTCGGCCTGAGAAGCAGCGTGGCGGTGAGCTCGGTGGCCGAGGATATGAACACGAGCGCGAAGGCGGCCGCGAGGCCGGGGGCGATCAGCGGCAGCGTCACGCGCATCCAGACCACGGCGGGGCGGTGGCCGAGGGAGCGTCCCACCTCCTCCAGGCGCGGCGAGCTCTGTCCCATGGCCGAGCGGACACCGACCACGGCGAGAGGAAGGAAGAGGATCGCGTAGGCGATGATCAGCTCGAGCGAGCTCTGGTAGAGCGAGAACGCGTAGCGCACCGAGAAGGAGACCAGGCCGAGGGCGATCACGAGGCCGGGGAGCGCCATCGGCAGGTAGGCGAGGCGCTCTATCAGCAGCGTGAGGCGGTTGCGGTGGCGCATTGCCAGAGCGGTCACCGGTACGGCCAGCGCGGTGGCGATCGCGGCCGCGGCGGCGCTGTAGGCGGCCGTGTGCGCGAGCGCGGCGAGGATCGAGGTCGAGGGGAGCGTGCTCGAGCCGCCATGGAGCACCCAGTAGACGAGCGAGCCAACGGGTACGCCGAGCGCCAGCGCGCTGAGCGCGCCCAGCGCGAAGAGCACCACCGCCGTCCAGCGGCCAAGCGGGACGCGGGCTGCATTTCGCCGAACGCCCGCACCGACGCGGGCCGAGGCCGATCTGCCGCCGAGCGCGAGCTCGCCGGCGAGCGCCATCACGCTGAGGAGGACCAGCACGAGCGACAGCGTGCAGGCGGCCACGGTGTCGAAGCCGAGCTTGAACTCGGTGAAGATCGCAACGGTGAACGTCTGGTACTGGACGATCTCGAACGCCCCGTACTCGGCGAGCAGGCCGAGGGTCACGAGCAGGCAGCCTCCCAGCACCGCGGGCCAGATCTGGCGAAGCGTGACCCGCCTGAACGTCTCCCACGGGCCGAGCCCCAGGCTGCGCGCGGTCTCCTCCAGGCCGGCGTCCACTTTGCTCAGGGCGGTGCTCGCGGGCAGGTACACGAGCGGGTACAGCGACAGCGTCATGATCATGACCGCGGCGAGGTAGCCGTGCAGGCCGGGCTCGAGCGAGACCCAGCCGAAGCCCACCACGAAGTCGGGGATCCCCAGCGGCAGCACGAGCGCGACCGCCCACAGCCGGCGTGCCGGCAGCGCTGTGCGCTCCACGCACCAGGCCGCGCCGACGCCGAGGATGGCGCACAGGACCGTGCAGGCGAGCGTCAGGCGCACGCTGTTCCACAGCAGCACAGCCACCGAGTGGCGCAGCAGAAGCCGTTGCACCTCGCTCCAGCCGGACTGCTGGGCCTGGACGACGAGGAAGACCAGGGGAAGCAGGACAAGCGCCGCGGCCGCGCTCGCGCCGGCGATGCTGACGAGGGGCCAGCGGCGGCGTCCCGACCAGGCGCGAGTCCATCTGCCGGGGGCCTGCTCGGCTGCGGCGAACATGCTCATCCGCGGCCGCCCTACAGCAATCCGAGCTTCTGCTCGAGCGCGAGCGCCGCGCTGCCGTCGCCGAGCTCGGCGGGTGTCAGCGCGGCCGGGTGCAGCGAGGACAGTGGCACGAGGCCCCTCGCCGGAGCCACGCCCGGCCGCAGCGGGTACTCGTAGCTGTGACTGTGCGCGAGCGCTTCCTGTCCCTTGCGGCTGACGAGGAAGGCGAGGAAGGCCTGCGCGGCACTCTTGTTGGAGCTCGACCTCAGCACTGCCGCGCCGGAGAAGTCGAGGAGATCGCCGGGATCACCCGAGGCGTAGTAATGCAGCGCCGAGTGCACCCCGCCCGCGCCGAGCTCGTCGCGCAGCCGATACCAGTAGTAGTGGTTGATCGGCCCGACGGCGCTCTCGCCGTTGTTTACCTGGGTGACGACCGTCTCGTTGTCCGGGTAGATCCGGCCGTTGGCCTGCATCCCCTCGAGCCAGCGTTCGGCGGTCGCCGTCCCGTCGAGCTTGACGATCGCGCTGAGCAGCGGCTGGAAGTCGGTCTCCGATGGGGCGAAGCCGACCTTGCCCTTCCACCTCGGCCCGGCGAGCTCGAGGATCGAGCTGGGCAGTTGCGCGGCCGTGAGCTGCCTGGTGTTGTAGACGAGCGTCGAGACCCGGGCTGAGACGGCCACCCAGTCGCCCTGGGCAGAGTCGTAGCGGCTCGGCACGGCCGCCAGCGTCGCCGCTGCGACGGGTGCGAGCAGCCCATGCTCGCGGAGCGCTTCCAGGACGGGGGTGTTCTCGGTGTAGAAGACGTCTGCTGGCGAGCTCGATCCCTCCTGGAGGATCTGGTTGCCCAGCGTGGCCTCGTCTCCCGAGCGCACATTGACCTTGACGCCGGTCTGCTTTTCGAACGCCGCCACGAGCAGCGCCGTGGTCTGTTCGTGCTGGCCGTTGTAGAGAGTCAGTTCCCTGCCCGAATGGGAGGCGCCTCCGCAGCCGCCCGCCAGCATTGCGCCCAACACCGACAGCAGGCTGAGAAGGGGGACATTGGCGCGCCTCATCTACTAAATCCGATCTGAGCGGTCGGGATGACAGGGGGGACCGTAGCACAGCGGTTAGGGTCGCCTAACTCGGACACCGTGCGCCGGTTCGCCGCCAAATAGGTGAGAATCCCCGCATGCACGTCACAGCCAAGGCCGACTACGCCGTCCGCGCCGTCATCGAGCTCGCCGGCTCGAGCCAGGGATCGCCCCGCAAGGTCGACGAGGTCGCCCAGGCGCAGGGCATCCCGGTCTCCTTCCTCGAGAACATCCTGACCCAGCTGCGCTCTTCCGGGATCGTGCGCAGCCAGCGCGGCCCCGAGGGCGGCTACTGGCTCGCCCAACCGGCCGACGAGGTCAACCTCGCACACATCATCCGTGCCGTCGAGGGCCCGCTCGTCGGCGTGCGCGGTCAGCGCCCCGAGGAGATCGAGTACGTCGGATCGGCCGAGGCCCTGCAGAACGTCTGGATCGCTCTGCGGGCGAACCTGCGCAAAGTGCTCGAGCAGGTGACGGTCGCCGACGTGGCCGCCGGCAAGCTCCCCAAGGAGATCCTGGCGTTGACGCGCGGCGAGGAAGCCTGGCACACGCGCTGAGGTGCTAAGAGGCGAACACGCGCGGGGCGGGCAGGCGCACCGACAGGATCTGGCCCTGGCTCAGCTCCAGCTGCTGGGCCTCCTCGCGGGTGACCTGGGCCCAGATCTCGCGTCCGTCCGGCAGCTTCAGCTCCACGCGCACCTCGAAGCCGAGGTGCACGACGCGCTCGACCAGGGCCTCGGTTCCGGTGCCGTCGTCCTCGGCCAGGATCTGGATGTCGTGGGGGCGCACGAACGCGTCCCCGAGCCTGTTGACGGGGCCGATGAAGGACATCACGAACTCGTTGGCCGGGCTCTCGTAGAGCTCGCGGGGAGCGCCCGCCTGCTCGATCCGACCCTTGTTCATCACGACGATCTGCTCGGCCACTTCCATCGCCTCCTCCTGGTCGTGGGTGACGAAGATGGTCGTGACGTGGATCTCCTCGTGCAGCTTGCGCAGCCATTCGCGCAGCTCCGCTCGCACCTGCGCGTCGAGCGCGCCGAAGGGCTCGTCGAGCAGCAGCACCCTCGGCTGGACCGCCAGGGCGCGGGCCAGGGCCATGCGCTGCAGCTGTCCCCCCGAGAGCTGAGAGGGATAGCGGCCGGCGAGGCCGTCGAGGCGCACAAGCGCCAGCAGCTCCTCCACGCGGCCGCGGATCTCCTCCTTGGGGCGCTTGCGCACGCTCAGGCCGAATGCCACGTTGTCGTGCACGGTCATGTGCTTGAAGGGCGCGTAGTGCTGGAAGACGAAGCCCACGCCGCGGCTGCGCGCGGGCGAGCCGGTTACGTCGTGCTCGTCGATCACGACCTCGCCGCTGTCGGGCGTCTCCAGGCCGGCGATGATCCGCAGCAGCGTCGACTTGCCGCTGCCGCTCGGTCCCAGCAGCGCCGTCAGGGCCCCGTCGGCGACCTCGATGCTGACGTCCTCGAGCGCCACGAAGTCGCCGAAGCGCTTGCTCACGCCGCGAACCTCGATCGCCATCAGAGCGCCGTCCCGCGGTGGGCGCGTCGTGTCAGGAGGTTCATCGCCAAGAGCGTCGCCAGCGCAAGCAGCGCGAGCACGACCGCGGCCGTGTAGGCGCCGGTGATGTCGAAGTTCTCAAAGCGATCCTGAACATACAGCGGCAGCGTCTGCGTCTGGCCCTCGATGCGCCCCGAGACGATGCTGACGGCGCCGAACTCGCCGAGCGCGCGGGCGGTCGTGAGGACCACGCCGTAGACCACGCCCCAGCGGATTCCTGGCAGCGTGACGCGCCAGAAGGCCTGCCACGCGCTCGCGCCGAGCGTCTCGGCGGCCTGCTCTGCGTCGGTGCCCAGCTCGCGCAGCACCGGCATCGTCTCGCGGACGACGAACGGGAGCGAGACCACGGCCGTGGCGATCACCATCCCGGGCACCGAGAAGATCACCTGGATGCCCTGTTCGGCGAGCCAGTCGCCGAGCCAGCCCGTTTTGCCGTAGACGAGCACCAGCGAGAGGCCGACCACGACGGGGGAGATCGCGAACGGCAGGTCGATCAGCAGCCCGAGCGCCGACTTGCCCCAGAAGCGGCCCCGCTCGAGCAGCAGGGCCATGCCGATGCCGAAGATCGTGTTGAGCGGCACCGCGATCGCCACGATCTCGATCGACAGCCAGAACGCGTGCTGGGCGTTGGGCGCGCTGACCGCGTTCCACACCGGGCTCAGGCCTCCTTCGAAGGTCCTGTAGAAGATCATCGCCACCGGCGCCAGCAGCAGCAGGGCGAGGTAGCCGAGGGCGATCGCGCGGACGCTCAGCTGCCTGCGCCGCGCCGAGCGGCTCCGGACGGCGGCGTCCTGCGCGGGTCCGCGCCCGGAGATACGGCTGCCGGGAGCGGGGGAGAGGCTGATGGCGCCGGCGGGACTAGAGGACATGCCTGGATCTCCGGCGCAGGGCGAAGCCGAGCAGCGCCAGCACGAGCAGCGCGGCCAGCAGCAGGACGACCGAGACCGCGGCCGCGGCCGCGAGGTTTTCGTTCTGGATCTGGCCGAAGATGTAGACCGATCCGGCCTCCGTCTTGAACGGCAGGTTGCCCGTGATCAGTACCAGCGAGCCGTACTCTCCGATGGCTCTGGCGAAGCTGAGCGCGACCCCCGAGATGATCGCCGGGGCCAGCGTGGGCAGCACGATGCGGCGGAGCACCGTGAGCGGGCCCGCGCCGAGCGAGGCGGCCGCTTCCTCCATCGCGAGGTCGAGCCCGAGCAGGACCGGCTGAACGGAGCGCACCACGAACGGGAGCGTCACGAACAGCAGCGCCAGCGCCACCGAGGCGCGGGTGAACGCCACGTCGACGCCGATCGGGCTGCCCTTGCCGTAGAGCGCCAGCAGCACCACGCCGGCGACGATCGTGGGCAGCGCGAACGGCAGGTCGATCAGCGCGTTGACGATCTTCTTTCCGCGAAACTCGTCGCGCACCAGCACCCACGCCACGAGCGTGCCGAAGACGGCGTTGATCGTGACGACGATCGCCGAGACGATCAGGGTCAGCTTGATCGCGGCCACGGCCTCCGGGTTGGAGATCTCCCGCCAGAAGGCGCTCGTGCCGCCGCTGCCCGACTTCGCCAGCAGCGCCGCCACGGGCAGCAGCACGAGCACCGTCAGGTAGATGCCGAGCATGCCCTTTCCGAGCACGCCGCCGCCGCGTGCCCGGATCCGAGACCCGCCCGCCGGTGGGCGCTCGCGTCGGAGCGCCACGGCTGCGGGGCTATTTGGCAGTGGAGACCCCGAGCGACTGCTCGATCTTCGTCACGATGCCCGTTTCGGGTTCGAAGAACTGCTTGGTGATCGTCTTCCAGCCGCCGAGCGAGTCGATCGTGAACAGGCCGGGCGGAGTCGGGAACTTGGAGGCTCCGGGCACGCCCGTGATCACGGGGCGATAGCCCTTTTCGGCCCAGGTCTCCTGGGCGGGCGGGGAGAGCAGGTATTCGACGAACTGCTTGCCCGCCGCCGAGCCGCCGACGGCGGCGATCGGGTTCTGGATCAGGATCGTGTCCTTGGGGATCACGTATTCGATCGCCGCGCCCTTCTTCTGATCGGCGATCGCCTCGTCCTCGTAGTCGATCAGGGCGTCGCCGCGGCCGGCGAGGAAGGTCTGCAGGGCGTTGCGCGCCGAGCTGTCCTGGCTGACGACGTTGTGGAACAGCGCCTTCAGGTATTCCTGCGCCTGAGCCGGGGTCTTGCCTTCCTTGAGCTGGGCGCCGTAGGCGGCCATCACGTTCCAACGGGCGCTGCCCGAGGTGAACGGGTTGGGGGTGAGCACCTGCACGCCCGGCTTGATCAGGTCAGACCAGCCGGTGATGTGCTTGGGGTTGCCCTTGCGCACGATGATCACCGCGACCGAGTTGGTGACGAAGCCGTGCGTTGCATTCTGGTTCCAGCTGGGGGACACGAGCCCCGCCTTGACCAGCTTTTCGACGTCCGGTTCGAGCGAGAAGTTGACCACGTCGGCGTGCAGGCCGTTGGCGACCGAGCGGCTCTGTTCACCGGAGGGGCCGTAGGACTGGCTGAAGGAGACCCCTTTGCCGGCGGCGGTCGCCTGGAAGGCCGGGATCAGCCTTTCGAAGGCGCCCTGGGGCGTGGAGTAGGCGACGAGAGACACGCTCTTGCTGGCGCCTCCGCTGGATGAGCCGCAGGCGGCCAGGCCGAGCGCGGCGATGAGCGAGAGAGCAAGAACCGGTATGCGTTTGGGCATGATCACTTTCTGCGTGGAGAACATGGCGATGGGCCAGATTGTCGGGAAGAGTACCGGAAACTCGACCCGATTTAGCCAGTATCGCGCTGGGTGGCTCGGGAGGGCTTCGAGCAAGATCTGTCTACGCTGAGAAACGCATATCGATCAGGGCGCCCGTATTGAGTACCCTGTCAAGGGTCGGCAGGGGGCTCTGTCAAGGGTTCGGCTGCCGCGCAGCTCCCCGCCTCTCCCGCGTTCCCCCATCAAGGAGATCCCGCCCGAATGTCAGCCCCGTCAACAGCCGTCTCGTCCACCTCGACCGCGGCCGCCGGCGCCGCCACCTCCACCGAGGCCGCCGAGGCGGCCGTCGAGGCGATCGCTGGCGCTGCCGGACAGGACGTCACCTTCTCGCTCGAGCTCACGCAGGACCAGAAGGACATCCGTGACTGGGTGCACGGGTTCGCGGCCGACGTGGTCCGTCCCGCGGCACACGAGTGGGACGAGAAGGAGCAGACGCCGTGGCCGATCATCCAGGAGGCCACGAAGATCGGCCTCTACGGCTTCGAGGGGCTCGCGCAGTTCTTCGCCGACCCCACCGGCCTGACCCTGCCGATCGTCAACGAGGAGCTGTTCTGGGGCGACGCGGGCATCGGCATGTCGATCATGGGCACGGCGCTGGCGGTCGCCGCGATCTTCGGGCAGGGCTCCGGCGAGCAGATCGGCGAGTGGATACCGCGTTGCTTCGGCACCCAGGACGACATCAAGGTGGCGGCGTTCTGCGCCTCTGAGCCCAACGCGGGCTCGGACATCTCGGGCCTGCGCACGCGCGCCAAGTTCGACGAGGCCGCGGGCGAGTGGGTGATCAACGGCCAGAAGGCATGGGCGACCAACGGCGGCATCTCGGACGTGCACGTGGTGATCGCGACAGTCGATCCCGATCTCGGATCGAAAGGTCACGCGGCATTCGTGGTGCCGATGAGCGAAGCCAAGGGCATCTCGCAGGGCAGCAAGGTCTCCAAGCACGGCCTGCGGGCCTCGCACACCGCGGACGTCTTCCTCGACGACTGCCGAATCCCCGCGGGCTACGTGCTCGGCGGCAAGGAGAAGCTCGACGAGCGCCTCGCGCGCGTGCGCGAGGGCAAGAAGAGCAACTCGCAGGCGGCCATGCAGACGTTCGAGTCCTCGCGCCCGACGGTCGGCTCCCAGGCGCTGGGGATCGCCAGGGCGGCCTATGAGTATGCGCTCGACTACTCCAAGGAGCGCGAGCAGTTCGGCCGCAAGATCATCGAGAACCAGTCGATCGCGTTCACGCTCGCGCGGATGAAGATGGAGATCGACGCCGCGCGCCTGCTCGTCTGGCGCGCCTCCTGGATGGGCCGCAACCAGGTGCGCTTCGAGAACGCCGAGGGCTCGATGAGCAAGCTCAAGTCCGGCGAGGTGGCCGTGTGGGCGACCGAGCGCGCGATCCAGATCCTCGGCGGCAACGGTTACACGCGCGAGTACCCCGTGGAGCGCTGGCATCGTGACGCCAAGATCTACGACATCTTCGAGGGCACAGCCGAGATCCAGCAGCTCGTGATCGCGCGCGCCATCTCCGGGATGCACATCAAGTAGCGCCGCTCAACCCCGGCTCGAGCAGCGGCCTTCAAGCCGGGCTCGTCGGTGGCCTTGGCAGCACGTCACCACGGGCCGCCTGGGTTGACAATTGTCCTGATTGCGACTAGCTTCCCGTCCAGGCGGGTGCTGCGCGGGGAGGATCGCCGCACGGATGGGTGTGCATGGAGGCGATCCGGTCCGAGCGGTGTGCGTTCGTACAAGCCCCTGGAGGGGGTCACAGTTGCTCGGGGGCCGTGCGGCCTTGGGCGAGAAGACGATTGGAGACAGAGATGACTGGAAGGATTCCAGCGAGGGCCGTCAGGTTGGCGGTGGCGATCCTCGCAGCGATTGGCGTCTTCGCCATGACCGCAGTTGCGGCTGGTGCTACGGAAGTGGTCTACAACAACGTTCCGGCGCCGTTGCCCGGAAACTTCGCCTCCCTGGGCAACCAGGCCTACTCGATGTCCGAGTTCGGTGGCGAGGTCGAATTTGCGGGAGCCGCCCGCAAGAACCCGAAGGTGACGGTCATCATGAGCACCTGGGCGTGTCAGAACGGTGGGGTCTACGAAGACACCTGTGAAACCCCCAAGCCCAACAAGAAGTTCAAGTGGCCGATCACGCTGAACATCTATGACGTGGGCGCGGGCAACACGGTTGGCACGAAACTGGGATCGGTCACCAAGACGTTCGGGCTGCCCTACCGTCCCACCAAGAACGACACGGCATGCCTCGCCAAAGGCTACGCGGCGGGCACCTGGTACGACGCGGCAACGAACGCGTGCTATCACGGGATGGCGTTCCCGATCACCTTCAAACCGGTTCACACCGAACTGCGCGGGAAGGCGATCATCACGCTCTCCTACAACACCAGCACTCACGGTCCCAGCCCGGTCGGAACGGGGGCGGCGTGCTTCAGCACAGCGGTCGGCTGCTACTACGACTCGCTGAACGTGGCGACCGCCGAACCGAGCGAAAACACGCTCTCGATCGGCGCCCAGCCGAGCCTCGAAGAAGTGTTCGTCAACTCGACCTACACCCCGATGTTCTGCGAAGGCGGCACCTCCGACACCTTCGGAGCGGCCAAGTGCGCTGGATTCTGGGAAGGGCTCCAGCCGATCTTCTCGGTGAGCGCCAGGTAGGCGCGACCATAGGTCGGTAGCACCCATGATGTCTGGCGAAGGCCCCGCTCCGGCGGGGCCTTCGTCGTGTGGGGCCGGGGCCGCTACCAGGCCTGATCGGCGCCGCAGTGCGGGCACACCACGGTCGTCGAGACGGCGGCGCTGAACATGTAGCCGCACTGGCAGCTGTAGGAGGCGCGGTCGACCGGGCCTCCGGCCTCGCGGACGCGCTGAACTGCGGGATCGCAGCCGCGGAGCGCCGTCTTGGTTGCTTCCGGGCCCCGGCGACGGGGGCGGCTGCGCTCGGAGAGGGGGTGCAGGAGCCTGGTTCTCATGATCGTCTATCCCCTACAACGTCATCCACGTGCAAAGGTTTCGCCCTGCAACGCCTGTTTCCTGGTTGCGCGCCGTGAAACGCCCTTGGCGAGCGCCCACGACCGCCGTCGGGGGCGAGCGGCTCGGGTGTTTGAGATACTTGGTGGCGATGAACCCCGCGCGTAAGCGAACGGTGCGCCTGACGGTGGCGCTGAGCGCGGCCGTGGTGCTGGCGAGCGCGCTGATCTATACGAGCTTCAGCGCGGCCAGCCCGGCGCTCACGCCAAGCCAGCTCACCCGCCAGGCCCAGCCGGGTCGCAGCTACCAGGTCACGGGCACCGTGGCCAAGGGCTCGGTGTATCGCGGCGGCAGCGGGGGCGCGATCCTGTACTTCAGCGTCGAGGACCGCGCGGGCGGCACGACGATCCCGCTGGCCTACACCGGGACGGTGCCCGACCCCTTCCGCGAAGGCCGCGAGGTGATCGTGACGGTCGAGAAGCAGGGATCCAGCTACATCGGCGAACGCAACTCGTTGATCACCAAGTGCCCGTCCAAGTACAAGACGGCTCCCGCCGGCGAGAACCAGAACGCTTGAGTGCCCTGGCGCTCCTCGCACGACATCCTCGCGGGCGCTAGACCCTGATGGCCGGCCTCGGATTCGCCTGTCTGCTGCTCGGCCTCGCCATATGCGCGTACGGGATCGGCGCGTCGGTGTACGGGGTGCGCAGCGGCCGCGTCGAGTTCTCGGAGTCGGGCCGGCGCTCGGTGTACGCGCTAGCGGGGATCCTGACGGTCGCCTTCGCGGTGCTCGAGCTCGCGTTCCTGCGCAACGACTTCGCCTTCAACACGGTCGCCAGCACCTCGAGCCGCACCACGCCCGGGTTCTATCGGGCCGCCGCCGTCTGGTCCTCGCAGGAAGGCTCGCTGCTGTTGTGGGCCTGGCTGTTGTCGATGTGGTCGAGCCTCGCCCTGTTCCTGACGCGCCGGCGCATGCGCGACATCGCCTCATACGCGACGGCGATCCTGCTCGGCTTCGGCGGGTTCTTCGTCGCGCTGATGGTCTTCTATGCGAACCCCTTCGCGACCACGCGCCCGGCGCCCGCCGAAGGGCAGGGGCTCGATCCGCTGCTGCGCTTCCCGACGATGATGATCCACCCGCCGATGCTATACTCGGGCTACACGCTTTGCACGATCCCGTTGGCCTTTGGCATGGGGGCGCTGCTGGCGCGCAGGGTGGATGCGGACTGGATCAAGGCGATTCGCCGCTTCGCCTTCGCGGCCTGGCTGTTCCTCGGCGTGGGGATCCTGCTCGGCGCGCGCTGGTCCTACTCGGAGCTCGGTTGGGGCGGCTATTGGGGATGGGACGCGGTCGAGAACGCCTCGCTGATGCCCTGGCTGACGGGCACCGCCTTCCTGCACTCGCTGATGATCCAGGAGAAGCGCGGGATGCTGAAGGTCTGGAACGTGTCGCTCGTGCTGGCGACGGGCACCCTGGCGATCATGGGCACCTTCCTCGTACGCAGCGGCGTCCTGAACTCGATCCACGCCTTCGGGGGTGCGACGCTGGGGGTGCCGTTCGTGTGCCTGATCGGAGTGCTGATCGCAGGCTCGATCTACCTGGTGGTCTCCCGCCGCGACATGCTGCGCTCCGAGCATCGCCTCGACTCGCTGATCTCGCGCGAGTCGGCGTTCCTCGCCAACAACGTGGTGCTCGTGGGCCTGTGCTTCGTGATCTTCTGGGGCACCTACTTCCCGCTCATATCCGAGGCGTTGACGGGACAGGAAGCGTCGGTCGGGCCTCCCTGGTTCGACCGCTACACGGTGCCGCTCGCGCTGGTGCTCGTGCTGCTGAGCGGTATCGGGCCGGTGATCGCCTGGCGGCGCGCAACGCTTGCCAATGCCCGGCGAAGCTTCCTCGCGCCGCTCGCGACCGCGCTGCTCACCCTGGTCGTGCTGCTCACCGCAGGGGTCGCCTCGAAGCCGCTCGCCATAGCCATGTTCTGCTGCGCCGCCTTCGTGTTCGGCTCGATCGGGCAGGAGTTCTTCCGCGGCGTGCGCGCCCGCCGGGCAATGGCCGGCGAGTCGGTCCCCCGCGCCTTCACAGGGCTGGTGCGACGCAATCGCAGGCGCTACGGCGGTTACGTCGTCCACCTGGGTATCGCCGTGCTGTTCATCGGGGTGGCCGCGTCCTCGTCGTTCCAGCACGCCTCCGAGCTGGGCCTCTCACCGGGTCAATCGACACGCGTGGGCGCCTACACGGTCCGCTACGTACGACCCACGGCCACGATCACGCCCCGCTATGACGCCGCCCACACCGGCTCCACGCTCAGCCTGGGAGCCGTGATCGACGTGAGCAAGGGCGGGCGCCACGTCGCCACGCTCAACCCGAGCGAGGGCTACTACGCCTCCCAGGAAGCCAGCCAGGGAACAGTGGGGAGCCTGATCGGTGGCCAGCCCGTCAGCCACGTGAGCATGAATGCCGGTATCACCCGCGACGTTTGGAGCGCGATCGAGCCCGACATCGAAGCGCCGGCTCTGCAGCGGATCGTCAGGGCCGGCAACAGCGCGCTCTCCCCTGAAGAGGCGCTCGTCGCGATCGGCTATCTGGCCCGCGAATACCTCAAGCATCCTCCGCAGGCTCAGTTCCACTTCATCGTCTCGCCGCTCGTGATGTGGATCTGGATCGGCGGCCTGATCGTGTTCGGCGGCGGCCTGATCGCGATCTGGCCGACTCCCAGCGTCGTGCGCCGCCGTGTGGCCGCCCGCTCGCGCGCTCGCGCCGTGCGGGGCCTGGCGCGCGCCTGAGCGCTCCATCCTGCGACGCTGACGGCGTGAGCGCTCTCATCGCGATCCTCATCCTCCTGCTGCTCGGGCTGATCGTGCTCGTCGTCGGCGCGCCCCTGCGCGCCGCGCGCCGCGGCGATCTCGAGCCGCAGCCGCAGGAGACGCTCGCCGGCCATCCGGTGCAGGCCACCGCTGCCGAGCTCGAGGTGGAGCACGACGACATGGAGGCGGCACGCGAGGCCAAGTACCGCGAGATCCGCGATGCCGAGCTCGATTTCCGCACCGGCAAGCTCTCACGCGAGGATTACGAGGCGATCGACGCGCAGCTGCGCGCGGAGGCGCTCGAGATCCTCAACCGCCTCGAACCGGTGGAGCCACCCGAGTAGCGGCCGGCGCGCTCAGGCCCAGGGGCGCTTGAGCAGCACGATCGCGACCACGAAGAACAGGACCGCGAAGAAGATCGTCCAGCGGTTGAGGTTGCGCTCCACCATCGATCCGCCACCGAGCGGCCCGGCACCGCTGCCGACGCCGAATGCGCCCGAGAGGCCGGCGTCCTTGCCCGAGTGCATCAGCACCAGGAAGATCACGACCACGGCGATGACCACCTCGATGACAGAGAGGATCGTTTCCACGCCGCAAACCTTAGCGACTGGAAGCCGCTCATGTGCTTGAGCGATTCGTCACAATACCTTGGGTTGGTTGCGCGGAGGTGACGGGGGAGGAGTAGGTTTGACGACCTCGAAGAGGCTTGCAGCGTCCACGACGAGGGTTCCGCCTTCGCCGCCGCTACGGTGCGCCTTCTGTCCTCCCCGAACACGGAGCGATGCGAGATTTGTCATCCCGATTACGAATCCTTTACGGATTCGTGCTTGCCTGCCGATATGAATCACGGTGGGCGTACCCCGCGATTGTGGGTCTGCCGCGCCAGCCACAGCCAATGGGAACCCCGAGAATGAACCACTTCAGCGCATGCCGCCCGTGATCAACGCCCGCAGAAGGGCCCTGCGTGCACTGCTCTCCGCCCTCGCCGGCGGTGGGCTGAGCGCCGCCGGGGTGGGAGGCCCGCTTGCGGCGCCGGCGCTCGGCGCGGGCGAAATCACGACCACGCCCGCAGGGACCGCGGAAGCGCCGCCCGCGGCCGGCGCCGGCCAGTCGACGACGCCCGCCTCCACGAGCACCACGCCGGCCCCGTCTGCGCCGCCGAGCACGGGCACGGGCACGGGCACGGGCACGGGTACGGGTACGACCACTGTCCCCGCCGCGCCGCCGCCCGAAGCTCCCGCCGTGGTCCTTCAGCGCAAACAGAAGACGACCCCGGCCGTCCAGCCCGCCAAGGCCGTGACGCCGACGAAGGCCTCGGCCAAGAGCGCCAAGGAAAAGGCCCAGAAGGCCTCGGGTCCCAACAACGTGGCCGCCTCCCCCCAGAGCGTTGCCCAGGCCGGGGCGCTCGCGGCGATCCTGGCCTCATCGGACGCATCGGCCCAAGCGCTCGGCTTCTACCGGATCCCGGTGTTCCTGCTGCCCATATACAAGGCTGCCGCGGTCCAGTACGGCGTGCCGTGGCAGATTCTCGCGGCGATCAACGAAATCGAGACCAACTACGGCACAGATCAATCGGTGTCGAGCGCCGGGGCCGTTGGATGGATGCAGTTCATGCCGGCAACGTGGCTGCAATATGGCGTTGACGCGCTGAACGCTGGTTACGCGGATCCCTACAACCCCGTCGACGCGATCTTCGCGGCAGCCCGCTATCTGCGTGCGGCCGGTGCGGCCACCGACCTGCGGACGGCGATCCTGGCCTACAACCACTCCGAAGAATACGCCGACTCCGTGCTGCTGCGAGCCAAGCTGATCTCCACCTACCCGAAGGCTGTGATCGCGACGCTTACCGGTCTCATCGATGGTCGCCTGCCCGTCAGCGGCCAGCACGTCGCTTGGGGCGCACCGGCGACTCTCACGCCCTCGAGCGCGACGGCGGGTGCGGCAGCCGTGCCCGCCCCGAAATCGGCGCCCGCCGCACCCGCGTCGGGCTCGGCGCCGCTTTCGCCGGCGGCGGCCGCCACGACGGCGAGCGTCAAGGCGGCAGCTGCACGGGCGCGTCAGATCCAGCTCGTGGACCTCTCGAGCTCACCCAACGCCTCGGTGGTTGCGGTCCAGGACGGGCGCATCGAGAAGATCGGCGATTCACAGCAGCTCGGCAAGTACCTGGTCCTGCGCGATGTCTACGGCGACGTCTTCACCTACGCGGGCCTCGGCAGCATCGCGCCGACCTACAAGCCCGCGAGTACTCCACGCGCCCCGGTCACCTCGCCGGTTGTCGAAGCGGCGAGCACCCGCGACCCGGCGCCCTCGTTGCCGGCCACCGCCGGCAGCCAGTCTCCGCTCACTCTGCACGTCAAGCAATCGCTGCCCCCGGCGACGCCGGCCGCCACCAAGGGCGGCCAGGCGGTCGTGCCGGCGGCGAACGGCGAAGAAGTACCGGCCGGGATGGGCCGCAGGCGTCTGTTCGCACACCCGGGCAACCCCGATGCCCGCGCTGCGGCGACAGCCAGCGCCGCCAGGAAGCTGCGCAGCACTCGCGCGGGTCAGAATCTGCCCCTGCGCCGCGGGTCGGTGGTGGCCAGCGGAACGGTGCTCGGCCGTGTCAGCGTGCCCGCCGGCGAGCACTCCGGCCATCTTCGTTTCGCGATCCGTCCCGCCGGCGACTCGGCCACGATCGACCCGGGGCCGATCCTGGCCAACTGGGCGCAGCTGCAGGCTGCTCTGCATCCGCAGGGAGCGAAGGCCGCCAACCCGCTGCTCGGCGCGACCGCGAGCGACGTGTTCCTGCAGCCGAAGGCCCAGCTCGAGCGCGCCGTGCTATCAGACCCTGGGATCACGATCTACAGCTGCGCACGCCAGGACGTCGCCGCGGGACTCGTGGACCGTCGCGTCCTCGCGGTGCTCGCGTTCCTATCGCGCAGTGGCCTGAAGCCGACCGTGAGCGCTCTGCGCTGCGGCCAGCCCGCCTCAGCGACGAGCGCTCAGGCCAAGGGCGACGCGGTCGAGATCTCGGCGATCAACGGCATTCCGATCGCGGGCCACCAGGGCGCGGGCACGATCACCGACTTGGCCATCCGGACGCTGCTGACGCTTCCCGGTGAATTCGTGCCTCACGAAATCGTGAGCCTGATGCGCTATCCCGGCGCCTCGAGCACTCACGCCGTCTCGAGCGCCTGGAACCACATCGCCCTCGCCTTCGAGCCGACCAGCGCGGCGAGCGCACTGCGGGCGAGCGCGGTCGGAACAGCAGCGCACTCGGCTCATACGGGGAGCCCGGCACCCTCGCCGATCGTGACGACGAGCGCGCTCAGCGTCGAACAGTGGAGCCAGCTGATCACGCGTGTCGGTGGGCTTCCCGCGCCCAAGGTCGCGACCAAGCCCACCTCCGCGGCCGTGGCAGACCCCAAGCGCCCGAAGGGCTGAGCCTGGCGCTCGCTCTCCGGGACCGCTCTTCACAGGCGGCCCCGGAGTCATCGCGTCGCTGCGCCGGGGTCTTACAGCTAGCCTGCGTTCGCGGGAGGTGCGCCGCCGACGCCGGGCTGGGCGCGGAACGCGCCGCGCAGCACGGTGGCGCACTTCGTCTGCGCCGCCTTGAACGCCGCGCTGGCGGTGTTCAGGCCCTTGGTGTTGAAGACCGGGCCTTTCCCGGAGGTGTTGGGTGCAGGGACGTTCACGCCGTTTTCGCGCATGCAGGTCGCGAACTTGTCGAGCGCCTGCTTCACGAGCGGGCTGTTGAAGCGTCCGGCGCCTCCGGCGCCGAATCCGGCGCGACCGGGCGCCCCACCGCACTTCTTCACCGCTGCTTCGTACTGCGCGCGCGTCACGCCCTTTGGCAGTTGAGCCGGACCACCTCCGCCGCCGGCTCCGCCCAGAAGGCCGCCCGCGCCGGGACCGCGTTGCTGCCCGGAGGGCCGTTTGGGAAGGGTGATTCCGTTCTTCTGCAGGCATTCCCTGAACGCCGCGAAGCGAGACGCGCCGGGACGGGAGCCGCCGGCGGTTGAAGTCGTAGCGCTGGCGTTGGTGCTCGACGACGACTTGGCCGAGGAGCCTCCGCATGCCGCCAGCACGAGAGCTGTGAGCACCAGGGCTGCTACAGCCATCGCCGGCTTGCTTGCACTGCTGTGGATCTGAGGCATTTAGCTCCTTTTTCGGAAATCGGCAACGTGAAGGTCGGCCAGATCGCAACCGTGACCGTCGAAGCGCTCGAAGGAAGCAAGGTGGCAGCCCACGTCAGCGAAGTCGCCATCCTCTCGACCAGCAACAGCGGGGTCGTCAGCTACGACGTGACCTTCCAGCTCGACCAGATGCAGGCGGGCCGGAAGCCCGGAATGAGCGCCACCGCCGAAGTCGTCGTCAAGCAGGCCCAAGGCGTCAACGTTCCCACGACGGCTATCTCCGCCGACACCGTGACCGTCGAGCAGGGCGGAAAGCAGCTGCGCAGGCGCGTGGTCACGGGCCTGGCCGGCAACAGCTCCACGATCATCCTCAGCGGCCTGAAGCCCGGCGAAGCGCGATTCGCTCAGCGGCGCCACCAGATGCATCGTGCTGAGGTCGCTGAGAACAGTGAAGGCCGAGCTCGAGGAGCTCGCGGCGCCCGTGGCTGAGCGCCCGGAGCCCGAGCCGCCCGTGGCTCCGGTCGCGCTCGATCCCGATCCGGTCGCGCTGCTGCTCGACGCCTTGGTGGTTCCGCTCCCCGAGACCACTTCTCCGACCTGGCCGGAGAGGGATACGATCGTTCCGTCCTCGGGCGCGTAGAGCCTGGTGCTCTGCACCGCCTGTTCGTCGCCTTGCACCGTCAGCTTGTCGCTCTTCACCGCTGCCCTCGCGGAGGCGAGATTGGCTTCGCGCGTGACGCTCTCTTCTGTTCGACCATTTGGGTTGGGTCGATACTGCGCGCGGGGCCTAAGAGCAGCTGAAGAAAGGCTGCAAGGGGGGATAAAACCGTCCAGTGGTGGTCGCTACCCGGATGGGACGGCGCTCCCCGCCGTCCCGCCGATGGATCCCGCCACCAGTCCGGAGACACCGGGCAGATCGCCCTTGCACTTGGCCAGGGCCGCTTTGAATTGAGCGCTGCTCGTGTCGACCCCTTCGGTGTTCAGGACCGGGCCGTTGGCCGAGCTCTTCGGTCCGGGCAGGTTCACGCCGGCGCCGCGCATGCATCCCACGAACGCCGTGACCGACTTGGTGGCGGAGGTCGTGTTGTTGGCGGGAAGGTTGAGCTTCAGGCCTGGGATGCACTGCTTCAGGGCGGCCTCGAACCCAGCCTGAGAGGTGCCGCTGCTCCTGGGAATGGTCATGCCCTTGCCGCGCATGCACGTGCGCAGCACGGTCACGGCTGCGTTGAGCTTGGCCAGCTTCTGCGGGTCGACCGCAGGGTTCTTCTTGGTGAGGGCAGGCACGCTCGGGGCCTTCGACGTCGGCGCCTTCGTGCCGCCGGAGGTCGCCGGGGACGTCTTGGCGCTGGTGCTCGACGGCGGCTTCTTCGTGGCGGTGCTCGAGCTCGGCTGTGTCGTCGAGGACGTCGTGGCCGGCTGCGTCGTGGCGGTCGCTGCGCTCGCGACGGCCGCGGTTGAGCCCGTCGAGGATCCACTGCTCGAGGAGCCTCCGCATGCTGCCAGCAGCAGTGAGACCAGCGAGACGATCACCATGATCCCCGCCGCGCGTATGTTTCGTTGGCCGTAGATGTGAGGCACGAGGCTCCCTTTCGATGTTCCGACGTTCTCCACCCTGGCCGTGCTGTGCCGGCGCTTGGCAAGAGAGTCTCTCGCCAATGGTGCTCCCTCTCGCTCCGAAGGCTGGGCCCTGGGCGTAAGGGTAGGCTAAGGGACGCGGGAACGCTGCCTAAATTCTTCCGAGCGCCAGGGGCCGATGCTCGGGCCCGCGCCGCTTTGACCGTCTGCGATGATCCCTCCGATGGCCAAATCCGGCGGGATCGACCTAGGTGGCACCAAGATCCAGGCTGTGATCGTCGATGAAGACCACAGCGTGCTCGGCTCCTCCCGTCGGCAAACGCCAACCAGCGGCGGACCGGCGGCTGTGGCGAGCGAGATGGAGATCGCGCTGCGAGACGCGGCCAAGGCAGCTGAGATCGAGCCCGCGGAGCTGGCCGGGGTGGGCGTGGGCTCCCCCGGGGTGATCGAGGACGGCAACGTCAGAGGCGCCCGTAACCTGCCCGACTGGGAAGGGACGTTCCCGCTCGCTGCGACCCTCCAGGACGCGCTCGGCTGCGAGGTGCGGGTGGGCAACGATGTCCAGGTGGCCACTGACGCAGAGTTCAGCCTCGGCGCGGGACGCCTGTACAGCTCGCTGCTCGGAGTCTTCTGGGGGACCGGCGTCGGCGGGGGGCTGATCCTCGCTGGCGAGCCCTGGATCGGCCGCGGGGGCGCCGGCGAGATCGGACACGTCGTCGTGGAGCTCGACGGGGCGCGCTGCACCTGTGGTCGACGTGGCTGCATGGAGGCGTATGCGGGCCGCGCGGCCATGGAACTGCACGTGCGCAAGCTCCACGAGGAGAAGGGTCGCAAGACGGACCTGTTCAAGCTGATGCAGGAGGCCGACCGCACGCGGCTGACGAGCGGGATCTGGGCGCGCGCGCTCGAGCACGGGGACAAGCTCGCGGGCCAGGTGCTCGACCGGGCGGTCAGGGCGCTCGGCGCCGGGATCGCATCGGTCGTCAACGTGCTCGACGTCGAGGGCGTGGTCATCGGCGGCGGCCTGGGGATCAGGCTCGGCCACCCCTATGCCAAACGCATCTCCGATGAGATGCTCCCGCACCTGTTCAACGACACGCAGCCACCGCATGTCCACGTCGCCGCGCTCGGGGACCTGGGCGGCGCGATCGGCGCCTCGTTGCTGATCCGACCCGAGGCGTAACGTTAGGAGTGCTGTGGCCCAGGCGATAGTGCATTTGTCGTCGATCATTCGTAGCCCGCTCCTCGACCGGGCCGGCGAGCGGCTCGGCCGGGTGGAGGATCTGATCGTGCGGCTCGCCGACGGCGGCTATCCGCCGGTCACGGGCCTGAAGGCAAGGATCGGCGGCCGTGACCTGTTCGTGCCCGTGGGGCGGGTTGCTCAGCTCAAGCCCGGCGCCGTGCGCTTGGCGGGCGAGACGCTCAGTCTCGGGCGCTTCGAGCGGCGTGTCGGTGAGGTGCTGCTCGGCCAGGACGTGATCGGACGAAAGCTCGTCAACGTCGAGGCCGAGCCGCCGCGCCTGGTCACAGCCCACGAGATCGAGCTCGCCTGCATCGACGATTGGTGGCGCGTGGTCGGCGTGGACCCGAGCGTCTCTGCACAGTTGCGGCGCGTGCTGCCACGGCGCCTGCGCACCCTCGTGGGAGATCGGCCCTTCCTGGACTGGGCTGACATGGAGCCGTTCGTCGGTCACGTTCCCAGCGCGCGGCTGCGCTTTTCCCACCGCAAGCTCGCCAACCTGCATCCGGCCGAGATCGCCGACCTCGTGGAGGCGGCCTCGCACGAGGAGGGCGAGGAGATCATCGAAGCGGTGGGACACGATCGAGAGCTGGAGGCCGATGTCTTCGAGGAGCTCGATGAGCACCACCAGCTCGAGTTCATCCGCGAGCGCTCCGACGCGGAGGTCGCGGCCGTCATCGCCCGGATGGCGAGCGATGACGCCGCGGATCTGATCGTCGAGATCGACCAGGAGCGGCGTGGACGCATCCTCGCGCGCCTGCCGGCCGCCCAGCGTCGACGGATCGAAGCGCTGTTGGGCTACAACCCCTCGACCGCCGGGGGACTGATGAGCCCCGAGTTCATCAGCCTCCGCGAGGGAGACTCGGCTGGAGCGGCAATCGAGAAGGTCCGCTCGAGCTCTGTCGCGCCGTCCTCGGCGATGATCGTGTACATGTGCTCGGAGCACGGCTGCCTGCAGGGCTCGAGCAGCTTGGTCACGCTGCTGCGCGCCGGCGCCGATACTCGGCTCGAGGAGATCGTCGAGCGCGAGCCGATATCGGTGAAGACCGACGCCGACCTGCCGGAGGTGGCGCGCACGATGACCGATTACAACCTGTTGATGCTTCCGGTTCTCGACCACGACGAGCGGATGGTGGGTGTGGTCACCGTCGATGACGTGCTCGAGCTCACGTTGCCCGCCGGCTGGCGGCGGCGTTTTGGGGTCGTGCGCGACTGACGGTTGCTAGGCTGGGCGGTCGATGGGCCCCCGGACGGCGCGCAGGAAGGAGGTCGGCATGGACCGAGAACAGCCACGAAGTACCCAGCCGGCCGCACGACCGTCGGGCCCGTCCCTCCTGGCTTAGCCATCTTCTGAGGGACCTTCGTCCGCGGCGCGCGCGCCCAGATGTGACGTGGAATCCCTAGAGCAGGAACGGAGGTGAATGAGATGGCTGAGGACCCGACGCTCGCGCGAGCCCCCACGCGGCCGGAAGGCGTGCCTCCGGTGCTCGACGAGGCGCACATCGGGGACATCCGCGGTGCGCTCGGCACGATTGCGATGCACGACAGCGGCGAGCGGCACGGTTGGCGCTCGCGGGCGATGGCGCTGCTGGCGATCATGGGTCCCGGCCTGATCGTGATGGTCGGCGACAACGACGCCGGCGGCGTCTCCACCTACGCCCAGGCCGGCCAGAACTACGGCACGAGCCTGCTCTGGGTCCTGCTCCTCCTGATCCCCGTGCTGATCGTCAACCAGGAGATGGTCATCAGGCTCGGCGCCGTCACCGGAGTGGGTCATGCGCGCCTGATCAACGAGCGCTTCGGCCGCTTCTGGGGGTGGTTCTCGGTGGGCGACCTGTTCATCCTCAACTTCCTCACGATCGTCACCGAGTTCATCGGCGTGAGCCTCGCGCTCGGCTACTTCGGGGTCAGCAGGTACGTGGCTGTCCCGATCGCGGCGGCGGCGCTCGTGGCGATCACCTCGACGGGCAGCTTCCGCAGCTGGGAGCGCTTCATGTACGTGTTCGTCGTTGCCAACTTCCTGGTCATTCCCCTGCTCTTGCAGGCCCACCCGAAATTCTCGGACGTCGTCCAGCACACCTTCTCGCCCGGCATCAAGGGCGGAGCCAGCTCGACAGCCGTGCTGCTGATCATCGCGATCGTGGGGACGACGGTCGCGCCCTGGCAGCTGTTCTTCCAGCAGTCGAACATCATCGACAAGCGGATAACGCCGCGGTGGATCAACTACGAGCGTCTGGACACCGTGATCGGGGCGGTCGTCGTCGTGGTGGGAGCCGGTGCGCTGATGGCGGTCACGGCCTTCGCCTTCGGTGGCACAGCTGACTTCAGGCATTTCTCCGATGCGGGCACCGTGGCCAACGAGCTGGATCACAACCTCGGCTCGCTCGCCGGGGCCTTCTTCGCGGTCGTGCTGCTCAACGCCTCGATGATCGGCGCGGCGGCCGTGACTCTCTCCACCTCCTATGCCTTCGGCGATGTGTTCGGCGCCAAGCATTCGCTCAACCGCGGTCCGCTGGACGCCAAGGCCTTCTACGCGAGCTTCACGTTGATGGTGATGGCGGCAGCCGGGATCGTCCTGATCCCGCGTGCGCCGCTCGGCCTGATCACGACCTCGGTGCAGGCGCTCGCGGGCGTGCTGCTCCCCAGCGCGACCGTGTTCCTGCTACTGCTCTGCAACGACCGCGAGGTGCTGGGTCCGTGGTCGAATCCAACCTGGCTCAACGCCATAGCGAGCGTGATCATCGGGATCCTGGTCGAGCTGTCGCTGATCCTGATGGCGAGCACGATGTTTCCGAAGATCGACGTCACCAGGCTGTTCGGCTACCTCTCGATTGCCCTGGCAGCGGCTCTCCTCGCCATGGGGGTCTACGTGCTGCGCAACCGGACGCGGGCGCCGAGCGGGCAGGAGGACATTCGCAAGATGCCTCGCGAGCAGCGCAACGCGTGGACGATGCCCCCTCTGGCGCTGCTCGAGCGCCCGGCGTGGTCGCCGGGTCGCAAGGCGGCGATGCTGATGCTGCGCGGGTATCTCGTGCTCGCGGTGCTCCTGCTGATCGTCAAGACGGTCCAGATAGGACACTGAGATCCTGCTCCCCACGCATGCGTAGGCGCTGTCTATGTTTGACGTGGTGTTGCCCTTCTGGATATCCATCGCGGTGCTCTCGGTCAGCCAGGGTCTCGCGGTGGCCGTTGCCGGCACGCTGAGAATCCAACGGCTCACGCCGCTGGCCGGTCGCCTTTGGGCGCTGATCCCGCCACTGTCGGTCCTCGCGTTCGTCTTCGTCGCGCGTGCCGCCGAAGCCGCGAGCGCGCAGGGGCTCACCTATCTCGCCCTCGTGGCCGTCCCACTGCTCGCTGCGCTCGCCCTCGGATGGCTGGCGCACGGCGCGCGTCCCCTCCGAGCGATCTTGGTCCTACTGCTGTTCGCCCTCGCGTGGGCCGATCGCGGGGGCCTGGTGGGCGAGGGAGCGGCCCTGCTCCTCTCCGGACTCAGCTGCGTGGCGCTCGGCACTCTGCTCGCGGCAGTCACGCCCGCGCGCTGGCTCGCTGGGGGCATCGTCGCGATGGCGCTCGCCGATACCGCGCTGGTGGTCTCCGATCTGCTGCAGCGACCAAACAACGCACTGAACGCGGCCCATCCCGCCGCGGGCCTGCCGCGGCTTCAGAGCGCGGTGTTCGGCTCGGCCGTCATGGGCTACGGGGACCTGTTCATAGCCGGCGTGCTGGGTGGGCTGCTGGCGGCCCGGCTCGGGCGCTCCGCACAACTGCGCGCAGCGGGCCTGACGGTTCTGCTGGCGCTGTGCTTCGACCTCCTGTTCTTCTTCGTCAACGAGCTGCCGGCGACCGTTCCGGTCGCGCTCACGCTCGTGCTCGTGGCGCTCAGGCGCCGGCGGCTATCCGCTCTTCGGCCTCGCGCCCCGGAACAGCCAGTGGCCGCGGCTCCTGGGAGAGGAGCTCCGCTCGTGAGGTGATCGCTCGCGCGGTGATCTCGACCGCGCTCGGCGCCAGCACCTCCTTGTCCGAGGCCGCCCCCGCCTGCTCGATCCGCCGCACCTGGGGGATGACGCGGTGGTCGAATGACCCGACCGCCTCGTTGTAGGCGGTGATGGCGGAGTCCAGCTGGCGCCCGACCTTGGCGAACGGCTCTACGAATCGGCCGAGGCGCCGATGCAGCTCACGCGCCGAGTCGGCGATGTCGCGCGCCGACTGGGCGATCAGCTCCTGGCGCCAGCCGTAGTGCACCGCCCACAGCAGACCGATCAGCGTGGTGGGCGTAGCCATCAGGACCTGCTGCTGAACCCCGTATTCGATCAGGGCCGGGTCCTGGGCCAGCGCGGCCTGGTAGATGCCGTCGGATGGGACGAACATCACCACGAACTCCGGAGTGGAGTCGAACTGGCGCTGGTAGCCCTTGGAGGCGAGTTTGGCGATGTGCTCGCGCGTCTGGCGGGCGTGGCGCGCGGCGTGCAGCTCGCGCTCATCCTCCGCCGAGGCCTCGATCGCGGAGAGGTAGGCGTCGAGAGGCACCTTGGAGTCGACGACGACCAGCTTGCCGCCGGGCAGGCGCACGAGCATGTCCGGGCGCAGCACGCCTTCGCCGGTATCGATCGTGCTCTGCTCGACGAAGTCGCAATGGGAGACCATCCCCGCCATCTCGACCACGTTGCGCAGCTGGATCTCGCCCCACGCGCCCCGTGTGCTCGGCCGCTTGAGTGCCGAGACGAGGTTGCCGGCCTCCTGGCGCAAGGTGCCGACGCCGTCGCCGAGCTGGCGCACCATCTGGGCGAGCTCGCCCTGGGCCTGGCGGCGCTCGCGCTCGAGGCGCCCGATCTCGCTCTCCATCCGACCGAGCTTCTCGGCGACCGGGCCCACGATCCCCTTGATCTCCTCGGCGCGGCGCGCCATCTCGCCGCTCGCACGCTCCTCCTCGGCCCGGCGTGCCTCGGCGACACGCTGCGCGAGGCTCTCCCCGGTCTGGGTCAGCACGTCCACCGAGATCGCCTTGAGCTCGTCGCGCATGCGATCGCGGCTGCGACGCGTCAGCGCCGCGGCACAGACCGCGCCGAGCAGTACGCCTACGATCAGCAACAGGATGCTCATGCTTCATCAGACGGTGACATCCGCACCGGACGGGAGCGCTCGAGCGCTCCCGTCCGGCAGGGAGGCGGCGGCCCCGCACTCCCTCCCTCAGGGCCTCGCAGGGGGCCGCGCCCGGACCCGCACGGGCCCGGCAAACGGAGCACCGGGGAGGCGCCGAGCGCCCCGGATGCTGCTTGACATCTAGACATTCTGCCGGTATCTTGCCGGCAACGCTCGCCGGATTCTCTGGGATCCGTGCGGGTGCCGTACAGAGGGATGCAGGTTTAGTGAGGGAAACATCCATGAGATGGGGCTGCGCCATTGGGGGGGTTCTCTCTGCTGGCGGTCCCGCCGGCAACTAGGAGGATGAGAGAATGCAAGCCATGAATGGCTATGGTGCTTCAGGCACCCGGCGCTCTGCGCGTCTGGTCGGATGCTTGATCGCACTGGTGGTGCTCTCGGCGATGACCGTGCCGTCGATCGCCAGCGCCAAAGAAACGCAGAAGGTGAGCTACATCGGGCTCGGGGACTCGCTGGCGTTCGGCTACTCCCAGCAGCTCTTCAACGAATACGAAAAACTCGGCGAGCCCGCGAGCGCATTCGAAAACGGGTACGTCAACGACTACTTCGCCAAAGTCAACAAAGGCGGGAAAGTCAAGCTCGACAACCTCGGTTGTCCGGGCGAGACGACCGAGTCGCTGATCGGCACCAAACTGGTGGGTGCGCTGAACGCGGCGCTGGCAGGGAAAATCCCTGAGCCCGTCACAGGTGAAGCGCCATGTGCGTACCACTACGTCACAGGGCTTCCGCTCCACCACGAATACGGTGGAACGAAATCGCAGCTCGAAAGCGCGCTCGAAACGATCGCCGCCGAGAAAGCTGCCGGCAAGCCCGTCAAGATGATCTCGCTGAACATCGGCGCTAACGATCAGCTTCACGCGATCGCGAAAATCAAAGCCGAAGTCACGGCGCAGATCACGGCCAAAGTGACGGCGATCGCCAAAACGGAGTCCGAAGAAGCGATCACCAAAAAACTCGAAAAACTCGCTGCCGAACACGTGACCGCGATCGTCACGGGCATCGCCAACAAAGAGGTTGAAGAAAAAGTCGCGCAGATCGCCCACGAAGAGGTCGTGGAAAAGATCGGCAAAGGCGAACTCCCGTACGAAGAACCGGCTGACAAAGAAGCCGGCGAACTGTTCGCCTACGAATACGCCGTGGCGCACCACGCCGAACTCGTCAAAGAAGGCGAAAAACTCGGCTACGAATACTCGATCGCCCACAAAGCCGAACTCGAAGGCCTCGGGCTCGTCTACGAGGGTGAATACAGCACCATCCACCACGCGGAACTGGTTGCAGAAGGCCAGGCGCTCGGTGAACTGTTCGGCTACGAATACTCGATCAGCCACAAAGCCGAACTGGAAGCGTTGGGCAACGCGCTGTTCGCACAGACGCTGACAGCGACCGCGCCAGCCCTGTTCGAACAGATCAACGTGAACATCACGGGCATCCTGACCGCCATTCGTGGCGCCGGGTACACCAAGAAGATCATCTTCCAGGGTGGCTACAACCCGTATGGAAACTACGGAGCGGGCGAACTGCTGCCCGGATCCAACACGTTGCTCGCCGCACTGAACGCAGCCGAGAAAGTGACCGTCCACAAGCGGCCCTTCAAAGCATGCTTCACGGACCCGCAGACGGTGTTCAACCCCGGGCTTCCGGCGGAAGCCGGGCTGCTGGCCACGCTCACGAATATGGCCAACGGGACCAAATTCGAAGGCAAAGCGAATGGGCCGGACATCCACCCGACCCCGGCTGGCTACGCAGCGCTGGCCAACCAGATGGCGTCCACCTGCAGGTTCTAGGTAGGCGGGCCTTCGCCTCGGCGAGGGTGTGAGCTGACTCGGGGCGCCCGGCTGAAGAGCCGGGCGCCCCGTTCGGCTTAAGCGGTCCGTCCGGCGGCCGTCTGTTCGAGGATCCCGAGCATCACCGGCGCCGCCGGCACGAGCCGGGCGCCGGCCGGAGCCGCGGCGATCACCTGCCTGATCGGCGCCGACGGAGAGAGGGGGCGGATGGCGATGTCCTCACGCACCACCGACAGCGCCAGCTCGGGGATCAGCGCGACGCCCACCCCAGCCGCGACCAGGCCCTGGATCGTCTGGTAGTCGTCGCTCTCGAAGGTCACGTGGGGCTCGAAGCCGGCGGCGTGGCAGCTGCGCACCACGTGCAGCGCGCAGAGGCTCGTGCGCGAGGTCTGCACCCAGTCTTCCTCGGCCAGATCCTCCAGGCGGATCACCTCCGAGGCGGCGAGCCGGTGCTCGCGCGGCAGCGCGAGGTGCATCGGATCCTCGATCAGCTCGACCTTGGTCACGTCGTCCGTGAGCAGGCTCTCGCCGGGGAACTCGAACAGCAGCGCCACGTCGATCTCGCCGGCGCGCAGGCGTGGCACGATCTGCTCGGGCTCGCCCTCGGTGAGCGTCAGCTCGACGTCTGGGTAGCTGGAGCGGAAGGTGGCGATCGCGTGCGGCATCAACGTCGCCCCGGCGGTCGGGAAGGACGCCACGCGCAGGCGCCCGCCGCGCAGCCCCGCGATCTCCGAGAGGGCCGCTTCCGCCGCGTCGAGGCCCGCGAGGATGCCCTCGGCGTGCCCGACGAGCATCTGACCGGCCGCCGTCAGGCTCACCCCGCGCGGGTGGCGCTCGAGCAGGGCCATGCCGGTCTCGGCCTCAAGGGTGGCGATCTGCTGCGAGATCGCCGACTGCGTGTAGGACATCGCCTCCGCGGCCGCCGAGATCGAGCCGCGGTAGGCGACCTCCTTGAGCACCTTGAGTCGAGCCACGTTAAGCATAAGCAACTCTTATATTAACAATCATAAGTTACATTGGCGCTGATGGCAGGATGGTGCCACCATCGAGAGAACAAGAGCTTCGACAGACACCGTCCGGGCCATATCGAATGGCCGGCCATCGAGACAGGAGATCCCAAAATGTCAGCCAAGGTCATCGTTTCCTACGACGGCACCGCCAACGAGGACGACGCGGTCGCGCTCGGCCGGCTGTTCGCCAAGGCCGGCGCGGAGGTGTCGCTCGCGTACGTCCGCCACACGCCTGAACCCGACAGCGCACGCGAGGACATCGCCCAGCACGAGGCGCTCGCAATGCTCGAGCGCGGCGCCCAGCTCCTCGGCAACCCCGCCGCGGGACGTCACGTCGTCACCGACCGCTCCACGCCGGAGGGCCTCGCGTCGCTGGCCGAGCGCGAGGGTGCCGATGTGATCGTGTTCTGCTCGGACTCGCACACGGCCAAAGGCCACATCGCTGTCGGCAACTCGGCCGAGCGCCTGCTCGAAGGCGGTCGCACGGCCGTCGCGATCGCGCCGGTCGACCTCGCCGAAAGCAGCGACGGCGTATCGGTCCAGCAGATCGTCGCCGTGGGCGACACGGACGGTGGCGCTCGTGAGACCGCCGAGTCCCTCGCCGCGGCGTTCGGTGCCACGGTCGCCCCCGTGATCAACGAGGACGCGGGACTGCTCGTGCTCGACTCGCGCCCCGAGGCACAGGAGGGCGTGACCGGCCTGAGCGCCTCCGCCGCGCACCTGATCGAGATCGCCACCTGCCCGGTGCTGGTGCTCCCGCGTGGTACGCGCCTTCAGTTCGGGCACGCTCCGGCCCACGCGGTCGCGTAGGCCCCCGAGTCATCCGGCGTAGGCCCCCGAGTCATCCGGCTGCGCGCGCCGGCCGGGCCGTCCTCAGCGGACGGTCCGGCCACGCGCCCGCGCGTGCGCGTAGCGCGCAAGCGCCCGCAGGAAGTCGAGGGTCCCGCCCACGAGGTGCCCGACAGGCCCGGTCCACAGCCACGTCTCGAGGCGTCTGTGGCGCGAATGCGCTGCGCGAGCTGTCACAGAGCGGCACGGTATCGTGGCGGGGATGCCGAGCGCCCTGAAGACCAAAGTCACCGAGCTCGGCGACTCGCGCGTGCGGTTGCAGGTCGAGGTTCCCTCAGAGGAGCTCGAGGGTCGACTCGAGCGCAAGGCCAGGCAGCTGGGCCAGCAGCTGAAGCTGCCGGGCTTTCGGCGTGGCAAGGTCCCGGCCCCGCTCGTGATCCAGCGGATGGGACGCGAGGTCGTGCTCGAGGAAGCCGTGCGCGAGACGATCTCCACCTGGTACTCCGACGCGATCGACACCGCCGGGATCGTGCCCGTGGGCGATCCCCAGCTCGACCTCGGCGAGCTCCCCCCCAGGGGGCAGGCGCTCGAGTTCTCGATCGAGATCGGCGTGCTTCCCAAGGCCCAGCTGGGCGACTACAAGGCGCTCGAGGTGGGACGCCGTGAGGCCGAGGTCCCAGACGAGCAGATCCAGCAGGAGATCGAGGCCATGCGCGAGCGCCTGGCGCGCCTGGAGACCGCGGAGCGCCCCGCGGCCACGGGCGACTTCGTCGTGGTCGACTACGTCGGCTCGATCGCCGTCACGGGCGAGGGCGACGGCGAGGAGAGCTGGGAGCCGTTCGAGGGCGGAGAGGGTCGCGACCAGCTCGTGGAGCTCGGCGGAGGCAACCTGATCCCGGGCTTCGAGGAGGCGCTGATCGGCGCGGGCGCCGGCGAGACGCGCACGGTGGCGCTGACCTTCCCGGCCGAGTACGGCAACACCGAGCTGGCCGGGCGCGATGCCTCCTTCGAGGTCACCGTCAAGGAGGTCAAGCTCAAGCAGCTGCCCGCGGTCGACGAGGACTTCGCGATCGACGCCGGCTTCGACGACATGGACGAGCTGCGCGCCGACATCCGCAGTCGCCTGCTCGAGGTCGAGGAGGGCAGGGTGGCGGCGGAGTTCCGCCAGGCGGCCCTCGACGCGGCCGTGAGCGCGGCGCAGGTGAATGTGACGCCCGAGCTGGTCGCGGCCCGGGCGCGGGAGATGTGGGAGCGCATGCTCCACTCGCTCTCACACCGCGGGATCTCCCGCGAGGCCTACCTGCAGATCACGGGCCGCCCCGAGGAGGAGATCCTCGAGGAGATGGAGCCCGAAGCCGAGCAGGCGCTGCGCCGCGAGGCCGTGATCACCGCGGTCGTCGCCGCAGAGGAGATCAGCCCGTCCGAGGAGGACCTCCTGGAGGCGCTCGCGCCGACCGCGGAGCGCGAGGAGGTCGAGCCACAGAAGCTGCTCGCCGACCTGCGCGCGAGCGGGCGCCTGGAGGAGGTGCGCGAGGATCTCGCGGCACGCCAGGCGATCGACCTGCTGGCCGCCGAGGCCAAGCCGATCCCGCTGGCCCAGGCGCAGGCGCGCGAGCAGCTGTGGACGCCCGGGAAGGCTGGGGCACAGCAGGCCGCGGGACAGTCCCCCGCAGAGGCGCCCGCGCGACTGTGGACACCAACCGATCAGAGATCGACCAGCTAGCCTCTAGAGGAATCCGGTCGGCGAAGCGAAACAAAGGCGAACTATGAGCCCACTTGTCCCAATGGTCGTCGAGCAGACCTCGCGCGGTGAGCGAGCATTCGACATCTACAGCCGCCTGCTCAACGAGCGGATCATCTTCCTCGGCACGCCCGTGGACGACCAGATCGCCAACCTGATCGTGGCCCAGCTGCTGCACCTCGAGTCCGAGGACCCCGAAAAGGACGTCTCGCTCTACATCAACTCGCCTGGCGGCTCCGTGTATGCGGGGCTGGCCATCTACGACACGATGCAGTTCATCAAGCCCGACGTGCAGACGATCTGCGTCGGGATCGCCATGTCGATGGGCGCGCTGTTGCTGGCGGGTGGCGCGGCGGGCAAGCGGATGGCGCTGCCCAACGCCAAGATCCTGATCCACCAGGTCTCCTCGAGCTTCCAGGGGCAGGCGACGGACATCGAGATCCACGCCAAGGAGATCATCGACGTTCGCCGCCGTCTGGACGAGATCATCGCCAAGCACACCGGCAAAGAGCTCGAGGCCGTGCGTAAAGACACCGAGCGTGACTACTTCATGAGCTCCGAGGAGGCCAAGGAGTACGGCATCATCGACCGGGTGATCTCGGAGCACTAGCTTCGAGGTCACGTGGTACGCAGCGGGACCGCGGGAGAGCAACGATATGGCCAGACCGACAGATTCCAACGAGCAGCTCCTGTGCAGCTTCTGCGGCAAGTCCCAGCGGCAGGTCAAGAAGCTGATCGCCGGGCCGGGCGTCTACATCTGCGACGAGTGCATCGATCTCTGCAACGAGATCATCGACGAGGAGCTCTCGGCGCCGCCGGCCTTCGACATCGAGAACCTGCCCAAGCCGCGCGAGATCTACGAGGTCCTGGACGAGTACGTGGTGGGCCAGGACCCCTCCAAGCGCACGCTGTCGGTGGCCGTCTACAACCACTACAAGCGCGTCCAGATGATGATGTCCGGCGACTCGGACATCGAGCTGCAGAAGTCCAACATCCTGCTGCTCGGGCCGACGGGCTGCGGCAAGACGCTGCTCGCGCAGACGCTCGCCCGCACCCTCAACGTGCCGTTCGCGATCGCGGACGCGACCGCGCTGACGGAGGCCGGCTATGTGGGCGAGGACGTCGAGAACATCCTGCTCAAGCTGATCCAGGCCGCCGACTACGACGTCAAGAAGGCAGAAACCGGGATCATCTACATCGACGAGGTCGACAAGATCGCGCGCAAGGCCGACAACCCGTCGATCACGCGGGACGTCTCCGGCGAGGGCGTCCAGCAGGCGCTCTTGAAGATCCTCGAGGGCACGCAGGCCTCGGTGCCGCCCCAGGGTGGGCGCAAGCACCCCCATCAGGAGTTCCTCACGATCGACACGACCAACGTGCTGTTCATCTGCGGTGGCGCCTTCGCCAACCTCGACAAGGTGATCGAGCGGCGCATCGGCCACAAAGGGGTGGGCTTCGCCGCTGCGATCGAGGCCAAGGCCGAGCGCGACACGGGCGAAGTGTTCGAGAGCTGCCTTCCCGAGGACCTGATCGAGTACGGCCTGATCCCCGAGTTCATCGGCCGTCTGCCGGTGATGTCGGCTGTCCATCAGCTCACGCGCGAGGACCTCGTCTCGATCCTCACCGAGCCGCGCAACGCCCTGGCCAAGCAGTTCCAGCGCTTCTTCGCCTTCGACGGGATCGAGCTCGTCTTCTCCGAGGACGCGCTGACGGCGGTGGCCGAGAAGGGCCTCGAGCGCGAAACCGGAGCACGGGGCCTACGCTCGATCATCGAGGAGATCCTGTTGGAGGTGCAGTTCGAGCTGCCCTCGCGCCGCGACGTCAAGAAGTGCGTGGTCACCAAGGAGACGGTCGAGAAGGGTCTGACACCGACGCTCGTCACCGAAGCTGCGCCAGAGGAGGAGGACTCCTCGCTGCGTGAGGAGTCGGCCTAGTAGTCTGTCCTTCCTGCGAGCCTTGGCGATGGATGCGCCCGCGGCAGGGCGTCTCGCATCGCTCCCCGCTACCATCGCGACTGTGCGCAAGTCAACGTCCACCTCGAAGCCCAAGGGTTCGCGCCTGAAGGCGCTGCCGTGGGCCGCGCTGCTGCAGGCGGGCGTGGTGATCGGCAACCGCTGGCGTTCGCTCTCGGAGAAGGAGCGTGCCCGCCTGGGCACCCTGGCGCGCGACTCGCGGGGCCGGCTCGGCAACCTGAGCGAGAAGGAGCGCAAGGAGCTGCGCCGGCTCGCTGGGAAGCTCGATCTCAAGGGCATGGTGCGGGACCTCGTCCCGATCGCCCGCGGCGGGCGCAAGCGCCGCCGCCGCTCATAGCTGTGAGCGGGCGCCGGAAAGGCCCTTGACGGCGATGGCCGATGCCCTCGACGATCTCTCCACGCAGGAGCTGCACGACCGCGCCATCCGCCGTGCGGAGAAGCACCTCGACGTCAAGTTCTTCTGGTCGCTGCTCAAGATGATCCCGGCTGCCGAGGCCCTCAGCGGTGACGAGGGCGAGGCCGAGTACGACATGCAGTCCTCCAAAGGGCTGATCTACGACGCCGTTCACAGCGGCGAGGGAGAGCTCGGAGAGGCGCTGCGCCCTCTGTTCATCGACTACCTGCGCAGCCACCCCGACGCCTAGTCGCGCCCGCCCGCGCCCGGACGAGACGATGCCAAACCCTCAGCGCGCCGAGGACGCCACCACCTGGACAGAGGAGCGGGCCGAGCGCCAGCTGCGCTCGCTCGAGCTGTTCGGCATGCGCTTCGGGCTGGATCGGATGCGGCGCATGATGACCGTGCTCGGCTCCCCCGAGCGCCGCTTCGCCTCGATCCACGTGCTCGGCACCAACGGCAAGTCCTCGACCACGCGCATGACGGCGGCGATCCTCGAGCGCCACGGCCTGCTCACGGGCGCATACCTGTCTCCGCACCTGATCTCCTATCGCGAGCGTGTGCTGATCTCAGAGCGCGAGATCGAGGCGGATGCCTTCGCCGCCGCCGTCTCCCGGGCCAGCTGGGCAGCCGAGCGGGTCAACCGCACGCTCGGGGAGGACGATCACGTCACGCAATTCGAACTCCTGACCGCGGCCGCGCTATGGGAGATGGCAGAGCAGGGCGTGGAGGTCGCGGTGGTGGAGGCCGGACTCGGAGGGCGCTACGACGCCACCAGCGTGATCGACGCAGGGGTGATGGTGCTCACCAACGTGGGTCTCGAGCACACGCGCTGGCTGGGGCCCACGATCTCCGACATCGCCGAGGAGAAGCTCGCGGTGGTGCCGGCACGGGGCACGTTGGTGCTCGGCCAGGATCTCGCTGCGAGCGCACTCGAGGTGGCCGAGCGGGTGGCCGGCGAGCGGGCAGCCGCGCTCGTGCAGGTTCCTGCGCTCGATCCCGCCGTGCCCCTGCAAGCCCGCGGCCCCTTCCAGCGCCGGAACTTCGCGCTTGCGCGCGCCGTCGCTGAGGCGCATCTCGCCCTCGCGGGCGTGTCGCTGAGCGAGGAGGCGGTGGCGGCCGCCGCGGCGGAGACCTCCGTGCCCGGACGCCTGCAGCTCCTGGACGGGGACCCGCCCACGCTGCTCGACGGTGCGCACAATCCAGACGCGGCGAGGGCGCTCGCCGCCGCGCTTCCCGAGGCGCTCGGCGAGCGGCCGCTGGCTCTCGTGCTCGGCGTGCTCGAGGACAAGGACGCCGCGGAGATGCTTGCGACCCTGCTGCCGCTGTGCGAGAGGGCGTGGTTCACCGCCCCGCCGAGCAGCCGGGCGCTGTCTCCGGCTGCGCTCGAGTCGCTCGCGCGCCAGATGGGCTTCGACGCGGCGAGCTGTGAGCCGCGACCGCTGCAGGCGTTGGCTCGGGCCCGGGACTGGGCACGCGAGCGTGACGGCGCTGTGCTGGCCACCGGCTCGGTCTATCTCGTCGGAGACCTGCTCGGCGAGCTCGCGCACTCGCGGGCGCGTGGCCCGCGTCCGGGGAGCCCTGCCCGATGAACAGGGACGGACCCTCGGTGCTCACCATGATCGGTGCGGTCGCGTTGATCGTGGCCCTGGTGATCCTCGTGTTCTTCGCCGCGGGGTATGGATTCGGCCGGTTGTTTCTCTAAACTCAGCCGGCCATGCCACCGCTCGCATACTTCGGAATCGAAAGCAGCGGGTTGAACCTGGCGGTCGACCTGCTGATCCTGTTCGTCGCGGTCTTCTACCTCTCGCTGATCTATTGGACCTACGCCGACGCGCGTCGTCGGATCGTAGATCCGATGCTGATCGGCTGTGCGACGGCCGCCTCGCTGTTTCCGTTTGTCGGGACGATCGTCTACATGATCCTGCGTCCCCCCGAGTACCTGGAGGACGTGCGGGAGCGCGAACTGGAGATGCAGGCGGCCGAGGCACGCCTGCACCAGCTCGACCAGGCGCTGTGCCCTCACTGCGACTATCGGGTCGAGCGCGACTTCGTGCGCTGTCCGAGCTGCCTGCGCAAGCTCAAGGAGCGCTGTGCGAGCTGCTCGCGTCCGCTGGACCAGGCATGGACCATCTGCCCATATTGCGAGGCCGACGTTCCCGGCATCGCCGCGCCGCGGACGCGGCGCCGACGTCCGGCGGTGGAGAGCGAGCTCGCCGATCTCGATCGGCCGCTGGCGGGCCAGGAGGACACGGACGCCGATGAGGTGGCGCCCGTGGCCGCCTCCGAGCCGGCCACACGGCCACGCGGGAGCGGACGGGCCAGGCGCCCGCGTCCGAGCCCCTGAGACGCACCACAACCTTTCCAACCCGAGCAAAGGAACCAATGGACCGAACGCTGATCCTCGTAAAGCCCGACGCCTTCGCACGCGGCCTGACCGGCGAGATCGTCGCTCGCTTCGAGCGCAAGGGACTGGAGATCGTGGCGCTGCGGCACATGACCGTCACCCGGGAGCTCGCCGAGCAGCACTATGCCGAGCACTCCGAGCGCCCGTTCTTCGGCGAGCTCGTCGACTTCATCACCTCGGGCCCGATCGTCGCGATGGTGCTCGAGGGCACCGATGCCGTCAAGGCGGCGCGACAGCTGATCGGCGCCACCAACCCGCTGGAGGCGGCTCCCGGCTCGATCCGTGGCGACTTCGCGATCGAGATGGGGGCGAACATGGTGCACGGCTCTGACTCGCCCGAGTCGGCCGCGCGCGAGGCGGCGCTGTTCTTCGGAGACCTGTAGCCACTGCCCGAGCGCCCGCCTCTCGTTCTCGCCTCGGCTTCGCCGCAGCGCAGCGCCCTGCTCGCCCGGCTGGGCGTGCCGTTCACGATCAGGGCAACCGACGCCGAGGAGCTCGAGCAGGGGGAGAGCCCCGCGGAGGTTGCGGTGGAGAACGCGTTGCGCAAGGCGCGCGCGGCGCGGCGGGCTGGGAGGCGCGAGGCGGTGCTGGGCTGCGACACGATCGTGGCCCTCGACGGCACGATCTACGGCAAGCCACCCGACGCGGCGGCGGCGCGCAGGACGCTGATGGCGCTCGGCGGGCGCACCCACGAGGTCATCAGCGGCCTGGCGCTGCTGCTGCCCGACGGCTCTGCCGAGATGGTCCAGAGAACGGCCGTGGCACGTACCAGGGTCACGTTCCGGGCCCTGGATGAGGATCTGCTCGACTGGTACGTGGGAACGGAGGAGTGGCGTGGGCGCTCAGGCGGCTATGCCATCCAGGGCGCCGGTGCGGCGCTCGCGGTGGCCGTGGACGGCGAGGAGGAGAACGTCGTGGGGCTGCCGCTGCTCACGCTTGCCGCGCTCTATCCCGAGCTCGTTAGCGATTGATGAAGGCGCCTTCGGCGCCTGCGGCGTTCGTAGTGGCCGTCACGCTCGCTCGGGCGCCCACCGGGCCCATTTCGCCTGCAAAACGGCTGGCAGCCGGCGCGGCGCTGGACGGACGTTCGCTACACTGACCCACGGGTGCACCCCGATGAGCGCCGGCCGCCAACGGCGCTGCTGACCGCTCTTCGACCGGTAGCGGCGCCAGGCCGGATCCAAGCGTGCCCTCTCTCTATATATGGGCATCTTCAGCTATCTGACAGGATTCGGCGGTCGCGACATGGCGGTCGACTTGGGCACCGCCAACACCCTCGTCTACGTTCGCGGGCGCGGCATCGTCCTCTCCGAGCCGAGCGTCGTGGCGATCGACTCGCGTACGGGCGAAGTGCACGCCGTGGGCATCGAGGCCAAGCGCATGCTCGGACGCACACCCGGGACGATCCAGGCCATCCGTCCGCTCAAGGACGGGGTGATCGCGGACTTCGACGTCACCGAGCAGATGCTCAGGCACTTCATCCAGAAGGTCCACCAGAACCGTTGGGCGCACCCGCGCGTGGTCGTTTGCGTGCCCTCGGGCGTGACCGGCGTGGAGAAGCGGGCGGTGGAGGAGGCATGCCTGTCTGCGGGCGCGCGCACCGCCTACCTGATCGAGGAGCCGATGGCGGCGGCGATCGGCGCCGGGCTCCCCGTGGGCGAGCCCACCGGCTCGATGGTCGTGGACATCGGCGGAGGGACCTCCGAGGTGGCCGTGATCTCGCTCGGCGGGATCGTGGTCTCGCAGTCCATCCGCGTGGGCGGCGATGAGATGGACGAGGCGATCATCAACTACGCCAAGAAGGAGTACAAGCTGCTGATCGGCCAGCAGACAGCCGAGGAGCTGAAGCTCGAGATCGGCTCGGCCTGCCCCATGGCCGAGGAGCTGCAGGCGGAGATCCGGGGGCGCGACATGGTTGCCGGGCTGCCCAAGACCGTCGTTCTGACCAGCGAGGAGATCCGCCAGGCGCTCGAGGAGCCGCTGAGCCAGATCATCGACGCGGTCAAGGAGACCCTCGACCGCACGCCTCCGGAGCTCGCCTCGGACATCATGGACCGCGGCATCATGCTCGCCGGCGGCGGCTCGCTGCTGCAGGGACTCGACGTGCGCCTGCGCGAGGAGACCCAGATGCCGGCCCACCTCGCGGAGTCCCCGCTGACCTGCGTGGCGGTGGGGTCGGGTCGCTCACTCGAGGAGTTCGAGGCCATACACCGCTCCAACCGCACCTCGCGCAACCGTCGTCGCCGGTGAGCACACACGCACGCGTGCGACGGCCCGCTGGCGCCGGGGGTACTCTGTCCCGTGAACGCTTCGGAAGGTAGTCATCGGTGTACGACAAGACTGTCCGGCGTCGACGAGTGGTCCTTGTGCTGCTCGTCGTGCTCTCCCTGCTGCTCCTGACGGCCTACTTCGGCGAGGCACCGGGTGGGCGCCTGCACGGTGTGCAGCGAGCCTTCCTCACGGTCGTCTCCCCGATCCAGGATGGCGCCAACAAGGCGCTGAAGCCGGTGCGAGACCTGTTCGGCTGGTTCGGTGACACGCTGCACGCAAAAAGCCAGCGCAACGAGCTGCGAAAGCAGAACGACGCGCTGCGCCAGCAGCTGGCCTCAGACGCCTCCGAAAAACGCACATACCGCCAGCTGATCGCGCTCTACAAACTCGATCAGCTCGGGGTCGGCAGCTATCACCCTGTCACCGCCACGGTCGTCGCCGTGACGCCCAACATCTGGTATTCGACCGTCGACATCGACAAGGGCTCGAACGCCGGCGTTCACGTCAACGACCCGGTGATCAACGGCGAAGGCCTCGTCGGGAAGGTGGCAAGCGTGGTCGGCGACGGCGCCCAGGTGGACCTGATCACCGACAGCTCCGTGGGCGTCTCGGCACGGATCGGAACGAGCAACGCCACCGGGATCGTGCAACCGAAGGTGGGCGAACCCAACGACCTTCTGCTCCAGTACCTGCCGGCGGGCGCGCAGGCGGTGAAGGGCGAATGGGTCTACACCTCCGGCACGCTCTCAGGCGCCGATGAATCGCTCTATCCGCCCGGCATCACGATTGGCCAGGTCACCTCGGTCAACGAAGAAAGCGCCTACAAGTCCGTGAACGTGAGCCCGGCCGTCAACCTGCACAATCTGGACGTCGTCCAGGTGCTCACCTCCGGCGCCGGCACGAGGGCGTCGAACCTGAGCAGCATCGCCACGACGCTTCCGCCTGGACAGAACACGGGCACGAACACGCGCGGAGAACAGCTCGCCTCGACTGGCCCTGAAGGATGAGCAGCTCGAGCACCGGCCCCCTGTATGCGCGTATCGCAGCCCTGGCGATCGTCCTGGTGTTCTTTCAGATCGGCGTTGTCTCCGAGGTTCCGGTGTTCGGCGTCAGCGCCGATCTCTCGCCGCTGCTCGTTGCCTTCGTGGGCCTCTTGTGCGGCTCGATGACCGGCGCGGTCGCCGGTTTCGCGATCGGGCTGTTGGTCGACCTGGCGCTGTTTCAGACGCTCGGGCTGACCTCGCTGATCTTCACGCTCATCGGCTTCTGGTGCGGGCGACTGCGCGAGCTGCGCGATCCGCAGGGCGCACTGATGCCCGTGCTGCTGGGAGCCGGCGTGTCGGGCGCATCGCTCGTCGGCTATTCGCTGATGGAGTTCATGCTTGGCGTCGATGCGCCCGTGAGCCTCGATCTGTTGCGCCAGATCCTGCTCGGTGTGGTGGTCAACACGATCGTTGCGCTGCCGATGTGGGTGCTCGTCAGGCGCTCTCTGATCGGCGCTCTCCCCGATGACCCGCGCCGGCGCCGGCGCCGGCGGGCCTACACGACCGGGGGGTTGAGCCCCCTCTCCAAAGCATGAGCCCACGAACACGCATGGCGGCGCCGGATCTGCGTCCTCGGTCGCTCGCGTGCACAGCACGCCACGCTCCCTGCGTCCTTGACCGGCTTGCCCTGCGTGCCCGTGGGAGAGAGTGCCCTAGATGAGCGCCGTCGAGCCCGCGCGGTCGCGCGATCCGCGTGTGCCGGTCTCGCCACAGCTGGCCCTGCGTGTGGCGATCATCGGCGGGCTGGCGATGCTGATGTTCGGCATCATCTTCTTCCGCCTGTGGTACCTGCAGGTGCTCTCCGGCGAACAGTACGTCCAGCAGGCCAACGCCAACCACGAACGTCAGCTCCCAGTCCCTGCACCGCGTGGTGAGATCCTCGACCGCGAAGGGCACGCGATCGTGACCGGCGTGACCAGCAACGTCGTCGAGATCGTGCCGAGCCAGATGCCGACCGCCGTGAGCGAACAGGTGGCCAAGTACGAGAAGCGGCTCTCTGAAGTGGAAGAAGCTCACCGGCCGGCGTTGGATCAGCTGCTGCGCTTCGAACGCGTGCTCAAAAGCGCCGATCGCAAGGCCACCGCTTCCGAGCGCCGCGAAAAACAGAGGCTCGAACGGGCGGCGCGCATACCCAGGGTGGCCATTCCCCTGCTGCCCGCCTCGGCGGTCCGGGCGCATAGCCTCTTCACCCGTCTCGGCCGCGTGATCAACGTCAGCGCCCGCGGCATCGACGAACGGGTGGTCCAGGGCATGACCGCGACGCCCTATGCCAACGTGATCGTCAAGACCGATGCCGGGCAGCGGGCGCTGATCATGCTCGGCGAGCGCCAGAGCGAATTCCCCGGAGTCATCCAGCGCCCGGTCTCGCTGCGGGCCTATCCACACGGCGAAATGGCGGCCCAGATCCTCGGGCACGTGGGCCAGGTCTCCGAAGGAGAGCTCAAGCTGTCGGGCTTCCGAGGCGTGCTGTCGGGGACGGTGGTCGGGCAGGAAGGCCTCGAGTTCTACTACGACCGCTATCTGCGCGGAACCACAGGGGTGGAACGTGTGGAGGTCAACGCCGCTGGGGAACCGGTCCCGAGCAACCTGGCGGAAATGCCGCCGCAGAGTGGGCGCAGCATGAAGCTGACCCTGAACCTCGGCCTACAGGAGGCGAGCGAAAAGGCTCTGCGCGAAGGCATCGAACACGCTCGCGCGAGTGGCAAACCGGCGAATGCCGGCGCGTTCGTGGCGCTGGACCCGCGCAATGGGCAGGTGCTCGCGATCGGCTCCTATCCGAGCGTCGACCCCAACCGCTTCGCCAAACCTCTGACCAAGACCGAATACGGGGCCCTGACGAGTACCTCGACCGGCAATCCGCTCGACGATCGCGCGGTCAACGGCACCTATCCGACGGGCTCCACGTTCAAGCCGATCACAGCCCTGGCGGCGCTCGAAGCTGGGATCATCAACCCTGAAGAAGGCCTCGGGTCCGGACAGTGCATCACCGTGGGCGGCGAGCAGTTCTGCAACGCCGGGCACGCCGACTTCGGTGCGGTCGGTCTGGTGGAAGCGCTGAAGGTCTCCTCGGATACCTACTTCTTCGAAGTCGGGCGGCGGGCCAACTCCCACGGCCGGGTGATCCAGAAGAAGGCCCTCGAACTCGGCATCGGCGAACCGACCGGAATCGATCTGCCGAGCGAGTTTCACGGCGTCGTCCCCGACTCGAAGTGGCGCGAACACGAGAACGCGCTCGAGCTCGAATGTGAGAAGCGCACGCATGTCTCCTCGTGCGGGATCGTCAGCGAACGCCGTCCCTGGACGGTCGGCGACGACATGCACCTCGCGGTCGGACAGGGCGACCTGCTGACCGACCCCCTGCAGATGGCCGTCGCCTACTCGACGATCGCCGATGCGTACAACCACAACGGCGAAGGCACGGTCGTGCGGCCACACCTGGGGATGGAGATCGATGAAGCCAACGGCGGGCTGCTGCAGAGCCTCAGCTTCCCGCCGCGCAGGCACGTGCACCTAAACCCGACCGACGTGAACCTCGTGATGACGGGGCTGCACGAGGCCGCCAGCCAGCCGGGAGGCACCTCGGCCGAAGTGTGGGCGGGCTGGGACCAGTCACAGCATCCGGTGTTCGGGAAGACCGGCACAGCGCAGCACGGCTTCGAAGAAGACCAGGCGTGGTACATGTGCTACATCGGCGACCCCAACCATCCGATCGTGATCGCGGTGACAGTCGAGCAGGGTGGCTTCGGCGCCGAAACCGCCGCGCCGGTCGCGCGGCTGATGGCCTCCAAGTGGTTTGGCAAGCCCGGGAAGTTCGTGGCCGGGAACTCCAAGACCCTATGAGGTCCAGCACGCCATGCCGCTGAGTCCGATCCAACCGTCGGGCGAGCCGAGCGCAGAGCCGCCCCGCGCTTTGCGCCTGCCGTTCGACCCGCTGCTCACGCTTGCGGTGATCGGGCTGGGGATCTGCTCGATCGTGACGCTCAAGGGCGCCACGAAGAACCTGATCCCGGGTGACCCGCACTACTACGTGGTGCGCCAGGGGGTATACCTGGCGGTCGGATTGGTGGCGATGTTCGCGGTCTCGCGCCTGGACTATGCGCGCCTGCGCCGGTTCAAGAACGCCATCTATGCGGTCCTGCTGCTCACGATCCTGGCCGTCCTCGGGATCGGCCACGCCGCGAAAGGCTCGGTGCGGGCCATCAACCTTCCGCTGTTCTCCTTTCAGGCGTCCGAGCTCGGCAAGGTGCTCCTGATCCTCGCCCTGTCCGCGTTCCTGGTGGACCGTGCGCGGGAGTTGCGCCAGCGCGACACCACGATCCTGCTGATGATCGCCGCGCTGATACCGGCGATGCTGGTGATCGCCCAGCCCGACCTCGGCTCGGGGCTCGTCTACATGGTGATCGCGTACATGCTGCTGTTCATCGCCGGCGCCTCCTGGCGGCACCTCGCGGCGCTGGCTGCGCTCGTGGTCGTCTCGGCGGCCTTCGTGCTGGTCGCCGCGCCGGCCGCCGGGATCCATCTGCTGAAGCCCTACCAGACCGAACGCCTGACAGCTTTCCTGCATCCATCCTCCGGTCCTCGCAAGGAAGCGACCACCGAACCGACCACGGACCCGACCTACCAGCAGCGGGAGTCCAAGATCGCGATCGGCTCGGGGCAGAAGACCGGTCGCGGCGCCAACAGCAGCCAGGTCCCGCTGCACTTCGTCCCGGAGAGTCACACGGACTTCGTCTTCGCGGCCGTGGGCGAACGCTACGGCTTCGTCGGCGCCGGCCTGGTGCTGCTGCTCTACGGGTTGCTGATATCGCGGGCCCTGCGGGTGCTCGTGATGGCCAAGGACCTGTTCGGCTCGCTGATCGCTGCCGGTGTAGCGGCTATGCTCATGTTCCAGGTTTTCGTCAACGTAGGGATGACAATTGGGATCATGCCCATCACCGGTGTCACGCTTCCGCTCATGAGCTATGGCGGCTCGTCGGTGATCACAACCCTGTTGGCCGTAGGCCTGCTGCAATCGATCTACGTTCAGGCGCGCGCCTCCGCAGCGCTCAAGGGCCGCGTACTGCGCTACTAGACGAAAAATGTTCGCCGAGCATCCCCACCAGACCATCAGCCCCAAGGGGCGGCGCGCCCAGCAGCGGCGCACGATGGTCGGACGCCGTACACCACGGTGCCCACACCCGCGCTCGGCTCCTTTCCCCATCGAAAGACTGGATCAAATTGAAAAAGCAAGTGCTTGTCAGCGTCGATCGCGCGGAGACGCGCGTGGCGCTTCTGGAGGCGAGCGGAACGCCCGCCGCCTCGCGTTCATCCTCCACCCGCGGCCGCAAGCGCCCCAGCGGCTCACCTGAGGCCGGCTACAGGGTCGCCGAGCTCTACATAGAGCGCCGCGGCGGACGCTCGATCGTCGGCAACATCTACAAGGGCAAGGTCGACAACGTCCTGCCCGGCCTCGAGGCCGCCTTCGTCGACATCGGTCTCGAGAAGAACGGCTTCCTGCACGTCGACGAGATCGTGCTCCCGGGCGTGGAGACGCCCAAGCGGGGGCGCGGCGGAGGGGGAGGGCGCAAGATCTCCGACCTGCTCAGCCCCGGCCAGGAGATCGTCGTGCAGGTCGTCAAGGATCCGCTCAAGACCAAGGGCGCGCGCCTGTCCATGGAGCTGACCATCGCCGGGCGCTACATGGTCTACGCGCCCACCGGCGAGGGCATCGGGGTCTCGCGCCGCCTGGAGGACAAGGAGCGCGAGCGCCTGCGCCGCCAGACCGCCAACCTCGAGCTCGGCAGCGGCGGGGTGATCGTCCGCACGGCCGCCCACGGCGCCAAGCGCGAGGACTTCGAACGCGAGCTCAAGTACCTGCACAAGCTCCACGAGGTGCTGGTAAAGCGCGTCGAGGAGACGGCCGCGCCGGATCTGGTCTTCCAGGAGGCCGACCTGTCCGTGCGGGTCGTGCGCGACATCTTCTCGGCGCACTTCGAGCGCGCGATCGTGGACGACGAGCAGCAGTATCACCGCCTGGTCTCGTTCTTCACGCGCACCGCTCCCGAGCTCGTGGAGCGGGTCGAGCTGTGGCAGCAGGAGGAGCCGCTGTTCGAGAACTACGGCGTGGACAAGGCGATCGACGGGGTGCTCTCGCGCCGGGTCGATCTCCCGAGCGGTGGCTATCTGATCATCGACTACGCCGAGGCGCTGACGGTGATCGACGTCAACTCCGGGAGCTTCATCGGACGCGGCAAGGGCGCCGGCCTCGAGGACACGATCACCAAGACCAACCTCGAGGCGGCCGAGGAGGTCGTCAACCAGCTGCGCCTGCGCGACATCGGCGGGATCATCGTGATCGACTTCATCGACATGGCCCGCGCGCGCAACCGCGACGCGGTCATGAAGACGCTGCGAAAGACGCTCGACGAGGACCGCACCAAGACCTTCACGGCGGAGATATCGAAGCTCGGCCTCGTCGAGATGACGCGCCAGAACGTGACCGAGGGCGTGCGCGAGATCATGAGCCGTCCCTGTCCCACCTGCGAGGGCGAGGGCGTGATCCGCTCGGAGGAGACGATCGCGATCGAGTTCGAGCGCAAGCTGCGCGACGTGGCCGTCGAGCATCCCGATGCGGAGGCCTTCCTCGTGCAGGTCAACCCGCGCGTCAGCACCCAGTTCACCGGGCACAACTCGCGCGTGCTGCATGCGCTGGAGGCGCAGACCGGCAAGTCCTTCCTGTTCGAGGGCTCCGAAGGCCTCACCCTCGACCATTTCGCGATCACCTTCATCGGCACGCGCGAGGAGGTCGAGGAGCGGGCGCTGCCGTTCCGTCAGGGCGATGAGGTGCTGGTGGAGATCGTCGAGCCGCACATGTACGACGTGGACGACGCAGTCGCCAAAATCGACGGGTACATCATCTCGATCGCCGGGGCGGCCCCGTGCGTTGGTGAAAAGCGGATGGTGCGCATCGACGAGGTCGGTCGCACGGCCGCCACCGCGCTGCTCCTGGACGAGTCGGGTGAGGTGGTCAGCGCTCCCGCCCGCATCGCGCCGGCGCGTAGCGCGGGCGGCGGACGTGGACGGCGCCGCTCCTCCGGGTCGACCGACGCGGACGCCGCCACGGAGACGCCCGCGCCCCGCTCCAGGCGCCGTCGCGCGCCGGTCGACGGCGAGGATGCCGAGGCCCGCCGCGAAGCGGGACTGAGCGAGTCTCCGACGAGCATCGACTCCGAGCCCGAGCAGGAGCCCGCGGGCGTTGCGCCCGCAGAGGGCGCGACTGCGGAGGGCGAGGGGGGCGAGGATGGCCTACAATCCAAGCCTCGGCGTCGTGGCCGCAGGGGCGGACGGCGCCGTTCGGCTGCAAAGGCCAAGGCGACGCCGGAGTAGTCCGGCGGCTCACGCCCAGGCCCCGGCAGACGCTTCCCCCAAGTCAGAGAATCGAGAACGAGCCAAGACATGTACGCGATCGTGAAGACCGGCGGCAAGCAGTACCGCGTGGAGCGCGGGCAGAAGCTGCTCGTCGAGCGCCTCGCCGTGGCCGAGGGCGACGACGTGGCACTCGAACCGATCCTCTACCGCTCCGATGAGACCGTCTTCGACAAGGCGGGTCTCGCAAACGTGAAGGTCACGGCCAAGGTCGTGGCGCACGTGCGCGGCGAGAAGCTGCGCGTGTTCAAGTTCAAGCCCAAGCGCGGCTACAAACGCAGGACCGGGCACCGCCAGGACCTCACCCAGATCGAGGTTCTCGAGATCACGGCAGGCGGTGCCAAAGCGGCCGCCAAAGCGACTGCAAAACCCGCCCCGGCCAAGGCTCCCGACTCCGACGCCAAGGCCGCACCGGCAAGCGCTACCAAGGAGAAGGCTGCAGATGGCTCATAAGAAGGGGCTCGGCTCGAGCCGCAACGGCCGTGACTCCAACGCCCAGCGCCTGGGCGTCAAGACCTTTGCCGGCGAGAGCGTCACCGGCGGCGAGATCATCGTGCGCCAGCGCGGCACCCGCTTCAAGCCGGGCGCCGGCGTGGGCATCGGCAAAGACGACACGCTCTACGCACGGGCCGCGGGCACCGTGCAGTTCAGCACAGGCCGGCGCGGGCGCGTCGTGAGCGTGCTCGCCGACGAGCAGACCGGCTGAGCAACTTCCTCTCTGAGCTGGGTGTATAACCATGGTTATACACCCGCCACCGAGACGAACTGCTCGACCAGCATGACCCCGCGGCGCGGCGCATGGCTGCTAGCGGCAGGGCGTGCAGCCCTGGGCGTAGCCGTCCTGGCCGCGCCTGAGAGGGTCACCTCGCGCTGGCTCGGCGAGGCAAACGCCCAGCTGCCGGTGGTGAGGGACCTCGCGCGCTCGCTCGGCGCGCGCGACATCGCGCTTGGGCTCGCCACACTGCAGACAATCGACGATCCCGTAGTGGGTCCGCGGATCCAGCTGCTGTGCGCGCTCGTGGACTCGGCCGACACGCTCGCCACGATCATCGCGCGGGCGGCCCTGCCGCGAAAAGGCGTGATCGGGACCGTGGCGATCGCCGGGGCATCCGCCGGCGCCGGCTTCTACTTCTCTCATCGCCTCGCCCACGCCTGAGCGTCGCAGGCGCGAGCGCTGCCGCGGAGTCGGTGCCTGCGCCCTATCTCTGCTGGGCGGTCGGCCTGATGAGGATCTCGTTGACGTTGACGTGCGGAGGCTGTGAGGTCGCGTAGAGCACGGCCCTCGCGATGTCCTCATCCTGCAGGGCATCGGTGGGGCGGTTATCGAAGAACGGCGTGTCGACCATGCCGGGCTCGATCAGCGTGACGCGCACTCCCGTTCCGTGCAGGTCCTGGCGCGCGGCCTCGCCCATGGCGGTGACGGCGTGCTTCGTGCACGAGTACATCGAGCCCGGCAACGCGCGCCGGCCGGCCACGCTGGAGGTCAGGATCAGATGTCCACGACTTTCGGTGAGGGCGGGAATCGTCGCCCGCAGGGTCAGGGCGGCCCCGTAGACGTTGGTGAGAACCATCTCCCGCCAGTGCTCGGGGGTGTCCTTCAGAAAGCCGCGCGGGCCTCCGAAGCCAGCGTTGGCGAACGCCACGTCGATGCGTCCGAATGCCTCCAGGGCGACCTTCACCATCTGCTGCTGCTGCTCCCACTCGCTCACGTCGCAGCGCACCGCGAGTGCGTGCTCCGGCCCGCCCAGCTCCTCGGCCAGGCGCTCCAGGCGCTCCAGCGACCTGGCTGCGAGCACGAGCCTCCATCCCTCGGCATGGGCGCGGCGGGCCGTGGCCGCGCCGATCCCGGATGAGGCGCCGGTGATCAGGAAGACGGGCTGTGGAGAGGCGGGCTCGGTGCTCATGGTGGCGTGCTCCTCGGTTGGGCGTTGACTTGTCCAGCTGATGCTCCCACCCATATCCGATCGCGACCCCGCTGCCGGAGGGCGACCCCGCTGCCGGAGGGCGCTGCTGTCACGATGGGCTGCATGCTTCACGATCGCGCGAGGATCCATGTACAGGCCGGGGCCGGCGGGGACGGCTGCACGAGCTTTCGTCGCGAAGCGCATGTCCCGCGCGGCGGTCCAGACGGCGGCGACGGCGGGCGCGGGGGGGAGGTGGTCCTCGTCTGTGACGACTCGCTGCGCGACCTGCAGAGCTTTCGTCGCAAGGCCCACCATCGCGCCGGGCGGGGCGGACACGGCGAAGGGGCGCTGCGCCACGGAGCCGACGGCGAGACGCTCGTCATCCGCGTGCCACCGGGCACCGAGATCATCGGGCCGGAGGGCGAGGAGGGCCAGCTCGGGGGGCGGCGATGGGAGCTGCTCGCGGCCGGTCAGCGGGCCACGGTGGCCCGCGGCGGCAGCGGCGGGAAGGGCAACAAGCGCTTTGCCACGCCCACGCGCCAGGCCCCGCGCTTTGCCGAGCGGGGGCTGCCCGGGGAGGAAGGCTGGCTCGAGCTGCAGCTGAAGCTGCTGGCGGACGTCGGGCTCGTGGGGCTGCCCAACGCGGGCAAGTCCTCTCTGCTCTCGCGCCTGACCCGCGCCGCGCCCAAGATCGCCAGCTACCCCTTCACGACGCTCTCGCCGGTGCTGGGCGTGCTCGAAGGCGCCGAGCGCCAGTTGATCGTGGCTGACATCCCGGGCCTGATCGAGGGGGCAAGCGACGGAGCGGGCCTCGGACACGACTTCCTGGCGCACGTCGAGCGCACGCGCCTGCTCGTCCACGTCCTCGACCTGGCCCCGGAGCTCTCCCAGGGAGAGGGCGCGGATGCGGTCACCAACCACGCGACGATCGAGCGTGAGCTGGCAGCTCACGACGAGCGCCTCGCGCGCCTGCCACGGATCCTGGCGCTCTCGAAGTCCGACCTGGTGACCGACGAGCAGGCGCGCGCAGCCGTGGCGCAGTGGCAGCGGCGCCTCGGCCCCGATGTCCCGGTGATCGCCACCTCGAGCGCCACCCGCGCAGGCGTCGCACAGCTGAGCGAGGAGCTGCTCAGGCGAGTGGCACCGCTGGGCATCCCCACGTCCGATTCCCCCGCGGCGCTCACGGCGCCCGCGCGAGCAGGCGCTGATGAGGAGATGGCCGAGTACATGATCTTCCGCCCGGCCACAGCAGGGGGTTTTCGCGTGGAGCGCCTCGGGCCGGGCGCATTCGTGGTCAGAGGTGCTGGGATCGAGCGCCTGCTCAGGCGTTATGACATCGACAACGAGGACGCCATGGCCTACCTCGAGGGCAGGTTGCGGCGGATCGGCGTGCTCCGAGCACTGGAGGCGGAGGGCTTTCAGGCGGGGGACGAGATCGAGATCGCCGGGGTGAGCTTCGAGCTGGACCCCAGCGCCGAGAAATAAGCTCCACCCATGAGACGCGTGGTGGTCAAGCTGGGATCTAGCGTCGTCGCCGACAGCGAGGGCGCTCTGCGCATGGAGGTGCTCGAGGCGGTGTGCGACCAGCTTGCCGGTGTGCACAGGCAGGGCTGGGAGGTGATCGTGGTCACCAGCGGTGCAATCGCGCGCGGCATGCGGGTGATGCAGCTGCCCCAGCGCCCCACCTCGGTGGGCGCTCTGCAGGCTGCCAGCGCGGTCGGCCAGGGCAAGCTCTACCGCGTCTACGACGAGCTGCTGCGCGAGCGCGAGGTGACGAGCGCCCAGGTGCTGCTGACCTTCTTCGACATGAGCGCGCGGACCCACTACCTCAACGCGCGCCAGACGCTGGCCACGCTGCTGGAGTGGCGGGTGCTGCCGGTGATCAACGAGAACGACACGACCGCCACCGACGAGATCTCCTTCGGAGACAACGACTTCCTGGCGGCTCAGGTGGCCGTTCTGATCGCCGCCGACGAGCTGATCCTGCTCACCGACATCGACGGTCTGTTCACGGCCGATCCGCGCCTGTACCCAGACGCCCACATCGTCACCGAGGTCAACGACTTCTCCGAGATGGACGAGCTCGAGATCGGTCACACCACCTCTCCACTCGGATCGGGCGGGATGCGCTCCAAGGTGGTGGCGGCCGAGATGGCGACGGCCGCGGGCATCGCCACGGTCATCTGCAACGGTCGCCGTCCGGAGGCGCTTGCGGCGGTGCTCGCTGGCAAGCGCGAGGGCACGCGCTTCGCGGCCCGTGAGGCGCGCTACAGCAGCTTCAAGCTATGGCTGAAGTACGCCAAGCCCTCACGCGGCACGCTCGTCATCGACGCCGGAGCCGTTCGCGCCGTGCGCGAGGGCAGCGCCAGCCTGTTGCCGGTCGGTGTGGTGGAGGTGCTCGGCGACTTCGACGCCGGCGACGCCGTGCAGATCGTCGCCCACTCCGAGAGCGGCGAAGCGCCGGGTCGAACCCTGGCCAAGGGGATCTGCAACTACTCCGCCGAGGAGCTGAGGAAGGTGATCGGGCTGAAGTCCGAGGCGGTGCGCAGCGTGCTGCCGCGCGCCACCGAGGAGGCCGTGCACCGCGACTATCTCGTCGTCGACTAGAGCCGCGGCGCTCTACCCTGTAGGGCGATGGCCACCACTGTCTCACCGGTCTCTGAGACCTGCCTGACAGCCAAGCGCGCGGCGCGTGCGCTCGCGCGCGCGGACACCGCCGTCAAGGATGCGGCGCTCGAGGCGATCGCCACCGCGCTGGAGGTGCGCCTGGGGGAGATCCTCGCGGCCAACGAGCGCGACCTGGAGCTCGCCCACGAAGCCGGTATCGGCGCGGCGCTGCTCGACCGTCTGCGCCTGGACGAGCTGCGCGTGGCCGGGATCGCGCTGGCCGTGCGCCAGATCGCGGCGCTGGCCGATCCCGTCGGCGAGGTGATCGACGGGCACCGGCTCCCCAACGGGCTCGACGTCCGCAAGGTGCGCGTGCCGCTGGGCGTGGTGGCGGTGGTCTATGAGGCGCGGCCCAACGTCACGATCGACGCAGCCGCCCTGTGCCTGAAGTCGGGTAACGCGATCGTGCTGCGCGGCTCATCGACCGCCATGCACTCCAATGCCGCGCTCGCCCAGATCGCCGCCGAGGCCGCCGTCGGCGCCGGTCTTCCGGAGGGCTGCGTGAGCCTGGTGGCCGGCGGAGGGCGCGAGGAGCTGGCCGAGCTCGCGACGCAGCAGGGCGTCGTCGATCTCATCATCCCCCGTGGGGGCGAGAGCCTCAAGGAGGCGCTGCAGGCCGTGGCGACGGTGCCCGTGATCTACGCGGCTTCGGGCAACTGCCACGTGTATGTGGACGAGAGCGCCGACCTCGACAGCGCCGAGGCGATCGTGCTCAACGCCAAGACACAGCGCCCCGGTGTCTGCAACGCCGCGGAGACGCTGCTGGTCCACGAGCGGATCGCGGGTGAGCTCCTCCCGCGCGTGCTGCGCTCGCTGGCAGATGCCGGCGTGCTCGTGCGCGGCGATGAGCGCACGCTGGCAATCGCGGCTGAGCTCGGAGCCAGCGCCCAGGGGTCGATCGCCCGGATCGAGCCGGCCGACGAGGAGGACTGGGGCCGCGAGTACCTGGCCCCGATCATCGCCATCGGCGTCGTCGACTCGGTCGAGCAGGCGATCGAGCACGTCGGCCGTTATGGCAGCGGTCACTCCGAGGCGATCGTGACCCGCGACACGGCCGCCGCGCGGGCGTTCCAGCTCGGCGTGGACGCGGCCTGCGTGTACGTGAACGCCTCCACGCGCTTCACCGACGGGGGGGAGTTCGGGATGGGCGCCGAGATCGGCAACTCCACCCAGAAGCTGCACGCGCGCGGCCCGATCGGGCTGCGCGAGCTGTGCACGTTCAAGTACCTCATCGAAGGTGACGGACACGTCCGCGCCTGAGCAAGCGGCGATGACCGCGCAGTCGCTCGGCATCCTCGGAGGCACGTTCAACCCGCCCCATCTCGGGCACCTTGCGGTCGCACTGCACGCGCGCCACGATCTCGCCCTGGAGCGCGTGCTGTTGATGCCGGTGCACACCCCGCCCCACAAGACGACCGGTGCCGACCCGGGCCCCGAGCACCGCCTGCGCATGTGCGAGCTGGCGGTGAGCGGCGTGGGGGGGCTGGCGGCCTGCGGCCTGGAGGTGGAGCGGGGCGGAGCGTCCTATACGGTGGATACCTTGAGAGCCATCCATGCCAAGCATCCGGACGCCCGGCTGACGTTCATCGTGGGAGCCGACACGGCCCGTACGCTGGGCTCGTGGCACGAGCCGGCGAGGCTGCTCGAGCTTGCGAGCCTGGCGGTGGCGATGCGTCGCGGCAGTGCGCGTGAGGACGTGCTCGACACGCTCGCCGCTCTCGGTGCGCCGGGGCGCAGGGCACAGGCCGACGTGCGCTTCCTGGAGATGGATCCGGTCGAGGTGTCCTCTTCGATGGTGCGCGAGCGGGTCGCGCGAGCCGAGCCGATCGACGAGCTCGTTGGCGCCGATGTCGCCGGCTACATTGCCGAGCACGGCCTCTACCGTGCGCCGATCGAGGCGCTGCGCTGATGCAGCCAGAGGAGCTGATCGGCGAGATCGCCCGCTATGCGGCCGACAAGAAGGCCATCGACGTGGTCGAGCTCGACCTGCGAGGCGTGCTCGGCTACACCGACTACTTCCTGGTCTGCTCGGGCAACACGGGCCGCCAGGCCAAAGCGATCCACGACGGCATCCTCGAGGGGCTCAAGCACGAGCACGAGATGCTGCCGCGCCGGGTCGAGGGCTCGGCTCAGGCAGGCTGGATCCTGATGGACTACCTCGACGTGGTCGTCCACATCTTCACGCCGGAGATGCGAGAGTTCTACCGCCTCGAGCAGCTGTGGGGAGAGGCGCCGGCGCGGGCGGCCGGTGACGGCGCCTGATCGAGGCTCCGGCGTCCTTCAGTGGGAGACGCCAGCGGTGCGGTCGTGGACGTGCCGCTGCCTTGCTTTTTCGTGTATGTGTGAGGATCGAGCCGGCCTTGGATATCGATATTCGAAGTTCGGTTGACCACTCATAGCATTTGCGGTTATGGTCGCGTAGATAGCGCCGCGCGAGGGCGTGGTGCGTGGGAGTGAGGGGAATCCATGCATTATTCGATCGCCGGGCGCCGGCGGCAGCAGCCTGCGCTCATCTTCGTCGCGCTTCTTGCCGCGGCGTTCATTTACGGCCTCAGCGGCCTGGCGCCGATGGCTCACGCTGAAGGCCCAGGGTCGGGCACGCCAACGACGGTCAGCCTGGGCGACTCGTTCATCTCGGGTGAGGCCGGGCGCTGGGCAGGCAACACCAACGAGAGCTCATCCAAGACAGACGCGCTCGGATCGACCGCATACGATGACAACTCCAGCGGCAACGGCGAACTGATCGCAGGCTGCCACCGCTCGAAGGCGGCCGAGGTCTACATCGGCGGCGGCGTCAACGGCGTGAACCTCGCCTGCTCGGGGGCCAAGACCTCGAGCTTCTCGACCGAAGGGCTGTTCAAGCCGGGCATCGACTTCTACAACTCCGGTGGTCACGAAGGCCAGGCGCTGATGCTCCAGCACTTCGCGGCCACTCACAACGTGAAGCTCGTCGCGCTCTCGATCGGCGGCAACAACTTCAACTTCGCGGGCATCGTCACGACCTGCGTCGAGGATTTCCTGGAGTCGACGATCTTCTGGGACTTCTACTGCAGCGAAGAAAGCTCGGTGACGAACAACTTCACCTCGGGCAACGTCTCGAAAATCAAGGGCGAAGTCGAAACCGCGATCAGGAACGTCGCGACCGCGATGACGAACGCGGGCTACACGAGCTCGCAGTACACGATCCTCGTGCAGAACTACCCCTCGCCGATCCCCAACGGATCGGAATTCCGCTACACGCAGAGCGGCTACAGCAGACAGACCACCGGCGGATGCGGCTTCTGGAACAAGGACGCCAACTACGCCAACGCGACGATGCTGCCGACGATCGACAGCACCGTGCTCGGCGCCGCTTCCGGGGTGGGCCTGTCGAACGTCAAGACGATGGAATTGAGCTCCGCCTTCAACAGCCACCGCCTGTGCGACAAAGGCGTGGGGCTGCTCGAGGAAGAGGGGCTGTCCAACTGGAAAGCGACCGAAGCGGTGAACAAGAGCGAGTGGTTCAACCAGATCCGCACGATCGAAACGCTGTTCGGGACGTATCAGCTCCAGGAAGACATCCACCCGAACTACTGGGCCCAGCTCGGTTTGCGCAACTGCCTGACCCAGGCGTACAACAGCGGGACGCCCAAGAGCGGAACGTGCACGACCTCGGGCTCCGGCCTGAACTCGGCGGGCGAGCCGAACATGTCTCTGCACTGATCGGCCAAGCCCGCGGTGAGGGCGGCCGGGCGCGGAGATCGACCGCGCCCGGCCGCTGCGGGCCAGTTGCGAAGATCGGCGCGTGAGCACGACCGCGCCTAGCCACACGCCACGCGCCGATCTGCGCGAGCGGCTGCGTCATCAGCTCACGCAGGAGCGCGTCATCTAGTACTCGGGGAGCGCAGCTGGGGTGCGCTCCCTGCGTGCGATCAGGATCGTTGCCGCCTGCGTGAGCAGCGCCAGTGCCGTGGCGAGCGCAAAGGCCGCAGGGGTGCCCAGTCGATTCAGCGAGATGGCGAGCGTGAAGCAGAACAGCGCGAACGCCACGAAGCCGCTGATGAGGCCCCGCAGCAGGCGCAGCAGCTCGTCGGTTCCACGTTGGGCGTGCGTGAAGGTCGAGAGCACCGTGGCGATTATGGGAAACGGAGCCAGCAGTCCGCTCAGCTGTGGCCCGAGCCAGCCGGCCACGGCGGTCAGCGTCAGGACCAGGACCAGCGCGCAACCGGCCCGCACGGGCAGATCCCACACGGGAGGCGCGGGGTGGCTCTGGGCAGGCGCGTCCGGGTGCGGCAGCGAGGCGAGACCGACGAGCAGCCCGACCCCGGCGATCCCGAGCGCCACGCCTGCTGGGATCGAGAACGCGCTGAAGATGGCTGTGCCCACTGTGAACGCGAGCCATCCTGCGAGCATGCTCGCGCCCCAGAACAGCCGACCGGCCAGACGGGCATAGACGACGACGAACGCGATCAACGAGACGAGGCCAAGCAACGTTCCCGCGGCCGCTCCGGCGGCAAAGGCCCGCCCGTGGGCGAGCGCGTACACCAGCAGGATCGGGCCCGCCACCACCGGAAGCCCGGCTATCAGGCCGCCGACGCGGGGCCCGAAGCGCCGGGCGGCGAGCGACGCTGCGACCACGAACGCCGGAGCGAGCAGCAGCTTGATCGCGAGCAGGGTCACCCGTGGATGATGACGCACGCATCTCGTGCCCGGCCGGCGCATCGGTGTCCTCCGCGCGCAGACGCAGCGGCTGAGTCACGGCGCCGAGCCGTGAGTCGGCGAGGCAGGCGGAATCTCAAGCGGCGGCAGGCAGGCACTCAGGCGCGGGCGAGTTGCGGGAGCGGCTCGCCGACGCTCGCTCGCGCAGGAGAACGGTGCCTCCGTGAGCCGGGCTGATGGTGATGCTGCGCCGGCGTGTCTTCTCGGGGTGCGCGCCGACCGCGGCCAGCTCGAATCGCGCCAGCACCGCCCGGATCGCGATCTTCATCTCCACCAGCGCAAAGCTCGCGCCCAGGCAGCGCCGCCGGCCGCCGCCGAACGGGATCCAGGTGTAGGTGCCGGGCGCCTGCTCCAGGAAGCGCTCCGGACGAAATGCGTAGGGGTCCGGGTAGATCGCCGGATCGTGGTGCACGAGGTAGGCGTTCGCCAGCAGGACCACGCCCGCCGGGTAGCGCACGTTGCCGATCGTCACGGGCTTCTTCACCAGGCGCGGCTCCGCGTTGGGGAGTACAGGGCGGTGACGCAGGATCTCGTTGATGGTCGCCGTCAGGTACTCCTCGCCCGAGCCATCCTCGATCTCGCAGCTCAGGCGTGCGAGCACGGCGGGCTCGCGGGCGAGGCGCTCGAAGGTCCAGGCGAGCTGGGAGGCCGTCGTCTCGTGTCCCGCCACCAACGCCGTCATCAGCTCGTCGCGGAGCTCCTGGGCGCTCATCGGCGTTCCGTCCTCGTGCTCGGCCGCGAGCAGCATCGCCAGGACGTCCTCGCCATCGGCGCCCTCGCGCCTGCGCTCCTCGATCAGGGCGTAGATGAGCTCGTCGATGCGGGCTCCGAGCCGCTCGAAGCCGGCGAGCGGCGTTACGCGGCTGAGGGCGCGAGGCGGCGGGGGCAGCAGCGACAGCGGGCTGTCGCCGAAGGTGAGGAGCTTGGTGAGCAGAGCGCGCAGAGAATCGAGCTTCGCACCGCGCTCGAGCCCGAACACCGCGCGCAGGATGATCTCGAGCGTCAGCCGTTGCAGGCGGGGGTGAAGCTCCACGGGCACATCCAGCGGCCAGCTGTCGATCTCGCGCTCGGTCAGCTCGCTCATCAGGCTTGACAGGCGCTGCATCTTCTCGCCGTGGAACGCGGGAAGCATCAACTTGCGCTGCTGGAGGTGGGGGCCCTCGTCGAGGAGGATCACCGAGTGCGTGCCCACGACCGGTTCGAGGATCCTGGCGCCCTCGCCGGGGTGCAGGACATCGGGCGGCGCCTGAAAGAGATCCTTGATCGCGTCCGGATCGGAGATCATCACCAGCGGTGGCTGGCCGAAGAGGCGAATCGTGAAGGGGACGCCGTAGCGGGCGCGACAGCGCTCGAGGAAGGCGGTCGGCCGGCTCCAGAAGCCGAGCGTCTGCAGCAGCACCGGCATACGCGGGCCGGGGGGGAGCTTGTCAGTCATGAACGCCTCCATCTGATTCCGCTACACTGAGCCATACGTATGAGTATATCTACTCAATGGTATCTGTCAAGCAATCCGCCCGGCCCTGTCAGCGTGGCGCTTGCGGCCATCGCGGCAACGAGGCCGAGGCTCTGATGCCGCGGGGCGAGTTCGATCGCAGTGCGCGCAAGGCCCAGACCCGCGGGCGGCTGCTCGAGGCCGCCGCCCGCGTGTACGCGCGACGGGGCTTCAACGGGGCGACGCTCGAAGAGGTCGCGGCCGAGGCGGGCTTCACCAAGGGCGCCGTGTACGGGCACTTCGGCAGCAAGGAGAACCTGCTGCTGGCGCTGATGGAGGAGCATCTGACCCGGCAGGTCATCGAGCAGGTCGCCCTGTTCGACCGCGAGCGCATCACCTGGGAGCGCCCGCTGGCCGGGAGTGCGCGGTGGATGGAGCAGCTGGAGGCCGATCCGGATCCGTTTCGGCTGTTCGTGGAGCTGTGGATCTACGCCCAGCGCGACGAGCGCCTGCGCCGGCGCCTGGCCGAGGGGCTGCAGACGCTGCGCGCCACCTTCGCCCGCTTCGCGACCGCGAGCGCGCTTGACGCTGGCCTCGAGCCTCCCGCGCACGCCGGCGAGCAGTTCGCCAACGTGATGCTCGCCCTGGGGCTCGGTATGCCGATGCTCAAGCTGGTCGACCACGACAGCCTTCCCCCGTCGCTGCTCGGCGCCGTGCTGTCGGTCCTGATCCGCGCCGTGGAGTCCAGCCCCGAGGCGCGCGCGCTGCTCGCCGAGCCGGATCGAGCGCTGGCGCTCGATCCAGGCGCGTGACGGTCGCGCCAGGTCAGGTGGGCGTGCTGCCACCTGCCCAGCGCGCATGTAACTACTGATACGTACCCGGGCAGGCCCCCGATGCGCCCGGCCTGCCGCGCGGCCTAGCTTGTGATTGATGATCCGTCTGGCGCGGCTCTCGATCAACCGGCCGAAGGCGGCCCTGCTCGCATGGGGCGCCGTTGCGGTGGTGCTGAGCGTCATCGGACTCGGCGTCGCGCACTCGCTCTCACCGTCGATCGTGGTCGTGCCCGGGACCGAGTCCTCGCGTGCCCAGCAGCTCGCGAATGCCCATTTCGGCCCGGCCCAGCTCGTGCCGATCCTGCTCCGCGGGCCCGCCGCCCAGCTGAACAGCCAGGGGCCACGACTCGTGCGCGACCTCGTCAAGCGCCCGCACACGCGCGTGCTCTCGGCCTGGGACGCCGGCGCCGCCTCGCAGGGACTGCGGCCCTCGGCCACCGCCGCGATGATCGTCGTGTCCGTCGACCGCCCTGAGAAGGAAGTGGTCAACCACGACCAGGCGCAGATCGAACGGCTGGTCGCACGCGATACCGGCCAGGCCGTGCACGCGAGCGTAACCGGTCAGCCCTCGATCGATCGCGCGCTCAAGAACCAGGCGCTCGACACCACCCTGCGCTCGGAGCTGATCGCGCTCGCAATCCTGTTCGTGTTGCTGATGCTCGCCCTGCGCGCACCCGTGGCGGCCGTGGTCGTGACGCTGGTCGGCGCAGCGACCGTGCTGTCGGCCTTCGGCTTGATGGCGCTGCTCGGGCGGCTCATCGACACCGACCCGATTGCCGTGGCGCTGGCCTCGATGACCGGTCTGGCCCTAGGCGTCGGCTACTCGCTGCTGATCCTCGACCGCTTCCATCAGCAGGGGGCGGTGGCCGGAGCGCAGCCGCGCGATGCGACGCTCGCCGCGTCGAAGGCGGTCGCGACCACCGGGCGTGCCGTGCTGTTGGCCGGAACCGGCCTGATCCTCGCGCTGGTGCTCGCCACGGCGATCGCCCCGACGAAGATCCTCGCCTCGCTCGGGATCGGCGTGCTGCTCTGCTCCGCGCTGGCGCTCGGCGGCTCCGTCGTCGTGATGCCCGCCGCGCTCGTGCTGTTCGAAGGCAAGGTGGTCGGTGCGGCAGCCCCGGCTCCGGCGGCCATCACGCGCGACTGGGACCGCCTCGTCTCGACCGGCGCCTGGGTACGCAGGCGGGCGGTGCTCGCCGGAGCGCTCGCGACAGCTGTGCTGCTCGGGCTGGCTGTACCCGCGCTGAACCTGCGGACGGGGCCGCCTGACGTCAGTCAGCTGCCCAACGGGGAGCCGGCACGGCGCTCGTTCGAAACGGTGGCGCGCGTGATGGGGGCAGGCTGGCCGACCCCCTACAACCTGATCGTCGTGAGCCCGGGCGGCCCAATCACGACCTCCACACGCCTGGCCGCGCTCGACCAGCTGCAGGAACAGATCGCTCGCGACCCCAGTGTCGCGTCCGTTGCCGGCCCGGGCGAGCTCAGCGCCCAGACGAAGCCGCTGGGCAAGCTTCCGGTCTCGCTCCAGGAATCCAGCAAGCTGCTCACGGGCGGCAAGCACGACCTGCAGCGACTCGTGGCCGGGCTCGGTCAGGCCGGAAGCGGCGCCAAGCAGCTGCAGAGCGGCCTGCGCTCTGCGAGCGCAGGCGCGGGGCAGCTGCACAGCGGGTCCGGCAGCGCGGGTTCCGGAGCGGCCCAGCTGCACGCCGGACTAGTCTCCGCGCGCAGTGGCTCGGCGCAGCTCTCGAATGGGCTCACCCAGGCGCTCGCCGGGGCGAGCGCGCTCAAGAGCGGCGCCACCCAGGCGCTGGCGGGCTCCATCGAACTGACCAACGGGCTCGGTTCGGCGCAGGCGCCCGTTGCGGCCGGACTGCCCTCGCTGAAGCAGCTCGCCGGCTTGACGGCCGCCACCAAGGGCGCCGTCGGCGCGCTGCAGGGTCAGACACAGGGCGCTGCCGGAGACCTGGCGAGCGCGACTGAAGCCCTGCGCGCCATGACCTCTGGCAAGCAGGATCCGCACTATTCCGAAGCGCTCTCCGCACTCGAAGGTGCGGGTGGAGCGCTCGGCGCGCTCGCGCAGGGCCTCGGCAGCCTGGCGCCGGACGTGAGCAGCGCGGCCGGCCTGGCTTCGAGTGCCGCCACCCAGGGCTCCTTCCTGGCGAGCGCGCTGGCGCAGCTGCACACCGGCGCCTCCCAGTTGCAGGCCGGACTGGCCAAGCTCCGCGGCGGCGATCTGCAGCTCGCGGCCGGAATCCAGAAGCTCTCTGGTGGCAGCGGAGCGCTCACCAGCGGACTGGCTCGGCTGCGGGACGGCGCCAGCGCACTCGAAGCGGGACTCGACCAGCTGACCACCGGCGCCGGACAGCTCGAAAGCGGCCTCGCCGGCGGCGTGTCGCCGACCGGGCAGCTGGTGAACGGACTGGGCGTCATGCAGGCGAGCGTGTCCAAGTTCCGCGGCCAGCTGCCCTCGCCGAAGGAGCTCGAAGAACTCCAGAGCAAGTCCCCGGGCCTGTTCAACTCCGGTTACTTCCTGCTCGCCGCGATCGCCGGGGCGCCTGCCGCAAGCAGCAACGCGGCGGGCTTCACGGTGAATGTCACGCGCGGTGGCAACGCCGCGCAGATCGTCGTCGTCTCGCGCTATCGCTCGAGCGCGCGGCGAACGGCGGCGCTCGGCGATCGGCTGGATCTGCTCGCGCGCCGCTTCGCCACGCGCAACCACCTACAGGTGGCGATCGGCGGTCCCGCCGGCAACCTCGGTGACTTCACGAGCGCGACCAACTCGCGCCTGCCATGGGTGGTGGTGGCCCTGGCGCTCGCCGCCGTGCTCATGCTCGGTCTTGCATTGCGGGCGCTCCTGCTGCCCGTCGTCGCGGTTCTCTTCAACCTGATCCTCGCCGCCGCGACCTTCGGCATCATGGAGCTGCTGTTCGGCGGGAGCCATCCGCCGCTCGGAGGCCCGGGGTACCTGGATCCGATGTCCATCATCGGCATCTTCACGGCCATCTTCGGGATATCGCTGGTCTTCCTCGTCGTGCTGGTCACGCGCACTCGCGAGGAGATGCAGGCCGGCCTGGACGTCGACGGTGCCCTCGATGTGGCGCTGCGGCGCACTGCCGCGGCCAGCACTGGGACCGGCCTGCTGATGATCTCCGCGGTGACGCCGTTTGCAACGACGGGCCTGCTGACGGTCCGGGAGTTCGGCGTGGGGGTGGCGGTGGCGGTGGCGCTCGACGCGTTCCTGCTGAGGCCCGTGCTGCTGCCGGCTGCGGTCGAGCTGCTCGGCGGGCGCGCCTGGTGGCCGACACGACCGGTGCGCAGTGAACTACTGAGACCAGAGCAGCAGCGCGCCCCGATGGCAGGAGCGACGGACGAGCTTAGGGTCGGCCATAGCGCGCCTGACCGCAGGACCTCGCCGGGGGATGCGAACCCGCCGGCCCCCACGATGGAGGAGATTCGATGAGAAGGCTCAAGCTGATGGCAGTACCGCTCGCCGGGATTCTGTGTGTGGGAGGTCTTGGAGGGCTTGCCTACGCAAGCTCGCAGTTCACCCAGGCCTCCAATGTCACGCTGACTGCGACCAAGTCAGGCAAGCCGACCGGCTTCAAGGCCAGCCTGCTTTCGAGCGATCCCGGCGCTGTGCAGCCCCAGGGGCTGAAGACGCTCACGATCACATTCCCGGCCAACACCAGGTTCAACTTCAAGAGCACGGCGATCAAGCAGTGCAAGGCCAGCGAGGTCGAAATCAAGGCGACCCTGGGCAAGGCGTGTCCCGCCAAGAGCCGGATCGGGACGGGCACCGCGGTGGCCAACGGAGCGCCCGTGATACCCGTCATCCCCGAGAACGCCGCGGCATTCGCCGGCGCCAAGCGGATCATCTTCCTGCTGACACCCAAGGGCTCGGCCGGTCAGGTGCTGGTGCTCTACGGATCTGTGGCGGCCAACAAGGTCACAACCCAGGTTCCTGTGATCAACGCGGGCGGGCTCAACGTCGTCATCACCGCGCTCGACCTCACCGTCAAGACCATCGGCAGCGGCTCCAACGCCTTCGTCACCGCGGGCAAGTGCACCAAAGGGAGATTCGGAGTGACATCGCACTTCGTCTATCAGTCCGGGGCGCAGTTGACGCTCACCAGCTCCTCCAAGTGCGTCAAGTGAGCGAGGGACCGCGATGGCAACGGCCACGTCACTGCCGCCGGTCGCCGAGCGCGTAACCGGCGCCACCACGCTCGGACGCATGATCCTCTCGGCGTCCGAGCGGGGGGAGGATGTCGCCCTGCGTCATCACGTCGGCGAGGAGCTGCGCACGATCTCCTATCGAGAGCTCGGCGAGCGCAGCCGGGAGATCGCTCGCGGCCTGATCGCGCTCGAGATCGGGTCGGGCGAGGTCGTGGCGATCCTCTGCTCGACCCGCGCTGAGTGGACGCTCTGCGAGGCCGGCGCCGTCTGCGCGGGCGTCGTGGTCGCGCCGATCTACCACACGAGCTCGCCCGAGGAGTGCCTGCACGTGTTGTCGCATTCCGACGCGCGTCTGGTCTTCTGCGAGGACCCAGAGCAACTGGCGAAGGTCGAGCGCATTCGCTCGCGGTGTGCGGCGCTCGAGCACGTCGTGCTGATCGAAGGTGAAGCGACTGGGGCGATCTCGCTTGCGCAGCTCCGTCGCGAGGGGGACGTCGTCGACCCCGAGGAGGTCGAGCGGCGCGTGCGCGGCGTCTCGCCGGAGGACCTCGCGACGCTCGTCTACACCTCAGGGACCACGGGACCGCCGAAGGGATGCATGCTCACCCACGCCAACTTCCTCTCGGCCACCGCGATGTACCGCGGGCAGCTCGAACTTGACGACATCCAGCCGGTCATCTACATGTTCCTGCCGCTGGCACACGTGTTGGCTCGCCTCGCCCAGACGGTCGTCATCGACGTAGGCGGAACTCTCGTCTACTGGCGCGGAGATGCGGCGCGGATCCTCGATGAGGTGGCCGAATCCCAGCCGACTCACTATGTGGCCGTGCCGCGCGTGTACGAGAAGATGCACACGGGCGTCATCAGCGCGCTCGAGAGCCGCGGACGTCTCGCGCGGATGCTGTTCGCATGGGCGCTCGAGGTCGGCGGCCGGGCGCGTCGCGCCGAGCGCGCGGGCAAGAGCGGGGGCCCACTGACCGCGGCCCGGCTGCGAGTGGCGGACCGCATCGGTCTCGCAAAGGTCCGCTCCCTCTTCGGGGAGCGCCTGAAGCTGGCGCTCGTCGGCGCAGCGCCGATCGATCGCGAGCTGTTGGAGTTCTTCGACGCCTGCGGGGTGCTCGTGCTCGAGGGGTATGGCATGACCGAGAGCTGCGCCACCGCCACGCTCAATCCCGCGAGCGCACCGCGGTTCGGCACGGTCGGGCGGGCGCTGCCCGACAGCGAGGTGATGGTCGCCGAGGACGGCGAAGTCCTGCTGCGCGGCCCGCACGTGTTCGCCGGCTATCACCGCGACCCCGAGGCGACCGCGGCCGCGCTCCACGATGGCTGGCTGTGTACCGGCGATACCGGCTCGCTCTCGCCGGACGGATACCTCACCCTCAGCGGTCGCAAGAAGGACTTGATCATCACCTCTAGCGGCAAGAACATCAGCGCGGCGAACATCGAGAGCGCGCTGCGTGAGACCCGCTGGATCTCAGAGGCGGTCGTCTACGGCGACCGTCGCCCCTATCTGGTGTGCCTGCTCACGCTCGACCTCGACGAGGCGCCCAAGCTCGCCGAGCAGCTGGGCATTCCCGCCGACCTGCAGACCATGGCTCACGACGAGCGTGTGCGCGCCGTGCTGCAGGCCGACGTCGAGGCGACCAACGCGCGCTTCGCGCGCATCGAGCAGATCAAGCACTTCGCGGTGCTCGAGCACGACCTCACACAGGGTGCCGGCGAGCTGACGCCCACGCTGAAGGTCAAGCACGCCGTCGTGCACACGCGTTACGCGGACCTCTTCAACGCTCTGTATGACGAGCCGGCCGAGGGCGTGCGGTGAGCTCACGCGGTGAGCGCCTCTCCAGTGCGGACGTTGCGTGGCTGCACATGGATCGGCCGACCAGCCTGATGGTGATCAACTCGGTCCTTCTCTTCGACGAGAGGCTCGACTGGCGGCGCTTTGAAGAGGTGATCCAGAGGCGACTCGTCGAGCGCTACCCGCGCTTTCGCCAGCGGGTTCGCGACGGTCGCCTGGAGCCCGGCGGGCCCAGCTGGGAGGACGTCCGGGACTTCGACCTGGCGCGCCACCTCCATCGCCGCGGCCTGTCCGAGCCCGGTGACGAGGCTGCCCTGCAGGCGCTCGCCGGCGATCTCGCCGCACTGCCCCTGGACCGCAGCAAGCCGCTGTGGGACATGTACCTCGTCGACGGCCTGGATGATCGTTCGGCTGTGATCGTGCGCATGCACCACTGCATCGCCGACGGGATCGCGCTCGCACAGGTGATGCTGTCGCTGACCGATGAGGCTCCCGGGAGCGATTCCGATGCAGATGTCCCGGCGCCACGATCGCGAGCACGGACGGTGCTCCCGGGCGCTGTCGCCGCGCCCGTCACCGTCGCCGGCGAGTCCCTCTCGGCCGTCGTCGGTCCGCTTGCCGATGCTGCATCGGCGGTGGGGCGTCTCGCTCGTGCGAGCGTACGGGAGGGTCTCACCACGGTCGTTCGGCCATGCCACGCGCTGGAGCTCGCCGACGGCTTCGCTGCCGACGCGCGGGCGTTGGCCAAGCTGGTGTTCACGCCCGGAGATGGCCCCAATGTGTTCAAGGGCGACCACGGAGCGGGGCGGAACGTGGCCTGGAGCAGGTCACTGCCGTTGACACGGTTCAAGGCCCTCGCCCGGGCACACGACGCGACCGTCAACGACGTTGCGCTCGCGGCCGTGAGCGGGGCGCTGCGCGGCTATGTGCTCTCGCGTGGAGAAGAGCCCCACCAGATGCGCACGCTCGTGCCGGTCAATCTGCGCCCACCACATCCGGGCGTGCCGATCGAGCTGGGCAACCGCTTTGGGCTCGTGTTCCTGGAGCTGCCCGTCGATCGCTCGAGCCGCCGCGAGCGTCTCGGCGAGCTCAAGCGCCGCATGGATGCGATCAAGGCCTCGCCCGAGGGACCGGTCTCATACCTCGTGCTGGAGGCGGTCGGGCTGACCGTGCCCGAGGTCGAGAGCCGTGTGATCGACATCTTCACGGCAAAGGCGACCGCGGTCACCACCAACGTATCCGGACCATCGGCGGCCGTCCACCTGGCGGGAGCACGTCTTGGCACGGTCCTGGTCTGGGCGCCGACGGCGGGTAGCGTGGGGATGAGCGTGAGCATCTTCAGCTACGCCGGGGCGATCTCGATCGGCCTGCTCGGGCACACGCGGCTCGTGCCGGACCCGCAGGCGATCGTCCAGCGGATCCAGGGTGAGCTCGCGGCGATGAGCCGGCTGGCGCCGCGGAGGGCAACTCGCGCGGCATGAGCTCCCCGACCGTCGCCATCTTCGCTCCGAATCCCCTGCTCACGGTGACCCTCGAGATCGAGGGCGAGGAGCGCGAGAGCGTTCACTTCCACGCCGGCGGCCAGGGGGTATGGGTGGCGGGCATGGCTCGCTGCATGGGCTCAAGCCCAGTGCTGTGCGGCCTGCTCGGGGGAGAGAGCGGCGAGCTGCTGCGCCCGTTGATCGACAAAGCGACGGGCGGGCACCCGAAGTGGGTTCAGAGCGCAGGCGCGAGCGGGTGCTATGTGACCGACCGTCGGACCGGGCACCGCGAGCTGCTGGCCATGAAGCTGAGCGACCCGCCGTCACGGCACGAGCTGGACGAGCTGTTCTCGCTGACCTGCTCACAGGCGCTGTCCTGCGGGTGGCTGGTCGTGACTAACCCGATGCCCGGGGAGTCGCTGCCGCTGGAGATCTACGGGGATCTCGTCGCCGACGCTCGTGCGGGCGGCGCTCGCACGCTCGTGGACCTTTCCTCGCCGCGCTTGGACGGTGCCCTGGCGGCTCGTCCGGACCTGGTGAAGGTCAACGACTGGGAGCTCGCGCAATTCGTGTGCGGCCCGGTGTCCACGCCCGAAGCCCTGCTCGAAGGAGCCGAGCGCCTGCGCGACGCTGGGGCCCAGAGCGTTGTGGTGACCCGTGGGGAGAAGCCGGCGCTGGTGCTGCATGGAGAGGAGGTATGGCGGTTGAGCACGCCCCGCTTCGAGCACGGCTTCCGCGAGGGGTGCGGAGACTCGATGATGGGCGCGCTGGCCGCGGCCTGGGCCAGTGGGGCGAGCTTCGAGCGCGCGCTCGTGCTCGGCGCGGCAGCCGGTGCGGCCAACTTCCTGAGGCGCGGTCTCGGTCACGCCTCGCGCGAGGTCGTCGAACAGCTCGCAGACGCGGTCAGGCTCGAGCCATGGCCGATCGGCGTCGACGTCTGACGCTCACCACGGCGGCGTGACGGGTGCGCCACGGAGGACATCCTGCGGAGCCCGTTCGATCCAGTCGGCGCGATCGGCCGGGAGGATCTCGCGCAGACGCGCGTACCCCGGGCCGAGGCGGAGCGCTCGCCCGCCGTGAGAGGAATGGGCATCGGTGGCGAGCAGGTGCACGAGACCCGCTCGCATCAGGCGCTGCATGAGCCCATCGGTGTCGCTCGGCTCCACGGACGCGATGAACTCGGCCGTCCATTGGATCAGGCAGCCGCGAGTGGCGAGCTCGGCCAGGCGCGTCTCGAAGTCGACGCCCGCGTGGCGCTCGGGGTGAGCGACGATCGGGTGCAACCCGCGCTCCAGCAGCCGCTCTGCGACGGCCAGCAGCTCATCGGCCATCGATCCGGGTCCGGGCTCCAGCAGGATGCATCTCCCTTCTCCGAGGCAGACAGCGCCGAGGTGCTCGTCGCTGAGGCCGTCGGCCGCGAACTGCGCCACCTCGCCGCCCTGGGCGATGCGCACCCTCACGCCATTGCTGTCGAGAGCCCGCTGGAGCTCCTCGATCCTGTCGGGGAGCTCCTCGATCCGGATGTCGTGATCGTCGCGGATGTGGGGTGTGGCACATACGACGGTGATCCCGTCGCGCTCGGCCTCCCGCGCCATCGCGAGGCTGTCGGCGAGGTCGAGGGCGCCGTCGTCGAGCGCCGGGAGGATGTGGCAGTGGAGGTCGATCACGGTTCGAGCATGCCGATCAGCAAGGCGCGACTCCCCGCCAGGACCGCTCGGCGTCAGCGTGCTGCGCTCTTGGGTCGCGCGGCGCGTCGCGGTTTGGCGACTTTCGCGGCCCTGGCGGGTTTGGTCGCTTTGGGGACGCTGATGGTTTTTGCGGGTTTGCTCTTTGCTGCTGCGGCAAGGTCCTTCTGCAGGCGCTCCAGGTCCTTGCGTGTCGTCCTGCCGAGCTTGCCGGCGTGGCGACGCGCGTCGCGCAGCAGCTTGGAGAGATCACGACGCAGCTCGTGGACACCGGATCCGACGCTGCCGCTGAGCTTCGCGAGGTCGGCCTGGGCAACCTCGAGCGAATTGGTGATGCGGCTCGCGAGGCGGTCGTTCTCGGTGCAGCGTGCGTGCGCGCTCTGCTTCGTGGGTTCTTTCGCCGTCTTCTGTGTAGGTGACATCGACGCTCCTTGAGGTCGTGGCATGGATGCCGCATGGTTCGCGGCTCACGCTGAACCTATGCCACCGCCGTCGGCGGCGCGAGCGGCGTTTACCCATGGCCTCGCGACGAAACTACGCGTCTCGCAGTGCGGGTTTCTGCGGATGCGGCCAGGTCGCGGGAAGCGAGACGCGGCTATGTCTGAGCCGAGGCGCTCTCGCCGAACAGGCGGTAGGAGCCGACCTCGGTCAGCTCGGTTGCCGCCGGCGGCTCATCGCAGCGGTCGCGGACGTTGGCCTGGAACCGCTTGAACGCGCTCACCTCCGAAAGCGGGTTCTCTGCATCCGGGGTCTCGGCGATGTGCACGAAGCTGACGCCGTCCTCGAGCTTGAAGGTCGCGTAGCGCAGGCCGGCGGGCTCGCTGAGGTGAAGCTCGTCATAGACGGCGCGCACGAGCGCCTCGTTTTCCTCGGCCTGGTCGGCCTTGACGCGGTATTTGATCATCACGTGCTTCATCGGTGGCTCCTCCTTCTAGGGCGCCAGACGCTCGATCACCCAGCCGGCGTCGTCACGGCGACGGTAGCGCAGCCGGTCGTGCAGGCGATCGTCGCGCTGTTGCCAGAGCTCGATCGTCTCGGGAAAGAGGCGAAAGCCGCCCCAGTTGCTCGGCAGCGGAAGCTCGTCCTCCCCGTACAGCTCCTCCAGCTCGGCGACGCGCTGCTCGAGCGTCTGGCGCGCGTCGATCGTCTGGCTCTGGGGCGAGGCCAATGCGCTGAGCTGGCTCCCGCGCGGGCGGCTGCGCACGTACGCAGCCGTCTCCTCGGCGCTCGTATGCACGACCGGGCCCTCGATCCTCACCTGCCGACCCAGCAAGTCCCAGTAGAAGACGAGGGCCGCACGCGGATTATCGGAGAGCTCGGTGCCCTTGCGGCTCTCGTAGTTCGAGAAGAACACGAAGCCACGCTCGTCGAATTGCTTCACGAGCACCATGCGCGCGGACGGGGCGCCGGCGGCCGAGGCCGTGGCCAGCGTTGCGGCCTCGGGCAGCCTTACGCCCGCCGTCTCGGCCTGCTCGAACCAGCCTGCGAATTGGCGCACGGGGTCATGGTCGACATCCTGCTCGCGCAACGGCTCCCCGAGATCGCTCACGCCGCACATTGTGGGGGATGCCATAGGTTTCTGCGATTGGGATCGACTCTGAGGAGGTAGCTGGGAAGTGCGACGCCCGCTTCGCTGCTGTGCGGGAGTCACTTCGTGAGAACCTGGCGCATCGGGGGGAGCTCGGCGCCGCGGTGGCGGTGATCGTGGAAGGCCGAGCAGTGGTGGAGCTCTGGTGTGGGTGGGCCGACGGGAACCGCACCCGTGCTTGGCGACGGGACACGCTCGTGAACGTGTTCTCGGTCGGCAAGGCGCTCGCGGGGCTGTGCCTGCTGATGCTGGTCTCTCGGGGACAGCTCGACGCTGACGATCCTGTTTCGCGACACTGGCCGGAGTTCGCCGCGGCGGGCAAGGAGGGCATCACGGTGCGCGAGGTGCTCAGCCACCAGGCCGGGCTCGCGGCGATCGGGCAGGATCTTCCCGAGGGCTCGCTCTACGACTGGGATCGGGTGACCGGGGCGCTGGCCGCGCAGCGGCCGTGGTGGACACCCGGCACGGGCCACGGCTACCACGTGCACACCTTCGGGTTCCTCGTGGGTGAGATCGCTCGCCGCGTCACCGGCGAGTCGCTCGGCTCGTTTCTTCGCCGTGAGGTGGCCGGCGCGCTCAGCGTCGATCTGAGCTTCGGCCTCGCCCGCCGGGATCGCGGGCGCCGGGCCGAGTACGTGTTCGACTTCGAGCACACCTCACGTGCCGCGGGCGTTCGGCCCGAGGTCGCCGACATGCATCTGCGAGAGCGCGCCTACCTCAATCCGCCGGGCGCGACCGGGATCGGCACGGTCAACACGAGCTCGTGGTTGGATGCGGAGCTGCCGTCGGCCAACCTTCACGCAGGCGCGCTCGGGATCGCGCGCGTGTATGACGCATTGATCGGCGGTGAGTCGCGGCTCCTCGACGCGGAGGTCCTTCGGGAGGCGACTGCGGAGGCCGCCGGGGGAGAGGACCTCGTCCTCGGCCGACCGTCCCGGTTCGGGCTCGGATTTCAGCTCACCCAGCCAGAGCGCCCCCTGGGGCCCAACATGAAGAGCTTTGGGCATTTCGGGACCGGCGGCTCCGTTGGGTTCGCCGACCCCGAAGCCGATCTCGCCTTTGCCTACGTGATGAACCGCGGAGGCCCGCAATGGCAGGACCCGCGCAATCGGGCTCTCATCGACGCGGTGTACGACGCACTCGGGCAGCCATCGACCTCGTGAGAGAGCGAGGCACTAAGCTTGCGAGGCTGACGTGGCTCAATCACGACCCGAGGAAGCTCTCAAACGCATATGACGCAACACGACAGCGAGCACGTGGTCACCCTCGATCCGTCGACCTTTCGCGCCTACGACATTCGGGGAATCGTCCCCGACCAGCTCGATGCCGGTGGCGCAGAACAGATTGCTCGCGCGTTCGCCGCCCGCCTGGGCAGACCCGATGCGGTGATCCTCGGCCGTGACGTTCGACTATCCGGTCCAGAACTGCACAGCGCTGCCGCCGAAGGGCTCAGGCGCTCCGGGATCGACGTGATCGACATAGGCCAGGTCGCTACCGACGAGTTCTACTTCGCGTGCGGCGTCCGGCGGCTACCCGGCATGCTTGTTACCGCATCGCACAACCCGCCCGAGTACAACGGCTTCAAGCTCGTGGAAGACCTGCCTCGGCTGACCGTGGCCAGCGAGTTCAAGGACTCGGTCTTCGATCACACCTACGAGGACGCAGCCGAGCATGGCGAGCTCAGCACCTGGGACGTCGGCGCCGAGTTCGATCGTCACATGCTGGAGCTCGTTCCCCCCGAGAGGCTTCGACCGCTGCGCGTCGTCGTCGACGCTTCCAACGGAGCGTTGGGACCGGTGTGGGCGCGTCTCGCCGAGGCTCTGCCAGTCGAGGTCGACCTGCTCTTCTGCGATCCCGATGGCACCTTCCCCAACCACGGCAACGACATAGTCCAGCCCGCCAACCAGGAGCCCCTGCGTAGGCGCGTTCGAGAGCTGGGCGCAGATCTGGGCCTGATCTTCGATCCGGATGGGGACCGCTGTCTCGTGGTCGATGACCGCGGCGATTCGGTGCCGGGGGACTTTGCGACGGCGCTGCTCGCCGTCACTCGGCTTCGACACGCACCGGGAAGCGCCGTCGTCTACGACATCCGCTGCTCGGAGGCGGTTCCCGACCTCGTCACCGCCGCCGGTGGAAAACCGTTCGTCTGGCGCCCCGGCCATGTGTACATAAAGCCCAAGATGCAAGAGCTCGACGCAGTATTCGGTGGCGAGCTGTCGGGCCACATGTACTTCAAGGAGTTCTGGTTCTCCGATTCGGGCACGCTCGCGGGGCTGACGATGCTGGAGTACTTGAGCCAACTCGGTCACCCCCTGAGCCAGGAGCTCGCCGCGCTCAGAGGACGTTATTTCTTGAGCGGCGAGATCAACTCGAAAGTGGACGACGTGGACGCGGTCCTGGAGCGCATCCGCGCTCGGTATGCCGACGGCCGTCACAGCGAGCTGAGCGGCATCGCGGTGTGGTTCGATGATTGGAAGTTCGTGGTGCGCCCGTCGGATAACGAACCGCTGCTGCGCCTCACAGTCGAGGCCGACAGTCAGCAGCTGATGGAGGAAAAGCGAGATGAGCTGCTCGGGGTGATCACGGCGAAGTAGGGCCGGGCCGCCCGGCGCGCATGCGCTGGGACGACCCTACTGGGTGGCCGCGGCTGCCTGGACCTCTGGCGGGAAGTCTGACATCTCGAACACCTGCCTGATCTCGATCACGTCGCCATCGCTGGCGGGGCAGCGCGACGCCCACTCGGCCGCCTCGTCCTGGGAGTGCACGTCGATCAGCCAGTAGCCTCCGATCGTCTGCTGCGGGGTGTCGAACGGACCGTCGGTGATCATCGGCTCGCTGCCGTCCGCGAACCACACACGGGTGCCCTTCGAGGTGGGATGAAAGCCGTCAAGAGAGAGCAGGATGCCGGCCTCGGTGAGCTGCTGGTTGTATTGCCCCATCGCCTTGACGGCCTCGGGGCTCGGGGTCCAGTCCCCAGAGTCCTGGTTTGGGATCATCAACAAAGCGAATCGCATTGTGCCTCCTGAGGGATCGATGGTTTGCACCCACTAAGACCTCCGAGGCTTGTAGAAATCATCGCGACTCGCGCGTTCGGTGCGGCTTTTCGCGGACCGGGAACGGGTAGCAAGCGCGGATTGCGCCGCTCCCAAGGCGCGCGAACATGCGGGCGTTGACAGCACCGGCTGTCAGCGTCTCGCAAGGTGAGGAGGTTCCATGTCCGATAGGGGTGCACGAATCCCTCGTGTCCTGGCGATCGACGCAGGCGGCACGATGACCGACACGTTCATCGTGGACGAGCACGGCTCTTTCGTCGTCGGAAAGGCGCAGACCACGCCCGAGGACGAGTCGGTCGGCTTCATGGCCTCGGCGCGCGACGCGCTGGGGCAGTGGGATTCCACGCCCGAGGATGGCTTTCCCGCGATCGTCTCAGGCATCTACTCGGGAACCGCGATGCTCAACCGGCTGCTGCAGCGCCAGGGATTGCGGGTCGGTTGCATCGTCAACGCCGGGCACGAGGACTACCTGCGCCTCGAGCGGGGCATCCAGACCTATCTCGGCTCCTCCTACTCGGACCGCCTCCATCTCGCGACCCACTTCCATAACGAGCCACTCGTGCCGCGTGAGCGCATGAAGGGCGTGCGCGGGAGGATCGACGTGTTCGGCGACGAGGTGCTCCCGCTCCGCGATGAGGATGTGCGGGTGGCTGCGCGCGAGCTGCTCGACGAAGGCGTGCAGGGGATCGTGGTGTCGCTGCTGTTCTCCTACCGCAACTCCTCCCACGAGCAGCGGGTCGCGGCGATCCTCGAGGAGGAGAAGAAGTCCAGCGGCGTCAACGGCTCGGTGCCGGTGTTCCTCTCCAGCGAGCTCTACCCGATGCGGCGCGACCTGCCGCGGCTGAACTCGACCCTGATCGAGGCCTACGCCGCCGAGCCCTCCCGGACGACGCTGAAGGCCGTGCGAGACATCACCAAGAAGGGCGGCGCGAAGTTCGAGCTGCGGGTCATGTCCGCACACGGCGGGACCGTCTCGATCGAGACGGCCGAGCTCGGCCGCACGCTCGTCTCTGGGCCGATCGGAGGCGTCGTGGGAGGGCAGGCGCTGGCTGAGAGGATGGGGCTGCGCAACGTGCTGTGCACCGACATCGGCGGCACCTCCTTCGACATCGCGCTGATCACCGATGGGCGCTTTGAGATCACTCAGACCCCTGACATCGCGCGCTTCGTGCTGAACATGCCGCTCGTCAAGATCGATTCGATCGGCGCCGGTACGGGCTCATTCGTGCGTGTCAACCCGAACTCGAACAGGCCCGAGCTGGGACCGGACTCAGCCGGCTCGCGGATCGGCGTGTCCTGGCCACCTGGAGGGCTGGAGACGGTTTCCGTGACCGACCTGAACCTGGTCCTCGGGCGACTCAACCCGGACTACTTCCTCGGCGGCGACGTGGACCTCGACGTGGAGCTCGCCCGCGACGCGATCGACCGGCAGCTCGCGGGCCCCCTGGGCCTGTCGGTCGCCGACGCGGCCGCGGGCGTGATCGAGCTGTTCGAGCAGACGCTGAAGAACGAGGCGGTCGGGCAGATCCTCGGCAAGGGCTATTCGCCGACCGATTACACGCTGCTCTGCTACGGCGGCGGCGGGCCGCTGCATGTCGCCGGCTACACCGATGGGGTCCGCTACCGCGAGGTGCTGGTGCCCGCCTGGGCGGCCGGCTTCTCGGCGTTCGGCTGTGCCTGCGCAGACTTCGACTACCGCTACGACCAGACCGTCGACCTGCCCCTGCTGCCGAGCTTCGGCGAGGTTGAACGGGCCGGGATCGGGACGATGATCACCTCGGCTTGGCTCGGCCTGCAGGACCGTGTCGCGGCGGAGTTCGCGAAGTCGACCATCGAGCGCGAGCGGATCCGCTTCACGCACGCCGTGCGGATGCAGTACTACGGCCAGCTCAACGACATCGAGTTCATCTCTCCGCACGCCGCGCTCGAGGGGCGCGCGCAGGTCGATGACCTGATCGCGGCGTTCGAGGAGGCCTACGCGAAGATGTATGCCTCCTCGGCCCGCTCCCCCGAGTTCGGCTACCTGGTCACCCACGTGATCGTGCACGGCACGGTCGACGTCGAGAAGCCCGCGCTCCCGCAGATGCCAGAGCAGCCGGGGACGCCTCCGCTGAAGGCGAGGCGTCCCGTTCACTGGGGGCGCGCGAGCGACGGCGAGTTCGTCGAGACGGACATCTTCCAGCTCGAGGAGATTCGCGCCGGCAACTCGATCGAGGGCCCCGCGATCGTCGAGCACTCGGCGACAACCTTCGCCGTGCCGCCCGGGCGCAGTGCGAGCCTGGACTGCCATCACATCTTCCATCTCACCGACAGCTCGGAGGCCTAGCCATGGCGACCCTCGACTCCACTCGCCGCACGCCCGGGCAGCACGGGGGGATCGGCTGGGACGGCAGAACGCTGCTTTCGATGCTCGAGGAGTCCGAGAGCCTGTTCGCCCAGACCGGCCACTACGCGGGCCTGCGCGAGCTGGAGATGATGCGCAGCGACCCGATCGGCTACGAGAAGCTGTTTTCGCGGCTGCGCGGCGGCCTCGTGTCCGCGCGCTCGACGGCGTTGAACATCTCGGCCTCCCCGATCGTGCGCGAGCTCGGCGAGCTGTGCTTCGCGCTGTACACGCCGGAGGGCGATTCGCTGGCGCTCTCCACCGGGATCATCGTCCACGTCCACACGATGTCCGACGCGATCAAGTGGATGGTCCGCCACCGCTACGAGGAGAACCCGGGGATACGTCCTGGGGACGTGTTCGCGAACAACGACCCCACGATCGGGGACGTCCACAACGCGGACGTGCAGACGTTCGTCCCGATCTTCTGGGAGGACGAGCTGATCGCGTGGGCGGGCGGCGTCACACATGTCCTCGACATCGGAGCTAGCACCCCAGGTGGTGTCCCGGTGGGCCCGACCATGCGCTACGAGGACGGCATCGACCTGCCGTGCATGAAGATCGGCGAGCACGACGAGCTCGCGCCGTGGCACCTCGAGCGGTGTCGCAAGCGCACGCGCGCGTCGGCGTACTACATGCTCGACGAGCGCACGCGACTCGCCGGCTGCCACATGATCCGCGACGCCGTCGAGCGGGTGCTTGCGGAGGAGGGCACGAGGCGCTTCAAGGTGTTCAGTCGGGAGGTCATCGAGGAGGGCAGGCGCTCGTTCAAGGCACGCATCCGGGAGATGACGATCCCGGGTCGCTATCGCTCGCCGGCGGTCTTCGACGCCGAGTTCTCAGACAAGGAGCAGCTCCCCGCGCGAGCCCGCCGGGACATCGTGATGCACTCGCCCTTCGAGGTCAGGATCGGCGGAGACGGTACCTATGAGCTCGACTACGAGGGCTGCTCGGCCTGGGGTTGGCATTCGATGAACTGCACGCCGTCGGGCATGCAGGGCGCGATCTGGGTGATGTTCACCCAGACCCTGATCTGCAACGACAAGATCAATGACGGCGCCTACTTCGCGATCAAGACCAACTTCCCCGAGGGCACGATCTCGAACCTCGGCGAGGCGGAGGGATCTACCGCGATCGCCTGGGCATTCCTGCAGCCGTCCTTCACGGGCTTCCCGCGCACTATCTCGCGCGCACTGCAGGCACGCGGCTTCATAGAGGAGATCCTCGCCGCGTACTCGGTCTCGGGGAACGTCCAGCAGGGCGGCGGCATCGACCAGTACGGGAGCTCCTCGGCGATCATGAACTTCGAGGTCTCGGCGCAGGGCATGGGCGCCAAGTACGTGCTCGACGGGACCGACTACTGCGCCGCGATGTTCAACCCCGAGGGGGACATGGGCGACGTGGAGATGTGGGAGCTGATCTCGCCGTTCGTGTACCTGTCGCGGAGGGTGAAGGCCTCCTCGGGCGGACCGGGTCGCCACCGCGGCGGCTCGAGCTTCGAGTCGCTGTTCATGGTCAACAAGACCCCCTTCTGGGAGCTGCAGAACATCGGCACCGGCCGCGTGCTCTCCTCGGCGGGGCTGTTCGGCGGCTACCCTGGCGCGACCGCCTACATCCACAACATCCACGGCGCCGACCTGACCGAGCGGGCGCTCAGAGGCGAGGCCTACCCCGTCGCGGACGGCGACTTCGAGCACCCCGCGCTGATGGAGATCGAGGGCGACTCGCGCGAATACAAGAACGACGGCATGACGCTGCTCTCTCCGTTCGCGAACGGAGACCTGTACCTGTCGGTCATGAAGGGCGGGGCGGGACTGGGCGACCCGCTGCTGCGGCCGGTCGCTGACGTGCACCGTGACGTCAGCGAGGGGCACCTGCTGCCGCGCTTCGCCGAGTCCATCTATGGAGTCGGTGACCGCGATGCGCATCGCCGGCGCCGCCTCGAGCGGGCGCGTCCGACGCGGGACTGGGTCGCCAGCGAGCGCGAGCGCATCCTCGCGCAGGATCTGGCGAGGCCGATCAAGGAGATGTATGCGGAGTCGATGCGCCTCTCGCCGCGCTGGGCAGCCGAGTACCGGGGCTTCTGGGACCTGCCGGAGGACTTCGACTTCGACGTCCTCACGCCGACCGTCACCGTTGCCCGCGCGCAGCCCGGCCGGACCGATCCCGATGATGCGGCCGACGCGTTCCTGGCAGCATCGGAACCGGTCGCATCCACACCTTCGCCCGGAGGGGGTCGGCTCGACCGCGAGACGCTGGAGGCGCTGCTCGATGAGCGCCTGTCGCGCCGCGAGGTGAAGGAGATCCAGTCCGGCTACAAGGACGCCGACAGGTTCGAGAAGTGGATCTCGGTGCTCCAGGATCGCGTGGCATATGACGACCCGATCGTGCTCCCGGCCGGGGAGGGCCTGAACATCGTGCGGCGGCGCTCGGACGGGCAGCTGGTTCACCGCTGCGACTGCGGCCACGACTTCTGCGCGCACAACCGCAACTGGAAGATGGATGCCGTGGTCCACGTCCGCGAGAGCGAGGAGGCGATCCTCGAGGTCTACCCGAAGATGGCCGGACCGGACCCGACTCTTCAGCATCTACGCGAGTACTTCTGCCCGTCGTGTGCCCGCCAGCTCGAGGTCGAGGCGCTGCCGCCCGGCTACCCCGTCGTGCACGAGTTCCTCCCCGACGTCGAAGGGTTCTACCGCGGCTGGCTGGGGCGTGAGGTGCCGGCGTAGCGACCACGGTCGAGAGACCTCGCGAGGAAGAGATCGCCCGCATCGTCGAGGAGGCCGCCGGGTGGCATGAGCCGGATGGCCTCCGGCCGGGACTTGAATCACGATGAAGGGGTCTACCGGTCGACCAGCGTCGAGCGTACGAGCGGCAGCGCCGCCTGGCGCTCATTTGCGGTGACGAGCGTGAAGTCGTGCGCCAGCGCAGTCGCGGCGATCCAGAGGTCGTTGCTGGGCTGACGACCGGCGCTCGCGCGAAGCTCGCCGTAACGGGCAGCAATGTGGCGGTCGACAGGCAGCGCCGGTGCTTCGGCGAGCACGGCTGCCAGTAGTGCTAGTCGGCGTGCGCGAGTTGTCTCGTCCCGTGCGATCAGAATGCCCGCCTCAAGCTCGCCCACGGTGACCACGCTCACGGCCCAACCCTCGGTGAACTCTCCGACGTTGCGTGCGCTCGCCAGAACGCTCGTGTCGATCAGGTTGCCCACGGATCGCGCGCTGCCTCGCGGTCTTCTTGGCGCATCCGGCGCAGATCGTCGGCGAAGCCGGGGTCGGGCGGGGTCTCGGCGAGAATGGCCGCCACGCGGCGCCGTCCATCGTAGTCGTCTGAGCAGTCTGGGCGCGTATGACGCTGCGAATGCCGACGCCGCGGGCGGCCTCAGCGCTTAGCCGGGTTCGCCCGTTAATTTCGGTGGGAGAGGGTCGCATCGAATACGTCTACCCGGATGAACCGATCTACCCAGGAACCACATTTAGGGGCCTTCCGCCAGTGGATTTGCGGCAGGATCTGTGCGTCTCGCCACGTAGCTAGAGGTTTCGGTTGGGCCGCCGCCACACGGGCCCACCTGGTGTTCCCGCGAGAGCCCGTGGATGATCTGCATGTCTGGCGACCACCACAGGGTGATCGTTGAGTAGCTCCGATTGGTTCCGGTGTCTTCTCCGGGGCGGTGTGGGCACGGGACGGTCGTGGCTTGGAAGACCGCGACGTACCGGTCCCGGCCGTCGGGCACGATCTGCGCTACGTACACGCTGTAGTAGCTGGCGGTGAAGAGATAGGTCTTGCATGTGCCGGCTTTGCAGAGGCGTCGGAAGTCCCAAGGACGCACCAGCCGCTCCCCGGCGCACTCATCGATGGCGTTGGTGGTCAGGACCGTCTCCGTGGCCGTCCATTCGCCAATCGGGAAGTGGACGTGGGGCGGCGCGATCCGACATGTGCCGGGCCTCTGCGGCGTGCCGGCCGCGACTGGCGTTTGTGCAGTCGTGGTCGATTGAACTGATGCTTGCGGGGTGCTGGTGCTGGCAGGCGTCCCGATCGATAAGCTAGCGCCGCACCCGCTAGCGCCGCAGAGAAGGAAGACCGCGAAAATAGCGCCGCACAGGCGCCCACGAGCACTGGGCATTTGCTCACCGCATCGGCCCCCAGCTCCCGGTCCTGTAGGCTTGATCGCTGACGCGGACTACGATACGGCATTGCGAGGGGCACACGCGACGCGTTCTGGGGTGACGCCGACGACGAACTCGAGGTGTGCCCGCGGGAGGAGCTGTGAGCACCCACCGTGACGAGAAGGTGGTTTGCGCGCCGAGCTCCGGTCGGCGCTAAATCTGCCTCGCGACCCGCGAAAACGACGTCCGATCATCGGGCGGAGAAATGGTTAGTTTGCCGACAAGAAAAATGGGCGAACTTGGCTGTGCGCAAACCGGCCGTTGATGGCAGCGCCAGCGGTCGGCGTGGACTGGGTTCCTTGCGCTGGCGCTTCGGTTGGCTCGACTGGGCGCAGCGGAAACGGTTGCTTTGCTCGCCTCTCTGCCAGCTACCTCGAGCGCTGTGGCGCTGCCTCCCCGAGTATCGTTGTTCGGAATGTATCGTAGGGGCTGCTCTCCCATCGCCGCCCTAATCGCTGTGCTCTCAGGCTGCGGGAGCACGCACCCCGACGTCACCGCTCCGAACTCGGCGAAGGACAAGCTGTCCACGGAGCGGGTGTACCGCGTGCCGTCAGCCTCGATGGAGCCCACACTTGGCATCGGCGCGCGGGTGATCGTATCCCCGGGGGCGCCAAGAGTCGGTGAGATCGCCGTGTTTCATCCACCAGAAGCAGCCGAGCAACAGGAGTGCGGTCCGACAGCCCACGTGATCAGATTTGGCGGCGCGGCATGTGCCCTACCCGTGCCGACACCATCAACCGTCAAATTCGTCAAGCGCATTGTTGCCGGGCCGGGCGACGAAATCTACATCAAGGAAGGCCACGTCTACCGGAAGGCCGCCGGATCGAGCCGCTTCGTACGAGAACCAGACCAATACATACGGCCCTGCGGTATCAGCCCCGCGTGTAACTTCCCGACGCCAATCAAGATCTCAGCGGAACACTGGTACATGCTCGGCGACAACCGAGGCGAATCGGATGACAGCCGTTTCTATGGCGCTGTCCCAGCGTCGTGGATCATCGGTGCCGTTACAGCCTGCGCCCCGCGGACCGCCTACCGGACGACGCTGGACCAGCAACAGGGCATCCGGGCATGCAAGTTGCCCAGGAAGCACGGTTAGCAGGCGTCGGCACCTTCCGGTTCGCGCGCTCACAAGTTCAATGGGCGAAACTTGGCTGTGCGCAACCATGCGCTGATGGAGGCGCCGACCATTGGGCTTGCTTGAGCACGCTGCAAACATCCAGCCGGAGCTTCGAGCGGAGGTCATTGGGGTAGCCGGCGACACTTCCTCCCACAGCTCGTTGAAGGAGCGGACGGGTCGCCTGAACCCCCTATGGGGACAGTGAACGCCGCCACATCGGCCGCGCACCAAGCTGCCGACGCCTCGCGCGAACGCGCCACTGTGCGAGCGCTTCCGCCCTTGCCAACATGCGACGATTTTACGCGCGCAGGACTTTGGTCACCATGGGCACAGAGTCCAACAGTTGCGATTGTCGGTAGATTGTCGCGCATGAGCGCGGCTTTTCTCAGCGCTGCGGTAGCTGGTATCGCGGTCGTCGTGGGAGCACTGATGCAACGCCTGACTCTGCGTGGCGCTCGGGAAGACGCTCACCTAGCTCTGGCCAGCGCGCAACGGACGGCGCGCACATCGGCACTCTCGAGTGCGACGACTATCTGGGAGCAGGGGCTACGCGAAGACCTCGCTGAGTTCACGACCCTCGCTTATGAGGTCGAGACAGCCTTCAAGCTGGCAATGGAAACAAGTACGCCATGGCCTGGGGAACACATGCCGCAGGTGATCCAAGTTGAGGTGCTGTTCAACCGCACCGTCTTGCGTCTGGACAAGGACGTGCCCACCCAGCGAGCGCTCGTCGAAAGCCTTAAAGCTATGAGGGATGAAAAAACAGGCCTTTGGGTCGACAGGCGCGACGCCGTGGTCGACGCCGCAGTCGAAGCGTTCCGTGCCAAGTGGGTCGATGTCCTTGAGGGCTAAGGCACGGACACGCCGGCTGCTCCGAATCCATGAACGCACAAAGCTCTGAGACAGCGTGCACCGCCCACTACCGACACGGAGGACTCATCCACGACGCCATCGCACAGGCCGCCACAGGCAAGGACACCTACCGCGTCGCCACACCTACGGTTTGCGCAACACCCGAGGAACCCGGTGTTGTGCTGGCAACGGTCAAGGAACACCTCGGCCTCAACCGAGGATCATGGACCACCCGCCGCCTGCAGCCACAGTTCGCAGCACTACAAGCCGCTGGCCTGATCGAGATGGTCCGTCGCCGCAGCCGGGACATGTGGCGACTCACCAGCACAGGACAGCAGCGACTAGGGAGCACCCGTCGCGCCGGTGAGACCGACGCGCTACCCGAGGCACCACAACACCGCAAGTGGCGAGAAGGCCGCACCGCAGCCACCGAGAGAACCCCAGAGTTCCGCGACGAGCTGCGCAGCACCCTGGCCGACGCCACCGGCTTGCTCGATGTCGCCGAGCAGATCAGCTCAGGAACGTGGTTCGAGCTTGGCCTGCGCTCGCAGCGCGCCACCGCACGACTCGCCTCAGCGACCTACTGCCTCAACGAGTGGGCCGAGCCACACGACTCCCGCGCAGACCTCGACGAGCCCCCCTACGGGCAGGGCAACAGACGCCACCCCCGATCATGGAACCGCTGATGGTCATCCAAGCCGCACCTTCATACAACGGCACTTGTACGACGCCGGGCCGGACAATGGCACTTGTGCGACGCGAGCGATCTCGAGGGGTGCTCGCGGCTCCCGCCCGAGCAGTTTGCGGATGATGGCATGGGCGCCGCCGGTGATCTGGTTGACGATGCCGCAGCCCCTGACAACGGGATCTCGAAGAATGGGCCCTCAGAACGTCTCGCACCGCCTATGCAAACGCGAAGCGAGCATCGAGCTTTGGGACCGGCTGACCAGTCGGGGTAGACGGACTATCCCCGTCAGCGTAAGATATACGGGTAACCACAGGAGATACCAATGAAGGTACTAGACCAGAACAAGGACGGGGTCACAATACATCTCTCGAACGGCGAGCTGAGGCTGATCGCGTCGGTACTCACCGAGGTGCAAGGCGGGCCCAAGGCATTCGACGATGAAGACTGGGGCATGTTGATTGGGTTGCCCCGCGATTCAGCGGAGCGTCTAATCGATGAGATGCAGCCAGCTCTCGAACGCGCCAACGAACTCGAAGGCTAGTGTCCGACCCAGGGCGGCACATCAATCCGGGACCGATGCGCGACAGGCATCTCAATGGGATCGTCGCGCATGGCTACAGCGCACACCGGAAGGAGTTCGGCGGCTCGAGGGCCGTCACTCCAGACGCGTACCGTCGCTCGGCCGAGAAACTCCTCAGTGAGGGAAACATCGGGCACGCTCTGAAGCAAGCCAACGGTACGAACTATCTCATTGCCGATCGCAAGCTCGGCACGATGGCGTACCTCAATGCTAAGAACCCCAACAAGAGCACGCATTTCGCGCCGACCGGGGGCGTGGACAAGCATCTGAACCGAAAGCTCAACACGATTCCACCTTCCGACCGTCAGAAACTCGACCTTCAGAAGATCCGCGCAGCCCCCGCGACTACGAAGGCTCCCCCCAAGCCGCCCCTCCCCACCTCTACTACGAATTCGCCTAAGCCGCCAATGCCGGCTACCGCGCGGAGAGACCCTCCGAGGCCGCCTGCGCCTAATGCGCCAGCTCGACCGCCAGCTCCGCGTCCGGCACCGCGACCAGCGCCGCCGCGCCCGGCGATGGCCAAACCCCCCGCCAAGGCACCTGGCCCGCCGGCAAAAGGTGGGCCCCACAGGTAGGATGCCTGGATGTCGCATCCGGCTCTCGGCATTTCGGACTCGCTTGGAGATCGCCGCCAGGGTCTATACGTAGGGCGTCGGAGCAACGGCCCTGTCTTCGCAGGCCACGAGGATCACCTCCTGGTACTTGGACCCAGCCGCACTGGAAAGACCAGCGGCCTCATCATTCCCTCGGTTGCGGTTCATCCGGGACCGGCGGTCGTCGTCTCATCGCGACCAGACATCATCTCTCCTGTCCGCGGCGCACGCGAAGCGATAGCTGACTCTCATGGCGGCTCGTGCCACGAGCTTGCGTTTGGTGCCACTTCGGGCCATCTGCCAGCCGCAAGCTGGTCTTCGACGGCTGGCTGCCGCGACTGGAATGTAGCTCTTGACCGCGCAAGCGTCATCGTTAGCACCGCTACGCCAGTCGTGCAAGACAGCTTTTGGCCAGCAGCCGCGACCGACCTGTTGTCGTGCTGCCTGTTTGGTGCCGCGCTTGTGGGGGATGGCGACCGTTTGATGGCCTCAGAAATCGACAACGCCGACGTGAGCACGTACTATTCCGCCGTCCACGACTCGTGCGGCGAGGACAGTGCGATCACGGCCAAGTTTGGGCGCTTCTTCAACGATGCTGCGATGGCCGACGACACGCGCAAGAGCGTCTTCGCCACCGTGTCTGGGAGCGCGCTCGGTTCATTTCGGTATCAAGACCCCGACTCCGAGTTGTCGTTCAACCCGTCAGAGTTCGTCGCCTCATCTGGGACCCTGTTCATCACGATTCCTTGGCACCGGCGCGACATCTTTCAACCGCGAGTCACCGCGCTCGTGGAGGCTATCGTCGAGGCGTGGCGCCATCGCTCACGCGACGATTCGCGAACTCTGTTGCTCGCACTCGACGAGGTAGCAAACGTCGCGCCGTTGCCGAACCTTCCACAACTGGTTACAGCAGGTGCAGGTGACGGTATTCAGTTGCTGCTCGGCATGCAAGCGCCTGATCAGGCCAAGCGCTGGGGTAACCAAGCAGACGTGGTGCTCGGCGATCCATCGCATCTGGCGCTCTATCCCGGACTGAAGGACGAGAGCTATCTCCGCGCCATCAGTGGCCTAATAGGCGACCAAGTGCAGTACGAGCTCGAGGTCCATGTCTCCCCCGACACTCCTACCGGCCACGCCTTTGCCGATCACGGGCGGCTGATTCACGAGCGACACGCACTCGACACAGAGCGCGACGCCGTGCCGCCCCGTCAGCGCGCCCGAGCTGCCGTAACGGCTGCAGTGGCGATAGCCAGGCTCAGAGCACGTGATGGCATCCGGACCCGCGGCGACGCCGCAGGACCAGCCACCGTGCTCGCTGAGATTGATCGCTTTACCACCGTTAGGAGGGTACCTAAGCGTCTGCCTCGCCTAGCTGTTTCAGATCTCGCGGCGGGTCGCGCTGAGCATTTCTTTCTCCGTAGCCGCAACGAGACGGAGTTCCGCCGGATCGCGCCCTGGTTTCGAGACCCGTTCTGGGCAGCAATTCTCACTGACCGAGGCCACGAGTGAGGCTGACCGCCACCTGGCGGTGGTTCGCTGGTCTCGCTAGCCGCCCAGTCCCCGTACGACGGCGCGCCGCAGTCGTCACCGGCGATCGGTACGGTCCCGGCACTGCCGTCGCGGTCATCTGTGGCGAGCCGCCGAGCGACGATGGCGACACAGTCCTCGTGGTGGTTGATGACACTGCCCCGCTCGGCATCGCGATGCCGGAGCATGGAGCGTCAACGAGTGAGCTCAACTCGGACGGGTATGTCCTGCTCGGAACAGATCTGCGCAGTGGCGTCATCGTCCGCGGTGTAAAGCGGCACGGTGTGGGCTACGTCCGCCCAGGAACGCCTGTACACCTCGTGGCGCGACAAGCGGTGGCGCTCGCTGATGCTGCCGTGCGACATGCACCTCACACGTTGCGCGACGAGTTCGGACCGGTTGAACCAAGACTCCACGACGAGGATGTCGAGCACGTCGCTGATACGGCTGCTCACCGGACCAATCGCGATCGAGCCCCGGAGGAAACAGCGTGAGCGAGTGGGGAATGGGCGATCTTGGGTCCGGCAGCGGAAGCAACAAGCGCTTGCCGGTTGTCTTGTGCCTCGATACGTCGGAATCAATGCAAAAGACCGCCGCCTCAGACCGCATCGGTGAACTCAACGCCGCCATGGTCACGTGGAAGGAGCAACTTGCCGCGTCAAGCCAAGTGCGTCGTCAAGCCGACATCTGCGTGATCGAGTTCAACACAGCACCGCGTACAGTCGACTGCGGCCAAGGGACCGAGCCGGGCTTCGTGACAGTCGATCGGTTCTCGCCGCCCACATTTCAGGCGAACGGCGTGACGCGACTCGATCTTGCAATCAAGGCTGCCATCGCTAAGGCCGCTGCCCACCGAGGCATGACCGCGATCGAGACCCACCGGCCCAAGATCTGGGTTGTCTCAGACGGTGCGCCAACGGACAATGACGGAAAGGGTCCAAGCGACCTGTGGCGTACCACTCTCCCGCTCGTCCGGACCGGCGAGGCTGCCGGGGATTTCGCGTTCTATGCGGCGGGTGTCTATGGCGCCGATATGGACGTGCTGCGCGAGCTCGCTGGCCCAGGCGCTTTCGACCTTCGTGGTTTGCCTCTAGAGCGTGTCTTGAAGGCCGTGACGGACTCGATTACTCCGAAGGCTCACGGCGGCGGGGCGCGCCGCGCCGAAACCGTGGCGGCCGAGAAGAGTGACGTCGCCGCCACCGTGCGAAAGCAACGAGAGATCTTCGAAATGCTCGGCCGTTCAGGATAATCGGCGTGAGGTCTTTGTTCGGGCCGCGTGCGCCTGTCACTGGACCTTCAACATCGTGGCCGCGCGTAATACCGCCGCGAGTCACATCGCTGTCAACCGCGCGGTCGCGGGACGCGACTTCATGGCACGCTCTCACCGTGAGCGTGGTTGGTGAGGGTCATCGCGCTGAAGCGAAAGGCGGCGACGACTGCTCGCAGTGCCTGGCTATCGGTGAATCTGCCATTGCTCTGGTCGTGGCCGACGGCGCTGGCGGATCATCCCACGCGGCGTGGAGCGCTCGGACTGCGGTGGATCTGATCGCACCCCTTCTCGACGCCGCCGCACCGGAAATCACCGCTGCGGCGTCTGCATATTCGGCGATACGTGTCCTAGGGCGAATAATGATATCGGCGGAGGACGCAGTTCTGGACGTAAGGCGTCGATTCGACATCCGCCCCGGGGACGGACTGACTACTCTTGGCGTGGCTCTCGCGTCTGACGACTTCGTAGTGTATGCCGGCATTGGCGACGGGTTTCTCGTCGTCGGTCTTCGCGATGGCCGCTATTTTCTGCCGATCCCCATAGTCCGCGCCAGTCGTCATCACAACGAGACGTGGCTGCTTGGTCACGATAGCTGGCGGTCGCACGGGTTTTGCTATGCCGTCTGTGACGCCGAGATTGCGACCATCGCGCTCTCCACCGACGGACTCGAGGAGGTCTTGCTCGATTACCGACTACCCGGAGCCGACATCCCCGGCGCTGAGCCTCTTCGCCCGGTTCCAGACCGGTTTTCCGGCGCGGTCACAGCTATGCGAGGCCCAGATTCTGACCTTGACGACACCGCTATGCATCTCGCCCGGCTGCTCGTTTCGTCCGAAGTTGGTGCTCTCTCATCTGATGATCTCAGCCTTGCGATCGCGGTTAGGCACTAGAGAGTCGCGGCGTGGCACGCTACGTTACTAGCGGCGGTAAGTGGCTTACAGCCAAGGATCTCGTCGGCGATGGCGGTCAGCGCGCGGCGGTGTTTAGCGTTGACGAGAGCGATGACATCGCGATAAAGGTGTTCTTGGACGTCAACTTGCGCCTCCATCACCGACTCAAAGAGATGATGGCGCATGAGGCCGCTCTCGCTTGGGCGATGGATCAGTCGGTCGGATGGCGTGCCGCGTGGCCGATTGATGTGGTTCGCACGACATCCGACGGCAAAATCGTGGGCTACGTGATGCCGCTCATGAATGACTGCAAGAGCCTATTCGACGTTGCCGAGCCGGACGGTGCCACGGGGACACACGCAAACTTCAATTGGCAAACGCTTCTAAACGCGTGCTTTCATCTTGCCGAGACTGTGCGAGGATTTAACGACATGGGCGTGATCATCGGGGATCTGTCACCGCACAACATTCTGGTATCCGCATCGGGCATCGCGACGATTATCGACTGTGATTCGGTGGGATTCACAAGCGCTGGCTCGCCAGCCAAGCAATGGCCGGCGATGCACATGACCGACGACTTCTCGGCGCCCGAGCGGCTACTTCATCCGTCTCAGCCAGCTACTGTCGCCTCCGATCGGTTCTCTCTGGCACTCGTGATCTCTCAAGCTCTCATGTGCAATGTCAGTCCCTTTCGCGCCACCGCGGAGCAGGTATCCACTCGCGGCAGTCTCATCGAGAATCTCAAGGCAGGCAGTCCGCCGCTGTTTGGTGGTAGCAATACCGCCGAACGAGGGTGCCTCGCTTGCCTGCCGGCGCCCGTTGAAGTCCTTACGCGGCAAGCTTTGTCAGAATCAGCGACTAACGAGGCTGACCGTCCGGGCCCTGAGGAGTGGGTAGCCGCGCTTTGTGAGGCCGATATCTCTGCGCAGGCATGCCCACGCGATCCATGGCACGCCTACTGCGCGCCGGATACCGTCTGTCCGTTCTGCGGACCAGGCCCTGTCAGCGGTGTAGCGCCACGGCCTGTCGAACAAGCACCGGCGCCGCAGCCTTCAATGCCTGAAGACAGACCCGCCACAACTTGGGATGCAGCGAGGGCGGCGGTCGTTCTTGCCGCCGTGGCGGCAGACATCGCTCTCGTGGCGGTTGGCGCGATTGTTGCCAGTGGGGTTTGGCGGGTCTTGGCGGTCGTCACTGGAGTGACGCTGCTCGTCTTGCTTGCATGCTTTGTTTGGGCGGACGACCAGGACCCCGCGCCTTCCTGGTCCGGGTCAGTGCTCGTCGCTTGGACGCTCGGGCAGGTTCTGACGTTTGGAACGCTCGCCCATATACTGCTGGCGTGAGTTTGGTCGCAAAGGAGACCTTGACCGTCCCAAACCAAGACAGGACAATCCTATGACACAAGTTGCAACACTCTGTCGCGGTCCCTTTCCGCTTAAGGCCGGCCTGAATCTCGGCCCGACCGAGGCGGCCGTCGTTCTTAGGAACGGCAGAGTCACGGAAGTCCGGCGAGCCGGAAAGTACCGCAGGCTATTTAGCGCTGACCGATTGCCAAAGACGGGCCAACTCGAGGCGCTCTATTTTCACGTTGGAGAGATTGCCCTGACCGTGAAAGTAGCAAGTGTTCCGGTCGCGGACGACTTCACGGTCGATTGGGCGATGGATATCGGCGTCCGGTGGGTGGGAGGCGATGACACCCTGAAGGCCCTTGCCGAACGCTACTCTGCCGCCAATCTAACAGCCGCCGTCGATTCGGAGCTGCAGGCAGGCGTGTCATCTATCGTGAGGCAAGCTGCAACGATCGCAACCCATGGCGAACTGCAACGCACCACAGAGCTTGAGAACCTCTTTCGTGCCGGAAGACGGCTTCTAGACGGCGCTTTGGAGATCATCGCGATCCGTCGGGCCACGCCGACGTATGACGCCGTTGCGCTAGCCGAGGTAGAAGAGCGCAAGCAGCACCAACTCAACAAGGCGCGCGCGGGCCGTGCTCACGAGCTCGCGGTTGGTGGCGCCGAAAGTCAGCGAGTGCTGCGCGTCCTAGAAGCCGAGACGACCGCCACAGTCACTGGGATCGAGGACGCGGCCCGCGGTCGCATCGCAGCAGCCGTTGCGCGCGAACTCGGCGTACCAGCATGGTGGGTCTACAACCCGAGCGCATACACAGCCGAGATCAGCGCCAACAGGGACCTTCTAGTCGAACTTCTGGGCAAACACGGCACGGAGTTCGGGATGCTAGCGGAGCAGCTCGGTCTGAAACGCGAGGACATTCTCGGGATGTTTGCCGGCTTCCAGTCGGGAGTCCTTGAGGTGGTCCAAGCGCGTCCTGCCCAGATTTCGCATGACAGCGTCATCGACGGCACGGTGGCGCGAGCGGACGATCCCAACAGTCCGCGCTTTGCAAACTCAGATGTTGTTCTCGGCGTGCTTGCCGACCTCGGGCATCAACAAGACATCGCGGGTACAGCGCTGCACGTAGCTGACCATCGGGCCATGGCCATAATCGTGGCTGCTGAGATTGGAAGTCTGCGTGCGAGGGTCGAAGATATTGTGCGAGGCATCTCCACTCAGGTTGGGGTCGAGGCTACGGAACTCGTAGTCGCCCCGTATAAGGTACGGATTGGCGATCAGCTCGAGTCGATCGTATCGTCGGTCGCGGCTGAGGCGGGGATGAGCCCTGCAATCGAAGCTCGCCGCGAGAGTGACTGCGGCTACATCCTAACGTCACCAAGCTACGAGCTGATGGCACTTGAGCCTTGGCGACCTGCCGTGGAGCGGACCTTTGAGCCCCAACTTCAGCTCCGCATGGCTGTCGAGGAGGAGTGAGCGGCCTGCTACTAGTGTAGTGTCTTGCAAATAACTGGTGTTGGTGGTAGGGTGGCGTATGCGGACACCCAGCCCGGCGTTGCGGGTCAGCGATGAGCAGTGTGAGGTGCTGCGGCGGCTGTCTGTTTCTCAGACGGCTGCGCATCGTGAGGTTCAGCGCGCGCGGGCGCTTTTGATGGCCAGGGCCGGAGGGGCGAACACGAGGATCGCGGCGGAGCTGGGTGTTTCACCTGCGACGGTGATCGCGTGGCGGGAGCGCTTTGCCAGCGAGGGCCTGAAGGGGCTTGGCGGGGTGCGCCCGGGCCGGGGGCGCAAGCCGTCGATCCCTGATCAGAAGGTCGCGGAGATCGTGCACGCGACGCTTCACGAGAAGCCTCCGGGGGAGACACACTGGAGCTGCCGCTCGATGGCCAAGGCGACGGGCGTGAGCCCAGCGACGGTTCAGCGGATCTGGTCCGCGAGAGGCCTGAAGCCCGATCGTGTGGAGACGTTCAAGCTCTCACGCGACCCGCTCTTTGAGGAGAAGCTCGTCGATGTCGTGGGGCTCTACCTGAACCCGCCGGAGAAGGCGATCGTGCTCAACGCAATCAACAACTAAAACGGAGACAGTGCACTAGTCTCAACGCCCGATGCCATAGTTGGGACCGCTGGCATCGGCGGTTCTCGCCGGACATAAGCTCTTTGCACGTGCTCTTGGGCTCCCCGTCGTCGGCGATAACTTGCTCACCAACTGCACCACCAACCACGACTCTCGCACTCGAATTCTCGTGGCGTGACACGCCGTCGTCGATTCGCGAAATACCGGTTGTGCGACACAGATCGCGGTGCGGTAGCCTGGCGCGATGGACAGGCGGTACCAGGTGTTCGTAAGCAGCACCTTCCTAGATCTAAAGGATGAGCGTGCAGCCATCGTAACTGCACTCCTCCAGATGGATGCCTTTCCTGCAGGCATGGAGCTGTTCCCCGCTGCCGATGACGATGCCTGGACGCTAATCGAGCGAGTGATCGCGGCGAGTGACTATTATCTTCTGGTTGTCGGCGGAAAGTACGGTTCGGTTGATCCTGGATCGCAGATTAGCTACACGGAGAAAGAGTATGACTTGGCGGTTTCGCTGAAGAAGCCCGTCATGGCGTTTCTTCACGGCGCACCAGAGAAGATCGAGTTTGGGAAGTCCGAGGAGAACGAGAGCATCCGTGCGAAGTTGGCCGCGTTCCGTACCAAAGTTGAGCGCAAGAAGCACGTCAAGTATTGGACCACACCCGATGACCTCGCGGGCAAGGTTGCTCTGAGTTACGCGAGCTTTCGGCAACAGTACCCCGCCGCCGGTTGGGTGCGCGGAGACGTGCAAACGTCCGCCGAGGCACTAGGCGAACTCAATGAGCTGCGGAAGCAACTGGAGGCTTTGGAGGAGCGTCTAGCCGCGGCCCGGACAGGTCCTCCGCCCGGAACCGATCGGCTGTCGCAAGGCGACGACACTGTCAAGTTCGACCTCCGCGGATCGACGAAAGTTCGGACACCGACGGTCGCGTACGAGTGGCTTGAAATGACGACGAACGTTCACGATGAGTCATCGTGGGACGACATCCTCTCGACCGTTGGGCCGGCTCTGTTGGACGAGGCTTCGCAAGACGAGATTGCAAAACGGCTCAATGCGTGGTTTACCCGTTACTATGCGGCCCGAGTGCGCCAGGAGGTGCGCAAGAGGGTTAAGGACGAGCGCGGTGAGGAGGTTACAAGCACGCGAAACACCAAAGTCGAGCTGAGTGACGATGACTTTGGAACCGTCCTGATTCAACTTCGCGCGCTAGGCCTGATCACGCGGAGCGAACGGAAACGCAGCGTCCACGACCGTGGAACGTACTGGACACTCACACCTTACGGTGATGTACAGCTCACGACACTTCGAGCCATAAGCCGGGATCCACTCGCTGAGCGTGCGGCAGACGCTAACGAGGAGGGGGACGAGGCCGACCAGGAGGAGAGCTAGCGCCCGAGCTGCGTCTGTCGCCGCATACCTCGGTAGACGCTTTAGCTGTTGCCAGTGACTGTGCGACGCGCTCGCCGGATGCCCTGGGGGTCGTTCAACGCCGATTGTGCGGCGTTGTGCCGATCGGGAAAGAACTGCTCGGCCCTCTATGGGGCAGCGCGCGTCTGCGCCGTACGTTGACCTGCTGGCACTTCGAGTCGCGGGTCCACCCGTTTCTTGCCGTGCCGTTCACGCGGCCCTCGCAGTCGATTACATCGCATTCACGTTGTCTGGTTGTTTCGGGCTATTGACATTGCGAGGTGCTTGCTATAGAAATCGCCCACTTCTGGTACGTCAGGGTTCGCGCGATCGGATAACGGAGGGCCTACATGCATCATCCTCGTCATGCTGTGCCGAGCGGCCGCGTTCGCAAGCGGGTTGCTGTTTGCGGACTGCCTGCTGTCGTTGCTACAGCGCTCATTCCCACTGGCGCTGCGTATGCGCTGGAGCTGGAGATCGATCCAGCGGCAGCAAGCCACAGTGACCAACTGTACCCGCTGGACACTCCCGACTATGCGCAAAACCCCGGCGCAAGCACTGATCTCAGAAACAGCGACGATAACGTCCTTGACTCAGCCGATCATTCCGACTCGGGCGGTCCTTCCGAAGAAGAACCTAGAAGAAAAGTCATTAGAGATTGCACCAAGGAAGGGCTCGCTGATATCGCCTGGGATATCTGGTGGAGCGTCAGCCATGAACATAGCTTCTCCCTGCCTCAGCAAGCAGAAGAAGCGATCGAAGGCTGCCTAAAGACCTACATAGGCGAACCGGAATCAGCTGTCGCCCAGTCGATCGCCGCCGCCATCACCAACGGAGCCCACAGCTTCCTTGCAGTTGACCCCGACCTTTACGGCCTCGCGGACTGGCTGCAAATAGTCGACTATTACTACATCCCATACTAGCCTCGGTCAATCGTGATGCGCGTGCCGCAAAGATCCATACAAGGCCAGCATGAACTCCGCCCGCTCGCTAGTGTGACCTGAGCGACAATGACCGACGGTGCGCCTCTAGATACAGCCGCCGCCCGTGGCTATCCATCGCCGCTGTGGATCATTGCTCTCTTTGTTGCCTTGAGCGAGACTACTGCCGGAGTCGCGTCGACAACGACGAACGGCGCAATCGCGTTGATGTTCGCGGTCTTTGCTGTGGCATTTCCGCTGTTGGTGCTCGGCGTGTTCGTATGGTTGCTACTCGCGCATCCAGGGAACCTCTACTCTCCTTGGCAATACACAGAGCAGACCGATGTCCAATCGTATTCTGAGGCGCTGAGTCGTGAAAGTCGCCGCCGGGGAGCCATTTTCAAGCGGGCGATCAGCGAGGCACTCGCAACCGGCGCGGCGGCGAAGCAAGACGAGCTCGGTGCGACCGAGCAGGGGGTGGGGGCACAAGCCGCCGCAAGATTCGAGCAGGTCGTTGAAGAGAGCTGCGTGACCATCAATAGGTCTCTGCTGATGGATGGTGCAGAACCTGTACAAATCCCGGCCACGCCCGAAACGACCGTCAATGAACTGCTTGATTCGATCTGGTTCTCAATCAGCTCAGCCGTCGAACCCTTTACATATAACAAGTCGTGGGTTCTAGCTGACGAGAACCACAAGTCCCTTGACAAACTCGGTACTCGGTGGGCTGAGCGTCAGGGCTGGCAACGAGACGAACGTCTCTTGCGGGATGCCGGCATCGCACCAGGAGACACTTTTTTGGCGCTGCCACTGGCTCAGTCAAAACGAGCGATGACTGCGAGGAGCAAGCGAGCAAGTCACTGAACTCCCAATCCCGTGGCAATCGAACACAGTTGGGAAGGCGACCAAAGGTCGCGCCTGCACAGAACTGCGAGTGCACACGCCTGCTGGCTCTGCATTGAACTTGACGGAGGGGTGAACCAGCCTGCATGCTGGATGCATGGCGAAATCATCAGCAGACGACGGCTCGGCCCAGCTCTCGGGAACCTTCCAGCAGCTCCCTGACCGGCTGGCTATCCAGAAGCTCTCTGGCACGAAGCCCCGGCCGAGCTTTGACCTTGATGCTATGTGGGCAAAGCTGATCGCACTCGGTGCCCGCAACGGCGCCGAGGATCTTCATGTCGCTGGCGCGTTCAGCGACCGGCAGGCCCCAGCCTTGAACCGACGTCTGCGTGACCGTATCTACGAGGTTCTGATCGGTCTGCGCCGCCTCGACCCCGATCGCCCCGACGATCCCTACCGCCGCTATCTCGAGGATCTCGGTGCAGGCTCCGACCTTGAACCAACCGAAGCCGCCATCGCGGGAGCCGTGGCGCGGGCGGTCAAGGACTATGCGGCGGCTGAACGAGCCGATGCCTCTACTGCTGCGGCGCTCACCGAGACCGGCATAGACGGCGCGCTCAACTATCTCGACGGGCTGATGCACATCGAGGACGCACAGGTTCAGCGCGGGCTCGCCTTCTTTTTGAGCGCAGTCCCGCTGTATTGGGAGCCTCCCGAGGTCAGCCCGGAGTTCCAGGCGCTCCTTGAACGCAACCGCAGAGCTGCGTAGCCGCAAGGCTCCGGCCAGCTGGCCTCTCAGCTACTACTAGCGGCCAGGAGAGCCTCCAGAAGCCGCTGCACACGCTCGTGAGCCCCAGGAAACGCCGGAACCCCGGCCTCCTGAGAGACCGGGGTTCGACCTTCTACAAAATGGTGGAGCTAGTCGGGCTCGAACCGACGACCTCCGCCATGCCATGGCGGCGCTCTCCCAGCTGAGCTATAGCCCCGAGTTCAGAACATCCTATCGCCCGAAGCACGGAGACTATGGCAAGGGCGTAGCGCCCTATGCGAACCCCCAACGACGCCTCAGCGTCACATCCAGCTCGTAATCGCGCGCCCAGCGCACACCGCGCGCCTGGTTGTTGCGGGTGGGCCCGACGCGCAGGCTGATCGCCTTGTGGCCTTCGACTTCCTCGACTGGGAGGAGATAGCAGCGGTCGGTGTCCGGTGCGTATGCGGCGAGCGCATCAATCTCCGAGGCGCAGTACTGCGTTCTGCGATAGCCCGCAGGGGTGTGGCGGCTCGTCACGCATCGAGCCGTGAGGGTCTCACCGCGGAGCGGCGCCCACTTGCATTGAACTCGCAACAGGACATCGCCTACATCGATCGCGAGGTCGTATCGGCTGCCGTCGACGAGCGGTCTCAGCACCACCAAGCCGAGCCGTATTGCCGCCGCCGCGATCGCAGCCTCGGCAGCGGCACTCTTCTGACTGGGGCTGAGGCCATCCATGGCTCCAAGCTAGAGGGCTTCGTGTGCCCCGTGGTCGCCCTATGTGGAAATGGCGTGGCGAGGGTGTGACGAAATTGCAACGCCCAGGTGGCCCGCAGACCCTCAGCTCCGCGGGATGAACTCGGGCACGTCGAGGCCGTCATCGGGCTCATCGTCGCGCTGTGGTCGCCGCCGCCCAGCGGGAGCCGGTGGGGCCTCGCCACGGTCACGCTCGATGCTCGGGGCGACCTGGTCGAGGCGGGCGGTCATGCCGCCATGGGCCAGGCGCACGTCGCGCAGCAGGCGCTCGGCGTTGTTGCGCAGCGAGACCGACAGCTCGCGCAGGTTGCGCGACACCTCCGTCCCCTCCGCGAGGACGTCATGGGCCACGACGTGGGCCTCGCTCGTGATCTCGCGAGCTTCGACCCGGGCCTTGGCCTTCAGCTCCTTGGCCTGCTTCTCGGCCTCCTCGTGCAGCCGTGCGAGCTCCTCGCGCCGTGCAAGCAGCAGCCGCTCGGTCTGGTCACGGGTCTCCTGCGCGATCCGCTCGGCCTCGGCCTGCGCCTTGGCGCGCAGCTGCTCGGACTCCTCCTCGGCCGAGGAGCGCATCTGATCGGACTCCTTCTTGGCTGCCGCCCGCACCTGCTCGGACTCTCGATGAGCGGCCGCGCGCAGGCCCTCGGCCTCCTCAGCAGCAGCCGCCCGCCACTCGGCAGCCTCCTCGCGCGCCTCGGTGAGGATGTGATCGGAGCTCTCGCGGGCCTTGGACAGGGCCTGGGTGGCCTCGCTGTTCGCGCGCTCGGCATCGGCATGGAGCCTCGTGGCCGTCTCGGTCGCCTCGGCCGTCGTCGCCTGCGCCTGTGCGCGCGCGGACTCGAGGATATCCTCGGCCTCCTCTTCAGCCGCATGCACGCGGTTGTCGGCGGCGCGATCGGCCTCGGCGATGCGCTCGCGGGCGCGTGTCTCGGCCTGGTCGCGAAGCTCGGCCGCGGCCCGTTCGGCCGCGCCGACGATGTGCGCCACACGCCCTGGCGCAGCGCTCAGGGCGTCGGCGTTCTCGTCGTATGGGTAGTGCTCTTCCTCGAACTGGTGCCCCTCCACGCGCGCCATCGTAAACCGCCCTGCTCCCGGGCGCCCGGCGGCCCCCGACGCAAGCCCGCGGCGGATCGGCGAATGGGCTCGGTCAAGACTGGGGTGATGGCAGAGATTGTTGGAAATATGTCCTTGCAGACAGACGACGGGTGCGGGATGATCGCCGCATGGCCAGAGCTCGGGGAGAGCGTCAGATCGTGATACTCGCCTTCCCGGGCGTGCAGAGCCTCGACATCACCGGACCGCTGGAGGTCTTTGCGGGAGCAGAGCGCTTGATCGAGTCCTCTGCCCGCCGCGAGCGAGGCTACGAGGTGTGGATCGTCAGCCGCGATGGCGCTCCGCTGGCGACCTCGAGCGGGTTGACGATCGAGCCGCACGCCTCGATTGCGCGGGCGCCCACGCGGATCGACACGTTGATCGTGCCCGGCGGCGCTGGGCAGCGGAAGGCCGGCGAGGATCAGGCGCTGCTCGACTGGATCGGGCGCGCCTCCACGAAGGCCCGCCGCACGGCGTCGGTCTGCACGGGCGCCTTTCTGCTCGCTCGCGCCGGGCTGCTGAACGGCCGTCGCGCGACCACGCACTGGGCTCGGGCCGAGGAGCTCGCTCGCGCCCACCCCGAGGTGGAGGTCGATCCGGACCCGATCTTCGTGCGCGACGGAGCGATCTGGACATCGGCTGGAGTCACGGCCGGAATGGATCTCGCGCTGGCGCTCGTAGAGGAGGATCTCGATCGCGAGGCGGCGCTCACGATCGCTCGCCATCTCGTGCTGTTCCTGCGGCGGCCCGGCAGCCAGTCTCAGTTCAGCGCCACGCTCGGCTCGCAGCAGCCCCGTCGCGAGCCGCTGCGCGAGATCCAGCAGGCGGTGCTCGAGGACGTGGCGGGCCTCCACACCGTCGAGGCCATGGCCGAGCGCGCTCACCTGAGCCCACGTCACTTCGCCAGGGCTTTTCGCAGCGAGACCGGGGTGACGCCCGCCCGCTACGTGGAGCGGGTTCGCCTCGAGGCGGCCCGCCGGCGCCTGGAGGAAGGCGCCGAGCCGGTCGGGGCGATCGCGTCGGCGTGCGGCTTCGGGACCGCCGAGACGATGCGCCGCGTGTTCCTGCGCACGCTGCAGGTGGGGCCCGCCGAGTACCGGCGTCGCTTCAGGGGCGAAGCCGTCCGATCACAGGCGGCGGCCTGACATGGACATAGCGATCGTCCTCTACGAGCGCTTCACGGCCCTCGACGCGATCGGGCCGTATGAGGTGCTGAGCCGCCTGCCCGGGGTGAGCCTCGCTTTCCTGGCCGCCGAGCGCGGGCCGATCACCACCGACAACGGCATGCTCACGGTCGTCGCTGAGCGCTCACTCGCGGACGTGCGCGGAGGCGACATCGTCCTCGTCCCGGGCGGACCGGGCGAGGTGGCGGCGCGCGCAGGGGATGGCGTGCTCGAATGGCTGAGAACGGCGAACGAGACGAGCGAATGGACCACATCCGTCTGCACCGGCTCGCTCGTGCTCGCCGCCGCCGGACTGCTCGAGGGCAGGCGCGCGACCACGCACTGGCTGGCCTTCGACGAGCTCGCGCGGCTGGGAGCCGAGCCGGTCCATGAGCGCGTGGTCTTCGACGGCAAGCTCGTCACCGGCGCGGGCGTCTCCGCGGGCATCGACATGGCGCTGTCGCTGGCGGCGAGGGTCGCCAGCCCGGAGGTCGCCCAGGCGATCCAGCTGAGCATCGAGTACGACCCCGAGCCGCCGTTCGACGCCGGCTCGCCGGCCAAGGCGCCGCAGGCCGTCGTAGAGACGCTGCGCGCCCGCTCGCGCTTCACCTGAGCGCGACAACGGTCCCCATCGGACAGCTGCGAGGGCGTCCCGTCCCAGGGCGCCCGCTAACCTCCGATTCCCGATGGCCGAGCACCGATACGACCCGCACGAGATCGAGCCGCGCTGGCAGAGCGTGTGGGCGAGTGAGCGCACGTGGGAGGTGAGCAACGAGCGCGGCGCCGACGGACGCGGGGACGGACGCGCCGGCTTTGCCCGCGGCGGCTCACAGACCCAGAGCGCCTACGTGCTCGAGATGCTGCCCTACCCGAGTGGCGAGCCTCACATCGGGCATCTGAAGACCTACTCGGTCGGCGACGCCATCGCCCACTTCCGCCGCCGGCTGGGCAGTCGCGTTCTGCATCCGATGGGCTACGACGCGTTCGGGCTCCCAGCCGAGAACCACGCGATCAGGACCGGGGTGCACCCCCGTGTCTCGACTGCGGAGTCGATCGCCTCCTTCCAGCGCCAGTTCCGCTCGTGGGGGATCTCGATCGACTGGTCGCGCGAGCTGGCCACCCACGAACCCTCCTACTACCGCTGGACGCAGTGGATCTTCCTGGAGCTGTTCCGCGCTGGCCTTGCCTACCGCAAGGAGGCGGCGGTCAAGTGGTGTCCCAAAGACCAGACGGTCCTGGCCAACGAGCAGGTGGACGCCGAAGGCCACTGCGAGCGCTGCGGCGCGGCCGTCGAAGTCAGGCAGCTGGAGCAGTGGTTCCTGCGCATCACCGACTACGCAGAGCGCCTGCTGGGCGACCTCGACGTGATCGAGTGGCCCGAGCACGTCAAGACGATGCAGCGCAACTGGATCGGGCGCAGCGAAGGCGCCGAGGTCACATTCCGCTGCGAGGAGCTCGGGGTGGACTACCCGGTCTTCACGACCCGACCGGACACGCTGTTCGGCGCCACCTTCTTCGTGATGGCGCCCGAGCATCCGGACGTGATGCGCCTCTCGCGTGGGACCCCCAACGAGCAGGCCGTGCACGACTACGTCAACCACGCCCTCAACGAGACCAACGAGGAGCGCGGCAACGCCGAGAAGCCCAAGACCGGCGTGCCGCTCGGGCGCACGGTCACCAACCCGGTCAACGGCGAGCAGATTCCCATGTATGTGGCCGACTACGTGCTGATGGAGTACGGCACCGGGGCGATCATGGCGGTACCCGGACACGACGAGCGCGACTACGCGTTCGCGCGCGCCTTCCAGCTGCCGATCCGCCGCGTGATCGCGCCGAGCGACTCGCAGGCCACGCCCGAGCCCGAGGCGGACGAGGACGGGTTGCCGTATGGCGGCGACGGCGTGCTGGTCAACTCCCACCCGGACTTCGACGGGATCGGCAACCGCGAGGCGCTGGGCGCGATCGTGGCGTGGCTCGACCGCGAGGGGAAGGGTCACGCGTCGATCAACTACCGGCTGCGCGACTGGCTCGTCTCCAGGCAGCGCTACTGGGGCTGTCCGATCCCGATCATCTACTGCGAGAGCTGCGGGATGGTGCCGGTTCCCGACGAGCAGCTCCCGGTCGAGCTCCCGGACATCGACGACTACACGCCCAAGGGTCGCTCGCCGCTGGCGGCGGCCGAGGAGTGGGTGAACACGCGCTGTCCGAGCTGCGGCGGCAGCGCGCGACGGGAGACCGACACGATGGACACCTTCGTGGACTCCTCCTGGTACTTCCTGCGCTACTGCGACGCATCCAACGAGCGGGCCGCCTGGGATCCGGCTGCCCTGCGCGAGTGGATGCCCGTCGACCAGTACATCGGCGGGGTCGAGCACGCGATCCTGCACCTGATGTACGCGCGCTTCTTCACCAAGGCGCTCGCGGATCTGGGGCATCTGGATTTTCAGGAGCCCTTCCAGGCCCTGTTCACCCAGGGCATGGTCACCAAGGACGGCTCCAAGATGAGCAAGTCCAAGGGCAATGTCGTCTCGCCCGCGGCAATCGTGGAGCGCGTGGGCGCGGACACGGCGCGCTGCTACATCCTGTTCGTCGGCCCCCCTGACCAGGACGCAGACTGGTCGGATGAGGGAGTGGATGGCGTTCACCGCTTCCTCTCGCGGCTGTGGCGGCTGGCGGCCGAGACGGCTGAGCGCGCCGGAGCGCCCGTCGCCGAGCTCGCCGGTCCAGTCGCAGCGGAGGGCGATGACCTCGACCTGATGCGCAAGACCCACTGGGCCATCGACAAGGTCAGCGGCGACCTTCGCCGCTTCGCCTTCAACACGGCGATCGCGGCCGTGATGGAGCTCCTGAACGACTGCTCGAGGCTGCGCGACTCGGTCGGTGTTGACACATTGCGCTTTGCTCTGGGCACGGCGGCCTCGCTGCTGTTCCCCTTCGCGCCGCACGTCTGCTCGGACATCTACGAGCTGCTGACGGGGGAGCGCGTGTGGGAGCAGCCCTGGCCGGAGGCCGACGAGGCGCTGCTCGAGCGCGAGGTCTACGAGCTCGTCTGCCAGGTGAACGGCAAGGTTCGCGACCGGGTGCAGGCGAGCGCAGACGCGGTCCCCGAGACGCTCAAGGACCTGTGCCGGGCGGCGCCCAACGTGCGCGCCCACGTGGACGGCAAGGAGATCGTGAAGGAGATCGTGGTGCCAGGGAAGCTCGTGAACCTCGTAGTGCGCTAGACGGCAGCCACGAGTGATCGTCGTTGCGGCGGCATAGACTCGGACGTCGATGGCAGAGCTCAAACCCGTCTACCTGATCCATGGCGACGATCACGGCGCCGTGGGCGAGCGGCGCGCGGGACTGCGGGCACTGGCCGAACGCGAGGATGGTGGCGCCGCCGGGGTCGAGGTGCTCGAGGGCGATCTGGCGACGCCCTCGGGAGTGGCCGAAGCGCTGGCGGCGATGACGCTCGCGATCGGACGGCGGGTGATCATCGTGGAGGGGGTGGAGCGCTGGCGCGCGGCCGAGGTCGAGCAGCACCTCGCCCCGGCCATCGCCCAGATGCCAGCCGATACCACGCTCGCGCTGTTTGCCCGCGAGGACGGACGGGCAAAGGCGCCTGCCGCGGTCCACGAGGCCGTGAAGCGAGCGGGCGGTCAGATCGTGGCTCAGATGACGGTGAAGTCGTGGGAGCTCGCCAAGTGGGCGCGCGAGCAGGCCGCCCGCCTCGGTCTCTCGCTCGACGCCGCCGCCGCAAAGGCGCTCGTGGCGCAGGTCGGCGAACGCCAGCAGCGGTTGCTGCGCGAGCTGGAGAAGCTCGCCCTCGAAGGGGACGTCGGCCAGGAGCGCCGGCTCGTGGGTGCGGAGGACATCGAAGCGCGCACCGCGCGCTCGGCTGAGTGGCGAGCCTATGGGCTGGCCGACGCGCTCGTCGGCGCCAATGCTCGCGAGGCGACCATCTCCTACATGCACCTGCGCGCCCAGGGGGAGCGGCTGTCGGGTCTGCTCTACCTGATGGCCGCGCGACTGCGCGACGGCCTGGCCATCTCGCTGCGCCTGCAGGCCGGGGAGTCGGTCGCCGAGGTCAAGCGCAGCCTGCGGATGCCCGCGCGCGCGGCCGAGCGCTTCGTGGCCGATGTGTCTCGCAGCGATCCCGAGCGCCTGCGCGCCGCCTTGGGCGCCCTGGCCGATCTCGAGCTCGACTCGCGGGGAGGTGCGCCGCTGCTGGCGAGTCGCAACCCGATGGCCGGGCTCAGCGAGGACACGCTCGCACTGCGAGCGATCGAGACGATCACCCACTAGGCGGCCGCTGGCCGGCGCGATGCGGCGTCCTCGGTCGCTCGCGTGCGTAGCACGCCACGCTCCCTGCGTCCTTGCCTCGCTTGACCAGCAACCGCCTAGCGGCGGCTGGGGCTTCGTCTAGCTGGACGACGAGGAGCCGGCGAGCGTTCTTGCCGCTCGGGACTTCTTGTGGGCGCCGGTGTTGCGGTGCATGGCGCCGCGCTTGACCGCCTTGTCGATCGTGCTCACGAGCTCTTTGTGAGTGGCCTCGGCGCTCGGCTGGTCCTTCTCCTGCACCTGTGACTCCAGGCGCCTGAAGTAGGTCTTGATCGTGGAGGTGTAGAGGCGGTTCTCCAGACGCTCGCGCTCGGAGCGAAGGATCCGCTTCTTCTGGGAATGGATGTTGGCCATGATCGAAGCTGCGAGGCGCGGAAAACCGTCGGCTACCGCGCCGCAGAGCGCCGTACTATAGCGGCCTTGCCCGCCGCCGCAGATCCCCCCGTAGTGGAGCCGCCAGGTCCGGTACCTCCCCGCGGCGGGCGCGGCGTGGCACGGAACACGGCGATCTTCTCGGTGGCCACCGGCATCTCGCGGGTGGTGGGTCTCGGCAGGGAAATCGTCACGGCGAGCTTCTTCGGTACGGGAGGGCCGTACTCGGCCTTCACGATCGCCTTCCAGATCCCGAACCTCGTGGCCAACCTGTTCGCCAATGCGGCCCTCTCGGCGGCGTTCGTGCCGGTGTTCACCGAACTGCTCCACCAGGGCAGGCGCAAAGACGCGCTGCGCCTGGCCTCGACCCTGTTCTGGATCATGCTGATCGGCCTGGGCGCCATCACGGCCTTCTTCATCCTCGGGGCCGGGGTGATCATGCCGCTGTTCGCCGGCAACGCCTTCAACGGCGCCCTGGACTCGCTGATGGTGAGCCTCTCCCAGATCCTCTTCCCGGTCGTCCTGGTCCTGGGTCTCAACGGCCTGCTCGTGGGGGTGCTCCAGTCCTACGACCACTTCTCCATCCCGGCCATCTCGCCGGCCGTCTGGAACATCGTGATCCTCGTCCTGCTGGTGCTCTTGCGCCCACACTTCCATGGCGGCTACCACAACGGCAACCAGCTCCATGCCTACGCCATAGCGATCCTCGTGGCGACCTTCGTGCAGCTCCTGCTCGCCGTGGCGGCGCTGCGGCGGATCGACTTCCGGCTGCAGTTCTCGATCGACTGGCACGACCCTCGCATCAAGCAGGTCTTCACGCTGATGCTCCCGGTGACGATCGGTCTCGGGATCGTCAACCTCGACCAGCTCATCAACTCGGTCTTCGGAACCCTCGTCAGCTCGGAAGCGCCGCGCGCCATCGACAACGCGTTCCGGGTCTACATGCTCCCGCAGGGTCTCTTCAGCGTCGCGGTCGCCACGGTGCTGTTCCCAACCCTCAGCCGCATGGCTGCCGGGGGAGACGCCTCCGGGATGCGGCGGGCCGTCGGCACGGGGATGCGCCAGATCAACCTGCTGCTGATCCCGGCTGCCGCCTTCATGATCGTGCTGTCCACGCCGATCGTGCGCCTGCTCTTCCAGCGCGGGAACTTCAACGGCAGATCCACCGAACTGGTGTCCCTCGCCCTATTCTGGTTCGCCTTCAGCCTGCCCTTCGGGGGCCTGAACCTCCTGCTCACGCGAACCTTCTTCGCGGTGCAGCGTCCGTGGATCCCGACGAGCCTGGCCGCCATGAACATCGTCGTGGACGTCGTGGTCAGCGTGGGTCTGTACAAGCCGCTCGGCATCTCGGGTCTGATCATCGGCACCGTCGTCGCCAACGCCGTGATGACGGCCCTCCAGCTCCATCGCCTGCGTATCGGCTTCAACGGTCGTCTGGAAGGCGCCCAGACGACGATGATCACCGTGCGGATCGCGGCGGCCTCGGTGCTCCTCGGGGCGGTCGCGTGGGTGGTGTGGAGGCTCCTCGAGCGTCTCCTCGGGGTCTCCCTGCCCGCCCAGATCGTCAGCGTCGGCGGGGCGGCCGCCGCGGGCCTGTTCGTCTACTCGCGGGCCGTCCTCGCCATGCGGGTGCCCGAGGCCCACCAGGTCAGCCGCCTGATCCGGGCTCAGCTCGGCCGGGCCTGAGTGTCGCCCTTCGTTGGGTGTATAGCCATGGTTATACGCTCCCCCGAACGAGAGATAACCCACGCGACTGGTCCGTCGCGTCGCGGCCAGGCCTGGGTGCATGCGCCGGATGAATGGGGGCGAGCAGAGGCCGGGTGGGCCGAAGCCCACCCGGCATGCGCCCGAACAAAGATCGCCGCTTACTACTTACGTCCCAGGACTGTGTGTCTATGCCTGGGCGGCTTGACACTCTCGACACCGGGACTGGCCGCCGGGTGGGTGGGAATCCATCCACAAGGCGCGTTGCCGCGGTTGGGCCTCGAAGGCCCATAGTCGAGTAGGCGATCCGCCGGAGCATTCAAGGCTAGCGGGTCGGCGGGCGACGCAAGATCGTCCTCATGTCTTTAGTCCGGGTGGGCGCATGCGCCCACCGGCGGGTCCGCGCATGCGCGGACCCGGGCAACGCCGCAT
>Ga0207927_1000005_pt1 | contig 127004 bp, 123 predicted proteins | sample NGESurdeep072012_2_FD_184456 | JGI IMG/M metagenome (GOLD analysis project Ga0207927, IMG submission 184456) | Arctic peat soil microbial communities from Barrow, Alaska - NGEE Surface sample 210-2 deep-072012 (SPAdes) | ecosystem: Environmental > Terrestrial > Soil > Wetlands > Peat ... | reverse complement strand
TCCTCCCGCGCTCCCTCATCCATACCGGCCTCCGTGACTCTCGACATGCTGACCTCCTCGGTCTAATCGAGTGTCCGGTCATAACCGGGTGCGAGGGAAATCCAGCTTGTCGCACTCCCTGAAACCTATGGTGGTCTGTCCACGCCGAACACGCCTGACAGCGTTAAGTACTACCTAGACCAAGCGGAACGAGCGAAGTCCGTAGGAGCTTTGAGCGCGGCAATAGTCATGTTTCGGTCGGCATTGGAGCATCTGCTTCACGAGCAGGGATTCACGAAAGGGATGCTAGGCCAGCGCCTGAAAGACCTGGCGGAGTCCACAACTCCGCCGTTCTGGCGCGACCAGCTGCACAAGGACTACTTGAAGGTCATCAATAATCTCGGTAACGGCGCTATCCACGCAAATGATGGCGATGTTGGACAGCAGGCCATCTTTGAGGAACAGCTACTCCGTGAAGTCCGCGAGCTATTCACTGAGCTGCTTGACCTTGTGTATGAGCGCGAGCACGAGAAAGCCAGCCGACTCGCCCGGTTGCAGCAAGCCGCATCATCCATCAAGGTCTGAGTCGGGCTTGAGTATTCGTTGGTGGGCTTGCTCGCGGAGCTGGTCCCAGCCTCCGTGTCGCTTGAATGTTGCGGGGTCAGGCGCGTGAGGTTGTTTCTTCGCCCAGGCCGCATACCGGCTCATTGTCGCGTGCTCACTGGAGGGCGTTTGGGTGAGGTAGCTGATAATGATTGTGATGCACTCGTTTGGGTCGGCCCAGGAGCCTTGTCTGTGCTCATCGGGTAAGCCTGCTCCGATGTTGAGCGTGTAGTCAGGTTTTAGCTTGCGTGGCGGTGGTCGGTCTGGAACTGGTAGCCCACGCTCTTTGCGTTTGGTCTTCCATTCTTGGACCCACTCGCGCCAGGGTTTTCCCGGTCCTCGTGAGTAAGGAATATTGTTAGCCTTTGCGAAATCCCTGGCCTCTTGGGAGGTCGCTTGGAAGCCATGTGCGTCATAGCAGCGTTCAAGTAGGTCAATAGGGTTCCTGGCCGGGTTCTTCATTTTGGAGACGGCTTTGGTTTGTAGGCCAGCTAGTTCTAGGGCGCGACTCCAACTACCAGCGGTCGGTGTTCCCCTGCGGTCTGTGCCGTAGATTTCTGTTCGCATAACTGCACGGATTTGCGCGACTGTTGGTAGTTTCAATCTGCCACCGTGGAGCCAGTTAGCGCGGTTCTGAGCGAGCAGTTTCTCGCGCGCCGTTTCATATTGTGCTTGACTCACGCTTGGTAGGTTCAGTCGGTGAGCTACGAGCGTAAGCGCATATGCGATGCGTTCCGGGGTTAGCCAGTCTTGTTCTGCCTCTGCTGTTAGTTGGCCGAGTCGCCGGGTTTGAGTCTTCAACGGTGAGTGAGCTATCTCCAAGACTGTCGGCCACGAATATTTCAGCTTGCGTGCGATATCACGGGCTAGAGGCAAATCAGCGAACTGCGGTTCATGCTTGTGCTGTTCTGCGGTCGCATCAAACACGCGCTGGCTAACTGTCTCGGGATGAACATTATTAGCCAACAGCGAGACTTCCCGCACCGCTTGGAGAAGGAGAGAGGGTTTCATAACCCGGCGGTCTAAGGAATCGTCTAGAGTCAAGCTTGTGGAACGACTAGGAAAGAGGGACGATGGTTGAGATAGATAAGTTTCTTGAGGGTGCTAACCCTGTCCTGGGGATGGCTCTCGCTGGCACGACCGTGATTCTTGTGGTGGATGATGCGGATGATGATGGGCTCGTAGCGGAGATAGCTAAAGAGGTAGAGACGGACATAGTGCCTTCACAACGCTTTACTGGCGGATGGAGCAGCCAGGCGAAGTTGATGCAAAAATCACTCCTGCTCAAGTTCCATCTTGTCCGCCTTGAGGACGAATCAGAGCGCAAGTGGACAGTCCCGCAAGCGCCAGCGAACATACTGGACGCAATCTCCGGTGGCGCTCATTATGTCGCTTTGCTGCCTCGTGAGCTTGCTGGCGACCTGACCGAGGTCAGCCCTGCAAGTATCGGCGGAGCAATGATTGTGCAGTGTGAAGCGTCCAAAGGTGTGAAGAAAGCACGGACAGCACTCGGGGAAGCGTAGAGAAAATTGCGGGGAACGGCGTGCGTGGTTTGGAATGAGCCTATGCACGGTGGAGCCGAAGACCCGGATTACGTTGACTTAGATGCGATTGACCCAGTGATAGCCGCAGAGATTAGGGAAGCGATAGCCGACTACAAGGACGCTCTAGCGGTATGCGTGGAGATGGCCAAGGAAGAAGAAAAGGTAGAGAACAGTCTGTATGCGATAGCGACTCTGCCTGCTATTCAGGAGCACGAACGGCGTCCTCCACGGCCGTCTTGAAATCACCAATCTCTGAATAGAGCTTATTGCCCGGCTTAGGCTTGTATTTCCCGTCCTTGTACTTTTTCAAGGTGTCTTCCAGGCGTGCAGCGTTACGCGCGAGCGCGTGCCAGTGGTCATACCCGGACAACTTGAGCGCATCAGAACGCGCTTGAGCATCAGTGCTTATCTTCGCAAGACGCTTATGGAGTTCCTGGTTCTTCAAGCTGTTTGCGTCAAGCTGGGAGACAGATTTTTCAGCTTTCTGAAGGAGCTTGTCTCTATCTGGAAGGTTGTTGGCCATGATTCCACATATCGGCAAAAGCGCTGCTCACTTTAGGCGCAGCATTCTTCCTTGCGCGAGCGCCCGCACACAACCCCAACCCGAATGCTGGTCAAACGCGGAGTAGGCAGGTCGGCCGGGAGAGGCTAGCGCCCAATCGTTGTAGCCCTTCTTGCTGGAACGCGCTCCGGGCGGTAGCTGCTCAAGGTAGGCGATGAGATGCGGCAAGCAATCCTCAATGTCCGACCAATCCTGTCGGCGGCGCTCGCCCGCTCTGGCAGCTCCGACATCGCAGGAGTAGTCTGGACGCTGAGCGCGCGGTGGCGGTCCATCCGGCACAGCCAGCCCTCGCTCTCGGCGCTGGCGCTTCCAGGCAGCGACAGAATCAGCCCATAGCTGCTGTCGGTCGCGCGAGTACGGAATACGGTTGGCCGCGACGAAGGCCGCTAGCTCTTTGCTGGTCGGCTCGGCTCCATGAGCGTCAAAGCAGCGTTCAAGAGCATCAGCAGTGGAGACAGCGGCCACAGCCGGGGCTCGCTCTGACTTGCTCTCAAGACCGGCCAGAGCCAGAGCCGCCGCCCATGCGCCAGCCTTGCTTGTGTCTCGGTGGACTTCCGGCACACTCGCCGCCCGCATCGCAATGCGGATTTGCTCGTCAGTCGGCAGCCGAAGCTGTCCGCCGTGGAGCCAGCGGGAACGGTTCAGCGCGAGGATCCTTGCTCGCTCCTGCCGGTACTGGCCAGGGGTAACGCTAGATGAGTTCAGGCGGCGCGCTACGAGCTTGAGCAGATACGCGATGCGCTCCGGGGTCAGCCAGTCTTGCTCGCTCTCACCATGCGCCCGGCCGAGACGATGGCTGTGTGTACTCTCGGGTGCGTGGGCTAGCTCCAGGACTTCCGGCCAGGACATGCGCAGGCGGCGCGCTATGTCCCGTGCATACGGAAGCTCCGCAAACGACCGGCTCTCGCTGCGGGCATCATCAAACGCGCGCTGGGATACAGCAGATGGGTTCTCGGCGTCTGCGAGACATGAGACTTCGCGGACGCCTTGGAGCAGGAGTAGTGGTTCCAGCAGCTACCCCTCCCCCGGTACTGGGCTCTGACCTTGCGAGGGTTCCTGCTCATAGGGCGCTCCTTCCTGGCTCGTGGAGCTTTCGCCAGTCGGGCTCTGGCCGGTGCTCGTACTTTCCTGGGAACGCAAGATGGACTCCGTGGCTCCCGCTCCTGCGCATTTGTTCAGCAAGCTTTCTGCGAGCGCGGTCAGCGAACCAGGTGGCTCCTGTTCGGTGCTCACGATGACATTGCCCCGCTGGAAGGTGCCGCCCGCGCCGTATTCAGCGCGCGCGTTCGGAGCGTTCTCAATCAGCTTGAACGCTTCCGTTGCGGTCTTGGTGCTGGCGAAGACATACAGGTCAAACTGCGGTTTCTGCTCTTGGGCTTGGAGTTCAGCTTGGTCGGAGGCGGTCAGTTCCGTGTTCTGATGGAGCCAGCCGCCCTTGATGGTTTTGGCTACGACTTCGCGCAGGGAGGCAGAACCGGCCGTAATGCTGCCCGTGGGCTCCGCGCTCGCATGGGCGCATTTCGCAACAGCGCTCACGGAGATGGCCTTGCTGCTCCCGCCTGAGCTTCCGCAGGCGACCAGGGAGCACATGCAGGCGACGGCTCCGGCGAGCGAGAGCAGGGCAGCGAGCTTGGTTCGGTCAATCTTCATGGCTTGCCTCCTTGGCGATAGCTTCCGCGCGCAGCACGAACGCTGACGGGCGTAGGTCCATCGCTTCTGCGAGCGCGAGCATCGTGTCTAGGTCCGGGTCTAGCTCCCCGCGCTCTAGGGCATGGATGCGCTCTGGCTCTACGCCGGTCGTGGCTGCAAGCTCGGCTACATCGCGTCCTTGCTCGGTGCGTATCTGCTGGAATGCTTCGCCAAGACGATGCAGGTTCGCGGTTTGTTGATTGTGCTCGGAAACGGAAAAGCTCCCAAATTGCGATGCAGACGACTGTCTGCGGCCATGATAGCCAATATATGCCCTTACCTTCTCGCGGACGGCTGAGTAAACCTGTCGCTCATGCCCCCTGAACGGAAAGCCCCACCGCGCTCGCCAACGCACGCAGCGCTCGGCCAGGCGATTGAAGTGCTGATAGCCGAGAACGCCGAGATTGACAAGGACACGGTGTATCGGCGCTCCGGTCTGGATGAGAAGCAGCTTGGCGGTCTGACGAGAGGCACGAGTAACCCGACCTTTGAGACTCTGCTCCGGCTTTGTGAAGGTTTGGGTGTCCGCATTGGTGTCCTGATGACGAAGGCGGATGAGCTTGAAGATAAGCGCAAGAAGCGCTCGTGATTTACGAGTTATGTTTGACTCCTTTGGTTAGGTACATCCACATTGAAGGCGGAGCCTTCAATCCCGATAACTGCTGTTCAATCTCGCGCGTCATAGAAATCCGCATCGTCGGACCAGTCTTCCTCAAGCATCCTGTCTAGCTTCTCCGACGATTCCTCAAGAGCGGGACGCGGAGGGTCTTGCTCAAGCGGAAGCTGTCGCCTTGCTTGTGTGCGCTGGCAGCGAATCGCGCGATGTGAAGTACGAGTGTTCATAGAAGAATGAGTGGGTGTCGCGCCGGTGAGGACACGACACCCACCGAGACTTTTCTAGAGAGCTACCTCGTCTGCGAGGATGGCTGCTCTTGTTGCCCATACGAAATCGCCGCAGCGATGTATGAGCCCGCCAGCCTGCAACCGCCTGAGACTGTCCTCTACAGCGATTGGGCTTCCTAGCTCCATTTCCATCTCTCGGACAGACCATGGGCGTTGCTCCTGACTACTGACCAGAGTGCAGAAAATCGCTTGTTCTATCTGGCCTGGGTTTTCGTGAGCGGGCAAACGCTCGCTCTCGTCATCGTCCGACTGTTGCTTGGCTATGTGAACCTCCGTGTTATCGCGTACGCCAAACATGGACACGGCCGCGTGAGCGAAACGCCAGTGCGAGGGCATCCATGCTGGGGAACGGCATCCGGCCGTTCCGCCACAACGTCTAGCATCGAAATTAGGGCGATGCAAGCGAGATTCTGAGATTGGGCATCGGATAGATGCCTAGCTTCGCTGCTTTTGCGTTTTGCGATGAGCAAATCTCGTGATACAACCAAAGTGGTCTTGTAATCCATTGGGCGCGTGTCGCTCAAGGAGGCAGTACATGAAGCGCCAAATCACATATGCCGCGTGTCCGCTATCAACCTCCCGACCGGCTGCCTGGGGCAGCCCACTTTGCGCTTGACGCGAACCTAAGAGGCTCACTTAACGCGGTCAAGCTCATAAAGTCGCAAAAGTGGGTTTGGGATGGATTGCGGGAAGCATGTGATTTGGAAGTCAACTACGCTCGCCACCGCGAGCCGGGACATTGGGAGCTGGCTTGTGTGGCGTTCATCGTCAGCAAGCAGATAGATATCCGTCCGTGGTGGGATGAGACGACAGACGAGCTTTGGGTCGCGTGTGGTTTTGATGGGCGGCCTACCTACATGACGACCTGGCGCAGACTGCGCGAGCTTGAGACTATCGCTGACGAGTTCCTGAACGCCGCATCGGTGGTCATCAAACGCTGCAAGATGCATGATTCGCGCGTACTCGCGCATGTCCATTTTGATTACACAGAACAAGAGACCCACGCGGGCCTGACCCATGACTGCCGAGAGGGAGATGTTTGCTCCTACGCGAAAGCAGTAAAGAGCGGAAGGGTATGGGGGAAGTCAAAGCGACCTGTGCGGGCGAGCACGAGCATCGCCCGTGAGGAGCGCCATGCCCGCAGCGAGGAAGACCCGGAGACAGCAGCAGCGCTAGAAAAGAAGACTGCTCCGAAGAAGACAGAGATTGACGGGGATATCAAGCGAGTGCGTATCAATGGCTGTTGGTATCGCACGCGCGACTTAGAGGCAGGAATCAGGGCTTATACGGGCAAGCGTGGCTGCAAGTCGTTCTGGCATGGTTACTATTCCGGCAAGGCCGTCTGTCATTTCACCGGGACGGCGATACCCAGCGTGGATTCGGCCAGTCGCAACGAGTGCCATTTGTTCCCTGAGCTTCTAGACCGTGTGGGCGAGATGGCCGGGCAGTTTCCCGAGACGGCGATAGCCGACCGGGGCATGTCCATCAGCTCATGCTTTGAGCACGCCACGACCAAAGGTGTCGCTCCGGTCTTTCCGTGGCGGAAGTGGGGCGACGGCAAACGCCACGACCACGAAACTCACGACCGGCACGGAATGAAGCGCAGTAAGCACTGTGGAGGCCCGATGGAACAAACCCGGTTCTCTACGAACAACGGCAGCCCGCGACTTTGGTTCCGCTGCACAACCCCGTTTACGGCGGAGTGCGAGAAAGAGCAGACCATCTCCTGCAAGGAGGAGTGGCGCTCGCTCGTCCCGCTCGCTGAGACAGAGGCGCTGTATCAGGAGCTACGGCTATCGCATCAGACTTACGAGGCTGTCCACGGGTACTGGCGGACACGCTTCAAGGCCGGCGGCGATAGCTTGGCGAACCGGCCCAAGGTCATCGGCCTAGCCTGGCATCGTCTCCGGGCGAATGTCGCGTGTCTGATGGACTGGCTGCTGGTCGCAGCTAACTGCGGCTGGCTCGGTAGCAAACCCTCCAAGCGTCTGCGCGGCAAGCGGAAGTTCAAGAGTCGGGGCGAAGGCGAAGCCGCACGGCTCGGAGACCTACGGGAAAGGTGGGGGCTAGAAAACCCTTACGGGCGCATCGCCAAGATGCTTGGACTCGGAGACGAGCTACCACCATCCGAGAAGCCACCGCCGAACACGGCGACAGCCGCTCCGGCGTAGGTGCTAAAGCTCCAACAACCTCAGCCAGAAAGACGAAGCGCCCCGGATGAGAGTCCGTGGGCGCTTTCGCGCGTCCAGAGCACATGGCGGCGCGTCAGCGAGCGCGAGGCACTGAAAGGACCGGGGCTCGGGCTCAAAAGTGGCCGTTTACCGCATAAACGCGGCTCACGGCGGCAAATTGGGAACCGAAGGCAAAACGGTCCGAGTGGAGCCAACCGGGATCGAACCGGTGACCTCCTGCTTGCAAAGCAGGGGCGGACATGCTGGAGCAAGTGAATACGGGGCTCTAGCGTCGATGAGAATGGTGTTATTGCTACTGAACCTGGCCCGTGCGGTACTCAAAGCGGTACTCACGGCTAGGTGGTACTCATGTGGTACTCTACGTCTTCGATGGCGATTGACGTAAAGCAAGCCAACAGTGATCCGACCGGCGCACTCGTAGTTGTTGGCCGCGCCGACAGGCCGGTGTTCGAGGCCAAGTGGCGACGAGCAGGACGCCAGGTGAAGCGCCGCATCGGGCCTGCGTGGCTTGAGCGAGCAGCCGACGACAGCGGATGGGTTATGCGGCGCGGGCGAGTACAAGAGGGCTACTTCGATGAGAAGCGCGCGACGGTGCGCATGGCAGAGCTGATCGCCGAGCACGACAAGGAGGAGCGCGCGATCGAAGCAGGCGAGCGTGAGCGCCGTGAGCGCGGCGTGACCTTCCGCGAGGTCGCGGCAGAGTGGCTCGAGCACCTCCAGCACGAGCGCGGCGCCAAGCCCTCCACGCTCAGTGACTACCGCTACATGCTCGCCGAGCCCGGCACGCCACACCGGCGCGGCAACGGCAAGAGCCCCGGCACGATCATGGCCGCGTTCGGCGATCGACCCGCAGCGAAGATCACCACCAAGGACGTGTCGGGTTTCCTGCGCAAGCTGGACAGCCAGGGCGTCTCCCCCCGTTCGGTCAACAAGAACCGGCAGGTGCTCTCGGCGATGTTTGGCTTCGCCTGCCGCGCGGACACGCACAGCCTGCCGTCAAACCCCGTCACCGGGACTACCAAACGCCGCGAACCACCAGCAGCGGTGCTCGACTTCTACGAGCCAGAGGAGGTCGAGACGATCGCCTCGGCAGCCGCCGACGGATCACACCGCGGCCAACAGCCGAGCAGCCTCAGCACCGTCGAGATCTCCTGGCGCGCACGCGAGGACGCACAGGACGGTGAGCTGTTCCGCCTCGCCGCCTACACCGGGCTGCGTCTCGGAGAGCTGGTCGCACTGCGCTGGGAGGACGTCGACTTCGACACACGGCGCATGGTCGTCCACCGCGCGGTGTCAGCAGGAGTGGAGGGACCGACCAAGAGTTGGCAGGCACGCTTCCTGCCGCTCGCGGACCCAGCCGCAGAAGCTCTCGAACGCTTGCAGGCGCGCGGCGACTACACCTCACGCGACGACTACGTCTTCTGCTCACGCCTCGGCCGACGCCTCGACCCATCCGCAGTGCGCCGCCGCTACAAGGCAGCACGCGACGCAGTCGGTCTACGCCCACTGCGTTTCCACGCCCTGCGCCACGCCGCCGGCAGCCTCATCGCCAGACACGCCGACGCGCGCTTCGTCCAGGAGTTCCTCGGGCACTCGCGGATCACGACCACCGAGCGCTACATGCATGCCAAGGCACGGCCCGAGGATCTTGAGCGAGTGAACCTCGCGTTTAGGCCGACGTCTCAAAGCCGATGCTAGATCCGACAGCGCCGCTGCAACGAACTCGCGGGGATCAGCGCTTGGGTCGTCTTGGAATCAGGGGAACCCATTCGATCCCATCAACAATGCCATCCTTCCACAGACAAGTAAGCGTCTGCGTTGGTGTGTTGTACGGGAAGACCACCAAGAAACCATCGTTACCATAGCCGAGTGCTCTCTCTGAAATCCAGGTAGCATCATGCGCTGGATCGTTATCGGCTAGTAGCTGTTCGCCGATAACCCGGCAGCGCTTCTCAAACTCTGAACCACTCGTGAAGTTAGCCGTTGGCGCAATTTCTTCATGCCGATATATCTCAAGATTCAGCTCAAGTCGGGATGCAGCCAATTCAACGGCTTCCACCCCCGCCTTGCTACCCGCCGCATATACGATCGCGAGCTTACGGCGAATAAACAGGTCCCGTAGGTCCGATGGTAGAGGCTCCTCACGCTCCTCATCGAGCGTCGTGGTTGGCGGTACTCCGAGTAGGCTCTCGAGAAGGCTGACAGTCTGAGCTCCCGACCCGACAAAGTCCTCTGCAAAGAGAATGCCGTCGTCGCGTCGCAGCGCATCACCCAGGCTACGAATCCTCAAATCGGCTATGTCTCCTGCGTAATAGGTAGTCACGGCTGAACTGTCCTTAGCCTCCCCAAGGGGCACTACGTTTCTGTACTCATCCGGATGGGCGACCACAAAAGACTTCACCGCCTCTACGAGTTGATCACGCCCAACGACGCGCAATTGCTCGAGCATCTTGAGCGCCTCGTCGGCGTGATCGCCCCCAAATTGCTGCACAAAGGAGCTAATCCGCTGCTGGCTCATGATCGTTGAACGCTTCTGCTCCTGCGCCTCATACACCGGCCCCTCATAGTGCTCAAGTGCGGACCGCACATGGGCAAGACGGCCCGGGAAGTCAGCCATCTCGAACTGAATGGGCACGGGTCGAATGTCATACGGCGCGTCGTCATAGAACCCAGCCTCCGCGAGAGTACGCTTGGCGGCCCCGACGACATCTGCGTGCTGCTTTGCGTAGGGCAGCATCGAACCAGGAGAGCGGACGCCAAACTGCATTCGGACATACTTCTCTGTCGCCAGATAGACGGGAAGTGCCAGCTCCTCGAGAGTAAATACATAGCCTGTATCGCGCGTGAGCAGGTATGCGTTGGACCATCCGGGAGTCTCAGCGTATTCGTCACGAAAGGGCATTGCTGGTGGTCCGTCTGGACCGTCTCCAAGCAGGTAGGCACGCACTGTCTCGTTGCTCTGCGTCTTCGTTTTTGGAGGGTCTACCCAGATGTAGGGACGGATGTCGTCCCCAGGGATCGCGTTCAAGGCAGCCCGGCTTCCGAGCGCATCGAGGATTACGTGCACCATGTTGGCGAGTTCGTCAATAATCGACGCGCGGGTAACGGACCGCCGAGTGGACGCCGTCAAATGCACCAGGCCATTTCGGTGACCGTCATCGGCTCGATACGGGTCCTGGGGCATACTTTGAGCGAAGGCGTAGGCGCGACGGAAGAGTCTGCGGTTGTGTAGACGCTGAGCGATATCGATCGCCACTTGCGCTCGGCGCTGTTCCTCGGGATCGTCGAGTGGATGCCCCACAAACCGTTCAACGCCCGCGATGTCAAGGTCGAGTATGTCCGCATCGAGAAGGGAGTAAGGCGCGAGGAGTGCACCGCCAACTCCCATCTCAGCGATTTGGTCAAAGACTGCAGCCACCATCGCCTCAGCCGCCCTGACCTTCTGATGGCGATAGAGCTTATCGAACAACAATGTCTGACCGAACACGAGCTCGTCGAGCGTTCGGCCGCCCGATAGGGCGACCCCAGTTACCACGCAGGTCTCCTGCTTGCTGGGGACTGAGGTCTGCAGCTCTTTAGGGAGCTTCGCGGTGGGCAAGCGATGACCTCTGACCTTTTGCACCAGCCTGGGTATATCGGTCACAACTGGCACGCCCGTCATGCGGGCATCTCGTGTCATATAGTCGAGCTTGTCCGCATCGAACGGACCAGAAATCAACTCTTGTAGAAGCGGGATTTCCGGATTGATCTGCTTGCCGACGATTGCCAGTTGCATCAACTTGGTGGGCTCAGCGGGAAGGGTGTGGTCCCCGGAGATTCGCTGCGCTTCGGAGATCAGGTCGCTAAACGCCGGCGACCCGATCATGTAGAACGCTGCTACCTCGCTGGGTCTGCGTTGCTCGCGTTGGATTGTTTTGCTGAACTGTTTAAGCAGACGGCGCGTGCTATGAAAGTTGAGCAACGCGTTCTCGGAGACGTGAGACATGACGCCATGGCCGACATCGTGGGCAAGGGCTGTGACTCTTAGCAGCGACACCCACCCCGGTGGAATCAGTTTGGTCTCTACGTTGATCCCAGCTATGAGCCGCGAGATCTGATGCAGCGTTCCGATCGAATGCTCAAGTCGTGAATGGGTACCACTGGGATAGACGAGGTGCACGACTCCGAGTTGGCGAATGTGTCGCAAGCGCTGCAGAAGCGGGCTGTCGAGAACGATGACTTCGAGAGGCCCCAGGACAACCGTTGTCCATACAGCATCGTTGAACTCCTTGGACAGTCTGCATGACTTTTCGGGTCTTGCGCTTAGGCCGCTGAGATAGGGCCGCAGAAGGTCCTCGGTCCACCGCTCGATGCGTTTCCTGAACTCGTCCAGCTCTTGGTACTCGGCCATCGATCACCCTCGCTCGCATCTGGCGTACAGCCGCAGTCTCCCAGTGAGACCAGCGACGTGCGGTGTGGACCCTAGGCGGCCCTACGGAGACCTACGTGAGGGGACTGTGCTCGTACACGTCGAGGAACACGACTGCAAGCTCGTCGAAGAGAGGGCGTAGCGCCGCGAAGTCATGGCTGAGAAGCTGCTCACCGCTGTGGGCGCCGATTTTAATTTCTATGTCCTGGTACTCCGGATTATCAAACGAAATCAAGCCGTCGGCTGCTGCTGACGCGAGGATGTCGCGCACGGTGGGCGAATCGCCGTGGATTGGGTCGGGAATGATGTCGAAGTCAGGCTCGACATCGAAGGCGGGGGCACGCTCCTCTAGGCGACGAAAGACAGCGAGCAGCACGGGATCGAAGTTGTCGGTACGAATCGAGATCTTCCGGACACCCTTGATGGCCAAGGTCGCCACAAGACCTTGAAAAAAGTCGTTCTCAGTCAGCTCTTGCACGGAGCGCTCCAAAGGTTGGCCGTGATGTCGGTAGTCCGTGCCACGAGGATCTGCACGTGCGCACCGAGCTAGGGAACCGTAACCGGTCCTTCTCCGGCATGCAAGCCGGGCAAGCCCCAGTGCGGTAGCCACGCGAAGCGAAGGGTCCACAGCATGTGTCCATGCTAGCAATCGGGCTCAACTCGAAGGGCGCCTTTACGGATGAGTTACGCTTGGAAACCGTATGCAATACGTATTGAAAGGTAAGGCTCTGGTCGGATGGATTCTGTCGATCGCGCCCAGCCAGACGAACTAGCCCGACGAACGCCGAGCCGCAAGGCCACCGTGAGCTGGTCAGCTGCAGTCGATACCCGGCTTGACCAGCTAGTCGCCCTAGCCTCAACAACGGCTCCAGAGCGGTCTGACCTCCTCGCAGCGATCGTGGCTGGAACGCCGGCGGATGTGGAGAAGCTTGACCGACTCGTAGCGCAGTGGCGGAAGCGGAAGGTGCGTGATGTCGTCCTCGATGTCTCCGACGACGCGACGGTAGTCGAGATGCCGCGGCACGGCCCAGGACGTCGCACGCGGCGAAGCTGACCGAGGCACTCGACATCGACGAGCCGACCCGAACCGGCCTTCGGTTACCGCGCTCCTGCATCGTCCTGGGCGTCATGGCCCCCAGGCTACGCAGGTCTTGAGACACCTTTCGCTGACGACGAGCAGCTGCGAGCCGGCCCAACTCCTGCCCCAGCGCTTCCGCTGCGGCCCCGGACCGCCGCCTCGACCTCATCCCGCAGGAAGATCCAGCGGCGCCCGAGCTTGCGGCCAGGGAGCAGCCCGCGGCGCGCGTATTCAAGGACCGTCGACAGCGGCAAGTGCAGCAGCTCGGCGACGCCACGTCCGTCGAGGACGTCATCGCGAGTTAGCGGCGGGCGGTTGGGGGATCGGGGCGCGGGCATTCATCGGCTGGTCGCAAAGAGGTGGCTCTCTGCGTGTATTGACCACGAGCCCGCGAAACCGGCATGCAACTTTGGGACGCGCAGACCCTGACCAACCCGGCGGGCTCGTTTTGCGCGCCAGCGTCTAGCGCGCCGCTTCGATGGCGGCTGCCAGTTCCGCCAGGCTGACGTCCAGCGCGTCGATGATCTGCATCACCGTCAGCCATGCGCAGCTCGTCTGTCCCGTCTCGATCTTCGAGAGCGTGCCGGTCGTGATCCCCGCCATCGGGCCGAGCACTTCCTGCGTGAGCCCGCGCTTCTCGCGGAACGCCTTCAAGACTGGGCCGAGCGCGGGATCAGACACGGGAGGAAACATCGCATCTCGCCAGTGCCCAAGTCCATGCCTTTTCTCGCTAGTGATACGCCGCTAGACACTGTACGCTGGCCATCCAGCAATTAGTGCCCCCGGCGACAGCGGAAACTGCCCCGGGGGCTTGGCAAAGGAAAGGACGCACCTTCCCAATGCAGCCGGAGGATACCCCGCGAGCTGCGCCCCCGGTCGTAGTGATCTACGGCCCGGAGAGCGACAACGAAGTGCTAGCCGACGAGCTAGCGCTTGACGACTTCGACGTGAGACTGGTCAGCGACCGCGCATTGCTGGGCGCGGCCGACCTGATCGTCTTTGCTCACGCGTCGGAGAGGGGCGCGGGGCTCGATGCTCTGCGTGCTCTGCGCCTGGGCGAGCTTGCGGGGTCCGGTGCCCGCACCCTATGGACAAGCGCCGACACGATCGACACGCTGCGCGCGTTCGAGGCCGGAGCAGACGACGTGATCCGCGCACCGTTCATCTACCCCGAGCTGCTCGCCCGAGCACGCGCACTGCTACGCCGCGACAACACGAGTCCGGCCAGCACGACTCCGGGCGTTATCCGCCACGGCGCGCTTGAGATCGACACGGCGACTCGCACCGTGACCTACGACGGCACGCCCATCGAGCTACGCCGCCTGGAGTACAAGCTGCTCGCGCATCTCGCGCGAGACCCTCGCCGCGTCTACGCCAAGGGGGAACTCCTGCTTGGCGTTTGGGGCTACACGGTGGGCTCGACGCGCACCGTGGATACCCATGCCAGCCGCGTGCGGCGAAAGCTCGCGCAAGCTGGAGCGCGGGGTTGGATCGTCTCGACATGGGGCGTGGGCTACCGGCTCGCCCCAGCCACGAACACCGAGACGCCGACAATGCCTCCCCCGCCCGACGGCGCATCTGGCGACGCAGGCGACCAGCGCCGCGGCACAGACCTCCGCGCGTAGATAGCGGCGCCGCGACTCGGTCCGACCGATCAATGTGCCGCCCGCTCCCGCCTATCGGCGGTCGCTACCTGCACCGTCGCTTCGCTCCGCAACTGCCTGACAGACCAGATACACGGGTGTGCGATCGGTGGCTAATTCGTTGGCCGCTCCGCGTTGGTCGTGGTCTGTAACCCATGTGATGACCGCCGCCAGCATCGGCGCCGCGAAGGGCGGGGGCTATGCCCGCTACCTGGAGGGCAAGACTGTGTCCCCCGAGCGGGGGGACTACTACCTGACACCCGACGGCGAGATGGCACAGGCCCCCGGCCGCTGGCTCGCCAACGATGACACGCTGGCCGCATTGGGTATCCAGCCGGGTGAGCCCGTGCAGGGCGCCGACTTCATCGCGCTGATGGAGGGACGCCACCCCGGCACCGGACGATGGCTGCGACCCGAGGGCGCGGGCGGTGGCAGGGGCGGCGGGATCGACGTGACGTTCAGCGCCCCCAAGTCCGTATCGACCGTTTGGGCGTTGGGTGATCCGTGGCAGCGGAAGCAGATCGAGGCCGCGCACGCCCGCGCAGTCGAGCAAACGATCCACTATCTACGCGAGCAGGTCCCCGTTGTCCGCCGACGCTACGACGGGCAGGTCGTGGAAGAGAAGGCCAGGGACGTGATCGCCACGGAGTACCGGCACACCACCGCCAGAGGCGTAGCCGGCGGCCGAGCACCCGACCCGCAACTGCACAGCCATGTGGTCATCACCGGCGCTGTCCGTGAGGACGACCGGGTCGTCGCCATCTCCTCCCGGCCGATCTTCCGAAGCGCCAGAGAGCTTGGCGCGTTCTACCGCTCCCAGCTCGCCCACGAGCTCGCCAACGACGGCTACCAAATCAAGTACGGCACAGGCAAGGACGGACGGTACTTCGAGCTGGCCGGCGTACCCCAAGGGCTGCTCGATGACTTCTCTGGCCGCAGCCGCGAGGTCGCCCGCGCCGCAGAGCGATTCCGTGCCCGCTACGGCCGGGCACCCGAGCGCGGCGAGCTACGCGGCCTCGCGCTTGAGAACCGCAGAGCCAAGCAGCCCACGACCAGAGCCGACCTACAACAAGCATGGGCCGACGCCGGCCAGCGCCACGGCTTCGGGCACGACCAGGCGCTACGGCTCCTCGGCGGTCCCGAGCGCACCGGGCGAAGCGGCAAGGTTGAGGACCGCATCGAGGGTCAGCTGACCCAGCACCGCGCGGTGTTCGACGCGCGCGAGCTGCGCACCGTCGCGCTCGAGCAAACGGCCGGAGAGATGCTCCCCGACACGGCGCTTGGGATCGCACGCGAGATGGTCCGCGACCGACGCATCCTCACCCTCGAGGACGGACGAATGACGACGCTCGCCATCCGCGCACAGGAGCAGGCGATCGAGCGGCGCGCCACCGCACTCGCACAGCCCGCGGGCAGAGATGCCGGTGACGCTTCGCGTGAGAGCGCGGTGCGTGAAGTCGCGGAGCGGATCGCCGCACCCCTCAGCGCCGAGCAGCACGCCGCGCTCCAGGCGATCACCGGCCCGCAGCGGCTCGCCGTCCTCATCGGCCCCGCAGGCACAGGCAAGGGCATCGTCATCGACGCCGCGGCGAGAGCAGAGGAACACGCGGGCCGCACGGTGCTGGGTATCGCCGTGTCGGGCAGCACCGCGGAGCGGCTCGGGGCCGACACCCCATCCTTGAACGGGCGAACACTCACGCTGGACTCGCTCGCGGCGCGCGCCCGCACCGGGAGCATTCACGTCGACCAGGCCACGACGATCTTCCTCGACGAGGCCGGGATGGCCGACCACCAGCGCCTCGACGCGCTGACCGAGTTCGTGGAGTGCTCCGGGGCGAAGCTCATCGCTGTGGGCGACGGCAAGCAGCTCCCCTCCATCGGCCCCGGCGGCATGTTCGACCGCCTCTCCCAACACGCCACCACCGCAGAACTGACGGACATCTACCGAACCAAAGATCCCGATGAGCAACGCGCCTGGCAAGCGCTCCGCGCGGGCGAACCAGAGCGAGCAATGGCGCACTACGTCCTGCGCAACCAACTCCACCTCCAAGACACCCGCGACAAGGCCGGTGAGGCCGCCGTGCAACGCTGGCACGAACTCACCCAACAGAACGGCGCGCGCGAGGTCGCGCTGATCGCCGACGCATCAAACCAGGAGATCGACCGTCTCAACGCCCGCGCACAACACCTCCGCAGCGAACACGGAGAACTCGGCCACCACACGCTCCAGCACCCCGACCGCTACTACAGCCTCCACCAAGGCGACCTCATCGCCTTCACCAAACAGCACCGGCCCCCAGGCCAGCCACGAATCGAGAACGGCACCCGTGGCGAAATCACGGCGATCACGCCGCGCGGCATCACGATCGCCCTCGACGGATCAGACCGCCACATCAACCTCCACGCGGAGCACCTCGGCTCGATTCGTCTCGGCTACGCCCAACACGTCTACCGCCAGCAAGGCGCCACCGTCCAGCGCTCCGTCGTCCTCACCGGCGGCTGGCATACCAGCAAGGAGAGCGCCTACGTCGAGGCCACACGCGCCCGCCACGGAACCGACTGGTACCTCGCCCGCGACCAACTCGGCGAGGAAGGACAGGACCCCCAGCGCATCAGACGACTCGCCGAACACATGCGCAACAGCCGCGCGCAAACCCCGTCCCTCGCGCTCCGAGAGCGCGCGGACACAGGCTGGGAACCGAGCCGCGACCCCCTACGGCTTCGTTCTCGGCTCTCGCCAACGCACTGGCTCACCCGAGCATCCAGTCGTGATACTCCCGACCGCAGTGCGGACCGCGGCCGCTGAGCGATCCCTTTCTACGCTGCTCAGCCCGGTGACCGACTACGAAGTACGCACCTCAAGGGAACGTGCGTGTCCGAAGAGGATCCCAGAGACCTGTCCGGCCGCTGATTTATTCGATCACCGCGGATCGGTAGCGAGGTCCCCGGACAGACAAGCGACGGCGGAACACACGCTCCGCGCGGATGCGGCGGCGTCGACGCAAGAGTCGCCGACTGAGGCAGTACGGACGCTAAGCGGCGAGCCTTCCGCTTAGCCCCGAGTTCGGCCCGGGCGGCAGACCCAGCGCCGTATCCACGCCAACATGCTCGCGGAGATCAACAAGAAGCTTGTCAGCGTCGAGGTGGTGGCCGATCATCGCCTGGGACTCCGGCCTTGGCGTCACTGAGTCCCGCGCGCGGTAGATCTCGATGGACTGTCCGCCGGCCGCAATCGCTCTCTGGCACAGCCCACGTAGATAGAACCTATTGAACTCGCCCTCTGCGAGCGTGATCGGGGCTGTACGGGGGACTTTTGAAATGGTGTAGCCGCCTGATGGCTTGCGCTTCTGGTAGGTGTCCGCGAACAGCCCCGGCGCGGAGAGCGACGCAGCAAGCGACTCGTCCGTGCCGTCCTCGATAGCTTCTCCAAGCAGCCGCGGATAGTGCTCGACACCAAGGTCGCTCAGATATCTACCGTTGTAGAGCGTCCCTGCCGCAAGGTCATGCTCCACCTCGGCGATCATGTGCCGTCGCGTCTCGTTGTCGAGGTTCGCTAGCTCAAGTGCCACCGGATTGATCGTACCCAAACGCGTACACGTATGGTTATGGCACGGATCACTGAAGGCGCTTTCTGAGATAGTCCGGACGCCGAGGTACCTTGATAGCGGTGGGTTCCAACAGTTGGTCTACGGTTGGCTATGATGCTCGTCCACGACCAGAAGGGGCTTTATGGGTGGGCACGTGTATCCGGTCAGCGACCGCCGTCAGCATCTGCGGCTGTTCCTTTCCGCTGACCTCGTCGATGGCACCACTTTCAAGAACCGGCACCCAGTTGAGGGCGCCGCGAACTCGACAGAAACCTGGCCCCCGGTGTTCGAGGAGTTCTTCCGAAGCTTCGGCAACGAGTTCCGAAGTACCGTCAGGAATACGCGCGAAGAGGAATCCGACCACGCGATGGTCGCGATGCCGCCGAGGCTGTGGAAGATCAACGGCGACGAGTTGCTCTTTACCGAGCTCGTGTATCCTGAGAAGGAGAAGCGCGTTTCCACGCTTGGGACAACGCTGCGGGCCTTTGTCGAAACCGTGCAGGAGTTCGATGAGAAGATGATTCCGCTCGGGATGGGCGTGAAGGGCTGCGTTTGGACCGCTGGGTTCCCATTGCGAAACAAGTACCTGCGGATCGTCGACAGCAACATCGACATCATGCCGGGCCGCGTCGAGCTGGATCCAGATACCGGCGAATACGAGCCCACGCCGCGGACGGTCACCGACTACCTCGGCCGCGACATTGATCTCGGGTTTCGACTCGCGGGCAACGCGGCGGCGATGCGGATCGCGTGCTCGTTGGATGTCGCGCAGCTTGTCACGGACTTGTCGCCTCACCACGGGTTGACTGTGCATCAGGTTGGCTGGGGTCCCCTGAAGGGAATTCTGGGCGGCAAGCCCTATCCGGTTCTCTGGCTTGAGACCACTCGCGAGATGCCAGTCCTTCGCCACCCTTGGGAAAAAAGCGGCGCTGCCTCCCCAGAGATCACGGCACTGCTGGGAGGCGAGACGGAGTTGACGAAGGAGAGGTTCGACGAACTCGCTGCTGTGCTGGACCGTCAGTTCCCGGAGTACATGATCCGCGCCTATGCCTCCTCGACGGAAATGGACGCTAAACACAGGGCGACCTGGACCGCGAACAAGTCCGACGAGTACGTGGACGAGATCGTCACGAGCACCGAGACCGTCCCTGCGGACACCTACGGGATTGCGCCCGAACAGGTCGAGACGATCACGATGGACGACCTCAACCAGATCTTGATGTATTTGCAGGAGGAGCCCGACGAGAAGGCGCTGTTGCGACGCATGCTCCTGGAGGTCGGTCGCCACCCTTCCTACGCATCCTGGGCCGAACACGCCGAGTACGAGGGCCTGATGTTCCGAATGCACAACTCGCTGGCGTTCGGCAGTGACCGAGAGCGGCGATTGCTTGAGCTGCTGAAACTCGTCGAGAGCGATGCTCTACGTGTGAAGCTCCATATCCGTGGCGAGCAAGTGTTCATCACCGACGGGCTTTGGGTAGGGCCTGCGATCCGCGTGTTCCCGTTTATCGACGAGAGCGATCTGGTGCGAATGACGTACAAGGCGGCAGGGCTCGCCGATTGGGCAACCTGCGTGATTGACCCCGCGACCGGCTGCGGCCACAACGCGCTCCGGTATCAGAAGCCCGGAGTCAGGAGATATGGGCTTGACCGCAGCTCGCGCGCAATTGCGTACGCTGCTATCAACGCGCTTTTGAACGAGTCTGACAGCACTCTGTTCGCTGTTAACGACGTTCGAGCTGGACTGCCGCCGGTATTCGCCTCCGACCACGAACGGGTGCTGGTGCTCGCGAATATGCCGTTTGCGCTCACGCCGAGCAAGAACGTGATCCTACGGACCGCTGAAGGTGGCCGGTACGGTTTTGAGATGACCGTCGCGATGCTCGACGCAGTGAAGGATCTCGCCGAGCGGCTGCCACCGGCCAGCGAGCTGCGCTGCGTGACAGTTGCATACAGTGTCGGCAACGCGAGCGAGGGCTCATGGGCGGTGGAGGAGAAGGCAGCAGAGCGCTTCGGGCCCATGCACGTGAACTGGAGCCTGCTGGACAGCGAGAGACTGTGGCGCGTGAACGGCAGGAAGGAGCAGCCGAACCCGATGCCACTCTCGGCGCTCAAGCGTAAGGCGGATTGTCGTTTCTACGTCCGCCGCGAGGCGAACCGCGAGAAAGTGCGCGCGGAATATGATGAACTCGCGCGGGATCTGGAAAGCGCGGGATACACCCACCTCGGGTATGGGGCGCTGACGATCACGTTCGCCGCTGAGAAGGCTGGGTTGCAGCCATTGCTTGCGTGAGCGCGGTCCAGCCAGCCACACTCGCATGGCTGGAGCGCCTGGTTGCCCATGAGACGGTCCCTGGAGCCAGCAATCTCCCGCTGATCAAAGATGTCGAGAAGGAGCTTTACCGGCTCGGGATTCCCTTCCGGGTCGTGGCCGGTTCGCGCGCAGGCACGAGCAACCTGCTGGCTAAGGTCGGACCACCCGATCTGCCAGCGCTGCTGCTCTCGGCTCACACCGATGTCGTGCATGCCGAGACGGATCAGTGGAGTAGCCACCCTTTTCGGCTGGCGCGCCGTAATCGCTGCTTCTACGGTCGCGGCACAACCGACATGAAGGGGTTCATCGCGGCTATCCTCGGCCAGCTACCGATGATCGCGAGCATGAAACTGACACGGCCGCTTGCCATCGCGCTTTCCTGCGACGAGGAGGGACGCGTTGAGGGCGTGCGGCCCTTGCTCGCAAGCATCCGGGCGGCTGGTGATCTACCGTACGCGTGCATCGTGGGCGAGCCAACCTCGATGAACGTCGCCGTAGCGCACAAGGGCAAGGCTGCGCTTCGGGTCATCATCCGCGGACGCGCGGCGCACGCCAGTGCTCCTGCTCGGGGACAGAGCGCGATCCTGGGCGCGGCACGGCTGGTGGCCAAGCTCGAGGAGTTTCAGCGACAGTTGGCGCAGGAGCCTGGAGATCCCCGGTTCCCGCTCCCGACCCCTTCGATCAATGTGGGTCGTATCTCCGGCGGCGTCGCGGTGAACGTTGTACCCGAGCGGTGCGAGCTTGACCTAGAGATCAGGGCCTCACCCGCACAGGACCTCACATGCCTCGTGGACGGAGTGCGCGTGCTCGGCGAGTCGCTCGCGCACGAGATGCGCAACGAGACACCCGAGGCCGGCGTCGAGACGATTGTTGAGTCTCAGTACCCGGGGCTGGACGAGAGATCAGGCGTGGCCGAGTTGATCGCGGCGCTCGCCGGGGGCGAGTCCGGCCTCGCCGTCGACTTCGGTACGGAGGCCGGCCTGTATAGCCAGACCCTTGAGGTGCCGACTGTGATCTGCGGTCCTGGCGATATCGCTCAGGCCCACGTCGTCGACGAGTACATCAATGAGGGCGAACTCGCCCGGGCTGAGCGTTTCATCGCCAGGGTGGCGGAGTGGTGCGTGGCCCCGGATAGCTAACGGCTAGTCCGCTACGACCACTGGGAGGAGCAGGAACGGGCCGGCGACGACCGGGTCATCAGAGAACGTCGCGCTCGAACCGAACGGGGAATTTGGTTCGAGGCTGGGCATTGTCATGTCGGCGCACCGTGCTAGGGCTCTGTCCGGTAGGAGATCGACAAGTGCGAGCATCTGGTCCCTGAGAGCGCCAGCGCGTTCGAGGGACTGCAGCTCGGAGATGCGAATCATGTTGTTCAAGACGTTCAGGACCATCAGCAGGTCGGGCTGGTCTGTCAGGAGCTCGAGCGACCGGTCCACGTACGGAATCGCGTCCACGAAGCGGCCAGCCAGCATATGAATCACGCCCTGGTTGTTGTAGGTGCGCGCGAGAGAGAGCACATCTTGCGCTCGCTCGTGCAGCAGTTGCGCCCGAGCGAGCAAGGCCGATGCTTCGGCGAAACTCCGCGTGAGCGCGTACGCGCAACCCGCACAGGCGAGTGCCAAGCCCTTGCCCCACGTGTCCTGCTGGGTGCGTCCGAGCGCGAACGCATCGTCAAGCTGGGCCAGTGCGCTGTTCACATCGCCACGCGCTAGCTGCAGTGACGCTAGGTCGACCTGTAGGGCGATCACCAGGTCTGTCGCGCTCAAGTCGCTGGCGGTCTTCGATGCCGCGTGGAACGCCTGTTGCGCTCCGTCGCTCCCCTGTCGAGTGAGAACTACAGCTTCCTGTGCGGTCGCGGCGGCGAGCAGCCGCTTGTCTCCGCTGCCGGTCGCTGTTACGCGAGCCTCGGTGGACGCGTTGAACGCCGCAGGCAGGTCTGCGGCTCGCGCATATGCGCGGCCGAGGCTCACTAGGGCTGAGGCTCGCGCGGAGGCATCGCCGCTGTTTTCGGCCTCAGCAGTACGGTCGCGAAACGCCTTGACGTCGGCTGCTAGGCGCTCTTTTATTCGACGCGGAGCTAGCTGCTCCATCGCTTCTCTCATCGCAGCGTCCTTGGGCGCAGCCCACGAGTATTCGCTCACGAGCGCATGCTCCTCATCGGCTGAGCGGGTGCTCGGCGGGACGCACTGGCGGGGAACTCGAGCGACGATGGCATCGGAGGGCAGCGTATCGGGAGTTCCGGCCAGCTACCGCCAGCGACTGTCCGTCGCGAACGTCGCTGAGTAGCCCGTGTCGTGAATCGACATCAGCCCGCCTGAAACCCGCACGAAGCGGTTCGACTTGAGGGTCGGTTGGCTCCATCCGGCTGGGATCGAACCACAACCTCCTGCCTGCAAACCGCCGAAGTCCCGAACCACCCGCAAAATAAGGCCCGATGTGGTACCCGCTTGCGGTACCCTCCCCCCAACCCGAGTACCAACGAGGTACCACGAGCCTCCCCAAAACCATCTGATTTGCAGGCATTTCCTCCTATGGAGCCAACCGGGATCGAACCGGTGACCTCCTGCTTGCAAAGCAGGCGCTCTCCCAGCTGAGCTATGGCCCCAGGAGCCTCAATATACGCCCTATGGCGATGCCGCCAACGGCCTGGCACCGCTCCCATGGCAACCGCCCTCAGCTCGAGCTGCGCCGTCGACTCGGTTTCGGCTGGCGCTTGACTCCCGTGGCGGCCTTGGCGAGCTTCGACGGTTGTCGCAACGTGGCGACTGATCGCTCGAACAGCTCGGCTTGGCGCCTCATCAGGCCGGCGGTCTCCTCGAGCGCCGCGCCCGCGGCCTCGAGCGCTTCGGCCTGCCGGGCCAGCGTCGAGCCGGTCTCCTCAAGCAGGTCGAAGAGGGCATCGATCGGGGCGAATAGGCGGCCCGCCAGGTCGCTCTGCAGCGTGCGCTCACGCTCGAGCACCTCCTGCACGAGCTCGAGCTGGCGCTGGGTGGCCCGAAGCAGGTCGCCCGGTAGCTCTGAGCGTCCCGAGGCCGACGCCGCCGAGGAGATCACGGACTCCATCATGCGCCGCCACTCGTTGAGAAGATCGCGTCCGCTGGGCTCAGTCATCGCGCATCCAGCGAAGATGATGGCAGGGCGGGCTTCTGGAGTCGGTCAGAAGGTGCCGCCGGCGCGGCCACGCGCTCAGAGCGCCGGCGCACGGATCGGCCGGCTGGCCGCTACTCGAAGCTGAGACGCTCTTGTCCGGGGAGTTCCTCGGGTGCCGCTCGGCTCTCGCCGCTTCCCGGGACCTCCCACTCCATCGAGTCCTGCTCAGGTACCTGGCCTGCGGGGCTGGCTCGTACAGGACGCGTCCCGGGCGGCGACTGCCCCGGCTGATCGGACGGGTGGTCCCGATCCGCGTCGAGCACCGCCTGCATGTCCAACTCGGCCGTCTCCTGGCCCACGCTCGCAAAGCCCGCGCCCTCATCCGGCGGTGCGGCCTCGTCGTCCACAGGCGGCTCCTCGACGAGAGGCTCCTCGAGCTCCATCTCGGGCGTGTCCTGCATCGACAGATCCACCGCCCCGTCGCTCGCATCGAGGTGCTCGTCCGGGAAGATCGGCTCAAGGGCCTCGTGCTGTACGCGCGCGATCTCACCAGGGTCGGCGCCTGCTCGGCGCTTCAGCTCCAGATGTTCGCGTATGGCGTCGTCTAGCAATCCCATAACGCCTCCTAACCTTACTGCCCTCGCTGAGCAGCGTTCTGCGACTACACTTCCTCGCGCTGGCCGCTACCCATCGGTCCGCGCCTGCGGGGCTATAGCTCAGTTGGGAGAGCGCCTGGATCGCACCCAGGAGGTCGGGGGTTCGAGTCCCCCTAGCTCCATTTCGCCGGAGATTCTGGTCTTTGTGTGAAGTCTGCCTATGGATGAATCGAACTCAGCCTTGCGGGGGAGTTTGGTGTTACACCATGGTGCTACCATAATCTTATGCCGACAAGATTTGCCCGCATACCCGTCACGAAGGACCAAGCGCTGGCAGATGCATTGGACCGGGTTGCGCCCCTCGTCGCGCCCGACCGGCCGGCTGCGTCTCTCGTGCACGACCTCGCGATCCGCGGCGCCGAGGCAATGCTCGCTGAGCGCCAACAGGACGCCGAGGGCATCGAGCGCCTGATCGAGCGCTCGACCTCGACCGATCCCGGGTTCGATGTCGAGGTCGCACAGCGCATTGACGAGCTTGCCTGGGGCAAGTAGCTATGGGAGAGGATGCCCCCTTTGGGGGCAAGGTGCTGATCGCCGACACCTCGGCCTGGGCTCGCGCATCGCACCCGCGTATCCGGGATTTGTGGGCCACCGCGCTACGGGGCAGGCAGATCGCGACCTGCTCGATCGTCACACTCGAGCTGCTGTACTCGGCGCGCAATGCAGATGAGCTCTCGATCGTCGAGGCGGAGCAAGCCCTTCTACGTGACGTTCCGGTCGCAGCCTCTGCACAGCGAGCCGCAGTCGGAGCGCTACGAGACCTTGCCTCTGATGGGCCTGGGCAACACCGAGTTCCCCTGGCAGACGCATTGATCGCAGCCGCAGCACAAGACGCCGGCGTTGATGTGCTGCACTACGACCACCATTACGACCGCCTTGCGCAGGCACTTCACTTCACAAGCGTCTGGATCGCACCCCCTGGTGCCCTCGAGAAACAGACACCACCTGACTAACGTCATCTACGCTCGCTCTCCGTGCCCACCTACGCAGGATCGAAGCTTGCGCCTGAGCATTACGGAGGACCACGGTCTGGCGGCTGGGCGCCAGCGGCCGCGAATCGAAGCCGTGTCCCCTACTGATCTCCGACGCCATCCGAAGCCGCCAAGACGTCGTCGACGACCAGCCGCAGCTCGGCGACGAGTGCCTCGAGAGAGGCCACGATCCGGCCCCCGCTGTCGGCCACGAATGCCTCGACCTGAAGGTTGACCGTCGCGCCCTCCTCTCCGGTCTGACGCAGGTCCGAGCGCAACCCAAAGCAGGGCATGCCAAGCGCCGCCGCGTACCCAAGCTCTGCGACGGTGCCCGAGTCCGGCTCTTGGCCGTCCAGCCACGCCACGAGGAGAGAGCTGGACCGGATCGCCGCGGTATTCCGCCTCCCCATATCGAGCACCAGCCCGCTCAGCTTGCCTGCCTCTCGGGCTTCGTCGATCTCCCTGGTGGGCGTCAGCGACCACGGATCGACGGGGGTGACGACGTGGGCCAGCGCGGGAAGAAAGACCGCCTGGTAGTAGTGCCGACCGGCCTCGTTGAACCCGAGCGGGCTGGCTATGTAGCAGCGCGGCCGATGCCTGGGAGAAGTTGCCACCGGGTCAGAGCTGGGTGTTATCCGAGTGGGCATCGCATGAGCAGACGGACGTGTATCGCGCCATCGACGACTAGACGCTAGCCGGATTCGGGGCGGAGCGCCAAGCCATCCGTCTGGCCGCCGAGATCACGACGCTCGCCGCTGAGGAGTCTGGCGACGCAGCCTTCGCGGGGGGCGCTCAACCATGCGACTAGGCGCTGCCCCAAAACCCCGAGACAGCCCAGCCAAACGCGGCCACGGACAGCAAGCCCATGACGATTATCACCATTCGCAGCCATCTGCTGTGGCGAAACCACTTTGCACCCAAGCGTAAATGAAGCCATTTCGCCACAGGGTTCTGCAGGACCTCGCCGAGCTGGCCTCGCACATGATCTTCGTACCTGATCGAGAGCCCCAGCTGTAGCTCGAGAGCGTCGAGCGCGACGCGACCGCAGCTGACGAGCTCCTCGTTGCGAACGTCCATGGCCCAGAACGCCTGGGCGACGAACGCCCCGAGAAATCCCAGCGCCGCGCCGACGACCGGCGCGTGACTGGTGACCGCCTGGGCGTATCCCACGACGACCGCGCCCATCAAGATCAGAAAGAAGTTGAACGCCGTCAGCCGCTGCCGAGCGTGATATGAGAACCAATCCCACGCGTATCTCACCTTGAGGTCGAGTTGATCGTCGGTCATGGTTGTTTGTGCGTGGGAGCAGATCTACGGGCTCGACTGTTCCGATAAACAGAAATATACCGGGAAGGCGGCGTTCGGCGGCCGACGCTACGTGGTTGCGATCAAGACGACACGCGCGCGCCCGAGGATATGAGCGCTTCAGCCTTTGCATGTGTGATCAGGTGGGCGATGAGCGCCGCCTGCGACAGCCGCACCGGCGCTCGTGACACGAAGCGGTACGCGGTCAGGCCGTCCACCGTCACGAGCCCGGCCAAGCGGAACCCCGGTGCGGGCGGAGGGGTCGGTGCGCGCGGCGCTTCATTGGCGGTCTCGTCGATCTCGCTCACCATGACCGAGTCGCCTTCACGCAGGGGGTGGAGTCCCGGCAGGTAGTACTCGAGCGGGGCGGAGCCGAATTCGACCGTGGTGATCACGCGCCCGCCCGCCCCGTGATCGATGTCCGCGGCGAGGTCCCGCCAGTTTTCACGTTGCAGGTTCGCCTTCAGATCGACGTCGATCGAGACCGCGAGGAAGGCGATCGCGATAACCGCGGCGATCCCGATCCCGGCGCGTCCCGTCCCCGGCCAGACGACCATCACCGCGATCAGGGCGGTGAGCGGAATCATCGCTCCGACGAGGTTGCGTGGCGCGAGATAGTCGGCGCCGAACCCCACCAGCAGGATCGGGATCAGGACTCCACACGCCGCGATCGACAGCGGCAGCAGCATCACGCGCAGCGACTGCGGGCGCTCGCGCATTCGCCACAGGCCGAGGCCGAGGCCAGCGAGGATCGGCAGTGCGACGAGCAGCTCGACCTTGTGTCCAAGCGGCCCGCCCGAGTAGCCGGTCAGGTAGTACTGGGGAATCGCCTGCAGCCGTTCCGAGAGTGCCCATTCGCCGATCCACTGCGTGCTCTGGCCCCCCTGGGCCAGCACCAGCGGCACCAGCGCCGCCCCGACCAGCGTCAACGTCGCGACAGCCGGCAGCGCGGGCATTCGGGTGCGTCGTTCCCACAGCAGCCAAAGCACCATCGGGATGAGCAGGAAGACGGCGAAGTAGTGGCTGAGCATCGCCAGCGAGCCCGTCAACGCGAGGGCCGCCATGCGCCCGCGCGTGGGCTCCCGCTGAGCGCGCAGGAAGCAGAGCATCGCCAGCGCGGCCGTGAGCACGAACAGCCCGTATGCGCGCGCCTCCTGCGAGTACCAGACGAACAGCGGGTTGACCGCCACGAGCGCAGCGCACGCCAGCGCCGCCCGACGCCCCGCCAGTTCCCGTCCGATCGCCCAGGCGACCGGAACGGCCGCGATCCCCGCCAGCGCAGCGGGCAGGCGCAGCGCCACCTCGCCCGTTCCCAGCACGCGCGAGTCGGCCCACGCCAGCAGGTACCACAGCGGTGGCGTGTTCTCGGTGCGCACGATCCCGCGCAGCGTCGCCCACAGGCTGGGGTGCAGGACGTGCACCGGCGTGAAGGCCTCGTCGAACCAGAAGCTCTGCAGGTCCAGCGTCGAGAGCCGAAGGACGGCGGCGACGAGCGTCAGCGCGGCCAGTGGCCACCAGCGCGGGAGTCGCAGGGCGGTGCTCGCTGTCGACGTGCGTGCCGCCGCGGGGTGGGCCGCCACGTTCACCGCTGTGTCGTGGCTTTGGCCATACCGGCACCGGTGTTGCCCCAGGCCGAGGACGCGAGCATCCGCGGAGGTTACGGCACGTGCGCCCGGCGGCATCCGGTGGTTTGCCTCCGGTGCTCCAGTAGTCAGCACCGATGGGGACGCTGCCGGCGATCGTGATCATCGGTGGCCACCCTCGCCAACCTGGAGGTAGAGATGCCGTCCGCGACCAAGGTCGACTTCAAGCGCGAGTTGCGTGAGCTGTATGCGCCCGGCAGTGAGCCCACGATCGTTGACGTGCCCGAGCTCGCCTATGTGATGCTCGATGGCCATGGCGATCCCAACACTGCCACCGACTTCAGTGACGCCGTGGGGGCGCTCTACTCGATCGCCTACGCCGCCAAGTTCGCGATCAAGCGAGCCCCCGACGGGGTCGACTATGGCGTGCTGCCGCTCGAGGGACTGTTCTGGGCGCTCGATATGTCCGCGTTCACCACCGAAGACAAGGCGGCCTGGGACTGGACGTTGATGATCATGCAGCCCGATCTGGTGACCGATGAGATCTTCCAGGAGGCCCGCGCGAAGGCCGCCGAGAAGATCTCGAGGGACCTTGCCGCGCGAGTGCGCTTCGAGCGCTTCGCCGAGGGACTCGCAGCTCAGCTCATGCACATCGGCCCCTACGCCCAAGAGGGCCCGACGATCGAGCGACTACACGCCTTCATCGCCCAGCAGGGCTATGAGCGCGCCGGCAAGCATCACGAGATCTACCTCAGCGATCCGAGGCGCTGCGCACCGGAGAAGATGAGGACGATCGTCCGTCAACCGATCTCAGTCGCGAGTGGGGGCAGCTAGACCTCGGCCGTCACGAGCCCGAGGGCAAAGCCGTCGTAGCCCTTCTCGCCCACCGTCTGGATCGCCGTCGCGCTGAGGCGCGGCTCTGCGCTGAGCATCTCATACAGCCGGCGCACGCCCTGCACGCCTCCGACCTCCCCCCACGGGTCTGGCCCGTGGGACTCCACGATCGCGCCTGCGCCGACCACGTTGTCGGCGATGATCAGCGTTCCGGGACGGGAGAGCTTCAGCGACCACTCCATGTAGCTGGTGTAGTTCACCTTGTCCGCGTCGAGGAAGATCAGGTCGAACGGCGCCTCGCCCGCGAGCTCGGGGAGCGTCTGGAGAGCCGGCCCCACGCGCAGCTCCACCACCTCGGCCAGGCCCGCCGCCGCGATGTTCCCGCGCGCGACCTCCGCAAACTCGGGAGAGGCCTCGAGCGTCACGAGCTTCCCGCCCGCTGGCAGGCCGCGGGCGAGCCAGATCGTGCTGTAGCCGCCCAGGGTGCCGAGCTCGAGGATCCGGTGGGCCCCCTGGATGCGGACGAGCAGTTCGAGCAGCTTGCCCTGGTTGGCGCTGACCGCGATCGGCGGCAGGCCGGCGGCGTCGCTGGCACCGAGTGCCAGATCAGCCGCCGGATCGCGCGAGAGCAGCTGCTCGCAGATGTAGCGATCAGTTGCGCTCCAACCCGCTTGGGCAGGGTTCGCAGAGGACCTTCCCAACAGGCGCGCCAGCAGCGCGCGTGCTCGTGCGATCACGGGCGGAGTATAAGATACGCCCGGTGAAGACGCAGGTCGGCATCGTCGGTGCCGGGCCGGCAGGGCTGACGCTTGCATTGATGCTCGAACGCGCGGGGATCGAGTCGGTTGTACTCGAGTGCCGTTCCCGTGAGTATGTCGAGCAACGGGTCCGCGCCGGCTTGCTCGAGCAGAACAGCGTCGAGCTGCTGCACGCGCTTGGGGTCGGCGAGCGGCTAGCCCGCGAGGGGCTCGAGCATCACGGCATCTACCTGCGTCACTCCGGCCGCACCCAGCACCTGCGCATCTCCGAGCTAACCGGCCGCCAGATCACGATCTACGGTCAGCAGGAGGTCGTCAAGGACCTGATCGCAGCCCGGCTGCGAAATGGCGGGCCGCTTCACTTCGAGGTGTCCGGGACCGCCGTGCACGACACCGACAGCGAGCACCCCAGCATCACCTATCTACATCGCGGCGAGCAGCACGAGCTTCACTGCGATGTGATCGCAGGCTGTGACGGATTCCACGGCGTGTGCCGAGACTCGATTCCGGACGGCGCCCTCACCCGGTACGAGTTCGTCTATCCGTTCAGCTGGCTCGGCATCCTCGCGGAGGCCGCCCCTGCCACAGACGAGCTCATCTACGCCTGGCACGAGCGTGGCTTCGCGCTCTACTCGATGCGCTCCCCCCGCATCAGCCGCCTCTATCTGCAGGTTGCCGCCGACGAGCGGATCGAGGATTGGTCGGAGGAGCGCATCTGGGCCGAGCTGCAGACACGGCTCGCCACCGAGGGGTGGCGCGTCAACGAAGGCCCCATCATCGAGAAGGGCATCACGGCCATGCGCAGCTTCGTCTGCGAGCCCCTGCGCCACGGCCGCCTGTTCCTTCTCGGCGATGCCGCCCACATCGTGCCGCCGACCGGCGCCAAGGGGCTCAACCTCGCCCTCAACGACGTACGCCTGCTGGCCGCGGCGCTCACCTCGTGGTACCTCGACGGCTCGGGCGAGGCCCTCGACGCCTACTCCGAGACGGCGCTGCGGCGGGTGTGGCAGGCGCAGGACTTCTCCAACTACATGACCCAGCTCCTGCACGACCTCGGCGGAGGCCCGTTTCAGCGGCGGCTGCAGCTTGCGCGGCTCGACCAGCTCACGCGCTCGGAGGCCGCCGCCCGCAGCCTCGCCGAGAACTACGTCGGGCTTCCGGCGACTCCCGACTTCTGACGCGAGCCGTCGGAGTGCTCGCGGCGGCGCCTCGACGGCAGCGCCGAGGTCCCCATCCACGCCTGCGGGGTGGCGCCATCCTGCCAGCCGGTGTTGCGTGGATCCTCCATCGCCGCGGGGTTCTCGAGGATCCACGCCTCATGCACGGCGCTCAGCGCTTCATGTAGCTCGTCGACGCCCGCGAAGCGACGAGGATCCAGCGGTGTGCCCACGTCCACCCATGCCTGGTGACCCACACGGCGGGCTCGTAGCGGCAGCACGAGCGCGTCCGCGCGCACGCTCAGCTGTGCGGTGCCTTCGGCAAGCATCGCCGGCTTGCCCAGAAAGCGGGTCTGGCGTGGCCCGGGTAGGTCGAAGAACAGGAACACCGGATCGCCCCGTTCGAGCAGCGCCTGAATCACTCGGAAGGAGCCAGTGGAGCGCACGAGGCGGCTCACGGTTCCGTTGCGCCAGCGGGCCAGGCGCCTGCCCCAGTAGTCCGGTGTGACCGGCTCGAAGAACCACGGGCCGGGCACGAGATAGGTGGGGTGGCCGCGAAAGACCCTTGCGCGGTCGAAGCGATAGTAGGGGCCCAGGTGGCAGGCGCTGAGCAGGACCCCGCGCTCGCTCGCCAGAGCCTCCCGCACGCGCCGAGCCGACGCGTCGTCCATATGCACCCTCCACGGCCGCTCCCAGAAGAGCGCCCTGTCGGCAATGCGCTCGATCAGGTGCAGGCGCGCGAGCTCTTCGAGCTCGCCGGCGCGGGGCGTGCCGCTGACGATCGTCTCCACCGCCGCGAGCGCATCCTCGCGCTCGCTCGCGCTGTGCTCCCAGATCGCCTGGCCCTGGCGCTCGGCTCGCCCGACCGCGACTCGCGCGGGGAGCACGGCCCGCAGCACGGCCGACGTCTTCAGGCGCACGGCAACGGGGACCGGCGGCATCCTGGCTCTCGGAGCGCGCCGGGTCACTTCCTCGAGCGTCTCCGCGAGGGCGAGCGCGGCTGCTCCGTCCGGTGGCGGCGGCTCGAGGCCGTCCATCTCGGCCAGCACGGCCCGCGCCACCGCGTCCGGCGTGGGGTGGTCGAAGATCAGGGTCGAGGGGAGCCGCAACCCCGAAGCGTTGGCCAGCCGACTGCTGAGCTCGACAGCCATCAGCGAGTCGAACCCGAGCTGCTCGAAGGTCCGTCCGGCGTCGATCGCGGTGGCCGACTCCCCGCCGAGCAGAGTCGAGATCTCACTCAGCACGAGCTCGAGCACCGCCTGCTCGCGGTCGGCCTCCGACAGGGGCGCGAGCTCCTGGGCTTCGCCGCCCGTGAAGACCGCGTGCCGGGGCCGCTCCTCGCTGGGTGGGACGGGCGCCGCCGATAGCTCCCGCTCGATCCGCTCTCTGAGCTTGAAGCGCTGCGGCTTTCCGTTCAACGTCCTGGGAATCTCCCCCACGAAGCGGATCAGGTGCGGATATTCGTGGTCTCGCAGCCGCTGCTTGCAGAGCGCCCGCAGGCTCTCGCTGAGCTGATCGCCAGGACTCGCCTGCGCCGCGCACTCGACGAAGGCGACGAGCCGCGTGTAGTCGTCGATCTTCGCGCCCACCACTCCCACTCCCGCCACAGCCGGGTGCTCGAGCAGCACCTGCTCCATGTCTATCGGCGAGACCCACAGACCGCCCACCTTCAGCATGTCGTCGGTGCGCCCCACATATACGTACCTTCCGTCCTCGCGCCGCTCGAACCGGTCGCCGGTGGCGAGCCACTCGCCGCGCATGACGCGTCTCGACCGGGCCTGCTGGTGCCAGTAGCAGGCGGCCCGCGAGTCGCCCTTCACCTCGAGCGCGCCCACGCCTGCGCCCTTCACCTCTCCGGCCGTCTCGTCCAGCAGCCGCAGCTCATAGCCGGGTATGGGCCGGCCGGTCGTTCCAGGGGCCACGTCCCCTGCCTTGTTGGAGCAGAACGAGACGATCATCTCGGTCGCACCGATCCCGTCGAGGATCTCCAGATCGAAGCGCTCACGCCATCGCTCGAAGGTCCTGGTCGGCAGCGGCTCCGCAGCCGAGATGCACCGGCGCACCGAGTCGAAGGCGTCACCTGCATCGACATCCGCGGCGAGCTGTTTGTAGAGGGCCGGCACGGAGCAGAACAGGCTCGGTCGATGCGCGCGGAGGGTGCTCAGCAGGCGCTCGGGAGTGGGCGGGCCCTCGAGCAGGACGGCGCTCGCGCCGAAATACAGAGGGTAGGAGAAGCTGTTTCCCAGCCCGTAGGCGTGGTAGAGCTTCGTCGTCGAGAAGATGCAGTCGTCCTCGGACATCTCCAGCACCTCGCGGCCAAACGCCTCACAGGTCACGCCGATGGTTTTGTGAAGGTGGACCACGCCCTTCGGCTTACCCGTCGAGCCGGAGGTGTAGAGCCAGAAGGCCATGTCGTCGGCATGGGTGGCCACGGGAGCAAGCTCGTGATCGTGGGAGCTGAGCGCGCCGTCGAGCTCGACCGCGCCGTCGCCTCCGCCGCGGGCGATGTAGCGCAGCTCCAGGCCGACCGTCGCTGCCTGCAGGCTCGCCAGGATCCCGGCGTCACACACCGCCACGCTGGCGTAGGAGTCCTCGATGAAATAGCGGAAGTTCTCCGCGCGCTCGCGCACGCTCACCGGCACCGGGACCGCGCCGATGCGGAGCGCCGCCAGGAAGGCCACCGGAAACACCGTGGTGTCGTCGAGCACGAGCAGCACCCGCTCTTCACGGCGCACCCCGAGCTCGCGCAGCAGGTGACCCATGCGATTTACCCGCACGAGCAGCTGCTCGTAGGTCAGCGTCTCCTCTCGAGTGATGTAGGCCGCCCTCTCGCCGCGTCCAGCTTCGACGTTTCTGTCGATCACCAGGCTGGCGTTTGCATTGGCGCTCCCGGCCATCTCAGCCACCACCGACGCTCTCGTCCGCGCAGGGCCCGCCCGAGGCGTTGCGCTCCTCAGAGCCCGACAGTCGGTAGACGCCCCCCCGCATCTCCGTTGCGAAGGCCTCTGAGATCAGCAATGCGGGAAGACCGCCGGTGATGACCCGGTAAAAGCGCCAGAGCACAGGCCCGCCCGGCGCGCCTCCCGGTGACCACGCCGGCTGCTCACCGAGCCCGAACCACAGGAGCTCGCGCCAGCTCTCGAGCCCGATCTGCTGAAGCGAGCCCCCGATGCCCTGCGGGCTGTCGCCCAGCACGGGCAGAAACTCCGGTGGCAGTCGCTTCGGGATCAGATAGGACTCAGCCCAGACCGACGGCTCCCGCCCCGCGATTGTGATCACCACCCGCCGTCTCACGCACTCCTCCCCCTCCGCCCCGGCCAGGTAGCGGGCGTTGAGTCCCGATGTCGTGGTGGCGACCTGCTCCACCGTCTCGACCGCCACTGGCAGGAGGGTGTGGGCCTCGAGGGCCCTCGACACGGTCCCGTCGGTGAAGAGGAGCCCGCGGAGAAACGCGTCCAGCTGCGCGATCTCAACACTCTCGAGCGCCGCCGCGGACTCGCTCTGCGCGGTGAAATGGCGTTCGGCTAGGCGTTCGGCGAGTATCGTCGTTACCTCTCATGCGACGGCTCGCCGCCCAAGGCGCGAGTCGATCGGTTTCCGGATACTGCTTGGTCGGGCTCAGGATACGTTTGGCCTCGCCCCCGTCTCGCCCCGCAAACGAGATCCAGCGCCCTGCGCTGAGCTTTATGTCGACCTTAGGTTAGCGGGCGCGGGCCGGGACCGCCGAGGCCGGCAGATCGCTGTCCAGAGCGCATTCGAAGGGGGGCGCTCGTGCTCAGATCTCGCGCAGGAAGTCCAGCAGCGCCTCGTTGACCGCCTCCGGTGCCTGCTGCTGAACCCAGTGTCCGGCGTCCGGGACCACGATCTCCTCACGCAGGTCGGTCACCCAGCCGCTCATCGCCTCGGCGGGCATGAAGCGGCGCACCGGGTCCAGCTCGCCCGTGAGGAACAGCGCGGGCTGCTCCACTCGCCTCTCGGCCACCGCGGCCGTCAGCTCCCAGTTGCGGTCGATGTTGCGATACCAGTTCAGCCCGCCCGTGAACCCTGTGCGCTCGAAGCTCTCCACATAGACGGCGAGCTCCTCCTCGGACAGCCATGAGGCCCTGCGGGTGGGACGGCCCTCCTCCTCGGCCCACTCGGCCGTCCACTGGCGCGAGGTGGTCAGGGTGCGGCGCACATCGCGCGCCAACGCCTCGTCGGCCACCCCCGGCTCCTGGAACCACACGATGTAGAAGTCCTCGCCGAGGTGCCTGCGCATGATCGGGATCGGGGGCGCCGGCGCGCGCGGAACGAAGGGCACGCTCAGACCGGCCACCGCGCGGACGCGCTCGGGCTCCAGCACGGCGAGCTGCCACACCACGCTCGCGCCCCAGTCGTGGCCCACGAACACCGCCGACTCTGCGTCCAGGGCGTCGAGCAGGCCGCACAGGTCCCCGCACAGCGAGACCACGTCGTAGGCCTCGATCTGTGAAGGCGCGGAGCTGCCTCCGTAGCCGCGCATGTCAGGCGCCACCACGCGGAAGCCCGCCGCGGCCAACGCCGGCAGCTGATGGCGCCAGGAGAAGGCCAGCTCGGGAAAGCCGTGGCAGAGGATCACCAGCGGTCCCTCGCCCTCGTCGAGGACGTGGAGCTCGACGCCGTTGGCGCTCAGGCGGCGCTCGGTCACATTCCGGTCGGCGCCGAGAGCTTGACGCGTGCAGCGCTGCGTGAAGACCGCCTGACCATCGCTGAAGCCTCCCGGACACAATTTGGCGATTGGCCGCGCCGTGAGGTCGTGGCCAACGGGCAGGATAGCCCTCGCCAGCGACCTAGATGCGTCTCTTCTCTGATTTGATGGGAGTCCAATGCGGGTAGCTGTCGAGAAAGAGGTTGCCTGACCCGGGCGCCCGAACGCATCGCTCATGCCCTACGACCCTCAGCGAGCCGATCCGGTCTATGTCCCCGATGCGGGGCGTTACGAGCGCCTGCCATATCGGCGCGTCGGCGCCAGTGGCCTGCAGCTGCCAGCGATCTCGCTCGGGCTGTGGCAGAACTTCGGCGACGATCGGCCGCTGGCCGGAAACCGCGCCATCCTGAGACGCGCGTTCGACCTCGGCATCACCCACTTCGACCTCGCCAACAACTACGGGCCGCCCTACGGCGCGGCCGAGAAGAGCTTCGGCCGCATCTTCGCCGAGGACCTCCGCCCCTACCGCGACGAGCTGGTGATCTCGACCAAGGCCGGCTATGACCAATGGCCAGGACCCTACGGCGAACTCGGCTCGCGCAAGTACCTGCTCGCCAGCCTCGACCAGAGCCTGCGGCGAATGGGACTCGACTACGTCGACATCTTCTACTCCCACCGCTTCGATCCCGGGACCCCGCTCGAGGAGACCATGGGAGCGCTCGACACCGCGGTGCGACAGGGCAAGGCCCTCTACGTCGGGATCAGCTCCTACTCAGCTCGGCGCACCGAGGAGGCGATCGCGATCCTGGCTCGGCTCGGCACGCCGCTGCTGATCCATCAGCCCTCCTACTCACTGCTCAACCGCTGGATCGAGCAGGGCCTGCTCGATGTCCTCGATCGCCATGGGGTGGGGACGATCGTCTTCTCGCCGCTTGGCCAGGGACTGCTCACCGACCGCTACCTCAACGGCATTCCCGAGGACTCGCGCGTGCGTCGCGGCGAGGCCTTCGACGAGAAGCTCCTCAGCGAGGAGGCATTGGCGCGGGTACGCGCGCTGAACGAGGTGGCGCAGGCTCGCGGCCAGTCGCTGGCCCAGCTGGCCATCGCATGGGTGCTGCGTGACCGACGCGTCACCTCGGCGCTCATCGGCGCGAGCAGCGTGGCGCAGCTCGAGCAGAACGTCGCTGCACTCGAGAACCTCGACTTCACCCCCGAGGAGCTGGCCGAGATCGAGCGCCACGCCCTCGACAGCGCCATCAACATCTGGGCGCCCTCCAGCGACGCCTGAGCGCTCGCGGCGTCCGAGCGCCCGCGCCATCTGAACGCTCCCCGACGCCGAGCGCCGTCAGCCGTTGGCGAGGAAGCGATCGAGGCCCGCCAGCAGCGCCCGGGCGACACCCTCGCGAAACGAAGCGCGCTCCATCGGCGCCTCGTCGGCCCGGTTCTGCATGTTGGCCACCTCGACGAACACCTTGGGCACGCGGGAGAGGTTGAGGCCGCCGAGATCCGTGCGCGGCGCCAAGCCGTCCACCCCGTCGTAGGTGGAGGGGTGCAGGCCGGCCCGCTCGAGCGCAGGGCGCAGGGCAAGGGCAAGTCGCCGCGAGGGAGCAACGATCGCCTGATCGCCCCCGCCGGGGATCGGGGCCGGAATCAGGATCGCGAAGCCCGACCCGCTCGTCGGCCCCCCGTCGGCGTGGATCGAGATCGCGGCCGCGCTGTGCGCGCGGTTGCCGATGGCGGCGCGTTCTGTGATGCACGGGCCGATCCCCGCGTTGCTCTGGCGTGTCATCACCACGCGCGCCCCCTGTGCCACCAGCAACGCGTGCAGGCGCACTGCGACGCTCCAGTTGAAGTCCGTCTCGCGGTAGCCATCGGGCGCGGCCGTGCCCGTGGTGTCGCATTCCTTCTCGCCGTTGCCGTCGTTGACCAGCCGCCCTATCTCCTGCGGGTGGGTGAAGTTCCCGCCGTTGTGTCCCGGATCGATCGTGATCACGCGCCCCGCGAGCGCGAGCGCGAGCGCGGGTGCGGGTGCGGGCGATGACTTCGTCGTGGCGGGCGTCGCCGGCACGGTCGCGCCTGTGCCCTGCTCGGCGAGGACCGGCCTGACGATTGCGGATGGGGAAGCGATCGAGCGCCGCTGCTGCGTGCCGGTGCCGCATCCGCACAGGCACTCCAGCGCGCAGGCCAGGGACACGAGCGAGACCGCGCTGAGCCGTGGTGCCATCGCCGGCGAGCCTAGAGGAGCAGTGGCGAGGGCGCGCTGCTCCGCTTGGGCGGCGTGAGGTGGACCCGGCGGGTGCCTTCGGCGTAGTGTGTCCGGCGTGCGGTCGCACCGCACCGGTCGCCGCCGTCTAGGTCGTAGGAGGGGAGGACGTATGGAGTGGATGAGCCCGATCGACTCGTCGTTCCTGCACGTCGAGAACGACGCCACGCCGATGCACATCGGCGGAGTCAGCATCTTCGCGGGGCCACCGCCTCCGTTCGATGAGCTCAAGGCGATGGTGGAGGGCAAGCTCACGCTCGTCCCCCGCTACCGCCAGAAGGTTCGCTTCGTCCCGCTCGCCGTCGGACCGCCCGCCTGGGTCGACGATCCCCACTTCAGCCTCTCCTACCACGTGCGCCACGCCGCCGTGCCGGTGCCGGGGAGCGACCTCCAGCTGCGCCAGATGGCGAGCCGCATCTTCTCCCAGCACCTCGACCGCAACAAGCCGCTGTGGGATGCTCACCGGCGGGATCGAACAGGGCCTGCAGGACCTGCTCGCCCTCGCCGAGCCGGCCGGGCCCACGCCTTCGAGCTCAGGCAGGAGCCGCTCCGCTCGCCCGCGGGCAAAGGCCAAGGCGAGCCGCTCTCGCGAGACCGCCTGAGCTGATGCTCGCGAGCATCCCCGAGTTCACGCGCCAGGCCGAGCACCTGCTGCGCGCCCCCGATCGCCTCGACTGGTCCACGGTCACGCTCCTCGGGCTCGTCGTCTACGTGTACGCGGTCGAGGTCGAGCGCGCCAACTGGAGCGTGGTGCTCGCCGGGATCGCCTTCTGGCTGATGGACTGGGCCAACGAGATCGTCAACGCCCTGGTCCTGCACTTCGACGGTCACGCAGCGCTGTGGACGGTCACCGGCAACAGCAGCTTCGTGATCCTGATCGGCCTCACGATCGAGATCTCGCTGTTCTTCGCCGTCAACGGGATCGTCTTCGCCAAGCTCCTGCCCGCGCAGCGCGACGCTCGCATCCTCGGCCTCCCCAACCGCTGGGCGCTCGCGATCGCGCTGTCGCTCGTGTCCGTGGGCGTCGAGCTGCTGCTGCACGCCGACGGCGTCTTTCACTGGTACTACTGGTGGTGGAACGTGGCGAGCTGGCCCGTGATCGTGGTGTTCGGCTACCTCACCTTCTACGTGGTCGCCTTCTGGGTGTACGACATGCCGAGGCGCTCGCGCCAGCTGCGGGTGGTCGGCTCGCTGGCCGCGCTCGATCTGGTGGCAGGCCTCCTCTTCGGACCGCTGCTGGGTTGGATCTGAGGCCCGTCAGCCGGGCGTGTCCGTCAGCCGGGCGTGTCCGTCAGCCCGACTCCCCAGCTGGTCGTGATCGACTCCCCCGGCTCGAGTCGCAGCAGCCCGTCACCGCTCTGGAAGGCGTTGGGGGCGCACGTCATCGGCTCCACCGCAAGTCCCCGCCGTCGCCGCGACGGCTCGAGGCTGTCGCCGGTGAAGAGCTCGAGGAAGCCGTGGTGCTCGTCCACCCACAGCTCAACGCGGCGCCCATCGGGACCGGTCAGTCGCACCGTGGCGCGGCCGCCCTCCGCGCGGGCGAGATCCGTGAGAGCCACGTCGAGCGCCGTCGTGCCGATCGGGCGGGCACGGCGGAAATCGAAGGCCGTGCCGGTGACCGGCTCATCGCCGCTGGGGATCATGCGCTCGTCTGTCGCCAGCCGTCTCGCGGCGGGCACCTCCAGGGCGCAGTCGTCGACCATGCCGTGTCCCGGCGAGAGATAGGGATGCTGCCCGGCGCCGTAGGGACACGGACGCTCGCCGATGTTGACGGCGGTCGTGGCGACGGTCAGCCCTGCGCGGCCGAGCCGGTAGGCGATCTGGAGATCGAGCGCGAACGGATAGCCAGGCGTCGGGAGCAGCCGGGTCTGCAGGATCGCGTGGAAAGGTCCATGCTCGCGCATGCTCCACGGGCGCCAGCGCAGGAGTCCGTGGATGGCGTTGCCGCGCGCGGGCTCCGTGAGCGCGAGCTGATGGTCGCTGCCGTCGAAGCGGTAGCGACCGCCGGCCACGCGGTTGGGCCATGGGATCAGCGGCGCGCCGTGAGCGCCGTCGCAGATGGACTGAAGCGGATAGGGCTCGAGCACGGCTCGCTCGCCCACTGCGTACTCGCGGATGCCCCCACCGACCTCCACGACGGTGGCGCGCTGCTTCCCCAGTCCGATCTCGAACTGTCGGCCCGAGGGCGGGACGCTCACGTCGACTCGGGTTGCGCTTGCTCCTTCTCGCCCGGCCAGATGCCCGTAACCCGCGCGAAGCCCTCACGTGAGGCGTGGTCGACGAGGCCCCTCACCGCCCGGAACAGCGCGCCCTCGAGCGCAAGGGCAAGCGCGAGCTTGCCGGGGTTGATGCGTCGCTGCTCGGCGCGAGGAGGATCGTTCTCGTCGATCAACCGCCACACGCGATCGAACAGCTTCTTGCCGATCAGCCCTGAGAGGAGGCCGGCGGCGGCGCTCACCGGCAGAAAGATCAGTTTGCTCATGGCCCCTACCCTCGCATACCCCGAGGGTTCGTCCTCGGAGCAGAGTGCGTCATCCTAGCCTCGATGACCGAGCGCGAGATCCGCTCATGGCTGATGGACATGGACGGCGTGCTCGTGCGCGAGGAGCTGGCTATTCCCGGAGCCGATCGCTTTCTCACTCGGCTGCGCGAGCTCGGCATGCCGTTCCTGGTGCTCACCAACAACTCGATCTACACCCGCCGCGACCTGGTGGCGCGGCTCGGCGCGAGCGGCCTGGAGGTGCCCGAGGAGGCGATCTGGACCTCGGCGCTCGCCACGGCCCGCTTCCTGGAGGACCAGCGCCCGCGCGGGTCGGCCTTCGTGATCGGGGAGGCCGGCCTGACCACGGCGCTGCACGACGCCGGCTACACGCTCACCGATCGGGCGCCCGACTACGTCGTGCTCGGCGAGACGCGCACCTACTCCTTCGAGCGCATAACCCGCGCCATTCGCCTGATCGCTGGCGGCGCGCGCTTCATCGCCACCAACCCCGACGCCACTGGACCGAGCACGCAGGGTCCGCTCCCGGCCACCGGATCGGTGGCCGCGCTGATCAGCCGGGCCACCGGCGTGGAGCCCTACTTCGTGGGCAAGCCGAACCCGCTGATGATGCGCTCGGCGCTGAACGCCATCGATGCCCACTCCGAGACCGCGGCGATGGTCGGGGATCGCATGGACACCGACATCGTCTCCGGCCTCGAGGCCGGGATGGAGACGATCCTCGTGCTGAGCGGCGTCACGACTCGTGAGGAGGCCGAGCGCCACCCCTTTCGCGCCTCGCGGATCGTCGACTCGGTGGCGGATCTGATCGACACGCTGGGGTGAGCCTCGAGCGAGTGCTCCGCTCGTATTACGCTGTGCCCATGTGCAGAAACATCAGATCGCTCCACAACTACGAGCCGCCCGCCTCGGAGCCTGAGATCCGGGAGGCCGCCCTGCAGTACGTCCGCAAGATCAGCGGCTCGACCAAGCCCTCGCAGGCCAATGTCCAGGCGTTCGAGCGGGCTGTCGAGGACGTGGCGCTGGCGACCGCGCGGCTGCTCGACGGCCTGGTCACCTCGGCTCCGCCCAAGAACCGCGAGCTCGAGGCGGCCAAGCGCCGCGAGCGGGCGGCCCAGCGCTTCGCCGCCTAGCCTCCACTCGGGAGATGGCCTACGACGAGGATCTCGCCCACCGCGTACGCACGCTGCCGCCGAAGGGGTGAGCCCAGGGGCTGCCGCGCCATTCACTGCACCGGCGGAGGCTTTCCCTCTGCGCTGGCGGCGAGCGCCGGATCCCAGTCGCACACCTGGCAGGCGTGACGGAAGGCCGAGCGCGCGAACTCCACACCGGCGGCGTGGGGGTCGGGAGCCGCCAGGACGTCTTCCCAGTCCAGGATGTACTCGCCGAGCGCGCTCTCCCAGCGGGCCTGTGGCGGAGAGAGAGTCGCCGAGGAGAAGCTCTCGGGTGCCGGGTGCGCATACGCGTAGAAGGCGGCCTTGCCGTAGCGGGGATCCCCCGGCCACCAGCCGACCGCAACCTCCTGCGCGTCCATCGCGTTGCGCATGATGAAGTCTTCGGACGGCGGGTCTGCGGGCAGGCCGGAGAAGAGGCTGACGGCGAGGTCGAAGGACCCCCACCATGCGTTCACCGGTGTCGAGCGCCCGCGGAACGGAGCCCTGAGCTCGGCGAGGACCAGCGCTGCCCGCGTGGCCGCGGCGAAGTACGAGGCCACCTGTGTGGGCTCGTAGGTCGCGTGCCGCTCGTCCTCGTCGAGGGGCTCGCTCCACTGCACCTCCTGCGGCGTCGGGTCGATGCTCACATCCCCGGCGAGGCTCCTCACGCTCGCCAGCAGCTCGCGCGTGACCGCGCCAACGGCTCGATCCGGTGTCAGCGCCACGCGCAGCGAGCGTCCGTCGCTGTGCTCGACCGCGGCCTCGTGCCGGTGCAGGTCGAGCACGGCCACGAACGCGCCCGAGCCGTCGGGGGCGGGCAGCGGCGCGGTCTCCCAGCCTCGGGCGCTCAAGCGCAGGGCGGCATGCTGGAGCTCGGGCTCAGGCGGCGCCAGCGCGACCGCCAGCTTGCCGAGTACCTGCGTGTGCGCGTGCAGGGTGTCACAGGTCGCCGCCCACTTCTCATATGAGAGCGCCGGCTCGGCTGAGCCCATCGCTCAACAGTAGCGCCCACCGCGCTCAGGCCTGGGAGGCGCGCGCCCCGTCCTCGAGGTCGGCCGGCGAGAGCGGATGCGCGGGTGGCCGATCGAGGATCCGCCGCCGATGAACCTCGAGCGACCCGGTGACCTGAATCAGCTCGCCCGCGGGGAGCGCACGCCAGCTCGGGTCCGCGTCCATCCGCTCGCTCGCGATCACCACGAGCGGACGACCGGCGCCGTCGGGGGAGCGCACACGAGATCCGAGCGTGCTGGCGTGCTCGAGCGGCTCGCCCGGTTCTCGCTCGAGCAGGAAGAGCGGATGGGTCTCCGGATAGCGCAGCGCCCACACGGAGTCGTGTGTGGCGAGCACGAAGTTGATCGCCAGCACTGGCAGATTCGCCGCGACCCATGTGCATGCCGCCTCGATCCCCGCGCCCACGTCTCCGCCGCGGGATGCGATCTCCCGCGTGATGAGCGCAAAGAAGCGCTCGGAGTCCGTGTCCCCATCGACCAGGTCCAGCGCCTCGCCCAGGTGACGCTCGAGCAGGGGAAGATCCTGGATGACCCCGTTGTGGGCGAACAGTCGCCCCTCGAGCTCGAAGGGGTGAGTGTTGCGCAGTTCGAGCGCTCCCGTGGAGGCGAAGCGGATGTGTGCCACGAAGGTTCTCGATGCGAGCTCTCGCGCCTCTCTCGCGAAATCAGCGTCCCCGAAGGCTGCGATCGGCTGCTTTGCGACGTGGGGCGTACCGTCGGGGCCGAACCAGCCCAGCCCCGTTCCGTCCGGCTCGCGATGGCTCTGCGCGGACAGGCTGTCAGGGGCATCCAGCAGCCAGAACGTCGCTCGCACGGGCTTCGATCCGGCGCTCATCCCGAACAGACGGCACACGGCGTGAGCCTACCCGGCGGAGGCACCGGCGGCGAATCGGCGTAGCCTGGAGAGGACCCGTGACTCCCGATCAGGCACCCCCAGCCGCTCCGCCTCGCTCCTCCTCGCCCGTATCCCGGCCGCGCGCCCCGCGGGCGACGACGCCCGAGCCCCCCGCGATCGACCGCATCGCCAACGTGGTCGTGATGCTCGTGCCGCTGGGGCTCGTAGGGCTCGCGGCCTGGCAGGCCTGGGGAGGGGCGCTTCACTGGCAGGACCTGGTCGTCCTCGCGCTCACCTATCTCCTGACCGGCCTGGGCATCACGGTCGGCTTTCATCGCCTGTTCACCCACCGCAGCTTCAAGACCAGCGCGCCGTTTCGGGCGCTGTTTGCGGTGCTGGGCTCCGCGGCGGTAGAGGGGCCGGTGATCGAGTGGGTCGCAAATCACCGCAAGCATCATCAGTTCTCCGATCAGCCAGGAGACCCGCACAGCCCTCACGTCGACCACGGCAACGGCTGGCGCGGTGCGCTCGCGGGCCTGTACCACGCTCACGTCGGCTGGATCTTCAGCGGTGACGCCCTGGCCGACCGCGAGCGCTACGCAAAGGACCTGCTCGCCGACCCGGTCGTGCGGTTCGTCGACGACACGTTCCTGCTGTGGGTGCTCGCCGGACTCGCGTTTCCGTTCGCTCTCGGCCTTGCCTTGACGGGCACGCTCGTCGGTGGCCTGACCGCATTGCTGTGGGGTGGAGCCGTTCGGATGTTCTGCCTTCACCACGCCACCTTCTCCATCAACTCGCTGTGCCACTACTTCGGGCGCCGCCGCTTCCCCACCGACGACGAGTCGCGCAATCTCTCCTGGCTGGCGCTGCCCACGCTCGGCGAGGCGTGGCACAACAACCACCATGCCTTTCCGACCTCGGCGCGCCACGGCCTGCGCTGGTGGCAGCTCGACCCCTCCGCCTGGTTGATCTCGGCATTGGGGCGGGTGGGGCTCGTGTGGGACGTGGTGCGCATCAGCCCCGAGCGCGAGCTGCTCAAGACCCGCCCGCGGCCGCTGAGCCCGCCGAGCTCGCCATGATCAGCCGCCGGCGGCTCGAGGAGCTCGAGGCCGAAGCGCGCTACCACCGCGAGCGCTACGAGCTCTACAAGGCGAAGACCTACGGACCCAAGCCGACGAGCGATGCTCGCCTCAGGGACCTCCTGCGCCGGCACGAGGGCGCCGAGTCGCGGCTGCGCCGGGCACGCGAGGAGAACGCGGCACCGGAGCGCCCGGAGGAGGAGCCCTCGTGAGGCTCCTCAGTTGGCGACGACGGCCAGGAAGTCTCGGCTGTCGGGGTGGAGCAGCTCGCCGGCGATGCCGTGCTGCCCCGGAACGACGGGGACGGGCGAGGGTCCGCTCGGGTGGTGCACGTAGAGGTATCCCGCGACCCAATCGGGGTTGATGTCGAGCTCGATCGCCCGTACGGCGCCAGCGGCGATGAGGGCGTGCGCCAGGCCGGCGGGGCTCAGCTGCTCGCCCGCCGCCCATACCAGCTGACCGTTTGCCGTGACGCCCAACCCGGAGCGTGCCACGACCGATACGGAGCCCACCGTTCCACCCCAGCAGGTGAGCACGCAGCTTTCGAGGCTCGCCGCCGCTACGCCGCGGTCCACGAGCAGGTGCTGGTTCTGCAGCACCGAGAAGACAGGCTTGCCTGAGCTCGGCACGCCCGCGTGCCAGGCGCCGATGTCGCTCGTCCCGTCCGTATAGGTCACGATCGAGGCCAGCCCCGACTTGAGGGCGACCGCGAGGTGGTGACCCGACAGAAAGCCCACGTCGGAATAGGAGAGCTTGAAGCCGCCGTTGAACGCAGCCACCAGCTTGTGCACCTCGCTTGGGGTGATGCGGTCCCCATAGGTCCACCCGGATTCCCCACCGTCGTTGTATCCGGCGTGGAGGGTGAGGTGAACGAGGCTCTGGTCGAAGCGCATCAGCGTCACACCCGAGCGCTCGGCCAGCCATGCCGCCGGCTGGCCGTGGACGCGCGCCGTCGTGCTCCAGCCGCCGCCTGGGCCGAGCGGCGCCGTCACCTGCAGCGCGGGGGCCGGCGGGGGCGAGGGCACGGTGGCGACGCGGGTCCTCGCCTGCGAGGACAGGCGCCGGTGCGTTGCCGCATCGACGGCGCGGCTCGGTTTGGGGTTGGTACGACCGGCGCCCACGCTCGCGTAGACGCCGGCTGCGGCGATCAGGAGGACCAGCGCGGCAAGGGCGCCTCGACGCCGGTTGTGCGTATCGCGGATCTGTTGCACCACCATGAATACACCATCATCCGCCTACGGCCCAGGTAAACGCCGGGTGAGAACGCTCTCACCGACCGTCGAGCATTCGACTCTCACGCGCCGCTCAGATACATTCGGTGCCTGGCATGAGATTTTCGCTGCTCGCGTTCGCGACCCTTCTCGCCGTGGCTCTCCTCGTGAGCGCCACGCGGAGCGGTGGATCCGCCCCCAAGCCACGACTCGCGGTCGTGCACCCGCTGCGCGCCTCCACGCCATCCGGGCGTGAGGAGTCGACGGCGCACCGGGCCGCTCGGGATGGCGTGAGCGCTCGAGGGTCGCGCACACAGCCCTCGCCCGGCTCGCTCCCCCAGACCCACGTCCTGCCCTCCGGGACGACGGCGCAATTCAGATCGCTGATGGGCTCGCTCTGGTCGGGCATCGTGAGTGGCAGGCTCGCCCCGGCGCTGCCCGCCTTCTTTCCGAGGGGCGCCTATGTGCAGTTGAAGGCGATCGCCTCGGCGGGATCGGACTGGAGCAACCGTCTCGTGCACGATTACGGCCTGGATATCGCAGCCGCTCATGCGCTGCTCGGCCGCGGCGCGGCCGCAGCACGGCTGCTGGCGGTCGATGTCCCCTCCGGATATGGGCATTGGGTCCCGCCGGGGGTCTGTTACAACGACATCGGCTACTACGAGGTGCCCAACTCTCGCGTCGTCTACCGCGAGCAGGGCCGAACACGATCATTCGGGATCGCTTCGATGATCTCCTGGCGTGGAGTGTGGTACGTCGTCCATCTCGGGGCGATCCTGCGCTCGAGCGATACGGGCGTGGTCGATGAACCCGCTCTGGGCCGTGGCTCTCCGGCCTACTCGGGGACCTGCTAGCGCCGTGACGGCGCGCCGCGACGCCGTGGAGCGGCCGGTCGATCGTGCACGCAATCGGAGTGCCGTACGCCGCCGGCGCCTGATCGCGGGCGGCCTTCTCGGAGCGGCCGCGATCGCAGTGGCGCTCACAGTCGTGCTGGCGAGTGGGGGAACACCGGCGCACCTCTCCAGCCACCTCACCACGAAGGCGGGCGCCGCGGCCGGGCGCCCCGTGCCGAACAGGCGGCGAGCGAGCTCCTTCGCAGTCGGTCTGCGCACGCTGCGACTCATCGACACGAGCCGGACGATCCCCCTTCCCGACGGAGCCACCGAGCCACGAACCCTGATCACGTACGTTCGCTACCCGGCGCTCGGATCCACGGGCCGCACGGATGTCCTCGGCGCTCCGGCCGCGCGCGCCGACGGGCCCTTTCCGCTGATCGTGTTCGGGCACGGCTTCGATGTGACACCCGATCTGTATCGGCGCCTGCTGCAGAGCTGGGCGAGGGCGGGCTATGTCGTCGCCGCGCCGGTCTTTCCCCTCGAGAGCCCCGACGCTCCGGGAGGGCCGGACGAGTCGGATCTGAGCAACCAGCCGTTGGACATGCGGTTCGTGATCACCCAACTGCTGCACGACGCGGCCGGCGCCGGTCCGCTTTCCGGGTTGATCGACTCCGCACACATCGCGGTCGCCGGGCAGTCCGACGGCGGGGACACGGCCCTCGCCGTCGCCTATGACCCACGCTTTCGGGACGCCCGCGTCGGTGCCGCCGCGATCCTCTCCGGCGCCGAGATACCTGGACTGGGGCCCTTCACCTTCCCGCCCGGCGGGCCGCCGCTGCTGGCAACCCAGGGAACGGCAGACACCGTCAATCCCCCCGGTGCGACCAATGAATTCTTCGATGCCGCGCGACGACCCAAGTATCTGCTCAGCCTGCTCGGGGCTGAACATCTGCCGCCCTATTCGACCCAGCAGCCTCAGCTCGGAATCGTCGAGCGTGTGACGATCGCGTTCTTCGACGCTTACCTCAAGCACGGCTCCGGGGATCTGCGGCGCCTCGCCCTGGCAGGGAGCGTCCCCGACGTGGCCACGGTGCTCGCCGAGCCCTGAGGTCTCATTCACTCGATTGGCCGCTTCTTGGTGAGGTGATTCTCACCCGATCTTTGGCGCTCCGTTAGACGCCGGGGTGAAGCTGGCGGAAAGCCATGGACAGTGAGCAGAAGAGCGAGCGGGACCTCTCACACTCCGGACGTGTGACGCCCGGGCCGGGCGGCATGCCGCGAGCGCTGCGCGCAGGGCTCACCACGGCCGTGCTCGCCAGCGGGCTCGGTTTGATGTTGTGGCTGTTGTCCTTCTCCAGTCCTGCATCCACACGGGCCGTGGCGCGCGCGGCCGCTCCGAGCTGCCCCACCCGCGCTGCGGCCGCGCGGGCGACCCTTGCCCTGAGGGCCGCGCAGTCGCGCTACCGGATGGAGGCCCGAGGCACCGTCATACACGCCGACCTGCGCCGGATCGCAGGTGACAGGCGTCTGATCTCGGCGCTTGAAGCCGGCAACCTTCGTGCGGCCCAGCTCGCCGCCGGCGAACAGCTGGTCAACCACGTCGTACAGATCAGGGTCCTGCGTGGCGCACGGGTACTGCTCGATGCCAATCCGACGTCGTTCGACGTGGCGGGCTCGACGATCGGCCTGCGCGGCGCCAACGGCAGATCCCTCGGCACGCTCCAGATCACGGTTCAAGACGTGATCGGCTTCAACAAGCTCGTGCACAAGCTCGCCGGGGCCGATGTGCTCGTACGCGGCGCCGCCGGACAGATGCGCACCTCGCTCCCGCCGGCGGCCGCAGCTTCGCTGCCGAGCTCAGGATGCTCGCAACTGGGCGCCCGTCGGTATGTGGTCAGCTCGTTCCAGGAGACCAGCTACACCGGGGAAGCATTGACTATCTGGGTGCTGACGGCGCCGTAGGCTCATCCGCCCCGGGCGCCGCCGGCGCGCGCGCCGAGGCGATGCCTCCCTCGTGCTCGAGGATCTCGATCTCGACCCGCTCGAAGCCGACCTCTGAGAGTGCCCGCTGCCACCATGCGGCATTGGCCGGGTGCTCCCAGCGCCCGCCGGCCAGCCGCGCGACGTTCTTGACCACACGCCACAGTCCGGGCAGGCCGCGTCCGGCGAGCCGGCGGAGCTTGTCGAGGACCACGCCGCGGTCGCGCGCCTGCATCGCCCGCAGGGAGAACATCATGTCGCCTATCACCAGGCGTCCGCCGGGCTTGAGAACCCTCTTGGCCTCAGCCAGGGCGCGCAGCTTGTCGGTGTCGAGCAGCTCATGCATGCAGTAGTTCGATACGACGATGTCCGCGCTCGCATCCACCAACGGAAGGCTGACCGCGGACGCGAGCACCGTCTCGATGTTCTCCAGCGTCGCGCTGGCCGCCTTCGTGCCCAGATATTCGCCCATCGCGCGCGAGCTGTCGATCGCCCATACGCGCTCGACGCGCTCGGCGAATGCGAGCGACAGCAGCCCTGTGCCCGAGCCGACATCGACGATGGTGTCGGTCTCGAGTGGCTCTGCGAGGACCAGTATGCGTTCGCGAAGCTCGCGAAATCCGTCGCTGCGCGCCACGAGCTCGGCGGATGCCACGCGCCCGTCCCAGTTCTTGGATGCCCTCATGAGGATTTGCTGATCCTCTTCCGCGCACCTAAGGCACGCGTATGCGCTTCAGTAGAGTGCTCTCATCCTTGTGGTCACGCGCAAGCGTGAGATTCACACACGAGGCCTCCTCGCGCTCGCGGATGGGAAGTGGCATCCTGCTCGGTGGCGACATCGCCTGGCATTCGGCCGGCGGGCGGCCTGCCCGGCGGTTAAGCGGCAGGGAGGAGCGAGGGGTATGTACGACTACGTGATCGTGGGTGCGGGGTCGGCGGGGTGCGTCCTCGCCAATCGTCTCAGCGAGGATCCTGACCTCAGCGTCCTGCTGCTCGAGGCTGGCCCTCCGGACGTCAACGAGAACATCCATGTGCCGCTCGGGTACCTCAAGCTGGGCGGCACTGAGGTCGACTGGGACTATCACTCCGCCCCCGAGGCGCACTGCCTCGGTCGCCGGATCACGCTTCCCCGCGGGCGGGTGCTCGGCGGTTCCTCCTCGATCAACGCGATGGTCTACATCCGCGGCAACAGCCTCGACTACGACTCCTGGGGGGTTCCCGGTTGGTCCTGGGCGGATCTGCTGCCGTACTTCATCAAGGCTGAGGACAACGAGCGCGGCCCCTCCCAGTGGCACGGCGCGGGTGGCCCGCTGCCGGTGAGCGAGGAGCGCTCGCACAACGTCATCTCCCACGCGTTCGTGGAGGCGGGCGTGGAGGCTGGCCTGCCGCGCAACGAGGACTTCAACGGCGCGCAGCAGGACGGGGTGGGCATGTACCAGGTGACTCAGCGCGGCGGCATGCGCGCGAGCGCGGCGGTTGCCTACCTGCACCCGGCGATGGAGCGCGCCAACCTCACGGTGATGCCCTACATGCACGTCCAGCGAGTCCTGTTCGAGGGCATGCGCGCCGTGGGCGTTCATGCCGCTCAGCTGGGTCAGGTACAGGAGCTCCGGGCCGAGCGGGAGGTGATCCTCTGCGGCGGCTCCTACAACTCGCCCCAGCTGCTGATGCTCTCCGGTGTCGGTCCCGCCGAGCACCTCGCGATGCGCGAAGTCGAGGTTCTGCTCGATCGCCCCGCCGTGGGCGAGAACCTCTCCGACCATCCGGCCGCCCAGCTCGTGTGGACCACGCCCGAGCCGGAGAGCCTGCTGCTGGCCCTCGAGCCGGCGGCCCTCGAGCAATTCGAAGCGACCCAGACCGGCCCGTTCGCCTCCAATCTCGCCGAGGCCGGCGGCTTCACCCGGGTCGGCGACTCGGCTCCCGCGCCGGACATCCAGTTCCACGTGGCGCCCGTGCACATCGTCGATGAGGGCCTGCGCGATCCGGAGGCCCATGGCGTGTGGGTCTCGCCGTGCCTGCTCACGGAGCGCAGCCGCGGCTCTGTGCGGCTCGCATCCAGCGATCCCTCGGCCAAGCCGATCGTGCACAACGCCTTCTACGCCGACGGCGAGGATCTCGAGCGCATGGTCGCCGGCGTGCGAGCGGCGATGGACATCTGTGGGCAGCCGGCGATGAAGCCCTACTGCGCCGAGCCCTTCAACGTTCCCGACGGCGACAGCGACGATGCGCTGCGCCGGCACGTTGCCCGTACGACCTTTGCCGTCTACCACCCCGTCGGCACGTGTCGCATGGGTGAGGACGCGGACGCGGTCGTCGACAGCGAGCTGCGCGTCAACGGGCTCGAGGGGCTGCGGGTCGTGGACGCGTCGGTCATGCCCGTGGTCCCGCGCGGCAACACCAACGCCCCCACGATCGCCGTGGCCGAGCGGGCCGCCGATCTGATCCGCCACGGCCGGGCGCCGGCCGGGTTCGCGCCGGGCGGCGCGGCCGACCCCGCACGCCAGCCGGCCACCGCGTGAGCGGCGGACGCTCCGTGAACACCTCCCCCCGCGCCATTCACCACCTCAACTGCGGCACGATGTGCCCGCGGGGCGCGCGCATGCTCGCCGGCGAGGGCGGCCTGCTCGCGCCCGCCCGGCTCGTCTGCCATTGCCTGCTGATCGAGGGTGCCGAGGGGCTCGTCCTGATCGACACCGGCTTCGGGCTGGACGACGTCGGCACGCCGCGCCAGCTCGGACGGCTGTTCACGACGATCTGTCGCCCCCGGCTCGACGCGGGCGAGACGGCCATCTCACAGATTCGTGGCCTCGGCTTCGACCCCGCCGACGTGCGCCACGTCATCACCACGCACCTCGACCTCGACCACGCCGGCGGGCTGCCCGACTTCCCGGACGCCGAGGTCCACCTGCTCGGCCTCGAGCTCGAGGCCGCGCTGCATCCCGGGTGGCGCGAGCGCCTGCGCTACGTCGCCGCGCACTGGGCCCACGGTCCGCGCTGGGTGGAGCACGAGACCGGCGGCGAGCAGTGGTTGGGGTTCGACAGCGTGCGCCCGCTGCCGGACAGCGACGAGGAGATCCTGCTGATCCCGCTGCCGGGCCACACGGTCGGGCACACCGGCGTCGCGATCAGGCGCGGCGAGGGCTGGCTGCTGCACTGCGGCGACTCCTACTTCCACCACGGCGAGGTGCAGACTCCGCCCCACTGCCCCCCGGGCCTGCGCGCGTTCGCGGCGTTCGACGAGGTCGACGCCAAGGCTCGGCGGAGCAACGTCGAGCGCCTGCGCGAGCTCGCGCTGCGCCACGGCGAGGAGGTCGAGCTGGTGTGCTCGCATAGCGCGCCCACGCTGGCCCGCTACGTCTGATCAGGAGCTCTGCGCGCCCGCTCCGTCGCTCGCCCGCGCCTCGCGCACGAGGCGGCGCATGCCCTTCAGCCAGCGCTCGGGATCCGATCCCTTCAGCGCCATGAACCGCGATACGTTCTCGTGGGGAAGGATCAGGAAGCGCTCCTCGGCGATGCCGGCCACGACCGCGTCGGCGACGTCCTCGGGTTCGATCAGGCCACCCGAGGTGAGCGCGGCGGCGCCCGCGGGCTCCTCCATGGCGAGGTCGAGCATCGGCGTGCGCACCCCCTGAGGGCAGATGCACGACACGCGCACGCCGGCGTCGCCGTATTCGATCGCCAGCCACTCGGCCAGCGAGACCGCCGCGTGCTTGGTGACGCTGTAGACGAGCGATGAGACCTGGGTGAGCAGCCCGGCGGCCGAGGCCGTGTTGATCAGGTAGCCCTCGCCCCGGCCGAGCATCTCGGGCAGCAGCGCGCGGGATGCCCACACGTGGGCCATCACGTTGACGCGCCAGGCCTCGTCCCATACGTCGTCGTCGGCCTCCGGGCCGCCCATGGCGCCTGGGACGCCCGCGTTGGAGATGAAGATGTCGATCGGGCCGTTGGCTGCGCTCGCCTCGGCGATCAGCGAGCGCACGCTCTGCTCGCGTCCTGCGTCCAGCTCGATCGCCAGTCCGTCGACCTCGCGGGCGATCGCCCGGGCCGGCTCGAGGGCGCGATCGGCGACCACGAGCGCACCCGCCCCCTCGGCGGCGAAGCGCCGGATCAGGGCCCGGCCGATGCCCCCCGCCCCGCCGGTGACCACGACGTGCTTGTCGGCGAGCTCCATCGGCCTTACTCTATGTCAACTATGTATGCGCAAGCCAGCGGCGCCGGTGCGGTGGCGCCGATGTGGGGGGAGCTGCGCTACAGCGGAGAGCTCGTCCGCCTGCTGGCCGCGGGCGCCTTGCATCCGCCGCGCCGGCGCCACGGCGCTCCCCCGGTGCTCCTGGTTCCCGGGTTCATGGCCGGCGATGCGTCGCTGACGATGATGCGCCACTGGCTGCGTCGTCGCGGCCATCACGTGTCGAGCAGCGGGATGCTCGTGAACGTCGATTGCGCCGAGCGGATCGTCGATCGCCTGGGCTCGCAGCTGGAGCGGCTCGCAGCGCGGCGCGGACGGCCGGTCTTCCTGATCGGCCAGAGCCGCGGCGGGGCGCTCGCACGCGCTCTCGCCGTGCGCCGGCCCGAGCTGGTCTGCGGACTGGTCACGCTCGGCTCGCCCGTGCGCGACTCGCTCGCGGTGTCTGCTCCGGTGCTGCGCACCGTGCACTGGCTCGCGCGTCTCGGCGACCTCGGTCTGCCTGGGCTGTTCTCGAGCGCATGCCGTGACGGCGAGTGCTGCGATAGCTTCAACGAGCAGCTCTCCGCGCCGCTCGCCCCCGGCATCGAGGCGCTCGCCATCTACTCGCGCAGCGACGCGATCGTCGACTGGCGGGCGTGCCTGGACCCGCACGCCGAGCAGGCCGAGGTGGACTCGAGCCACTGCGGGATGTCGGTGCACCCCGCCGTCTACCGCGAGCTGGACCGCGTGCTCGACGCTGCGCAGCAGGACGCCTTCGAAGCCGCCGCATAGCGCATACCATCTCGCTCGCCGTGCCCTATGCCGACGAGATGCTCAAGGCTGCCGCTGCCCGTGGGGAGGAGCTGGCAGCCCCCGGGCTCAGCCCGCGACCGCGCCGCAAGGTGGCGGTGCTCGCCTGCATGGACACGCGCATCGACCTGTTCCCGATGCTCGGCCTGCAGCGGGGCGACGCGCACATCATCCGCAACGCTGGGGGCCTGGTCACCGACGACGCGCTGCGCTCGCTGAGCGCCTCCCAGCGCCTGCTCGGCACCGAGGAGATCGTCGTCGTGATGCACGACGGCTGCGGTCTGCACGGGGCCTCCGAGGACGAGTTCGCACAGGCGCTCGCCGCCGACGGGGTGCTGCCCAACTGGCGGCTGGGGGCCTTCGAGGAGGTCGAGAGCACCCTGCGTCACAGCCTCGCGCGGCTGGCCGCCGCGCGCGAGCTGCCGGCCCGCGATCACATCCGGGGGTTCGTCTTCAACCCCGAGACGGGCAGCCTGCGCGAGGTGCGTGGCGCGGCTGACGCGTAGGCCCGCCGCTACAGCGCCAGCGCGAGCGGCGCCTGCAGCAGGTCCCTGATCTCTCCCAAGAGCCGCGCCGCGTCGGCGCCGTAGAGGATGCGGTGATCGCAGCTGAGCGTGAGGGTCATGCGAGTGCGCTCCACGATCTCGCCGTCGACGCGCGCCAGCGTCTCGCGCAGCGAGCCCACGCCGAGGATGGCCGCCTGCGGCGGATTGATCACGGGCGTGATCGCGGTCATCCCGAACATGCCCAGGTTCGACACCGTGAATGTCGCGCCCGAGAGCTCGGGCGGTGCGATCGCCCCGGAGCGGACGCGCTCGGCCAGACGCCGGGTCTCCCGTGCGATCGCGCCCAGGGACTTCGCGTCGGCGTCCTTGACGACGGCCACCACCAGCGCGTCCTCGGCCGCCACCGCCACGCCGACGTTGACGCGCGGGTGTAGCTCGAAGGCGCCGTCCCTGTAGGAGCCGTTCGCGCGGGGATGGTGGCGCAACGCCGTCGCGCAGGCCTTGACGACGAGGTCGTTCAGAGACGGCACGCCGTCGCCGCTCACGCTGGCCTTCGCGAGTGGGCTCGATCCGCTGCGTCTCGCCCTTGGCCCCCGTCGCCTCGGCCGGCGCGAGCGTCTCCGCGCCGGCCGCCCTCAGCACGTCGGCCCGCGTGACCCTGCCGCGCGGGCCTGTGCCCGCGATGGCCTCCAGTCGGACGTCGTGCGAGGCGGCCGCGCGGCGCGCCAGCGGAGTTGCCCCCAGCAGCGGCTGCGGCGCGGCGTTCGGCTCCGGCCTCGCGATCGTCTGTGCCCCGTTGGCCGGCGCCCCGACCGGTCCACCGACGCACGCAATCGGTGCTCCCACCGGCAGCGATGCTCCCTCGGGGGCGAGGATCTCCAGCGCGCCCTCGGCCTCGCTGACGTGCACGATCGTGGCCTTGTCGGTCTCGATCTCCACGAGCTCCTGGCCGCGGCGCACATGGGCGCCGTCGGCGACCAGCCACTTGAGGATCGTCCCCTCCTCCATCGAGTCGGACAGGCGGGGCATGGGGATCTCGCTCACCTGCGCTTCACCCGATCAGGTCGAGGGCGGCGCCGAGGATCGTCTCGGCGTCGATCCCGAAGTGGCGGTAGAGGTCCTGGACGTCGCCCGACTGCCCGAAGTCCTGCACGCCCAGGCAGGCGATCGGCGCGCCCTCGATCGCGGCCAGGAAGGAGAGCGTGTGGGGATGCCCGTCGAGCACGCTCACGATTGGCGCGCTGCGAGCGGGCGGGAACAGCTCGGCGAGGATCGCCTCCTCGCCGTCATAGAGGCCCTGGCGCGCCTGCAGTGCCCTGAAGATCAGGTCGGGCGAGGTCAGGCAGACGGCGTCCACGGCCATCCCCGCCGCCTCGAGCTCCGCGGCGGCCTCGAGCAGCTCGGGCATGATCGCGCCCATGCCCACGAGCGTGACCGCTGGCGGACGCTCGGCTTCGCGCAGGCGGTAGCCACCGGCGAGCACCTGCCGGCGGCGGCGCTCGCGACCGGCGGGATCAGCGGGCGTCTGCGCGAGCGCCTGCTCGATGGGGCGGGTGCTGAGGCGCAGGTAGGCCGAGGTCCCGTCCGGGCGCCCGAGCCGTCCGAGGGCGTGCAGCAGGATCCACTCGAGGTCCTGGCCCCAGGCCGGCTCCCAGGCCATGCAGCGCGGCTGCTCGATCCCCACCGAGGGCGTGATGATCGACTGGTGCGCGCCGCCCTCGGGCGCGAGCGTCACCCCGGCCGGGGTTCCCACGAGGATCGACTGGCCGCCGGCGTAGATGCCGAAGGACCACTGCTCGAGCGCGCGGTTGACGAAGGGGTCATAGAGCGTGCCGATCGGCAGCAGCGGCTGCCCGTCGCGCGAGAAGGTGGCGCCAAGCTCGCCCAGCAGGCCGACGAGGTTTCCCTCGGCGATGCCCAGCTCGATGTGCTGGCCGTGCTCGGACTCGCGCCAGCGCACGAGCGTGTCGCTGTCGTCGGCGAACCAGTCGATCCGCGGGCCGACATTCCACACGCCCACGCGGTTGATCCAGCCGCCGAGGTTCGTCGAGGAGGCCACGTCGGGGCTCACAGACACGACCGCCGCGGCAGCCTCGGGCGCCTCGTGGGCGAGGTCCATGAAGAAACGCCCAAAGGCCTGCTGGGTGGACGCCGAGCCGCTGTGCGAGCGTCCCAGATCACGTGGCATCGCGGGCGCTTCACGCCGGGGTGTCTCGGTGCGGGCCAGGCGCTCGGCCGCCGCCGCGCACAGCCGCGCCTCGGGGGAGCCCTCGTCGAAGCGCGCCCATGGGTCGCTCGCGTCGGCGTCGAGGTCGATTGCGAGCTGCTGCCACTGCTCGCCCGAGAGCAGAGCCGAGTGGTTGCCCGGGTGTCCCGCCGTCGGCAGGCCCCACGCCTTGATCGTGTAGGCGAAGATCACGGTGGGGCGGTCGCCGAGCTCATCCGCGCGTCGGTAGGCGGCGAGCAGGTCGGCCAGGTCGTGCCCGCCCAGGTCGCGCAGCGCGGCGGCCAGCTCGAGCTCGTCGAGATCGCCGATCAGGCGCTGCACGTCGCGGCGGCCTCGCCCGTCTCCGGGCAGGCGCTCGCGCAGCTCCTGCCCGGGCACGCGCAGCAGGCGCTGGTACTCCTCGTTGGGCATCGCGTCTATCCGCCGTCGCAGAGACGGGCCCCCCGGGCGCTCGAACAGCTCGCGCAGGCGCCGGCCGTACTTGATCGTTATCGCCTGCCATCCGGCGGCCTCGAACATCGCCGCCCTGCGCGCCACCGCGATGTCGGGCACGATGCGGTCGAGCGACTGGCGGTTGACGTCCACGATCCACAGCACCTCGCCGAGACGTGCCACGAGTGGGTCCACGAGCGCTTCCCAGATGGCGCCCTCGTCGAGCTCCGCGTCGCCCACCAGCGCCACGTGGCGCCCTCCCCGCGGAACCTCGAAGTGGCCGGCCACGTAGCGGTGAGCCAGCGCGCTCCACAGGGTCGCGGTCGCACCGATGCCGACCGAGCCCGTGGAGAAGTCCACCGGGTCGGGGTCCTTGGCCCTGCTCGGATAGCTCTGCAGGCCCCCGAACGCCCGCAGCTCGGTCATGTAGCGCTGATCGAGGCGGCCCAGCAGGTAGTTGACGGCGTGCAGCACCGGCGCCGCGTGCGGCTTCACCGACACCCGGTCGGGGCCGCGCAGGTGCTCGAAGTGGAGCGCCGACATGATGCCCACCATCGACGCCGATGACGCCTGGTGACCACCCACCTTGACCCCGGAGGTGCTCTCGCGGACCTTGTTGGCGTGATGGACCATGCTCGTCGCGAGCCACAGCACACGCCGCTGGACCGCTTCGAGGGTCTCGATCGAGGAGGCCGTCTCGCCCGCCGCGTTCTCGCCGGCCGCGCTCGTGCCGGGCGGGGAGTGCAGCGCCGGAACCCCTGAGGACATCGAGCTACATGGAAGTCGATTTGATGTCGCGACGCAACCGATACCGGGTCAGGGATCACATCTACGCAAGATTCAACCATGAAATGGCGATCAGGTGTACGATTCTTGCGTGCTGGAGCCTTCCGAGATCGATGACACCGACCTGGAGATCATCGAGCTCCTGCGCAGCGACGCGCGGCGCACGCTCGCCGACATCGCCGAGCGCGTGTCGCTGTCGGCGCCGGCGGTCAAGCGCCGGGTCGATCGCCTGGAACGCGAGGGGGTGATCATGGGCTACACGGTGCTGGTCGACCACGCCATGCTCGGGCAGCCGTTGCAGGCGTTCACCGAGCTGCGCTTCGCGGGGAACTCGACCGTCGATGAGATCGCGGCGATCGCTCAGGACATCCCCGAGGTACAGACGATCTTCACCACCGCCGGCGACCCCGATGCGCTGGCGTGGATCCGCGTGCGCGACGTCGAGGATCTCAAGCGGGTGATCGACCTGCTGCGCCGCAGCGGCCGCGTGACGGGGACCAAGACCCTGATGGTGCTCGGGACCTCGGCCCGCACCGCCCGGGCATGACGCCCGCGGGCGAGCACGTGGCGATCGTGGGCGCCGGGCTGATGGGCTCGCAGATCGGCTGCGAGTACGCGCTCGGCGGCTGCGAGGTGAGCTGGATCGTGCGGGATCGCGCCGGCGCCGAGCGCCGCATCGAGCAGGCGCTCGCCCTGGCGCTGCGCCGTGGGCTCACCGACGCCGGCGAGCTCGACCGTGCTCGCGAGCGCATGCGCTTCACCGATGGCGACGCGGGCCCGGAGGAGGTGGGCCTGATCGTCGAGTCGCTGCCCGAGGACATCGAGCTGAAGGCTTCGGTGCTCGGCGAGGTGTGCGCGAGCCATCCCGAGGCGGTCGCGGCGAGCAACACCTCCTCGATCTCCATCACGGCGCTCGGCGAGGCAGCCGGAGTGGGGGAGCGCATCCTCGGCACGCACTACTGGAACCCGCCGCTGCTGATGCCGCTGGTGGAGGTCGTTGCGGGGGAGCGCACCCCGGTCGAGCTGCGAGAGCGCGTGGTGGCGCTGCTGCGGGCGATCGGCAAGCGCCCCGTGCTGCTCGAGCGCGAGGTCCCGGGCCTGCTCTGGAACCGGCTGCAGCTGGCGCTCCTGCGCGAGTGCCTGTGGCTGGTGGACAACGGGGTGGCCTCGCCCGAGACGATCGACGCGGTCATGCGCGACGGGCTGGCGCGACGCTGGCGCCTGACAGGCCCGTTCGAGACCGTCGGCCTCGGCGGCGCGCGCACCTTCGACGCGATCGCCGAGAACCTCTTCCCGGTGCTCTCCGACGCCGAGGACGCCGGCGCTGGATTCGCGGCGCATGTGCCCACGGACCCGGGCCTGCTCGAGCGGCTGCGCGAACGCAGAGACGGCGCCCTGGCCGCGGAGCTGCGCGCCGAAGGCACCAAGTTTGACCGTGAGCGGGAGCACCGGTAGCCTATATCGACTGATCGATATGGCAAGGGCACGACGGACATAGGAGAGCTCGATGGCTCGGGATCCTCGTCACGACATCCTCTTCGAGCCTGTGCCGATCGGTCCGAAGACCCTTCGCAACCGCTTCTACCAGAGCCCCCACTGCACGAGCTTCGGCGCCGAGCTCCCGGGGGCCCAGGCGCACATCCGCGCGATGAAGGCCGAGGGCGGCTGGGCGGCCGTCAACACGGAGTTCTGCTCGGTGCACCCCTCGAGCGACTCCCGCCCGCTCGTCTCGGCGCGGCTGTGGGACGACGATGACGCCCGCAACCTCGCCAGGATGGCCGAGCTCGCGCACGAGCACGGGGCGCTCGCGGGGGTGGAGCTGTGGCACGGCGGCTGCGTCGCCGGAAACCTCGAGAGCAGGATGCCCGCCCGCAGCGTCAGCCAGCTGACGGACGACGGGCTCTACGCGACCAGCTGCTACGAGCTGGACAAGCGGGGCATTCGCGAGATCCAGGGCTACTACGTGGCGGCGGCCAGGCGGGCGCGGGACGTGGGCTTCGACATGATCAACATCGAGGGCGCGGAGTGCGGCGCGCTGCCCCAGCACTTCCTGATGTCGAAGTTCAACCACCGCACGGACGAGTACGGGGGCTCGGTGGAGAACCGCGCCCGCTTCTGGCTGGAGACGGTCGAGCAGGTGCGCGAGGCCGTGGGAGACGACTGCGCGGTCACGATCCGCCTGTGCGTGGACACGCTCAACGACGATCCGCGCGGCATCCGCGCCGCCGAGGAGGCCTACCGCTTCATCGAGCTGGGCGATCACCTCGTGGACTTCTGGGATCTGCAGGGCGGCGGCTGGGCGGCCGCCGAATGGGCCGGCGACGACGCTGTCGCCTCGCGCTTCGCCGGCGAGTTCAGCCACCGCTCCTACATCGAGGCGGTGAGGCCCGCGACGAAGAAGCCGATCGCCACGGTCGGGCGCTTCACCAACCCGGACACGATGGCCGCGGCGGTCAGCTCGGGGTTGATCGAGATCGTCGCCGCGGCGCGACCCTCGATCGCGGACCCCTTCCTTCCCCAGAAGATCGAACAGGGCCGCTACGAGGAGATCCGGGAGTGCATCGGCTGCAACATCTGCGCCTCGCGCTTCGGGCTGGGAGCGCCGATCGTGTGCACCCAGAACGCCACGCTGGGCGAGGAGTTCCGCCGCGGCTGGCACCCCGAGCGCTTCACCAGGGCTGCCAACCATGAGAAGACCGTGCTCGTCGTCGGTGCCGGCCCGGCAGGCATGGAGTGCGCGATGGTGCTCGGCAAGCGCGGCATGAGCGCCGTGCACCTCGTGGACGAGCAGGACGCGCTCGGCGGGTGCATGCGGGCGATCAGCGCCTATCCCCACCTCGGCGAGTGGGGCCGAGTGACCACCTACCGCCAGGTCCAGCTCAGCAAGCTCGCCTCCGTGGAGGTCATCCTGGGCACGCGCCTGGACGCCGAGGCGGTGCTCTCCTACGGCGCTGAGATCGTCGTGATCGCGACCGGCGCCCGCTGGCGCGCCGACGGCATGAACGGGCCGACGCAGCTGCCGATCCCGGGAGCGCAGCTCGACTTCGTCCACACCCCCGAGCAGGTCTCGGCGGTCAAGGGAGCGATCGAGGGCGAGCACGTGCTCGTGTACGACACGGACGGCTACTTCACGGGAGTCGGCATGGCCGAGATGCTGCTGGCGGCGGGCAAGCGGGTGAGCGTGGTGACGCCCTCTCCGAACCTCGCCCCGTTCATGTTCTACACCGGCGAGGCCTTCCGGGTGAACCGCGAGCTGCGCGCTCAGGGCGTTGAGATCGTCACCTCGCACGTGCTCGGCGAGATCACTCCGGACGGGTTGCGCGGGCAGAACGTTTGGGCGCCAGATCCGGTCCACTGGGAGGCGGACGCGGTCGTGCTCGTGACCCAGCGCCAGCCCTGCGACGAGCTCTACCACGAGCTGCGCGCCGACCCCGATCGCCTCGCGCGCGAGGGCATCGAGTCGGTCTATCGCATCGGCGACTGCCTGGCCCCGCGCACGATCGCTGAAAATGTCTTCGACGGCCATCGGCTCGCGCGTGAGATCGACACGGCCGACCCTGCCACCCCCCTGCCCTACATCCGCGAGCTGCCCGACGTGAATCGTCAGCCCGCGGCCGTTCCCGGCGCAGGCTAGCCCACCAACCACACGACGAGCCGGAGGAGAGACATGGCCCAGACCACCACTCCCATCCCCAAGTACTCGGTGCGCGACGCACCGGTAGAGCCCGCGGTCAGCGCCGGCGAGGTCGCGTTCATCTCCGAGGCCACCCGCGCTCGCTGGGACGTGCACGAGACGGTCCGCAAGGGCTTTCACTCCCACGACTCGACCGGCACGCTGCTCGGGCCGGCCTAGTGGCCGCTTCCACGCTGCCGGCCCGATGAAGATCCTCGTACCGGTCAAGCAGGTTGCGAGCATCGGTGGGGACTTCACGCTCGACGGCGCCGGCGAGCTGGATCCGCGGGCGCTCCACTGGCAGGCGAACGAGTGGGACGCCTTCTCGCTGGAGGCCGCCCTGCAGCTCGCCGAGTCCTCCTCTGCCGGCGAGGGTTTCGAGGTCGTGGTTGTGACGGTCGCCGACGAGCACGACGAGGAGGGCCTGCGCGCCTGCCTTGCCATGGGCGCCGACCGCGCGCTGCGGGTCTGGGACCCGGCGCTCGCGGGCGTCGATGACCCGCTGGCCATCGCGGCGGTGCTCGCCGCCGTGGCGCGCAGGGAGGACCCCGGGCTGATCCTGTGCGGAGTGCAGTCCTCGGACTCGGCCAACGCGGCCACCGGCGTCGCGCTCGCGGGCCTGCTCGACCTGGCGCGCGTGGCGGTCGTGACCGCGATCGAGCAGGACGGCGGTGAGCTGACGGTGCAGCGCGAGCTCGACGGCGGCGCCGTGGAGACGCTGCGCCTGTCGCTGCCGGCGCTGCTCACGATCCAGACGGGGATCAACGAGCCGCGTCGCGCGAACCTGCGCGCGATCAGGCAGGCGCGCAGCAAGCCGCTGGCAGAGCTCGCGCTGTCCGATCTCGACCTCGACGGCGCCGGCGTCCGCGAGGCGGCGGGCGCTCGCACGGTGCGACTGCTCGAGCGGGAGCGTGGCGGGGGCGCGAGCATGCTCGAGGGCCCGCCGGCGGCGATCGCGGGGCGCATCGTCGAGCTCGTGACGCGGGAGCTGCGCGCGTGAGCGGCGGCGTCCTGGTCCTGGGGGAGATCAGCGATGACGGACTGCGACTCTCGACGCTCGAGCTGATCGCGGCCGGCCTCGAGCTCGCCGAGCGGGGTGCGGGCCCGGTGACGGTGGCGCTGATCGGCTCGGACGCTGCGGCGCATGCGGAGGAGGTGAGCGTCGCGGGGGTCGAGGAGGTGATCCTCGCAGCGCCCGCGCAGGAGCGCTTCGAGGCGCACGTCTGGGAGGCCGCGCTGGGCGCGCTGATCAAGGCTCGCCGGCCGGCGGTCGTGCTCGCGGGACACACCGCGGACTCCCTCGGCTTCGCCCCTGCGGTGGCGGCCCGCCTGCGGCTGGGCTTCGCGAGCGACGTGACCTGGGTGGCCTGGGAGCAGGGTGGGCCGCTCGCGCGCCGCGGCGCCTACGGCGAGCGGCTGATCGCCGAGCTGGACTTCCCGGCCAAGGAGACCGTGCTGCTGCTGCTGCGCCCGGGAGCGTGCGGGGCCCGCGCCGACGCCGGCGGCACGGGCGCGAGCGCGAGGATCTCGCGGGTGGAGCTCGACCTGGATGGCGTGGCGCGCACCGAGCGGATCGAGCTGCGCGAGGCCCAGGCCGGCGAGGTGGACATAGCCAAGGCCGACTTCCTGCTCTCGATCGGCCGCGGCGTCGGCGGCGGCGAGCGGATCGGAGAGCTCGAACGGCTCGCGGAGCGGATGGGCGCGACGCTGTCGGGCTCGGGCCCGCTGGTCGAGGCCGGGCTGCTCTCCCGTGCGCGCAAGGTGGGGCAGTCGGGCCACACGGTGGCGCCGCGGGTGTACCTGGCGCTCGGGATCTCGGGCGCGGCGCCGCACGTGGCCGGCATGTCCAAGGCGAGGACGATCATCGCCGTCAACTCGGACCCGGACGCCCGCATCTTCGACGTGGCCCACTATGGTGCGGTCGCCGACCTGTTCGAGGTCGCAGCAGAGCTCGAACGACAGCTCTCCTAGAGGAGACCCGATGGACTTCACCGAGCCGCAGGACTCGCGCGCCATCCGTGATGCGGTGCGGGCGCTGTGCGAGCGATTTCCGGGCGAGTACTGGCGGGGTCTCGAGCCGGATCGCTATCCGAGCGAGTTCGTGGCGGCGCTCACCGATCAGGGTTGGCTGGCGGCGCTGATCCCCGAGGAGCATGGCGGGTCGGGCCTGCCGCTGGCCACGGCCAGCGTGATCCTCGAGGAGATATGCGCCTCGGGGGCCAATGCGGGAGCGTGTCACGCGCAGATGTACACGATGGGGACGCTGCTGCGCCACGGCAGCGAGTCGCAGAAGCGCTCCTACCTGCCGCGGATCGCCGCCGGCGAGCTGCGCCTGCAGGCCTTCGCCGTGACCGAGCCGGGCGCTGGCTCGGACACCACGCAGATCACCACCCGCGCCGAGCGCACGGCCGACGGGTACGTGGTCAACGGGCAGAAGATCTGGACCTCGCGCGCCGAGCACTCCGACCTGATGGTGCTGCTCGCCCGCACCACGCCGATCGAGCAGACGCAGAAGCGCGCCGACGGCCTGTCGGTGTTCCTCCTGGACATGCGCGATCGCGGCGCGGAGCTGACGATCAGCCCGATCAAGACGATGATGAACCACGCCACCACCGAGGTCTTCTTCAACGACCTCGAGCTGCCCGCCGAGGCCCTGATCGGCGAGGAGGGCGAGGGCTTTCGCTACATCCTCGACGGCATGAACGCCGAGCGCATCCTGATCGCGGCCGAGTGCATCGGGGACTGCCGTTTCTTCCTCGACCGCGCCGTCGCCTACGCCAACGAGCGGGTCGTCTTCGGCCGCCCGATAGGCGCCAACCAGGGTGTCCAGTTCCCGCTCGCCCGCGCCCACATGGCGATGAGCGCGGCCGACCTCATGCGCTGGAAGGCCGCCTGGCTCTACGACCAGGGGCTGCCGGCGGGAGCGGAGGCGAACATGGCCAAGTACCTCGCCTCGGAGGCCTCCTGGGAGGCCGCGAACGCGGCGCTCGACACCCACGGGGGCTTCGGCTTCGCCCAGGAGTACGACATCGAGCGCAAGTTCCGCGAGACCCGCCTGTACAAGACCGCCCCCGTCAACAACAACCTGATCCAGGCCTACGTGGGGCAGCACGTGCTGGGGTTGCCGCGGTCCTACTGAGTAAGCTTGCTCCTGACGGAAGGGTCGATTCGATTCGGTTCAATGGGACTTCTGTCCGGGCCCACGATGAGGATGTCGGCGTGCAGCACGCGCCTTCCAATCTCTAGATAAGGACTCGAAGCGATGGATCTCTACGTCTGCTACGGCACGCTCGGTCCGGTCAAGCGTCACCCCTGCGCGAGGGCCTACCGAGCGCTCACCGCCGCGGGGCATCGACCGAACGTCATACGGACCTACGGTTGCTACGGCACCGACCGCTTCTTCAGCGGGCGGCGAGCGATCAGGGATTTGACGGGCAACTACAAGGTCCCGACGCTCGTGCTCGACGACGGCACGGTCATCGACGAGTCCGAGAACATCGCCGCGTGGGCCGCGCGGCAAGCCCCAGATACGCCGGTTATGGACGTCTCATGAGCTGTTCCGGTCGGCGCATGCGCCGACCGGCGGGGCCGCACATGTGCGGCCCCGGACAACGCCGCATGCGGCGTTGTCTCCTATGAGGGCTTGAGCCAGAGCCTCCCATGGGCGCCTGGCCGGCTTGCGTGGCTCAGCTCGAGCTGTCCTTCGGGTATTCGTGCACGGAGACGAAGCGCACGGGCCCCTTGATCACCCGGTAGGTGTGGGGGCGATCGGCGCGGAAGCTGATGAGGTCGCCCTCGCTGACGACCTCGGTGAAGGCATCGGTGGAGATCTCCACGGTCCCGGCCACGATCGTGAGGTGCTCGAACAGGCCGGCCACGTGGGCTCCGGCGTGGCGGACGGCGCCCTCGTCGAGGGTCAGCGTGTAGATCTCGATCAGAGCGCCGCCGGTGCGGGTGAGCAGGTGGCGGATGATGAGGCCGTCCGTCTCGAGCCCGGCCTGGTCGATGGCGACGAGCGAGGCATCGTCGGCGCGCACCACGGTCACGTCGCGGGCGGGCGGTTCGTCATGGAACAGGCTGGCGAAGGGGACGCCCAGCGCGGCCGCGAGCGCCCACACGGTGTCGATCGACGGGTTGCCCTGCCCGCGCTCGATCAGGGAGACCGTGGACTTGGCCACGCCCGCCTGTTCGGCCAGGGCGGACAGCGTCATCTCGCGGGTCGTCCTCCAGCGACGCAGGTTGCGGGCGATCGGTTGAACGGCCCCCGGCACGGCGCTATTTGTACCGCACGAATGGGTCCGCAAGCAGCTCACTCCTGGTGGTAGGCTAAATCGGTCGCGTGGCCAAGATATCGAACGCCGTTCTAAGGGGCCGAAAACGATGACCAGCGTCATCCCGCGCAAGAATGCCCGCGCCGGCCTGGAGGAGATCTATCGCCGCCGCACTCCCCGCTCCGAGCAGGCGATGGAGCGGGCGCGGCGCTACATGGTGCGAGGCATCACGCGGGGGTGGGGATACCACCGCCCCTACCCGATCGTGGGGGCGCGCGGCGAGGGGCCCTACCTCTTCGACCTCGACGGCAACCGCTACGTGGACCTGGCCAACAACGGCCTCAGCCTGATCCACGGCCACGCCTTCCCACCCGTGGTGGCGGCTGTGAAGGCGGCCGTGGAGCGTGGCTCCGGCTGGTTGGTGGCCTCCGAGGAGCAGATCGACTTCGCCCAGGCGCTGTGCGAGCGGATCGAGGTGTTCGAGCGCGTGCGCTTCACCAACTCGGGCACGGAGTCCGGGATGCTCGCCATGAAAGTCGCCCGCGCCTTCACCGGACGCCAGGCGGTCCTGAAGGCGATCGACGGCTTCCACGGCTCCTTCGACGATCTCGAGGTCGGCCTCTACGACCGCCCCGAGATCCCCGGGCGCGTGTACCTCGCGCCGTTCGGCGACGCCGAGGCGTTCGAGCGCAAGCTCGCCGAGCACGGCGATGAGATCGCCGCGGTGGTGCTCGAGCCGCTGATGTTCAGCGGCCTCGTGACGACCGCGCCGCCCGGGTTCCTTCAGCGCGTGCAGGAGGCCGCCAGGCGCGCCGGCGCTCTGTTCGTGCTCGACGATTGCCTGATGCTGCGCCTCGCCTACGGGGGCTCGGCCGAGCGCTACTCACTCGATCCGGACCTGACCTTCCTCGGCAAGTTCATCGGCGGGGGGCTGCCGATGGGCGTGCTCGGCGGGCGCTCGGAGATCATGGAGGTGCTCGACCCGCACCGGCCCGAGCCGCTCTATCACGGAGGCTCCTTCAACGGGAACCTGCTCTCGAGCGTGGCCGGACGCGTCAGCCTCGAGCACTTCACCGCCGAGACGATCACCGCGATGGACGCCCGCGCGGGGAGCCTGCGAGCCGCCCTGGTCGCTGAGGCCGATGCGCTCGGACTGCCCCTGAGCGTCGTCGGCGACGGATCGGTGCTCGGGGCGTACGTGACCGACACGCTCGAGCGCCACGACGGCAACACCTTCAACGCCGGCGAGCCCACGCAGCTACTGCACCTCGCCGCCCTCACCCACGGGGTCTTGATGGGCCCCGGCGGCGAGATCGCGCTGTCGAGCGTCACCGCGGGCAAGGCGCTGGACAGCGCCCACGAAGGCTTGATCCGGGCCCTGCAGGACGTGGCCCGGCTGTGCACAATCCAATGACGTTGAAGGGAGCGGCGATGGACAGGCAGCGCGTAGAGAGCCCATGGGGCACCACCTTCTGCGACTCGATCAGCTTCAGCGGCCCCGGCCGTTGGATCTACGTCTCGGGCCAGATCGGCGCAGACGAGGACGGCAGGATGGTCAACGACACCTTCGCCGCCGAGGCCGAGCAGTGCTTCGCGCGCATCGCGCTCTCGCTGGAGAAGGCCGGCGCGCAGATGAGCGACGTGGTCAAGATCACCGGCTACGTGACCAGCACCGATCACTACCCCGACTACGACGTGGCGCGGGGCAAGGCCTTTGCGGGCAGCCCCCCGAGCAGCGCCACCGTGCAGGTGGCCGGCCTGGTGGCCGACGCCCGCGTCGAGGTGGAGGCCGTCGCGTTCGTGGTGGCGCAGGAGTGAGTTGAGCCTCACCTGGTCGGCTCACATCTCCTGGCTGTTCGGCGAGCTCCCCTATCTCGAGCGGGTGGGCGCGGCCCACCGCGCGGGCTTTCACCGCATCGAAACGGCCTGGCCTCCCGACGACGACGAGCGCGACGGCCTGGCACGGGCGCTGGCCACCGAGGGCATGGAGGTCGTCCTGCTCAACTGCGACGCGGGCGACGCCGACGCAGGGGAGCGCGGCTTCCTCAACGACCCGGCCCGCCGCGAGGAGGCCGAGCGCGCGTTCCTCGCAGCCGCCGAGCTGGCGCAGCGCGTCGGCGCTCCCAACCTCAACCTGCTCGTGGGCAGGGAGCTGGCGGGCACGAGCCCTGCGGCCCAGAGGCGCGCGGTGGCGGAGGCGCTGAGCTCATTCGCACCCGAGGCCGCAGCCCGCGGGCTGCGCATCCTCGTGGAGCCGATCAACTCGATCGAGAACCCCGGCTATCTGGCTCCGACCCCGCGGCACGCGATCGAGCTGATCGAGCAGTGCGGCTCAGATGCGCTCGGGGTGCTGCTCGACGTCTATCACGTGGCCCGCAGCGGCGAGGATCCGATGTCCGCGATCGAGCGCTGTGGCGCGCTCATCGGCCACGTGCAGCTCTCCGACTGCCCCGGACGCGGCCGGCCGGGCAGCGGGGAGCTCGACGTGCCGCGCATCCTCGAGTCCCTCGACGCAAGCGGCTATAGGGGATCAGTCGGGTTGGAGTACGCGCCCCGCGGCACAACTGAGAGCTCACTGGAGCTCCTTCGAGAGGAGCGATACCCGGTACTCCTGTAGATGAAGCTCACACACGGTCGACCACCGCCTCGGCCACGTCCGCCAGCGCGCAGCGCAGCGCAGCGCCGGCCTGGGCGATCTCGAGGTCGGTGAGGGCCGTGGACAGGCCGAACTCGCCGCCCACTCCGTAGTAGAGGCCGCGGTTGACCGCGGCCAGGTGCAGCAGCCTGCTCGCCGGCCAATCGATCTCGCCGTCGGCTCCGTCGAGCACGTACAGGCCGAAGGCCGAGCCCACGCCGCTCGTGCGCAGCGGCACGCCGGTCGTCTCCGAGGCGCCGGCCAGCTCGCCGCGCAGCTTCTCGCCCTGCCCTTCGATCCTCGCGATGTCCGCCGTCGTGAGATCGCGAACGGCGATCGTCCCCGCGATCATCCCCAGCAGGTTGCCGTTGAAGGATCCGCCGTGGTAGAGCGGGCGCTCGGGGTCGAGGTCGAAGATGCTCATCAGCTCGGCCGAGCCGGCCACCACGCCGACAGGCAGCCCGCCGCCGATCCACTTGCCCAGACACGTGATGTCGGCGTCCAGGCCAAAGCGCTCGGCCGAGCCGCCCTCGGCCAGGCGGAACATGAGGCAGTCGTCCAGCACGAACAGCACACCGGCCTCGCGCGCGAGCTCGCGCAGCGCGGGCAGGAAGCCCTCCGGCGGCGGGGTCACCACGCCCGTGTACTGCACCGGCTCGACGATGATCGCGGCCACCTCGCCGGCGTGGCGCTCCAGCGCGGCGGCATAGCTGTCGAGGTCGCCGAAGGTGGCCAGCGCGACGCGGCCGGCCACCTCTCCCTGGCCCTGCAGGCCGACCTCGAGATCGTCGTAGGAGCCGTGGTAGCCGTGCCAGGCCTTGATGATCAGCTGGCGCTGGGTGACGTGGCGGGCGAGTTTGACAGCCAGCATCGTGGCCTCGGTGCCCGTGTTGGCGAAGCGGACCTGCTCCGCGGCTGGCACCCGCCGGCACAAGAGCTCGGCGAACTCGACCTGCGCGTCGGAGGTTCCCGGCCAGGCGGTGCCGCGGGGCAGCGCCGCGCGCAGCGCGTCTTCGATCGGTCCGTAGGCGTGACCGTGCATCAGGCTCATCCCGTTGCTGAAGAGGTCGATGTAGCGGTTGCCGTCGACGTCCACGAGCGTCGCCCCGCGGCCGCGCTCGAACACCACCGGGTAGGGCGCAAACCAGCTGAGCGTGCGCGTGAGCCCGCGCGGCATCGAGGAGGCCGCGCGCTCCATCAGCTTCGCCGAGCCCGGGGTGAGCCTCAGATACTCCTCATGGATGGCCGTCTTATCGTGCTCGGACACGGCGCCTAGAGCTCCCCCCGCCGGGCCGACACTGCCGCCGGCGACCCGCTTGACGTTTGCATATCGACTGGTTGATATGCAGCATACCGGAGGGGTGCCTCGCGATGCAAGCGATTCACCATCGGCTTCAGGATCCCCCGCCGCCCGCAGCCGCGCGCGCCCCTGCCAGCGTCTCGCGACGCTCGCGCGTGCCCGCGAGGTCCACGGCCAGCCCGCCGCCCGGGCCGTGCTCGGAGAGGACCACGCCGTACACGTCGAGGGCCGCCCGGGCGCTCACCCAGCGCTCGAGCACGTCCCGCAGGACGGCCTCGGGGTCGCGCTCCAGCGGGTCGCCGTAGCCGCCGCCGCCGGCCTCGACCCCGCGAATCCACTGCCCGGGCGCGAGCAGCGAGTCGCCGACCGGCTCGACCTCGCGCTCGCTGCCGTCGGCGTCGATCACGCTCGCCGAGGCCGAGGCGCCCGGGAGCCCGCCGCGAACCCCCTGGGCGGGATAGCGGGCGTAGTCGGCGAGGTAGAAGACGCGCAGCGGCGTGGCACGCGGCCCGTAGATGACCTCGGAGGCCGGGCCGCCGCGCAGGCGCCCCGCGCCGCCCGAGTCCGCGAGCAGGCGAAACGAGCGGAAGTGCAGCGGGTAGGTGCGCTCGAGCATCTCCACGCTGTCGATGTAGATGGTCTTCGAGCAGTCGGGCATCGCATAGGTGATCCAGCCATCGCAGTGGGGCGAGGCGGGACCGCCGTTGTTGCCGATCACCATCTCGCTCACGTAGGGATCCTCGTTGCCGTAGGTGCCCGAGAAGACCGCGTAGCCGACGCCCATCGCCCCCGCGCCCTCGGCCAGGCCCTCGCCGTCGCCGAGCTGGCAGAAGGCGCTCTGGGCGGCGTTGATCATGCGGTTGAGCACGTTCGTCGTGGCCACCGAGGCCGAGTACGGCTCGATCAGGCCGCCCATGATCGAGCCCTCGCGCAGCAGCACCTCGACCCTGCGGAAGGAGCCGGCGTTACGCGGGATGTCCTCCTCGAGGCAGTTGAGCAGGGCGATGATGCAGCCGCCGCGGGCGCAGCTCTCAGAGACGTTCAAGCCGAACGGAATGCAGTCGGGGTTCTCGCGCAGATCGAAGCTGACGCGCCCGGCCTCGGGATCCACGTCGATCGTGACGTTCACCTCCACGCCCTCGGGCAGGCCCGGGATCGGGTCGTGGCGCGAGCGCGCCCGCAGCTGTCTGGCGGGCAGCTTGCGGATCGCCTGCTCCATGCAGCGCTCGGAGTAGTCGAGCCAGGCCGTGACGAATGCTCGGATCGTCTCCACGCCGTAACGCGCGATGACCCCCTGCAGCCGGCGCTCGCCGATGCGCGCGGCTCCGAGCGCGGCGAGGTAGTCGCCATACCAGACCTCCGGCACGCGAATCCGCCGCCGGCACATGCGGATCACGTCCTCGACGTCCTCGTGGTCCTCCTGGACCTTCACGCACGGGAACACCAGGCCGCCCTCCGCGTAGACGTCCTCGACATAGGTGACGTAGGTGGAGGGCTCGGCGTTGCCGCAGTCGGCCTGGTGGGCCTTGGCCGAGGCCGTGAAGACGTGCTCGCCGCCGAAGAACACCGGCACGAGGATCGTGTGGTCGGCCGTGTGCGTGTTGCCGAGCATCGGATCGTTGTGCAGGTAGGCGTCGCCCTCGCGCAGGTCCGGGTGCAGCCTGCTCATCGAGCTCGTCTGCAGGCCCGCGCCGAGCACGTGCACCTGCAGCCCCTCGGCGGCCGCGAACAGCTGATCGTCGGCGGTGATGATCGAGCAGGAGAAGTCGCGCGCCATGTTCAGGATCGAGCTGCGACCCGTCCGGAACAGGGTGTTGGTCATCTCGCGCACGATCGCTTCGAAGCGGTGCGCGAGCACCGCCATCAGCGTCGGATCCAGCTCCCGTGGCGAGGCGCCTCCCGCGGGGTTCGAATTCATGACCGCAGCTCCAGCTTGTAGTTGCCGAGCGTGCTCACGTGAGCGCTCCAGCCGGGGTAGACCACGATCGTGGTCTCGGGCTCGATCACGAGCGCGGGACCGTCCACCTCGGCACCGGGCGCGAGCTGCTCGCCGAGGTGAACCGGGATCTCGACCTCGCCCAGCTCGGGGAAGTAGGCGAGCCGTCGATGCGGCGTGGTGGCGCCCGCGGCGCCCTCGCGCGCCACGCCGAGAGGCGGCTTGGCGGTCGATGCGATGACTCGGCCCTTCCACTGGCTCATCTCGATCTTCTGGCCCGGCTCACGCACCGCGAAGATGCGCTCGTGAGCGTCGTGGAAGCTTTCGATCAGGCGCTCCAACGCCGCGGCGTCCTCGATGCCCTCGCCCTCGAGCGGGATCGAGAGGTCCCACACCTGATGGGCGTAGCGGGCCTCCACGAAGTAGCGTCGCCGCGACTCGCCGGCGAGACCCTCGGGCAGCTCGGCCTCGAAGGCCGCCAGGCGCTCGCTCAGCCGTCCGAGCGCGCCGCGCACCCCGTCGAAGTCGAAGTCCAGCGAGTTGGTCACGTGGGGGGTGGTCAGCTCGCGCACGATGTCCGAGTGCTGTCCGCCGAACGCCGAGAGCACACCGGCGGCACGCGGGACCAGCACCTCGCGACAGCCGAGCTCGCGGGCGATCGGCAGGATCGTCAGGCCCGCTGCGCCGCCCCCGGCCACCAGGGTGCTGTCCCGCGGGTCCACGCCCTCGTTGACCGTCAGCTCGTGGATCGCGGCGATCATGCGCTCATTGGCGACCGAGAGCACCGCGTGGGCGGTCTGCTGCGGGCCGATGCCCAGCGTCTCGGCGAGCTCGCCGAGCGCTCGCTCGGCCGCCGCGGTGTCCAGTTTCATCGCCCCGCCGAGGAAGCGGTCGGGGTCCACGTATCCGAGCACCAGCGCCGCATCCGTCACCGTCGGGCGGGTGCCCCCACGCCCGTAGCAGGCCGGTCCCGGATCGGCGCGAGCGCTCTCAGGGCCAACGCGCAGGAGGCCGCCCGGATCGACCCACGCGATCGAGCCGCCGCCGGCGCCGATGCTGCGCACGTCCACCGAGGAGAGCCCCGTGAGGTGGCCCGCGAACGGCTCGCCCAGCCACGTCTCGCTCGTGAACACGAGGTCGCCGTCGCGCACGAGGCTCACGTCGAAGCTCGTGCCACCGGTGTCGCAGACGATCACGTCGCCGTTGCCCGTCTCCGTCCCCGCCACCGTGCGCGCGGCCACGGGCGCCAGCGAGGGACCCGAGCGCACCGACCACAGCGGGCTGTCGATCAACTCGGACATCGGCACCACGCCACCGGCCGAGCTCGCGGCCAGCAGCTCGCCGGCGAACCCCTCGGCCTGCAGGCCGAGGGCGATCTCTGGCAGGTGGCTCTGCATCAGCGGCTTCAGCGAGGCGTCGATCGAGGTCCCGGAGGCGCGGCGGTACTCGCGCACGATCGGGTTGATCTGATGGGAGAGCGAGTAGGGCACCTCCGGGAGCTCCTGCTCGATCAGGTCGGCCAGCGCCAGCTCGTGCACCGGGTTGGCGGTGGACCACAGCAGGCACACGGCCACCGCCTGCGCTCCCAGCTCGCGGGCCTGCACGAGCTGCTCGCGCGCGCCCCGCTCATCGAGCGGGCGCAGTACGCCGCCATCGGCCTCGATGCGCTCCGGTATCTCAAACGTCAGCTGGCGCGGCACGTACGGGTCCGGGAAGGGCCGCGTGTAGTCGTAGGGGCGCAGCGAGCCGCCCTCGCGGCGCACGAGGATGTCGGGGAAGCCCTCTGTGCACATGAACGCCGTGCGGGCCGTGGTGCCCTCGAGGATCGCATTGGTCGCCTGGGTGGTGCTGAAGATGAACAGCGAGGCCCGGCCGAGCAGGGCCGCCAGCGGCTCGCCCAGCTGCTCGGCTGCGCGCTGCAGCGCGGCGTGCAGCCCGCCGAACAGGTGCGCGGGCTCGGTCAGCGCCTTGGCCACCGTGAGGCGCCCGCTCGCGTCGCTGACCACCACGTCCGTGAACGTCCCCCCGATGTCGCAGGTGATTCGTGCGTTCGTGTCCTCAGCCCCGGTCATGCGGCCCGCGAACTATATCGATTGATCGGTTTAGAATGATCGTGCCTCGCCCACGCCCGGCTCAGGCGTCCGGGACGAAGGCTACGGCGTCGATCTCGATGTGGGCGCCCACCAGCAGGCCCGCGACCTGGACCGTGGCGCTCGCCGGCAGCTTGTCTCCGAAGCGCTCGGAGCGAGCGGTCGCATAGTCGCCGTATTCCTCCAGCGAGGTCACGAAGGCATTGATCTTGACCACGTGGGACATGTCGGCGCCGGCTTCCCCGAGCGTGCGTTCGATGTTGTCGAAGGTGGCCCTCGCCTCGGCGCCCATGCCGCCCGCCACGACCTTGCCGTCGGGGCCGAAGCCGACATTGCCGGCCACATGGATCAGGCGGCCGGGACCGACGGCGGTGACCGCGTCGCTGAAGCCCGATGCGGGGTTGGTGGTGAGACGCTCGATGCTCATTGTGCCTGGTTCCTTTCGGCCGGGGCCAGCTATTGCAAACCGATCACGCGATATGCGACTATAGGCAGGTATGGGGACCTGCGCAAGCAGTGCGTAGGGCTTCCGCCGCAGGCCATCGAAATTCGAGAGCGGTACGTCATCCCACCCATTAGCATCAGCGGCGTGGTGCAGTGCGACCTCTCCGGGCTGCCACGGCTCGGCGGAGAGGCGCCCGGCAAGGAATAAAACTGGAGGAACGCGGTGCCAAAGCTCGGGATGGGCCCGATCAGGCGAGAGCAGATCTGTCGTGCCGCCGCAGCCGTGATCGCGCGGGAGGGATTCGCGGGCTCGACGATGCGCATGGTCGCCGAGGAGGCGGGCGTCAGCACGGGAATGATCAACCACTACTTCGCCAACCGCCAGGATCTGCTCACGCAGGCGCTCGTGTTCGTCTCCGAGCGCACGCAGGATCGCTATCGCGAATCGATCGAGGACATGCCCCCGGGACGCGAGCGGCTCAACGCCCTGCTCGACTGCGCGCTGGCGTTCGACGAGCACATGACGGAGACGTGGCGCGTGTGGATCAACGCCTACGGCGAGGCCGTCCGCCTGCCCGAGCTTCGCCACACGATCGACGGCCGGCTGACGAGCTGGTATGAGCTGATCGATCGAGCGCTCGAGGGCATCGCCCCGCCCGACCCGCCCGACGGCATCCCCTGGAGCTGGCGCTTCGACGCCGTGCTCAACGGGCTCGCGATCCAGGCGCTCACCTCCGAGGCCACGCTGGACACGCGCCAGATACGCGAGGAGGTCATCCGCACGCTGTTCCCGCAGGAGCCGCTCGAGAACGCTGGCAAGGGCAGTCGGCGGACGGGCGCCGCCGGCGCGCGTGTCCCGGTCGGCGGCTGAGCAGCGGCGAATGTGATGGCGCTCGTCCACCTGGAGGAGATCGAGGTGGGAACGGGCTTCCAGACGGCCAGGCGCACGGTCACCGAGGCGGACATCGCGGCCTTCGCGGGCGTCTCGGGCGACTTCAATCCGCTGCACACGGACGAGATCTTCGCGCGCGAGGAGACGCCCTTCGAGGGTCGCATCGCCCATGGTCCGCTGGTGCTGTCGATGAGCTACGGGCTGCGCAGCGTTCGCGACGATTGGAAGATCCTCGCGCTCGTCGAATGCCAGCGCCGCTTCCGCGCGCCGGTCTATCCCGGCGACACGGTGTGGGCGAGCTACGAGGTCCTCGACCGCCGCGCCAGCCGCTCGCGGCCGGGCCGGGGCTTCGTGACGCTCGGGGTGCAGGTCCACAGCGATCGCGGCGAGATCGTCCAGGAGGGTCGCGACGTGCTGATGGTGGCCGCGCTCGCCGCTCGCGCGGCGGCGGCGAAGGACGGTGGGTCCGATGATTGAGCGCTTGCGGGCCACGCTAGCCGTTGGTACGTTTTATCGGTCCATGGGCCGAAATATCGAACAGGCGCCAACGGGCGGGCACGCCGATGCCGACGCCGACGCCCGGAAACGGCCCGAGTAGCCCGGTGCGGCTGGCGGCAGACACGGGCGGGACGTTCACCGACCTCGTGGTCGAGCAGGCGGACGCCGTGCGTCTCTACAAGGCCTCCACGACCCCGCACGATCCCGCCGAGGGGATCCTCGACGCCATCGCGCTCGCGGCAGCCGACGCCGGGCGCTCCACCGAGAGCTTCCTGGCCGACGTCGAGGTCTTCATCCACGGGACCACCCGTGCGATCAACGCGATCCTCACGAACACGACCGCCCGCACCGCGCTGCTGGCCACGCGCGGGCATCCGGACATGCTGCTGCTGCGCGAGGGCGGCAGGACGGACGCGTTCAACTGGAGCTACGGCTATCCCGATCCCTACATCCCGCGCGCCCTCACATTCGAGATCGACGAGCGGATCGGCAGCCAGGGTGAGGTGGTGCACCCGCTCCAGGAGGGCTCCACCGTCGAGGTGCTGGCACGGATGGCCGAGCTGGAGGTGGAGTCCGTGGCGGTGTGCCTGCTGTGGTCGATCGCCAACCCCGCCCACGAGCTGGCGCTCGGCGAGCTGATCGAGCGACACCTGCCTGGAGTCCCCGTCACGCTCTCGCACGCGCTCAACCCGACGCTGCGGGAGTATCGCCGCGCGTCCTGCGCCGCGATCGACGCGTCGCTGAAGCCGCTGATGGCCGCCTACCTGCGCGGTCTGGAGGATCGCCTGCGCGTCTCGGGGTTCGCGGGGAGGCTGTTGATGGTGACCTCCAGCGGAGGCGTGGTCGACGCCGCCGACATGGCCGCCGCGCCGATCCACTCTGTCAACTCGGGGCCCGCGATGGCGCCGATCGCCGGTCGCTATTACGCGGCGCTTGACGGGCTCAGCGAGGACGCCGTCGTGGCGGACACCGGTGGCACCAGCTATGACGTGGCGCTGGTGCGCCGCGGGCGCATCCCGGTCACGCGCGAGACCTGGCTCGGCCTCGAGTACGAGGGCCACATCACCGGCTTCCCCGCCGTGGACGTGCGCAGCGTGGGCGCGGGCGGCGGCTCGATCGCCTGGATCGACGCGGGCGGCCTGCTGCACGTGGGCCCGCAGAGCGCCGCGGCCGATCCGGGGCCCGTCTGCTACTCGCGGGGCGGCACCGAGCCGACGGTCACCGACGCGGCCGTGGTGCTCGGCTACATCGACCCCGACTACTTCCTCGGCGGCAAGATGGCGCTCGACGCCGGTGCCTCCGAGCGCGCGCTGGCCGAGCGCATCGGGGCGCCGCTGGGGCTCGATGCCAACGAGGCGGCCGCCGCGATCATGGCGGTGGCGACCGAGCGGATGATCCAGTCGATCGAGGAGATCACGGTCAACCAGGGCGTGGACCCGCGCACGGCCGTGCTGATCGGCGGCGGCGGCGCGGCCGGTCTCAACGCGGTGGCGATCGCCCGGCGACTCGGCTCTCCGCGGGTCGTGATCCCGCAGGCAGGCGCCGTGCTCAGCGCCCGCGGCGCCTTGATGTCGGACCTGATGAGCGAATACGCCATGGCCTTCTTCGCGGGATCCGATGCCTTCGACCACGCCCGCGCGGGGGAGATCCTCGAGGAGCTGCGCGGTCGCTGCCTGCGGTTCGCCGAGCGTTCGAGGGTGAAGGCCGAGCCGCAGATCGAGTACGTCGCCGAGGCGCGCTACCGCCACCAGGTGTGGCAGATCGATGTGCCGCTGCACGCTGGGCTCGACGCTCCGGGGGGGCTCGGGCGGCTGATCGAGGACTTCCACTCGGTTCACGAGGAGATCTACGCGGTGCGCGACGAGCGCGCGGTGATCGAGGTGGTCAACCTGCGCGCACGGGTCACCTGCCCGCTCGGCGGAGGCGTGGCAGACACGATCGCGCTGGAGCCGGCGGGGTCCGAGCCCGCGGCCCGCACGGCCTACTTCAGCGGGGCCGGTGCGGTCGAAGCGGCGATCTGGCGCCTGGAGGCGATGCGGCCGGGGACGCTGGTGGAGGGGCCGGCGATCGTCGAGTCCTCGTTCACCACGATCGTGCTCAACCCCGGCGCGAGCGCCGAGCGCTCGGCGAGCGGCAGCCTCGTCATCACTCCTCAAATCGAGGCACTCGCGCGCGGGCGCGCGCACGCGCGAGTCGTCTCTTCCGGGACTGATGTCCCCCCATCCGGAGCCGTCGACTCCCCCGAGGCGGTCGCCTGAGAGTCATGGCCGGCGAACCCCCCCAGCGTCGCCGCGACGTGGTCGCCCTGGCGGTGATGACCAACCGCATGGAAGGCGTCGTGCGCAAGATGACCAACACGCTGTTCCGCACCGCTCGCTCGACGCTGCTGAACACCGCGCGGGACTTCTCCTGTTGCATCGTCACGGCCAACCACGAGTTGCTCGTGATGGCCGAGTCGCTGCCGATCCACGTGATGAGCGGCCCCGACCTGATGAGCCGCTGGCTGGCGCAGTACCACCCCAAACCGCGCCGGGGGGACGCCTTCCTGCACAACTCCCCCTACCACGGAAACTCCCATGCCGGGGACCACTGCATCATGGTCCCCGTCCTCGACGACGAGGGCCGCCACCGTGCCACCGCGCTGGTCAAGGCGCACATGGCCGACATCGGCAACGCCGAGCCGACGACGATGACGGCCACCGCCCGCGACGTCTACGAGGAGGGCGCGCTGATCTTCAACTGCGTGAAGGTCCAGGAGGACTACCGCGACGTGGAGGACGTGATCCGCATGTGCCAGACGCGGATCCGCGTTCCCGAGGACTGGTACGGGGACTTCATGGGCATGATCGGCGCCGCGCGGGTGGGCGAGCGCGAGCTGCAGAAGGTCGGGGAAGAGGTCGGCTGGGATGTCTTCGACGGCTATGTGGAGGACTGGCTCGACTACAGCGAGGAGCGCATCCGGGCGACGATCAAAGCGCTTCCCGCGGGCAGGCGCACGGGGTATGACCTGCATGACTCTGTCCCGCTCCCCGGGGTGGAAGAGGGCGTGAAGCTCGAGGTCTCCGTCGAGGTGGACCCCGAGGCGGGCGAGATCGAGATCGACCTGCGAAGCAATCCCGACTGCCTGCCCTGCGGGCTCAACCTGACCCAGTCGACCTCCACCACCTCGGCGCTGATCGGGGTGTTCAACAGCATCGACCACACCGTCCCGCGCAACTCGGGCAGCGCCCGCGCGATCAGGGTGCTGCTGCGCGATAACTGCTGCGTGGGCGTGCCCGTGCACCCGGCGAGCTGCTCGCTGGCCACCACCGGCCTGGCCGAGCGCCTCGGCGGCATCGTGCAGCGCACGCTCGCCGAATTCAAGGACGGGATGGGCATGGCCTCGCCCGGACCAGAGTGCCCGCCGGCCACAGCCAGCCTGTCCGGGCGCGACCCGCGGCACGGCGGCGCGCCCTTCGTGGACATGATGATCCTCGGCAACTCCGGCGGCGCGGCCCACGCCCACGGCGACGGCTGGCTGACCAACGGCGAGACCAGCGACGGCGGCTCGATGATGCGCGACTCGACCGAGGTGCTCGAGCTGCTGCGCCCGATCCGGGTGTGGGCCGACCGGATCGTCTGCGACACGGGCGGCGACGGGCGCTTTCGCGGCGCGCCCTCGCTGTATGTGGAGTACGGGCCCGTGGACACCCAGCTCGAGGTCTTCTACGCGGCCGACGGCACCGTCAACCCCGCGCTCGGCGCGCGCGGGGGCGAGCCCGGGGCGCTGCTGCGGCCGTTCATGCGCACCGCCGCCGGCGAGGTCGTGGAGCTCGACCCCTGGGGCCACGTGATCCTCGAGCCGGGCGAGACGATCATCTCGATCTCATCGGCCGGTGGCGGCTACGGCCCCACGGTCGAGCGCGACCCCGAGCACGTGCGCCACGACGTGGCCGAGGGCTGGATCACGGAGCAGCGGGCGCTCGACACCTACGGCGTGGTGCTCGCCGCCGATGGCGGCGTCGATCTGGACGCCACCGCTGCGCGGCGGGCCGGGATGGGTGATGGCGCCACCGGATCCTCGTCGGTGCGCTCTTCGGTGGGCGAGGACCCGGTGCTGCGGCTGATCGAGCCGGGGACGCGGTTGTGGCCCACCGGCGGTGGCTCCTCCGGCTCGGTCGGCGCGCAACGGCGGCAGTAGATACCACGCGCTCCGCGGGAGCGGCTACGGACGACGCGCCGCAGAGCCACGGTTCGCGTTGTCCAATCCGGTCGTTTCATCGCACGCGAGAGGGCGATTTCCGATGGCAGCGTCGGGCGAATCCGGCGGCTACTTCTCCATCCCTCTGACGGCACTCGCGGCCCGCGACACGGTCGCCCTGGAATACGCAGGCCCGTCATCACCGCACCGCGTGCTGATCACGCTGAACGTGAGCACGCTGCGCGCAGACGTCCTCCAATCCAAGAGCAGCTTCGAAGGGTCCTCGGGCACGCTGCTCTCCAGCACCGGCCGGACGAGGCGTCTCTGCGCTACTTCCCAGTGGTCCGGTGCATGGCAGTGCGCTTGTGCCCGGCGCTGCTGCCCCGCTCGCCGGCGACCCCGGCCTTGCCCGCGCCGCGAGCGGGTGGCGGTGTGCGACGCACGAGGAGATGCAGCGCGTGGTCGTCTGGGCCCTCCTCGGTGCGCTCGGTCAGCGTCTTCGGGTGAACCGTTCGGAACACAGGACCGCGGGCAGCGTCCATGACGGCCACCACGACCTTGGAGCGGCTGGGCGTGTCGAACACGATCCCGTCCAGCTCCGGGCCGCCGCCGGCGACCTTGACGAGCTCTCCGGCGCTTGTCTGCTCCATCGGGACAGCCTACTGCGCGGCGGTCTCAGTGTGGCCGGGGCGTGCCGTGCCGTCGCCGTCGCCCGCGTTGGTGCCTGCGCCATTGCGTCTGGCGCCGTGAACGGAGACTTCGCCGGGGAAGTGGCAGGCCACCTGGTGACCGGCGGCCGGTTCGGTGATGGGCGGGCGCTCGGCGCGGCAGATGTCGCGACCGCGGCCCACGGGGCAGCGCGGCTCGAAGGGGCAGCCGGGTGGGCGCTCGATGACCGAGCCGACTTCGCCGATCGGCTGCGGGCGCTCGGCCCTGCGCGCGCGCCCGCCCGCGAGTGGCACCGGGACGGCGCTGAGCAGCGACACGGAGTAGGGGTGCAGCGGGTCGCTGAAGAGGGCGCTGCGGTCGGCCACCTCCATGACCTGGCCGAGGTAGAGCACGGCCACGCGGTCGCAGAAGTACTCGGCCACGGCGAGGTCGTGGCTGATGAACACGTAGGTCAGCCCGAGCTGCTCCTGCAGCTTGGCGAGCAGGTTGAGGACCTGGGCCTGCACTGAGACGTCGAGCGCGGAGATCGGCTCGTCGAGGATGACCACCTCGGGCCGCAGCACGAAGGCGCGCGCGATGCCGATCCGCTGGCGCTGCCCGCCGGAGAAGGCGTGGGGGCGTCGCCGCGCCTGCTCGGCCGTGAGGCCCACGTCGGCGAGCATCTCGAGGGCGGCCTGGCGACGCTCGCGCTGGTCGCCGATCTCGTGGATCTCGAGCGGCTCTTCCACGATCGCGCCCGCGGTCATGCGGGGATCGAGGGAGGCGAAGGGGTCCTGGAAGACGAACTGCATCCGTCGCCGTAGGGCGCGCAGCTCGTCGCGGTCGAGCGTCGTCAGGTCGACGCCGTCGAACAGCACGCGCCCGGCGCTGAGCTCGAGTAGCCGCAGCAGGCAGCGCGCCAGAGTGGACTTTCCGCAGCCGGACTCGCCGACCAGCCCGAAGCTCTCTCCGCGACGGACCGTCAGGGAGATGTCGTCGAGCACGGTCACCGGATGCTTTCGCCCGAAGCGATCGCCACCGCGCACCTCGAACACCTTCGAGAGCCCCTCGGCCTGGAGGATCGGTTGAGAGGCCCGCTCGGGCTGCTGGGCGATCGGCTCAACCGGTGCGGAGGGCTCGCTCATACCGCCACCTCGCGGATGCGCTGCTCGGCGAAATGGCACTCGACGCTCGCCTCGCCGGCGGGTCCGCTCACGCGATGGGGCACCGGTGCCTGCTCGTGGCACTGGGGAAGGTCGCGGCCGACCGGGCAGCGGGGCGCGAACGAGCAGCCGCTCGGAAGCTGGGAGAGGTCGGGCGGGAAGCCGCTGATCGCCGGCAGCGGACCCTCGGCGAGGCGTTCGGGGTTGGGCACGCACTTCAGGAGCGCCTCGCTGTAGGGGTGGGTGGGCGCCACGAAGATGTGATCGACGCCTGAGGTCTCCACGAAGCGTCCTGCGTACATGACGGCGACCGAGTCGCAGAAGTCCGAGACGATCCCCAGGTTGTGGGTGATCAGGATGACCGCCGTGCGGTGCTCGTCGACCAGCCGGTCGAGCAGCGCGAGCACCTGTGCCTGTGTGGTCACGTCGAGGGCGGTCGTCGGCTCGTCTGCGATCAGCACGCGCGGGTTGTTGGCGATCGCGATCGCGATGGCAACGCGCTGGCGCATGCCGCCCGAGTACTGGTGGGGGTAGTCGTCGAGCCGCCGCTCGGCCTGGGAGATGTCGACCTCGCGCAGCAGCTCCGCCGCGCGCCTGCGTGCGGCCGCGCGGCGCAGGTCGGGCTCGTGCACGGTCAGCGCCTCGACGATCTGCGAGCCGATCGTCTTCACGGGGTCCAGGGCGCTGGAGGGGTCCTGCAGGACCAGCGCGATCTCCTTGCCCCTGACCGCCCCGAGCTGGCGGTCGCTCAGCTTGGAGATGTCCCTGCCGCCGAGCACGATCTCGCCCTCCACGACACGCCCGGGCGGCTCGATCAGGCCGAGGATGGAGAGCGCGAGCGCAGACTTGCCCGAGCCGGACTCGCCCACCACCCCGAGCCGTTCGGTCCGGCGAAGGTCGAAGCTGACGTCGCGCACGGCGTGGACCACCGACTCGCCAGTGTCGTAGACGGTGCTCAGGTTGCGCACCGACAGGGCGAGCTCGTCCATCAGGCCGTGGCCACCGTGGGGATGCGAACGCGCGGGTCGATCACGGCGTAGAGCAGGTCGACGGCGAGGTTGACGAGCACGAACATGACGGCGCTGAGCAGGATGAAGGTCTGCACGATCGCGTAGTCCTGCTTGACGATCGCGTCGAACACGAGCGAGCCGACGCCGGGCCAGTTGAAGACGCGTTCGATCAGCACGCTGCCGGCGAGGAATTCGCCGAGCACGAGACCCCCGGCGGTAAGCGTCGGCAGGAAGGCGTTGGGGAGGGCGTGGCGGCGGAAGGCCGTCCAGCGGCGCAGGCCCTTGCCGCGGGCGACCGTGATGAACGGCTCGCGCGAGACCTCGAGCAGGTTGGCGCGCAGCAGGCGCACGAGGAACGAGAACGATGAGATCCCGAGTGCGAGGCCGGGCAGGATCAGGTGCTTGAGCGCCTCCCAGAACGTCCCCAGTTCGCCTGCCAGCAGCGCGTCGATCGTGTACATCCGCGTGACCGCCGCCGGCGCGGCTGCCTGCACGCCGAGGCGACCCTCGGGGCCGGGCAGGATGTGCAGCGTGCTGAAGAACACGATCAGCAGCAGCAGCGCGAGGAAGAAGGGTGGCGTGCCGAAGCCGAGGTAGGAGGCGCCGCGCACGATCCGGTCGGTGATCGGCCGGTGGCGGTAGGTCGACAGCAGCGCCAGCCCGACCGCGGCGAGCATCGTGATGACGAACGAGAACAGCGCGAGCTCGATCGTGGCCGGCGCGCGTTCGCCGATCAGTTTCCTGACCGAAGCGCCGTCGCTGTAGGAGTAGCCCCAGTTGCCCTGGAAGAAGTCGGAGATGTAGCGCCAGTACTGCGTGTAGAGCGGCTGGTCGAGTCCGATGTGATGGTTGAGCGCGGTGACAGCCTGTGAGGTCGCCAGGGGGCCGAGGATCAGGCGGGCCGGGTTTCCCGGCAGCACGCGCATGATCATGAAGGCGAGGACCGTGGCGCCGAAGACCGCTCCGACGGAGCCGAGCACCCTCATTGCGATCACGCGGCCCATCGGCTACAGCCTCGCGTACTGGCCGCGGGGGTCGAGCAGGTCGCGCATCCTGTCCGAGAGCATGCTGGCGGCGGTCACGGTGATCAGCAGCGCCACGCCCGGGCAGATGCTGATCCACCACTGCCCGGTCAGCGAGTAGGAGAGCCCTTCGGTGATCATCGCGCCCCACTCGGGCGTGGGGACCTGGGCGCCGAGCCCGACGAAGCTGAGCCCGGCGAGCGCCAGTACGGCGTAGCCGAAGGCGGCGGCCATCTGGATGAACAGCACGGGCAGCATGTGTGGCACGACGTGACGGGCGATGATGCGTCCGCGGGTGGCGCCCATCGCGTGGGCGGCTTCGATGAAGGGGAGGGAGCGGATGCGCAGGGCCTCGCTGCGCAGCAGCCGCGCGTACCACGGAACGGACACGAGGGAGACGCCGATCGCGGCTGTGTCCAGGCCGATGCCGAGGCCGACGGTCACGGCCATCGCGAGGATCAGCGGGGGAAAGGCGAGGATCGCGTCCATCACGCGCATCACCACGCCGTCGCTCACTCCCCCGAGCGTCCCGGCGAGCAGTCCGATCAGCCCGCCCACGATCGCCCCCGCGAGGGTCACGAGCGTTGCCACGACGAGCGAGATGCGCGCGCCGGTGGCCACGCGCGCCAGCACGTCGCGCCCGAGCTGGTCGGTGCCGAGCGGGTGCGACGCCGAGGGCGAGCCCAGCGAGTTGATCAGGTCCTGCTTGTCGGGCCCGTGACTCCAGAAGATCGGCATGAAGATCGCGAACAGGACCATCAGCGCGAGCACTCCGAGGGGGACGGCGAGCTTGCGGTCGGCGAGCACCGCCCGCAGCGCCTGCCCGCCCCGCACCGACAGGCTCGTCCTGTCCGGCCCCGGCGGACCTCCAGGTCGGGCCGCGGCTACGTCCTCGCCGATGCTCAGCGCTCCCGAACCCATGTGCTTCCCCAGTCACGTGTTCGATTTGCGAGTACTTCGTTCGGTATGTTACGGGTGAGATGAGCGACTCCGCGATGCTCACGTGCGCAGTGGCCGGCGGCGTGATCACCGGCAACCCCAATCAGCCCGTCACCCGCGACGATGTGATCAGGGAGGCCGTCGGGGCGGCCAGGGCCGGGGCCAGCATCCTGCACATCCACGCGCGCTCGACAGACGGTGAGATGACGCAGGCGCCCGAGGACTACCTGGCGATCAAGCAGGCGATCCGCGAGCAGGTCGAGGACGTCGTCCTCAACTTCACCACCGGGGGCAAGCTCGGGGCGCCCGCCGAGGAGCGCCGGCGCTCTCTGCACGCGCAGCCCGAAGTCGCCTCGCTGAACTGCGGCAGCATCAACTTCGGAGGAGACGACGTGGTCTTCCTCAACCCCAGATCGCTGATCGCCGAGCTCGCCGAGGAGATGGCACAGCGCGGGATCGTCCCCGAGTACGAGTGCTTCGACATCGGCATGGCGGTCACGGCCGCGAACCTCACCGCCGCGGCGCGCGGGGCGCGGGGCATGATGCACATGGTGCTCGGCGTGATCGGCGGGGCGCCGCCGACCGTCGAGACGATCTCGCTGTTCGCGGGGCTCGTCCCGGCAGGCATCCCGTGGATGGTCACTGCGATCGGCCGGCACAACTTCCCGATGATGGCGGTTACGCTTGCGCTCGGGGGTCACATACGCACCGGGCTCGAGGACGTCGTCTATGTGGCGCCGGGCGAATACGCGGAGTCCAACGCGCAGCTGGTCACTCGCGCGAGGGCGGTCTGCGAGGCCATCGGGCGCCCTGTGGCCACGCCGGCGCAGGCTCGCGAGATCCTCGGCATCAGCGACTGAGCGCCACGCTTCGGTGTTCACTCGGCCCGGCTCGCAGATCGTCTAGCCTGGTCCATCTTCCGGAATGACTCCGATTCGTGGTCTAAGGCCTCGACGAGAAACGAGCCGCGCCCGGCCTACGGTTTGCATATCGATCAGTCGATCCGGAACCTAGCCCCATGCCCTCGAGTTGTCAAGCGACCCCTGGATATGGGCTTTGGACAGGTGTCCAACGTGGGGCCGAGGGCTTGTGACACCGGCCCTTGACGGAGGGGTTGTGAGACGGATAGGTTTGGCATATCGACTGATCGTCATCAATAAGACGGACCGGTATCAGCGATCGTTCCGGTGGGGTAGCGCCGGTGGCGGGGCTGTTCAGGAGCGTGTCGGGCCGAGAGCTGAAAGACAATTCCCCCGTCCGCTCGATCGATACGTCAGAGTCGCGATGCACACGAGACCCGATGAACCGCACTAGCGATGGAGGCCAGATGAAGCCCATGAGAAGACAAGGCACAGGACCGCAGGGCGGGGTGGCCGCTCTCGCGGGAATCGCCGTCGTGCTCCTGCTGGCCGCCTGCGGGAGCAGCTCGAGCTCGAGCTCGAGCGCCGGCTCCTCGGGCCTGAGCAACGCCGCGGGCAATCCCAACGCGACGTTGATCGTCAACAACTCGGTGCCCGTGGCGACGCTCGACCCTGGCCTGACCACCAACGATCAGGACCCCGGTTTCGACGGCGCGATGTACTCGACCCTGACCCAGGTCACCCAGGTCCCCGGGAAGGTCGCCGGCACGACCGAGCAGAACCTGGCCATAACCGCGGTCAAGCCCTACGTGGCCCAGTCCTATGCCTACAGCAACGGCAGCCGCACGCTCACCTTCCAGATCCGCCCAGGGCTGAAGTTCCCGAGCGGCGACCCGCTCGACGCCAAGGCGGTCGTGTGGTCGATCGAACGCGACATCAAGCTCGAACAGGGTGGCTACTCGGTGCTCGAGGAAACCGACTACACCCCGCCGCTGATCAAGTCGGTGAAGGCGACGGGGCCGCTGACGGTGGTCTTCCAGTACAAGCGCCCGGCTCCCAACCAGCTGCAGGTGCTCTCGACCCCGACGGCGGGCGCGATCTATGACCCCAAGCTGGTCGAAGAACACGGCGGCGTCAAAAAGGGCTCGCCCAACGAATGGCTAGCGAGCCACGACGCCGGCTACGGCCCCTACCTGCTCAAGAGCTACAGCGCCAACCATCAGCTGGTGCTGGAAGCCAACCCCAGCTTCTTCGAACCGCCGAAGACGAAGAAGATCATCCTCAACTTCATCCCAGACAACGAAACGCTGCTGCTCGACGCCCAGTCGGGCGCCGCGGACATCACGCTGGGGCTGACAAACCAGGCCGCCCACAGCCTCGTGGGCAACGCCTGCTGCACGGTCGCGTCGTTCAAGTCGCGCCAGGCCGAGACCCTGAACTTCCCGGAGAACGCCAAAAACCCGTTCTTCAAGAACCAGGACTTCCGCCAGGCCCTCAGCTACGCGTTCCCCTACGAAGGGGTCCTGCAGAAGGTCGCCTACGGCTACGGCAAGCTGTACTTCGGCGAGTGGATGCCCTCCTACTCCTGGTATGACCCGAAAGTCGGGGCGCCGAGGCCGACGGACATAACCAAGGCCAAAGAACTGCTGGCCAAGTCGGGGATCAAGACGCCTGTCAGCTTCACGATCTACGTCGGCCAGGGCGACAACATCGGCAAGGAAATCGCGACCGCGGCGGCGGGTGCCTGGCAGCAGCTGGGCGTCAACGCCAAGGTCCAGATCGTCTCCGCGGCGGCCTTCCTGGAAGTCGTCTACACCAACCACGCGGGTGCGTCGGTGTTCCTCGACGGACCGCAGGTGGTGGCGCCCGACTACCACTGGGCCTATGACCTGCAGTGTCCGCCCAACAACCAGTTCAACGACACCGACATCTGCATCCCGGCGGCGGACAAGCTGATGAAAGAAGTCGCCATCACCACCCAGGAACCGGGACGCCAGGAAAAGATCAACAAGGCGGACGAGTACTACATCGAAGCCACTCCCAGGGTGTGGGTGTATGACAGCGAACTGGTGGCCGTGCTCGGCAAGAACGTGACGAGCTACTACTCCAGCGACCTGCCCGACATGCGCTTCTGGGCGAAGGGTTAGAGGCGAGCAGAACCGCACCACGTGTAGGCTGCGCCAGCCATGAGAGCAGTCACCTTCCAGGCCCCCGGCGTCGTCAGCGTCGAGGACCGTCCGGAGCCGGAGATCGTCGACTCCGAAGACGCGATCGTCAAGGTTGAGGCGACGGGCGTATGCGGCTCGGACCTGCACATCTACCACGGGCGCGTCCAGATCGAGCCCGGCTTCACGATCGGCCACGAGTACGTCGGCACGGTCCTCGCGGTCGGCGACGGGGTCACGCGCGCGGCGGTCGGCGACCGCGTCCTGGGGTGCTTCCAGACGGCGTGCGGGAGCTGCTGGTTCTGCCGTCGCGGCCTCTTCCACCGCTGCCTGCAGTCGCGCACCTTCGGGCACGGCGCAACGCTCGGCTCGTTGCAGGGCACGCAGGCGGAGATGGCGCTCGTGCCCCGCGCCAACCTCGTGCTGCGCAAGGTACCCGAGGGCATGAGCAGCGACACCGCCCTGTTCGCGGGCGACGTGATGGGCACGGGCTTTCATGCGGTCGAGGACAGCGGCCTGCGGCCGGGCGACGTGGCGGCGGTGCTGGGGCTCGGGCCGGTGGGACTGTGCGCGGTGCAGGCCGCGCGAGCGGCCGGCGCGGCGCACGTGTTCGCGATCGACACGGTGCCCGAGCGCCTGGCTGTGGCCGAGTCCTTCGGTGCCGAGGCGCTGCACCTGGGCGAGCAGGACGTGCGTGCGGCCGTGCGTGCGGCCACTGAAGAGCGCGGCGTGGACGTGGCGATCGACGCCGTGGGTGACCCGAAGGTTCTGGAGAGCGCGATCCGGCTCACGCGCGCGTGCGGGAGCATCCAATGCATCGGCGTGTACGCCGAGCGCGCCGAGGTGCACATGGGCCTTCTGTGGCTGAAGTCGCTCACGTTGCGGGGCGGGCAGGCCAACGTGATCGGCCACGTGGACCGCGTGCTCGCGATGCTCTCGGCAGGCGTGCTCGATCCCACGGCGCTCGTCACGCGCCACATGAAGCTCGAGGAAGCGCCCGAGGCCTACGCCGTGTACGACCGGCGCGAGGCCTTGAAGATCGTGCTCACGCCCTGAGCGCCGGCCGCCGGCTGTCACCGCTCACGCCCGCGCGGGGGCGCGTGGGGGGCGGGGGCCCTGTCAGGCGACGAGCGCGACGAAGCGCCAGTCCAGGACCGCCACCGGCTCCCGGCCGGCGGGCTCCCCCTCCGCGTGGGCGCAGACGCGCGAGCGCAGGTGGACCAGGGCTCCGCCGCCGGCGAGCTTCTCCAGGCGCTCGAGCTCGAGCTCGCTGCACAGCGTGTCGCCCTCGTGCACGGGCGCGAGGTGCTCGCAGGAGTGCCAGCCGACGATCGTGACGATCTCCGGCAGCGCACGCGTTGCCTGGGCTGCGGCCAGGCCGATCGTGTGCCCGCCGTAGACCAGGCGGCGAGCATCGTCCTGGCGGAGGCGGTCGTGGTGCACCGCGGCCACGTTCAGCGTCAGGCGCGCGAGCTCCGGCGCCGAGCTGACCACGTCGCCGCCGTGCGGGCTCAGGCGCGCGCCGGGGGCCATCCGGTCCAGTCGCCCGCCGCCGGCGCCCGGGAAGGCGTCCAGGCGCCACGAGGAGGTGGCCGCGCGCAGCGCCTGGCCGTCGAGCTCTGAGGGGATCTCCGCGAAGGAGTCCGCGTGGCCGGTATCGCCTGCGGGGTCGCGCAGTGGCAGCATCGCGCAGCGCCAGAAGTCCAGGACGGGGCGACCCTCCTGATCGGTGGTGCGCACGCGCAGCGCGGCCAGCCCACACGTCGGGCGTCCGGGGCGCGGCGCGGTCTGGCGCAGGGCCACGACCTCCGTGGTGGTCGAGAGCGTGTCGCCGATCAGGGGAGCCCGCATCAGGACCAGGCCCCGGTAGAAGAGGTTGGCGATCACGCGGCCCGTCAGCACGGTGGACTGCCCGATCGCCACGTCCCACACGAGCGCCGGATGCGCGAGCGCGGCGCGCAGGCCGAGCACGTCGCGCGCCAGCTTGCGGTCGAGCGCCAGGCGCAGGCGGTCGCCCACGATCGCCTGGTGCACCGCCGCCATGCCCTCGCTAAGCGTCACCGAGGGCGCCGAGTGCTCCACCTGGCCGATCGACAGCTGCTCGAAGAACGGCGCATCCAGATCCTCCGGCGATCCCGTCGCGTGCACCTCAGGGCCTCCCCAGAGGCAGCGGGGCTCCCGCCGGCTCGCGCCTGCGCGAGAGTGCCACGAAGCCCGCCAGCAGAGCGGCGGCGATGACCGCGTAGGCCCAGCGCTGCCCCGCCACCTGTGCGATCGCGGACCCCCCGGTCGACCCCAGGGCGTTGCCCGGGGGCCAGGTCAGGTCCATGATCGCCACGGCCATCACCTGTCCGACGCCGGCCGCGGTGCAGGCGTCTGAGAGCATCACCATCAGCGGCGCCCACAGCACGCCGGTCAGCACGAGCGCGCCGATCACGAACAGCGCAACCGCCCAGCGGCTTTCCAGCCAGGGAACGACCAGCACGACCGGGGCGCTCGCGAGCAGGCCGAGGCGGATCGGGCGCACCGGCCCCTGCCTGTCCGACCAGCGGCCGAAGAGGGGACGGACGAGGATCCCCGCGAGCGCGGCCACGCCGAAGGTGGCCGCGATCTCGCCGGCTCCCGCACCCAGTTCGTGCTGCTGCAACGGCGCGAGCACGCTGACGGCGGCGAGCAGCACCGCGGGCAGGATCGCGATCCACATGGCGGTCCGCACCTGTCCCGAGGAGAGCATCGAGCGCAGCCGCAGGCGTCCGTCCACGACAGCGGGCGGAGCGGTGAAGCGCGTGGCCAGGAGCGCCAGCGCCAGGCACAGCACGGCGATCACCACGAACGTCACTCCTCGGCCCGCGGCCGCGGCCAGGCCGCCGACGACCGGCCCGGCGATCGCGCCGGCCTCGCTCACGCCGAACGCGAAGCCGAGCATCTCACCGCGTCGCTCGCCCGGGGCGGCCTCGAGCAGCCACACCATCGCCGCCGTCCACAGTGCGGCGCCCGCGAGTCCCTGCGCGAAGCGCGCCGCCATCAGCGCCTGGTAGCTGTGCACGAGCCCGAACGCGACGCTCATCCCGGCAAACGTCACGAGGCTCACGATCGCCATCCTCTTCACGCCCGCCCGCACCGCCACGAGCGTCGCGGGAACGGCGGCCACGAGCGCGCCGATCGCATACATCGCCACCAGCAGGCCGGCCTGCGAGGTCGAGAGCTGCAGGTCGTGCTTGAGCCCGGGGAGCAGCGGCGCGAGCACCGCGAAGAAGAACAGCTCCAGGAACATGAACGAGGAGATCAGGAGCAGCAGCCGACGCACGTGGCGAGCCTAGCCCTGCGCCTGCCGTTGCCGGCGATTCCTGCTCACGAAAAGGAGCTCCCTCGTCTATTCTCGTCCCGGACTCTTATATCGATTGGTCGATATGCTAATCGAGGGAGGAGCATTGGGCCTGCAGGGTCGGGCCGCCGGGGATGGCGGGCCTACCACCTATCCCTCGCTGGCCCAGCCGAAGGAGCGCGTTACGGCCTTCTTCCACTGAGCGTACTCGCGCGCGCGCGTGCTCTCGTCCATCTGCGGCTCCCAGCGCCGATCGAGCGACCAGCGCTCCCGCAGCTCGTCCTGGTCCGACCAGAAGCCGACGGCCAGGCCTGCGGCGAAGGCGGCGCCGAGCGCGGTCGTCTCGGTCACTGCCGGTCTGATCACGGGCACACCGAGCACGTCGGCCTGGAACTGCATGAGCAGCTCGTCGGCGGTCATGCCGCCGTCGACCTTCAGCTCGGTGAAGGGTGCTCCCATGACGGCGTTGGCGGCGTCCAGGACCTCACGCGTCTGCCAGGCGGTCGCCTCGAGCACGGCCCGGGCGATGTGACCGGCGCGCGCGTAGGCCGTCAGCCCGACGATCACCCCACGGGCATCATCGCGCCAGTAGGGGGCGAACAGGCCCGAGAAGGCGGGCACGAAGTACACCCCGCCGTTGTCCTCGACGGTCCGCGCCAGCTCCTCGACCTCGGCGGCCGTTCGGATCAGGCCGAGCTGGTCGCGCAGCCATTGCACGGCCGCGCCGGTGACCGCGATCGAGCCCTCCAGGACGTAGGTGGTCGGCCCGTCGCCCACCTTGGCCGCGACGCTTGTCAGCAGCTTCTCGCAGTGCACGATCTCCTCGCCGGTGTTGACCAGCAGGAAGGAGCCGGTGCCGTAGGTGTTCTTGGCCTCACCCGGCCCGAAGCAGGTCTGGCCGAACAGCGCCGCCTGCTGGTCGCCGAGGATTCCCGCCACCGGGCGCCCACCGAGCGCGGTGCCGGAGGCCTCGCCGTAGATCTCGCTCGAGGAGCGGATCTCGGGGAGCATCGCGCGGGGGATGCCCATCAGCTCGAGGCTCGGCTGATGCCACTCGAGCGTCTCCAGATCCATCAGCATCGTGCGGCTCGCGTTGGTCACGTCGGTCGCGTGGACGCCTCCCTGGGTGGCGCCAGTGAGGTTCCAGAGCACCCATGTGTCCATGTTTCCGAAGGCGAGCTCGCCGTTCTCCGCGCGCTCGCGGGCCCCTGGTACGTGGTCGAGGATCCAGGCGATCTTGGGGCCGCTGAAGTAGGTGGAGAGCGGCAGGCCGACGTGACTGCGCAGGCGATTGACCCCGGCCTCGCCCGCGAGCTCGCGGACCAGCCCGTCCGTGCGGGTGTCCTGCCACACGATCGCGTTGTGGATCGGCTCGCCGCTCTCGCGGTCCCACACGACCGTCGTCTCGCGCTGGTTGGCGATCCCGATCGCCGCGATCTCACCGGCCTCCGTGCCCGAGGCCGCGAGCGCCCCGCCGATAACCTCGCGCGTGCGACGCCACACTTCGCTCGCGTCGTGCTCGACCCAGCCGGCGCGGGGATGGATCTGCTCATGCTCGCGCTGATCGGACGCCGCGATCCTGCCGTCCGCGTCGAACAGGATCAGGCGGGTGCTCGTGGTCCCCTGGTCGATGGCCGCCACATACCTCCCCATGGGGCGCACCCTACGCCTGGGCGCGCGCGAGTGGCGGCATGTGCGGGCTCGGGCGATGTTAGGCTCGAGCCCCGATGGCTCCCTCGCCCCAGGACCCGTTGATGGGCAGGTGCGCATGCGGTGGCGTGCGCTTCGCCGTCAGCGCGCCGTTCGAGTCCGCCCGCTACTGCCACTGCCACAACTGCCAGCGGCGGACCGGCACCTCTTCTTCCGCCAACGCGCGCCTGCGCGCCGAGGCCTTCGAGGTGCTCGAGGGCGCCGAGCTGCTGCGCTCCTGGCAGCCCGAGGGTGGGCAGGCGAAGTGGTACTGCGCCGGCTGCGGCGGGCACCTCTTCAGCAGGCCGCATGGCGCGGAGCACCTGTTCGTGCGTCTCGGAGTGCTCGAGGGCGACCCGGGCATCAGGCCGAGCTACCGCCAGTGGATCAGCTCGGCGGCGAGCTGGGAGGACATCCCGAACGACGGCCTGCCGCGCTTCCCCGGGCCGGGCGACGCGTGAGCGCGAGTCGCATCAGCGCTCGTCTTCGCGCCGTTCTCAGTCGATCCCCGGCGATGGTGTTGACGCTCGCGGCCTTCGCGGCGGGCGCGGAAGCCTTCCCCGGCGCCGGTGGCGGCGCCGCGAGCCGGTTGCTGTCGAGCGCGCTGCCGGTGGCACCGGCTCCCGCGAAGCCGGCCAAGCTCTTCAGGATCGTCGGCTGCCGCAGCCACGGCGGAGCCTACCGCGGCGGTCCGGGCAGACGAGCGGTGGCGATCGGCTTCGACGACGGTCCCGCCGCGGACACGCCGGCCTTCGTGACCATGCTCGAACGCAGCCGTGCCCAGGCCACTTTCTTCATGATCGGCCGTCAGGTCAGCTCGACGTTCAGGACGACGCTCCTGCTCGAGCTGCGCAATGGAGACGTGCTCGGCGACCACACCTACAGTCATCCCGATCTCACGCGCAGCGGCGAAGTCCGCGCCCAGCTGCAGAAGACGATCGGGGTGATCCGCGCCGTCAGCGGCTACACCCCGTGCGTCTTTCGCCCGCCCTACGGCTCCTACGATGAGTCGGTCGTGCAGAGCGCCCGCTCGCTCGGCCTGGCCACGGTGCTCTGGAACGTCGATCCCAGCGATTACACCCAGCCGGGCACCGCCGCGATCGAGCAGCGTGTGCTGGCCCAGGTCCGCCCGGGTTCGATCATCATCTCCCATGACGGCGGCGGCCCGCGCGGGCAGACGCTCGCGGCCTACCCGGGGATCATCGCCGCACTGCGAGCCCGTGGCTACCGGATCGTGACGATCCCCGAACTGCTCGGCTTCCGCCCCGTCTACGTCCCCTGCATCCGCCTCTGCGACGGCATCGGCGTGGCGCGCTCGGCGGTGCCGCGCGGCGCGATCGTCGAACGCGCGCCCTAGCCGGGGCCGCGCGCGCTCTTCTGGGAGGCTTCGACGATGATCATCGATGCCTGGATGCAGCACCCCACGCGGCGCTTCCTGGACCACGACATGTTCGAGTCGCTGCGGCGCTGGAGGGGCGGGGAGGTTCCGGAGGGGGAGATACCGATCGACGGGAGCATCCAGGCGATGGACGGCGCCGACGTCGCCTTCGGCCTGCTGACCGCCTGGCACGCTCCCCGCGAGGGCGCTCTGATCTCCAACGACGAGGTCGCCGGCTGGGTGGCCGCGCACCCCGACCGCTTCGCGGGTCTTGCGGCGGTGGCGCTGGACAGGCCGATGGAGGCCGTGCGCGAGCTGCGCCGCTGCGTGAGCGAGCTCGGGTTCATCGGCCTGCGCATGCTCCCGTGGCTGTGGGAGACACCGCCGACCGACCGGCGCTTCTATCCGCTGTATGCGGCCTGTGTGGATCTCGGCGTGCCCTTCTGCACCCAGGTCGGACACACCGGCCCGCTGCGCCCCTCCGAGCCTGGCCGCCCGATCCCGCACATCGACCAGATCGCCCTGGACTTCCCCGAGCTGACGATCGTGGGCGGCCACATCGGCTATCCGTGGACGGAGGAGATGATCGCTGTCTGCCGCAAGCACGAGAACGTCTACATCGACACCTCGGCCTACACCAGCAGACGCCTGCCGCCGGAGCTCGTGGCGTACATGAAGAGCCGCTCCGGGCGCCACAAGGTCCTCTTCGGGAGCAACTACCCGATGATCTTCCCCGAGAAGGCCCTCGAAGGGCTGGATGAGCTCGGGCTCGACCCAGAGACGCGCGAGCTCTACCTGCACGCGAACGCCGAGCGCGTCTTCGGGCTCGCCCAACGGGAGCGGCCTGCTTAGAATAGGCTGCTCAGCAGAAGGTCAAGCCGGTCCAGACGTCTACAGCGCGCGCCCGTAGCTCAGTGGTCAACGGTTCTCTTCGGGGAGCCAAAGAGCAGCGGTCTTTCAAGCCGCAGGCCGCGGGTTCGATTCCCGCCGGGCGCACTCCTCTCCTCCAGGCCGGAGCCGCGATCGCCAAGCGCTCCGCTTTCGCCGTCCGACACCCCCGACCTCCCCGGGGTACCTCTCATCACGCTCATCCGGCCCCGCCCCGCGGGGTCCAGGGGTTGCATGTCATTCAATCGGGTTAAGTTGACATTCTGCGTAAAACCTGATTTATATGTCCCTGACGGGGAAGCGGCCCGTCCCATCCGAGGGGTTTGCGGATGGCAAGACTCCAAAAAGGGACTGAAGGTCGGGACTATGGGCGTGAGGTCAAGCACGATGCGAGACCGGGAGCGGCTGGCGGGCCCGAGGGCATCCGCCAGAACAACGTCGAGTGTGGCCGCAGAGACGGGTCCGGTTCGGCACAACTTGATCGCGGGCGTTGGCCATCTCGGCGGCCCGGGATCGAATCGATCCATGTCCGCGGGGCCGCCCAACGCGGGCGCGCACATGGGGATGGAGGGCATATGGAGATGAGGGTGTTCGTCTGCCACGAGCAACGGATGCTGAGGGCGCTGCACGGTCGTTGGCCCTACCGTCGCTCGCACTGCCGCCACGACCTGCACTGGCTGGTGCGCGTCAGGCAGCAGTCGTGCCTGTGTCCCAGTGCGCGCACGCACTCCGTGACGGGACTGCGGGCCTACAGCCGCCGGCCCAAGGGAGCCTGAGGGGGCCTCGAGGGGGACCTATCCCCGCAGGCCCGGCACGGACGCGGCTCGGGCCTGCGGGGGCAGGTGGGTCCGGGCTGCGTCCGCAGCGCGGGCGTGCTCTGAGATCGCGTCGATCAGCCTCGGCCAGACGGCCCGCGGCAGGTCGTGTCCCATGTCCTTCACGCGCATCAGCTCGGCGTTCGGGATCGCCCGCGCGGTCGCGCGCCCGCCGGAGGGCGCAACGAGCGGATCGGCGGTTCCGTGGATCACGAGCGTCGGCGCCGAGATCCTGCGCAGTTCGGCGGTGCGGTCGCCCGAGGCGACGATCGCGGCGAGCTGGCGTCCCGGGCCCTCGGCGTCATGGTCGCGGTCATAGCTCGCGCCGGCGAGCGCGCGGATGTCCTCGGTGTCCCGCTCCAGGCGGCGTGAGCCGATCGCGGCGAACACGCCCTCCATGTGCGCGACGAACGCCTCGCGCTCGCGGGGGGCGCGCCGCAGCAGCGCGGCGTAGACCCGCGGCGAGGGCTGCCCGCTCCAGCGGTTGCCGGTGTTGGACATGATCGACACCAGCGAGCGCACGGTCTCGGGGTGGCGCGCGGCGAGCGTCTGGGCGATCATGCCGCCCATCGAGGCGCCGATCACGTGCGCGGGCGCGAGATCCAGCTCGCGCAACAGACCGGCCGCGTCCTCGGCCATGTCGGCGAGCGTGTACACGCCGGCCCGCTTGGAGCGCATCAGCAGCTGGGGGACCGTGGGCGGACGGCCCTGAAGGTGGGTCGAGCGCCCGATGTCGCGGTTGTCGAAGCGCACCACGTGCAGGCCGCGCTCGGCCAGCTCCCGGCAGAAGTCCTCGTGCCACGCGATCATCTGGGTGCCCAACCCCATTACCAGCAGGGCCGCGGGGTCCGCTGGATCGCCAAATGTCTCGTAGCAGAGGGTGATGCCCCGGCCGACGTCGCAGAACTGCTCTGACACGATCGTGCGACTCTAGCGCCCCTCTCGATAGCATCGGGCAAGTGGGCGCCGACACCGACATTCGCAAGCTCTCGATCGACACCATCCGCGGCCTGTCGATGGATGCCGTGCAGAAGGCCAACGCCGGCCACCCGGGGACCGCGATGGCGCTCGCGCCGCTGGCCTACACGCTGTTCAAGCGCTTCCTGCACGTCAATCCCGCCGACACCGGGTGGCCGGATCGCGATCGCTTCATCCTCAGCTCGGGCCACGCCTGCGTGCTGCAGTACTCGCTGCTGCACCTCTGCGGCTATGACCTCGAGCTGGAGGACCTCAAGCAGTTTCGTCAATGGGGCTCGCGCTGCCCCGGTCACCCCGAGCGCGGTCACACGCCCGGCATCGAGGTGACCACCGGGCCCCTCGGACAGGGCGTCGCCAACGCCGTCGGCATGGCGATCGCCGAGCGCTTCCTCTCCGACCGCTTCAACCGCCCGGGCCGCGAGCTGGTCGACCACCACACCTACGCGATCTGCTCGGACGGCGACATGATGGAGGGGATCAGCCAGGAGGCGGCTTCGATCGCCGGGCACTTCGGCCTCGGCAAGCTGGTCGTCTGCTACGACGACAACCACATCACGATCGATGGCACCACCTCGCTCTCCTTCGACGGCGAGAACCACACGCGTCGCTTCGAGGCCGACGGCTGGCACGTGCAGCGGGTCGAGGACTCCGAGGATCTCGATGCGCTCGAGGCCGCGATCGCGGCGGGGCGAGATGAAACCGAGCGGCCGTCGTTCATCTCGATCCGCTCCCACATCGCCTATCCGGCCCCCCATGCGATCGACACGGCCAAGTCCCACGGCGCGGCCCTGGGCGAAGACGAGGTCAGGGCCACCAAGGAGGTGATGGGCTTCGATCCGGAGCGCACCTTCTGGGTCGACGAGCGGGTCTACGAGCACATGTCCCTGCGCGAGCAGGGCGCCTCCGCGCAGGCGGCCTGGCAGGGGCGCTTCGACACCTGGGCCGAGACGTTCCCCGACATGGCCGAGGACTGGAAGCGAGCCTGGAGCGGAGGGTTGCGCGACGGCTGGCGCGAGTCGCTGCCCACGTTCGCGGCCGGCGAGAGCATCGCCACCCGCTCCGCCGGGCAGAAGGCGATGGGCGCCTTCGCCGAGTTCGCACCCACGATGATCGGCGGCGCCGCGGACCTGGTCGAGTCGACCAAGACGATCTTCGAGGGCGGCGGCGAGTTCTCCAAGGTGCACGCCGGGCGCAACATCCCCTTCGGCATCCGCGAGCACGCGATGGGCGCGATCGTCAACGGCGCGGCCGCTCATGGCGGGATCGTCAAGCCCTATGGCTCGACCTTCCTGATCTTCTCCGACTACATGCGCGGCTCGGTGCGGCTGTCGGCGCTGATGGGCCTGCCGGTGGTGTGGGTCTGGACGCACGACTCCGTGGCCCTCGGCGAGGACGGGCCGACCCATCAGCCGGTGGAGCACTACGCGGCGCTGCGGGCCATCCCGCGCCTGTGGGTCATCCGCCCGGGGGACGCCAACGAGACCTCCCTCGCCTGGAAGGTCGCGCTCGAGCGCGAGGACGGTCCCGTGGCCCTGCTGCTCTCGCGCCAGAACGTCGAGACGCTCGACCGCTCCGAGACGGCCCCCGCCGACGGGCTGGAGCAGGGCGGATACGTGCTGTGGGACTCCAGCGCCGACGACGGCGCGCCCGAGCTGATCCTGATTGCGACCGGCGCCGAGGTCGGTCCCACGCTCGCGGCCGCTAAGACGATCGCCGGGGAGGGCGCGCGCGTGCGGGTCGTCTCGATGCCCTGCATGGAGCTCTTCGAAGCGCAGAGCGAGCAGTACCGCGAGCAGGTGCTGCCGCGGGTGAGCACCGCCCGCCTGGCGGTCGAGCCCGGGGCGAGCATGAGCTGGTGGAAGTGGGTCGGCAGCGACGGCGACGTGCTTGGCCTCGATCGCTTTGGAGCCTCCGCTCCGGGTACTACCGTGCTGAAGGAGCTCGGCTTCAACACAGAGAACATCGCCACGCGAGCACGGGCGCTGCTCGACTCGAGAACCTAAGGAGACAACATGCCCTCCGACGCACCCTCGCCCCTGCAACGCCTCTCGGCCCTCGGGCAGAGCGTGTGGGTGGACTTCCTCTCGCGCGAGTCGATCCGGGGTGGGCACCTGCAGGAGCTGATCGACGAGCACTCCGTCGTAGGGGCCACCTCGAACCCGACGATCTTCCAGAAGGCGATGTCCTCGGGCGACGCCTACGACGAGCAGATCAACGAGCTGATAGCTCAGGGCAGCGACACCTCGCAGATCTTCTGGACACTCGCCCAGCAGGACATCCGCGAGGCATGCGATCGCTTCCGCCCGGTCTGGGACGAGGGCCAGGCACGCGACGGCTATGTATCGCTGGAGGTCGACCCCCGCCTCGCCTACGACACGCTCGAGACCTACCGCGCGGCCATGAGCATCCACGAGGCCGTCGATCGCCCCAACCTGCTGGTCAAGATCCCCGCCACCAGGCCCGGGCTGGCGGCGATCGAGGACGTGATCGCGAAGGGCCGCTCGATCAACGTCACGCTGATCTTCTCGCTGCAGCGCTACGCGGAGGTGGCCGAGTCCTACATACGCGGGCTCGAGCGACTGGTGGCCGAGGGTGGCGACCCCGGCACGGTCGCCTCGGTGGCGAGCTTCTTCGTCTCGCGCATCGACACCGAGTGCGACCGGCGTCTCGATGAGATCGGCGGGCAGGACGAGCTCAAGGGCAAGCTCGCGATCGCCAACGCCAAGCTCGCCTACGCCCACTACCTGGAGGCGTTCTCGGGTCCCCGCTGGGAGTACCTGGTGGGCAAGGGCGCAACGCCCCAGCGCGTGCTGTGGGCATCGACGTCGACCAAGAACCCGGCCTACCCGGACACCATGTACGTCGAGGGCCTGATCGGGCCAGACACGGTGGACACGATGCCCGAGGAGACGATCATGGCCTACCAGGACCACGGCGACCCCGAGCCGCGCCTGCAGAGCGGGCTCGAGGACGCGCGCCGGGTCCTGGCGGATCTGGAGCGGGTGGGCATCGACTACGACGACCTCACCGACACGCTCGAGCGCGAGGGCGTGGAGAAATTCGCGGACTCCTTCGACGAGCTGATGAAGTCGCTCGCGGACAAGCGCAAGGCGCTTGCGCCCGCGTGAGCCTGGACGAAGCCGGGACCCGAAGCCGCGGGGCTAGGCGTAGGGGACGGGAATCAGCACGCGGATCGTGAGCGGACCGGACGGGAACGCCCTCGCATCCAGCGTGAGCACGCGGAACTTCTTTCCGCGGTAGCTGTAGGAGCCGCTCGCGGGCACGTTGCCGGGAGCGGGCCCGAGGCTGTTCTTCACCAGCTGCTGGTGGCCGTTCACGTTCATGTACATCAGGACGTCGAGCCCCGCCAGGCGACCGGCGAGGCGCTTGTACCCCTCGTCGTCCTGGATCGAGAGGACGAAGCTGCCGATCGTGCGTCCCTGCAGGCGCAGCGGGGCGGTGACCGGGGCGAGCACGTATGGGCCGCCGTCATCGGCGAGCAGCTGTCCTTCGGTGCTCACGCGCAGGCGGACGATGTGCTGGTTCAGCAGGACTCTGACCGCAGCGAGGGTCGCCGCCGGGTCCCGGCGCGCCACTGCTTCGAGCAGCGCCACGTTGCGCTGGACGCGCCTGACCTGGGGCTGCGTGCGCGAGCCGCTCTCCCCGGCGTAGATCAGCCTGGCGACGCGGCTGAGCGTGTTGAAGACGGTGTCGTCGGTCGTGGCACCGCAGAAGGCCCGGGCCGCGCTCACGGGCTTGAGCAGGTAGACGCGCAGGGCACCAGACGGGAACGCTTCGCCGGCGAAGGAGGTGTACTGGTATCTCACCCCCTTGAAGGTGAGGGTGCCTTCGTCGGGCAGCGATCCCGGCGGGAGCGCGAGCGAGCCGCCGACGCTGGCGCCGCTTGCGCGCAGGGCCACAAAGCCCTCGCCGACGCCCTCGGACTCGGCCACGAAGCCTTCGTCGGCCCACACGCTCGTGGTGTAGGTGGCGATCGCGGCGCCTTTGGCGTCCTTCAGCGTGCCCTGCAGCGGCGTGAGGGCCGCCCCGCCCACATCGGCGAGCGTCTGCCCGCCCCGCACGACGCGCAGGTTCGTGAGCTGGCCGGCTGCCACGAGCGTCTTGGCGACGGCCGTCGTGGCTGCGGGGTCGCCTGCTTCGACGGCGCGACGCAGGGGCAGCGAGCTCGCGATCTCGCGCTCGGCCACGGCGGTCCGTTCGCTCGAGATGCCCTCGTGGTAGACACGGGCGACGACACGGCCGAGGGTGTCGAGCACGGTGGCAGGACAGCTGCTCGGCGCGGGATTCGGGTAGGGATCGAACGCCAGGCTCGTGCTCGCGTGGGCGGTGGAGCTCGTCTTGGTGCTCGATCCGCACCCGGCGAGCACGGCGAGCGCCACCACCACGACGGTGGCGCGTGTGAGACCCCGGGGCATGCGCACGCGCGGAACCATCTCGGCTCATCCTAAGCAAGTGCTAACGGTGAGATGAGACTGCTCATAGCCCACGCTCTCGGGTAACGTCGCCTGCATGCCACTCGCGTTGATCACGGGCGCCTCCACGGGCATCGGGCGCGCGACGGCGCTGCGCCTGGCGGCCGGCGGCTGGACGGTGCTCGCGGGCGTGCGCGCCGCGGCCGACGGCGGGCGCCTGGAAGCCGAGGCGCCGCAGGGCCGCGTGGTGGCGGTGACGCTCGACGTGACCGACCCGGCGCAGATCGCCGAGGCGGCCGCGCGGGTTTCAGAGCAGACGGCCGCAGGCGGATTGGATGCGCTGGTCAACAATGCCGGCATCGGCATCGGCGGTCCGCTCGAGCTCGTCTCCGCGGAGGATCTGCGCAGGCAGTTCGACGTCAACGTCTTCGCCCAGGTGGCGGTGACCCAGGCGATGCTGCCGGCGCTGCGCCGTGGCGGCGGGCGGATCGTGTTCGTGTCCTCGATCGGGGGACGCGTCGCGATGGCCTTCACCGCCCCCTATGCAGCGTCCAAGCACGCGATCGAGGCGTTCGGCGACGCCCTGCGCGTTGAGCTGCGCACCTCGGGCGTGAAGGTGGCGCTCGTGGAGCCGGGATCGGTGGCCACGCCGATCTGGGACAAGAGCCGTGTGGAGGCCGACCGCGTCGAGGTGCCGCCTGAGCTGCAGGCGCAGTACGGGCACGTGCCGGCCGCGATGGACAAGGTCCTGCAGGACACCGCGCGCCGAGGCGTTCCCCCCGAGGCGGTGGCCGCGACGATCGAGCACGCGCTCACGGCGCCGCGGATGCGGGCACGCTACGTGGTGGGCCGCGACGCGAAGGCGATGCTGCTCGCCAAGCGCCTGCTGCCCGACCTGCTCTTCGATCGCCTCGCGCGCCGGGTGCTCGGCGTCTGAGCGCTCCCCGGGCGTGCGCGGCGACGGCCCGGGCGGCTGACGCTCAGGTCGGCGGCGGGTAGACGGCCAGCCAGGCGAACACACTCGTGGTGGCGGCCTGGGTCTGCAGCATGCCCGGCAGGGCGTAACCGGTGGGCAGCGTTTCCCCGTTCCAGGAGCGCAGGTACAGGCCTTCTCCGTTGAGCGCGCGGGTCTGGGCGTCGCGGGCGTTGTCCGCGACGAGCGCATACAGGCTGCGATCGCCGTCGAGGGCATAGAGCGCGAGCATCCACTGCAGGTAGATGGCGTCGTACTGCGGCGAGAAGTCGAGCAGGTAGCCGAAGCGCGAGAGCGCGGTCGCCTTCAGCGTCTCGGCGCGCTGGCATTCGCTCGGCGTGGCTGTCAGGCGGCAGAGCGTCGCCTGGGCATAGATCAGCGGGCCCTCGATGTAGTCGATCGGCGTGGGGCTCACATTGCTGGCCGCATACAGGCGGTCTGCCGCGCTGAAGCCGCTCGAGTTGGCCCAGGTCAGGAGCTTGCGCGCCTGGCCGAGGGCGAAGCTCGAGTGCGTCTGCTGGAAGATGAGCGTCGCCAGCAGCGTGCCCGAGGCGAGCGCCTCGCCGGCCTTGTAGGGGTGATGGGTGTTCCACCAGATGCCGCCGCCGTTCGGATCCCACCCGGCCGCCGCGATGTAGCGCAGCGCCCGTTCGGCGTCTGCGAGGTAGCGGCGCGTCCCGGTGGCGCGGTAGGCGTTGAGGAACGCCAGCCCCCACCAGCCGTTGTCGTCGAACCACGTCTCGGTGCCGGCTTCGCGGTCGTCCGGATAGGGGGAGTAGCCGGGCACAGGGCGCAGGCCGCGATTGAGGTAGCGCTCTGCGCCGGCCGCGAAGCCGGCCACGGCGCGCCTGTTGGCGGCGTTGGGCTGGGCGATGGCGATCGCGTCGATCGACTCGAACAGCGGCACGATGTCCCAGATCGTGGCCAGTGGATAGCGTGCGCGATCGCCCAGGCGCGCGTCGTACCAGCCGCGGCGTCCGTCGTGCCAGCGGCGCTCGGCCTGTGCGACGCCGCTCTTGGCGAGTGCCAGGTAGCCCTGCTGGGCCGAGGTGAGCGCAACTCCGGGGCTCCCGGGCGAGGGAGCCGGGGCGGCGCTGACGGCTGCCGGGAGTGCCAGGGTCAGCAGAAGCGCAGAGAGCGCGACGAGGAGGTGACGCACGCGAGCTGTAACCCGCTCGCGGGCACTGGGTCGCGGTGAGCACACGAGTTGATGATTGAGCGGGACGGCGGCCACGGTACGGTTGTATCGGCCCGTGACCCACCCTGAGCAAGCACCCCCGGCGTTCCCGGACGAGCGACCCAGCGCGCCTGCGCCTGTCTCGCCGCCGTTCGCGCACCTCCCGGCGCCCGCCTCCGAACGACGGGCGTGGCTGCTGGCAGGCTCCACCGGCCTGATCGGCGTGGTCGTGCTCGTGGCCGTGCTCAGCGGGCTCGTGGGCAGCACCACGATGACGGCGCCGCCCCCGGTGGTGGTGTCGGTCGCGACGCCCACGCCCGCTGCCACCGCGAGCGCCGCCACGCAGCAGCAGCCGGCGCGGATCCTCGCCCGTCCCTCGGCCGCCCAGCAGGGCCTCGACGCCAGACGCTTCGCGGCGGCCACCCAGACGCACATTGCGAGACGCTGGATGGAAGGCTTCTACCCGATCTACGCCACGGCGCAGAGCACCTTTGGGGTCAACTGGCTGCTGCTGGCCTCCATCCACATGCAGGAGAGCGCGTTCTCGACCGCCCCCAGCACGTATCACGGCCTCAACTTCGCCCACTGCTGCGGTGGGCCGATGCAGTTCAACGTAACCAATGGGCCCGTCACGACCTGGAACCTCGTCAGCGACTCCTACCGCTACAGCCGCCGTCCCGCGGCCTACGACCACATGACCAGGGTGCATCCGTCGATCTACGACGACTTCGACGCGATCATGGCGGCCGCCCACCTGCTCTCGGCCGACGGCGCCGGGTACGCGCTCGACGGCTCGGCTTGGGGCGCGGCCTACGACTACTACGGCCACGATGCCACCGGCGTGACCTACGCCGATCAGGTGCTGGCGCGGGCGATCGGCTGGTCACAGCATGGCTTCTGCATCAACTGCGGCGTCGAGGCCGGACTCGAGGAAGCGGTCCACGCGGCCTACGGGGCACCGGTGCTGGCTGCGTTGATCGAAGCCGCACCGGCCGCCAGGCCGAAGGCGAGCGCGGCACGAGCCAGGCGCTAAGCCGCGTCCGCCTGAGCGATCAGCTCCCCGGCCACCCGGTCGGTGGCCCGCCCGGTCCCCCCCAACAGCCGCCGCGAGAGTTGCGCCCGCCTGAAGTACAGCGGCGCGTCGTGCTCCCATGTCGCCCCGATCCCGCCGTGCACGGAGATCATCGTGCGGGCGGCGGTGTCGAGCGCACGCCCGGCGACGGAGCGCGCGGCGCTGGCTGCGAGCGGGAACTCGTCCGGCCCTCCCGTTCGCGCCCAGCCGGCGTAGTAGAGCAGCGAGCGCCCGTTCTCGAGCTGGCGCAGAACCTCGGTGAGGCTGTGCTTGACGGCCTGGTAGGAGCCGATGGCGCGCCCGAAGGTGAAGCGCTCCTTGGCGTAGGCCACGGAGACGTCGAGCGCGGTCTCGACGCTGCCGAGGGACTCGGCGGCGATCAGCGACTGCGCGAGATGCCAGGCGCCGGCGAGGGCCTCGACGGGTGTGTCGAGGATCGTGGCGGGGGCCTCCTTCAGCGAGACGTGACCGAGCGAGCGTGTGGAGTCGTAGCGCGTGACGGCCTCGACGGAGACGCCTGCGGCGCTTCCCTCGATGGCGACGCCGACGGGGCGACCGTCCAGCAGGGCCACGCCCACGAGCAGGTCGGCGCCGGGGGCGTCGGGGACGAAGGCGAGCTCGCCGCTGACGCGCGCCTGGCCGTCGGCCTCACTCACCCGCGGTGCGGACGGACGGGCGAGCCCGTGGGCGGGATCGACGCTCCAGCCGTCGGCGAGGTCGTCGGGTGGGCAGGCGGGCAGGTAGGCGGCCCGCTTCTCGCCGGTGGCGAGCTCCTCGAGCATCGGGGCGGAACCGTTCCCACCCACCCCGTCGTCGAGAATCGCTGTTGCGGGGAGGTGCCCGAGCAGCTGGATGGAGGCGATCACGCGCCCGCACTCGCTGAGCACGAGCATCGCGTCGAAGGCGTCTAGGCCCGCGCCGCCGTGCTCCTCGGAGATCAGCAGGCCGGGCCAGCCGGCCTCCCTGGCGGTGGGCCACAGGTCGGGCAGGGCGCCCTGCTCGCCGTCGAGCGCCTCGCGGGCTGCCTCGAGCGTCTTGAAGCGCGAGAGCGCCCCGCGGGCGGCCTCGCGCAGGAACACCTGCTCGTCTGAGAGTGCGAGGTTCATGCTGGCGCCCCTTCCTTTGAACGCAGCTCGGAGAACGGGATGCCCTTGTCCAGGCGGGGCTCGGGGGGCAGCCCGAGGACGCGCTCGCCGATCGTGTTGCGGAGGATCTCCTCGGTCCCGCCGGCCGACTTCAGGCCGGGCAGGAAGGAGATCATGTAGGCCCACTCGCTGTCCTCGAGCAGGGCGTCGGGGCCTTCGACGTCGGCGATCAGGTCGCCGGCCTTGATGGCGCCGCTGACGATCGTGACCTTGGCCAGGCCGGCCTCGGGGCCGGGGATCTGGCCTTTCTGCAGGGCCGTCAGGGTGCGGTAGCCGGTGAAGCGCACGGCGAGCAGCTCGCTGGCGATCTCGCCGAGCTGGTGGCGCACCTCGGGGTCGCGCCGGGCGTCGGGGTCGGCGGCGATGGCGCCGGCGAAGCGGGTGGAGTTGTAGCCGAGGCCCTCGCCGCCGAGGCCGATGGTTACGCGCTCGAACATCAGCGTGGTCAGGGCGGTGCCCCAGCCGTTTCCGACTCCGCCCACGACAGCGTCGGCTCCGACTGAGACGTCGTCGAAGAAGACCTCGTTGAACTCGGCCTCTCCGGAGATCTGGCGCAGCCCGCGGATGGTGACGCCCTCGGCGTCCATCGGCACGACGAACATGGTCAGGCCCTTGTGCTTGGGCACGTCGGCGTCGGTGCGAGCCAGGAGCAGCCCGTAGGAGGCGAACTGGGCGTTGGTCGTCCACACCTTCTGGCCGGTGAGGCGCCAGCTGCCGTCGTCCTGGAGGCGGGCGCGGGTCTGCACGGCGGCGAGATCGGAGCCGGCGGCGGGCTCGGAGAAGAGCTGGCACCAGACCTCATCGCCGTGGAGCATCGCGCCGAGATAGCGTGTCTTCTGCTCCTCGGAGCCGTGGGCGATGATCGTGGGGCCGAGCATGCCGACGCCGATCGCGTCGAGGATCCCCGGCACTTTGGCGCGGCCGATCTCCTGGTTGGAGAGCACCTGCTCGATCGGGCCGAGGCCCTGGCCGCCATACTCCTTGGGCCAGGTCACTCCCGCGAGGCCTGCCTCGGCGAGCTTGCCCTGCCAGGCGCGGCGCGCGGCCAAGATCTCCGCCTCGTCCTGCAGCGCTCCCGGTCCTGTGAGGACGGGCGCTTCGGATGAGTGCTCCTCCAGCCAGCCTCGCGCCTGTGCGCGGAAGGCGGCCTGCTCCGGTGTGTCGTCGAGATCCACGGCTTCTCCTTTGGCTGACTGGCCAGTCAATCCTTGTCAGGGGGGAACGGTACCCCAAGCCGGGCGAGCGCGCGGAGCTGGCCGCTCAGGCGCCCGCGGGCATCGGCGTCTCGGGCACCTGGGGCAGGTGGTAGACGTCATGGAAGCCGCGGTCGAGCAGCTGTTTGGCCTCGGTGCCAGGGGCGGTGGAGTCGAGGATCACGACCCCCAGGCGCACGCCGTGGCGTTCGGCGGTGGCGACCAGGCAGCGCCCGGCGGCTTCGGTGTAGCCGGTCTTCAGCCCGGTGGTACCCGGGTAGCGGTAGATGAGCAGCGGGTTGTTGTTGTAGAGGTAGAGCTTGCCGCCCTTGATCGGGAAGGGCAGCACGGCGGAGTAGGTGTGGGTCACGCGGGCGATGCGCGGCTGGGCGAGGTCGGCGCGGGCGAGCTCGGCGAGGTCGGCCGCGCAGGAGAAGTTGCCGGAGTCGTAGTAGCCGGAGGGCGAGGAGTAGCGGGTGCAGCCCATCCCCAGCCTGGCGGCTTCGGCGTTCATCTGCCTGACGAAGGCGTTGACGCTCCCGGAGACGTGCTGGGCGAGCGCCACGGCGGCGTCGTTGCCGGAGGGCAGCAGCAGGCCGTAGAGCATGGTCTCGAGGAGCACGTGCCTACCGAGGGGCAGCACGCCGACCTTGGAGCCATTCGAGTCGACGGCCTGCCTGGTCACGAGCACGGGTGCGGCCGGCGGCGCGGATTTGACGGTGATCAGGGCGGTCATCATCTTGGTCAGGCTGGCGACAGGAACGCGCATGTGGGGATCGAGCTCCCACAGGACCTGTCCGGTGTCGAGGTTGAACAGCAGCCCGGCCCTGGGCGGGTGGTGGAAGCTGAGCTGGATCGGGTCGCGCGCCGGATCGGCGATGCCTGTGAGCGCCAGGGCGGGCTTGGCGAGCGGCAGGCCATAGAGGGAGAGGGCGGGCGCCGGCGGGGCCTTGACGGCGGTATGCGCAACGACCCGGCGTGAGGAGCCGTGGGCGCTGCTCTTGGAGCGGCTGGTCAGCGCCAGCACGCCGCCGGCGATGAGCACCGCCAGGGCGAGCAGGGCGAGGGCGGTGAGCTGGCGGCTGCGGCGGCGCTTGGCGGCCAGAGCCCGCCGGGCGCGGCTCTGGGTGGGTGTCAGGAAGGGCGAGTTGCTCATCGGGGTGGGTTTCGAAGCGCGCCGATGATGCCCACGGCGAGCATCACGAGGATGAACACGGAGAGCGCTCCTGCGACTGTAACGCCCTGTTCGGCGATCGCGCGGAAGGTGAGGTAGCCGAAGCCGGCGATGAACACGAGCGCGAGGCACAGCACGAACAGCCGCGTCACGCAGATCTCCTGGCTTTCCGGTCCATGGCGCCTAGTACACAGGCAGCCGCGGCCGATTGGCGCGTCGGAGGGCAAACAGCCTGATGGCGAGCAGCCCGAAGGCGAAGCCGCCGATGTGTGCGAAGTAGGCGACGCCTTCGCCGCTCGATCCGATCCCGCCCACCCTGTCCAGGCCGGCGAGGCCGAAGTAGAGCTGCTCGAGGAACCAGAAGCCGAGCAGGAAGACCGCGGGGACCTCGATGATCGTGACGAAGAAGACGATGAAGACGAGGCTCAGGACGCGGGCCCGGGGATACAGCAGCAGGTAGCCGCCGAGCACCCCGGCGATCGCGCCGGAGGCGCCGAGCGTGGGGCCGGTGGAGCTCGGGTCGACGAGCACCTGGGCGGCGAGCGCCACGAGCCCACCGAGCAGGTAGAAGGCCAGATAGCGGGGGCGGCTCATGGCGTCCTCGACGGTCGGCCCGAAGATGGCCAGGAACAGCATGTTCCCGAAGATGTGCAGGAAGCTCCCGTGCAGGAACATGGAGGTGAAGACGGTCTCCCAGGTGGCGGGCTGGGCGCCGGGGCTGCCGAGGACGCCCGGCTGGCCTACCCTGAAGGGCACAGGCTGACAGGCGACGCTGCGCCCCACGCCTTCGAGCGTCTGCACGGAGACGAGCTCGCAGTGCTTGCCCGGGTGGGTGAGCTCGTAGGGGATGGCGCCGTAGTGCACGGCCACGCTGTCGGCGGGACCTCCGAAGAAGCTGCCGCCGTGGCGGATCTCGAGCAGGTAGGCGATCACGTTGATCGCCACGAGGGCGACCGTGACGAGCGGGAACCGCGCGAGCGGGATGTTGTCTTTGAGCGGGAACATCGCTGCGGGCCCGCAGCGGGCGGGGGTGGTTCAGAGCCTATCCCCCGTGCTCTCACCGGGGACTGGGGTGCGGTTGGTGTGTTGATCGCAAGGGGACCACTCGCGCGCGGGCGCACGCGCGCGCGCGAGTCGCCTCCTCGCGGGTGCTCTCCTCGGGGGTGCGACCCGGCCTATGCCCGCGCCGCCAGGGGGCCGACGCCGGCCTGTTTTGGCATGCCCGCCCACCCAACGTGCTGGTCGGCGTGATAGGAGGAGCGCACGAGGGGACCGGCTGCGACGTGGTCGAAGCCGAGCCCATATGCGGCCGTCTCCAGCGCGGAGAACTCGTCGGGATGCCAGTAGCGCACGACCGGGAGGTGGCGCTCGGAGGGGCGCAGGTACTGGCCGACCGTGAGCACCTGCACGCCGCTCTCACGCAGCGAGCCGAAGGCCTCGACCATCTCCTCGTGGGTCTCGCCGAGCCCGACCATCAGCCCGGACTTGGTCACGACCTCGCCTTCGCCCAGCTCGCCGGCGACGCGCAGGACGCGGCAGGAGCGCTCGAAGCGCGACCCGCGGCGGGCGATGGGATACAGGCGGGGGACGACCTCGACGTTGTGGTTGAAGACGTGGGGACGCTCGGCGATGACCTTTGCAAGCGGCATCTCCTGTCCCTGGAAGTCGGGAGTGAGCACCTCGATCTGGCAGTCGGGCGCCTGGCGGCGGACCTGGCGGATGACCCCCACGAAGGCAGAGGCGCCCTTGTCGGGGAGGTCGTCGCGGTCGACGGAGGTGATGACGGCGTGGCGCAGGCCCATGCGGGCGATCGACCGTGCCACGCGGGCGGGCTCGAGCGGGTCGTTCCAGGTTGGCTTGCCGGTCTTGACGTTGCAGAAGCCGCAGCGGCGGGTGCAGGTGTCGCCGAGGATCATGAAGGTGGCGGTGCCCCGCTCCCAGCACTCCCCGACGTTGGGGCAGGCGGCCTCCTGGCAGACGGTGTGCAGGTTCTCCTCGCGGATCAGAGCGGTCAGCTCGCGGTAGCGCTGACCGCCGGGCGGCGGCACCTTGAACCAGGGCGGCTTGCGCTCCCGCAGCGGGCGCACGTCTGAGCCGAGCACGGTCAGGACGTCCATGCCTCCCGGGTTGGAGCGAGACCTGGTGGCGCTCACGCGGGCACTGCCTCTCGTGGCGAGGAACGATCTATGAGCGCTCGCTCCGCGAGCGGGGAGGGGTTCGCAGTGCCGATGCCCAGGCGCCAGGGGGATACGAGGCGCTGGCGGCGGCCGTGGGCGTTGGCGAAGTGGAAGGCCATGCGGCGACGGAAGCAGGGCAGGCCGGTCGAGCGCCCGGGCGCGAGCTCGGCGGCGAGAGAGGTCATGGCCACGTCGGGCAGGCCGCAGGCCACGACCCAGGAGAAGGGCTCGAGGTCGTTGGCGACATTGACGGCGAAGCCGTGGGTGGTGACGCCGCGCGAGACGTGCACGCCGATCGAGGCGATCTTTCGATCCTCGACCCAGACTCCGGTGTAGTCGATCCCCTCGTCGTGGCGGGAGCGCGCCTGCACGCCTTCCTCGGCGAGCGCGGCCACGATCGCGTCTTCCATCGTGCGCAGGTATCGCCCAACGTCCTCGATCTGCATGATCGGATAGCCGACGAGCTGGCCGGGGCCGTGGTAGGTGAGCTTGCCCCCCCGGTCCGTTGTCGCCACGTCGATGCCTTTGGCGCGGTAGAAGTCCTCGCCAAGCGGCAGGTCCTCGGCGCCGGAGCGCCGCCCGCGGGTGTACACGGGGGGGTGCTCGAGCAGTAGCAGGAGGTCCGGCAGCTCGCCGGCGATGCGCCGTTCGCGCAGTGTCTCCTGGATCGCGATCCCGTCGGAATAGGAGACATGGCCCAGGTGGGCAACACAGAGCTCGTCGGAGTGCGGGACCACATTGCGCATGTGCTCTCTCAAGCCTAGCGTCGAAGTGGGCTTGCATCATGACAGCACGAATGCTGATGATATGATGCGTCAATGCGCACGACGGTCACGCTCGACCCGGATGTGGAGATGAAGCTCAAACAGGTCATGCGCGAGCGCGGCGTCTCGTTCAAGGTCGCCCTCAATGACGCCGTGCGGGCTGGTCTCAACGGCGCTGCTCCAGCCGCACGGCGCTTCAAGATGCCGACGGCGCCGCTGGGTGTGCTCCCAGGGGTCAACCTCGACAAGGCGCTCAGGCTCGCCGGCGAAATGGAGGACGAGGAGATCCTGCGCAAGCGCGAGCTGGGCAAGTGATCCTGCCCGACGTCAACCTGCTCGTATACGCGGCAGACGAGACGGCGACCCATCACGAGCGAGCCCTCGACTGGGTCGAGACGACGCTCTCGGGCACCGAGACGGTCGCGTTCGCCTGGCTGGCGCTGATTGGCTTCCTCCGGATCACAACCAATCCGAGGAGCGTCGCTCGTCCGTGGAAGGCGACGCAGGCGCTCGAGGTCATCGACCGCTGGCTGGCTCAGCCCGCCGTCACGGTCGTCCACCCCACAGATCGCCACGCCGCCGTGCTGCGCGATCTGCTCATGCCGCTCGGCGCCGCCGGCAACCTCACGAGCGACGCCCACCTCGCCGCCCTGGCGATCGAGCATGGCGCGACCCTCTGCTCATGCGACAACGACTTCGCCCGCTTCGCCGGGCTGCGCTGGCTGGACCCGCTCAGAGCGTGAGCGCCGAGGGCGTCTGCAGCAGCTCGCGGATGCGGGCCAGCAGCTGGGCGGCGTCGGAGCCGTAGAGGATGCGGTGATCGCAGACGAGCGTCAGGGTCATCGTGTGACGCACCAGCACCGCCCCCTCACGGACCACGGCGCGGGGCTCGAGCGATCCGACCGACAGGATCGCGGCCTGCGGCGGGTTGACGATCGCCGTGAAGCTGCGCACGCCGTACATCCCGAGGTTGGAGACCGTGAACGTGCCGCCGCCGAGCTCGGGCGGCGTGATCGTCGCGTCGCGCACACGCGCGGCGAGCCTGCGCGTCTCGCGCGCGATCTCGCCGAGGGACTTCTCGTCGGCGTCGAACACCGTGGGGACGACCAGCGCGTCCTGAGCTGCCACGGCGACGCCGACGTTGATTCGCGAGTGCAGCTGCAGGCGCCCGTCGCGGTAGCTGCCGTTGGCGCGCGGGTGCTCGCGCAGCGCCAGCGCGCAGGCCTTGACCACCATGTCGTTGTAGGTCGGCGTGGAGCCCTGCTCCTGGTCGGGTCCGGCGCTGCCGGCGAGCTGGGTGTGGGCGAGGCGCTTGAGCTCGGCCCGCAGCGTCACGCACTCCTCCATGTCGACCTCGGCCTGGATCGAGAAGTCGGGGATCGTAGCCTTCGACTCGGCCATCCGCCGCGCGATCGTCTGCTGCGTGCGCGATAGCTCGACGTCGGTCGTCTCGCCCTTCGCCTTGGCCACACCCTCGAGGCTCGCGGCCCCGGTGTCCGCGGGGGACGGGGCGGGCGCTCCTGCGGGCGCGGCGGCCCCCGGCTGCGCCCCGGCTGCGCCTGCGCGCTCTGCCCCGTCGCCCAGCACGTCGGCCTTGACGATCCGCCCGCCGGGGCCGCTGCCCGTGAGCGAATGCAGGTCGATCCCGCTCTCGCGGGCAATCCGCCTGGCCAGGGGCGAGGCCTTCACGCGGTCGCCCTCGCCCGGTGCGTCCTCGGCGGGCTCAGGAGGCTGCGCGGGCGCCGCCGGCTCTGCGGCCGTGGGCGCCGCTTCGCGCGTGTCCGACGCGGCCTGGGAGCCGTTGCCGGTGACTGCCTCTCCGACGGTCGCGATCAGCTCGCCCACGGGCAGCGTGGCGCCCTCGGCGGCGACGATCCGCAGAACGCCCTCGAGGTCTGACTCGTAGGTCATGGTGGCCTTGTCGGTCTCGATCTCCACGAGCTCCTCGCCGCGGGCCACCGCATCGCCGTCTCGCTTCAGCCAGCGCAGGATCGTGCCCTCCTCCATCGTGTCCGACAGGCGCGGCATCACGATCTCGCTCATCGCGTGGCTCCCTGCGCGCCGGCGGCCTCCGCGCGCGTGCCCAGCGCGGCGAGGGCCGCGTGGACGATCTGCGGCTCGTGCGGGTAGGCGATGTCCTCCAGCGGCTTGGAGTAGGGCATCGGCACGTCGGCTCCGGCCACGCGCTGCACGGGCGCGTCGAGGTCGTCGAAGGCCTGTTCGGAGACGAGGGCGGCGAGGTTGGCGCCGACGCCGCCGTGGGGCCAGCCCTCCTCGACGATCACGCAGTGGTTGGTCTTGCGCACGGACTCGAGGATCGTGTCGAGGTCGAGCGGGCGCAGGGTGCGCGGGTCGATCACCTCGGCCTGCACCCCATGCTCGCTCGCGAGCGTCTCGGCGGCCCGCTCCGCCGTCAGGGCCATACGCGAGACGCCCACGATCGTCACGTCCGAGCCCTCGCGCGCCACCCGCGCCAGGCCGAAGGGAACCAGCTCGTCCTCGCCCTCGGGCACCTCGCCGCGCACGCCGTAGAGGGACTCGTGCTCGATGAAGATCACGGGGTTCTCCTCGCGGATGGCGCTCTTCAACAGGCCCTTGGCGTCGGCGGCGGTGGCGGGCACGGCCACGAGCAGGCCGGGGACGTGCAGGAACATCGCCTCCAGGCAGTGGGAGTGCGTGGGCCCCAGCTGGTGCCCGGCGCCCTGGGGCATGCGCACGACCAGCGGCACGCGCGCCTGCCCGCCGAACATGTAGTGGATGTGGGCGGCGTGGTTGACGATCTGGTCGAAGGCCAGCAGCGCGAAGTTGATCGTCATCAGCTCCACCACCGGGCGCAGCCCGGTCATCGCGGCCCCCACGCCCACGCCCACGATCGTGTTCTCCGAGATCGGGGTGTCGCGGATGCGCTTCTCGCCGAACTCCTCGAGCAGCCCGTCGGTGACCTTGAAGGCGCCCCCGAACACGCCGATGTCCTCGCCCATCAGGACCACGCGCTCGTCCCGCCCGAGCTCCTCGCGCAGGGCCGCGTTCAACGCCTCGCGGTAGCGCATCTGGGCCATCAGGAGGCCCCCGCCGCTGAGCTTCCCGCCGCTGAGCTTCCCGTCGCCGAGGTCTCGCCGCCGTCCTCGCCCGCGGCGAGCGCCTGGGTCAGCTGCTGGGGGATCTCGTCGTTGGCCGCCCGGGCCGAGTCCTCGGGAGCCGCCGCGGCGGTCCGGGCACGGTTGGCCTGCTCCTCGGAGGTCTGCGCCGAGTAGCGCCCGCGGACGTTCGGGTCGAGCACGTACACGTCGTCATACAGCGACTCGGGCGACGGGAACGGCGAGGCCTCGGCGAACTCCACGGCCGCGTCCACCCGCGCGATCGCCTCGGCGTCGATGCGCTCGCGCTCGGCCTCGTCGATGACGCCCTCTCCGATCAGCAGCTCGGCGAACGCCGGGATCGGGTCGCGCTCCCGCCAAAGGGCGACCTCCTCCTTCGTGCGGTACTGCTCGGGGTCGGCCATCGAGTGCCCGCGGAAACGGTAGGTGACGGCCTCCACGAGCACCGGGCAGCGCTCCTCGCGCACCCGCGCCACGGCCTCGGCCACGACTGCGTGGGTGTCGAGCACGTCCATCCCGTCGCAGCGCATGCCCGGCACCCCGAGGCTCTCGCCCTTGCGCTGCAGGTCGGTCACGGCCGAGTGGCGACGCAGCGCCGTGCCCATGCCGAACTGGTTGTTCGTGACCATGAACACCACAGGGAGCTTCCACAGGGCGGCGAGGTTGAGGGTCTCGCCGAAGGTCCCCTGGTTGGAGGCGCCGTCGCCGAACACGCAGAGCGTGACCTCGTCGGTGTCGCGGTAGTCGCTCGAGAGCGCGATCCCGGCGGCGATCGGGAGGTTGCCGCCGACGATGCCGTAGCCGCCCATGAAGCGGCGGCTGAGGTCGAACATGTGCATCGAGCCGCCGCGGCCGCCCGAGCAGCCGTCCACGCGCCCGAACAGCTCCGCCATCACGTTCTCCGGCGGCGTGCCACGCACGAGCGCGTGCCCGTGGGAGCGGTAGGTCGAGATCAGGTAGTCGCTGTCGCGCAGCGCTCTGGCGCTGCCCACGATCGTGGCCTCCTCCCCGATCGACAGGTGCAGGAAGCCCCCGACCTTGGCCCGTGCGTACATCTCGCCCGCCCGCTCCTCGAAGCGGCGGATGAGCGTCATCGTGCTCAGCCACTCGCGCGCGACGTCGGGCTCGGGGATGCTTGCCATCAGTGCTCCACGGTAGCCCAGCGCGCCATGAACTCCTCGGCCTCCAGCTGCGCCAGGTCGGCGCGCAGCGCTCGTGCGAGCTTGGATGCCCCCTGCGGGGGCCGGTCCCAGAACAGCACGGCTTCGCCGCTGTCGATCTCCACGACCTCGATGTGGTCCACGCGGCTCGTGTCCGCCAGCAGCGCCGGCGCCCACCCGCCGCGGGTGACGATCAGCCGGTAGGCGTCCTTGGCTCTCACCGCCCGGCTCCCGCGACGGGCCGACCGCGCACCTGCGCGCGCATGTGCGCGGCGGCCTCCTCGAGCGCGCGCTCGCCGTGGAAGACCCGCCCGGCCACGGACACGGCGGGCACGTCGGTGACGCCCGCCTCGGCGGCGGCCCGTGTGGCCGCGCTGAGCTGCTCGGCGACGGAGCGCAGCTCCGCCCCTTTGAGCACGGCCGCCGGGTGCATCTCACAGGCGGCCGCCGCGATCAGCACGTTGTCGGGATCGGTGAGCGAGCGCCCGCCGGCGAATGCCTGGCGGAATGCGGCCTGGGCGAAGGGCACGGTGCGCCCGATCGACTTGGCGTAGGTGGCCACGCGCATCGCCAGGGAGCTGTCGAAGGGGAAGGGCTCGGGCAGGCGCAGCGGCTGCAGTTCGAGCTCCTGGGCGCGGCGGGCGATCTCGGCGCTGAAGACCTCGCGCTCCTCGGCGCAGCGAAAGGACTCGAAGCTCTCTGCGCCGGGAAGCTCGCGTGCGAGCACCGGCTGCCACTCGGCCGGCGCGCCGAGCACCTGCAGGATGCGCTCGGCGGCGAGGTAGGCCAGGGGACTGGCCAGGTCGAAGTAGAAGGCGGCCGCGTCTGAGGACACCTCCTCAGCCGTGGATCAGCCAGCCGTCGGCGGCGCGCCCGGCTTCCATCACGGCCTCGGACAGGGTGGGGTGGCCGTGGATGATGCGGGCGAGCTCCGGGAAGCCGCCCTCCAGCGCGCGCACGTTGACGAGCTCCTGGATCAGCTCGGTGGCGCGTGAGCCCACGATGTGCCCACCCAGCAGCTCGCCGTAGGAGCTCTCGCCGACGACCTTGACCAGGCCCGTGCGGTCGCCGTAGACCGTGCCTCCGCCGACGGCGCCGTAGGGGACCTTGCCGACGACCACGTCGTAGCCCTGCTCGCGGGCCTGCGCCTCGGTCAGACCGAAGGAGCCGACGTTGGGCGTGCAGAAGGTGGCACGGGGGATGTCGGCGTAGGCGATCGGGTGGGTCTGCAGTCCGGCGATGTCCTCGGCCGCGATCACGCCCTCGTCCGATGCCTTGTGGGCCAGCGCAGGCCCCTGCACGAGATCCCCGATCGCATAGACCCCCGGACGCGACGTGCGCAGGGCGCCGTCGACCTTGACCAGCCCGCGATCGTCCAGCTCGACACCCGCCTCGGCCAGGCCGAGACCGTCCACGTCAGCCCCGCGGCCGGCCGCGATCACGAGGTAGTCCGCCTCGCCCGAGCTCTCGCCGTAGGAGAAGCTGACGCTCGTCTCGCCCGTGCTCACCTCGGCCACGGGCGTGCCCGTGTGCACGTCGATGCCCTGGCGCTTGAGTCCGCGCTCGACCAGTCGCGAGATGTCGGCGTCCTCGGTGGGCAGCACGCGGTCGAGGGCCTCCAGCAGGATCACCTCGCTGCCGAGGCGCGCGAAGGCGGAGGCGATCTCGGCGCCGGAGGCGCCGGCGCCCACCACGGTCAGACGGGCCGGGACCTCCTCGAGCGCCCAGGCCTGCTCGGTGCCGATCACGCGCCCGCCGAACTCGACGCCGGGGATCGCGCGCGGGACCGACCCCGTGGCGAGGATCACGCTGCCCGCGCCGTAGGCCTGCTCGCCCGCCTGCGCCCCCGCAGGGGGTGTGCCCCCTTGTGCGGTGCCGACGCGAACGTCGCCGTCGGCGGTCAGGGTGCCGTCTCCCTCGATGTAGTCGATCTTGTTTTTCTTGAACAAGCCACTGACGCCGGAGGTGAGCGTGGAGACGACCTTCCCGCGGCGCGCCTGGATCGCCGCATAGTCCACCTCGACGCCGCTCACCTTCAGCCCGAACTCCTCGGAGTCGCGGATCTCGCTGAGCAGATCGGCCGAGCGCAACACCGCCTTGGCGGGGATGCAGGCGTAGTTCAGACAGCGCCCGCCGACCTTGTCCCGCTCGACCACTGCGGTCTTCTTGCCGAGCTGGGCGGCGCGGATCGCAGCGACGTAGCCACCGGGCCCGGAGCCGATCACGATGACATCGTAGGAGCTCTCAGCCATATGAGCTGAGCCTATCGAAGCATCGAAGGGCCGGCCCGCCGACTAGCGGATGGGCTAGCCGTCGCGACGTTCGCCCGCCTGGATGCGACCCATCACGCGTACGAGCTTCCAGAACAGCCAGCCGCCGAGCCCGACGCTGGCCACGCACACGGCCGCCGCGGCGATCGTGGAGGCGACCACCAGCGCCAGCGAGGTGACGAGGATCTGGAAGGCGAGCAGCGCCTCGAAGCCGAGCACCGCCCAGTAGCGCCGCGCGTACATCCCGCGGGCGAGCAGCGCCAGCAGCGCCGCGATGAACAGCGCTCCCGGGAGCGAGCCGCCGCGACGGGCGAGGTCGTGGACGCTCAGCGCTCCGATGAGCACGGCGACCCCGAGCGCCACGGACACGGCCACGGCGACCAGCAACGGGGTGGGGCGCTCGTCGTCGGCCAGCGGCGTGAGGGCCGCGCGCGCGGCCTCCTCGCGCCGGGCCCGCTCGAGCGCGCGGCTCTCCGTCTCCTCGCCGCCCTCGCCAGGCAACTCAGCGCCCCGGCACTCGCGGGCGCCCCGGCGCCCGCGAGTCGAGGCGCGCGCGAATGGCGGCGGCGGCGGACTCGGGGTCCTCGGCGTCGGCGATGGCGCGCAGGACGCACACGCGCTCGGCGCCCGCCTCGAGCGCCTCGTCGAGGTTCTCGGCGGACAGACCGCCGATCGCGAAGAAGGGAACCGCAGCGTGGGCGGCGGCGTAGCGGATCAGCTCGAGCCCCACGGCCGGGCGACCCTCCTTGGTGGGAGTCTCGTGGATCGGGCCGACCCCGATGTAGTCCACGACGGCGGGGTCGACCGCGTCGATCTCCTCGGGGGCGTGCGTGGAGAGACCGATCAGCATGTCCGGCCCGATGAGCTCGCGCACCTCCGCCACGGGCATGTCGTCCTGACCGACGTGGACCCCGTCGGCGCCCACCTCGCGCGCCACGGACGGACGGTCGTTGACGATCAGCAGCGCTCCGAGGCGCTCGCACAGGGCCTGGCAGGCGTTGGCCACGGCCGCGAGCTCTTCGTCTGCGAGGTGCTTCTCGCGCAGCTGCACCACGTCCACGCCGCCCACCACCGCGCCGCGCAGCAGGTCCGGCAGCACGCCCGCGTCGGGGTAGCCGGCGCACACGAGATACAGCCTCGCGGCTGCCAGGCGCGCACGGCGCTCGGCGCCTTGATCGACGGTTGCCATGGAGCGATGAAGTCTCGCACGCCCGCCGCCGCGCCCCGCCGCAGGGGGCGGGCTAGCATCACTCCCATGCCCGAGAATCACCCGGTTGACGTGGTCGTCGTGGGCGGCGGCATCATCGGCCTTTCGCTCGCCTGGCGCCTGCGCGAGCGGGGCATGTCGGTGACCGTGCTCGAGCGCGACGAGGCAGGCGGCGCCACCTCGCGCGTGGCCGCCGGCATGCTCGCACCGGTCACCGAGGTCGAGTTCGGCGAGGCCGGCCGCCGGGTGCTCGAGCTCGGGCTGCGCTCGGCCCGGATGTGGCCGCGGTTCGCCGCGCAGCTGACCGAGGCCTCCGGGATGGAGGTGGCCCTGCTTCAGACGAGCACCCTGCTGCTGGCCCGCGACGAGGACGAGGCGCGAGAGCTCGAGCGCCAGCTCGCCTTCCGCCAGTCGCTCGGCCTGCGCGTGGCGCGCCTGCGCCCGAGCGCCGCCCGTGAGCTCGAGCCGGCGCTCGCGCCGACGCTGCGCCTGGCGCTCGAGGTGCCCGACGATCACTCGGTCGACCCCCGGGTCGTGCTGGCGGCGCTGCGCCGCGCCTGCCAGGCGAGCGGGGTGCAGCTGCGCGAGCAGACACGCGTCCGGGCGGTGGAGCTGGACGCAGCCGGAGAGCGCGCCGTCGGTGTCCTGCTCGAAGGCGGCGAGCCCGTGCGTGCAAGGGAGGTCGTGCTCGCGGCCGGGCCGTGGACACGGGAGATCGGCGGTCTGCCACCCGGCGCGGGCGTGCCCGTGAGGCCCGTCAAGGGCCAGATCCTGCGGCTGCGCGACCCCGAGGGCCCGGGCCTGATCGCGCGCGTGTTGCGCTTTGAGGGCGGCTATCTGCTGCCGCGGGGAGACGGGCGCTATGTGCTCGGCGCGACCATGGAGGAGCGCGGCTTCGAGCTGCGACCGACCGCGGGCGGCGTCTACGAGCTCCTGCGCGACACGCGGAACCTCGTCCCCGGCATCAGCGAGCTCGAGATCGAGGAGCTGTCGGTGGGGCTGCGCCCGAGCACCCCCGACAACGCGCCCGCGATCGGCCGCGGTGCCATCGCCGGTCTCACGTGGGCGACGGGCCATCACCGCAACGGGATCCTGCTGGCTCCCCTGACCGCCGAGCTGGTGGCCGGATTGCTCGACCCGCGCGCGCGCGAGTCGAGTGAGAGCGACCTGCTTGCGGCGTGCGACCCCGCCCGCTTCTCAGACGCGTGGGCGCCAGGGCTCTCGACGGCGAGGGCCGCGCCATGATCGTTCTCAACGGCGAGGGCTCCGACGTGGCCGCCGGCGCGACCGTGGCCGCGGTCCTGGAGCGGCTGGGCCTTGCGCTCGACGCTCGCGGCGTGGCCGTGGCCGTCGACGGCGAGGTCGTACCGCGTACGGCCTGGGGGTCCTTCACGCTCGGCGAGGACGCGCGCGTCGAGGTCCTGACGGCGATGCAGGGAGGATGAGCTCGATGCCCGACTCGCTCGAGACGCCCGTGGCCGAGGAGGATCTGCTGACGATCGCCGGACGCACGTTTCGCTCGCGGCTGCTGCTGGGGACGGGCGGCTTCCCCTCGCTCGAGCTGATGGCCGAGGCGATCGCGCGCAGCGGCAGCGAGCTCGTGACCGTGGCGCTGCGGCGGGTCGGAAGCGGGGAGCAGCACGGCTCGCTGGTGGACGTGCTGGCGCAGGCGGGCGTGGAGCTGCTGCCGAACACAGCCGGCTGCCACACCGCACGCGACGCGCTGATCACGGCGCGCCTGGCGCGCGAGGCCTTCGCGACCGACTGGATCAAGCTGGAGGTGATCGGCGACGAGGACACGCTGCTGCCCGACGCGCCCGAGCTGCTGCGCGCGGCCGAGGAGCTCGTCGACGAGGGCTTCGTGGTGCTCCCCTACACGACCGATGACCCCGTGCTCGCCCGGCGCCTCGTGGACGTGGGCTGCGCCGCGGTGATGCCCCTCGGCTCGCCGATCGGCAGCGGCATGGGCATCCGCAACCCCTACAACATCTCCCTCATCCGCGAGGCCGTCGCGGTTCCGGTCGTGCTCGACGCGGGCATCGGCACGGCATCCGACGCCGCTCTGGCGATGGAGCTCGGATGCGATGCCGTGATGGCAGCCTCGGCGATCTCCCGCGCGCAGGACCCCGTGCGGATGGCCGGGGCGATGCGCGCCGCTGTGCAGGCCGGACGCCTGGCGCGCCTGGCCGGGCGGATCCCCCGCCGCCGCTACGCCGATGCGTCCACGCCCGACGAGGGCCTGCCCGCCTTCGGCTAGAGGCAGCGCGCGCTCACCGGGCGGCGCGCGCTCCAGCCACGCGCCGCGCCCTCAGGATCGCGCCGCAGCCATCATCACATCCTCACTTCACCACTTCGATCGTCCCGTTCATGGACGCCGGGTGGATCGTGCACTGGTAGTGGATGAGGCCGGGTTTGTTGGCCTTGATCTCGAACGTGGCGTTTTCGCCGAAGTCCTTGGAGGCGAACTTCTGCGGGCCGCCCTCGCTGGTGACGTTGTGTTCGACCGAGTCGTAGTTGGTCCACCTGATCGTGCTCCCCACCTTCACCCTGAGCGTGTCCGGGTCGATCGCGATGTTGCGATAGGCGATCTGCACGAGCCCGCTCTGCACCGGCGCCGAGGCCGACGGCTTGGCGTAGTTCGGTGTGGTGTTGGGTTTCAGCCCGCTCGTGGCGGTGGTGGCGGTGGACGTGGTGGTGGAGTTGCCGCTCGAGCTGCTCGAGGAGCCGCAGCCCGCCAGCAGGGCCAGCGCGCAACAGGCGATCGAAGCGGTGATGCCTCGTCTCATCGGGGATAGATCCTTTCTGGGCGGAAGTTCGGGTGGGCGGACCTTCGCACATGACCGGCTTCGCGGCCTCACGGCGCGAGCCTTCCCGCCATACGCAGGTCCCGGGCAGGTCAGATCACCGAGAGGTCCTAGACTCACCGCTTCGATGGCACGCCACTTTCTCACCGGCGCAGAGCTGACGGCGGCCGAGCTGAACGCCCTGCTGGATCGCGCGCTCGAGCTGAAGGCCGCGCCGCTCTCCTCACAGGCGCTGGCCGGCCGTAGCGTCGCGCTGATCTTCCAGAAGCCCTCCACGCGCACGCGGATCTCCTTCGAGGTCGGGGTGCACGAGCTCGGGGGGCACCCGGTGGTGCTGCGCTCCGACGAGATGCAGCTCTCGCGCGGGGAGGCCGTGCGGGACACCGCCCTGGTGCTCTCCCGCCACGTGGCCGCCGTCGGGCTGCGGACCGGCCCGGACAGCATCCTCGAAGAGCTCGCCGCATACAGCTCGGCGCCGGTCCTGAACATGCTCAGCGCCCGCCACCACCCCTGCCAGGCCCTCGCCGACCTGCTGACCCTGCGCGAGGCCTACGGGTCGCTCGACGGGTTGCGCGTGGCCTACGTCGGCGACGGCAACAACGTGGCCCGCTCGCTCGCCGTCCTCGGCACGATCGCGGGGATGCACGTGGCCGTGGCCTCGCCCGCGGGCTACTCGCTCGAGGACGATCTCTCGCTGGCCCCCGGCGCGCGCGGCCTGGTCACACTGCACGAGGACCCGCGCGAGGCCGTCAAGGGCGCCCGCGCTCTCTACACCGACGTGTGGGTGAGCATGGGCGACGAGCAGACCGCAGCCGGGCGCCGGGCGGCCCTCGCCGACTACCGCCTCGACGAGGCGCTGCTCGACGCGGCCGCTCCCGGCGCCTTCGCCATGCACGATCTCCCCGCCCACCCCGGCGAGGAGATCACCGCCGAGCTCCTGTACGGCACGCGCCAGCGCATCTGGGACCAGGCCGAGAACCGCCGCCACGCGCAGAAGGCGCTGCTCGAGCTGCTGGTGACCGCGGCGTGAGCACGGGCCCGGGCGCCGTCGAGGCCGACTCGAGCGCAGGCGGCGAGGTGACCACCCGTCCGCAGCGAGGGGACGAGCTCGAGCTGCAGATCGAGTCGCTGGCCTTCGGCGGCGAGGGCGTGGCGCGTCTCGGCGAGAGCGGCTATGTGGTGTTCGTCGCCGGCGCCATCCCCGGCGACCGCGTGCGCGCCGTGGTCCACAAGCGCAAGCGCAGCTACGCCCACGCGCGCACGCTCGAGGTGCTCGAGCCGAGCCCCGAGCGCATCCCCGCCAAGGCCGACCATCCGGGCGTGGCCTGGCAGGTCATCCCCTACCAGCGCCAGCTCGAGATCAAGCGCGGCCAGGTCGAGGAGGCGCTGCGGCGGATCGGACACCTCGACGGCTTCGAGCTCGAGGAGATCCTCCCAGCGGTGCAGCAGTGGCGCTACCGCAACAAGCTCGAGTACTCCTTCGGCAACCGCGACGATGGCGATCCAGCCCGCCCGGTCCTCGTGTGCGGCTTTCACGCCCCGGCTGGCGCCAACAGCGTGATCCAGATGGAGGACTGCCTGCTCGCCTCCGAGCAGGGGAACCTCGCGCGGAGGCTCGCCCTCGACTGGTGCCGCGCCGAGGGACTCACGGCGTGGGAGCGGGGGCGCGGCGAGCGCGGGCGCGGGCGCGGCGCTCGCGACGAGCGGGTCGCTCCGGGGCCGGATGGGCGCGCCCGCCTGCGCAACCTCGTCGTGCGCGAAGGGCGCCACACGGGCAAGCTGCAGGTGCGGATCGTGAGCACCCCCGGTGAGCTCGAGGCCGGCCAGCTCGCTGCGGCGCTCAGCCAGGGGCTCGGCGACAGCCTCTCGGGCGTGCTGTGGACGCGCTCGCGCAGCGTCGCCGAGACCACCGCCGGGGGCGAGACCGAGCTCGTGTGGGGCGAGTCCGAGCTCCCAGAGCGCATCGGCGCCCTCGACCTGCGCATCTCGCCCGAGGCCTTCTTCCAGACCAACACCGAGATGGCCGAGCTGCTCTACGGCATCGTCGGCGAGTACGCGGCGCTGGAGGGCTGGGAGCGCGTATACGACCTCTACTCGGGCATCGGCACGATCGCCCTCACCCTCGCCCCCAAGGCCGGCGAGATGTGGGGCATCGAGCTCCTCGAGCAGGCCGTCGCCGACGCCATCGCCGGAGCACGGCGAAACGAGATCACGAACATGCGCTTCTTCGCCGGCGACACCCGCCTCGCGCTGCCCGAGCTGCTCGAGCGGGCGGGACGCCCCGACGTGGTCGTCGTCGACCCGCCCCGCGCCGGCCTGTCCAAGAAAGTGATCCGCCGCATCGTCGAGGCTTCGCCCAGGCGGATCGTGTACGTCTCCTGCAACCCCACCACGCTGGCGCCCAACGCGGCCGAACTGGTGGAGGCCGGCTGGGTGCTGCGCAAGGTGCGCCCTGTTGACATGTTTCCGCAGACCCACCACATCGAGTGCGTGGCGCTGCTCGAGCGGGGGTAGCGACCGCCTGAGGGTAGGCTGGGCGGATGCGCGCCGCCACCATTCGCGACAGGGAGATCGTGATCGAGGAGCACCCCGACCCGACGCCCGGCTCGGGCGAGGTGCTCGTGCGTGTTCACGCCGCAGGTCTCAACGGCGCCGACATGATGCAGCGGCGCGGGCTCTATCCCGCCCCCCCAGGCTCGCCCCAGGACATTCCCGGAATGGAGCTCGCCGGCGAGGTGGCGGCCGTTGGTGAGGGCGCGGAGCGCTTCCAGACGGGCGATCGCGTGATGGGACTCGTCGGGGGCGGCGCTCAGGCGGAGCTCGTCACGGCCCACGAGCGCGTGCTGATGGGGGTGCCCGACGGGCTCGACTGGGCCCCGGCCGGCGGACTGCCGGAGGTCTTCACCACGGCCCACGACGCCCTCTTCACGCAGGCGCAGCTCCGTCCCGGCGAGCGCCTGCTCGTGCACGGCGGAGCCGGTGGCGTGGGAACCGCCGCGATCCAGCTCGCTCGCGCGTCGGGCGCCCGTGTGACGGCCACGGTGCGCCGCCAGGAGCTGCGCGACCAGGTCGCCGCGCTCGGCGCCGAGGCGATCCCGGCCGAGGGCTTCGCCGAGCAGGGCCCCTTCGACGTGATCCTCGAGCTCGTCGGCGCCCCCAACCTGGCCGAGAACCTCCAGGCGCTCGACACCGGCGGGCGCATCGTCGTGATCGGCGTTGGCGCCGGCGCCAAGGGCGAGATCAACCTGCTGGCGCTGATGGGCAAGCGCGCGCGCATCCACGGCTCGACCCTGCGCGCCCGTCCGCTCGAGGAGAAAGCGCTCGCCGCTCGCCATCTCGAGCGCGAGGTGCTGCCGCTGTTCGTCTCCGGGGATCTGCGCGTGCCGGTCGCCGAGGCGTTTGCTCTCGAGGAGGCCGCCGCGGCCTACGAGCGCTTCGCGGCCGGCGGCAAGCTCGGGAAGATCGTCATCACCGTCTGAGCGCGTTCTCCGCCCGTGAGGTGTGTATAGCAATGGTTATACACCGGACCCAGCCGGCGACGTATCAGTAGGGCGGCTGCGCCTCGTACCACTCGCCGAGCACACGGAAGGCGGCCCAGAACGCGCGCTTGGCGTCCTGCTCGTCGAGCGACTCGTCGATGTTGGGCACGTACAGCGCGTCGAGGGTGGGTGTCAGCGCCTGGATCTCGCCCAGCCGCGGTTGCAGCTCGCGCGCCAGCGGGATCTCCATCTCCTCGAGCGCCGCCAGCGCCTCGGCGCCCATCACGACCACGATCTTGGGCTGCACGATCGCGAGCTCCTCGACCACCCTGGCCACGCAGGCGAAGTCGGCCAGCGAGACGTCGCTCAGCGGGCACTTGACGCAGAGCGTGCCGTACACGGCCAGCGGGTCGATCGAGAGGCGCTTCAGCGACTTCATCAGCGCGCTGCCCGAACGCCCGTAGAAGGCGACGCCCTCCTCGATCTCAGAGGGCACGGCGGAGTGCTTGAGCAGCATGATGTCGGCCTGCGGGTGCCCGGAGCCGAGCACCGGCATCAGGTTGCCGCGGGGGCAGTGCGGACATGCCTGCAGCTCGCGCGTCAGCGTGTTGAGCTCGCGGATGGCGCGCTCGAGGTACTTCTCGCGGATCTCGTCATCGGTCACAGGCATCGACCCCGAGGGATTTGACGGGGTGTCGTCTTGTCCTTGACGGTGCATCAGTACTTGCGCCGGAGAAGGGCGTCCCTACCTGCGCCCACCGCTGCCGTGAGCCCTGCCCAGGCGCTTCAGGCGCCGCGCCTTGCTGGCGCGGCGCGCCCTCGGCGGCGTGGCCCGCGTCTGCAGGAACTTCAGCGCCTGCACGTACAGCAGCGAGGAGGGGCGGGTGACGATCTCGGCTTCCCGCAGCGACTGGAGGAACTCGGCCGGCCCGTCGAAGTCGCGCATGCGGATGCGCACCGAGCCCAGCCCTTGGGCTACGTGCGAGTCCGAGCCGGCGCCCGCGGGGATGCGGTACTTGGCCGCGAAGCGGGCCGCCTCCTCGTTGAAGGCGCCGATCGCCACGCGCGGGTTGAAGATCTCGATCGCGTCGACATCGTCGATGATCTTCAGGAGGTGCTCGTAGTCGGGCACCGAGTGCATGCGGTCGAACGGGTGGGGCACGTACACGAGCCCGCCCTGGCGGCGGATCTCGGCGACGGTCTCCTCGAGGCTCATCCCGCGCGGGATCTTCTCCTTGATGAACAGGCCGATGACCTCGCCCTGGCCGGCCGTCTTGACCTCCTCGCCCACGATCACCTTCACGCCCGCGGCCGCCGCCTGGGCGCTCGCCTCCAGGGCGCCCGAGATCTCGTTGTGGTCGGTCACGGCGATTGCCCCCAGACCCTGCTCGTGGGCCGTGTCCAGCAGCACCTCGACCGGTGTGGCGCAGTCGCCGGAGTGGTCGGTGTGCATGTGCAGGTCGACGTCGATCAACGGCCGTTGGGCGAGCCGGCGGGCGAGCGCTGGGTCTCCGCCGGTGGGATGCCGGCGCGCGGCGAGCCCGCGATAGATCTCCTCCAGGTCATCCGCCGTGCGGTGTCCGTCGGGCACGAGGCGATACTCGGCCGGGAAGTAGCGGTCCATCAGCTCTGCGGTCGCCGCGAGACTCGCCGTGCGGGCGTCGAGGCGGCCGAAGAAGCTCTCCACGAAACGGCGGGCCACGAGCGTCGAGAGCAGGCGCTCGGTGGAGGAGTGGAAGGAGCCCACGTTGAGCGCCCGCGAATGGCGCAAGGCGGCGTTGGAGGTGCTCGGTGCGAACGGCTCGTGGACGTGGACGAAGTCGAGCTCGACCGTGCCCATCACTTCCTCGATGGTGCGCGCCACGTCGATCGGGAGCGCCGCCGGACGTCGCCGGGCGATCCCGGCCACGTCGAGCACCTCGCCCACGGCGATCACGCGTGGGCTGCCCGTGTCGGTCCCCTCCAGCAGCGACGAGCCGCCGTCAGGGGCGCCACGACCGATCGAAGATCGGCCGGCGCGGAGCGCCTTGCGCGAGGCTCGCACTCGCTCCTGCGAGCGCGAGGGGGCGAGCACCAGCACGCGGTGCCCGCGTCGCGAGAGCTCGGCGGCGACGCGCCTGACGTGATCGTTGACCTCGTTCTCCGTCTCCCACGGGTAGGGCGTCACGTGGGCTATCGAGAACCGCTCGCTCATCGGCTCTCGATTATCTCCGCTTCGCGCCCGTGGCGAGGGGCTATTTCGCGGCCGCTGCTTTGGCCGCCCGCGCTTTGGCGGGTTTCCTGGCTTTCGCGGGCGTTTTCGCCCGCGTGCCGGGACGCCGGGCGTATGTGGCGATGAACTTCTCCGTGTCCGTGCGCGCCAGCTCGTCGGGACGCTGGTTGTGCGGCGACTTCATCAGGTAGGAGGAGGGGCCGTCGAGCTGGCCGCCCAACCCGTGGTTGAGCGCGAGCTTGCAGCAGCGCACGGCGTCGATCACGATCCCGGCCGAGTTCGGGGAGTCCCACACCTCGAGCTTCAGCTCGAGATTGAGCGGCACATCGCCGAAGGCCTGACCCTCGACGCGGATGTGCGCCCACTTGCGGTCGGTCAGCCACGGCACGTAGTCGGAGGGCCCCACGTGGATGTCTGAGGCGGGCAGCTCGTGATCCATGATCGAGGTGACGGCGTTGGTCTTGGAGATCTTCTTGGACTCCAGGCGCTCGCGCTCGAGCATGTTGTAGAAGTCCATGTTGCCGCCCACGTTGAGCTGCGAGGTGCGCTCG